>Ga0116163_1000006_pt1 | contig 212507 bp, 189 predicted proteins | sample AD_UKC107_MetaG_FD_89889 | JGI IMG/M metagenome (GOLD analysis project Ga0116163, IMG submission 89889) | Active sludge microbial communities of municipal wastewater-treating anaerobic digesters from Hong Kong - AD_UKC107_MetaG | ecosystem: Engineered > Bioreactor > Anaerobic > Digestate...
AACTCTTTCCCCATGCGCCCTCTCGCTTGGAAATCTCCAAAACAGTTCCTTTGGGAGTTCCTGAATCCGTAATCCTTTTTTCTTTATCCTTTTTGTAACACATCATTGACAAACCTACAAAAAACGTTTAACAGGGCAGATCTAACGACGTTTTTCAAGTTCGTCGAATCGTGCCAGAAACTCGTTTTGAATCGCCTCACCGACGGTTCTGACCACTTCAACGGTGATCTCGTCATAATCGCATTGCTCAAGGATGCCAAATAACCCGGACACCAAGAATGCGATACCGCACCGATACAGCGGGTCTTTTTGCTGCTGAGGGCTTCCCAGTGCGCATGCCGCCAGTACGACCTGCCGTCTGATCCCATATACCACCGATGCATGTGAAGCCGATTTTAAAAACGGTTCATAAGTCGTTTTGTTTTCCGTGTAGATATCCATAGCACTTTTCAGGATCTCCGGCAGTTTATAACGCTGTTCCTCAGTGTTATATTGTTCCAGAAGCCCGGTCATTTTACTGATGATGCTGTTATACATGCGGGAAGCGCAGTCATAGATGTCATGATAGTGGAGATAAAAGGTGCTCTTGTTGATATCCGCTTTTGCGCACAGTTCCTTAACCGTAATGGAAGAAAGCGGTTTTTTCTGTAAAAGTGTTGCCATGGCAAGCTGTAAGCTTTCTTGGGTTTTTCTGATTCTCCTGTCCATAGTTATACTCCTTTCTGGACATTGACCGACGATTGTGTCCGTTAATGGACGAACCGCAAAAAATCGCCTGTTGACGGATATATAAATATCATTTATTATACAATAGACGTGTGTCTATTTAAAGACAATTGTAGATAAATGTTGCAATTTGTCAAGAGGGTGTTTGTTTGTGAAGATTTTATTCGCAATGGACGAATATTTTGCGGCAAATAATGGGGGAGGCATCTCGGCCCAGCGTTTTGCGGATGAACTTAAAAAACGCGGTCACGAAGTCAGGATATTGGCAAGCGACGTCAACGGACAGCCGGAATTTCCGCTCGGGGAATTCAAGTTGCCGCTTTTTGACCCGCTTGTAAAAAAGCAGGGCGTGACTTTTGCCAAAGCGGATCAAGCGGTAATTCGGGAAGCGGTGGAATGGGCAGATTTAGTTCATCTTGAGAATTGTTTTGTCGTGGCCTCAAAAACGGCAAAAACCGCCGCCGAAATGGGAAAACCCTGCACAGGCGTTTTTCACACATATCCGGAAAACATCACTTCATCCATTCATCTGGCCTGGATGAAACCGGTGAATAAAGCGCTGGCACGCGCATTTGAACGCAATGTTTTTCAATATTGCAGTGATATTCACTGTCCTTCCGAAAAGGTCATGCAAAATCTGATAAACTGGGGATATACAGCAGATCTTCATGTGATTTCCAACGGGGTAACGCCGGAATTTGAATATCACCGTATACCGAAACCCGAAGCGTTTCAAGATAAATTCGTGATTTTAATGACCGGGCGTTATTCACGGGAAAAGCGGCAGGATGTGTTGATAAAAGCCGTTAAAAAATCCAAATATGAAGATCGAATCCAATTGATTTTTGCGGGGCAGGGGCCTTTGGAAAAGCAGTATCAGCGGCTTTCGAAAAACCTCTCAAATAAACCCGTATTCGGCTTTTTACAGAAAACGGAATTAAAACAGGTGATGGCTTATTCGGATCTTTATATTCATACCGCGCAGGTTGAAATCGAAGGGATGTCCTGCCTTGAGGCAATTGCATCGGGCCTCGTTCCGATCATCGCCGACGGAAAAATGACGTCCACAGGAAAATTCGCTTTGGATTCGCGCAGTTTATTCAAGTCGGGCGATGCAAAGGAACTCTCGCAAAAAATTGACTATTGGCTGGAAAATGCGGAGGAACGAAGGCATATGGAACGGGTTTATCATGAACACGCAGAGGAATATGCGATACATAAATCCGCACAGGAACTAGAGAAGATGTTTCTCGGAGCATATAAAAAGATTTACGGAGCAAATTCGGCATTAACTGCCTGATTTCGGAAATATTTTAATTATTTATAAAATTTTTCGTTTTTCCCCTTTAGAAATTCTGATTTTTGTGGTATAAAGATAGTTAGGGAACAAAGTTACAACTATAAATATAGGAGTATAGGAGAGAAGACAAATGAAAAAGATATTGTCAATTTTTGTTTCCGCTTTAATACTGTTTGCCCTAAATGCTTGTAGTGTAAACGGCAAAGAAGCGAGCAGTGCTTCCGATGTTGCAAATCCGGAGGATAAAGAGTATATCGAAAACACACTGAATCTTGCAAACAACGCGGATCAGGAGTGGACTTATTATGCGGATTCCGACGCGTGGGTACTCTCCGTCGTATCGGCGGTCGCCTATCCGGAATTGCCCGATCAGCAGGGCGTATCCGTTTGTGTTCCCGGGGCTTATGTCACCGGAATTGATACAGACGGCGACGAAACCGCGGACATCACATCTGAAACCTATGCAAGTACTGTAAAAGGTGCGCTTGTAATCGATTATGACGCACAGATCACAAGCACCAACGGACAGGTGTATACGGCTGCGACGGCGCCGGTGATTCTGAATACAGGTGCTGCCGGTTATGCTTCCTCAACTAATTCTGCGGCGTCGGCAAGTTATGCCTTGGAAGGATATATCAATGTCGCATGCGGAAACCGCGGCAAACAGGATACCGCTACAGATGAAAGCGGTAATACTTATTATACGGGCGACGCTCCCTGCTGTCTGGTTGATCAAAAAGATGCGGCGCGGTATGTAAAGTATAATATTCTGCTTGGAAATCTGCCAGGCAGCGTGGACTATCTTGTCTCCACAGGAGGATCCGGCGGCGCTGCACACGCTGCGATGTTTGCAGCGACATCCAATAATTCGGATTTTTACAACTATGAGATTGAAAGCGGTGCTGTCGGCGTATATAAAAACACGGACGGAACCTATTCGACGACGGTAACCATTGACGGAACCGATTATGAAATTTCCGACGGAGCATGGGGCTGCGTCGCTTACAGCGCGATTACATCTCTTTATGAAGGCGATATAACGATGGCTTTTGAATATTATATGGATACGACCTATAGCTTCGGAAGCTCGTTCCAGATGCAGCTGGCGCAATACCTCTCCGCTTCCTATATGGATTATATCAACAGTCAGAACCTGTCGGTGAAAGAGACTTCGGTCGGTTTTGATCTGAACGATGACGGGGATACGGATGATATGATCGCATTAACGATTGAATATGATCCGGATTCATATCCGGAGACAAACGGATACCACGGTACTTATCTTGATCTTTATTTAGCCGAATTCACGCAAAATCTCCAATGGTATCTGGATAACCTGGACTATGCGGATGGCTGGACCTGGTTCGATGACGACGGTAATGCACTCAGTGATGAGGAAGTCGCCGCTATGACTTCTGCGGACAAGGCCGAGGCCTTTATCGAAGGTCGCTATGCAAAAGGAAGTTCCACGAATGAAATGGGCGGTCCCGGCGGCGATATGGAAGGCACCATCGGCGATTTTCCGAACGGAACTTTAGGTGTTTCGGGTGGTGATATGGGCGGCACAAACGGCGCTCCGGGTGGTTTTCCGGGCGGTGCCCCGAGTGATGTTACCGGTACAGGCGATAACAACGGCAACGCAACAGCAGTCGGAACTCCCGATGCAGGCACCACGCAGTCGGCAACCGGACAAAACGATTCCGCCAATTATGAGACATACAATGATATGGTAGAAGCATATAAAGCAGACATCGAAGAAATTGAAGCCGGAGATCAGTACGACAACAACATTGTATCTCTTTATAATCCGCTTAATTATATTAATGCGGACGATACTGAAAATCCGACATGGACAAGAATCGTCATGGGCGCAGCCGAGGGCGATATGTCGATGTTCGCTTCGCTCAATCTGCAGATCGCTTGGCTCAGCGGCGGTGTTGATGCGGTAATTGAATGGCAGTGGGACGGCGGTCATGTTCCCTCCGAAATATTCGGAAATTCTCTTTCCCTCTATGTCGACGAGATGTACGGAAAGCATGTCGAGGGCGCGGTGACGATTACAAAGGATGCTGCGACGCCGCAGACTCAGAATGGAACGGCGGAGACAGCAACCGGAACCGATATCAGCGGCTGGGTTAATTATGACGACGTTACGAATGTTTCATTCAGCCTCGCGGATGCCGCAGCATACAGAACCGCCGGTGCAAGCAAGGCAATCCCCGGCTTTGATGTCATTGATTACGGGCAGGAGGATTATGTGTTCGGTAATACAGAGAAAGACGCACGCCATTGGGACACTTATGTCCTTGATGCGTTGGAAAAATACGCAGATGTCCTCGAGCCTTTGTTTAACGCAGGTTAAATTTCCCCGCGATACAATAAAGTAAAACGTAAATCCCGCCGACCGAGAAATTGGTCAGCGGGATTGATTTTGTAATATATCTACGATTACGATAAAAACGATTTTTCTGATTTCTCAATGTGGATATCACCCTCACAGTGCGCATCGCCTTTGATTTCGCCGCAATAGATGTCGCCGTCACATTCGACATTGCCGTTGACATCGCCGCAATTCACCGAATCTCCGGCGCTGACATTACCACCCACAGGACCGCATCGAACGCTGTCTCCGGCCTCGACGCGGGTACCGACAGGGCCGCAGTTAACACAGTCTCCCGCTTGGACTCGAGCGCCGACAGAGCCGCAGTTAACACTATCTCCCGCTTCCACATAACCACCGACATTGCCGCAGTTGACGCCGTCTCCCGCTTTCACATAACCACCGATGTTGCCGCAGTTGACACTGTCTCTTGCTTCGACGTATCCGCCAATGTCCCCGTCGATTTTCGCGCTGCCCCAGATCTCGATCGAAACGGGCTCGTTTTTATAAATTTTATCAATGGCGAGCGGAATAAAGGATTCACGCAGATCCCGATTCTTTTCAAACACGTTTTTGGTTATCATCTTTCTTCCGATAAATTGCACCACACGCAGTATACCGTCATCCGTAAACGGCACATCGATTTCCGCAACGGATTCCCGAGGTCCAAAAAATAAGTAATCCACCGTCACGCCGAAAAACTCGGCGATACCCGGCAGCAGCGCCACGTCGGGCAGGGAATTGCCGGTCTCCCATTTGCTGACCGCCTGCACACTGACGCCGAGCGCTTCAGCCAGCGCGTCCTGACCGAGCCCCGTCTCCTTGCGCAGATTTTTTATGCTCTCGCAAATTTTGATCTCCATCATTCCTTACCTCCCGATTAAATTCATGATGCGCGCACATCAATGATCTGTAAAAACCTTAGCCCATAAATCCCCAAAAATCAATCGATTGTCAGTCGAATCCGATCAACTGTCAGTTGAATTTTATCATTGAACCGGTTGAAAAACAATGCTTGAATGTAAAGTATAGATCATGTATAATGAATCCATCAGATGAACGGAGGTTTTACCGGTGCCCGACAGCAATAACACGCTTTTTTATCATAAACCCGCGAGCGCTTTTACAAGCGCTCTTCCGCTCGGTAACGGACGGATCGGTGCGATGGTTTATGGAGAGACGATGCATGAAGTCGTTAATTTAAATGAAGATACACTTTGGACCGGATATCCCAATTGCGACAGCGCGCCCGACAGTTCGGAACATTATGCCGACATAAAAAAGGCGGCTCTTGAGGGTCGGTTTAAGGATGCCGAAGCAATCTTTGAGGAATACATCTCACGCGGCAACAGCCAAACCTATCTTCCGATGGGCGATTTGTTGCTTGATTTCGATCACTCTGACAATATCACTGAATATTGCCGCGCTTTGGAACTGGAACGTGCAGTTGCTACGGTTGATTATAAGGCGGATGGTATCGGTTATCATCGTGAATACATTGTCTCCTATCCGCACGATGCATTAGTCATAAAAATCAGCGCGGATAAAGCAAAATCGGTGAGCTTTAAAGTTCGTTTAAGAAGTCGTCTGCGCAGCAATATTTACACGGTAGATAAAAACAAACTGTTTATAGACGGCGAGGCACCGTCCAACTGTTATGCCCGCGATGCTGACGGTAAAGTAATTAACTACATGACCTACAGCAGTGTACCCGAAAAACGCGGCGTTCAATTTCGTGGCGGTGTCAGCGTGACACTCGAAGGCGGGGAATTAACCGCAGCAGAGGACAGCGACTTTCTTGAGGTGAAGAACGCCAATTCAGCGGTGATTTGGTTCAAGATCGCGACCAGTTTTAACGGCTATGACCGCTCGCCGTTCTTGGACGGAAAAGATTACTACGGCGTTGTAAAAAATGATCTTGACCATGTCGGCGAATACAATTATGACGCAGTTGTGAAGGAACATATTTATGATTTTTCCGAATATTATCTGCGTGTACGGCTTGACCTCGGCTCATCTGCCGAAAGCGATTTACCCACGGATGAGCGTTTAAAAAGCTTTTTTGGAACGCAGAATGATCCCTCGTTGTTTACGCTGGCTTTTAACTTCGGGCGTTATCTGATGATTTCCGGCTCCCGGCAGGGCAGCCAACCGTTGAATCTGCAGGGCATCTGGAACGATAAACTCTTTGCTCCGTGGCGTTCCAACTATACCACGAACATCAACACCGAAATGAACTACTGGCCCGCCGAGATGACAAATTTAGCTGAGATGCACCTGCCGCTGATTGAGATGGTAAAGGACATTGCACAAGCCGGTATCGCCACAGCAAGGGATCTATACGGCGGAAAAGGTTTTTGTTCCCATCACAACTGCGACCTTTGGCGCAAGACGACCCCTCCGGGCATGAAGGGCAAAAACATCTCGCTCTGGGCTTTCTGGCCGTTTTCCTCGGGTTGGCTGTGCCGCCATGTTTGGGAGCATTACGAATACGAACCCGATTTCTCCTATTTACGTGACACTGCTTATCCGATTTTAAAAGAATGCTCGAATTTTTACCTCTCCATGCTGACTGAGACCCAAGAAGGTCTGTGTTTCGCCGGCGGCACCTCACCCGAAAATCAATTTTATAATAAAGACGGCGTCCGCTGCATGGTCGGTAAATACGCCACGATGTCCAACGCCATCATGCGTGATGTGTTCACCAACACCGCCAAATGCTGTGATGTAATCGGGGATAATGATTTTGGCGATTTGCTGCGTAAAACGATTCAAAAAATTGTACCGTATAAACTCGGCTCAAAGGGCCAGATTCTTGAATATGATGACGATTATGAGGAGAACGAACCGGGTCATCGCCATATCTCCCATCTTTACGGTATGCACCCGGGTGAGGAGATCAACCTCGAACAGACGCCGGATTTGGCAATGGCGGTCAGAAAATCGCTTGAATTGCGCGGAGACGAAGGTACCGGCTGGAGTTTGGGTTGGAAGATCAACCAGTGGGCCCGTCAGCATGACGGTGACCACGCTTATCAGTTGATGTGTATGCAGCTGCGCTTGGTCGATCCCGATTCGCCGATGGATTACAGCAAGGGCGGCGGTACCTACCCCAATTTGTTCGATGCGCACCCGCCGTTCCAGATCGACGGCAATTTCGGTTTTGTCTCGGGGCTTTCCGAATTGTTGTTACAATCCCGCGGTAATTTGGTGACCTTGCTTCCGGCGCTGCCTTCGGAATTCAAAGAAGGCAGCATCAGCGGCCTGTGCGCCAAAGGAGGTCTCGAAGTCTCGCTGACCTGGGAAAACGGTAAATTGAAAAACGCTATTTTCATGCCGAAACAGAATTTTGACGCTGTCGTCCGTTATGACGGAAAACAGGTGAAAGTTCGCTTTATCGCCGGCCAGGAGGTCACTTTCGAGGGTTAAATATCCATAATTCCTTCACATTTCAGCCATCTGTCTTGGGTATCATATAAACGAATCCTGTAATAGGATCTTCCTAAAAGGAGGCAATATGATGCAAAAGTCAAAAATATATATTGTCACAGGTGCTTTCGGGCATCTTGGCAGTACCATTGTCAGCATTTTAAACGAACGCGGCTATGAGGTCAGAGGCCTTGCGCTTCCGGGTGATTCCTCACCGCTGACCAAAGCCACCGGAACAGCCAAAATCTATTACGGCGACGTTTGCGATATCGACTCGTTAAAAGAGATTTTCGATGTACCCCAAGACAGAGAGTTAATCGTAATCCACGCCGCCGGCATTGTCTCGATTGCGACAAAGTATAATCCCCTCGTCCAACGTGTAAACGTCATGGGCACCCGAAACATCATCAAAAAATGCTTTGAGACCAAGGCAAAACGACTGGTCTATGTCAGCTCCGTGCATGCGATCCCGGAACTCGGCAAGGGTAATCAGATTCGCGAAATCAAGAAATTTGATCCCGAAGAGGTCAGGGGACTTTACGCTAAAACCAAAGCAGAGGCCACCCAATGTGTGCTTGATGCGGCGGCAAACGGGCTGGATGCCGTGGTAGTTCATCCGTCGGGCATCATCGGTCCGAACGATTACGGCAGTTCACACACCGCACAGATGATCATTGATTATTTCAACGGAAAGCTCCAGACTTGTGTGCGCGGCGGATATGATTTCGTCGACGTACGCGATGTCGCGGAGGGTACGATCGCGGCTGCCGAAAAAGGAAAATCCGGCGAATGTTATATTCTGTCCAACCGTTATTGCTCGGTCGAGGAACTCTTCGACGAGATGCAAAAGATGAGCGGACGCAGAAAGGCTTCGGTATTACCCCTGTGGGTGGCCAAAATGTTTGCGCCGATAGCGGAACTCTATTACAAAGCCCGCAAACGCCCCCCGCTGTATACACCGTATTCGCTGTATACCCTCGAAGCCAACGCGGATTTCAGCCACAAAAAGGCCGACAGCGAACTCGGTTATAAAACCCGTACGCTCAAACAGACCTTAGCTGATACGGTCGCGTTTTTAAAGCAGACAGGACGTATCAAACCATTCAAGCGCCGTAGAGCGGGACAAACCAGATGAACAGGAGTGTTAAAAGTGAATCAAGAGGACAACATTGACGTCACTATCGAAAAACAGGCCGATCTTTGCAGCGGGAGAAATGATCCGGCGCTCACCGAGGAATTCCGCGATTTCGGCTTCGGGATGTTCATTCATTTCGGGCCCGACTGCACGCTCGGAACAGTCATCAGCCATTGGATGATCGGCGCTGACGACCGCTTGGTCAATGATTTCATCGACAACGGACCGAAGATGCTTTCGATTGACGATTTTAATCCGAAAAAGTGGGCTTATCTGGCGCGGCAGGCCGGTGCGAAATATGCGGTATTCACCGCAAAGCACCACAGCGGCTTCTGCATGTGGGACACCGAAACAACGCCTTTTAATATTATGAACACGCCGTTTTGCGGCGATTTGATGACCGAATATTTATCGGCTTTCAGAGAGATGGGGGTCAAACCGGGCCTGTACTTTTCACCGTTTGACTTTTACTATAACTACCGCATGAAAAAGCGGGTTTTGCAGTTTGCCACACCGGATATGCTCCAAGAAAACGACCCAGAGATGCTCGACTACAACAACAAGCAGGTCGAGGAACTGATGCAAAATTACGGCGATATCTACTGCATGTTTTTCGACGGACCGCCGGATACGCTTAAAGCGACCGTATGGGATAATCAGCCGAAGTGCCTGATTACCCGCGGCGAGATGGAAACGCCCGAAAACGTTCTCCCGAGCGAAGCCATCGATATGGCTTGGGAGGGTTGTTATACGATGGGCGAGAGCTGGGGTTATAAACCCATCGACATCGCCGATCACGGTGCCGAACGGCATATCAAATCGCTGATCAAAATCCGCGCAAGAGGCGGTAATATGCTGCTGAACGTCAGCCCCGATTCGCATGGAACAATCCCGCGCTGGCAGGAAGAAGTGCTGCAGACCATGGGTCTGTTCAATTTCTTTTACGGCGAGGCGATTTACGGTGTGCGTCCGTGCAAACACGTCAGCGAAGAGGATGAAAAGGTCTTTTACACACAAAGCAAAGACGGCAAGACCGTTTATGCATTCCTGATGGATGGCATTCCGCATTTCGGCTATTACGGCAGATACGAAATCGCACTGAAAAAAGTTCGGGCGACTGCGGACACTAAAGTGCGCATGGTCGGCTCGAACAATCAGATCATGGAACACCGTCCCGAAACGGACTGTGCGTCCCGCTATCGTCAAGAAGGAGATAACTTTATCATCGACACGATTCTCTCAATGCGCCCGAGCGAAAACCGCGCATGGAAGCTGCCGGTGGTCATGGCGCTCGAAAACATCGAATTTATTTAAATAAAATTATCGTTTGGAGATCACGATGGATAAAACCGAAAAAAAGACACAACCTAATTTGATCTATGTTTTTGCGGATCAGCTGCGCTATTTTTCGTGCGGGTATGCAGGCGATCAAAAAGCGCATACGCCAAACATCGATAAACTTTCCAAAGAAAGCGTCAGTTTCTGCAATGCGATATCGGGCCATCCGGTTTGTGCGCCTTACAGAGCGTCCTTGTTTACGGGCAAGTATACAACAAGCACCGGCATGGTGATCAACGAGATCAGGATGAACCCGAACCACGCGTGCATCGGGCATGTACTCACAGACGCGGGCTATGACACGGCCTATATCGGGAAGTGGCATTTGTGGGCCAATGAACTCGGGCATCATATGGATCCGAAGAATTCTTTTACGCCGGCGGGACCGGATCGGCTCGGGTTCGACGGTTTCTGGGCCGCATATAACTTTCATCACGAATATTACAACACCTATTACCATACGGACAGTCCGGAAAAGATCACTATGGAGGGTTACGAACCCGACGGACAGACCGATATGGCGATTAAAATTTTAAAGCAGCATTCCGAAACGGGCAACCCGTTCGCACTTTTCCTTTCAATCGGCACGCCGCATGATCCTTGGGTTAAAAGCAATGTGCCGGAGCAGTATTATGACATGTTCAAGGACGCAGAGTTTGAACTCCCGCCTAATTACAAGGATCAAAATGATCCTTATGCGGATAACTGGGCAAAACTGAATCCGGACGAAAGAACCGAATTGACTGAGTGGATGCGCGTTTATTATGCCATGACCGCAAATTTGGATTGGAACATCGGACGGCTTGTCAAAGCCATTGATGAGCTGGGCCTGCGTGACAACAGCATCCTTGTGTTCACTTCCGACCACGGCGAAATGTTCGGGGCGCAGGGCAGAAGAGCCAAAAATATTTTTTATGAAGAAGCCGTGCGTGTGCCGTTCTTGATGCGCAAACCCGGTTGGATCAACGATAACAGCACCACGGATGTCTGCCTGAATACACCCGACATCATGCCCACATTGCTTTCCATGATGGGACTGCCGGTTCCGAGCGAGGTCGAGGGCATGGATCTCAGTCATTGCGCATTGGGCAAACCCGGGCCGGAACCGGAAGCCGCGTTTTTGCAGGGAACCGGTGCGACGGCAGCTTGGGACGACGGACACGAGTGGAGAGCGATGAGAAGCAAGCAATATACCTATGCCGTTTATCACGCAGACGGCAAAGAACTTCTTTTTGACAACAAATCCGACCCTTATCAAATGAAAAATCTTGCAGATCTCCCGGAATATAAAACAGTCCTTGAACAGTTCAGAACTTTGATAAAAAATAAGATGGAGAATCTGAACGATACCTTTGAATCCTGTTCGTGGTACCGAGACCATTGGACGCAGGATCGGATCATTATGCGAACAGCCACGCTCCAATCAAAATAGCGAAATTCAACGGATCAACTCAAACAGCGGTTTTAATTTCATAAACCCATCAGACAGCTCGTCGGCCAGCGCATGTGAAAACACCGTCTCGCCGACGGGTACCGTTTTTTCCAAATAAAACGATTTCCGATTCAGAACCGATTTGACAGCGCCATCCGGCAGAGCGGGGAAGTGATCTTTTTTATACAATTTGTCAACTGCATGGAATCTGTGCTTTTCTGCATTGGAAAGCGATTTTTCGGCTTCTGAAAAACGAACGATCAATTTCTCCCGCAGCACCTGCATACCATCCGCAGTCGAATTGTAAACCCTCAGTCCGTAACCGTAATGGGACAAACCCATATCAAAATAAAAACCGACCGCATCGCTCTCCCGATTCATCAGCCGAAACCGCAGATAGACGTATTCTTTCAGCGGCATATCATGAGAAAACCGGCGGTCGGTGTAGGGCGAACTGATGCAGCGCGAGGGCTTGACCTCAAGTTCGGGTGAAATTTCGGAGATCACCGGCACCAGTGTTTCAAACAATTCCCGCAGCGGTTTTCCGACAATCTCATCATATCGCCGTTTGTTATCCGGCAGTGCCGCAATGGTGTTATTGAGCGGCAGTTCCAGCCAAAAAGGGATCAGTTCTTTCGAAAATCCGTGAAACATCACGAAACCCCGCAATATTCGAAAAGAGCATCCAGATAGGGATATATCTCTTTGGGAATAAATCTATTTTCATCTATCAACCGCATGATTTTCTTTTTACTTGCCCACATGGCATCGCAGGTTTCTCCGGGTTGTAAAACAACGGACGAAATATCCGCTTCTTGGCGGAAAAGCCAGACGTCTTTGATATAACCACCCGGGTCATTGGAACGAAGCGCGCTGTATCGTTTAAATAATAAGCCGTTTTTCGGATCAAGTTCAATGCCGATTTCTTCCCGGGTTTCTTTTAAAGCGGTTTTCAAACTGTCATCGCCGGCGACCGCACAGCCGCCCGTGGTCTGCCAAAGACCGTGCCAAGTACCGCCGGCCGATCTTTGAGAGATCAGAAATTCCCCTTTGGAATTCAAAATCCAGATTTCAACGACTAAGTGATATTCGCCTTTTTTCAGCGGCTTTCCGCGTTCGGCATATCGGCCTGTAAAGTTGCCGTTTTCATCTAAAATGTCCCAAAGTTCAGCCATTTTTATCTCCCTCTGATAAATTTCAAAGCATTATTCTTTTCGGCATCGGGATTGATATGGTAAATCTGTTCCAAAATCTTTTCCTCTGAAATCACCGGATCCATGTCCGCAAGCGTCATACCTCTTGCCGCCCAAAAATCCTCCGGCGTGCAAAAGACGGTAACAGGCCAGCCGTAGGGCTTGTTATTTTTGGTCTGCCGCTGCTTTTGTCCGCAGGCGGTGATAGCCATTTGCATCTGCAGCTCGATCAGAGCGCGTTCGAACGTTGATTTTTCATCCCGCCCGAAACCGCCGAACCGTTTGATCTCATGTACGGCCAGCAGCCCATAAGCGTTGATTGTGTCATAAATCCGTTTCGCGGCGTTGGTGACCGTGCCGCGCCGGTATTCCTCTCCGAACGAAAGACTACGCCGCATCGCGTAAAAATACGGATACCATTCCTTTGTGATAAATCCGCCGACGCCGAAGAACATTTTGGCATAGGCGACGTCATTCCGCTCGGCGAGTACCCGCATGCGCCATTCCCACGGGTCGGTATCGGGCTTTCCGGTGTGCCAGCGAATCGGGGAATCGGAAAACTGCTGGTTTTCCCAACCGACCGGGATCGCGGTAAAAATCCCGTGCGCATTTCCGCCGCTCATCGAAAATCCGCTCTCTGTCAACACTTCGCAGAAATCGCCGAAATTACAAACCATTTTTTTAAACCCATCCATTATCTTAGACCAATCCCGATCAGTACATCATTCGTAACAACGCCGTTGTATTGATATTCGAGTTCTGCTAATTCAAACGGAATATTCGCCCGACCATCCAGTTTGATCAGCTTGCGGTTTGTCAGTAAACGTTCGTTGTTCTGTATAATAGACGCTTGTATGGATGGTTTATTGATTTGATCAGCATTTTCAAGAATGCGGTCTAGCGTACCAAACCGATTGAGCAGGAATGCGGCGGTTTTCGGACCGATCTTATCCGCGCCTTTAATATTATCTGAGGCATCGCCAACTAATGACTTGAAGTCCGAATACTGATCCGGCGCAATGTCAAGCCGATCCCGTATATATTCGCAACCGCAGACAACGGATTTATCGCCGCGATAACGCAGTAAGAAAACATTATCGTTAATCAGTTGAAAAAAATCGCTGTCAAATGAAGAAATTACGATTTGCATATCTGTTCCATATGTAATGGCATAAGAGGCGATAACGTCGTCCGTTTCAAATTCGGCAATTTCCGTATGCTGAATGTTCATGTAATCGAGCGCATTATAGATATCCGAAAGCTGTGAAAAAGGGTTGTCCATTTCGTCGACAATGGAATAATCCTGCCGGTTAGCTTTATATTCCGCGTCCAACTCTGAGCGGAAATTCTCATGCTCACCATCGAATAACACGACCAAATGTGTCGGCTGAACCATTCGGATTATTTTAAGCAACGCGCCGACAAATCCGAGCGTTCCCTGAATGGTTTTTCCGTCTTTGTTGACAATTCTCGACGGCATACCGAAAAACATTTGAAACAGCAAGTTGTGTCCGTCAACGATGAGCAGTTTGTCCATTGTATCACCTACCAATATTATTTTTGATAAACAGTAATTAGTAAATTATTTTCAATGCCTTTAAAAACAATATCTAAAAAATCATCTCCGAATTTATTTTTTAAATCTATCATCAATTCCTGAATGATGTGGTTGTGTATTTCATCTGGTACACCTGCTTGATCCGAAAATCCGCGTCCTGCGAACCTCGGTAGAAAACCGTGTTTCAACGGAATTTCATAGGCGTTTCCTCTCTCAATCATCATTTCGTTTTTATCTTTGAATAGTTTATCACATACTTTGGCACGGTCAAACTTCCAACTGTATTTTATGGGCATGATATTCCGTTCTTTTAATTTCGCCCAATAAGCGGAGTACATAGCATTGACAATTTCATGACATTTTGAATTGTCGTAGCAACTGTCATTTTTCCTGCCGGGTTGGTCATCCTTACAGATAAACGCGCCACCTTTTTTCAATACGCGATGAATTTCCGAAAGAACTTTTTGGGGATTGGAGATTAAATGCAATACGCTGTTGCAGACGACGGTATCAACGCTTTCATCTTCAAGCGGGATATCTAACGCGTTCATACGGCAAAGAGTGACATTATTGAGAGAAACGTGGTTGCGTTTGGCTTTTTCTTGCAAAATAGAAAGCATGGCTTTTGATATATCTCCGGCGATAATCTTAGTACCGTATGATGCACATGGTACTGTAAAGCAGCCGTCGCCGCATCCCAAATCAAGAAAAACACCGTCTCCCGTTAGTTTCGCCACTTCTTTGGCAAACAAAGCGTCCCTTTCCTCAATCAGATATTTTCGGTTGCCGGAATAACTGTCACCGATATTTTCATATCCAATATATTTGTCTCCTTCGCCGTCGGTAATAATATCCGGCATATCTGATAATTGCCAGATGTTATTTATCTTTTTGATTTCATTTCCGCAAAACTCACAAGAGGGGAATTGCATTAATCGTTTGCATTTAGGGCATAAAAACATATAATTTGTTTCACCTCATCACCAATTGATCAAACGCCAGCACCCGATCTCGGATTTCAGCGCAGTTGTCGGGGTTGACGTATTCTAAAATGAACGGAACGCCCTCGCAGTGTTCGTGATAGAACTTTAAAAACAGCGGCCAGTCGATTTCTCCGTCGCCGACGACACGACCGGAAGCGTCGTTGACCTTGCGATCCTTGCCGTGGAAATAGGAGATATACGGCGTAAGGTATTTGAACATATCTTCCTCATCGGAGTTGGCGATCAGATTGGCGGGGTCGAGCAGTACTTTGAGTCGTTCGGAACCGCTCTGTAAAATCAAATCGCGGGCGCGTTTGGCACTCGGTGTAAGATCAAGCACACAGTTTTCGAGCGCAAGGTCGACGCCGTATTTTTCAGCCATTTCCAGTACTTTCATCAAGTTGCTTTTAAAGTAATCGAAATCCTTTTCGTAACTGTCAAACACGATGCCGCGCCTTCCGGGGATAAAACCGGCTTCGGTGGCGACTGCCGGAATCCCGTTTGCGGCGGCAATTTGAAAATAACGTTCGTAAGTGCGCAGATTTTGCGCTTGTTTTTCCTCATCCGGTTCAAACATGCTCGAAAATGCCCCTAAAGAAGCGATATAGATACCGTTATCCCGAAAGGTGTTGACGATTTCAGCGGCGAGTTTGTCGGTCAGCGGATTCATATCCGTACTGCCGTTGTAAGCCCAAACGTTGCACTCTTTGAAAGTAAAACACAATTCCGTTGAGACGAAACCGAGTTCCCGCATTTTTTTCGCAACGTCCGCAAATGCCCATTCACGAAAAGAACGGCTGACAACGCCTACCTGAATCATAAAAATTTACCCCCACAGCGTTTTTTTCAGTGTAACATTCCGGTCGGAAATTGTCAATTCCGAGCGATTGTAAATTCGGTATGGATATGATAAAATGACGCTGTGATTTTAACGCCGTAAATCGGCATAATCGGAACGGAGATTATTTTATGAAACATCTGCATTTGGTCTGCAACGCGCATCTCGACCCGGTTTGGCTCTGGCAGCTCGAAGAAGGCGTCGCCGAGACTCTTTCGACCTATCGCGTGGCGGCTGATTTCTGCGAAGATTACGAGGGCTTTATTTTCTGCCACAACGAAGCAATGCTGTATGAGTGGGTCGAGCGTTACGAACCGGCTCTGTTTGCGCGCATTCAAAAACTGGTCGCCGAGAAAAAGTGGCACATCATGGGTGGATGGTATCTCCAGCCCGACTGCAATATGCCCTCCGGCGAGAGCTTTGTGCGTCAGATTTTAGCGGGTAAAAACTATTTTATGGACAAATTCGGCGTCGAACCGACTTGCGCTATCAACTTAGACGCGTTCGGTCACAGCCGCGGACTAGTCGAGATTTTGAAAAAGGCCGGATATGATTCCTATCTGCTGTGCCGTCCCGAACCCGATATGCTCCCGCTGCCGGGAGAGGATTTTAATTGGGTCGGTTTCTCTGGCAGCAAAATTGCCTGCCATCGCGCCTATAATTCCTACGAATCCCATCGAGGCGAAGCCGACGAAAAGATCAAAGGTTGGATTAAGGAAAACGGAAATGCCGACGTCGGCATCGTGCTCTGGGGCATCGGCGACCACGGAGGCGGCCCGTCGCGGGTCGATTATGAAAAGATCAAAAAGCTGAATCAAGAAGAAAAGAATTTCGAGATCATCCACTCGATCCCCGAGGCCTATTTCGCCGAGTTGAACAAAGACAAGCTGCCCGACTATAACGGCATTCTCAATCCGCGTTACACCGGATGTTACACCACCCAAATCCGAATCAAACAGCTGCATCGGCAGCTTGAAAACATGCTCTATATGACCGAAAAGATGGTCGCGCACGCAGCCATGTCCGGCCTGATGGTATATCCCGAAAAGAACATCGCCGAAGCGACCAAAGACCTGCTGCTGATGGAGTTTCACGACATCCTGCCGGGTTCTTCCATTGAGCCGGTGGAGCAGTATGCCATCTCACTTGCCGGACACGGACTGGTCGAACTCGACCGCGTCCGCACACAGGCATTCCTTTCGCTTTCGAGCGGTCAGCGCAAAGCCGAGGACGGCGAAGTGCCGATTCTGGTCTATAATCCGCATCCGTTCGAAGTGGAACAAATCGTCGAATGCGAATTCCAGCTGCCCGATCAAAACAAAAACCGCGATCTGTTTGCCAATCCCATCGTATACAAAGACGACATAAAAGTAGATTGCCAAGCCGAACATGAACTGTCGAATTTCAATGTCGACTGGCGCAAACGCTGTGTGTTCAAAGCCAAACTCGCACCGGGTCAGATGAGCCGCTATGATGTGAAAATCGAATTAATCCCGACGCCGAAAAAACGCGAGTTCACTGTTAAAAACAATAAATTCATTTTCGAGACCAAAGACATCAAGGCTGTGATCAATACCCAAACCGGCACACTCGATCAATATGAGGTGTGCGGCGTCGATTACATCGCCGGCAGCGCATTTTTGCCGCTTGTCATCAAGGATGACGAGAACTCTTGGGCGCATAAAGAAAAATCGTTCCCGGATGTGATCGGTGAATTCACCCCGATGGACAGGGCGCGTGGCGCGGAATTTTCCGGCATTATCGACGGCTCTTTGCCCGAATCGGTACGGGTTATCGAGGACGGTGAGGTGCGCACAGTCGTCGAAGCGGTCATGGAATATGCTCACTCCCAGATTTGTATACGCTATTTCCTGCCGAAAAAGGGCACCGAGATCAAGGTGACCGCCAAGGTCTATTGGAACGAGAAGATGACCATGCTCAAACTGGCTGTACCGACCGTCTGCAAAGAGGGCTTTGTCGGTCAAACCGCATACGGAAGCGAGAAATTGCTCACGAACGGCGACGAAATGGTCAGCCATAAGTGGAATGTCGTAGCCGGAGCAGGGAAGGCCGTCAGCGTCATCAACACCGGCACCTACGGCAGCAGCTGTGAAAACGGCGAACTGCGCATCACCTGTTTGCGTTCGCCTGGTTATTCGGCGGGAAAATCGGACTTTTCGGTACGCAAGCCCTATATCATGGAGCAGGATCGTTTTTCGCCGTTCATTGATCAGGGAGAACGTGAGTTTGAATTTTATCTGAACGCCTCTTCTGATGCAGAGCGCCTTGAAAAGATTGAGCGCGAAGCCGCTGCGAAAAACGAAAAACCGATGGCATTGTCCTTCTTCCCGACAGGCTTCGGAAAAGAGGTCAAGCCGTTCGCACTACTCGACGACGAGGTGCTTTCACTTGCGGTTTTCAAACGCGCCGAAAAGAGCGAACAGTTCGTTCTGCGTTTATTTAACCCGACCGCAGAAAAGCGCACGACAACACTTGCCATTCCGTCGGTCAATGTGAAAAAGACGGTCTCTTTGGCAAAATATGAGTTCAAATCTTTTGCCTTTGACCCCGTTGCCAAAACCTTCTCCGAAGTTGACTTGATGGAGAGATAAATTTTATAAAGACCAATCATCATTACGAGGGGCTTTAGCCCCGCGGCAATCCAGATGCATGGGTTTCTGGATTGCTTCGTCATTTCACTCCTCGCAAAGACGGCATAAAGACATCTGTGATTCAATAACAGTTTAACAAAATAATCAGGTGAATCGCATTCACCTGCCGAAAACGCGCGGACAGCCACCCTGTCCGCGCGTTTGAATATCTATGAAATGCGATATCCCTATTTGTTTTGTTTTTTCATCATTTTAATCTCGCGGGAGAACGATTCGATGTCGGAAAAATCGCGATAGACAGAGGCAAAACGAATATAAGCGACCTCATCGAGATCGCGCAGTTTTTCAAGAATGTATTCACCGATTTCCACTGAGGCGATCTCGTGTTTCGGCGAGGAATAAATCATGGTTTCAAGTCCGCGGACAACATTTTCAAGCTCTTCAAGCGGAATGGTCTGCTTTTTACAGGCGCGCACCATGCTGGACAAAACTTTTTGGGGATCAAACGCTTCACGAGCGCCGCTTTTTTTGACGACCCAAACGGTGGAGCGTTCGGTTGTCTCAATCGTGGTAAAGCGCATACCGCATTTTTCGCAAAGCCGGCGGCGGCGAATTTTTTCACCGTCGTCCTGAGGGCGTGTATCGATGACTCTTGAATCCGGTGTTCCGCAAAACGGGCATTTCATTTCAACCACTCCTTCACAATTAATGATATCTTGTTTTCAAAGTTTTGTCAAGTAAAATCGCATTTATAAGCACTGTATATCCGCTCCTGTTTCGGGCGAAAATAACCGAAACGGAGGTGATCGCATTTGTCCGAAGAAAAGAAAAAACTGTTCACATTCGGCGCGCTTGCATATCCCGCGATTGAGCTTTTATGGCGAAAGAAAACGCATCCCTCGATGGCGTTGGCGGGCGGACTGGGGATGCTGATACTCGATGCGGTTGATTTAAAGCTGTGGCGAAAAGCCGTTAAATACACGGTTGGATGTGTCGGTATCACTGCGCTGGAGCTTGCGTTGGGTCTGATTTTTAATAAAAAGCATAAGATCTGGGATTACAGTAAGAAAAAAGGAAATTTGGCGGGGCAGATCTGTCCGGCGTTCTGTGCGGCGTGGCTTCTGCTGTGCTTGCCCGGATATGCGGTCTGCAGGCGGCTGCGTACGGAAAAGTCACTGCATGGTCCGCATTGACAGAAAGGGGTTTATTTTGGTATAATATCGACAAGTTCATATGGAGGTTTTAACCATGAAAGTGACAAAAGATTCTTTAATCGGTGATATTCTCGATTTCGACCGCACAACCGCTGCCTTTTTTCTTGAGATGGGCATGCATTGTCTCGGTTGTCCGTCCGCACGGGGTGAGTCCATCGAACAGGCTTGCCAGGTCCACGGCGTCGATGTTGATGAATTAGTGGCAAAGATCAACGAACATCTCGGCGAAAAATAAAAGGAATATGTTGAAACTGAGTCCCCGACTGGCGCTTGCTGCGCAGCAGGCCGGGGAATGCGGTCGCATTGCGGATATCGGGACGGACCATGCGCTTCTTTCGGCGTTCTTACTTTTGAACGCAAGCGCGCGGTCTGCACTTTTATGTGATGTTGTCGAAGGTCCGTTAACAAGAGCCGCCGAGACCGTTAAAAAGTATCATCTTGAAGATAAAACCGAACTACGGCTTTCGGACGGTTTTGAAAATGTCGCTTCCGATGCGTTTGATACCGCATTGATTTGCGGGATGGGCGGGCTGAACATCATTGAAATTCTTGCAAAATCCGATTGGTTCGGACGTGAGAAGAAGCGGTTGATTCTACAGCCACAAACCGATGCCTGCCATCTGCGGGCATTTCTTTTGGACAGTGGCTGTGATTTGATTTCGGAACGCGCCGTCATCGACGCAAAACGTGCTTATTCGGTCTTGTCCGTTGTGACCGAAGAGAGCGGGAGAAGTCTCCCGGATTGGAGACAATATATCGAATTTAATCCGGAGTGGGCTAAAAGGCATGAGATCATTTTGGGCAAACTCGGATCTGCCGAAGAAGCCGAACAGGTCTATTTTTCATCACTTTATAAACTGTTTAAAAATCGTGTCGAGGGTGCAAAACTGGAAAAAAACAAGCCGATGGTTCGGGCTTACTTACATATTTGCGAATTGATAACCGAAGCGACGGGGGCGGAAATTTAAATCCACGAAGGGGAGGTCATAAAGATGAGCACCGTAAAAGAGATTTATAATTTTCTGGACAGCATCTGGAAATTCAATAACATGCCGGAATACGACAATTCCGGATTTTTAATCGGTGATAAAAACACAGAAGTCACAAAGATCATGTGCTGCCTCGATGCAACCGCTGATGTAATCGGTCAGGCAAAAGCGTTCGGCGCGCAGTTGATCGTCAGCCACCACCCGATCATTTTTGATCCGCTCAAAAGGCTGGATTCAAACAATCCCGCCTATGCCGCCGCGTCTGCCGGAATCGCCGTGATCTCGGTGCATATACCGATTGATGAGCATATTGAAGGTGCAAACAAAGTGCTGTGTGAAAGGCTGGGGCTGATTTTAAAAGAGCCATTCGGGGAAAAGAAAAGTCCTTGCGGCGACCGTCTCTGCGAGGGATGGGTAGGAGAATTGCTGATGCCGCAAAGCCCCCGTGAATTTGCTGTCAAAGTTGGGCAGATTCTCTCCTCGCCGGTCATGTTCTGCGACGGCGGAAAGCCAATCAAAAACGCAGTCGTCTGCGGCGGAAGCGGCAGCTTTTTAATCGAGTTGGTCATCGAGGCGGGTTATGACTGCTTTATCACTTCTCAGTTAAAACATCAGGACGTTCTCATTGCCCGGGCGGCGGATATCACTCTGATCGATGCCACCCATTTCGGCACCGAAATTCATATCGCGGAAATTTTGAGGGAAAAGCTTGCGCAGGAATTTACCGGGATTGAGGTTGCCCTTGCCAAAGAGAGCAATCCGCTGCAGAGCGTTTAAATTTAAAGGAGAAAACAATGGCAGTTGACGGTGCGTTTTTGCATTTATTAATACGCGAGTTGGAGAGTGCGATCGGGGGTTTTGTAGATAAAATCTATCAGCCCTACCGCGACCAGCTTGTGTTTGCAATGCGTACCAGAGAAGGGCAAAAACGTCTTCTGTTGACCTCTAAATCCGACGCCGCGCGGGTGCATTTCACCCAACAGAATTATGAAAACCCTCCGCAGCCCCCGATGCTGTGCATGTTGCTGCGAAAACTCCTGATCGGCTCCAAATTGACGGCAATCCGCCAGGACGGCATGGAGCGTGTTTTGTATCTCGATTTTACGGGACGTAACGAACTCGGGGAGCTGCAGGTGATCACCGCTGTTGCCGAGATCATGGGCCGCCATTCTAACCTCATCTTTCTTAATTCCGACGGTGTTATTATAGATGCTGTTAAGCGCATTGATGAAAACGTCAGCGCGGTACGTCAAATCTTTCCGGGATTGAGGTATGAACTCCCGCCGAAGCAGGACAAGATACCGGTTGACGTCTTAAACCTCTCTGAATTTGTAGAAAAGATCATGCGAGACAACGCGGGTGTCCTTTTGGAAAAAGCACTTTTAGGCGGCATTCAAGGGCTTTCTCCGTTCAACTGCGCACAACTGTGTTATGAGGCTATTGGCGATCAAAGTATTGTCTGCGGAGAATTGAATGCAAAGCAAAAAGAAACACTCGTTTCATCCATTGAGCGATGTCAGCAAAGAATTAAAAATTACAACATCTGTCCTACGGCGGTTTTTGATCAGACCGGTGCGACCGTTGATTTCTCATTTATGCCGCTCAGCCGTTATGATGCAGAAAATCAAAAACAATTCGAGACGCTTTCACAACTGCTCGATACATTTTACTACGCCAAAGAACACCGCGACCGCCAGCGACAGAGCAGCCGTGACCTGTATAAGCTTGTCGAAAACGCCGCTGACAGGACACGCAGAAAAATGCTTAGCCGTACGCAGGAGCTCGAGGATACCAAAAACGCAGATAAATATCGGTTGTGCGGCGATCTGGTTATGGCCAGCCTCTATATGATTCATAAAGGCGATACCACATTGAACACGGTCGATTACACCGATCCGGAACAAAAGACCGTTACGATTGCGCTTCAGAATGATTTGACGCCGAATCAAAACGCGCAGCGATATTATAAACTCTACCGAAAAGCCGACAATGCGGCCAAGCAGTTAGTCGGTTTGATTGAGAAAGACCGTGAAGAATTAAGCTATCTCGATTCCGTGCTTTATGCACTCGAAAACACCGAAGACTCTGCGGATATTGCACAGATTCGTGAAGAACTTGCGGCGCAGGGATACCTCAAACGCCGTGCCGTATTCAAGAATAAACAAAGAGGTGAATCGCAGCCGCGTAAATTTATCAGCAGCGGCTTTGAAATCTTGATCGGCAGAAACAACCGTCAAAACGATCTGCTGACATTCAAAAAGTCGCAGGGCAATGATATCTGGATGCACGCGCGCGGCATTCCCGGCAGCCATGTGATCGTAGTAACCGGGGGAAAACAACCCGATGAACAAACCTTGACTGAGGCAGCTACACTTGCTGCTCTGTATTCCAAAAACGGCAAAGGGGTTCACATACCGGTTGATTACACCACAGTGAAACGAGTAAAAAAGCCCACAGGTTCACCGCCCGGCTTTGTAAATTATTTTGACTATCAGACAGTCTTTGTTAATCCGGATGCGGCGTTGGCGGATAAACTGAAAGCTGATTGACAAAAAAAGTCGTTTTGCTGTATACTTAGGACAAATTTCGACTTTTATCGGGGAGCGAGCTTGTGGTAGACAGAAAATGGACTTTTTGCGCCACCGACCGCAATGCGGTTGCGGAAATGGCGCAGGACAATTCAATAACCCGGCTGCAGGCGGCGCTTCTTTATAACCGAGGCATCACGGCACCCGAGGATATCGATGAGTTTTTCTCTTGCGATATCGAGACCGGTATCGAGGAACCTTTTTCGCTTGCCGATATGGATCGTGCCGTTGACCGCATTCGCACCGCGCTTGATAAGCATGAACGCATTTGCATCTTCGGCGACTATGACGCCGACGGTGTGACCTCGACCGTAATGATTTATGACTATCTGATTGAACACGGCGCAAATGTAATCTGGTGTCTGCCTTCCCGTGAAGAGGGCGGATATGGTATGCACGACGCCATCATCGAGGATCTTGCCAAGGACAATATCAATTTGATTATTACCGTCGATAACGGCGTAACCGCGTTTGACGAAATCAAGCGAGCCAAAGAACTGGGAATTGACGTGGTTGTCACGGACCATCATACCGTACCGCCGGAATTGCCCGACTGCATCGTCGTCGACCCGCATCGGCCCGATTGCCCCAGTCGGTTCAAGGGGCTTTGTGGCGCGGGTGTGGTGTTCAAACTCATTTGCGCGCTCGAAGAGGACATCGAATCGGTGCTTGACCGGTATGGCGATTTGCTTACTGTTGCCACAATTGCCGATATCGTACCGCTGACCGGTGAAAACCGCATCTTTGTCAAAAACGGCATTGATATTCTGAAAGACACCGAAAATTTGGGTCTCAGGGCTTTGATGAATACTTCCGGTATGAATACGCGTTTCAGTGTTCAATCGGTAGCTTATATGCTTGCACCGCGTATTAATTCCGCCGGCAGGATGGGAGACGCAGCTGATTCCGCCCGGCTGTTGTTGGCAAAAACGCAGCAAGAGGCCGAGCAATACGCTCAAATGCTCGAGGACTATAATGCGAGACGCCAACAGACCGAGCAGCGGATTTTTACTGAGGCAAACGAAAAATACGCCTCCGTGGATGAACTGCGCCATTCGCCGGTGGGCGTGGTCTGGGGTGAGGGCTGGGAGAGCGGCGTCGTCGGCATCGTGGCGGCAAAACTCGTTGAGAAATACGGGAAGCCGTTTATCGTGTTCGGCATCAAAGACGATGTTGCAACCGGATCGGGCCGTAGCGTCGAAAGCTTTTCAATATACGATGCGGTGAACAGTTGCAGCCAAGACCTCATAAAATACGGCGGGCATGCGCAGGCAGTCGGAATGACTCTTTCGGCGGAAAAACTGCAGGATTTTTCAAAGGCCATCAACGAATACGCCGAACCGCTCGGCCAGATTCCGCCCAACTTTTTTAAGATTGACGGTTATCTGCGTCCGCAGCAGCTCATTATGGACGTCATTTCACAGATTGATGAAATGGAACCGTTCGGCCGTGAAAACCCTATGCCGTTATTTTGTCTCGCGGGAGTAATGATTAAAAACATTCGGGCTATGCGAAACGGGAATCATTGTCTGGTAGAGGTTGAAAAAGACGCCGCTTCGGCCATGTTGCTGTTATTCGGGACATCACAGAATGAGATGTGTTTCCAAGTGGGTGATAAGGTCGATGTTTTAGTGACGTTAAGTTGCCGAGAATATAACGGCAACGTTGAACTCTCAATTGTGGCCAAAGATATTCGTTACACAAATTTCAATCAGGATAATTATTTCAACAGTAAATTTGAATTTGACCGTTGTATCCGAAGAGGTGAAAAACCGACCTGCACCATCACAAGAGAGGATACGGCAACGGTATTCCGGGCGATTAAAAGCAGCCATAAGGCATTGACAAACGGCGCGTGTCTTGCTCACATTTTGAGCGATCAGATGGATTTCTATAAAATCTCAATGTGTCTGGAAGTCCTGCGCGAAGTGGGATTGGTTAACATCGACAACGGAATCATCACATTGGTTGAAACGTCAAAGGAAAAGAAAAAAGATCTTTCGGATTCCCAATTGTTCCGGATTGCAAACGGACTGCCGAATCCGGACGAAAAATCGTAAAGAAGGAGATTTGTGTGAGCGACGAGAGCAGGACAGTTGAATATGAGACTTATTTTGCCCCGATAAAAGCGGAACTCGAGGCTGTATTCACGCCTGCCGAATGCAAGAAAGTCGAACAGGCTTTTGAGCTTGCCTCCGCGAGCCATGCAGGACAAAAACGTTCTTCGGGTGAGCCGTATATCTCCCATCCGGTTGCTGTTGCACGTATTCTGCTCGAGGATTTGGGCATGGACTGCGAAACCATCTGCGCAGCGCTTTTACACGATGTGATGGAAGACTGCGGCGTCAGCCGCAAGACGATCACCGAAAAATTCGGGAAAGTCGTAGCTGATCTGGTCGACGGCGTATCAAAACTGGGTAATATTAAATATACCTCAAAAGATGAATTGCAGTCGGAAAATATCCGAAAAATGCTGCTTGCGATGAGCCACGACATCCGTGTCATGCTCATCAAATTGGCCGACCGACTGCACAATATGCGTACGCTCAAATACCGTCCCGAGGAAAAGCAGCGCGACACCGCTCTCGAGACGATGGAAATCTATGCGCCGATTGCGCATCGCCTCGGCATGCATGCGTTGAAAAACGAATTGGAAGACCATGCAATCCGTTGTCTCGATCCGATCGGATGCGGTGAAATTGAGGCAAAAATCGCCATGGATACCCGTGAGCAGTCGGACTTTCTCGATTCCATCAAGCAGCAGATTAGCGAGAGCTTTAAAGACTGCGGATTCGATTACCGGGTTGACGGACGTGTCAAGAGCATGTGCGGAATTTATCGGAAAATATTCATCGAAAACCGCGATATCTACGATACCTTTGCGGTGCGCATCATCGTCAATGCCATCAACGAGTGCTATATGGCATTGGGTATCATTCACGATACATTTAAACCGATTCCCGATCGGTTCAAGGATTTTATCTCTTTGCCGAAAAATAACGGTTACCGCTCAATTCACACCACCGTTATCAGCAACCGAGGCATTCCGTTTGAAGTGCAGATTCGTACTTTCGAGATGCATCAGGAGGCCGAATACGGCATCGCCGCGCACTGGAAATATAAAGTCGGCATCGAAGATAAAGACGCCAAAAATGCCCGATTTGAGCAACGTGTCAAGTGGCTGCGCGAGATGCTTGAGGCTAAGGACGAGGCCGACGGCGAAGAAGATCTGCGCAATTCCATCAAGGCTGAGTTAACTGACGACGATGTGTTTGTTTTTACGCCGAAAGGTGAGGTCCGGGTACTGCCGTGGGGTGCAACGATTATTGATTTTGCTTATGCCATCCATTCCGCGGTCGGCAACCGTATGGTAGGTGCAAAGGTCAACGGTAAAATCACACCGATTGATTCACAACTCACTTCCGGCACGGTTATCGAAATCCTGACAACTTCGGCGCAGGGACACGGTCCCAGCCGTGACTGGCTCAAGGCTGCCAAGACCAGCGAAGCCCGCAACAAAATCCGCCAGTGGTTCAAGCGGGAGCGCCGCGACGAAAACATCACCGCAGGCCGTGATGATTTCGAACGCGAGGTACGCCGAATTAATCCGAGGCTGACTTCCGAACAATATCAGTCTATATTAGCCGATACCGCACGACGAAATCATTTTTTGCACGAAGAGGACTTTTTTGCCTCGATCGGTTACGGCGGTATTTTAATCTCAAAGCTGCTGCCGAAACTGCGTGAAGATTGTGCCAGGTACAACGCACCCGACGTCGACACAATCAAACCGGCAGCGCCTCCGGCAAAAGTCACTCATAGCAACGGTGGCGTCATTGTCGAGGGATTTGACAACTGTTTGGTCAAGTTCGCCAAGTGCTGCAATCCGGTTCCGGGCGACGACATCATCGGATTCGTCACAAGGGGCGGAGGCGTTGCCGTACATCGCCGCAACTGCAACAACGTAATTAAAAACATCGACAAGGAACCCGGCCGATGGCTCCATTCATCATGGGCGACCAAAGAAGGTGAAGTTTACAAGGCCGTACTCTCGCTGATGACAATGCCCAACGCCAACCTGTTTAACACGATTTCCCAATTGCTTGCTTCGGAAAATCTATTCACAGAGGGCATTTTATTGACGGGTAAAAGCGATAAGGGTGACGAGTACGAAGTTGTCGTACGAGTCGGTAGCAATCAACAGCTGAGAGGGCTTGTTTCAAAGCTTTCAACTATTCCGGGTGTGTTGTGGGCGAAGAGAATTTAAATCATACCATTTAAGTATATTATATTGACATTGGAACTTTCGCGGTGTAGAATAGAAACCGGCTAACCGAAGAGCAGGGAAGCCGAAGCATTTTATAAATAGGGAGTAAAAAAAGTAAAATGACAAGAAAAATTTTCTCATTGGTTTTTGCATTGGTTTTGTTGGTGACTGTGGGTTGTTCCGCTCAAGCCGCATCTTCTGTACCTTCGTCTGTGGCGTCGGATGTGACAGAAACAGTTAAAATCGCCGCACTGCAGGGCCCGACCGCATTGTCTTTTTTGAAAATGTGGGATGACGGCACAAAATTAGACAGCATGGAAGCCGAATATGAATTGCTCTCTGCGCCGGACGCAATGGTCGCGGAACTGGCAAAAGGAACATATGATATCGCTTGTCTGCCGTTGAACACCGCAGCGAACCTTTTTAATCAAGGCACGGATTACCGTTTGGTCGGTATTTGCACGTGGGGTAATATGTACATCATTAGCACCGATGATTCGATTCAGAGCATCGACGACCTGTCGGGCAAGACGATTGCTGTCTCTGCGCAGGGCGCAACTCCCGATGTAATTTTAAGATATGCGCTTGAGGAAGCCGGACTGACTAAAAAAGTTACGATTGACTATACACTGACATCGCATGCCGATCTTGCGGCTTCGGTTATCTCTGGTCAGACAACGCTTGCACTGATGCCCGAGCCGTTTGTTTCAAATATTCTGGATAAAAACAGTGCTGTAAAAGTGGTTGTCGACATGCAGCAGGTTTGGGCTGAAGTCACTGAAGGTGAACCCTACATCCCGATGAGCGCCATTGTTGTTAAGGGCTCTTTTGCTGACGCGAATCCTGAGGTCATGTCCGAATTTATCACAGCGCAACAGGCTTCGGCCCAATATACGACCAATGTCAACGAACTGGCCGTGTTGGCTGAAAAACATGGTGTGACCCTGCCTGCGGTAGCAATCATCAACGGCACACCGCGCTGCAATATCTTCTTCGAAACCACGACGGAAGCCAGAGCCGATATCGACAATTATTTCAATATCATCCTCGGTTTCTCGCCGGATGATATCGGAGGTGTGATGCCGTCTGAAGCGTTCTTTGCCACATTCGAATAAAAAAAGACTTGTACTTTGGCAAATTCTCGGCGGCGTGACTTTCATTGCCGTCTGGCAAATCGCTGCAACTTTATTGGACAACACCTATATACTGCCCCGTCCGGCCGCCGTGCTCTCGGCGCTGGCGGGGCTTTTTGCCGAAAATGACGCGGGGGTTTTGTCGGCAACACTGGGAAGATGGCTGCTCGGTTTGATTCCGGCGATCGTTTTAGGCATGCTGTTGGGGTCGCTCTCAGCGGCTTATGTCCGGTTTGGCGCATTCATGGCGCCGTTGTTTACGGTGATCAAGTCCATCCCAATTGTGGCGGTGATTCTGCTTGCATTGGTTTGGTTAAACGCGCCGTTGGTACCCTCATTTGCGGTATTTTTAGCAGCGTTTCCCTCGGTGTGTGAAAACAGTGCGGCAGGCGTGAAAGGAATAGACCGCCGTTTGATTGAGATGGGCAGGGTCTATAAATTTTCACTTTCAAAGCGTCTGTTCGGCATTTATCTGCCCTCAATTGCGCCTTATGTGGTCGCAGCTGTTAAAACCGCAGCGGGGATCGGATTAAAAGCCGTGGTAGTGACGGAATTGGTCGTTCAACCCGTGCTTTCGGTCGGTGCGCAGATGCAGACGGCGCGAGTTACGCTGTCAACCGATAAACTGCTGGCTTGGACGGTACTGGTGATCGCGATGGGGTATTTGATTGACCGGTTGTTAGGAATGGTTGAAAAAGCGCTTCGCAACAGATATTAAAGAAAGGGGGCAGCTTTTTGCACATCGAAAGATATACGAAAAAATTCGGAGACCTTGCGGTGTTTGACGATTTTTCAGTCGAGTTTTATGATGGGAAGATCAACTGTATCATGGGTCCGTCGGGCTGCGGCAAGACAACATTATTAAATGCGGTTGCAGGTCTTGACGGTGGAAAAATTCAATCGACAGCAAACATCAGTTATATTTTTCAAGAACCCCGGCTGCTGCCATGGAAACGGATTCGTCAGAATATTATGATTGCATTGCCCGATACGCTTTCGAAATCCGAAAAACGCGAACGGGCGGAAAAATATCTGACCGCCGTCGGGCTTGAGAAGTTTATGAATTATTTCCCTATACAGCTTTCCGGCGGGATGCGTCAGCGTGCGGCAATTGCGCGGGCGTTTGCCGTACCCTGCGATCTGTTGCTGATGGACGAGCCGTTTAACGGACAGGATATGAAGACTAAAGATGAATTGATCAGGTTATTTTTAAAACTCTGGAAAGACGAGCCCAAAACCGTCATTGCGGTCACGCACAGCTTTTCGGAGGCTTGGCTGCTCGGTGACAGAACAATTGTGCTCACAAAAGCACCCGCCCGGATTGCCGCCGATATCAACTGTTTCACCCCGCGTGAAATCCGCGCCGCAAACGTCGATTGCGGTGAAGCAAAGATTCTGCGGCAAAAAATTGAAGAAGCGTTTGACACTTCCCCCCCAAACCCTCGGATAGGTTGACAGAATATTGTGTAAATGGTATCATAAAACAAGTTTTTGAAAGGAAAGCAAACGAAATGGACAAGAAAAAATATGCCAAAAAACTGCTCGATTATCTCGATCATGCGCCGACGCCGTTTCAATCGGTTGACCTGTTGAAATCGATGCTCGATAAAGCCGGCGCGCAGCAGATCAAAGACGGTGAAGCATGGAATTTAGAACGCGGAAAAGCGTATTATATCATCAAGGACGGCACGCAGATCGCGGCCTTTAAAATCGGAACAAAACCGATTGAAGAGACGGGACTGCGAATTATCGCTGCTCATCACGATTCACCGGGTTTCCGGGTCAAACCGGGCGGCTCGACGCTTGACGGCGGATATGAACGCCTTTCTGTCGAGGGATACGGCGGCCTGATTGTTCACGGCTGGATGGACAGACCTCTGGGACTCGCCGGACGTGTCTGTATCAGGGACGGCGGCAGCGTTCGCTGCGTCAACGTCAATATTGACAAACCGATTCTGGTCATTCCAAGCGCGGCGATCCATGTCGTGCGCGAGGTCAACGACGGGGCAAAATTCAACCTCCAGACCGAGACCTGCCCGTTCTTGTGCAAGGCCGGGGAAAAGAAACGTTTTATTGGTTACATCGCAGAGCAGGCCGGCGTGAAAGAAGAGGACATCCTCAGTTTCGAGCTTGCACCGTATGATTGTACGCCCGGCTGCTTCACCGGCATCGACGGGGATTTTGTCTCGGCTTGCCGCACCGACGATGCTGAGATGGCTTTTACGGCGTTTACCGCATTCTGTGAAGCCATTGAAAGTGAAAACACCTGTCTCGCGTTTGCCTATGACCATGAGGAGATTGGCTCCGGTTCGACCCGCGGCGCAAGAAGCAACACCATGCAGATGATCATCGACCGCATCTGCGAGAAATTCGCAGTCAGTCAGGAAAATAAATATCGCGCAATGGCGCATACATTGGTGTTTTCCGCCGATATGGCGCATGCCACGCACCCGGCTTATGCGGGAAAATACGACCCGTCCTATCCGGTGGTTTTAAATAAAGGCCCGGTACTCAAATTGACCGAACGCCAGAGCTATGCGACTTCTCCGTCGGGTTCGGCGGTTTTCAAAATGCTGTGTGAGCGCAATAAAATCCCCTATCAGATTCAAGTCAATCGCAGTGACGCACGAGGCGGCGGCACCATCGGCCCGGGCATTGCGGCGGAATACGGCGTGGTCACAGTCGATATCGGAAATCCCTGTCTGTCAATGCACGCGGTGCGCGAATATGTCGGCGCGGAAGATGTCGGCCATATGGTCGACCTGATGAAAGCGCTCTATAACAGCGACTTGAACGGAATATTATAAAAACGGAGGATATTATCATGCTTTTAAAGGAACTCACTCAGCGGTTCGGTGTCAGCGGCAGCGAAACCGAAATTGCCGAATTTATCAAAAAGACCGCCGCACCCTATGTCGATGAATTTATCGAAGGCGGTCTGGGCAGCGTCATCGCGCTCAAAAAAGGCAGTTCAAAGACCCCGAAAAAGATCATGCCGAGTGCCCATATGGACGAGATCGGCTTCTGTGTGATGTCATTCACCGCCGGCGGTATGGTAAAACTGCGTGCGGTCGGCGGAATTCCGATCCCGCTGACTATCGGACAGCGAATCCGGTTTGCCAATGGCGTAGTCGGCGCGGTTTCAGCCGATTGCGCGTATGATGACGTTAAGGGCAACTTTACCAAGCTCTATGCCGATATCGGTGCAAACAACAAAGAGGACGCGGAAAAGCTACTCTCGGTCGGCGATTTTGCCTGCTATGACGCGCCGTATACCGAGATGGCAAACAATCGTATCTGCACCAAAGCGCTGGATAATCGTATCGGCTGTTATATCCTGCTTGAGTGCATGAAAAAATATCAAAACCCCGTCCACGATGTCTACTACGTCTTCAGCAGCCAGGAAGAAGTGGGCTTACGCGGTGCAAGAACGGCGGCGCAGCTGCTCGATCCCGACGAGGGCATCGCGGTCGACATCGGCGGCTGCTTCGACACGCCCGAATCTGCCGGAAAAGGCAATCCGGTACTCGGCGGCGGCGCGGCAATCAAGGTGATGGATATGTCGGTCATTTGCGATAAGGGCATCGTTAAAAAGATGAAAGATATCGCAGCCGAAAAGAACATCAAAGTCCAGATGGAAGTGCTGGCCGGCGGCGGCACCGACGCGGGTGCGATCAATCAGGTCGGTGAAGGTAAAAAGACCGGCGGCATCTCGATTCCGACGCGCTACGGTCACGGACCGATCTCAATGGTTGATCTCAATGATGTGCAGAACTGCATCGACCTTCTCGGAGAATACATCAGCGTAAAATGACGCCGAAGATTATTACGCTCGAACTCGGCGGGTTCGGAACCAACGCCTATATTTTTAATAACGGTACGCATACCGCTGTTGTCGATCCCGCGATTGCCTCCCGTAATATACGGGAGGCGGTCGCGCTTTACAAATGCGGATTAGATTATATCTTGCTGACCCACGCGCATTTTGACCACATCGGCGGAATTTCCGATCTCAAATCCGAATTTCCGAATGCAAAACTCGTCATCAATGTCGGCGATGAAGAGGCGCTTCGAACCCAGACGGGCAGAGATTACCCGTTCGGGTTTTTCGCCCATCCCGAACAGCACATTCCCGATCTGATTGTTTGCGACGGAGACGAACTGCCGTTCGGGGACGACAAAATCAAGGTTCTGCACACGCCCGGGCATTCGCCCGGCAGTTGCTGCTATCAACATGGGAAAACGGTTTTTTGCGGTGATACGATTTTTCAGGGTGGCGCAGGCAGAACCGACCTGCGCGGCGGCAGCTTGGACGAACTGATGCAGTCACTGTCGCGGCTCATGTTGCTGCCGGACGACACCGTTTTGCTGCCCGGACACGGTCCTTCGACGACGGTCGGAGATGAACGGAAGAATAATCCGTATTTGCCATGGTAAAAGTAATCGCTCCCGAGGAGCTTCTGTATGAGTCAATTAATCTGACAAAGGTATTTTTTATCGGGGAAAAAGTTGTCTTTGAAGACGAAGCGGATATTACTGTGACCGTTCAAAAATCAGATGAGATCATCACGGTTGAACTCAAAGACGGAATCCATATCGAGGCCGACAGCGAATCGGTCCGACAGTCGGAATACTTGTGCGCACCCGATCTTGATCTTGCACTCGGTAGGGCTTTTTACCGGGCGGGAATGCGCTTTACCGGACGCAAACCGCTATGGGGCATTCTGACCGGCGTCAGGCCGGCGAAACTGTTCATGGGTCTGACTTCTGAGAGTTCCCGGGAAAAAGCAGAACAAGTCTTTATTGACGACTATTACGTCAGTGAAAAAAAGACCCGGTTATGCGCTTTGGTCGGAGACAACAGGACTAAATCCGGTGCCGTTTCCAAAAATGATGAGTGCAGTTTATATATCTCAATCCCATATTGCCCAAGCCGCTGTGCCTATTGCTCGTTTGTCTCACAGGACAATGACCACTACGATCAAAAACAGATTGAGCAATATCTCAAACTGTTGCATCTTGAGATCAAACAAACTTGCGCATATATTAAAAACGCGGGGCAGAGAATAATCACAATCTATGTCGGCGGCGGCACCCCTGCGATTTTATCACCCGTGCAGCTCTCCGAACTCACCGAAACCCTTGTGCAAAACGCGCCCGGATATCATGAATTAACCGTGGAACTCGGCCGTCCGGATGCGATCACTGCGGAAAAGCTTAGCGCTCTGCACAACATCTGCAATGCCCGTATCTCAATCAATCCCCAGACGATGCACGATCCGGTACTTGAACGTATCGGAAGAAAACACACGGTTAAGCAGTTTTACCGCGCTTACGAAAACGCCGTAAAAGCGGGATTTACCGATATCAACGTCGACCTGATCGCCGGACTGCCGGGTGATACCGAAGACGGTTTTATCGAGAGCGTCATGGGGATTCAAGCGCTGTCCCCGGCCAATATTACTATCCACAGCTACGCCAAAAAACGCGGTTCAAAATTGGCACAAGAGGGCGGCGCTGACGAACTGATTCAAAGCGGGACTGTCGAACACGGGCTTGACCATTGTGCGCATATTCTTTTGAATAGGGATTATTCCCCGTATTATCTTTACCGTCAGCGTGACATCAGCGGGGGCGGCGAAAACGTCGGTTGGTGCAAAGAGGATTCTTTCGGACTTTACAACATATACATGATGGATGAACTGCACAGCATCTACGGCTGCGGAGCAGGCAGCGTGACAAAAGCTGTGCGTGCGCAAAACGATTTGATTCGGTTTTTTAATCAGCGGCTGCCGCTGGAATATATCAAGCACTTTGACGAAATGTGCGTTAAGAAAAAAGAATTCATCGAGAGGGAGGCTGTTCGAAAACAATGAGGTACTTTGTTGAGGATTTAAAAGAAATCTCCGCAAATAACATCGCTCCCGTTGAGGAGAAAATCAAAAAGCGGCTTACTGCGGCGGCTGATCTGATTGTCGACGGCGGATACAAAGTCATTTTGATCGCGGGTGGTTCCGCTTCCTGCAAAACCAGTTCGACACTGGCGATTGATGCGATATTGGAGAGCCGCGGTCTTTGCAGCACTGAACTCTCGATGGACGATTTTTACAAGAACCGCGATGAGTGCCCGATTTTACCCGACGGTACTTATGATATCGAGTCGCTTGCTGCGATCGACGTGAATTTAATGAATGAAGTAATCTATGATCTCTCAATCGGAAAGGCAGTAAATATCCCGATTTTCGATTTTATCACCGCAAGACGGACAAATTCCGTAAAAAGCGTGACACCGCGCGCAGATGGTGTTATAATATTGGAAGGAATCAACGCACTGAATCCTGCGGTGGCGGCTTCGGTGGAGTCGGGAAGGGTATTACGCGTTTTTGTTGAACCGTTGGCTGAGATTTATGACGACAATGAACGGTTAATGGGAATTCGGGACATCCGATTTTTGCGGCGAACGGTAAGAGACTACAATTATCGGGGAGCGAGTGTCGAGAAGACCATTAGTATGTGGGACAGTGTTCTGCACGGAGAAGATCAAAATGTCACCCCTTATATCAGCGGTGCGGATATTTGCATTGATACCTTTTTTGACTATGAATTATCGGTTTTCAAAGAGTGCGCAGAAAAAATTATACCCCGGGACTATCATATTCATAGTGATATGTTAAAAACCATCCGCGGTCTATTGAACCAAATTCCGAAATTGGATAAACAAATCATTCCCAAGGATTCACTTTTACAGGAATTTATTAAGATTTAAGGAGGCATAGTAATGGACATCGTGGTAAAAAAAGTGCTTGACGCCGCTGTTGAAGTGGGAGATAAAGCGGTCGGTAAATTGAAGAAAATTGCCGACGAAAGTCGTGTGACCAGCGATATCGTCAGAAAAGTGGTCGACTATTCCAAAAAACAATGTAAAAAAGCGACCTGCTGCGCGTCCAATGCCAAACAGGAATTTCAAAAACACACGCAGAACATGTCACAAAAAGCCGGAGGCACCATAAAGAAAGCAAAATCAGCCTCAGACGAATTCGGCGGGAAAATAAACGATGTCTCGCAGAAGGTGAGCAGAGAAATCCAGCATAGTTACGGTGAGTTGGAAAAGCAGAAGATGTATTATGACCTCGGCAAAATGGTCTATCGCCAGTCTATTGAACACGACACCGATAAATATTCCTATTTTATCGTCGATAAAATCAGTAAGATTGCAAAACAAAACAAAGAGGAAGACAAATTACGTCAGGACGGCGAACAAGCGTCGGACGACGATATTCTTTAAACCATTATTCCGATTGAAAATCAGCGGCAGATTTAATCTGCCGTTGATTTTTTATTAAAGCGAAATCAATACCAAACTTCGATTTGGGTATCGATATCACGAAACTGTACGGCTGTCGTCTCTGAACCGTCCTGTAAAACTTTTGATTCTCCTTTTCGAAGATAGGTTATAAACATTTTTCTGCCATTGTTGGTCAATGTGAGTTTACAGTCATTAATCGTAGTAGGAATGCAAGGTGAAAAAGTGATGTTTTTACCGCTGATTTTCACGCCAAGCATCTTTTCCAGGATTGTGCGATAATACCACCCTGCAGCACCGGTGTAGAGCGACCAGCCGCCGCGTCCGTAAGCGTTCGGATTCGTAGAGATGTCAGCCGGAATTGCATACGGCTCCAAATAAAAGTTGCTGTTGCAGACAAATTGATCCAGCGCAGGCACTAAACCTCGTAAAATTCGCCAGCCGTCATCCGCTCTGCCTGCGGAAAACAATGCATAGGCAAAAAAGCATGCACCATGAGTATATTGTCCGCCGTTTTCGCGTACGCCTTCCGGATAATCGGCGGTATATCCGATTGAATGGTCTTTTTCGCCGAGTGGCGGTGCAAACAATTTCAAGATACCGCAGGCGGGGTCATATAACAACTGCAAAGCAGTGTCAAGAGCGGTGTTTTGCTGCTTAGCGGTTCCGATTCCGGCCAATACGGCAAAAGCCTGCGGCAGCAGATCAATTTTCACACTGTCACTCTTTTCGTATCCGAAAGCTTTATTCTCAAGAAAACCGCGTATAAACCGATCATCGTTCCAACAGGTGTTTTCAATGGATTTTTTCATGCGCGAAGCAATTTCCGCAGCTTTTTGCGCTGTGTCAGCATGTCCGAGTTTGATACAAAGTGCGGTAAATTCATCCGCGACGAGTTTCAAAAACATACCCAGCCAAACACTCTCTGATTTGCCGTCGTTTCCGATCCTGTTAAAACCGTCATTCCAGTCGCCGCCCCCAAAGAGCGGGAGATCGTGTTCCCCAAAGGTCAGGCTTTGTCTGAAAGCTGTACAGCAATGCTCAAACAATGTGTCGCCGGCGCAGCTCTTTTCATATTTTGCGTAACGCTCATTTTCATACGATTCGAGCGGTAAACCATCCAGATAACAGATCGGATAATCAAATATCGCCAGGTCATCCGTAAATTCGGCATATCTGCAAGCCGCGAGAATCAACCAAAGAGGGTCGTCGCGATAACGGCTTCGGATACCGTGTTTTTCACCGTCGAGATTATGCCACCAGTGCAAGACGTCACCGGGTTGGAACTGACATGCCGCCGCGCGTAAAATCTGAGCTTTTGCCGCCTCAGGTGAGAAATATAATGCTGCCAACGAGTCCTGAAGCTGATCTCGAAACCCCCATGCACCGCCGTTTTGATAAAAACCGGTTCGGCCGTACATGCGGCACTGTAGAATTTGATTCGGTAGAAATTCGTTAAACAATATTGCATATGGCAAGTCATCAAACTTTACAGATGACGATATATTTTCTTTGGGAAGCTCATTAGAAATCTTGCAGGCTAAAGCCGCTGATTCAGCCGTTTCTCCGTATCCGAGAGCGAAATTCAATTCGAATTCTTTTCCACTGTAAAGTGAAAATGATTTACGGATACAGGCACAATTGTTCCCACAAGGCGCGAGTACCTTATCATTCCACCTGCCCGCAAAAAAGGAAGCGCGATCACAGGTAAAACCGTCACAGCCGGTTTGTTCATCGAGGCACATAAAGCCGCTAAAATTCTGGTCATTAAAATTTCCGATAATCAAACGGTTCTCTATCCAACGAGCCTTGAGCAAAAAGGAAAATTTGCTGTTTTCGCCCAACACAGGCTCACAATAAAAAGCGGTTTCGGCCTCATAGGTGGAAGCGGCGTTAAATTTGATATTTATTCGCTTTGCCATCCCGTTTTCAGGAACAGTTACGGTAGTCACTGCAGTGATATCTTCAATTTTTGAATGGTATTCGATGCCGTTACCGGAGAAAATAGCCGTAGAACCGTTGATCAAATCATATATTTTCCCATGGATACGCAGATAAAGCCGTTCACCTTGGTTATCGGAAACCGTATCATTTTCGAACGGCGTCAGTTTCATTAAATGAGAATTCAAAGCCCAAGTAAATCCCAGTGCGTTTTCAGAAACCAATGTGCCGAACGACGGATTCGCTAAAACCAAACAGCGCGGAAGCGGATTTCCGTTTTCGCAGATGAATCGGGTATCTTTAAAAAAGCCATAAGAAACATCAAAACAAGTGCTGTCCTTAGTGATTTCGACCGGAAGAGACGGAAACACTTTGGTGGGAATGAGTTTGCGAACAGTCTCTTTTCGCCCAAGGGCAAAATGTGGTGCAATATATCCGGCTGCGGCACGAAGCAGAATGATGGTCTCGTGCGGAAGAGAGGCCTCATTCAATAGGAATATACCGAATTTTTGATTTAAAAACGGTTCTGCGTGATTGGATTTTATAATTTCATTCAATGATTTTCGCAGTTTGCTTTCATATTCACCCGAATCATCAAAAACGATCACAAGATCAAAACCAAGACCGCGTTGCCTTAAAAATTGGTGCATCATCACATAAGAAGAAGCGCGTGAAGCATCTTCATCGCTGTGGATTTCAAGCAATAAAATCGAGCAGTCACCGGAGATGCCGACACTCCATAAATTTCGCGGACTGAGCTGATTTTCGCGGGCGGCGATAATCGATTCGACACTGTGTGAGGCGCCGAACAGCATGCTTCCGAAAGCGTTTCGGCAGATTAAACCTGTTGCACCGATCGGTTGATAGGAATGAAGCTTCGGGCTCTTTCGGGCTTGACGAAGATTATCGGCTGCTCCGGCTTTGTTCATACCTGCGGCAAAAATCACGGTCTGTTGAACGGTTGAATACGGTTCTACAGAAAGCGTAAAACGAAGAAAAACACCGCTGTCAGGGCGCCACCCGCCATTGTCCAGAGATTGATCAAATACCTCCGGAATGTGGTGAATTCCATCCGGCGTTGAGAGCAGTAATTGCCGATCCGTACCGAATTCAAATTCCGTTTCAGTGATCATGCCTACGGCAAGGGCAGCGTTTCTGTTCCAAAATATCAACGATCCGTTTTTGTCGTCATATTGATTGCGAGTAAACAGTTTCACAAAGGCAGGATGTGCCGCGATTTCGCGGTTATGAGCGAGAGCGGGTTCGGCATAAACCAGTACTTTTATTTCGGCCGGTTCGCCGGTGTGGTTTTCAAACTCGAGTTTTCGATATTCGGCCGGGACATTCCGGTGGACGGTCACTGTCATTTTTGCGGAAACAGACGGTTGGTCATTTTGATAAATCACGTTATCTCCGTTAAATATTGTACTCTTCCCGGCGGGATGCGTATAATCCGGTGCTGAAGTGATATAACGTCTTACACCGTCAAATTCATAACAGACGAAAACACCGGTTGGCTTTTTCAGCAAATCATCACTTCGGCGAAGAATATCGGTCTCGCCAAGTGAACAAAATCCGGTTCCGCTGTCAGTCAGAACCGTTACGAATGAACTGTTACATAAAATAGAGCAGCGCGGAGAGAGCGGCGAAATCTCCGTTAATTGTTCACGCGTAAAAATCGGCCTGCCGGGTTTCGGACGCCGTTCTTCGGCATTTATAGTGTTTTTATAGACCGGAGCACCGATCTCAATGCGTTCTCTCAGCAATTCGGCAGCCGCTTTTATATCCGGATCAGAGAAAAAACGGTTTTGCCAGATGTTGTTGTGAATCAGATTACCGAGTGACAAAATACTCATGCCGACATGGTGTGACATATAACTTCGAATGATAGCGGGCTGGCTGCCGACGCGTGCGGGCGTAAAATCCATGGCTTCAAAGAAACCGCAATTGCCCAACATTCCGAGCTCCTCAAGGGTTTTCAAGTTTTCCATCGCCTCCTTTGTGTCATAAGGAAGCGCAAGAAAAGATGAATAGGGAGAGATTACAAGTTCTTCGTCCATCCCGCGGCAGAGCGCCAATTTTTGAACTCCGTTGGCCTTGTATTGATAATTCATCTGCGGATCGAATACATAAAAACCGCTCTCTGAAATACCCCAAACACTGTTTCCGTCCATTTTTCCGCGGCGCATTTTTTGACAGTAGAGACAAAACCGTACCGATTCACCTTCCAGAGAACCTTCATACATGGGCAAAAACAGATGAGGCATCAAATATTCAAACATCGTGCCGCTCCAGGAAAGTACACCTGTATAACCGTGTTTTCCGACGAGTATCCGACAAAGGTTGCCCCAGTGTTTGCGTTCGGCGATACCCTTTGCAATCGCATAATATCCGGTCATACGTGCTTCACTCATCAGCATGTCATAATATGACGTATCCGGAGATTCGGTATCACATCGATAACCGACGTGAAAAAGCGAACGGCGGCGATTATATAAAAAGGTGAAATCTGTTTCGGAACGCAGCCTCTCAAGGCGCGCCAGAAGATCATATACCCGTTGATCCTCGCTGTTGCGTTCAATTAAAGCGCCTTTCAGCGCGGTCAGACAGCAGACGAAATTTCCGCTGTCCACCGTGGAGATATAACGGGGTGTAAGCGGACGCAGGGTTTTGGTGTCATACCAGTTATATAGATGCCCTTTGAATTTGTTCAGCTTTTCAACTGTTTTTAACGTTCTGTCGAGGAGTTCGAGCATTGTGTCAAAGGTGATTATTCCAAAATCACAGGCAGATACGATGCTGCACAGATAGAGCCCGATATTGGTTGGTGAAGTACGGTGTGCGATCGAAAAAACCGGTGTTTCCTGTACATTGTCGGGAGGAAGATAATTATCTTCTGCGCTGACATAGGTGGTGAAAAATTTCCAGCACAGGGAAGCATAAACATTGGCACGCTCGGTATCGGCCTCTTGTCGAAACGGCTTTTTCTGAGGACGCCCGAGTAACTTCAGGGTAGGCGTCGCACAAAGCGCGGTAAGCGAAAATGCTTTGAAAGCAGCGCCACCGCCGGCCAGAAACAAAAACAGCCAAAAAAGAAGGGCAGGGATATAGCGTCTGATGGATACGACCGAATTCTTTTCGTTTTCAGCGGCAGTCGTCCATTCAAGCAAATTTTTACCCGATACAAAGGAACGCCAGAGCGCTCGAATGATTGCGTCAAAACCGGTATATGCCGTTTGCGGCAGCATTAAAATTCCGACACCGGAAGCTGCAAGAAATCGCAGGAACACCGGCATGGAGTTTCCGAAAAATCGCCTTTGCAGCACGGAGAGGCCGCCTTGACGAATCTTCTGTATCAGTGCATTTAATTGCGGGAATACGGCATATCCCACACCCAGACAGAATTGTATTATCCGCAGCAGGCGCTTTTTTTCGGCAGCGGCGCAGACCAGGCAAATTGCAGACAGAATCGGTAAAAAAGCACGTGCTGTATTTTCGAGCAGTTTTTTTGACGACAGAGCGGAGAATGCAGGCGTCAAGGGCGCATATTTCGCTCTCAATTCGGGTATTGCGAAAATCAGATTTTGAATATCGCCGCGTATCCAGCGATGCAGGCGATCAAGCCATGCCTCCGGGGTCGACGGAAAATCATCGGAGAGTTGCGTATCGGAGAGATAACAAGTGCGCAGCAGACAACCCTCGAGAATGTCATGACTGAGAATACGTTCTTCCGGCAAACGATCTACGCAAGAATTTGCAAATGCGGATACGTCGATAAGACCTTTGCCCGAAAAAACAGAATCATTAAAAATGTCCTGATAATATTCTGAACAGTTGTTGTCATAGGCCACCGTTCCGCCGGTCTCGCACATCAATTTTGTGAAAGGCGTATTTCCCATGGAAGCGAGCTTGATCCCCAGTGACGGGGAAAAGATGCCGTATTTTCTGTTCAGTGGATGTGCGGCGGCACCGACGAATTTATAGACGCTGTCAAGCTGTAAAGCCGTATCACTGTCTAAAACGAGTAAATATTTCACATTACGCAGGTTTGTAATATTACCGCAAAACGCCAGTAGTCCATCGGTACTTTGACCCGTAATAATATTGACCAAAGTTCCGATCGCTCCGCGCTTACGTTCTTTTCCGGCAAATTTGCCTTGTGTTTTAATAAAACTTCTCGGCCTTACGGCAAGATAAAATTTGTCTGCCAGCGTGCGGTTGAGCAGATCGATTTTTTCCTTAAGAAGTTTTGCCGAATATTCTTCCTGCGGCGTACTCGGAAAATCGGATTCCTTCGGATCACAAAGCAGACAAAAACGAACCTCTCCTTTTTGAGAGATATGATAGATGTCTTTTAATCTTTGAATCGCGGAATCGATATTACCTGCTGATGGCAACAGAGAACTGACGACCACTAAAACGGAATTCTCGGGCGGAATGCGATCACCGAATTCTATACGCGGTAATACTGTGGGTTCGATCCCCCAAAGTGCGGCTTTTTCAAACAGAGGTTTTAAAACCGAACGCACAGGAAAATATAAAGCTGCACTGCAGATGAAGTCTTTTGTCCTTAAGAGATAGGCGGCACAAATAAAAAACGTGCAGATCGTTTGAAAACGGGAAAGAATCAACGCACGGATTTTTCGCGTGACCGGTTTTGCAAGCAAAATCGTTCCGATATGCCGTTCAACGTCGTCTTTGGCGTTTTTCGCATGGTCAAGCAGTTTTTGAGCATATTCGATCTCGGAAATTTTACTTTTTTGGGCTTGATCGGTTATCGCTTTTCGGTAGGCAAAACGGCTGGTCTCGTCCATCTTCGGATAGATCCCCGCAGGATCTTCCTGTAAAAGCTGATTGACGCCGTTGTGTTTTTCCAGCATCGGCGTAAAATCATACCCGGAGCAAAACCGTAGCAGTTTGATGGCACGCGCTATGCCCTTGGCATCCTTCGCTTCCGCCGATTTTCTGATCATTTCAAAACAGGAATATTCCAAAAACGCCGGCAGCATATCCAATTCCACATTTTGAAGGGGCATTTGCGAGGAGGCTTCTTCGATCATTTTGTCAAAGATTTCGATTTTCGATTCTGCGTCCTGTGTGATAAAGCTGCGGCATATTTCGAGAATTCGGATCTCTCCGTTTTCAAAAGGCAAATTCGGCATTTGCGCAAAAGAATCGAGCAAATGATGCGAACGGCGATAGATCAGATAATAGTTGTCAGCCAGCCATTCGCCGCTGCCGGTCGCGGAAGAGGAGCGACGTTTTTCGGAATAAAGGTCGCGTATAACCGCCGACAAGCGCATGTACATTTTAAAACCGCATAAGCTCTTTTTTTTCATGATAACCTCGTTCAAAAGAAGTCAAGAAGATATATCCTATTTTTCCTCGGTCATACATAAAAAATACCGAAAATTAAAACAGCGGTCAAAACCGCTGTTTTAATTATTGATCGGGCTAATTTAATTATTCACTCAGATACTCGTCGATCTCCGCCGCCGCCTGTTTGCCCGCCCCCATTGCCAGAATGACGGTCGCCGCACCGCTGACAAGATCACCCCCGGCAAATACGCCGGGTCTTGTGGTCATTAGGGAGTTCTCACCGACCACAGCGCAGCCGTGACGGTCAAATGTAATGTCTTTCGTGCTTTTTGCGATGATGGGGTTGGGGGAGGTGCCGATTGCGGCAATCACAGCGTCGGTCTCAAGGACAAAATCGCTGCCGGGAACTTCAACCGGCCTGGCTCTTCCGCTGGCGTCGGGTTCGCCGAGTGCCATCTTGCGGCATTTTAAACCGGTTACCATACCGTCTTTGTCGCCGACAACCTCAATCGGGGCGGTCAATGTCTGAAAGAGAATGCCCTCTTCTTTGGCGTGATGGCGTTCTTCGGCTCTGGCCGGCATTTCATTTTCGGTGCGCCGGTAGACCAGATAAACCTCACTGCCCATACGTCTTGCACAGCGTGCGGCATCCATTGCTACGTTTCCGCCACCTACCACGGCAACGCGGTCGAATTTTAAAACGGGGGTATCATATCCATCGGAAAAGGCCTTCATCAGGTTAATACGGGTCAGATATTCGTTGGCGCTGAAAACACCGATCAGATTTTCGCCGGGGATGCCCAAAAACTTCGGCAGACCTGCGCCGGTTCCGAGAAATACGGCTTTGTAACCCTCTTCGAATAAGTCGTCGATGGTCAAAGATTTTCCGATAATGGCGTTTGCCTGAAACTGTACACCGAGATCACGAAGTTTGTCCACTTCATCAGCGACAATGGATTTCGGCAGACGGAATTCCGGGATCCCGTAGGCCAAAACGCCTCCGAACTTGTGAAAGGCCTCGAAAACCGTTACACCGTAACCGCGTTTCACAAGTTCCGCTGCACACGCAAGACCTGCGGGGCCTGATCCGACGACCGCAACTTTTTTATCCTTGCTGTTTTCTTTTTTGATCGGTGCATTATGTCCTTGTTTGGCTGCGTAATCGGCGGCAAATCGCTCTAAACGGCCGATTCCCACCGGTTCGCCTTTGATTCCGCGAACGCAAAGTCCCTCACATTGGCTTTCCTGTGGGCAGACGCGACCGCAGACGGCGGGCAGGGAATTGGTGCCGTAAATCGTATCGTAAGCACCGAGAAAATTCTCGTCTTTGATCTGTTTAATAAATTGCGGAATTTGGACGTTCACCGGGCAGCCGGAGACACATTTCGGGTTTTTGCATTCGATGCAGCGTGCGGCTTCTTCGATGGCTTGTTGTTCATCATAGCCGAGTGCAACTTCCTTAAAATTGTTGATGCGCCGATCGGGCGCTTGTTCCGGGGAAGGGGTCTTTTTAGGATTCATATTAGGCATGGGAATATTACTCCTTTATTAAACGGCATTTGTGGGACGCTTCGGACTCATGTGTCTTATAAGCGGTATTGCGGCGCATCAGCTCGTCGAAATCGACTTGATATCCGTCGAATTCCGGACCGTCGACGCAGGCGAATTTGGTCTCGCCGCCCACAGTAACCCGACAGCCGCCGCACATACCGGTACCGTCGACCATAATCGGATTCAGGCTGACTGTGACGGGAATGCCGTAGGCCTTGGCGGTCAGCGTGACAAATTTCATCATGATAACAGGACCGATGGCAATAACCTCATCGTATTTTTCGCCGCTCTCGATCAAGGCTTTCAGTTTATCGGTTACCAAACCCTTCTCTCCGTAGCTTCCGTCGTCGGTCGTAATGAACAGGTGGGTGCTGTTCGCACGCATCTCATCTTCAAGCATAACGATATCTTTGCTGCGAAATCCTGCAATCAAATCCACTTTACACCCCATGCCGAAAAGCTTCTTGGCCTGAGGGTAAGCGATGGCGCAGCCGACGCCGCCGCCGATGATTGCGACGTTTTTGTGCCCCTCCAATTTGGAAGCGTTTCCGAGAGGCCCCGCGAAATCAGATATAAAATCACCTTGGTTTAGTTTTGACAATGCGATTGTGGAAGCGCCGATCGCCTGAAAAATAATCGTTACGCTGTCGCTTGCCCGGTCGTAATCAGCGATGGTCAGCGGGACACGCTCCCCTTGCTCATCGATGCGGAAAATAATAAACTGTCCCGGTTCGCAGCGTTTGGCAACCAGCGGGGCGTGAATGCGCATCAGCCAAGTGTTGGCGTTTAGGGCTCTTTTTTCGAGAATCTCATGCATGAATGGTTTGTTCTCCTTTTCGATTTATGGGTTTATATTGACAATACGTCCGCCGCTGTCGCGGTATTTTTTCGGTGAGATACCGACCTCGCTGCGAAAGACCTTAGTGAAATAGCTCTGATCCTCAAATCCGCAGAGTGCGGCGATATCGGCAAGCTTAATATGGTTGTCAAGCAGAAACAGTTTGCTTTTTTCAATTCGAGTGTGTTTGATATAATCGGTCACACTCATGCCGGTATCGTCCTTGAATACCGTGCTGAGATAAGAACGGCTCAAAAAGACGTGCTTTGCGATGTCGTCCAGCGTAATTTTTCCCGCATAATTGGCTTTGATGTAGTTCATCGCTTTGAAGACCACGTCTGAATGTTTCACTTGTGTAAAATCGAAAGTGTAGTTGATAAAGCGGTGTAGCATCACACTGAGCCAGACGTTTAATTGTTCGACCGAGGTAAATTGTTCGATCTCATGAATATAGCCGCTGTTGGATAAAAAGATCTCTTTTGCGTCAGCTCCGGCGTCAATAATGGATCGCGAAAGCAAAACCACAAGTTCCACCGAGCGCTCGCGAATGGTTTCCAGATCGTAGTTGCTGGAGAAATAGATAAAGCCGAGCAGTTCGTTTAACAACGCCTGCGCACCGCTCTTGTCATGTTCAATGATCAAGCGGTGCAGGGCTTTTTCGTATTCGATGGGGTAAGTGCATTCCTGTTCGCCCAAAATGTCGCTGTGGGCAGAAAAAATGGCGTTGAGCTGCTTTTCCTGTTCATAGACAAAACTGCCGGCCAAACCGTAGGCGACGCCAGAAGAAAGAACTGCACACGACAACAGGCATGAAGACAGCGCATTGACTTTCTGCGGGGTAAAAACCGGCAGTTTTTGAGCGGATTTACGGGTATTTGCATCTTTTATTTCAACGAGGGAATCTTTCTGCTCGCCCATGACGACAGGTCCCCCAACCATACCGGCCTGCATCTTTCCCGTATCATCGGTAACCGAAGAAGCGCAGAATAACAGACCAATGGGGCAGTAATAAATATATTTTCCATTCCAGCGATAAGCTTCGTTACAGCCGTAAAAATGGGTATTTTCGGGATTGCATTTTTTATATCCGCAAAAAGAACAAAAAAACTGTTTCTGATCTTCGGAATCTCGGTCGGCAAAAATACGGTCATAGGTATCGAAGATGCGGATGGGGACGTTGCAGAGCTCAAACAAGTGTCCGGCGTTTTCCGCACACCGTTCCAGAAGCTGTTCCTGCATGTCCGCACCTCCAATCACAGATATATAAATTATACAATATACTGCCGAAAATGACAAGCAGAAAAACGGCACACCCAAAGGTGCGCCGTTTTCAATTCATATGGATGAATCAATATGGTTCGGGATTTCCGATGATCTCTCCGGGTGTTGCCATTTCGGGATGTTCGGCTAAATATGCGGCTACTTCATCGGTGTGCATCAGTTTGGCCTGAAGGGTATAACGCCAGTTATCATAATCGTAGACGCAAGTGATCAAGGTAAGAACTTTGTCATAAAAACCGACTTCAAGATCGGGTGTCGTAAAATCCGAGCGTTCAAAAGCCGCTTGAATGAAACCGGAGAACTGTTGATATCGGCGCATATCGGTGAAGTGGAAGGTCTTGTCCTGCTCAAAGTCGAGCGTAACACAGAAATAGGGATCGCCGTTGGATGAGGGCGAAGTGTCATAACCGGAGAAGAGTTGAAAATAGTATGTATAGCCGTTATATGCGGTGAATTTAAAGATATTTGCCGTCAGATAAGTGTCGCCTTCGCGATATTTGACCAGTTTTCCGAACATCAGATCGCTGTATTTGCTCTTGCCGATATTGTGGCCGTAGAGGATGGTATTATAGCCGAAATATCCGTCAGTCAGACAGCGATAATCGAAAAACAAAATACCCTCGTGGCGATAATTGCCCTCGAGGTCCTTGCGCATATAATAGCTGTTATCAGGGGCATCAACGACCAGTTCTTTCAGATTGATTCCCGGAATTTCGAAAATTCCGATAAAATCAGCGTTAATCTCGTGATAACCTTCAAGTTCGTCCGTTGTATATTCGGTTTTGACATTGAGAGCAGGCGGATTTCCGGTTACAATGTTGCTCACTTGTTCCTCGGGAACGGAGATAGATATTCCGGAGGAGGCAGGCACGGGAGCCGCACATCCGAAGAGTGAGAACACAAGCATCGATACAATGAGATAAATCGGGAAAACGGCCTTTGTGAACTTTTTCATTCACATCCCCCTTTAAACGTTATCGGATCCGTCCTTATCCTGCGGCTTTGATTCTTCCGGTTTATCCTGCGGACGTTCCAATATTATTGTATCATCAGTCATGCTCATTTTCAACTTATTTCCACCTTTTAAATTCATTTGTTCCAAATATTCTTTCGGAATCTGCAGGCGGCCGGTTCGGTCAAGAACCACAAATTCTTCGTGGGATTCGATGTTGAAGTTGAGATTGGTGTTTTCAAGGCGTTTTGTATTGGCCGCGATCTCATCGGCATAGTTATAGCGGATGAATTCGCTGCTGGTTCGTCCGTCACGGATCGCAACGACACGGTTGACTTTACGAGAGAGCTGTCGGTCGTGGGTGACGATAACAATGGTCAGTCCGAGTTCACGGTTTAGTCGGTTAAAGATATCAAGGATCATGGCGACGGTTGCCGTATCAACAGCGCCGGTCGGTTCATCAGCCAGCAGCAGAGCGGGGTTATTGGCCAGTGCCAAGGCGATAGCGACACGCTGTTGTTCGCCGCCGGACAGTTGGCTGAGTTTGTTGCCCAGCCGGTGGGAAAGACCGACCATATCCAGCAGTTCTTTTGCTCGATCAACGCGTTTTTGACGCGGCATATGCGGATCTACAATCGACAGCGGGAGTTCGATATTCTGCTGTGCGGTAAGATAAGGGATCAGATTTCGCGCATTGTTTTGCCAAACAAAACCCACGGTACGGCGTTTATATTCCACCATCTGCTGTTCAGAAAACTTTAAAAGGTTTTGTCCGTTAACCCTCAAAATCCCCGCAGAAGGCCGGTCAAGGCCGCCCAGCAGGTTCAGCAGTGTGGATTTACCGGAACCGGAATTACCGATAATTGCTGTCAATTCACCCTTTTCGATGGTCAGGTCAAGCCCCTGCAGCGCGATAACTTCAATCTCACCGGTCTTAAAGATTTTGACCAGGTTTTCGCAGTAAACCATCGGTTCCGGTTTACCATCGGATGTCTCTATCGATTCAGCCATCGGTTCCGGTTTCACTTCGGCAACTGTGTTATTCAATTCTTCAGTTGTTGACTTTTTCATCGATAATAACACCGTCCTCCAAAGTATAAACCTTATCCGCGACCTCCATCATATTGGGATCGTGGGTTGTCATGATAATCGTAACGCCCTCACGTTCGATCAGAAGTTTAAACACACCCATAACCTGAAGGCCCATTTGTGTATCCAAAGCCGCAGTCGGTTCATCCGCAAAAATGACTTTGGGTCTGTGGGCGATTGCTCTTGCGATAGCAACACGCTGTTGTTCGCCGCCGGACATTTCGCCGGGCATGTGATTGGCGCGTTTTCCGAGGTCGACTAATCCAAGACAATGCATAGCACGTTCTTTGCGTTCAACGGGATCGGTCATACCGGACACACGCAGGGCAAACTCGACGTTTTCATAGGCTGTCATGATGCCGATCAAAGCTGTGGACTGGAAAACGAACCCGTAGTCGTGACGGCGTAGTTTATCCTGTTCCAACGAGGAAAGCGTCGTAATCTCTTTATCCTGAAACCAGATTTTGCCCGAAGTCGGGTAATCCAATGCACCCAGCATGTTGATGAGCGTAGTTTTGCCTGAACCCGAACGGCCGCGGAAAATCGTGAGCTTGTCATTTGGGATTTCAACAGAGATTCCCCGAAGAACATGTACGATTCCGCCTGAAGTGTCAAAGTCTCGGATGATATCGGTGGATTTTATAATCGTGTCGTTCATATGCTCACCTCCATCAATCTTCGCCCAGTTTAAGGGCCTGATCAATCTTAATCGAAGAAATCACACGGACTAAGACTCCGATGCCAATGGCAAGCATGATTGCGATAACGAGATATATTTTCAGATAATCGGACAATTGATGGAAAACCCGGAACGGGATGATGCGTTCTTCTGCGGTATTCACCATCTCGAACAAGCGAATGAAGAGTAAACTTGTCACGTCGCCGAGCAGTAATCCGAACAAAATGGACATGATGGACACAAGAACCTGTTCCACGCCGATCATTCCCATCACGCTGCGTTGGGACATACCGATTGCGCGGTAGATACCGAATTGAAGCGTTCGACTTCTGAGCGAGAGAATCCAGTAAATCAGGAAACCCACGGTAGTTATACCCATCGTGATCAAAAATACCAGCGAGAGCATGCCGTTAAAGCCCTGAATTGTCGGATCGTTTTTCACTTTAACGATTTCTTGTGAAGCGTATTGCAAATTCGTAACGGCAAGAGAACCGTAGTCAACATTAATATCTCCGGCATTGATCTTTGCCATCAAATCATTTGTAGCGGATTCGGTCGCAGCGGCAAAAGGAATCGATTTAGACATTGCAGAGATGAAATCATCCGTGGTGGAGCCGTCTTTACGTTTCATCCAAAGCTGAACGTAGTTATCATATGTATCAGCATAATGGAGTTTGAGGAAAGACGAATTAATGACGACCAACGATTTGTTTTCTGCGACGCCGTCGGTATAGACAGTTTTTTGATAACCGGGCCAGTAGTCGACGAAGCCATAGACGATGCAAGACATGGAAATTCCGTTCGGACCGTCAAGAGTGAGAACATCACCCACCGCAACGCTTTCGGCAAAATCGGAAGAGAGCAGCACAGCCGATTGAGCGCCGTTAATCAGATTTAAATACTCATTGATGTGATAGGGGAGCAGATCCGTCCGCAGTGTTGTAGTAGTGCCGAACGAATAAGGCTCAATACCCATCAGCGAGAAGGCATTCAATTTCTGGTTGCCGAGTTTGATTACGAAATCATCGGAATCCTGAGGTATATAGATGACTTCTGCGGCAGCTTCAATACAGTCATTATCGGCGGCAATAGCTTCCGTATCAAGCGCCGATTTTAACATTGAAGTATCAATAGTGGCTACAACATCGGCACCGCTGAGATATTCATAACGGTCTACGAGGTTGTTATTGATGGTTCTTGCCGAATTGGCGGAAAAGATACCGACTGAGATCGAATAGATAATAAACAGCATAACGAAAATTTCTTTGCTGCCCGATCTGCCGATGCGGATGAACGACGAGTAATACGGCGGTGACCATTTTTTCTTGCCCAAGAAGAATAGGAACTGTACGATATAGGGATATACTCTGAGGAACAACAAACCGACGCCCAGCATGAAAGCGGAGGTGATGATGAACATTAACGGATCGATGCCCATTGCCGCAACCGTTGCACCCTTGGTGGTCAAGCTGTCCAGAATGCTCTGGTAACGGACGAGACCGTAAATCGATGCGCCGCACAGGATAAAGTCAAGGCCGAGTTTTTGCCAAAGCGGAGTTTTAGCGGAACGTGCAGACAGTTGTTTGTGTTCCACGATGCTGAGCTTGGAAGCGGAAAAAGCCGGAATCAACATGGCGACCGCAAAGAGTACCATTGCAATCAGAGCGTAGAGATATGCCATCCAGTCGATAGAGACAGGGAGAGCCTTTCGGACAACGAAATCCAAAAATCCGTTGGAAGAACCAAGGATATAGCAGCTGCAATATCCCAGCAGCGGGCCGAATATCATGGACAGACCCGCAAGTATTCCCCATTCCATGATGTACCCGCCGAAGATTTGCATTCGGCTAGCCCCACGGCTTTTCAAGACGGCAATCTCGTTGGTCTCGCTTTCGAGTTTCATTTTAGAGACCATAAAGATATAAAAGCACATCAATACAAGCACCGGCAGAATCAGAACCCAAAGGGTGATCTGCAAGTTGGCTTCACGCTCGAGATAATTTTTCATAATGTCGATTGTGGGCATGGTAAATCTCGTACCGCTGCCCATTTCGATATATTGCTGCTTCTGCATATCCAGCGTGTTGATGATATCACGGATATCCGAAATCTTAATCTGTGTATAATCATATGCTTTGTACCAGATTGATTCGGTGATGTAATTATTATCGGAGAAGTCGGAGACAGCGGTATCAAAATCCATAAATATGTCCTGATTATAAGTGGACATATCCATAAACCAATAGGGATCATTGATATCGATAGGGGTTACGACACCGACGACACGGAATTTATAATAAGCGCCCGGGTCATCGGAAGCAAAGAGTTCGGCGGGTGAAAAGGGAACAGTGAACAGATATTCTTGGCCGAGCTGCAACATCATAGTTTTCATGGTATATTGGCTGACCGTGACCTCGTATGCGCCGTCGACAAGGCCGGGTTCGGCTAAGCGCCCTGTGATGACCTGAACTTTATTGTTGAAATCCTGCAGCGCGGTGACGTTGACGGTTTGAATGATTGATTCTGACGAATAGGGCGTTTTTGCATAGGAACGCCGACCCATTTCAACACGAGTGACATCGGCGACTGTCGGAACGCTAATTTGAGCAGACAACGTTGAAGTGATGTAGTCGTCGTAGACATTAAATGGCTGCGTACTGTAGTTGTAGGTTTGAGTGACCTGATAAGTTCCGGGATATTGAGTGTATTTTACCTGATATTCCTGAAGATCAAGAATTAAAACCCTCTGCAGAATCGCATTGGTATACATAGGGATACTGCTGACGACGGTCGCGATGATCAGAAAGCCGATGAAAAGGCAGACAAACATCCACCGATTATTCAGGAGTTTGCGAAATACCAAGAGAGACAAATCGATGTGCCTCCTATCTAACCGATGATGATCTGATCCCCGACGGAGAGCCCGCTGAGAATTTCGGTTTGTGTATCATTGGAAATACCGAGTGTGACTTCCGTAAGAATCGGAAGTCCGTCTACGAGCAGATTGAGGTAATATACGCCGTTGTCGTAGGAGAGCTGAGTTGTATCAACCACGAAAGTGTCCTCACGGCTGTCAAGGACTAAATTGATAGCGACGCTTTGACCGAGCAGATTAGCGTCGGCCATATCGATTCCTTTTACATTGAGGAAATACATATATTTCACATTATACATTGCACCCGCAGGCTGTGTTTGAGGTGTTTGGGTCACGGTGCCGACGTAGTCGGTTCCGTTAAACGTGACATTGAACTCAGTGCCGACTTCGACGAATTCAGAAATATCTTTGATACTGGAATAAGCCAGAACGATGGATTTAGCGGGTGTGAAAGTGGCGAAATCGGCGTTTGCGGCGATTGTTTTACCGGGTTGTACGCTGTTCGTCCAAGTGCAGATTCCGGTGATCGGCGCATATAAAAAGCAAGCATCGTATTTGGCCTGAATCGCAGCAAGTTCCTCCAAGGCCAGATCGTAATTTGCTTTTGAGACAACATAAGTGTTTTCAGCGGTAGCAATTGCGTTGTCATAGGTCTGTTGTGCGATTTGAACCTTTAGCTGTTGTCCTTCAAGCGTGGTGCCGTCGCTGAGGGTCCCTCCGCCTTGGATAACAGAAAGATTATATTCTTCCTGTTCCAGTGCGAGTTTAAGCAATGCAACTTCTCCGCCGCCCTGTGAATTTTCATAAGCGGTGTCCATTTCAATTTTTAACGAGTTGACTTCCCGCTGTTTCGTGGAGAGCTGAAGTTTATAATCTGCATTTTCGGCGAGCACGGCAATCAAGTCACCCTTGCTGACCTTTTGATTGATTTCAACGTCTCTGGAATAAACCGTACCGTCAACCGTAAAAGCTGCATTCACAGTATCATATGTTCTGAATACGGCGTCTCCGGCAATTTCGTTAATAATGGTTCCCTTTTCGACGGTGACGGTCGTATAATTGAGCGCAGCGGCGGAGACGAGTTTCGGAGGCAGAAGTTCTTCCTCTGTCGGTAACAGAGAACATCCGCTTCCGAAAGCGATGAAGAGTGCAAGAACCGTAGCAGAAAAAATGCCGATGTACCTTTTCACAATATAACCTCCGAATGGAAAAATAGCTTACGTAACTCTTCGTGACGCAAGCAATTATACAGTTTTTACACGGAAGAAGTCAAGAGTCAAACTCAAAATTTGGGTTTTCATCACAAATGAGGTTTTCGAAGTTAAAATATTACAATAAAGAGAGAATAATTTTACTATGACTTCACATAATCTTAACATATTAAAACGAATTGTTATAAATTTATTGATAAACTGTGTATTCTTGACATTTTATCGATTTTGAGGTAGCATTATTGGCGGCGTCAGATAAAAAGACGGCAAATAAAAAATTCAAATTTACGATGTTCATTATTATAATAGAAATGCGGTTAAAAGGGATGCATAAAAAAACACTGATATCAATTATATTAATCATCATATTGACGACTGGGGCGGCGTTTTCCGGCTGTGCAAGCGAGTATAAATCCGTTGAAATCTCAGAAGACAGGGCTTATGAGGCTCTAATTCAACAGATTCCCGACGATTTAAATATATCTTTTGCACAGACAATGTCTGCATATGTTGAAAGTGAACTTGGTTTTGCGCTTTCGGGATCACAGTCTGCAACTCAGACAGCAGATTTAATCAGCTCAAAAATGTCACAGCTTGGATTAAGCGGAGTCGCAAAAGAGGAATTTTCCTGTTCTTCGTTCTCCTTTCGTTCGGCTCAACTCAGTTATCGCACAGAACAGGGTGAGGTCGTAAGCTTTCGGCTTTCGGCATTACCATCCGATAGTTCCGGAGAACAACGTCTGACCCTGATCAGTGTCGGAAACGGTTCTGCTGATGAATATGAGGATGTAACTGTAAAAGGGAAAGCGGTTTTGGCAATTCTCGATAATCAGGACGATAACACAATCAAATATGTGATTGAACAAGCGCGAGCTCATGGTGCTGCCGCTTTAATCACAGCTTTTACAAATTCTGAGGAAGACGAACAACTGGCGACTGCTTATTTTTCGGATACGTATTCTGTGACGTCGTCCATGGCAGTTTTAAATATGACGGAAACAGACGCTCAGGTGCTGCTTGGCGCCTATGAAGATGCAGTTGAAAACGAGAGCGCGGTCGTAGTGACGCTTAATACCGATTTTGGGTTCACCGATAATTCGACCGGTTATAATGTTGTCGGGTATATTCCGGGGCTCGATGAAAATTCCAGAATCATCATTACAGCGGATTACGATCGGTTTTATTACGGTTATAATGAAAATTGCTGCAGTGTCGCATTGCTGCTCGGTCTTGCGCAAGCAGTCAAAAACAGCGGATATACCCCGCAAAAAACATTGGTGTTTGTCGCATACGGCGGTTCGGAATTTGCGAAACGCAACACCGATTATTCTACTTCTTACGGTGCTTATATTCAACTGACGCAAACACATGCCGAATGGACTTCAGGCAACACGGTGCATATCGATATCACTATGCCTGCCGCAGATCACGGTACGAGTTATCCGTTAGCGGTCAGCGTCGGATTGGAGACCTTTGTGAGCAATACGCTTTCGGATTTGACGGGAACGTTTGAAAACGGTGTTACGATCAGCAATAATATCATTGGCGGTGAGAGCGGGTACATCTTCGAATCGATCGGTATTCCCACAGTCGGCCTGGATCTTGATGTAAGTGAATTCGCCGTGAATTTTCGTCATACGAATTTGGATAATACAAACCGATATGATGCCGAGATCTTTCGGTACAGTTATGAACTCTATGCAAAACTGCTTCTTGCTTTCGATCAAACAGCTGTAATTCCATACAATTTCCTCCCGTTTTTCACCAATTTAAATCAAGATGTAGACGAAACAGCGCTCCTAGAGTTCGGAATTGATATTACAGAGATGGAAAACGCCGAATATGTCGCAACGGTACAGGCGCAGATTATGAATTATTATGTCCGGAACATCAATACGGCGTATGAAGATGCCGTCGCTGCGGGAGAATATAACAAAGCGGGACGTATTTATTCATCGGCTTTTGAGCTGAATGCGGAAATGCGTAAGTTCTTTATGAGAATTGATTCTACATTTTTTGTGTTAAACAGCCGGAACCGAAAACAGAGTTCCTATGAAATTCCATTAGATTATGCCTCAAAAATGGAAACAGCGCTCGTTCAGTTTGAGCAGGGGAAAGTATCGACCTGCATAGAAACCTGCCAAACGATCGGTGAATTGAAATATACCTTCCTGTTTGACGCGTCTGTCTGTAATTCAATTGCCGGAGTTATAAATAACGGCAGCAAGAAAACACTGTATTGGGCTGATGCACAGTTTTACACGATACCGGATATTTATGATACGCTGCGGGATTTGTATTTAAAACGAAACGCCAGTTTCACATCAACCGATTTTATCGAAGAATTAGATTCACTTGATGAGTTTTACGACACGCAAACCGAAAACGTAGTTTCGGCTTTTGAATCTCGCGCAGTTTCCTGCCGGTTGTTTGCGGGAGAGGTAAAAAAACTGACGCCCGCCTTTGAAAAATTCGAGGGATATTTCGATTAAATCTTGATTTTTCGGGGTTGACATTATTTTGACACGGTGATATAATTATCCACGCTTTTGCGTTCTTGGGGGGATTTCCATGTTTATTGACATCTCTGATTTGATTGATAATCCGGGCGCGAAGGTAAAACGCGAGGGGATCTGCGACTTTATTGAGTGGCAGAGCGAGATATCACCGATTGTAAATCATCCGGTCACGGTAAAAGCGACCGCATGTAATGACAGCGGCGACATCATGCTTGAACTCTCCGTGGATTTTATCCTGACCCTTGAATGTGACCGCTGCACCGAAGAATTCGAGCAGGCTCACAGCGAGATTTTTTCACACAAGCTTTTTGATTCCGAATCGGAACTCGGAGACATCATAAAGCCTGACGCAAACGGACGCCTCGAACTCAATCCCATTGTCTGGGACGATATGATGTTCTGTGTGCCGCAGCGGAGACTGTGTAAGGAAAACTGCAAGGGACTGTGTATCAACTGCGGAGGTAATCTCAACAACGGATCCTGCGGATGTGACAACCCGAAACCCGTATTGTTTGAAGATGAGGACATTTCGGGCGACTGATTTTTTCATAACATTTAGGAGGAAAAAGAAATGGCTGTACCTAAGAGGAGAGTTTCCAGCACACGCAGAGACAAGCGTCGTTCAAACGTTTGGAAGCTCGATGCGCCGACGCTGGTCAAATGCCCTCACTGCAAAGAGTTGACCGTTCCGCATAAGGTTTGCGGCAACTGCGGTTATTACGGCGATAAAGAAGTCGTATCCCACGAAGAGGAAAAGAAGTAATCTCAGGTAAAGCGACTGCGATAAGGGGAGGGTCAATATCCTCTCCTTTTTTGCGTAAAAAACTTAAAAACATATTTTTATTGAAATATGTTTTCAAGTAGAAAGTTTGTATCTTACGTTCCAAACTCCCCGTAGAGTGTTTAAAATTGATTTGTCATTCTGAACGCAGCGCACCCCGTGCGCAAAGTTGAAGAATCTCAGACTGATAATAGCCTTCATAAACCAAATTTCAACTTCGCCGCGGAGAAATCCCACTGCAAGCAGGGATTTAAGGATGGTAATCAGATGAGTATTGAAATTGTCGGCGTGACCGAAAACAGCATATGCGCCAATCACGGTGTGCGCGGCGGCGACATGCTCGTGAGCGTCAACGGCCATTCGATCCGCGACACGCTGGATTACGGGTTTTATACGACTGAGAGCAAAGTGGACTTGGTTTTTTCCCGAACCGGAAAATCTTATACGCTGCAGTTCGTCAAAGGGGAATATGAGTCCCTCGGCTTGGAATTCGGTACTTTTCTCGGTGACAAACACAAGGGCTGCAAGAACAAATGCATTTTTTGTTTTATCGATCAAAATCCCAAAGGTATGCGGGAATCCATATATTTCAAAGACGACGACGAGCGGCTTTCCTATCTTTTGGGGAATTACATCACGCTGACCAACCTGACCGATGAAGAGGCAGATAAAATCTGTCAAATGCACCTGTCTCCGGTGAATGTCTCAGTACACACCACCGATCTCGAATTGCGCGTCAAAATGATGAAAAACCCGCACGCCGGCGAGGTATTGGGTTATCTGGATCAATTCGATAAAGCCGGTATCGAGATGAATTTTCAACTCGTACTCTGCCCGGGTATCAATGACGGAAAAGCGCTTGAAAAGAGCGTGAACGACCTGCTTTCTTATCAGAACGTCTGTTCGATCGCAGTCATTCCGGTCGGCTTGACCGGACATCGCGAAGGTCTTTTCCCGCTCAGACCGTTTGAAAAATTCGAAGCGGAAGCGGTAGTTGACTTTACGGAATCTATTGCAAAAGAAACGCTTCAAAAACGCGGAAGCCGAATCATCGCGGCAGCGGACGAATTCTATCTGCTTGCGCAAAGACCGCTTCCTTCGCCCGAATTTTACGAGGATTATTACCAACTTGAAAACGGCGTCGGTATGTTGACCCTGCTAAAAGAGCAGTTTTATGAAGCATTGAAAGATGTGCAGAACGTAAAAAGCGCAGAGCGTTTTCTGATTGTAACCGGTGAAGCTGCTTTTCCGACCATGGCCGAATTGGTGACTGCTTATAATGAGAAATTTTTAACAAATCATGTCGTACGCATGGCGAAAAATCGTCTGTTTGGCGGATATGTCACAGTTACCGGTCTTCTCGGCGGAGAGGATGTGGCAAACGGAGCAGGGGATGTGCGCGAATTTTCGGCGTTACTGCTTTGCGAAAATATGTTCAAGCATAAAACCGATGTTTTTTTAGATGATATCAGCGTCAATGATTTAGAAAAGCGTTTAAATATAAAAATAAGAATTGTACAAAATGACGGAGCCGAGCTGGTGAAGCAGCTTGCATTCAAATGAGGTAAAGGTATGGCAAAAAAAACAGTGGCGATTGTCGGTCGCCCGAACGTTGGGAAATCCACGTTGTTCAATAAACTCGTCGGGAAACGGGTTTCTATTGTATTGGATACGCCGGGCGTAACCCGAGATCGCATCTATGCCGATTGCGAGTGGCGCGGACAGAAGTTTTTATTGGTCGATACGGGTGGGATCGAGATCACCGACACCGATGATATGTTCTTCCAAATGCGCACGCAAGCCGAAATCGCCATCGAACGTGCGGATCTGATCATTTTCTTAACCGATTTGTCTGCAGGTGTCACCGCAGCGGATAAGGATGTGGCTGCCAAATTGCGTATAAGCGGAAAGCCGATTCTGCTTGCTGTCAGCAAGTGTGATTATATCGGTGAAGCACCGCCTGAATTATATGAATTTTATAACCTCGGATTGGGTGATCCGTATCCGGTTTCGGGTATTCACGGGCATGGCACCGGAGACCTGTTGGATGCCGTCTATGAAGTTTTGGGCGAACTCGGTGACGATGAAGAAGACGAAGATTCGATTAAAGTTGCGATCATCGGGAAACCGAACTCGGGAAAATCTTCACTGCTTAATAAACTGGCGGGAGAAGAACGGGCGATTGTCAGCGATGTGGCAGGCACGACGCGGGACACACTGGATTCGGTTGTGGAAAACGCAGAGGGTAAATTCACATTCATTGACACCGCCGGATTACGCAGAAAATCCCGTGTTTATGACCAAATTGAAAAATACAGCGTCCTGCGATGCCAGATGGCGGTCGAACGGGCTGATGTCTGCGTCATCATGATTGACGCGACCGAAGGTGTGACCGAACAAGATACCAAGGTGGCGGGACTCGCACATGAATCGGGCAAGGGATGTATCATTGTCGTCAACAAATGGGATCTGATTGAAAAAGACACCCATACAATGGACAATTTTAAAAAGGATTTAGACGATACGTTTGCATTTATGACCTACGCACCATATCTGTTTATTTCCGCCAAAACGGGACAGCGCGTTGAACGTCTTTTTGAGTTGATCAAATATGTCAATGAACAAAACAGCATGCGTATCTCGACCGGTATTTTAAACGATTTATTGGCCGAGGCAACGGCACGGGTACAACCGCCCACGGATAAAGGCCGCCGTTTAAAAATCTATTATATGACACAGGCTTCGGTGAGACCGCCGACATTCGTATGCTTTTGCAACAATGCGCAGCTGTTTCATTATTCCTATCAGCGTTATATAGAAAATCAGATTCGTGCGACTTTCGGTTTGGAAGGTACGCCGGTAAAAATGATCATCCGCGAACGCGGAGACGAAAAATAAGGGATTAAGAGGTTCACTTATTCGCGGATTAATTCAAACGGACAAAGCATCTCGGAATATACGAAAGGTTGGCTCTATATGGTGAAGTATCTGATCGCAGGGGGACTTTCGGCGTTGGTCGGCTATCTGCTCGGCAGCATCTGTTTTGCGATTCCGGTCAGCAGAGCGTTTTTGAAAAAGGATATTCGCACGGTCGGCAGCAAAAACGCGGGTATGACAAATGTTTTGCGCTGTGTCGGCGTTCCGGCAGCGGTGCTGACTTCACTTGGCGATCTCGGAAAAGCGATTGTTTCGGTAATTGCGGCCAATCTGCTGTTTGTCTATTTCACGGGTGGCGAGGTCTATTACGCGGGTTATATCGGCGGCGTCTTTGCAGTACTCGGGCACCTGTTTCCGATATGGTTTAAATTTAAAGGCGGAAAAGGCGTTATGGCCGCAACCGGTATGATGCTTGCAATCAACCCGACGATCTGCTTGCTGGCGCTGGCAGTCTTTCTGTTGATATTTGCGTTCACGCATATCATTTCGATTTCTTCAATTTCGGCGGCTATTTCGCTGCCGATCATCAATTATGTATTTTTAACGCTGAGCGGCGACCCCAACTGGATTTTTTTCACCTCAGCGGCGGCTTTGGTTGCGATTGTCGTCGTAATCATGCACAAAGCAAATATTAAGCGGCTTCTCAAAGGTGAGGAGAAACCGCTTGTGATTAAAAAACCCGAAAAGTCAAAAGAATCGTAAAATCATGAAGCATCAATAAATTAATTTTTTAATCGTCATTGCTAGGGGCTTTTGCCCCGTGGCAATCCAGACCGTATGGCTTCTGGATTGCTTCGTCGTTGTACTCCTCGCAAAGACAGATTAGGATTTCTATAATTCATACACATGATTTATATATTTATATATAAGTGTCAGTAGGGCGCGATGCCCTTATATTCTATAAAGTCAAAACAGTAAAAGTTCAAATTCGGGCGGGGGCAGTTCGATGATTTTTTGATTGAGATATTGCAAAATCCCCGCGTCATTCGCAAAATCAAATTTAATCTTATATGCACATAATGCCTGCCAGTTGAAGCCATAAGGTTTGCTTCTGGCGGCGTTTCCGTATTTGGTATCCCCGAGCAGCGGATGGTTGGCATCGGCAAACTGCGCACGAATCTGGTGCGTTCTGCCCGTGACCAATTCGACCTCAAGCAACGAAAGTTCATCTGTTGTTTTCAACACTTTATATTTGCTCACCGCGCTTACCGCCCCGGGTTTTTGCTTATTCGAGACGCTGACCATATTATTATTCCCGTCTTTGGTCAGATAGGAGCGAATTTCTCCCGAAGGAACGGGAAATTTTCCGAAAACGACGCATTTATAAAACTTTTTCACTTCACGGAGCTTGATTTTTTCGCTCATAATCCGAAGTGCTTCGGCGTTTTTTGCCGCGATCACAAGGCCGGAGGTGTTGCGGTCAATGCGGTTGCAGAGCGCTGGTGTAAAGCTGTTTTCATTTTCCGGAAGATATGAATTTTGATGATATAAATAGAGTAAGATTTTATTAATCAGCGTATGGCGGCTCTCGTTTTCGTCACTGTGGCACAGCAGTCCGGCTGGTTTATCGGCAACAAGGATGTTCTCGTCCTCATAGACTACGCGGACATCGTCGGTGGTGTTCATAAAATCGAGCGGGGAATCATTTTGTTCAAAAAATTCGTCGTTCACATAGAGTTGTATCAGATCGCCCAAAATGAGTTTTTGACGTTCGTCAGCCCTTTTACCGTTGACTTTGATGCGTTTGATGCGAATATATTTATATAACAAAGAGGCCGGAAGCTTCGGCACGGCTTTGGTTATAAATTTATCCAGACGCTGCCCGGTGTCGTTTTGGTTGACAGTGAATTCCCTCATAGAAAATCCTCCGGCTCTTGATATCGTTATTCTATCACATTACGATTGAAAATCCAATCGGATTTTAACAGATGGGTTTCTTCAGCGTGTCTTTTTAAACAGGTACTGATGTTAGCTTGTACTTTTATAATCAAACATGATAAAATAGATACAAGAAAGAAGCGGGAGAAAAAACAATGAAAAACGAAAAAGTTTTAGGTATCAAAACTTTAGGCGCCAAGGGGGATGGACTTTCGGACGACACAGCGGCAATTCAACTTGCGCTTGACCGAGCGGAAGTGATAGAAATTCCCGATGGTAACTATCGTATCACGTCCACGCTGAAAGTGCCGTCTCATACCGCAATCAGGGCATCAGCAAAAGCACGGTTGTTTTTGTGCGGAGAAACACCTAAAAAGCGCGGCGATTTTCTGCTTTCCAACGACAACCCGGAAAGCGGAAACAATGAAATCAGTATTTCAGGAGGAATATGGGACGGCAATAACGCCGGTCGGTGTAATGTAAAAGCGGGTTTGTATGACCCAAACGGCTACAGCGGCACCGTGTTGAATTTTTCAAATATCAGAGGCCTTATTCTGAGAGATATGACCATAACTAATTCGGCCGCTTTTTATGTTCGTTTTAACAGGCTTGACGGATTCGATATTTCATCTATCCGGTTTTCAAGTGATGAACTTCGTCCAAATCAAGACGGACTCCATTTCGGCGGGAACGTGCGTAATGGCAGAATCAAAGACATAACTGCTCTCTCAAACGGTCAAACCAATGATGACATGATCGCTTTCAATGCAGATGACAGCATGGAGCGCGTTGAAAATTTAGATATGTCCCGAGGCCCGATCGAGAACATCACGGTGGAAAATGTCAGTGCTGAAAACTGCTACACTTTTTTTCGGTTATTAAGTATTACTTCGCCGATTCGCAATATAAGGATCAAAGACATATCCGGCGGATGCCGGGTATATGCAGTCAACATGGACGCCGCACGTTATTGCCTCACCCCTCTGTTCAAAGAAAATGACTATCCCGATGGCGTTGGTGAGATAGAGAATATCGAAATTGAGGATATGCGAATTTGGCATACCGGGAACAGCAAAGTGAACGCGTTACTGCTTTGCGAGAGTATGGTCAAAGATTTTAAAATCACCGGATTCTCACGAATAACGGAGTTTGATACAGACAGAGAAATTCCGACTTTATTGGTGCGAAATGTGACATCCTCAACAGTTGCCGTGCAAGGAAAAGAGCAGGTGTCGGTGTCTTTGAAAAACAAGTCGGAAGTTTTAAAATGGAATAAGGAATTCACAGAGTTAAAAATCAACTGATCATTTTCAATGAAGGCATGTTATCGGATAAAAATTGGGGTTTTCTATTGTATTTCATGGGTTGATATGATATAATCAACAGGATTTACCGCTTATAGGAGGGCGTTTATGTTAAAGACAAAAACCATGCTCGAAAACAACAAATACGAGCTGACCATTACAATCGATGCGCAGACATTTGCAGAGGCCACCGACAAGGCCTATCTCAAGGACCGCGTCAAGATGGCGATCCCGGGATTTCGCAAAGGTAAGGCCCCGAGAAAACTGCTTGAACAATATTACGGCGAAGGCGCTTTTTACGAGACCGCTTTCAACGCACTGTATCCGCAGGCGGTTGAAGATGCCGTCAAAGAGGCCGAATTAATTGCTGTTTCCCGTCCCGAACTGAACATCGAATCCATCGGCAAAGACGGCGTCGAATTCAAGGCCGTGATTTGGGTTAAACCGACCATCGAAGTCGGCGAATACAAAGGCATTGAGGTCGAAAAACCTTCGACCGAAGTCACAGAAGAAGAAATCAACGCCGAAGTTGATAAAGCGCGTGAGCGCGGTTCCCGTATTCTGACCATCGACGGCAAAGCCGAAAAGGGCCATATCACCTCGATTGACTTCGAGGGTTTTGTCGACGGCACGGCATTTGAAGGCGGAAAAGCGGAAAAATATGATCTTACCCTCGGCTCCGGCGCATTCATCCCGGGCTTTGAAGATCAGATCATCGGACATATCGCCGGCGATGAATTTGACGTGAATGTCGAATTCCCGAATGAATACGGCGCCGAACAGCTGGCTGGCAAAAAAGCCGTTTTTAAAACCAAGCTGCACGAAGTCAAAAAGAAGGAAATCCCCGAACTTGACGACGAGTTTGTCAAAGATGTCAGCGAATTCAACACCGTTGACGAATATAAAAATTCCATTCGCGAGCGTCTGCAGAAGGATAAGGAATCTAAAGCGGATGATGCGATCGGAATGGCTGTCACCGAAAAGCTCTGCGAACTGGTCAAGGGCGACATTCCCGAGGTTATGTTTGAATCCGCCGCCGACCGTGCGCTTCAGGATTTCGATTACCGTTCGCGTATGCAGGGCTTCTCGCTCGAGCAGTATATGCAGATGACCGGCATGGGTATCGACGAACTACGCGGCCAGTTCAGAAAACAAGGCGAATCCCGCGTAAAGAGCACATTGGCGCTTGAAAAAATCGCCGAACTCGAAAAGATCGAAGTCACCGACGAAGAGATCGAAGCCGAATTTGTCAAAGAAGCCGAGAAGTATGGCCGGAGTGCAGACGAGCTGAAAAAGGTCGTCTCCGCCGAGGATATGCGTGAGGACATGAAGACGCTGAAAGCTTACGAACTTGTTAAGAACGCGGCTTCCGTAAAACCTGCCGGCGAGAAAAAGACCGCAAAAGCGACAAAGAAAGCGGACGATACCGCGGAAGAAAAGCCCAAGAAAACCCCGGCAAAGAAACCCGCTGCCAAGAAAGACACCACAGAAAAAGAACCCGCTGCCGACAAGGCGGAATAACCCAAAGCGGGAACGTTAAAAATAGAGAGAATACAGACAATGGAGGTATTCGTATGAGTTTAGTTCCGATGGTCATTGAACAGACCTCGCGCGGCGAGCGCAGTTTTGACATCTATTCGCGCCTTCTCAACGACCGCATCGTTATGCTGGGTGAGGAAGTCAACGAAGTCACGGCAGGTCTCGTGGTCGCGCAGCTGCTGTATCTCGAGGGACAGGATCCCGAAAAAGACATTCAGCTTTATATCAACAGCCCGGGCGGCTCTGTTACCGCAGGTCTTGCGATCTACGATACCATGCAGTTCATCAAATGCGACGTCTCGACGATCTGTATCGGTATGGCGGCCAGCATGGGTGCGTTTTTGCTTGCGGCCGGCACGAAGGGCAAGCGTTTCGCGCTTCCCAACAGCGATATTTTGATCCATCAGCCGATGGGCGGCGCACAGGGTCAGGCCTCGGATATCAAAATCCACGCAGATCATATTCTGCGCACCCGTGAAAACCTGAACCGCATTCTCGCCGAGCGCACCGGTAAACCGATCGAAGTCATTTCCAAAGACACGGATCGTGATAACTTTATGACTGCCGAACAGGCGGTCGAATACGGCCTGATCGACAAGGTATTGACCAAGCGATAAAGGCCGGACGGAGGGAACATGCCAAAATTCGAAGATCCCAAACTTCCGCGCTGCTCATTTTGCAACCGAAGCACACAGGAAGTCGATCGAATCATTGCGGGACCCGGCGTCTATATCTGCAATGAGTGTATTACGCTCTGCCATAATCTCATCAATGGTGAGATCAGCGAGAGCGCAAAAAAACCGACCATCCGCGACGGCGGCGATCCGCTGCCCAAACCGATGGAAATTAAATCATACCTCGACGAATACGTGATTGGGCAGGAGAGCGCAAAACAAACCCTGTCGACCGCGGTGTATAACCACTATAAACGTATCTTTCTGCGCGGCGAAAGCGACATCGAACTGCAAAAGTCCAATATTCTCTTACTTGGACCGACCGGCGTCGGTAAGACCTTTTTGGCTCAGACATTGGCGCGAAAACTCAAAGTCCCGATCGCCATTGCAGACGCCACGACCCTGACCGAAGCCGGTTACGTCGGCGAAGATGTTGAAAATATTCTGCTGCGTCTGATTCAGGCGGCGGATTACGATGTGGAACTTGCCGAAAAAGGCATCATCTATATCGATGAGATTGATAAGATCAGCCGCAAGAGCGAAAACACTTCGATCACCCGAGATGTTTCGGGCGAGGGTGTTCAACAAGCATTGCTGAAGATTCTTGAGGGCACTGTTTCAAACGTACCCCCGACCGGCGGCAGAAAGCATCCTCAGCAGGAATTTATCCAAATTGACACGACCAATATTCTGTTCATCTGCGGCGGCGCGTTTGACGGCATCGAGAAAATCATCGAACGCCGCGTCGGAAGCACTTCAATGGGTTTCAACGCCAACCTGATGAGCAAAAAGAGCGAGGGTTACGACGCGCTTGTGGCACAGGTAATTCCGCAGGATCTGATCAAATACGGGTTAATTCCGGAATTGGTGGGGCGTATCCCGGTTCTCTCCACGCTTGAGGCACTCGACCGCGATGCCTTCATCCGTATTCTCACAGAGCCGAAAAACGCCATCGTCAAGCAGTTTATACAACTGTTCAAGTTGGATAACGTCGAGCTTGAATTTGAACCGGGAGCGTTGGAAGCGATCGCGGAGAAAGCGATTGAGCGCCGCACCGGAGCCCGCGGACTGCGTTCCATCGTCGAAAATGTCCTTGCATCGCCGATGTACGAAGTCCCATCCGATCACACGATCAGCAAAGTGATTGTGACGAAGGCTTGTGTTGAGGGAAAGAATCGCATTAAAGTTGAGCACGACACTTCCCGTACACCACAGGTCATTCGGATTCCCGCCTCGGAGAAAAAACGCAGCACCCGCACAAAACCCACAGATACCGCAATATAAACGAAGATGAAAAATCCCCGCTGTTCGCTGCGGGGATTTTTTGCATGAATCAGTATGGAGGGTGATGATTATAGTGAAAAAGATCGTTTCATTATTGCTTATATTTGTATTGATTTTACCCTCCGTTTTCGGCTGTACGGCAAAACCGACCGCCCTCGATGACGATTACCGCAATTGGTATGAAATCTTTGTCTATTCGTTTTATGATACCAACGAAGACGGTATCGGCGATCTGAACGGAGTGACCGAAAAGCTTGAATATGTTGCAGAGATGGGCTTTAACGGCATCTGGCTGATGCCAATCATGCAGTCGCCCTCCTATCATAAATACGACGTTGCCGATTATTATACCGTCGACAGTCAATACGGAACCAACGAGGACTTCCAATCGTTGATGACAAAGGCGCATGAACTCGGCATTCGGGTGATTATTGATCTGCCGGTCAATCACACGTCGAGTGAAAACCCGTGGTTTACCGCCGCCGCGGATGTCAATTCACCTTATCACGACTGGTATAACTGGAGCGATAAATCCACTGCAGGATACCATAAACTGAGCGATGGCTTGTATTACGAAGGACGGTTCCAGTCCGGCATGCCCGATCTGAATCTCGACAGCAACGAAGTGCGCGCGGAAATCGAAAAGATCATGAACTTCTGGCTGAATGATATGGGGGCAGACGGTTTTCGGCTGGACGCCTGCACAAGCTATTATACCGACGATCAACAAAAGAGCGTCGATTTTCTCAGCTGGCTCAATAATGAAGCAGAAATCTTGAAATCCGGCAGCTTTGTCGTCGGCGAGGTCTGGAGCGTACTTTCCACCATTGAGACCTATTATCAAAGCGGTGTCGATTCGTTGTTCTGCTTCCCGACCGCTAATCTGGACGGCTATCTCGCGGCTGCGGTCAATTCTTCAAAGCCGGAGAAAGCGGCCTCGATTTATTGCGGCGCTTTAACAACGCTGCAGGATACCCTCGGCGACGTCATCATCTCGCCGTTTCTCGATAACCACGATCTCTCCCGAAGCGCGGGCTTTTTGGGAACCGACAAGACTAAGATCAAATTTGCGGCGGGATTGCTTGCGATGATGCCGGGTTCGGTGTTCGTCTATTACGGTGATGAGATCGGCATGAAAGGGACGGGGAACGACCCAAACAAGCGCATCGGAATGTTGTGGACGACCGAAGACGAAACCACGACGCCCCCGCCGGGAACAACCACTGTAAAATATTCTTTTCCCTCGGTGAAAGAGCAGGAAAAAGATAAAAATTCAATTTTGAATTATTATAAAGCGGCAATGCGGCTGCGTGCCGAAATCTCCGAAATCGCCCGCGGTACCGTTGAAATCTTGGAAAGCCCTGTGGACTCGGTCGCGGTTTTAAAAAAGACCTGGAATGGCAGCAGTATTTATATCAGTATAAATTTCTCATCGGAAAGTCAGGCAGTAACCCTTGACGCGGGAATTGCTTCAAAAACCATCGGTCAGCTGTCTGTCGACGGCAAGTCCTCCGCCAAATTCAAAACTTCAGGCACGGAACTCACACTCGCGCCTTATGGAATTCTCGTACTCGGTTGAAACCGGTCATGCGGGCCTTAGGTCTTTTATCTCAAGATTCGCGGTGTCATACGCCACTTTCGCATGATTTTTACGCAAAATTTTTGTCTCAATATGATTTCCGGTCACGGGATCGACTTTGACGCGTAAAATCTCACCATTGCGGTAAACGCCGTCAGGCTCTTTGGAAAAAAACTCATTTTGACTCTTGATGTGATAGACATAGGGTTGATTTCGGTCGGCTTTGATTTCCCCGCACAGATATTCATCAGTCGTATAAATTATCAATTGATAAGTGATGTCGGTTTCATTTTTGACCTGATAATCGAGATAATTATAAAGGATAGAAGTTCCGGTTCCGAACGGCACCTGTCGGTTAAAATCGGGAAACAAATCGAACCGGTCATGGTGGTGCAATTCGGTGACGGTCAAATCGGTGTGCAAAACCATCCAGTGAATGAGATTGGTCAGCTGGCACATCCCGCCTCCGATACCTTTGGTGGCACGCCCGGCTGTGATCGTCAGCCCTTCTTTATATCCGCGTTTTGCCGAGGCGCTTCCGACCAGAAGCCAAAATGAAAAGGTCTGTCCGGGCTTGATTAAAATTCCGCTCAGTTTCGGTGCGGCGAGAGATAAATTGACCGCCTTGTTCTCCTGCAATTGCATATCCACATTTCCGAGCCGCCGCCGAATTAATGAATTATGTTTATAAACAGAAACGGGAAGCGGGGAATCGGAGCGTTGATGTGCGAATTTTTTAAACGACAAAATGTTCTTCAGATGCCGAAATCCTCTGCATCGAAGAACTGAAAGTCGGTATGTAAAAGGTGAAATTTGGCAAAATAATTTCCTGTTCGTACTAGTCACTCCAAAGTATTTAATGGGCGCTCATCAAATGATTGTGCAAGTTTTTAATATTTAAAGATTAAACACAAAAGTAAAAACAAACGCGGCGATGCCGACCAGAGACCCCAAAAGACTCTTGCTGCTTTTCGATTTCTTATCCATCAAATAATACAAAGCAAATCCGACACTGATCACAAAAGGAATCGCAAGCCCCACGAGTTTCGGTAGGGTCGTTCCGGCGGAACCGGACACTGTGATCTGCATCACCAGTGTATCGGGCAGAATCAAAAAGCCCACGATAACAAATGCCAGCGAAATGATGATAACCGCGATTGCAAAAATCTGCTTGCCCGTTATTTTCATGATGGAACCGCCTTTCCTTTATACGTTTTTGCCTTTATGCAAGTCCGAAAAATGAAAACGCGTTGTTAAAAGAGACGTCCTGCACTATTTTCCCGATGTATTCAATATCATCCGGAATCAGACCCTTTTCCATTTGTTCGCCGAGCATGCCGCATAAGATCCGTCTGAAATATTCATGGCGGGTGTAGGAGAGCAGGGAACGGGAATCGGTCAGCATGCCGATGAAACGGGGCAGTAAATAAAGCCCCGAGAGTGTTTTCAGCTGTTCGCGGTTGCCCTCGAGCGTATCGAGGAACCACCACGCCGCGCCGTATTGCACTTTCCCTGGTATGCCGTCGCCGCAGAAAGTTGCCGCGAGTGTTGCCAGTGCCTGCGTGTCTTTGGCGTTGAGATTATAAAGAATTGTCTTCGGCAGATGTCCTGCTTTTTGCAGTGCATCCAGATAAGTCGCCAGCGGGCGGATGTAGTTACAATCATCCACCGTGTCAAATCCCGTATTTGCTCCGAGGCGCGCCATCATGGTTGTGCTCACATTTCTCAGTGCGCCGATATGCAGCTGCATGACCCAGTTCTTTTTATGATACAACTCTCCAAGGAACAGATATAATTCTGAACGAAATTGCATGATCTGTTCAGCCGTCAATTTGCCGCCGGATAATGCGGTTTTAAATGCGCCGTCTGCTCCATTCGGGTCAAAATCGGGGATTTCCAGGGAAATATCACTGGCCCTACAGCCGTTTGAATCAAAGAAATCGGCGCGTTTTGCAAGCGCAACGCAGAGGTCTGTAAAGCTATTAATATTTACACAGGAAGCATCGGAAAGCGTTTCAATATATTCAATATAATCAGGTTTGTCGATCTGAACGGCACGGTCCGGTCGGAAGGTCGGAAGGACCTTTGTTGCAAAATCAGAGGCGGACAGTTCGATATGATAACGCAGATCGTCGGCGGGATCGTCGGTGGTGCAGATGGCGGTTACGTTCGAAAGGCTGACGATATTCCGGGGGAGCAGTTCGGGTGTGCTTAACCGTTCATTGCATTCCCGATAGACAAGCTCGCAGTTTGAAACCGTGAGTGGGTAATCAATATCGAAATAGCGGGACAGTTCCAGATGTGTCCAGTGGTACAGCGGGTTGCCGATCGCATGCTGGATTGTATCTGCCCATGCATGAAATTTTGTAAAGTCATCCGCCTTGCCGGTAATCATAGCTTCATCGACGCCGTTGATACGCATGGCACGCCATTTATAGTGATCGCCGCCAAGCCAGAGACGGGTGATGTTTTCATAGGGTTTGTTCTCCGCCAATTCTTTGGCTTCAATGTGACAATGAAAGTCGAAAATGGGCATTGCCGCAGCATAACAGTGGTATAAATCCTGCGCCTGCGGCGAAGATAAAAGAAAATTGTTGTTAAGAAATTCCATAATATTTCCTCCAACCATGGACATAATACGCCTGAGGTGATGACGATGCCGTCAAAAAAGACAAAATCAAAACAAACTCAAATGCAAAAAAATCAAAAGAATGATACGCAGGGATCTACCGGGAAGTCGGCAAAACAAAATGACAGACCGACTCAGGGAACTGACGAGTCTTAGGAATCCAAAATGATCGTCACGGGGCCGTCGTTTTCGATACCGACGTTCATGTCAGCGCCGAAGACGCCGGTCTGTACATTTTTTACGCCGTTCTCGCGTAGTTTATGAACAAATTGCTCATAGAGCGGTTCGGCAATTTCGGGACGTGCGGCTGCGATAAAAGACGGACGGTTCCCGTGCGAAGCATCAGCGCAAAGCGTAAAGTTGGAAACAACGATAATCGAACCGCCGATATCCTGCACTGACAAATTCATTTTATCGTCACTGTCGCAAAAAATTCGCATTGCGGCGATTTTTTTTGCCAAGAAGTCCGCATCGGATGATGTATCGCCGTCCGCAACTCCCAATAACACCAGCAGACCGCAATCGATTTTGGCGGCGGTTTTTTCTTCTATTTTAACATTTGCGCTGCTGACGCGCTGGATGATTGCCCGCATAATTACTTTTTAACAGCCGCTAAAAGTTGCTCGACGCGGTCTGTTCGTTCCCAGCGGACATCAAGATCAGTTCTGCCGAAGTGACCGTAAGAGGCGAGCTGCTTATAAATCGGTTTACGCAGATCAAGCTGCTCGATGATCGCAGCGGGCCGGAAATCAAATACGTTTTCGACAGCTTTAGCGATCACGTCGTCACTGTATTTTCCTGTGCCAAAGCAATCGACTGCAATCGACACGGGGTTAGCGATGCCGATGGCGTAGGCAATTTGAATCTCACAACGTTTGGCAAGACCTGCCGCAACAATGTTTTTAGCAGCCCAACGAGTGGCATATGCAGCGGAACGGTCGACTTTTGTCGGGTCCTTACCTGAGAAGGAACCACCGCCGTGGCGGGCATATCCGCCGTAGGTGTCGACGATGAGTTTTCTGCCGGTCAGACCGCTGTCCCCATGCGGACCGCCGATAACGAATCGTCCGGTCGGGTTAATTAAAAATTTCGTATTGTCATCCAAAAGATTGGCGGGGATGGTCTCTTTGATTACGTCGCGGATGATGTCTGCGCGAAGTTGTTCAAGCGAGACTTCTTCCGCATGCTGTGCCGAGACGACCACGGTGTCAATACGAATCGGTTTTCCATCCTCAAATTCGACTGTGACCTGTGTTTTTCCATCCGGTCTGAGATAGGGAAGAATTCCGTTCTTGCGTACAAAAGTAAGCCGTTTCGCAAGCTTGTGAGCCAGCATAATTGAAAGCGGCATCAGTTCCTCGGTCTCGTCGCAGGCATAGCCGAACATCATGCCCTGATCTCCTGCTCCGATCTCAACGCCGCGGCTGACGCCGAGTGCGATATCGGGGCTTTGCTCATCGATGGTGCTTAAAACAGCACAAGTGGTGCCGTCAAAACCGTATTTGGCACGGTCATAACCGATTTCGACTACGGTCTCACGGGCAATTTTGGGAATGTCCGCATAACAATCGGTAGAAATCTCGCCCATGATAAACAGTACGCCTGTGGTGCAGCAAGTCTCACAAGCGACTCTTGCGCCGGGATCAAGCGCGATGATTGCATCGAGCACGGAATCGGAAATTTTATCGCATATTTTATCGGGATGTCCTTCAGTGACTGATTCAGATGTAAAAAACGTTCTTGCCATATATATACCTCCCGCCTAACGGCATTGTAATATTATAACACATTTAGGGCTTTCGTCAAGATATTATAAAAGCATCGAAAGTTCCGCCAAATCCTGTACAACGATGTCCGGTTTAAATTCGGAAGCTTTTAAATCCGCCACATTCGTTTCGCCTGAAAGCACGAGAATTGAGGTCACATCGGTACCGCAGGCAATTGCAATATCGGTATAAAGACGGTCGCCGACCACAGCCAGTTCTGACGGTTTGCAGTCCATACGTCTCAGCATATATTCCAGCGCGTGATGCGACGGCTTTCCGAAAAATTCGGGAACAACGCCGGTGGAAGCCGTAATCAGCCGCGCCATGGAACCACAGTCGGGGATAAATCCGTTTTCGACCGGGCAGTTGAAGTCCGGATTGACTGCCAAAAACGGTTTTCCGGCACGGATCAGATCGCACCCGACCACCAGTTTGTGATAAACCAGTTCGGTGTCAAATCCCAATACGACCAAATCGGCGTCCTCGGTCAACTTGATCCCCGCGTGGATAAAATCATTTTTCAATAATTCTGTGCCGATCACATAGACGCTTTTTCCGGGGTATTCGCGCTGGATATATTCGATAATGACCTCATTGGAAATCAACATCTTGTCGGGCGTTATATCAATCCCCATCTTGTGCAGTTTTTCAATGTAAGCGGCGGCGTTTTTGGAAGAGTTGTTTGTAAAGAAAACAAAGTCGCGGTTGGTTTCTTTGACATTATTCAAAAAAGCTGGAGTAAAGTCAAACAGCTTGTCACCCAAATAGATTGTGCCGTCCATATCTAACACAAAATATTTGATTTTTTTTAAGTCTTTCATATCAATATTCCTCCTCGAAAAAGCGTTTTGTACGCTCTGCGGCCTGTTTGCTCATGCCTTTAACTGCTGTAAGATCTTCAATGCTTGCCGCCGCGATGGCCTCTATGGTCTTGAATTTATCCATCAGTGCAGTAATGCGCTTTTCGCCTACGCCGGGGATATTGGCGAGCACCGATGCGGTAGTACGGCGAGAACGGCGTTTGCGGTGACAGGTGATGACATAGCGGTGAACTTCCTCTTGAATCGTGCTGACCAGTGTAAAAGCGCCCCGGGCGGATTTGATCTCGATCTCGTTCCCGTGTTCGTCGACGAGTGCGCGGGTGGTGTGGCGGCTGTCTTTGACCATACCGAGCACGGGGATGTCGTCCAACTCAAGTTCCGCAAGTGCATCTTTGACCGCGCCGACTTGTCCCTGACCACCGTCTGCTAAGATCAGATCCGGCTTTGCAGAGAAAGCGGGATCGTTGGCAGGATGATTAATATATCGCGTGTATCTGCGTTTCACGGCCTCCCGAAGCGAGGCATAGTCATCCTGTCCGGTAAAACTCTTGATTAAAAACTGCCGGTAGTGGGATTTTTGCGGCTTACCGTCTATAAATACCACCATTCCCGCAATGTTGTCTGCGCCCGCAGTGTTGGAAATATCATAGGATTCGATGTAGCACAGCGTTTCAATACCGACCAGCTTTGAGAGTTCGCTTAACATTCCGCTCTCACGTTGTTTTCCGGTAATCTGCGTCAGCTGTTCAAAGGCGTTGTTGGCGGCCATCTGAATCAGCCGAACGCCTTCGCCTTTCTGCGGAACAGTGATCGCCACTTTTGAACCGCGTTTTTGAGAAAACAGTTCTTCCAGCAGGTGTTTGTCTTCACAGTCGCCGTCGATAAAGATCTTTTTGGGAATTTCCTGCTTGTTGGCGTAATACCCGAGTAAAAAGTCGGCGCGCAGTTGAGAAGCCTGTGTATTTTCCGAAGCGGTGTCATCGATAAAAAAGTTTTCTTTATTGGAAATTCGGCTCTTTCGAATCGACAATACGGCGAAACAACATTGGGTGCTGCCGCGTGTCAGTCCGAAAACGTCCGCCTCGGCGGTGGTCGTATCAATCACGCTCTGGGTTTTTCGGATATTTTTAATTGCATTCAAACGGTCGCGCAAAGTGGCTGCTTTTTCAAAGTCAAGCGTCTCCGAGGCCTGTTCCATCTCTTTGGTCAGATTTTTCACGATGTCCCGATCACCATCGCGCAGAAACTTTTTTACCTCTGAAATGATTTCGGCGTGGCGTTCGGGAGAAGCGTTCCCGCGTTTGCACGGTCCGTAGCATTGTTTAATGAAATAATTCAAACAAGGCCTTCCGGTGTCTTTTTCGCCGAATACGCGGTTGCAGGTCGGCAGTCCGAAAATTGCGATGGCCTGATCGACCATCAGATGTACGGTATAGCTAGACGGGAACGGCCCGATGTATTCGCTGCCGTCGTCCTCCTGTCGGTGAACGGCAAGGATTTTAGACCAGGGCGGGGGCGTAATCTTGATAAAACTGACGCCTTTGTCGTCCTTGAGCAGGATGTTATATTTCGGGCGGTATTGCTTGATCAGATTCAACTCCAGCAGAAGCGCTTCGAATTCGCTGGTGGTGACGATGTAGTCGAAATCGTCGATGTTGGAAACCAGTTTGATAGTCTTGGATGTCAGATTCCCGAAGCTGTGAAAATATTGATTGACCCGGTTTTTTAACAATTTTGCCTTGCCGATATAGATGATGTTCTTGCTTGAATTTTTCATGATATACACGCCCGGCTGCAGCGGCAGACGAGCGGCTTTGTCCCGCAGTGCGGGAATATTCTCATTCAGGTCAAGAAAAGGATCGATCATGTTTTACTTTTCGGCTGTCAGGTGGTACTCACCACTCGGCAGCGTTACTGCATATTCGGAATCGGCGGTTTTTGTCGTAAAGTTAATCAGCTTGCCGTTTTCGGACAGCTTTCCGATATAGGAGGCGGGCAGATAAAGCGTCGCTTCGCAGCAGACCGGGACGTTGATATCAAGCGTCTGTTTGCCGTCTTTGTTTGTCCAGCGGCAGGTGACCTTGCCGTACATGCTCTCGTATTCGGCGTTTGCGAATTCTAGTCCGCAGTCGATCGCGGGACGCAGAATCGTATGGCTGAATCCCGGTCTGGTCTCGTCCGGCGAGATACCGCCGACGTATTTATACATAAATGCCGAAAGATCGCTGAACATGTGGTGGTTGTGGGAACCGCCGCCGTTCCAGCATTCCCAGAGCGTGGTTGCGCCGAGATCAATCCACTGCTGACAGCCGGGGAAGGTGCGCTGCGCCAACATCTTGAAGCCGAGATTACCTTCACCCATCGCGCCGAGGGTATGCATCACATATTTACAGCCGAGCAGTCCGAAATCGACGTGGTCGTCGTCGCGGTGTATTTGTTCAACCAGTTTGGCTAATAACACGGGGCGATCTTCAGGTTCAGCGATTTCTTGGAACAGCATTGCAGCAGTTGAGGTTTGACAGTCGCCGGCTACCGTGTGTGTGGCTTCATCATAAAACTTCTTTCGGAATGCCGCCTTGATCTTACCGGCCAGTTCGGTGTAGTATTTTTCATCTTCGGGTTTACCGAGCAGTTTTGCCATCTTGGAGAGTTTCAGCGCGGCGTCATAGAAACATCCGGTATCTGAGACGGCGGTAGGACATTTGAACGAGGACATATTAATTGAAATCGCCGGGCCCTCGAACGGCGCGCACCAGTCGCCGAGACCGTAGTGTACGGTATAATCGTCGCTCATGCTTTCCATATAAGAGCAGTGCCGTTTGATGGCTTCATAATTCTTTTCAAGGATATGGCGGTCGTTGTTGTACGTATAAATCGTCCAAGGGATATCGGTCAGACCCATTGACCAGTCGGGGCCGTTCATGCTGTTATATCCCCATCCGGTAGACGGCACGACGCAGGGGATTTGTCCCGCAGGCCGCTGAGAGGTGCGCATGTCATCAAGCCATTTGGAATAAAACGCCTGCGCGCCGAAGTTGATCAGAATTTGTTCGGAAGAAGCCGCGCCGTCGCCCGTCCAGCCGTTTTTCTCGCGGTGCGGGCAGTCGGTCGGGATTGATTCACAGTTTGAGAGCGTCGACCACCGGCAAAGATGCTGAACCCGGTTCAACAGTTCGTCGGAGCAGTCGAAATGCCCGGTTTCGTTGAATGAGGTGTACATGGTCAATCCGACTACATCATCGAGTTTGGGTTCGTAATCGATACCGGAGATTTCGACGTATTGGAAACCGTGGTAGACGAAAATCGCCTGCCAGACTTCCTCGTTGTCGCTTTTCTTGATATATTTATCGGTTTGGAAACCATGGCTTCTGATGAATCCGCCGATGGCGGCCAGATTGATGGTTCTGTCCGGGTTGAGGATATCGGTGTATTTCATCGTAATCTCGGTGCCTGCGGGGCCGCGCAGTTTGAAGCGGGCGACACCGGCCTGATTCTGGCCGATATCGAACACCCAGCCGGTCTCGGTTTTCCAAAGCTTAACGGCAGGGAATTCGTGATGGATTTTAATGGGCTGAAGATTCATGCCGATCAGCTGTCCGCCGGGTCCGCGGATGATCTTGGAATTCTGCCAAGCCCCGTCATCATATCCGATCTCGGTCCAGTTACCGAGTTCTTTTCGGGCGTCGTAATGCTCGCCGTTACGGATACCGTTGAAATAAATTGGACCGTCGCTGGATTTCCAGTCAGTGCGCGAACAGATCGTTTCAGCCGTTCCGTCTTCATAAGTGACGTGCAGTTCTGCGATCATCTTCGGAAAGTGCCGCCAGGTGGCCTGTTTGGTGTTCCAAGGGTCGTCCGCGAAGCAGTTGTACCAGCCGTTGCCTAAAATCACACCGATGGCGTTCTCTTTCGAGAGCATGTCCTTGACATCGTAGGTGTTGTACATCACCGTCTCGTCAAAGCGGGTGAACGGCGTGGAAAGCACGTCGTCCCCGACTTTTTTACCGTTCAGATGCGCCTCGAAGTAACCGAGTCCGCAGATCAACAAAAACGCTTCTTTAACGGGCTTGGCAAGTTTGAATTCATGGCGCAGATAAGCGGCTTTGAGTGCGGAATTTTCGCGGTCAGCCGCTTTTTCACCCTTTCCCATAAAATCAGCGGTAATCCAGTTGGCATCCCACGCAGTGCCGAGTTTTCCGGTTACGAAGAACGTGGATTCGCTTGTGACGGTCTCGCTGTTTTCTTTTGTGACAGTCACGTTCCAAAAACAACGATGTACGGGCGGAAGCTTTTTACCCTGATATTCTATATGCAGTGTGTCATCCGTAACAATTTCGCCGCTGTCCCAGAGATTTCCGATGCCTTTTTGTAAAAGTGCGGCTTCGGAAGCAACCCGAATGCGGCAGGACTTTTGAACCGCACCGCGGCAGTCGGCGGCGAGTTTATAAGAAAATCTCGGGGTCTCGTCCAGCCCGAGCGGATTCTTGAGATAGTTGATCGTCAGATCATAAACTTTTGTGATACCCATAATAAAGATGTCCCTTTCAGAAAGTGATAAGTTTATTTTAACCGTTAATTTGTCCGGGGTCAATACCGCTTGACAGGTTTTATGGAAGAATATATAATGCAACTGAACATCCGTCTTTTGCCAACGCAACGAATTGGAGTGCCTTTTTTGACTTCATTATTGATTTTTATTGAGAGAGTTATTTGACTGATAAATACGGCGTTGTTAGGTGCATAGATTTTATAAATTTATTTAAAGTTAAAATATATAAATATTTTGCTTGGGGGTTTTGAATTGTATAAATCAGCCGTTGGAATTTTTCTTTCAAATATTTTTATGACTTGGCTGGTATTATTAAATAATGAAGGTCCGGGTTGGGAAGTGCCAGTGGACACAATGGGAAAAATAGTGCTAGCTTCTATTTTAATTATCTTAGGATATGTTTTTGCATTTATTACATTATTTATTAATCTAAAACATATAAAAATAAATTTTCCGGCATTTAATTTATTCTATTTCATTAACTTATCTTTATCATTAGCATTCTTTGTTTTTCTTACTATTAAAGAAGCATATTTAGGTCAGTTTTGGATACAAGATTTTAACAACATTATTTTCATTATTGTTACGTTAGTTATAAATATATTTTTAATAACAATTATTACTTTATCAAGATATAAGACACACACCACCACAACAAAACGACAAAAGATAATAATTTTGTAGATAAGGCTTTTTCTTAAAAAACGAAAATAGAAGAAATATTCAATATAAAGGAGTTTATTATGAATTACACCATCCAAAACGCAAATCTTAAAGTCGAAATTTCCTCGCTGGGCGCAGAGCTTCAGTCTATCAAAACCGCGGACGGTGCCGAATATCTCTATGACGGTTCCGGCCCGTGGAACGAACGCGCACCGATTCTGTTTCCGGTTGTCGGCCGTCTCAGAAACAACGAATATACCTATCGCGGAAAGACCTATACGATGGACATCCACGGATTCGCCCGCAAAAAAGAATTTACAGCAAAACAAGAAAGCGACACGAAAGTCATTTTCACGCTCTGCAATGATGAGGATACTTTGACAAATTATCCGTTCAAGTTTCGGTTTGACATCACATACGAACTGGAAGGTGGTACGCTTTCGGTCAAATTTGACGTGAAAAACACCGGAAAAGAGGAGATGTATTTCTCGGTGGGCGCCCACGAAGCCTACTGCTGTCCGCTTACAGATGATGAAAAATTTGAAGATTATCAAATTATCTTTGAGAAAAAAGAAACGGCAAACAGGCGGCTGGTTGAAAAGCAGCTGTTTACCGGCGACAGCAAGCCGATTTTAGTGAATTCCGAGGCGCTGCCTTTGAATTATGACGATTATGCGGTGGATGCAATCTTCATGTCTGATCACACGTCCAGAAAGGCCACGCTGATCGGAACGAAGAGCAAAAAGGGCGTCGAAGTCTGTTTCCCGGGCTTTCCGATGCTCGGAATATGGACAAAGCCAAAGGCTTATGCCAAATATATCTGTATCGAGCCGTGGTACGGCATCGGAGATTCGGTCAATCACAACGGCGATTTGACCGCCAAAGAGGGCATCATTAGCATGGAAGCAGGGAAGACTTTCACGCTTACACATACCATCCGTCCGTTTTAAACGAAGTGCCACTCTGAGGATATAAAGGTGTCATTCTGAGCACAGCAAACAATCTCGGACAAAAATAAAAAAAGCAAAAATCCCGCGGTTAATGGTAACCGCGGGATTTTTATTCGGACTAATTATTGATTCAATGACCCGACATCCGGCAGGGAATTAAAGCCCTTCTGGAGTTCTTCGTCGGACGGAATATAATCGACCATATTGCCTTTACGGAATTCGCTGTAGGCGTTCAGATCGAAATATCCGGTGCCGGACAGGTTGAAGACGATGGTCTTGGCTTCTCCGGTCTTTTTGCATTCAAGCGCTTCGTCGATGGCTGCGCGAATCGCATGGGAGGATTCCGGTGCCGGGAGAATCGTCTCAACCTTAGCAAAAAGCGTGGCCGCTTCAAAGACCTTGGTCTGGGTGACGGAGCGGGCCTCGTCGATGATACCGTCGTGATAGAGCTGGCTGATGATCGGGGACATGCCGTGATAACGCAAACCGCCGGCGTGGATGGACGAGGGGACAAAGCCGCTGCCGAGGGTATACATCTTTGCAAGGGGGGTGATCTTGCCGGTATCGCAGAAGTCATAAGCAAATTTACCACGGGTCAGCGAGGGGCAGGAAGCTGGTTCGACCGCAATAATTTTGTAATTCGTTCCTTTTTGAATCTTTTCGCCCGCAAACGGTGCAATAAAACCGCCGAGGTTGGAACCGCCGCCGGTACAGCCGATCAAAACGTCCGGTTTGATGTCGTATTTATCGAGTGCGATTTTGGTCTCGAGACCGATGACCGACTGGTGCAGAAGAACCTGGTCGAGCACCGAACCGAGGACATAACGCATATTATCGCCGGTCACGGCTTTTTCAATCGCTTCGGAAATCGCCATGCCCAGAGACCCGGTGGTGTTGGGATCATCGGCCAGCATCTTTTTGCCGATTTCGGTGGTGGTACTGGGGCTGGGATAAAGAGAAGCGCCATAAGTTTCGATAACAGCTTTGCGGAACGGTTTCTGTTCACTGCTGCATTTGACCATATATACGGTCAACGGCATTTTAAAGTATGCGCAGGCCATCGAAAGAGCAGTGCCCCACTGACCGGCGCCGGTCTCAGTGGTCAGGCCTTTAACGCCCTGTGCTTTCGCATAATAGACCTGTGCGGCGGCAGAGTTCAACTTGTGGCTTCCGGAGGTATTGTTGCCCTCAAATTTATAAAAGATTTTTGCCGGTGTGCCGAGTTCTTTTTCGAGGTTATAAGCCCGAATCAGCGGAGACGGACGATAAAGCTTATAATACTCATAGATCTCTTCGGGCAATTCGATGAAACGGTCGGTCGTGTTCAGTTCCTGTTTAGCCAGTTCTTCGCAGAAAATCGGCGAAAGCTGGGCAGGATCGGTGATGGGTTCAAGCGTTGCGGGATTGCGCAGAGGTGCATGTTGGGTTTTCATGTCTGCACGAAGGTTATACCATGCCTTGGGCAGTTCATTCTCACTCAGATAAATTTTGTTCGGGGTTTCAGACATTTCAATTTCCTCCTAAAATGATTTTTGAACCGCCCTGTGATTGTCATTTGATACAGGAAGAAATCAATTTGAAAACAATAAAAAAGACCTCTATCCCGTACTATGGGACAAAAGCCATGCTTCTGCGGTGCCACCCAATTTGACATTGTAACAATGTCCGCCTCTTTGATATGCAATCACATATCTTTGCAATAACGCTGCATCGCGTCAGCGCCTACTTTTTGCATTTCGGGCTGCCCTCGCAAGTCCATTCACTCGTGTGCCTCATGTCGTTTCGCATCAACCAACGACTCTCTGAATTTCGGCAACAGCGGCTACTTCTCTCGCTCAACGGTTTCGCGGCTGTTCAATTGCGATAATTGTAACATCGCAAAAAGAAAAAGTCAACACTTTTAAAAAAATTATTGCACTATGCGGTTATTAACGCTATAATGAGCTGAAATTCTTAAAAAATCCCCCTTGAAAGGAAAATAAAATGTTTACAGAATCAAAAACGAGGCAGCCCCTGACGGCAATCATCATCGGCGCGGGACATCGGTCTCTCACTTATGCGTCATATGCGCAGGAAGCTCCCGAAAAATTGAAAATAGTCGGTGTGGCTGATCCGAATCCTCTGCGCCGCGCACAGGTTCAAAAACTCTATAATCTGCCTAACGAAGCGCTTTTCGAATCGGCGGAAGCCCTTGCCACCGTGCCGCGTTTTGCCGATGCCGTGATCAACGGTACAATGGATCAACAGCATGTCGCCACTTCACTCCCGCTGTTAAGAGCAGGTTATCATATGCTGCTCGAAAAACCCTTTGCGATCGACGAGGCAGAGATGTGGAAATTGGTTCAAGCCGCACAGGAAAACAAGCGCCTTGTGATGATCTGTCATGTATTGCGCTATGCGCCGTTTTATGTCGCAGTCAAAAAGCGTGTTGCCGCCGGAGATATCGGTGAGCTCATCGCCATCGAGACAACGGAGCACGTTTCCTACCACCACATGGCCGTGGGTTTTGTCCGTGGAAAGTGGCGCAACAGCGCTCAAGCGGGACACAATTCTATGCTGTTGGCTAAGTGCTGTCATGACTTGGATTTAATTATGTGGATGATGAGCGGCAGCATTCCTGTGGCGGTATCAAGCTTCGGTTCCAACTTCCAGTTCAAACCCGAAAAAGCCCCTGCCGGAGCAGGCACCCGCTGCCTTGTCGACTGCCCGCCGGAAGTGGAAAAAGAATGCCTTTATTCCGCGCGCAAGCATTATCTCGACCATCCCGACCGCTGGTCATTTTATGTTTGGGACAATCTTGAACACCTTGATAATCCCACGCTTTCCGATAAAGAGGCAACATTGAAAAATGACAGCGATTACGGAAAGTGCGTCTACCGCTGCGACAACGAGACGGTGGATCACCAGACGATCATCATCCGTTTTCAAAACGGCGCTACGGCATCTCACAACATGATCGGCGGCTCGTCAAAACCGCAGCGTTCCCTTCACCTGATCGGCACAAAAGGGGAAATCTGGGGAATCGCCGACGAAGCTCGTTTTGTCGTACGGAAAATTGACACCAGACCCGGATGCGAATATTCGGAAGAAATCGTTGATCTGAACATAGACGGCGACACTTCCGGCGTCACCGGCGGTCACGGCGGAGGTGACCAGCGTCTTGTCGCAGATTTTATTGAATACATACAGGGCGGAAAGCCCTCCATATCCTGCACCAGCATCACCGATTCGGTTTATGGCCATCTGGCTGTTTTCCGAGCAGACGACTCCATGAATTCCGGATGTACGATGGATATTCCCGTAGTCGATATTCATTAAAATTATACAATTAAAACAACGCCGCACCCGAACAGGTGCGGCGCTTGCTTGTTGAATCATTGGTTTTCGTTCTGAATGAAACGCAGTTGAGAGAAGTGATGATTAACCGTTGCTTCCGGCAATTGCCGCGTTCAACATCAACCGGTATTCCGGCGCAAGCAGTTTTAAATCTTCGGCGATTTTGTTTGAAAGTTTGTCGCTGTAAAGTAATTCAAAATCCGTGCTGTCGCAGATGAAGCAGATGTCTTTTAAGTCCAGCCATTTGCGCATTTCTTCTGATTGATGAGGATAATGTGTCCTTTTATAAAGATCTCCAGCAAGCGTGAAAATCTTCTGCTTGTTATAAGCGGTTTTGGCTTTATGAAAAACGGGATCATTGTTCAGTGCAAATTGTCTGATATTGTTCATCGTTGCGGTGTCGGCACAGTAAAAACCGCAGCCGTATCGAAACCCACGGGGTGAAAGCTCGAAAAAGAACCCCGGAAGTCCCCGAAAGAGCTTTTTGTCACGGATGAAAAGGCACCATGCCACGTCGCGGAAAATTGTCTTGTCCCTGGAAAAACGTGTGTCCCGATAGATACGAGAGATGGTGCGATTGATTTTGGGTTCGCAGTCGAACATCGGATCAATCTCGAGCATTGTGGGCGCAAGTTCGATAACAAAATCCGCAAGCGGCTGCACCACAAGGCGTTTATAATCCTCTTTATGGTCAGAAAACCAGTTACGGCTGTTTTCAATCTTATTAATCATCAAAAAATGTAATGTTTCTTCGCTGAATTTCATTTTTAGCCTCCGTTATTTTGTTACGCTGAGGTAAATACGGTCTTGTAAATCGGCAGGGAGTATGTTAAGCAGTTTAAGCTTTAGGCTGTTTTTAATATGATATATTGCTTTCGGATGCTTAGTGTCAAGGATTTTTACGAGTAGTTTTGCAAATTGCTTCGGATCGTTGGTTTTTTGGAGTTCATCCGTCATCAACTTTTTAAATATCATCAAAGGACGTTGAAAGTACATGGTTTGGCTCAGTAACCTATCATAATCAGAAGCGGCATTTTTGAGCATATTGGTTTTAAACGAACCCGCTTGAATTTTTATTATTTTTAGTCCGAGATAATTGCATTCTTTCCGTAAAACATCGGCATAAACGTCCACAGCGTGTTTCGGAATACTGTAATATCCGGTAAACGGAGGCGGAGAAAGCGCTGCCAACTCGCTGCTCATGATAATGAATTTCCCCTTTGGAGACAGAATCGGGAAAAATGTTTTAAAGATACGGTATGAACCCCAAAAATTAATTTCGAAGATATTTCGAAAATCGGTTTCACCACCCTCGATTATGGAATCCATCTTAAACACCCCGGCGAGATTGATGACGGCATCGAGGCAACTGATATGCTTTTCGACTTCCGCTTTACAGTGTCCAATACTTGCAGAATCCGTCAGATCCGTATAGATATAGACCAGTTGATCACTCTGAGATTTCGGGGGTGTCAGATCACAGACAAATACGGTATCACCGCGATCAGCCAGCGCTTTACATACTGCCGCGCCCAAACCACCGCTTCCTCCTGTTACGAGAATGTTCATCCTTTTCCCTCCCGGTCATAAATTATATCACTTTGGGCTTTTTACAGCAATAGCGGCATAAGATTCAAAGAGGTGATTTAATATGAAAATCATAAAGATTTTGATTGCCGTATTGTTTTCGTTATTGTTGACTGCATACGCAGCGTTCTGGGTCGGCGCGGATGCGATGCCGGAAAATGAGATTCCCGATGATGTCATTATTACGGCAGCAAGACCCGACGCAGTACTCGATGCGGACGCGGTGAAAACGCCGTATGCGATTTTAATTGAACAGACTACCGGGACAGTTATCTTCGAAAAGAATGCTGATGAGCGGATAGCACCGGCTTCAGTAACCAAGATCATGTCGATGCTGTTGATTATGGAAGCGCTTGAACGCGGTGAAATACAACTCGAGGATCAAGTTGCCTGCAGTGAACACGCCTCAAGCATGGGCGGCTCACAAATTTGGTTGGAAGTCGGCGAAGTGATGTCGGTGAACGATCTTTTAAAGGCAGTGGCAGTGGGCAGCGCAAATGACGCAACGGTGGCACTGGCGGAATTTCTTGCGGGTTCCGAAGATGCATTTGTGCGCATGATGAACGAGCGCGCATCGGAACTAGGCATGACGAACACCAATTATATGAACGCCAGCGGTCTCGATGAGGACGATCATTATACTTCCGCGCGGGATACGGCGATTGCGGCGTCCGAATTGATTCAACACACGTTGATAATCAATTATTCAACCATATGGATGGATACGCTTCGCGATGGAGCGACAGAGTTAGTCAACACCAATAAACTGGTGCGGTTTTATAAGGGCATCACAGGACTTAAGACAGGAACAACCGATAAAGCGGGCAGCTGTCTGACGGCGACCGCAGAGCGAGACGGTCTGAAGTTGGTAGCATCGGTATTCGGTTCAACCACCAGTGACGAACGATTTTCGGCAGCCAGGACACTGCTTGATTTCGGATATGCCAATTATGTCATATTGACCCCCGAAGCACCGTCTGAGGAGATTATTTTGTCTGTCAAACGAGGCACCTTATCGAAGGTTGAGATATACGCCGGTGAAATCCCGAATATCCTTCTCAAAAAGGGAAGTGATAAAAATTTGATTTATATAACTGAAATTCCCGAGCAGTTAACGGCACCGATTGCACAGGGAGAAGCCGTGGGAAGAGTTGTAATTACCACACAAAGCGGTGAACAGGTGGGGGAATATCCGCTCGTGGCAAAGCAATCGGTAGACCGTTTAACATTCTGGAAAGCGTTTGTGATGCTCCTGAAAAATTACACTTCAATGGGTTCATAAAAACACGTTTCATACTTGTAATCCTCACAGTATTGTGGTATCATATAGAAAACTGACGAGGGTGGTTTTTAGATGTCAATAAAACTGGATGAACGGTTTTTATCAAGATATATTAATACAAAGGAATATACCGATATCGCTGCACAAATTGAAACCGCGCAGAATCTTCTGATGTCCAAAAATGGTCCCGGCAACGATTTTCTCGGTTGGCTGGATCTGCCCGAGAATTACGATAAAGCAGAATTCGAACGCATCAAGGCGGCGGCAAAACGCATTCGCGCAATGTCCGGCGTCCTGATTGTCATCGGCATCGGCGGATCCTATCTCGGTGCGAGGGCTGCCATTGAGCTTCTTCGCGGCAGCCAATATAACCTGTTCACACAGGACATGCCGCAGATCTTTTTTGCCGGCTGCAACATCAGTTCCGACTATTTAAATCAACTTTTAAATTATTGTCAAGACCGCGAAGTCTGTGTGAACGTCGTTTCAAAATCCGGTACGACGACCGAACCTGCCATCGCATTCCGTGCTTTTTCCGATCTAATGAAGAAAAAATACGGAGCAAACGCAAAAGAACGTATTTTTGTCACCACAGACAAATCACGCGGCACTCTAAAGGCGCTTGCCGATAAAGAGGGTTACGAGACCTTTGTCATCGCCGACGATATCGGCGGTCGATATTCGGTTCTGACAGCGCCGGGTTTGCTCCCGATGGCGGTCGCCGGGATTGATATCGACGCGGTCATGCGCGGTGCTTTAAACGCAAAAAAAGAGCTTTGCGATTCCGATATTGAGACGAATGCATGCCTCAAATATTCTGCAATTCGCAACATTCTTTATCGCAAGGGATTTTCCACCGAAATTTTGGTCGGCTTTGAACCCGACTTTACGATGATGGGTGAGTGGTTTAAACAGCTGTACGGCGAGAGCGAAGGCAAGGATAACAAAGGTATTTTCCCCGCCAGCGCGACTTTTTCCACAGACCTGCACTCTTTGGGACAATATATCCAACAGGGCCGCAGAAATCTCTTCGAAACAGTCGTTTGGTTCAAGCAGCCGAAATCCGAGTATATCATCGGATATAGTGAAGGCGACGCCGATGGCTTGAATTATTTAGAGGGAAAGGGGGTTTCATTCGTCAACAATATGGCCATGGAGGGAACGCTTTCCGCCCATAATGACGGCGGCGTACCCTGCGTGTTGCTCGAATGTGATCGAATCGATGCATATAATTTCGGTTATATGGTCTATTTCTTCGAAAAAGCCTGTGCAATATCAGGTTATCTGCTCGGAGTCAATCCGTTCGATCAACCGGGCGTAGAATTTTATAAGAAAAATATGTTTAAGCTGTTAGGCAAACCCACAAAATAAATTCAGGAGGTAGCGTCAATGTTGAAACTGATCGTCGGAAAAAAGGGTTCGGGCAAAACCAAACTTCTAATCGAGGGCGTGAACAGTGCCGCGAAAGAGAGCAAAGGAAACGTCGTGTGCATCGAGAAAGGCATGAAGCTTCGTTATGACCTCTCGCTCCAGGTGAAACTGATCGATATCGATGAATACGGAATCGAAGGATTCGGCGAACTTTACGGATTTCTTGCAGGCTTGACGGCCGGTAATTATGACATCACCGATATTTATGTAGACGGACTTTTCAAAATGTGTCCCAGAGACTATAACGCGATGAATGAGTTTTTTGAAAAAGTCGCAAAACTTGCCATACCGCATAATGTAAAGTTGATTTTCACGGTTTCTGCGGATGTTCAAGATCTTCCCGAGAACGTTAAAAAGTATATCTAAATCAGAATTTAACAAAATGGCGGCCGGAAAATCCGACCGCCGTTTTGTTTTATATTGAGATATTATTTCTTCCTTAAAAATTCGACTGAAGCAAGTCCGGCGGAAGCGCCTTTTGAAACCGCAATCGATACTTGCAGCAAACCACCGGTACAGTCTCCTGCAGCAAACAATCCGGGCAAATTGGTCCTTCCGCTTTCGTCGGTTACAATGTATGCGCCTTTGGTGACCGCACCGAGTTTTTTGGCAAAATCGGTCGCACCGGCTACGCCGATGGCGACAAACAAGCCGGAGAGGGGCAGGGTGTTTCCGTTTTCAAATACGACTTCTCCGAGACGTTCATCACCTTTAATTGAGGTAATTTTATCGATGACGACGGTGAATTCGGAAAAGTCTGCAGAAGGTTGTTCACCGTTTGTCAAAATCGTCACACTGGTTGCAATATTTTTGAGTTCTTCAGCTTCTGCGCGGGCATAATCGCCGCTGCCGAGTACCGCTACGCTTTTACCCCGATAGAAAAATCCGTCGCAGACTGCGCAGTAACTGACGCCTTTTCCTTCAAAATCGGTGAAGTTTTCGATTTTCGGAACAGTTCTCTTTGAACCGGTCGCAATCAGAAGCGCTCTCGATTCATATTCATTGGTCTTTCCTTTGACTTGATAGGTGCCCATGTACCCGATGCCGACAACTTCGTCCTCAACCACTTCAATACCGAGGGTGCGTGCTTGTTCGATACCGTCCTGATAGAGTTTTGTCCCGTTGATTGAGCCGGGGAACCCGTAGTAATTGTCAATCTTTTCGGCTTTCCAAAGCGATCCTTTGCCGCTGTGAATGACGCCTACCGAGACACCGGCGCGCTTTGCATATAAAGCTGCCGAAATCCCCGCAGGGCCTCCGCCGATGATAACAAGATCAAAATTTTTCATTTAAATAACCTTTCAGCCAGTTTTGCAACCGCCGCTTCGTTCTTCGGATTCGGTGCTTTAGCGACTTTTTTCAATACCCATTGTTCGGTATGAACACTGGTTTCGCCGGGCAGCATTTCGCTCAGTTCCCCGAGGGTTTCCATCTCAATGAATTTATCATTGGTATAGGTCTCGAAAGACATCCCGTGGTCCGGATAATTGCCGTGTTTGTTGTGAGTGAATTTTTTGATAAAAGCGGTGCCGTTGTTAATGTAAGCCGCTCTTCCGGCCGTGTTAGTGATGCCGAATTTAAACGCGCCGTCGGGAGTGCCTTCAACACTGCGCAGGGTGATGTATTCCTTGCCCCAGTGAACGCGTCCGTCCGCCATATTGGTATAGGGCCAGAGTTCCAGTGTGCCGCTGGAGAGAAGTTCCGGTTTTTCTTTCGGCAGCGGGACGATTTCAAGACCGTTCGACGCAAGCACGGAGAGCGCCCAAACCGCGATGCGACGGATGCCACCGCTATGGTTTTCTATAATATTATTGACAGTGACAAGCGGTTTTTTATTGTCAATGACAAGTTCCAGCGTGAATTTCAAACCGAGGGTCGGGAACATATTCGGTTCAAAAGTGAATTTATTTCCTTCTGCGGTCCATTTGACCGGTTCATCACCGGGAACATAGGAATACGGATATTCTTCAGGAGAAGCCCAAATGCGATGACCGCCGTAAATCTGCCAGTACTTGTCCTTCCCGAAGGCGGATTCAAAAATCGGATCGCCTTTTCCTTTTGTGACCTCGCGTGAATCGTCGTTGAACATGACGTTTTGGCCGTCGGCCAGCGCGAGATAAATGACTCTTGGGCCGACATCTGCGGTGACCTTGATATCAACGGTTCCGTTGGTGATCGCAACGACCTTGCCGTAGGTTTTATAGTTTTCGATTTGATAAGTAACAGCCATAAATATCCCTCCGTGTTAATATGTCAATATTATAACGCAAATAGAAGTTTGTTACAAGTAACAAAATCACAAAACCGCCGCCGGTGTTGCACGATATTCGTCAACGATTTTTAAAGGGTCGGGTAAACAGAGCGCATAGACGGAACCGGTTTTTGCTTCATGCTCAAACGCCGCAGAACACCTTGGATCCGCTGCAAATTTTGAACTCTTTGTATAGATCGGAAGCCCTTGATCTGCGGCTGCCTTGATCAGCTCACTTCCGCGTTTGTTAAAAGCCAGCGGACGGATATAGGGTACCGGTGCATTTTGAAGAGAAGCGGTCGTATCCAAATAGGCATTTAAAATAATACGGCGGATTCGCGCATGTGTAAATCTTTTTGACTTTACAGCACCATAAAGTGATTCCAAATCCGAAACCGATTTTGCTGCCGATAAAATTCGATTTTCAAGTCCTTCGGATACGTCTGGGACGGCTCTCAGTTCCTCAGGTGACATCGTGCGCAGCTTGGCGATAATACCGCGTTCAATCCGGACTAAAGAAGCCGGTGCAAGCCCTTCTGAAAGTGCTTTTTCAAGAGAAGAGGCCATTGTTTCAGGAATAAAATGCGAATAATTTTCACCGGATACAATCATTTTTCTGATTTTTGATGCCGACGCAAATTTGTCTTCGGTTTCATGCTCGTCATGTCCCGTACCGATTCGTTTCACGGCGATAAAATTGCAGTTTTCAATTCGTTTTTCCGCTGCGCGTATATATTCGATTGCGAGCGCGTTATTCGCACCCGAGAGAATATCACTGTAAAGTTCTGCGGCTTTTGAAACGGCGGAGGGATAATTCATCCCTTTGGCGATATACTTTTTTATTTTAAAATGAAATTCTTCTTTTGAAAGATATTCGGCGGCGGATTTGAGCAATTTACCGTCACCGCACTCACAGCCGAAACCGATCGTATCAACGCCGAGTTTGGCCATCATTCCGACTGCCGCCTCGGCAAACCGCTGTGCGCTGGCGACAACCCAGGCACTGGGGAGTTCGACGACAAGATCAACGCCGCACTCGACAGCGGCACGGGCGCGAGTCCATTTATCACAGATCGCCGGCTCGCCGCGTTGCACAAAATTACCGCTCATCACGGCGACAATCGTTTCGGCGCCGTTTCGGCGCAGTTCGTTCAGCTGATGGATATGTCCGTTGTGAAGCGGGTTATATTCAGTTGTGACACCGCAGATCATACGAACTCCTTATTGAGAAATTTTCACTTGAAACCAAAGCGGTTTTGTAGTATCATAAAACAGGCGCTCGAAAGAGCATCTTTTTATGATTATAGCATATTTGAAAAAATCAGTACAACACCAGCGGAGGACAATCGGATGAAGATTTTAGTGATCAACGCCGGAAGCTCGTCGATGAAGTTTCAGCTCATCGACATGACAAACGAGTCGGTATTGGCAAAGGGTATCTGCGACCGCGTCGGAATCGACGGGACGTATAAACAGAAAAATGCCGACGGAAAGGTTTATGAGGCGCAGATCTCAATGCCGACGCATACGGATGCGTTCGAAATTCTCGTTAAATCTCTTTCGCAGGGCGAGTGCAGGGTTATCAGCGACGTTTCCGAAATTTCAGCCGTCGGTCACCGGGTCGTACACGGCGGCGAAAAATACAGCCATTCCGTACGGGTCGATGAGACGGTTATCGCAGATATCGAAGCGCTGTCCGAACTCGCGCCGCTTCACAATCCCGGCGCGGTACAGGGCATTCGCGGCTGTCTGAAAGTCTTCGGGGACAAGCTGCCGCAGGTCGTGGTTTTCGATACCGCATTCCACCAGACTATGCCGCCGCAGGCATACCTATATCCGATTCCCTATGAATATTACGAAAAATATAAAATCCGCCGCTACGGTTTTCACGGCACCTCTCACCAGTTCGTCTCCGAACGCTGCGCCGAACTGATGAAAAAAGATATCAAGGATTTAAAAATCGTCACCTGCCATCTCGGCAACGGCTCGTCGATCACGGCGGTATCCGGCGGAAAATCGGTCGACACCACTATGGGTTTGACGCCGCTCGAGGGCGTGATGATGGGCACGAGAAGCGGTTCGATCGATCCTTCCATCGTAACCTTTTTGCAGCGTAAAGAAAATCTTACACCTAATGAAATTGATTATATTCTGAATAAAAAATCGGGAATACTCGGACTCGGCGGCGTCTCAAGCGATGATAGGGACAATCGTGCCGCAACCGAAAAAGGCAACATGCGCACCAAACAAGCCAGGGAAGTTCAGATGCTCAGCGTCAAAAAATTGCTGGCCGCGATGGCGGCGAGCATGGGCGGCATGGATGCGGTGGTCTTCACCGGAGGAATCGGCGAGAATGTCGATTCGTTCCGTGCGGGTGTCTGCGACGGATTGGATTATTTGGGTATCGAACTTGATTCTGAGAAAAACGAAAAGACCATGTTTGGTGTAGAAGACGAAATTTCCGTAAAAGGCAGCAAAACCCGCGTATATGTCATCCCGACCAACGAGGAATTGGTCATTGCAAGAGATACCATGCGGCTTTCAAAATAAAATCGTTTCAGTCAATTTGGTATTTACAAGAAGCGGGAAATCGTGTAAAATATTTTTTGAAAGAAGAAGGGGGTGTTCGATTGCAGTTACCCAAATACAGAAGAATCATTATTAAGATCAGCGGCGAAGCGCTTGCAGGCAGCCGGACAGGCGGAATCGACCGCGACACGTTGGAAAGAGTCTGCACGAGCGTAAGAAAATGCCATGAACTCGGGGTACAGATCGGAATTGTGGTCGGCGGGGGAAACTTTTGGCGCGGCAGAAGCAGCGAACGTATGGAACGCACGCGCGCTGATCATATCGGTATGATGGCCACGGTCATGAACTCTTTGGCGATGGCCGACGCTTTGGAACAGCTTGGTGTCGAGGTTCGGGTGCAGACCGCACTTGAAATTAAGGCGGTTGCCGAACCCTATATCCGCAACCGTGCAGTCAGGCATCTTGAAAAAAATCGTGTTGTCGTCTTTGGATGCGGAACCGGAAATCCCTTCTTTTCAACGGATACGGCGGCCTCGCTGCGTGCCGCAGAGATCGGCGCAGAAGTTATTTTGAAGGCAACCAATATCGACGGTGTTTATGACAGTGATCCCAAAACAAATCCCAACGCCAAAAAGTATGATATCATTTCGATGTCCGAGGTACTGGGGCAGGAGCTTCATTTTATGGACGCAACCGCTGCGGCCATGTGCAAAGAAAATAAAATCCCGGTTGTCGTTTTCGACATCGGTGATCCCGATAACATTTATAAAGCCGTTATCGGCGAAAATGTGGGCACACAAGTTACTTGCGATTGAACAAACCGGTCAAACAAAACAATACGAAAGGCAGTGTGAGACATGAACGAAAACATTAAACATGCCGAAGAAAAAATGAAAAAGTCCATTTCGGCACTTGAAAGCGAACTGGCAACCATTCGGGCCGGTCGCGCTAATCCGGCGGTACTCGATCATATCACTGTGGATTATTACGGCGTTCCCACCGCTATCAATCAAGTGGCTGCGATCTCGGTTGCCGAAGCAAGAATTCTTGTCATCCAACCATGGGATGCCTCGCTGCTGAAACATGTCGAAAAAGCCATCCAAACTTCCGATATCGGCATCAATCCCAATAATGACGGAAGAGTCATCCGAATCGTCTTCCCGCCGCTCACAGAAGACCGCCGACGTGACCTTACCAAACAGATCTCAAAGAACGCGGAAGAGAGCAAAGTCGCCGTGCGAAATATACGCCGTGATGCGATGGAAAAACTGAAAGCGCAGAAAAAAGCCTCCGAGATTACCGAGGACGACTTTGACGACTGCGAAAAAGAAGTGCAGGATCTCACTGATAAATACTGCAAAGAAATCGACGATATCATTGCAAAAAAAGAGAGAGAGCTCATGGAGCTTTAATAACATTCCCCCCTCCGAAACGAGGGGGACTTGTTTATGGCATGACGGAGTTATGAAAAATATAACGGCTTTCGAAAAACCCCCGGCGCATATTGCAATTATCATGGACGGAAACGGCAGATGGGCTACCGACCGTGCTTTGCCGCGCAGTGCCGGTCATACCGCAGGCAGCCAGAATTTTCGAAAAATCGCCCGTTATGCCGATAAAATCGGAATTAAGCACCTTACGCTTTATGTTTTTTCAACAGAAAATTGGTCTCGGCAAAAACAAGAAGTCGATGCTTTGATGAAATTGTTCGAGTCCTATCTCAAAGAAGCGATCAGTGATTTCGCAAAAGACAATATCATCGTCAATTTTCTCGGAGACCGAACACCATTCAGTGATAAACTGCAAAAGTTGATGGTCGGCGTCGAGGATTTGAATCAAGGTAAAAACGGCATGCGTTTAAACCTCGCAATGAACTACGGCGGCAAAGCTGAGATCATCAATGCAGCTCGGCTGCTTGCGGACGAAGTAAAAAACGGCAAACTGCTCCCCAAAGACATTGATGAGCAAGAATTTGACCGGCATCTTTATACGGCGGGTCAGCCTCCGGTTGATCTGTTGATTCGCACCGGCGGGGATATGCGCATTTCGAATTTTCTGCTTTGGCAGATCGCTTATGCGGAGATTGTCGTCAATAAAAAATATTGGCCTGATTTCACCGAAAAAGACCTCGATGCGGCGATCGAAGAATACGAGAAACGGGATCGGAGATTCGGCGGAATCAAATAAAACAAGGGAACAGGGAACAATGAAGCAGCGGTTTATCACATCCATCATTTTAATCTTGATCATCGGGGCGGCGTTTTTCGCCACGACTTTTGCGGGTTGGGTATTGGGCGCTGTCATGTATCTGCTTGCGATGATCGCGGTTTACGAATCCTTAAAAGTCATGAAACTGCTGCGACTGAAACTGCTGTCGTTGGCGTGTTTTGCCTATCCCACTGTGGTTTCAGCTTTGATTTTTACACAAAACAGCGCGCATATTTCCGATGCCGCCATCGGATACATGGTGATTTTGATGTTTTTAGCAGTCATCTATCGGAGCAGCGATCGTGCAAAATTCTCAGTGGTGGCGATGGCCGGTCTGTTTACCGTCTATATTACGACCGGATTTTCAGCACTCACCCAGCTGCAAAAACAAGATAATCTTCAAGCAGGCGCGGTGCTTGCGGCAGTTATCGTGTTGGGTGCATGGGCCGGTGATGTGGGCGGCTGGTTGTTCGGCATTACAATGGGAAAGCATAAACTTTGTCCGACGATAAGCCCGAAGAAAACGATTGAAGGATTTATCGGCTCGGTTGTATTTTCGGAAATCGCCTTTATCGGCTTGGCTTTTCTCTCAAGATTGGCTGTCCCCGAACAGCCGCTTAATTGGGTGGTATTTGCCTTTATTGCACCGTTTGCGGCGATATTCGGTCTGATGGGAGATCTGACCGCTTCGGTGTTAAAACGCGAGCATAACGTCAAAGATTTCGGCACAATCGTGGTTGGGCACGGGGGAGTTATGGATCGATTCGACGGGGTTTTAATGACATCGATTCTCTTTCTGCTTGCATCCAAATTTGTGAACTTCTTCGGCTGAAAGGAAAAACGGATTTGAAACTGACCATTCTCGGCAGCACCGGCAGCATCGGCACACAAGCACTGGATGTTGCCAAGAAAAAAGGATACGATATTACAGCACTCGCGGCTGATAAAAATGTTGAATTGGCGGAACGGCAGGCAAGGGAATTTCACCCGCAGGTTTTTGCTATGAACAGCGAAAAAGCAGCCGCCGATTTAAAGGTGCGTATTGCCGATACCGATGTCAAAGTTTTCGGCGGAGAAGAGGCTGTCTGTGAAGTTGCCCGGGAATACGGTGATACCGTATTGAACGCCGTTGTGGGCATCGCGGGTCTGCGTCCGACAATGGCTGCAATCGCCAAAGGCCGCCGTCTTGCGCTGGCCAATAAAGAGAGTTTGGTCACCGGCGGAGCGTTAGTAATGCAAAAAATAAACGAAACCGGATGCGAATTGATTCCGGTCGACAGCGAGCACAGTGCCATTTTCCAATGCATCAACGGCAGCAAAAACCGATTAAAAAAAATCATTCTGACGGCTTCGGGCGGCCCTTTTTTCGAAAAGAACAGGGAGGAATTGGCCCATATCACAGCCGGACAGGCCCTGAAACATCCAACCTGGAGCATGGGGAAAAAGATTACCATCGACTGCGCTACCATGATGAACAAGGGGCTTGAAGTTATTGAGGCATATTGGCTGTTCGGTGTGAAAACGGAACAGATTGAAATCGTTATCCACCGAAACAGCATTGTCCATTCGGCGGTGATGTTTGAAGATCATTCCGTCATCGCGCAGTTGGGTCTTCCGGATATGCGCCTGCCGATCCAATATGCGCTGACTTATCCGGAACGGTGTGACTTTGACGGGGAAGCGCTCGATCTGTCCAAGATCGGAACCCTTTCATTTGCACAACCGGATTATAAAACCTTTCCCGCACCGCTTGTCTGCAAAAAAGCGCTTGACCTGGGCGGAACAGCGGCAGCGGTCGCAAACGGTGCAAACGAAGAAGCGGTAGCTATGTTTTTAACGGGTAAAATCGGTTTTTTGCAGATCACCGAACTGGTAAGCGAGGCAGTGGAGCGAATAAAACCCACGCCGATTCATACACTGGAAGAGATTTTCGACGCGGACATTGCGGCAAAAGAATTCGTCCGTGCAGGGGTAGGGCATACGGGAGGATAAATCTTGAATATCGTTTGGCAAATCATCATCGCACTACTGGTGCTTGACCTGCTCATTGTCATTCATGAGCTCGGGCATTATATCGCGGCGCGCCTTTTCAAAATTAAAGTACAGGAATTCGCCATCGGCATGGGGCCGAAAATCCTGAAGATACAGGGGAAGCACAATCTCTTTTCCCTGCGGGCCTTTCCGATCGGCGGTATGGTTGCGATGGAAGGCGAAGATGAAGACAGCACCGATCCCGATGCTTTTTGCAATAAAAAGGCCTGGAAACGCTTCATCGTCATTATCGCAGGCGCGGTAATGAACCTGATTCTCGGTTTGATTTTGACCAGCATTCTGGTTCTCGGGGAAAAAGCGCTTCCGTCCCGTACCGTTGATCAGTTTTTTGATAACGCCGTCAGTGTGACGTCGGGATTGCGAGCGGGTGACGAGCTGCTGAATATCGACGGTACCCACATCTCCATTTATTCCGATGCGGTCTATGCCATCATGCGCAATCAGACGGGAAATGCCACCGTAACGGTACGCCGGAACGGCGAGAAAATTACGCTTGAAAACGTGCGGTTTGAAACCGAGGTTGTGGGAAAAACCACTGTCAGTGTCCGTGATTTTTATTTCACAGTCGAATCTAAGAATTTTGAAAATGTCGTCAGGCACAGTTTTTACGGGACGATTTCTCTTGTCAAGGTGGTCTACCAATCCATCTATGATATCGCGAGGGGCAAGTACAGCGCCTCCGAAGTCAGCGGACCGGTTGGAACGGTGGAGGTCATCGGCGAAGCGGCCTCACAAGGTCTTGATTCATTGATTTATCTGGCGGCATTTATCACGGTCAACTTGGGCGTCTTCAATCTGCTCCCGCTGCCCGCGCTCGACGGAGGTCGTCTGATTTTTATTATTATCGAAATGATCCGCAGAAAACCCGTTCCGAAAAAATACGAGAGCATGATACATTTTATCGGATTTATGCTTTTGATTTTATTGATTATTTTGGTCACATTCAACGACATCAAGTCATTAATTACACGAAATGCATTTATTTTATACGGAAACATGAGGATTTAAAGTTTCATCACGGAATCTGCGAAAGGATAGTCAAAACAATGCGCAGGATTTGCAAAACAATTAAAATCGGAAACATTGCCATCGGCGGAAATGAGAAAATCGCAGTTCAATCGATGCTGAATGCCCGTTATGATGATATCGAGGGGAATATTGCACAGGTCAAGCGTCTTGCGGAAGTCGGCTGTGACATCATTCGCATCGCGGTGCCGAACATGGAAGCAATCAAGACGCTTGCCGCCGTAAAGGAGGCCTGCGCTCTGCCGCTGGTCGCCGACATCCATTTCGATTATAAATTGGCCATCGAATCGGTTGTTGCCGGCGCTGATAAAATCCGCATCAATCCCGGCAACATCGGTTCGGACGAGCGTGTCAAGGCGGTTGCGGATTGCTGCCGGGCCAAAAACATCCCGATCCGCATCGGTGTCAATTCAGGTTCACTCGGCAAAGATATGCTGAGTAAATACGGCGGACCGACCCCGCAGGCGCTCGCACAGAGCGCGCTGTATAACGCCAAACTGCTGGAGCGTTATAATTTCGACAACATCGTGATTTCGGTCAAGTCCTCGGATGCCAAAACGACGGTAGAAGCCAATCGGATTTTATCGCAAAGCTGTCCTTATCCGTTGCATTTGGGCGTAACTGAGGCGGGGACCGAAGAAATGTCTGCATTAAAGTCGGCGGCGGCCATCGGTTCTTTACTGTTGGACGGCATCGGAGACACCATACGCATCTCCATCACCGGAACACTTGAATGCGAGGTGATTGTCGGACAAAATCTGCTGGCTTCTTTGGGGATGTCAAACAGACCGACCGTTATTTCTTGTCCCACCTGCGGTAGAACCAGAGGCCCGGTGGTTGAATTCGCCGAAAAGCTGCAAAATTACTGTGCGGATATTTATCATCCGGTCAAGGTTGCGGTGATGGGCTGCGAAGTCAACGGCCCCGGAGAAGCGAAAAGCGCCGATATCGGGATGGCGTTCGGCAACGACTACGCAATTCTGTTTCAAAACGGAGAGATCGTCAAAAAGGGAAGTCATGACGAAATTTACAACGAAATCATCAAATATCTGGAGGAAATAAAGTTTGAAAAATAGATTTTTCAAATCTGAAGTTTGTTCCTTTGACGCAATGCAAAAGAACCAAACAGCTCAAAAATCGCGAAAGGTTGGACTTAATAATGGCTGCAACGCTGTCTGAATTGTTCTTTGGCGCGATTTCGGATCCGTTGGTCGCTCTGGGTGAAATCAGAGGACTCGAGATCGATAAAAAAGAAAAGTTCATACGGCTGGAGGCCCTGTATTTCGAATTAATTGAGCCGAAAGCGATCGAACACGCACAGGACGAGCTGTGCGGCCTTTATAAATTAAAGTTCGTTAAAATCTACCCCATCTATCCTGCCGAGTTATTGACTACTGAATATCTGAGCGCATTATGTGAAATTCTGCGGGATAAAATGGCCGTCGTTAACGGATTTTTGGATGAATCCAAATACAGTTATGAAGATAAAAAACTGATGATCGAATTGAAATACGGCGGGAAAGAATTGTTGGAAAAATCGGACTTCATCAAAGTATTAACATCTGCCGTACATAAGAGTTTTGGCGTCAATATTGAAGTGGAATTTTCGGGTACGGTAGAGATCGACCGCAACTCGGGCGAATATGCCGATGCAATCAAGGCGCCGGAATTACCGCCGATAATCGTCAAGCCGCAGGAACCGCCGCCACCCTCCGCAGTGCCGATCAATGTGTTAAAACGTCCGGAAGAACAGGCGGTCGAGGAACCGAGCCGTAAAAAAACCGTCTTTCTAGGCAAACGCATCTCAGAGCCCGCCATACCGATCTCCGAGATTTATCAAAAACGTTTGAAAGAAAACGTGGTCATTGAAGGTGACGTTTTCCTGATCGATAAAAAACCGATCAAAGACGGCTCCACGGTCATTTTTAATTTTTATATCACTGACGGAGGTTCATCAATCGGCTGCAAGTTGTTTCTGCGAAACTCCAGACTTGAACTGGAGGACTTGATCAAAGAGGGTCAGACGCTCAAGGTCAGCGGCAACGTGGAATTCGACGACTTTGCACAGCAGGATATTCTGGTACCAAGCAGCATCTGTCTTTCCGAAAAGAAAAAGGTCATGGACAGCGCTGAGAAAAAGCGTGTCGAGCTGCATTTACATACTTCAATGTCTACACTCGATGCAATTACACCTGCAGCAACACTTGTCAAACAAGCGTATGAGTGGGGACATCGGGCGGTTGCCATCACTGATCACGGTGTGGTGCAGGCGTTCCCCGAGGCCATGAACGAATATGAGAGCATTAAAAAATCCAACCCCGATGCCGATTTCAAGGTGATATACGGCATGGAGGCCTATATTGTCAACGATAAAAGCGGCGTCGTGACCGGAAAAACCGACGCGTCTTTTGAGGATGAGTTCGTTGTGTTCGATATCGAAACGACCGGTCTTTCCAGTCAAAATGAACGCATTACCGAAATCGGTGCGGTGAAAATCAAAAAGGGTGTTGTGCTGGAGGAGTTTAACACTTTTGTCAATCCGCAAAAGCCCATCCCGCCAAAAATCGTCGAGATCACCGGTATCAATGATATGATGGTCGCCGACGCACCGCTGGAAGCCGAAGCGATTGAAAAGTTTCTCAACTTTATCGGCGATTGCACCTTGATTGCGCACAATTCCGAATTCGATACGGGTTTTATCTCCGCCGCAGCGAGACGAACCGGGAAAAAATTCGAAAACGCACATATCGACACCATGAAAATGGCACGTCTTGTATTGCCGGAATTACAAAACCATCGTCTTGAAACCGTGGTTTCTCACCTCGGTTTGGACAAGTTCAATCATCACCGTGCCTCTGACGATGCACGCGTCACAGCGATGATCTTCAATAAAATGCTCGATCGTTTTATACAAAACGGCTGCAAATGCCTTACCGATATGGAGGGAGAACTGGTAGGCGGATCGCTGAACAAGCTCCATGCATTTCATTGCATCATCCTTGTCAAAAACGAAGTCGGTCTGCGTAACCTCTATGAGCTGGTTTCGCTTTCAAACCTCGAGTATTACCACTATGTCCCGAGAATTCCGAAAAGCGTATTGACCGAACACAGGGAAGGGCTGATTATCGGCAGCGCATGTGAAGCTGGAGAACTTTACAGAGCTGTGGCGGAAGGAAGAGAAAACTCGATTCTGTATGCCATCGCCTCCTATTATGATTATCTCGAAATACAACCTCTTTGCAATAATGAATTCATGATCCGCAGCGACGATGACCGCAATAAACACGTCAGATCCAATCAGCAGTTGATCGAATTCAATAAAAAGATCATCTATATCGGCAAAAAGCTCAATAAACCGGTCGTCGCCACCTGTGACGTGCATTTCATGAAGCCGGAGGACGGTATTTTCCGCGAGATCATCATGACCGGGAAAAAGATGAAAGACGCAGAATTCCAGGCCCCGTTGTATTTCCGGACGACAAACGAAATGCTGTCGGAGTTTTCATATTTGTCCGATCAGGAAGCCCGTGAGGTCGTCATCGAAAACACCAATAAAATTGCCGATATGGTCGAAATTGTTCGTCCCATTCCAAAGGGCACCTATACGCCTCAGATGGAGGGTGCCGAGCAACAGCTGACTGATATCGTCTATCAAAGTGCAAAAGCGCAGTACGGTGATCCGCTGCCGAAAGTGGTCGAGGATCGTATTGAGCGTGAACTTGAACCGGTAATAAAGCATGGCTTCGCAGTTTTGTACATGATCGCTCAAAAACTCGTTGCCTATTCCAACGAACACGGCTATATGGTCGGTTCAAGAGGTTCGGTCGGATCTACTTTTTTGGCTGCGATGACCGGCATTTCCGAGGTCAACCCGCTGCCCGCACATTACTACTGTAAGTCCTGTAAATACAGCGAATTTATCGATGATGAGGCGATCGTGGGGTTTGACTTGCCGCCGAAAGACTGTCCCAATTGTCATACCCCCATGGAACGGGATGGTATCAATATCCCGTTCGAGACTTTCTTGGGCTTTGCGGGTGATAAGGCCCCCGATATCGACTTGAATTTTTCGGGTGAATTTCAGAGTGAGGCCCATAAATACACCGAGCAGCTGTTCGGGGCCGAAAACGTCTTCAAGGCGGGCACAATCTCCACCGTGGCCGAGAAAACGGCCTATGGCTACGTTTTAAAGTACTGTGAAGAAAAGGGCATCACTCTGCCAAAAGCCGAAATGGAGCGCCTTGCGGCGGGCTGTACGGGTGTCAAACGAACAACCGGCCAGCACCCCGGCGGCATGGTCGTTATTCCGAAAGGTCTGAGTGTCTATCAGTTTACCCCGGTGCAGCATCCCGCCGAGAAAAAAGACAGTGATATCGTCACGACGCACTTCGACTTCCATTCGCTGCACGATACGATTTTAAAACTCGATGAACTGGGTCACGACATCCCAACGATTTTTAAATATCTTCAGGAGCTGACCGGTGTTAAATTCAAGGATGTCCCGATGTCGGATGAAAAGGTTATGCAGCTGTTTGTATCGACCGAACCGCTTGGCGTCACGCCTGCACAGATCAATAACCCCATCGGCACGTTTGCAATCCCCGAAATGGGCACTTCATTTGTGCGCCAGATGTTGGTTGAGACGCAACCGAAGAAATTTTCCGATTTGCTTCAGATCTCAGGGCTTTCGCACGGAACCAACGTCTGGCTCGGCAACGCACAGGATTTGATCAAGAATAAAACCTGTACTATCTCCGAGGTCATCGGAACGCGCGATAATATTATGCTGTATCTGATCAAAAAAGGTATAGAACCCAAAAAGGCCTTTAAAATTACCGAGATCGTTCGAAAAGGCAAGGCGAAAAAGGAACTTTCAAAAGAATTGGTGGATGATATGGTGGCACACGACGTACCCGACTGGTACATCGACTCCTGCTTTAAGATCAAATATATGTTCCCGAAAGCCCATGCGGCTGCTTATGTCACTTCCGCAATTAAACTCGGTTGGTTCAAAGTCTATAAACCGCTGGAATTTTATTCGGTCTATTTCTCGGTGCGCAGCACTGACGTCGATTACGACTGTGCCGTGAACGGGCTTATCTATACCAAAAATAAAATCGCGGAAATCGAAAACAAGGGAAAGTCCGCCACACAAAAAGAGCAGGACAGTTCCGAAATCATGCAGATCATGGTCGAGATGTTTGCGCGCGGTTTCGAGTTCCTGCCGGCCAACCTCTATAAATCCGATGCCCGAAAATTCCTGATCGAAGACGGAAAAATCCGTCTGCCGTTCTCCTCTATCTCCGGTGTCGGGGATAACGCCGCACCGAATATCGCTGCCGCACGGGATAAGGGTTTTGCCACAATTGAGGAGTTTGCAGCCGAAAGCGGCGTCTCCTCTGCCGTCATCAATTCCATGCGCGATTACGGCGTTTTCGGCGATCTCCCCGAGAGCAATCAGTTGACTTTATTTTAACGGAGACAAGAATATGATTGAATTTGTCGGCGACAAAATCATTTTACGGGATTTTATCGAATCGGATATTGAAAAACGGGTTTTCTGGGAGACCGGCGAAACCGAATGGCAGCTCTGGGACGGTCCGTGGGAATATGAAAACAAAACCGAAGAAGAGAAAAAGGCCGAACTGAGCAGGTATGTAGAGACCATGCGAAAATGGGTAAAAAAATTCGCGGATATGTCGGATGATGCCATGCGCAGCGGCTTTCAGATCGCGGAGAAGTGTTCCGGCGAATACATAGGGTGGGTTAATTCCTACCGGATCAATGAGGATTTTAATGCCGCGAAAAACGGAGAGATGACCGCCGTAGGAATTGATATCTCGGCATTGTCAGCGCGCGGGAAAGGATACGCAAAGGCGGCGTTGATTTTGTTTATCCGTTATCTGCTCGAACAGGGCGTCAATGAAATCTATACCCAGACTTGGTCGGGAAATACCCGAATGATCGGGCTCGCGCAAAAACTCGGTTTCGAGGAATGCAAAAGGAAACCAAATTTACGGTTTGTTCGGGGTGAATATTACGATGGGTTGACGTTTCGATTGAATTTTGAAAAGTTCGATTTATTGAATTAAAAAACACAAGAAACAAGCGGCGTGGACAGAAATGTCCACGCCGCTTGTTTCTTACTAACGCATTAAATTGTTTTAACCGAATCGCTGACCGATCCGGACTGATGTTTCAAATCCGTGTACAACATGGCATAGAAACTGAGTAACTGCTGATTTGTGGTCTCCCGGCAGCGGACGATGTCTCCGAGTGCCTTCGCTTTTTCCTGTCCGGCAAGATCACCGGGACTGCCTGGTTCGCCGCTGATACCGTCCAGAATATTACCGAGTTGTGCGATGGCCTGATTCAAATATTCAGTCTGCACGGCGATTTTTTCAATCTGCTCCAGCACATAACGCAAGGTCGGTTTTTCGTCGGGTTTCACATTGGTTTTGGGAATTTCAACGTTTGTATCCGGTGTTTTGATATGATCAGTCATATGTTTATCCTCCAAATTTAACTTTGGCGGACACGCAAGGCAAATCGTATTTTCCGAAATGAAGCGTGCCCTGCCGTTTTTGACGAGACCTTTTGCCCGTTTGGGATAGGTCGCTTCATATTGATTGCCAAGCTCATCGACCACAAACACGTTTTTTTCGATGGGTGTCGCCCCCTTTGCGGTATTTGAGTTGTCATGCAGAAAACCGTTTTTAATGATGGGTGCCGTCCCCGTAACTGCAAAACGATTGTAACACGGGGCAGGAAGAATGTCAAATAATTCAAACAAACAATCATTGACACATCTCCGATAAATATGGATAATAATAAGGAACATAGCGAAAAGGGGAAAGCGAAAATGAAAGACCGCACCATTTTAGAATCCATGGAACTCTGCGGTCAGTGCCATTTGGCATGGCTGGATCCAGAAAAGGAATATATGCCTTTCGGCGGTTGGGAAGCGGCGCACGATACCGGACGCTGGTGGGATGCCATGCTGCGGCTCGAAGACGCATCCGGCTTTAAAATTCCGGAATTTGCGGAAACCGCCATGTTGAAAAACATACAGTTGATGACCGATAATCCCGTCGGGATCCTGTTAAATCCCCCGGGGAGGCCTTGGTTGAAGACAAAATTCAACGGGCATAATTTCCGGGAAACCATTTTGGCTTTGACGGCGCTTGTTCAATTTCGGAATAACGACTGGGCCAAGAAAAAAGCCCTTCAGCTGATACAGTCTGTCGAGGAATTTTTGCCTGACGACACACGGTTGGATATTCTCGGGATTGCTCAAAAAGCAAATCTTCCGTTGGGTTCCGACCCCAATATATTGCCTTCTGACAGCCCATGGTTCAATAACACCGGCAGTACCGGACGGGCGCTCGAGGGCTTTGTCTGGTTTTACGAGATTACCGGTGAAGCATCGGCGCTGCGGCTGGCAGAACGTCTGGCAAAGCTGAATCTGCGGACAATGGTCAATGCAGACGGTTCGCCGAGGGAAGAAATGTTCTCCGTAAAAAACAACGGCCATAATCATTCTTATCTCGGCACACTTCGCGGGTTGGTGCGTTACGGGCGTCTTACAGGGAAAACGGAATATATCAAAGCGGTGGAAGCCACCTATCGCCATACGCTTTGGAAAAACAACGCGACTTATTCGGGATATACCCCGCACGATCTGGGCTATCCGCGTTTTAACAATAAATTTGGCGAACCGCTCGGGGAACACGGCAGCTGCAGCGATATGATGCAGCTTGCTTTGTGGCTTTCCGAAGAAAAAGGCAATTCGGATATGTTGGATGATTTGGAACGCTTGATCCGAGCGCGGGTGTTGCCCGCACAGGTGATCGATCACGACAATCCGAAGCGCAACGGAGCATGGGGCGTTTACGATTATCCTTACGATTTCGGCGTCACGCCCGATGTGTATTCCGCCGTCCTGCATTCGCTTGCCGATGTGTATAAAAACATCGCAAAAAAAGATGGCGATATCGTTACGATACAATTGAATTTCGATATCGATACGCCGTTTGTGAATGTAAAAACCAAAACCGGAGACGTCAGAGAAATTACGGTCACGCCGAAAATCGATTGCGGCCTTCGCATCAGAATCCCGTGCTGGGCACCCAGAGAATCGGTTGTTTCATCGTCCGGGAAATTAACATGGGACGGCGACTATTTAATCTTTCCGAAAGGGAAAGAGCCGGTCACCGTCAAATACAAACCGCCGACCTATCAGACGGAAGAAATCATGAAAGGTAGCGGCAGAAAGTTCATATTGCAGTGGCGCGGAGACGAAGTCGTGTCCTGTTCTCCGGCCGCCCCGATTTATCCGGAAAAAGAATAACCGAAAATAAAAGATACCGAAAAGTGTTTTCACTTATTCGGTATCTTTGTTTAATCGAATTTTATTTGCGGATTATTTCTGCGGTTCAGCCATCCAGTAAGGCGTACCCGTAAAATCATAAAATAAGGTAGATATCAGCCCCTCTGATTTTTCTAAATCGTATAGAATGGCTTCAAGTTCCGCTTGAATTTTTGCATAGTCCTTATGATTATAAAGATTATTAAATTCATGCGGATCGTTTTCGATGTCATAAAGTTCATAGTACATTTTGTCTTCGCGATAACGCATCCATTCAAGTTTCATATGGCCCTTAATAAGCGCAACTTCTTCACTGCATAAAGACAAAATGTAAGATCTTCCGCCGTCTTTGACCATCTGACGCAGTGTTTTCCCGTCACATTTTTCAGGGATTTCGGCACCCGCCCAATTCAGAATAGTCGGGAATAATTCCAAAGAGCTGACGCGCTCGTCAAAATCGCAGCGGCTTTCCTGATTCGGTGAATGGACGACGAGGGGTACATGAATCACATCTTGATATAAGCTGCCGTTTTTACCCCAAAGACTGTGGTTACCCATCATTTCTCCGTGGTCGGTGGTGAAAACAATATAGAGATCCTCCTTGAATTTTTCACGGGCGCTTTCAATGATTTTACCGATCCATTCGTCAATTAAAACAACATTGGCGAAATAATACCGGCGCCATTTTTGCCAGTATTCCTCGGTATAATTCTTTTGCGCATGATCGGGTGCTTTTCCGCTGCCTTCCGTACTGCCCGGGCCGAAAAACCCGTTGCAGTGATATTTGGTCTTGTCATCCCATTCATCCTCTCGAAAAATGCGATCGCCGCAAAGAGAAGCATTGACCTTATCAATGTAAGTTTGGGGCGGATCGATCGGATAATGCGGCCCTGAAAAACTAGTCCAGATAAATTGGGGCTGTGTGCCGTCGCAGTCCTCGATATACTGAAGCGCTTTTGCGCCGACCCAGGCGTCCGGGTGCATGTCATCAGGCCCGGTGAATTCAAAAACGGCTTTGTTGTCCGGCGGAAGATGCGCCGTATCTCTGTATTCTTTCAGCAAATTTTTGCTTTCTAACTCTTTTGAATAGTCGTCAAAATACCATAGAGAATTATTTTTATCATCCTGCAGATTCAAAGTATCCATCCCGAGGGATTTATAATAAGTGATAAAATGCTCGTATTCCAGTGTCATATTGTTTCTGGTTGCCGCGTAGGGCACGGGAATAAAGTGGCATTTACCGTGAAGTGAGGTTTGATATCCTTGTTTTTTCAGTTCGGTAAAAAGATTCGGCAGCGAACGGGGAAGGGATGCGCCGTAAATATTCCCCGCACATTTTGAATTGTGCGGATAAAGCCCCGTCATCCAGCTGCATCTGGACGGCAGGCAGAGCGGACAGGCGGTGTATGCGTTCCGATAAACATCGCTGCAGCCGATCAGCTCGTCAATGTTAGGTGTGGTATGAGATTTCGCTCCGAAAGCCGAAATCGTTTCAAGGTGTTGTTCGTCGGTGGTAATAAACAGTATTGTCGGTTTTTTCTTCATGTTGAATGACTCTGCATTTGGATTTTGCAGATGCTGTGCACCTCCTGTTGATTCATGTCGTTTTAATATCCTGTTGTAAATAATATTTTATCATTATTATTCGCCATTAACAAGTCATAGGAAAATAAACAAGAGCATTAAAAAGTTTATTTTCAATCATTTCGGTTAATATTGCGGATAGAAATACCGATTGACGATTATTTGTAAATCGAGTATAATATGGATGCAGCCTGAGTCAGTATGCCATGGGGGCGTAAAGGTTTCGACGGGGGTTGTGAAACGTAATAAGCGGGCAGAGCAGCGTGACCTCTTAAAAACGCGCAAACTTTTAATTAACTGACACTAATTTAGTTGCAGTTGCTGCTTAACTAAAGCAGCCGTCCCACGCCTTGAGTGCCGCGTCCTGGCGGGGGCGTGTCTAAGCGGCCCATCTGAAACGGCTTAAGCTTTGCGGCCGAGCAGAAACTCATGAAGCTACCGTGATTTAACGCCTGTCGGCGTGTGTTAATGAGCGGGAATTTTTAAACACCGACTACGCTCGTAGAAAGTTGCGCGGAGTGATTTTCGGACAGGGGTTCGATTCCCCTCGCCTCCACCAAAAAACAGAGACACCAAACCGGTGTCTCTGTTTTTTTGCGAGCAGGAATCAAACCAGGGGTGTAACGTGGCTTGCTCGAGTAAGAGAGATGCTAAGAATGAAATGAAAAAAATCCGACTTAAAACCCTAAAAAGCCGTAAAAACGATATGCAGACAAAGAAAATCGTAAAAAAGAAAACCACAAAACACGAAACAAGATGATAAAATATTTAAATCATCTTCAAGCGAAAATGCCATTAAATGGCAAATATGTAGCTTTTACAAGTAATATATTAACACTTTAAATATGACTTTATTTTATTGAAAAACGCTTTACAAACATTGCTTTGTGTGCTAGAATTATCAACCGAATTAAGATGCTTAATATGCCTCAGCTTAACGCCCTGACAAGATAACAGCATCCGATTTTGGCAAAATTTCTGGTTTCAAAATACTTATGAAAAAAGGTAAATATGATGATCATGAAGCGGTTTAAAAAGATTTTTTCCTGCGTTTTATCTCTTGCTCTCACACTGACATGCATGATATCACTTGGCTGCAGCAACACGGAAAAAACAGTATGTGGCTGGGTATATGCAGACGATTCTGTCTCTTCCGCTGTTTTAAGCATATACGATAAAAGCGGAAATCAAATTTTAAAGTCGGACAATCTTATTACCGATGCACAGGGCGCCATTTTAATCGATACGGCAAAACTGCCCTCTGATTTTAAGATTATCACTGAAGGTGGCACTCTGTACGGCGAAGCTTTCACCGCTGAATTAAGTGCTGATATACGCAATTATAATGCTGAAACGGATACCATCTACATCAATCTTACCACAACGATTATCAGCGCTTATCTTGATAAACACCCTGAAGCTGGTCTTATGGAAGCTTCTCTTGCGGTGAAGAATTTTTTAGAGGTGCCGGAATCGCTTGATCTTTCGAGCGGGACACAGCTCACAAGCGAATATTTTAATAATTCTCAGTTCCTGACAGAGGCCAATGAAAGCGGCGGCATAAATTCGTTTATTGAGCAGCTCTTAGTTGAGATGGACGCGGGGGAAACACATCCTTTCCAAAAACCCTTGATGCTTCAGAGTGCCGCTTCGTGGCTGGCTACTACACTTGCCGAGGGAGCCGTATCCTATGTCGGCGGCGAGTTGATGGGCTGGGGACTTGACAAAGCCGGAATCAACTTTGGCGAAGAGGATCTTACCCCTGAAGAATTGGCAAAAATCCAAGAGGGCATGACTGAGATGAAAACGGAAATGTCAAAAATGTCCATACAGCTTGATGCGATCAGCGATAAGCTTGACAACATTGTCTTGCAGTTAAAAGATATGCTGAAACAGCTTTCCCATCAGCAGGCTTTGTCGGATTACGGGAATCGCGTACTTCAATTGAACGATCTCATTTCAAGCATTTACTCCATACAAAGGGACTTAAACAGTTTTATCAGCAACCCGCCTGCAAATCCCGAAGCGGCTAGACAGAGACTGATAGAAAGGATTGCATCGAATATTATCGATCATGCGGATGTGATTCACAACCAACTGGTGGGTTTGGCGGGTGAAAAGCCGCTTCTTACTCTTTGGCGCGAAATCGTTTATGAAGACCGTTATCTGGATTCAGACGACTATGATAAAATTAAGTCGCAATATGACTTTTTCAAGCAGTATCAGGATGCTATACTTCTTCTTCAGGTAGAGTATTACCATGCCATAGAGGAAGAACCCGGAGAAAATGAATCAATAATCATGGATTGCATTAACCGCTACGAGTCGCATCTTGAACAGCAGGAAGCACTTCTGACTCTTCCGATTGAGAAGAATACCGTTGTCGATACGAAATGGGATGGTATGTACTACTCGGAAAATATTGAATTCGGAAAATCCGATGATACCTTTACACTAAACGGCAAAACGCAAAGTCAGGTTACAACATATATGTCTGAGCTTGCCGGTTCCAATTATGCCGGATTTGAGGATTGGGAGGCTCTGGACTACGATTCTATAGGAGCACTCATTGAGAATCACATTCAAGATCGAACTCCATGGAATTGGTCAGAGTTTATGGTATCTCAAGGATGGCCGGGCGTAACTGTTGATAACGGGGTAGTAGTCCCGTTCTATAAGGTTTTTATTCAGACAAAGTTTGTCTATATGTTGAATGACAGTTCTCATTTCGATAGTATTTTTGATTTTCCCCAAGATGAATTTAAAAATTCCGGATCAACTTTAATAATGGTTTATCGCAGTGTTACAGCGGATGATTATGGATATGCACATTTGAAGGGATAAAATCCGTAGCGAAATGTTTGACGAAATAAATTTTATTTGATGTAATGATTTGAGGTTAAACGTTTTTGGGTTGTATTAAGGTTTGTTAATCAGTATAATATTTGAGCGCATCCGATAAGGATGCGCTTTTTCATGCAATGAAAAAATTTTTTACCTCCGCGTTGAAAAAATCCATAAAATGTATTGATGAAAAGATATATATTTGTTATATTTAAAATAGTTGTTCTGTGTCTATTAATTGAATGGAATTTGTGAGGCGATAGGGAGGATTTGTATGAAAAGTAGAATATTTCGTTTGCTTGCGCCGGTACTTATTGCAATACTAGTTTTGACAGGATGCGGAGAAACAGCCGGTATCGTTTCATCTGAAAGCGAAGAAATTGAGAGTTCAATGAATACCGATGCAGCGTCAAACAGTGCTCAGGTAACGTCCTATTCGGTCCAATCCACAAGCGAAGGAACGGGAATCACATCTCTACAAGCTGCGAAAATCGGTTATAATGAAGCAATAAAATGGCGTTCCGACGCCGTATTGTGGAGTATACAACCGATGTATTACAGCCTTGATGCGAACTGGTCTGATAACGATCTGTCGGAACTTTGGGTCGTCATATTTGCATGCAGAGCAGATGAAACTTGCTACACTGTGACAATTCAAAACGGCGAAGTGATCGGATCATCTGAAGTAACAAGCACGGTGCGAGGTATTGATATCCCGGCGTCCGCTCCCGTTGATCAGCCAAAGATCTCGATGCAGGAAGCCGCCGAAGTCGCAATTGAAAGCGGCATGCCGTCCCATCCGTCGGATGTAATGATTATGTATTTGATCGAAAGCTATACAGAGGAATGGAGCGGTAAGCCGTTTTGGCAGTTTGGATTTACTGTTTCAGATATCGCGTATTTCTGTGCTGTCGACGGGGTAACGGGAAAACTGATTGACCTTGTTGATGCATATGGAAATTCGGTTGATCCGATGAGCATTCAATCGAATCCGGAGACTCCGGAAGGATACTCGGAAGATGTTGTCATCGCCTTTTTCAACGCGTTGAATAAGGGGGATTCCGAGGAAGCGTTTAGCTTTATGTTGAGTGCCAAAAGTTCAGATTCTGTAACAAAAGCCGCATGGAAAGCCGGGTTTGACAGCATTGAATCGATCAAAGTGAATAAAATCGAAGATTTTCTTACGGATTCGTGGTTAGACGGACATGAATATTACAAATGTTATCTATCTGTCACTTTGAAATCCGGAGCCGTTATGAGTGTGTGGGAGGATGGCGAAATTGTGCGTTATCTTCACATGGAAGGCGAAAACGGCGTATGGAAAGTCTCCGAAATCTCTACAAATCCATGATTTTAAAGGAGAGGATTATTTCAATGTTTTGCTCAAGATGCGGTAGCCCGATCATTGACGGAGCGCGTTTTTGCGGACACTGCGGGAATCCGCTCGACAATCCTCCGCAAAAACCAACGGCATCGGGAATTCCGGTCACAATTGCCTGTTACATATTTGACGGGCTTATTGCAAAACATCCGGCGGTGCTGTGGCTGGATCAACAGCACTGTGTTTTTCTTCGGATTGAAGAATCGCTTTTAAATCAAATCGTGCAGGGAACACCTCCGCCGGCAAAACGTGTTTCGCAGCAAAGGTTGGTCGCGCTGGCTTTTAATCCTTATGCGGAACATCTGCGGGAATATTCGTTTGATGATCTTTGCCATCGTTTCCCGAACAGCATTGTCCTTGAAACGAATAAAATCTCATCTTTTTCTTGCTTGCAGGAGTATGACACCGAACGCCATGAGCCCGATCCGAATATCCGCTTCACGCTCAAGACCGACACCGAGAAACACAAAGGGATGTTTGAGCGTGAAGCAAAGCTTTATTTAAAAGAACCCTTTATGCGCGTCTGCCTTCAAAACAGGTACAGTTACCGGGAAAGAAATTATTAGCATCATCTGCGATCCGGCATGAAAGGAAACTTGACACGGCCTTTTGATGAATGTACTATAAACGCAGAGGGAGCGTGATCGGGCATGACCGTGCAATACATCTTTCACAGCGGATTTTTGCTTGAGACAGCGGCGCGTTATTATCTCTTTGATTATTATCAGGGAGAGCTTCCTCAGCTTGACACGCAAAAACCCATAGTTGTATTCAGCAGCCATAACCATCGCGATCATTTCAATCCCGAAATTTTCACGATTCTCAATTCAATGGACATGAAAGACATTTATGCGGTTCTCTCCAAGGATATTTCCGAGAAGAAATACCCCAAAGACATTGAGGTATTGACCGTTCGCGCCAATATCGCTTGTGAATTGCCATGCGGCGAACATCTGGAGACCTTGCAGTCCACCGACAGTGGCGTGGCGTTTCTGCTCACAACAGAAGAGGGTGTTATCTATCATGCCGGCGACCTGAACGATTGGTTTTGGGACGGCGAGCCCGATAACGACAATAAACAAATGCGCGGCAGTTACCGCCACGAAATCAATAAACTTAAAGGCCGCAAAATCGATGTCGCTTTCATTCCGCTCGACCCGAGACAGGATGCGCATTATGCCGACGGGCTTCTTTATTTCCTCGCGGTTGCCGACGCGAAATGCGTTTATCCGATGCACTATTGGCAAAAGCCCGAAACCATCGACCGCTTTTTATCCGAATATCCGCAGTATCGTGACGCGATTCGGTATCCCGAAAAACAATAGGAGAGATGAAAATGAAATTCAAAATGGTCCATGAAAACTACAATGTCAGCGATCTGAACGCTTCACTCGCTTTTTACGAAAAGGCGCTCGGCTTGACCGAAGTCCGTCGTCATACGAACGACGATTTTACCATTGTTTTTATCGGAAACAACGAGTCCGAGTTTGAGTTGGAACTGACTCAGCTCAAAAACCACCCGCAGAAATACGACCTCGGCGAATCCGAGTTCCATCTGGCATTTCGTGTAGATGATTATGCAGCCGCGCATAAACGCCACGAGGAGATGGGCTGCATCTGTTATGAAAACACAAAGATGAACCTGTATTTCATCGAAGACCCCGACGGTTATTGGCTCGAAATCCTCCCTTCGCGTAAATAAAGCAAAAAGGTTATCTATAATTTCCAATAGCGAAAGGCCCGCCCGAAATCCCGATATTCAGGATTTCGGGCGGTTTTTGTCTTTTCTTTCATGCGCTTTCATTATTGTAGGGAATGGTCTTGACCATTCCGAAAATTCCCCTCTTTAATGCGTCGTATGCGATGCTATAGGGGTTTGGCGCGAAGCGACGGGGTGGTCTGTTTCCACGTAGGGAGCGACGACCCGGCGCTCAGAATCATTATGGGCTGATAAAGACCTCCGGTTTCATCCCGTAGGGGCGAACCTATGTGTACGCCAGAAATTCTCCTCTGTGGAGGGGTGCACGAACATTCTTTGAAAGTTTGTGACGGGGCAATCCGTTTACACGTAGGGAGCGACGACCCGGCGCTCAGAATCATTATGGGCTGATAAAGACCTCCGGTTTCATCCCGTAGGGGCGCACCTATGTGTGCGCCCGAAATTCTCCTCTGTGGAGGGGTGGCAAGACCGCATTTTGCGGATTTTACGGGGTGGTTTCTCCTAATTCGCCTGAAAACCTTGATTTTCGACAAATCCGGTATTATAATATTTTCAGAAGATATTTCCATGGTAAAATTCAACTGTCACGGGAGGTGACCTTTCGCCCCGATGAACCCAATCGAAACCATCCAAACCCAGCTTTTCGCTTTGCGGGACGAAACCTACCGGGATTTCAACCGCAAACTGATCCTGAACATCGATCTGCAGACGATCATCGGCGTGCGCACGCCGGAACTGCGCAAGCTGGCCAAGGAACTCATGCGTGAGAATGCGCACGAGCGCACAAAAGAGCAGGGGACTTCCGAATCAAACACAGTAGACAAGTTCCTGCAAACCCTGCCGCATACCTACTTCGAGGAAAACCAGCTGCACGCGTTTTTGATCGAGCAGATCAAAGATTACGGCGAAGCTCTCGCGGCGACAGAGGCATTTTTGCCGTATGTAGACAATTGGGCGACCTGCGACCAGCTCTCGCCGAAGGTGTTCAAAAAGCACCCGCCGGAACTCGAAACCCGAATCAAAACGTGGATTTCCTCCGGCAAGACCTATACCATCCGCTTTGGCATCGGGATGCTGCTGACGCACTTTTTGGACGGCAACTTCAAGCCGGAATATCTCGAATGGGTCGCGGTCGTGAGGTCAGAGGAGTATTACGTCAACATGATGATCGCATGGTATTTTGCGACGGCGCTGGCCAAGCAGTATGACGCCGCCCTCCCGTACATCGAGCAGCGCCGCCTTTCCCCATGGACGCACAATAAAGCCATCCAAAAAGCCCTCGAAAGCTATCGTGTCAGCGAGGAAGCAAAAATGAACTTAAAATTGTCAAAATGAAGTTTAAATAGATGGGAGTAAGAAAACATGAAAAAAGGAGATATTTCAAGTTGGAAGAACGTTGATCAATGTATGAATTTGTTATTTTTTGCTCAATTAGTAAACGAGCTACTATTTGATTATTCTATACCTTCAAACCGAATTTCAACATTAAATAGCCACTTTTTGTGTTATGATGCAATAAATGCAATAAATGCAATAGAAAACAAAGGGGTTCCTGAGGGTACTCTAAGACCAATTATTGAGGAATTGTATAATTCTTTAAATAAAGATACACTATTTGCTCTACTTAATGAATCCCCTTTGGATTTTTTTGTTAAATATAATAACAAAAAATATCAAAAGATATATAATACAAACGAATTAAATTTCAATGATTCTAAAATTATTATAAAAGCTTTAAATGATAAATTCTTTTCAAAAAATTCTTATTATGAGAACTTAATGAATGAGATTATTAAAATTATAATAGATAATAATGTAGAAAAACAAAATGATTTATTTAAATTGACAAAGTCAATTTTAACTGAATTAGTAAATTTAAGATACAGTCCTGCATTCATATATGAGTATACGAATAAGTACTTTTTTAGAAAGAAGAATATTGAAGATCCGCGTCAAATAATTGACTATTTTAGTATTTTTACTTTTAAACCGAATAATTACTCCGTCATTTTTATTATTGATAATAAAGTCGCCGAATTTATTGAGCACTTTGATGGTTTAAATTGTGAAGACTCTTTTAATCCTAAAACTACATTGAATATAGAAAAGAATTTTCTTAAAAAAAGAAAATATGAGACATATTTGAATATAGATGCTAAATCTTTAGACCCATATAAAGCGGTAGAATATGCAAAGAGAAATCTTGAAATTAACCTTTCCTTTTATAAATTATCGGATCATTATTTACAATTCAATATTACAAATATGAATTGTGGTGTTTATGATGATTCTAATCATTTTACATTAGTATTAAAAAATAATAATGCAGTTCAAAAAGCAAAAACTCCAAATAAAGATATAATTAACAAAAATATGGGTGTTATCGAAAAAACGCAGGAATCCGCTGATTTTTCAGCTTTAATTTCGGCAGTGCTTTTTCATTCTTTATCTCTTGATAGTGTTTCTGAGAAAAATCAATTGCTTGATTTATGGGTTATTTTTGAAACTTTACTTAATATCAATAGTAAACATGCAAGCGATAGAATTGATCAGATTTGTGTATATTTAGTACCAATATTAAAAAGAAAATATCTATACTCATTATTCTTACAACTTACTAATGACTTAAAAATGTATTCGAATAGTGAATATAAAAAAATCATTAAAGATAAAACGGATGAGTTTGAAATCGTTCAGCAGATTTGTGAATTCGTTATTTTAGACGAAAAAAAATTAGATAGGAAAAGATTTTTGGATTCATGTTTTGATTTCCCCTTGCTAAAAGAACGCATCCAGTATTATAACAATATGTTAGCTACAGTTGATAAAGTCTATAAATTTGTTGAAAAACATTCTGATCGAGTAAAATGGCAATTAATGCGTATATACAGAAATCGCAATTTGATTATTCATAATGGTAAAACAATGCCTTATTTAAAATTACTTGTTGAAAATTTACATGCATATACTGATGATTTTTTAAACTATACAATTCAAAGTTTATCTAACGGTCATTCTGTTAATAGTATGTGCCAGGAGTTATTTAAAAATGAATGCGATTGGATATCAGAATTTAATAATAAAAAACAACCAATGACATCAAAATTAATTAAAAAAATATTAAGTTTATAAGGCTACAAAATGATAATTCCTAAAGCTGTTATCACCCCATCCAACCGATCCGTGTTGATGCCGGAGTAGTTGATAATTACCATGCCGGGCGCGGCGTGTTCCTGCCTGAAGCAATACTGCGACAGGCAGGATATTTTAATGCCGTTTTCTTTTGCCCGACGAACAATCTCCTCGTCCGAAAGCGCCGTTTTCAGCTTTAAGATAAAATGCAGCCCCGCGTTTTCCTCCAAAATCTCGGCGTTGCGGCTCAGGGCACTATTTTTAATCGCCTTGATAATCAGATTCCGCTTGGCCTTATACGCCTTTTTCATGCGATTGATGTGCCGCTCAAAATACCCGTTTTGAATGAACTTCGCCAACGCATACTGCTCGAATCCCGACACCGTGCAGGCGTAAAATCCGAGTTCTTCCCGAAAACGCGCCAGCAGCGCCTGCGGCAGCACCAGATAGCTGATGCGGATCGACGGCGAGATCGTCTTTGAAAACGTGTTCATATAGATCACTTTGCCCTGCGCGTCGATGCTTTGCATCGTGGGAATCGGCTTCTCGGCAAACCGGAACTCGCTGTCGTAATCATCCTCGATAATGAAGCGTCCCGCTTGTTCGTTCGCCCAATTTAAAATCTCCTGCCGCCTTTTAATCGGCATCACAATGCCGGTGGGGAAGTGGTGCGCGGGCGAAATATGCACGATGTCCGCGCCGCTTTCAGCCAGTTCCGCCGACGAAATCCCGTGTTTATCCAGCCCGATATAGCGGCACTCCACGTTTTCGGCGTGGTAGACCGCCGCGATTTTTCGGTAGCCCGGGTCTTCAACCGCGTAAATCTTGTCTTTCCCGAGCAGCTTGACCAGCAGCCCGTAGAGATATTCCGTTCCCGCGCCGATGATGATCTGTTCGGGTGAAACCGCCATACCGCGAAAATGATATAAAAAGTCTGCAATGGCAATCCGCAGCGCCAAAACACCCGCCGCCGGGATTTTTTCCAAGGCCACGCCTTCGTTTAATACTTCGCGCATCTGTTTCGACCAAATCGAAAACGGAAAATTCGCCGCGTCGATGTTGTTGTCGCAGAAATCGATCACCCATTCCGGCTCTTTTTGCACGGGTTCGTCCGTCTCCGCCTTTTTCACGGGTGCGGTACGGTTCACATGTTCCAGTGCCGAGGCATAATATCCGCTTCTGACGCGAGAATAGAGATAGCCCTCCGACAGCAGCGCAAGATAGGCGTTCTGCACGGTCAAAACGCTGATTTTCAGGTGTTCCGCCAGATTGCGCTTGGATGGCAGCTTTTCATCCGGTTTTATCACACCGTTCTCAATGTCGGCTTTGATGCAGTTATATAAATACAGATAGATCGGGACATTCCCTCTACTCGATAAATCATAAGTCAACATGACGTATTTCCAATCTGGTATTAAATCATAATATCAAAATGGATATTTCAATAATACCAAAATCATTATAGTATATGGTATTCCAAAAGTAAAGGAGAACTTTTTATGACAAACGACAGATACGAATTGAATAAACAACTCGCGCAGATGTTAAAGGGCGGGGTCATCATGGACGTGACCAGCCCCGAACAAGCCGCCATTGCCGAAAAAGCGGGTGCGTGCGCGGTCATGGCGCTTGAACGCATTCCCGCCGACATCCGCGCCGCCGGCGGCGTCTCGCGCATGAGCGATCCCAAGATGATAAAAGGCATCCAAGCCGCCGTTTCGATTCCGGTCATGGCCAAGTGCCGCATCGGCCATTTTGCCGAAGCGCAGATTCTCGAGGCCGTCGAGATCGACTACATCGACGAGAGCGAAGTTCTTTCGCCCGCTGACGACATTTATCACATCGACAAAACGAAATTTAAGGTACCGTTCGTCTGCGGTGCAAAGGACCTCGGAGAAGCCCTGCGGCGCATCAGCGAGGGCGCATCGATGATCCGCACCAAAGGCGAACCCGGCACGGGCGACATCATCCAGGCCGTCCGCCATATGCGCAAGATGCAGAGCGAGATCAGGCGCATGACCTCCATCAGCGAAGACGAACTTTTCGAAGCCGCAAAACAACTCCAAGTTCCCTATGATCTGCTGCTCTACGTCCATGAAAACGGCAAGATTCCGGTGGTGAACTTCGCCGCAGGCGGTGTCGCAACTCCGGCAGACGCTGCTTTAATGATGCAACTGGGCGCGGAAGGCGTCTTTGTCGGTTCGGGTATCTTCAAGTCCGGCAATCCCGCAAAACGCGCAGCAGCCATCGTCAAGGCCGTAACGAACTACAACGACCCGAAAATATTAGCGGAACTCTCCGAAGACCTCGGCGAGGCCATGGTCGGCATCAATGAGGGCGAAATCGAACTGCTGATGGCGGAGCGCGGAAAATAAATGACAACAATTGCAATACTGGCTTTTCAGGGTGCTTTTATCGAACACCGGCGCATGCTTGAAAAACTCGGTGCAAACAGCTTCGAGATTCGTAAAAAGAGCGATCTGAACCGGCCTTTTGACGGGTTAATCCTGCCCGGCGGCGAGAGCACCACGATGGGAAAGCTGCTCGTTGACCTCGATATGATGAACCCGATCCGTGACTTGATTCAAAACGGCTTGCCCGTCTTCGGCACCTGCGCCGGTATGATCTTGCTGGCGAAAAAGATTGATAACGAATCCGTTTCACATCTTGCCACAATGGATATCACCGTCGTGCGCAACGCTTACGGCCGACAGCTCGGCAGCTTCAACGCGGTCTCGGACTTCGACGGTAAACCGATTGATATGACCTTCATCCGCGCGCCGTATATCAAATCCGCAGAAAGTCCTGTTAAAATCCTCTCAACCGTAGACGGTAAAATCGTCGCAGCGCAGCAGGGCAGCCAACTCGTTACCGCTTTTCACCCCGAACTCACAAACAATACTACCGTACACAAACACTTTCTTAACATGATCGAGTAAAATATAAAATCAAAAAAACAAGGCGGCCGATTTGGCCGCCTTGTTTTTATATCGGATTAGTGCTACCGACAGTGATTATTCAGCAGTAACCGAAGCGTACATGAAGTACTTGAATCCCAGCGGGCTCGCAAAGAATCCATCGATTGACGGGCTGATCATGTAGATATCAGTGTAGTAGTAGAGCGGGCAGATGCAGCCGGTGCTCATCAGCAGGTTTTCGGCTTGATGCATCAGTGCAAAACGCTCAACCGGATCCTTGGAAGCCTTGACTGCAGCGATGATCACGTCATAGGACTCTGCCCAGGTCAAACCGGTCTGGCCGTTGTAGCTGTAGCCGGCATAAGTGGCGTTGGCGTCTCTGCCGAATTGGGTGTCATTATTGCCGCTGTTTGTCGTCCACATATCGAGGAAGGAGATGGGGTCATTATAGTCGCCCAGCCAACCGTTTCTCGCGATGGAATAGTCACCGTTCTTACGGGTGTTGAGGAACGTGCCCCATTCCTGAGACGAGACATTGATCGTGAATCCGTAAGTGCCGAACACAGCCTGCAGATATTCAGCAATTTTCTGGTGACCGGTGCTTGTGTTGAAGATATAGGAGAGTTCGGGGAATCCGACAACTTTATTGTCCTCGCTGACAGTGAATTTGCCGGAAGACGCCGCGACTTCCTTCAGAAGTGTAATCGCCTGATCGCAGTTGGAGGAATAATCCTCAGCAGCAACACTGTAGTAACCGGTACCGTCGCCGTTATAACCGTTCTTGGAGATATACTCTGAGCCGTCCGGTTCGGTGAGTCCCATAGCGACAAATCCGGCCGCCGGAACCTGACCGACCTTACCGATATCGTTGACGATGTAGTTTCTGTCGATCAGCAGAGACATCGCTGTTCTGATCTTGACAGCTTCTTCCGGAGTGAATTCGGAAAGAGCGGCGTCATTGATGTTGAAGCAGATGTAATAAGTTCCAAGCTGACCGGTGACAACAAATTCGTCCGGATATTGGGTTTTGAGTGTTTCGATTTCATCGTTCGGAACCGAGTCGATGAACAGATAAGCGCCGCTCTGATAGTTTGCCAGCAGCGAGCTGTCGTCGTCATTGAACGGGAAAACCAGTTTATCCGTCTTGATGGCGTCGGCATTGTAATAGTTCTCATTCTTCTCCATAACCAGCTGAGCCTGTGTGAACTCGGTCACTTTGTACGGGCCATTGCTGATATAGGTCTCAGCTGCTGTTGCCCAGCTCTCGTTGCCGTCGACAACGGATTGTTTAACAGGCATATAAGCCGGGAAAGCGCAGAGTTCCATGAAGTAGGGAACATCAACCGGAAGCACAACCGTCAGGGTTTTGCCGTCTTCAGAAGCAGTAACATTCAGAGAAAGAGCCGATGCTGCTTCAACCGCGGCTGCATATGCTGCATCCGCTGTTTCCTGAGCTGCAGTTGCCGCTGCTGCGGTTGTTTCTTCATCTGCAGTTCCCACGGCGGCTTCTGCCGCTGCGGCTGCATCGTCTGCTGCTGATTGCGCTTCATTGGCCGGCTCGAACGCAGCCATGATTTCGGAATAACCGTCGATGACATCGAACATGTAGCCGTAATCAGCGGCTGTAACCGGAGAAGCAGCTCTGTTCCATGCATAGATGAAATCAGCAGCTGTCAGCGGGGTACCGTCGCTCCATTTGAGATCATCTTTGAGTTCGAAAACATACTGAGTTTTTCCATCAGCAGTTGTGGTTGCGGTAGGAAGCTCTTTTGCGCAGTCGGCAAAGAGTTCCAAATTACCGGATGCATTCTGTCTATATCCAACCAGACCGGAGAAGGCATGGATGATATAGGTTGCGCCATCTACCGCGCTGTTCAGGGCAGGGTCGATCGTATCGGGATACGGACCGACACAGACGGTCATTTCCGACGGAGTCGCTTCTTTGGGCGAGCAACCGATGGCAAGACCGAAGACCATAAACAATGCCAGCAGAATACTTACTGTCTTTTTCATTTTTTCCCCTCCATTTAATTTTCATATTTAAATTAACCAAACGGTTAATAAATATGTAGAATATAATACACCAAATAATTCAAATATGCAAGCAAGAAACGTAATGATTCGGAGAAATTTCTTGCAAAGTCGGCGCTGTTTCAGCACACTCTTTTGTCGCTTTTGGACATCTTGTTCTGAACGGGCATCCGCTCGGCATGTGCAGTGGGCTTGGGACGTCGCCTTCAAGCGTAATCCGCTTGTGTGTTCTTGCATATTCGGGGTCTGGAATCGGAACAGCCGAAAGCAGAGAAACGGTATAAGGATGAAGCGGTTTATGATAAAGCTCATTGGCCGGAGCGACCTCAACTATTTTACCCAAATACATAACGGCAATCCGGTTCGAGATATGCTTAACGATCAAGAGATCATGCGCAATGAACAGATAGGTCAAATGAAGTTGTTTTTGCAGACTCTCAAACATGTTGATAATTTGTGCTTGAATCGAGACGTCAAGCGCGGAAACGGGCTCGTCGCAAACGATGAATTTCGGATCAACCGCCAAAGCGCGTGCAATACCGATGCGCTGCCGCTGACCGCCGGAAAATTCGTGCGCATAACGAGTTGCGTGCTCACTGGAGAGCCCGACGATGTCCATCAAATTCTTGATTTTTTCCTGCCGTTCTTTTTTAGAGGAATAGAGTTTGTGTACATCCAGCGGCTCACCGATGATATCCCCGATGGTCATGCGGGGATCGAGGGAAGAGTAGGGGTCCTGAAAGACCATTTGGGCCTTTTTCCGCATTTCTCTGATGGATTTTTTATCGGAGATTTTCTTTCCGTCAAAAATAATTTCTCCGCCCGTAGGTTTATACAATTGCAGCAATGTTCGTCCGACGGTGGTTTTACCGCATCCGGATTCACCGACCAAACCGAGTGTTTCGCCTTCTTTGATCGAAAAAGAAACATCGTCTACCGCTTTCAACGGGATAGATCCGATAAAACCGGTGGGGACATCAAAATACTGCTTCAAATGATTGACTTCGAGCAAATTTTTATCATTAATCATCTAAATACAGCTCCTTTATCTGATCCGGCGTCAAAGTACCGCCATCGATACATTTTTTAATGTTGTACCAACATCTCGAGATATGTTTTTCGTTGATCACAATCTCACGGGCGTTTTCGGTGAGACAGATTTTCATGGCATTTTCGCAGCGAGGCGAAAACGGACAGCCGGCCGGCATATTGAGCAGATCAATAGGAGAACCGCCGATCGGTTTGAGTTTTTCTTTTTCATCGGAAACGGTTGGAATGGAACGAATCAACCCTTTGGTATATTCGTGCTGTGGATTATAGAAGATTTCATCTGCCGTGCCCCGTTCGCAGAATTGGCCGGCATACATTACGATAACCTCATCACACATATCAGCGATAACGCCCAGATCGTGGGTAATCAAGATGATTGCCATTCCCATCTTCTTTTGGAGGTCTTTCATCAGTTCCAGAATCTGAGCCTGAATGGTTACGTCAAGTGCGGTTGTGGGTTCGTCCGCGATCAGAATATCCGGTTCACAAGCCAGTGCCATAGCGATCATAACACGCTGACGCATACCGCCGGAGAATTCGTGCGGATATTGATTCATTCTTTTTTGAGGTTCATTGACACCGACGAGGGAGAGCATTTCAATTGCTCTCTCCTGTGCTTGTTTTTTATCACGGTTTGTGTGAAGCATAATTGCTTCCATAAGCTGATTCCCGATCGAAAAAACGGGATTTAAGCTGGTCATCGGGTCCTGAAAAATGATGCTGATTTTATTACCGCGAATCGTACTCATCACTTTTTCTCCGCAGTCAACCAGTTCCTGACCTCTTAGTTTTATGCTGCCGCCTACAATTTTACCGGGATTGGTTAAAATCTGAAGAATGGAATAAGCGGTAACACTTTTACCGGATCCGGATTCGCCGACGATTCCAAGCACTTTTCCCTCATCCAAATTAAACGAAACACCGTTTACAGCTTTCACTTCACCCGCCGCTGTAAAAAACGAGGTCTGCAAATTTCTGACTTCTAGTAATTTCATATACGAATGCCGCCTTTCTCGTTAATTCTTCAGCTTCGGATCGAAGGCGTCGCGCAAACCGTCGCCCAGAAGGTTCAGCGAAAGCACGATCAAACAGATAAAGACAGCCGGAATAACCAAACGATAAGCATAACTGTAAATACCCGTGAGCGCATCGGAAGCAAGAGAACCCAAACTCGGCATCGGAATTGAGACGCCGAGACCTAAAAAACTGAGAAAGCTTTCCGTAAAGATTGCCGAAGGAATTTGGAGTGCCGTGGTGATGATAATGATGCTGATGCAGTTTGGCAGGATATGCTTGCGAATAATGCGAAAAGCGCTTGCACCGATGGATTTTGCCGTAAGGACATATTCTTCTTGTTTGATCGAGAGAATCTGACCGCGGATCAAACGCGCCATACTAACCCAGTATAACAATGTGAATACAATGAAAATACTGATCATTCCGGTTCCCAATTTAGAAAACCAAGAGCCCTCGATCACCGGAGCGAGTACCGTTTTTAATACCACCGAGAGCAGAATTATCATTAAGAGGTCGGGTAGGGAATAGATAATGTCGACAATTCGCATCATAAACAAATCCACTTTGCCGCCGAAATAACCGGCTATAGAACCGTAGGTAACGCCGATGATCAAAACGATGATGCTGGCGAAGAAACCTACCAGTAAAGAAACCCTTGCGCCGTAAATGACACGGATGGCATAATCTCTGCCGGCAGTGTCGGTTCCGAAAATATGCGGGAATACTTTTTCACCGGCGGCAATGCGCGCCTGTTCGGTCGCTCCGTATTCAAACGGCTTTAAATTCAAATAGGACGAATCCACACTTTGGCCCTGAGTAAGACCAAGCTGCTGTTCGTAAGAATACGGATAGACCATCGGTACGAAAACCACCATAAGCAGAATGATCAGAATAATAAAGAAGCAGGTCATGGCAATTTTATTTTTCCAAAGACGGCGCATGCCGTCTTTAAAAAAAGTGGTCCGCTCACGCATTTGCACCTGCTGCAGTTTCTCTTCTTCGCTTGCGGGTGTAAATTTAGATAAATCCAGTTGAAAGCTCAGAGGATTCTTTTTGGGCATTTTTTTATTTTCGCTCATTTTCAAACCCTCCGTTCTTAAGATAATTCAACCCGCGGGTCAAATACTTTATATAAAATATCAGAAATCAACATCATAAAGATAACGAGTGTCGCAAGGAAAATCGTGGTACCCATAATCAGCGTATAATCCCTGTTGAAAATGCTTGAGACGAAATATTTGCCCAGTCCCGGAACGGCAAAGATCTTTTCCACGACCAAACTTCCGGTGACAATAAAAGCGATCATCGGCCCCGCATAGGTGATAACCGGCGTAATGGCATTTCGCAGAGCGTGTTTAAACAAAACTCTGTTCGGTTTCACGCCTTTTGCACGGGCAGTACGGATATAATCCTGTCCCAGTACATCGAGCATACTCGACCTCGTTAATCGTATGATATATGCCATCGGATACAAGGAAAGCGCAATAATGGGCAGGATCAAACCGCCGGCCGTGGACCCGTTTGCCGGCAGCCAGCTCAATTTGACGCAAAATATCAATAATAAAAACGTCGCTAAAATAAATGATGGTATTGCAACGAAAGCGGTTGACAAAACCATCGTAACTTTATCGATTACTTTATTATGAAAGACCGCGGCAAGAGACCCTAAAACAAGGCCGAAAACAATCGCAAGTCCTGCTGCGGCGAGACCCAGTTTAGCACTGACCTTAAAACCCTCTAAAATAATATTCGTAACACTGCGGCCTCTCTGTTTGATAGAGGGACCGAAATCAAATTTTAAAACACCTTTTAAATAAGTCCAGAATTGTTCCATAATAGGCTTGTCCAAACCGTATTTTGCTTCAAGTGCAGCCGTGACTTCGGGGCTTGGAGATTTTTCACTCAAAAACGGCCCGCCGGGAATGGCGTGCATAACAAAGAATGTAATCATTATGACCAAAAAAATCGTCAATAGAGCCAAAAAGAATCTTTTCAATATGTAAAATGCAAGCTTTGTATTCATTAAATGCATCCCCCAAACAATTTCGAGAAAAATAATATGTCCTATAGTATAACCTTTTTATCAACTAAATGCAATCATTTAAAGTAAAAAAACCTTTTACAAACCCGTAACAAAATTATGGGATGAAAAAATAAAACAGATGTAAAAGAATAAGGAAAAACAAGGTAATAATTTATTATTCCTGAAAAAATCCGCTAAACTTTGAAAAACCAAATAAATCCTTTTTATAAAAGAGTGTTGACAAATAGGCTCTGCCCATGTTATACTCTTAAAAATTTCCAACGGGAGGATCCGGTAATGGTATTGTTGATTAACAAATTAAATATAACGACCGCCACTACTGATACGCATGACGTGTATGGTACTACTACCACTACCGCCGTGCTTATACCTCTGTTATCATATTCGGAAAAATAGACAGGAATTTTTCGAACAAGACGCAGCGGTGTAAGCGATAAAGAGCTTACGCCGTTTTTTATTTTACCAGGAGGTTTTTATGGAAGCGTTTGAAGTTTTAACGAATTATTATAATTCTTACGACGAAGATAGCCGTTTGCTTTCCCGACACGGCAGTGTCGAGTTTCTGACGACCGTGCGATATATTGAAAAATACCTTCGCTCCGGCATGAAAATCCTAGAGATCGGTGCGGGTACAGGTCGGTATTCACACCTTTTCGCACATAAAGGTTATACGGTCGACGCCGTTGAATTAATCGAACACAATATTGAAAAATTCAAAATAAATACCTTACCTGATGAAACCGTCACGATCACGCAGGGAAATGCGGTCGATCTTTCATTTATCGCTCAGAACACCTATGACATCACGCTGCTGCTCGGGCCGATGTACCACCTGTTTGCCGACGAAGACAAGAAAAAAGCGCTCTCGGAGGCCCTTCGCGTGACAAAACCCAACGGATTGCTATATGTCGCCTATTGTATGAACGAGGCCACCATCATCCAGTTTGGTTTTCAGCGCGGCGGTATTTTGAAAGAACCGTATAAAACCCTGATTAATCCCATTACGTTCAAGGCCTCTTCGACTCCTGATGAAATTTTCACGCTCTACCGCAAGGAGGAAATAGACGCCTTAATATCGGACTTGAAAGTCAGCCGGCTTCATTTCCTCGGTACTGATATGTTCACCAATTATAACCGTGAGATGATCGACAATATGGACGATAGCCTGTTTGAATTGTATTTGAAATACCATTTCGCCATCTGCGAACGCGCTGATCTGACCGGCATGTCGTACCATACGCTGGATATATTGAGAAAGGAATAAATTTATGAATATCACAATCCGAACCGCCGTCCCCGAGGACTGTGAAAAGATCAAACCCCTGCAAAAAGAGATCGCCGATCTGCATTACAACGGCCGTCCCGATCTTTTCAAGACCGAACCCCGGTGCTTCACTTCCGACGCTTTCACGGAACGCCTGAACACGCCCGGTCATTACGTTTACATCGCCGAGAACAACGCCGGCGAAGTCGTGGGTTATGCGTTCGCAAACATCAACAGAATCCGCAATCATTCCACCTATATTGATTTCGATCAGTTTTACATCGACGACATCTGCGTGCTTCAAAAATATCAACGTATGGGTATCGGACGCGCACTTTTTGAAACGTGCAAAGATCAGGGAAAACAACTGGGCTGTTATAATATTGATCTCGGCGTTTGGTGTTTCAATAAAGAGGCGATTGCCTTTTACGAATCCTGCGGCATGAGCCCGCGCATCATGAAAATGGAACTGATCTTGGAGGATCATTTATGAACAGATTAAAATTGATATTCCCGACCCTAGAAATGGAACAACAGGCGCTGGCATTCCGCCGGGAGTGTTTTGAGAACGGCGAGACCGAAATTCAGGGCGACGGCGGGTTTGACTACGCCGAGAATTACGCGGATTGGATCGCCAAAATCAATGCCGATCTCACAAGCGAAGAGAACCCCTATGTACCCGCGACGCTTTATTTTGCATTTGACGGCGACAAACTGGTCGGCGTCACTCAAATCCGCCATCGCTTAAACGCGGAATTGTTGAAGTGCAACGGAAACATCGGCTACCATATCCGTCCCTCCGAGCGCAGAAAGGGTTATGCGACCGAAATGCTCTCGCTGGTTCTTAAAAAGTGCAGGGAACTCGGTCTTGAAAAAGTGCTTGTCTCCTGCGATAACGACAATTTCGGTTCCGCTAAGACGATTCTAAAAAACGGCGGTGTTCTCGAAAACGAAGTGTTGGTCGATGACGGCGCGATTGTTCAACGCTATTGGATCACATTGTAACGGAGGAACTCTTATGGGCAGATTAAAACTTTTATTCCCAACGCTTGAAATGGAGCGGGAGGCGCTCGACTATCGGCAGGAGTGTTTCGACGCCGGCGAAGTCGAGATCAACGGCGACGCCGGGCTTGACCACGCCGAAAATTACGCGGATTGGATTAAAAAAATTGAGTCCGACCTGAAAATAAATGATGAAACCGAATCGCTTGTTCCCGCCACCGAATACTTCGCCTTTGACGGTGACCGTATGGTCGGTACCATTCAAATCCGCCATAAGCTCAACGAATTTTTATTCAATTACGGCGGTCACATCGGTTATGAAATCCGCCCATCCGAGCGCAGAAAGGGTTATGCTGCCGAAATGCTGTCTCTTGCGCTTGAAAAGTGCAGGGAAATGGGTCTGGAACGCGTACTAATCACCTGCGTCAAAACCAACATCGGCTCCGCAAAAACCATGATAAAAAACGGCGGCGTTCTCGAAAACGAAGTCCTCAAAAACGGAGTGCCTTTTCAAAGGTATTGGATCGACCTTTCAAAATAACCAAAAGAGGTAAAACGGTATGGAATTCTGCAGCACAAGAGATCAAAATTTAACCGTGAGCGCGGCACACGCGATTTTGAACGGCCTTGCGCCGGACGGTGGACTGTTTGTCCCGAAAACGCTGCCGTCGTTTTCTCTTGCCGAAATTGCGGAATTGAGCGCCTTGGACTACCGCGGCTGCGCTTTAAAAATCCTGCCGAAATTCCTGCCGGGTTATTCCGAAGAAGAGCTTTCCTCCTATATCGAAAAGGCCTACGGAGACAACTTCGAAACCGCCGATCCCGCACCGATTAAAGGCCTCGGCGACGGTATTTTCTCATTGGAACTCTTTCATGGGCCCACCTGTGCGTTTAAGGACTTTGCGCTTCAGCTGCTTCCGTACCTCCTGACTTCCGCCGCCGAAAAATGCGGCTGTGATAAAGAAATCGCAATTTTAACCGCAACTTCCGGCGATACCGGAAAGGCCGCACTGTCGGGTTTTTCCGATGTAAAAGGTACCCGCATCTGTGTTTTTTATCCCGACGGCGGCATCAGCGAAATTCAACGGCTTCAGATGTCAACGCAAAAAGGCAACAACGTCAACGTCCTCGCCGTCAAAGGAAATTTCGACGATACCCAAAACGGCGTCAAAGCCATTTTCACCGATCCGTCGGTCATTCAGGAACTTGATAAACGCAAAATCATCCTCTCCAGCGCCAATTCGATCAACTGGGGACGCCTTGCGCCGCAGATCGTCTATTATTTTTACGCCTATGCCAAAATGGTTTCCGGCAACGCCGTCAAACCCGGTGCGCCTGTGAATTTTTGTGTGCCGACCGGTAATTTCGGCAATATTTTGGCCGGCTACTTTGCAAAAAAGAGCGGATTGCCCGTGGATAAACTCCTCTGCGCATCCAATCAAAACAATATTTTGACCGATTTTATCAACACCGGCGTTTATGATAAAAACCGCGCATTTTATCTGACCAATTCTCCGTCCATGGATATTTTGATCTCGTCCAATCTGGAACGCCTTTTGTTCCTGTTGGGCGGAGATGAAAAGGTGCGTCAATTTATGCGCTCGTTAAGCGAAACAGGCCGCTACGAAATCGGTGACGAATTGCTTTCGACGCTTCATAAAGAGGGTTTTTGCGCCTATTTCTGCGATGAAAACGCCACCGACAAATGCATCGCCGACACATGGGCAAATAAGGCCTATCTCTGCGATACGCACACCGCAGTGGGATTTGACGTTTTGCGGCAGTATCAAACAGCCACGGGCGACCGAACTACCACGGCGGTGCTTTCCACCGCCTCTCCGTTCAAATTTGCCTCATCAATCTTGCATGCGCTCGGGCAGCCCGTTCCGAAGGACGGCTTCAACGCCATCGACGCTTTGGACGAATTCTCGAAAATTCCCGCGCCGAAGCAGTTGAAAAATATCCGGAACCTTCCGGTCAGATTCGATCAAATCATCACGCGGTCCGCAATGAAACAAAGCGTTCTGGACTGGTTGAAATAAAGGAAATAGGTAATAATTATGAAATATGTTGTATTTTTAGGCGATGGGATGTCCGATATCGCCATCCCCGAACTATCCGGTCAAACGCCGCTCGAAGCGGCTTTTCACCCTGCCATGGACGAGTTGGCGCAAAAGGGCATTTTCGGCATGGCAAAGACGATCCCCGACGGCATGGAGGCCGGCAGCGATACGGCGAATCTCTCGGTGTTCGGTTACGACCCGAAAATCTATTATTCCGGACGCTCTCCGCTTGAGGCCGTCAATATGGGCATCGAACTCTCGCCGGGTGACATCACTTACCGCTGCAATACCGTGACGCTTTCGCAAGCCGAAAAACTCGAAGATGCCGTGATGCTGGACTTCAGTGCGGGCGAGATCGAAAACAAGGATTCCCACGCCGTTATTCAGTCGGTCGCGGAACATTTTTCAGATCGCGTGGAATTGTATGCCGGCATCCGTTACCGCCATTGCCTGGTTTTGAGAAACGCCGAGACCGGTGCGAAAACGTCCGCACCACACGACATTCACGGTCAAATCGTCGGTCAATATCTCCCGAAAGAAAAAAACAGCGATCTGCTGCGCGAAATCATGGAATATTCCTATCGGGAGCTTCCGAAACACCCGGTCAATATCCGCAGAATCAAAGAGGGCAAAAAGCCGGTTTCGGCGCTTTGGCTGTGGGGCGAGGGCAGGAAACCGCAGATGACCGATTTCAAAGAGAAATTCGGCGTCAAGGGCAGTATCATTTCGGCGGTCGATTTAATTCAGGGCATGGGCAAATGCGCCGGACTGCGCGTTCTGCATGTTCCGGGCGCAACCGGCGATTGGCATACGGATTACGCCGCAAAAGGCCGTGCCGCCATCGATGCGCTCAAAGAAGACGATTTTGTCTATATCCATGTCGAAGCGCCGGACGAGTGCGGCCATCACGGAAACGCCGCCGAAAAAGTCAAATCCATCGAACAGATCGACGAAAAAATCGTCGCGCCTGTGATTGAATATCTTAAATCCTGCGGAGAACCGTTCGGCGCGCTTTTGATGCCCGACCACCCGACGCTGGTCTCCACCACGACGCACAGCCCCGAACCCGTCCCGTTCGCTCTTTACGACAGCCGCAGACCGTTTGACAACGGCTCCGATATTCGCTTTACAGAGCCATTTGCACAAAGTACCGGCTTGTATAAAGAACACGCCCACGAACTGATGAACCTGATGATCAATTTTGAGGAAATCGCAGCGCTATCCCACCGAAAATACGCATTCTGATTTCGAAAAGATCTTGACTTTGCGCATATAAATGCTAAAATTCAGCAGGCGGGTAAATGCCTGCTGTTTTTTATGCCAATCTGATCAATGCGGTGATATGAAACCATGAATCTTTCCGGGGTTCAGGAACGAAATCCGCTCCCGAAAAATCCGAAAACCGAAACGAATAAATTCGGCCAATTCGTCCGAAAAAACATTGTCATGCTGATCGCTGCGGCGGCTGCGGCTGTCTCGGCGTTTTTTGTGAAACCGGACGGCGCCTATATCGCATATTTTGATTTTAAAACGCTGACCTGCCTTTTTTGCGTACTTGCGGTTGTCTGCGCTTTGAAAAACATCAGCTTTTTTGAGATTTTGGCCTGCAAAATCGTTGAAAAGTGCAAAAACACCCGCACATCGATTCTCGTGTTGGTCTATGTCACTTTCATCGGCTCAATGCTGATCGCCAATGATATGGCGCTTCTGACTTTTTTGCCGCTCGGATATTCCACACTGTATAAAACGGGTAAAGAAAAATATATGGCGTTTACGTTCATCATGCAGAACATCGCCGCGAACCTCGGCGGAATGCTGACGCCGTTCGGAAATCCGCAGAATCTGTACCTCTATTCGAAATTCGGCATTTCGAACGCTGAGTTTGTCTCGATCATGTTCCCGCCGTTTCTGCTGTCGGTGATTCTGATCACAATCTGCTGCCTGTTTATCAAACCGGAACCTATACGGATCGGCGGCGAGATCAAAAAGCTCGACCCGGCAAAATCGATGATTTATTTCGTTTTGTTCGCATTTTCAATCGCATTGGTCTTTAAAATAATCCCGTATTATTTCGGTTTGATTTTGATTCCTGCGGTCCTTCTGTTCATGGATAAAAAAGCGCTCGCGGCGGTGGATTATCCGCTGCTTTTGACGTTCGCCGCATTTTTTGTGTTTTCCGGAAACCTCTCTCGTATCGAAGCGGTCCGGAACCTGTTCGCCGGATTGCTCGAAAAAAATACATTGCTTTTTTCCGCGCTTTCCTGCCAGTTCATCAGCAACGTGCCGACTGCGGTGCTGCTCTCGAATTTCACGTCCGATTATGCCGGTTTGCTTGTCGGCGTCAATATCGGCGGCGTGGGCACGATCATCGCGTCTCTTGCCAGTTTGATCACCCTGCGCGAATATACGAACCTGTACCCGGGAAAACAGGGAAGCTATATTTTAAAATTTTCCGCGTTCAATTTCGGCTTTTTGGCGGTTCTGCTCGTCTTCTGCCTTTTGATTCTGTAAATGTCGTTCTTCTTCGAATTTACGATGTAAAAACAGAAATTTTATTGTTTTTTCTCCGAACTTCGAATATAATCAAAATTGTAATCATTCGCGCAAGGAGAATTCATGAATAACGCAGAACTCACTTCCTACCTTAACGACGGCATCAAAGAGTTGGTTTCCGGTGTGTTGAAGTCCACTTTCAGCAATCCAAAAGAGACCGCTTATTTGTTAAAATTTCTAACGCATTCGGAGAAAAACGCAAAAACACGCGAGGATTTTGAAAAAGACGGTCTGCACGTACCCGCTTTTTTAATCGCGAGCATCACGAACTCCTGCAATCTGTTTTGCAAGGGCTGTTATGCGCGCGCCAACGGCATCTGCGGCGAAAAATGCGGCGGTGAAACACTGCCCGCAGAAAAATGGAATGATCTCTTCACACAGGCGTCCGATCTCGGCATCACATTCTGCCTGTTGGCGGGAGGAGAACCGCTTTTGCGAAAAGATGTATTGGAACAGGCGGCGAAAAAACCGGAGATCATCTTTCCGATTTTCACAAACGGCACGGTTATTGATGAGTATTATATCAAACTGTTGGACCGCCACAGGAACCTGATCCCGATTTTCAGCGTCGAAGGGGGCAGGGAACAGACCGACGAACGGCGCGGTACCGGCACTTATGAAAAAATCATGACCGCAATCGACGCTCTCGGCAAAAAGAAAATCCTCTTCGGCGCTTCCGTGACCGTCACCACGCAAAATCTCAACGAGGTCACTTCCGACGATTTTTTAGACCTTTTCAACGATCTCGGCTGCCGATTGATCTTTTATATCGAATATGTACCGGCTGACGGCAAGACCGAGTTGGCTCCGACCGAAAAAGAACGCAGAATCATGGACGAAAAACTCAATCATCTCCGCCGAAAATATCCCAAGATGATGTTTTTATCCTTTCCGGGTGACGAACAGTATATGGGCGGGTGTCTGGCGGCAGGCAGGGGTTTTTTCCACATCGGGCCGAACGGCGCGGCGGAGGCCTGTCCGTTCTCTCCATATTCCGACACCGATTTAAAAAGCAGCACTTTAAAAGATGCGCTTCAATCCCCGTTTTTCCGATCCCTTCAGGAGAGAGGGCTTTCCGGCGGAGAACATGACGGCGGCTGTACCTTGTTCGAAAACGAAGACACCGTTCGGGAATGCCTGAAAAACTGCGGCAAATAAAATCAATCGGATAGGGGATTTGGAATGAACCCGCTTTACTTATTGGCCATTTTCGGGCTGGCGGCGATGGCGACGACCAAAGTGACGATCCAGAGCGCATTCGGAAAAAAGATCATGCAGACGAGTGCCGATGCGTTGTTTTATAATGGGATGCTGTTCGCCTTCGCGGCTGTGATTGCAATACCGCTGACAATAGCGGAAAAACAGACGCTCTCAATCACGACCTGCCTTTATGGGGCGGCATTTGGCATATTGAGCATCATTTTTCAGTTTTCCTATGCGAACGCTTTCAGGACGGGTTCTGTCTCCCTGACGGTCTTGATCAACAGTTTTTCGCTGATCATTCCGATTCTGTTCTGTTCGATCATCTACGAAGAACCTTTGACCGTAAACAGAATCATCGGAATGATTCTGCTTTTCATCTCTTTCTTTTTCAGCGTAAAAAAAGACAGCAAATTCGGGAAGTTCAATGTTCGTTGGCTGATTCATACGTTGATTTGTTTTTTCTCCGGCGGTTTTGCATCCGTCGTCCTGAAGCTTCACCAGCATACGGAATCCAAAGAACAATATAGCGGGTTTGTGCTGGCCGCCTATATCGTCGCGTTTACGCTTTCCGCTCTGCTTTATTATTATAAATACAAGAGTGTCCATGTAAAAGTTACTTATAAATTGACACCGAAAGTATGGATACCCGCAGCCTTCGCGGGAATAATTCTGGGTGTCTATCAAAAGTTCAATTTATTTCTTGCTGGGATCATCGACAGCGCCGTACTTTTCCCAATTATCGGCTGCTCTGTCACAATCATGATGACAATCTGCGGCGTCCTGATTTTCAGGGATAAGTTGCGGAAAATTCAAATTTTAGGCATTGGGATCGGAATTATCTCAATTGCCCTGATCAGCATGTAAAAAAATCGAAATATCGAAAATTTACACAGATTTTACATCAAAGCCGTTTTTGATTTTACGCTTCTGGTTTATCCTTGAACTGTACGGTGAAAACCGTATCAGACAACGAATTGATAAACGGAGGAAATTTGCATGAAAAAATTTATCACTTTTGTGCTTTCCGCGGTACTGCTCTGTACGGCGCTGATCGGCTGTGAGAAAACGCCGGAATCATCCGCTTCCGCGGTCACCCCCATTACGGTTATTTCCCGCGAATCCGGTTCCGGCACACGCGGCGCCTTCATCGAACTGTTCGGAATCGAACAGAAAGATGCGGACGGCAATAAAGTCGATTACACCATCGACACCGCATTGATCAACAGCTCTACCGGCGTCGTGCTGACCAACGTCGCTTCCGATGCCAACGCGATCGGTTATATCTCTCTCGGCGCACTCAACGATACAGTCAAGGCGCTGGAAATTGACGGCGTGGCGGCAACAGTCGAAAACATCAAAAACGATACCTATTCGATCTACCGTCCGTTCAACATCGTCACTTACGGCGAAGTCGGCGACCTCGCGCAGGACTTCATCGACTTTATCCTCTCCACCGAAGGACAGGCCATCGTCGAAGCCAACAGCTATATCCCGCTTGACGGCGTGTCCGCATACGCAGGCACCAAACCCTCCGGCACCATCACTATCGCAGGTTCCTCTTCTGTCACACCTTTGATGGAAAAACTGGTTGAGGCCTATCTCGAAATCAACACCAACGCGACCATCGAAGTTCAGCAGAGCGACTCCACATCCGGCGTCAAGAGCACGCTTGAAGGTGTCTGCGAAATCGGTATGGCGTCCCGTGAACTCAAAGACAGCGAGCTTGAATCCGGCGCAGTCCCGACAGTCATCGCTCTCGACGGCATCGCCGTGATTGTCAACATCGAAAACGCGATCGACGGTCTGACATCCGAGCAGGTTCTCGGAATCTACACCGGCACCATCGTGAACTGGGAAGATATTGCTTAATCCGGTTTCTGAAGCACCTCACCGGGAAGTAAGGTTTGAAAATTCGATTTTCAAGCCTTACTTTCCAAGAAAGGCCAATCTATGATCAAGTTCAAAGAGATCACAATGAAAATCGTTTTCATGCTGAGCGCATGCGTCGCGATTCTGGCAGTACTGCTCATCTGCCTGTTCCTCTTTGCCAACGGCATCCCGGCGATCAAAGAGATCGGGCTTTGGGATTTCATCTCGGGGACAAAATGGAAGCCGGAAAACGACATCTACGGCATTCTCCCGATGATCATGGGCAGTATCTACGTCACGGCGGGTGCGCTTGTGATCGGTGTTCCGACCGGAATCCTCACCGCGATCTTCATGGCCAGATTCTGTCCGAAAAAGCTGCATAAAGTGTTGAAACCCGCAGTGGATCTGCTGGCCGGAATCCCCTCGGTCGTCTATGGATTCTTCGGATTGATGGTCATCGTCCCGACCATACGCAATCTCTTCGGAGGAACCGGTTCATCCATGCTTGCCGCATCAATCGTACTGGGCATTATGATCTTGCCCACGATTATCGGCGTCTCTGAGGCGGCGATCCGCGCAGTGCCCGAGAGTTATTACGAAGGGTCTCTCGCACTCGGAGCCAGTCATGAGAGAAGCGTTTTCTTCTCCGTTTTTCCGGCGGCAAAATCAGGTGTCATGGCGGCCGTGATTTTAGGTGTCGGACGGGCAATCGGCGAAACCATGGCCGTCGTCATGGTCGCGGGAAATCAGGCGATCATGCCGACTTCTATCATCAAAGGACTGCGTACCCTGACGTCAAACATCGTCATTGAAATGGGGTATGCGGCCGATTTGCATTATGACGCGCTGATTGCCACAGGCGTTGTGCTGTTCGTGTTTATATTGATTATCAACCTGATCTTTTCGATCTTGAAAAGGAGGTCGAAAACATGACAAGGGCAAAACTGCAGTCCGTCATTTTAAGGATTCTCGTCTATATCGGAATTACTTTAACCGTTTCGGCGCTCGCTTTTATTATCGTCTACATCCTCGCAAAAGGAATACCGAACATCACACTCGACCTGTTTTCGCTGAAATACAACACCACGAACTGTTCCGTCATTCCCGCGATCGTCAATACCGTCACAATGACGTTGATGTCCTTGCTCATCGCCGTACCGCTCGGCGTCTTCTCGGCGATCTATCTGGTTGAATACGCGAAACGCGGCAATAAACTCGTCGCCGTCGTGCGCATGACCGCCGAAACCCTCTCCGGCATCCCCTCCATCGTCTACGGTCTGTTCGGATATCTGATGTTCGTGGTCTACTTCGGATGGGGTTACAGCATGCTTGCGGGCGCTTTGACGCTCTCGATCATGATCCTGCCGGTCATCATGCGCACCACCGAAGAAGCGTTGAAAGCGGTTCCGGATTCATTCCGCGAAGGCAGTTTCGGACTCGGCGCCGGAAAACTGCGCACGGTTTTTAAAATCGTTCTTCCGTCGGCGATCCCGGGAATTCTCGCGGGCGTCGTGTTGTCGATCGGCAGAATCGTCGGCGAGACAGCCGCATTGATCTATACGGCTGGCACGGTTGCGCAGATTCCGGACGATGTCTTGGGAAGCGGAAGAACGCTCTCGGTACATCTGTACGCGCTCTGGAACGAAGGGCTTTCACAGGATAAGGCCTATGCGTCGGCAGTTGTGCTGCTCGTGGTCGTCGTCGGCATCAACGCACTATCGGCATTTATCGCAAAGAGGTTATCGAAGGGTAGAACAAACAATGGATAAATACAACATCGAACAACTGAATTTATTTTACGGAAATTTTCAAGCCCTGAAAAACGTCGATCTGACGATTCAGAGCAAAGAAATCACCGCCTTTATCGGCCCGTCCGGCTGCGGCAAGTCCACGCTTTTAAAATCCCTGAACCGGATGAACGATCTGATCGAGGGCTGCCGCATCGAGGGCAAAGTCCTGTTGGACGGCGAGGACATCTACGACCGCAAAATGGACGTCAACCTGCTCCGGAAACGGGTGGGCATGGTCTTTCAAAAGCCCAATCCCTTTCCGATGAGCGTTTATGATAACATCGCATACGGGCCCCGAACCCACGGCGTCAAACAGAAAGCAAAACTTGACGAAATCGTCGAAAAATCGCTTGTGGACGCGGCGATCTGGGACGAAGTCAAAGACCGGTTGAAAAAATCGGCACTCGGACTTTCCGGCGGCCAGCAGCAGCGTCTCTGCATCGCGAGGGCGCTTGCCGTCGAGCCGGAGGTACTTTTGATGGACGAACCGACCTCCGCACTCGACCCGATCTCGACCAGTAAAATAGAAGACCTTGTCACCGAGCTTAAAAAATGGTATTCTATTGTCATCGTGACCCACAACATGCAGCAGGCAACCCGAATTTCCGATAAAACAGCGTTTTTCCTGCTCGGTGAGGTCATTGAATACGGAGATACAGAAGCATTGTTCTCAACACCGAAAAACAAAAAAACAGAAGATTATATTACAGGGAGGTTCGGATAATGCGCATCAAATTTGACGAGCAGCTTCAGGCGCTGAATAACGACCTGATCATCATGGGCGCGTTGTGCGAAGACGGGATTGCATGTTCGGTCAAATCCCTGTTGGATTCCGATATTTCACTCGCCGAAAACGCCATTAAAATTGAAAAGGAAATCGATCAGAAAGAGCGTGATATCGAAACGCTCTGTATGAAACTGCTCTTGCAGCAGCAGCCGGTGGCCAGCGATCTGCGTCTCATTTCTTCGGCGCTTAAAATGGTGACCGATATGGAGCGTATCGGCGACCAAGCGGCCGATATCGCCGAACTGGTCACGTATACCGATTTGTCGGATTCCAAAAACGACATCCACATTGCGGATATGGCCAAAGCCGTCATCAAAATGGTCACAGACAGCATCGACGCCTTTGTCAAACACGATCTCGAACTTGCACAGTCGGTCATCGCATATGACGACATCGTAGATGACCTTTTCCTGAAAATCAAAAGCGATCTGATCGAACTGATTGCGTTGAATAAACAGAGCGGGGAAGTTGCGCTCGACACCATGATGATTGCAAAATACCTTGAACGTATCGGCGATCATGCGACCAACATCGCGGAATGGGTGGTTTTCGCAATCACCGGAAAACATGTTGGCGAAAACGTTTGAAATGAATTTTAAATGCCTTAGATTGTCATTAAATTAGATTTTGTCATTCTGAACTAAGTCGAAGAATCTCGGACAGATTATGGCTTACGATGCGATATTATCGGTTTTATCAATTAAAAATCATATAGAGCCCAACATCCCGATTGTTATTAAAAAAGGAAGGCAGCATAAATGATTATTGTCGTTGAAGACGACCGCGGAATCCGCGAATTGGTCGTCTATACCCTCCAAAATACCGGTTTTAAGGCCATGGGCTGTGAAAACGCGCAGGAACTCTATACGGTACTGAAAACCGAAAAACCGCAGTTGATCCTGCTTGACATCATGCTGCCGGGCGAGGACGGGATTTCCATTCTCAAGCGGCTGCGCCAAAATGCGGCGATGAAAAAAGTCCCGATCATCATGCTCACCGCAAAAGGCGCCGAATACGACAAAGTGATCGGGCTGGATTCCGGTGCGGATGATTACATCACCAAACCCTTTGGTATGATGGAGATGATTTCCCGTATCAAAGCCGTATTGCGGCGCGCGGAAGAGACCAACGACGATGTAGTCTACGCCTTTCACAACATCGTTTTAAATGTCAAAGCGCATTCGATTTCCGTCAACGGTTCCGCCGTTGAGGTGACGCTGAAAGAATTTGAATTACTGCGCCTCCTGATGAAAAACGCAGGCACCGTCTTAACGCGGGATATGCTGCTTGAAAACATCTGGGGATACGGGTTTGACGGCGAGACAAGAACGGTGGACGTACATATCGGCACGCTTCGTTCAAAATTGGGTGACAGCGGAGAGCTGATCGAAACCGTCCGCGGCGTGGGTTATCGAATCGGAAACGAAGTTTGAAATACCCATATATAAAATGGAGGTGAACCGATGAAGCGGAGAATTTTTTGGAGCATATTTCTGACGTCTTTTTTACTGCTTACTTTAACGGTAACTGCCGTGATGGGAACCGTTTATAATCAGTTCACCGACGAACGCAAAGCTGAAATTAAAACCGAAACCGGATATATTATAAGCGCCTATGACGAAGAGGATATTTCATATCTCCGGCAAATCGGCATCAACAGCGAAAACCGTATTTCTCTGGTTGCGCCGAACGGCACGGTTATATATGATAGTTTTGTCGACGCTTCCACGCTCGAAAATCACGCCGACAGGCCCGAAATCATCTCCGCACTGGAAATCGGAAACGGTGAATCTACCCGCGCTTCTGCCACCCTCGGGCAAAAAACCTATTATTACGCCGTATTATTGGACGACGGGAATGTGCTGCGTCTTGCGGCGACCATGAATAGCATGGCGACCATCATCGACAACACCGCCACTATTATTTTTATCATCTTGATTTTTGCGCTGGTAATCATCATCGTCACCGCCAATCTGCTGACAAAGCACATCGTTGCGCCGATTAACAAAATCAATCCCGAAGATCCGCTTTCTTCTGATGCTTATGAGGAATTTTCACCGTTGATTGTCAGCATTGATAAGCGGAACAAGAAAATTGACGATCAGATTCGTGTGCTGTCCGAAAAACAACGGGAATTTTCCGAAGTCACCGACGGCATGAGCGAGGCGCTGGTGATTTTCGGCGCGGACCGTAAAATTTTATCGGCAAACCGCAGCGCAAAACATGTGTTCTCCTCCTATGAACCGGAGGGTATCGGGTATTTGGAATTCTGCCGCGATATGGCCTATATCCACGTTGTCGAAGAGGCGTTTTTAGGGCGTCCGGCGCAGGAGAAATTCCGCCGCGACGGCCATATTTACCGGTTGTCCGCAGACCCGGTCGGCGAGAGCAACGAATTTGCCGCCGTGCTGTTTGTCACGGATATCACTGATTCGGAACGCGCCGAACAAATCCGCAGAGAATTCTCCGCAAATGTTTCACACGAGCTGAAAACCCCGCTGACCTCGATTTTGGGCTATGCAGAGATCATGCGCAACGGCGTCGCGAAACCCGAGGATTTCCCGCGCTTCACCAAACAGATTTACGACGAAGCCGGCCGGCTTCTTTCGCTGATCGAAGACATTATCAAACTTTCCAAGCTTGACGAGGGTGGTTTAAAACAGGAATTTCGGAAAACGGATCTCTATGAGATCTGCGAGAGCGTCGTTTCCGAGCTCTCGCAAAAGGCCCAAAACGCCGATGTCATACTGGAATTGCAGGGCGATCATCTGGCTGTCAACGGTATTGAAAACACGCTGCACGAGATGATTTTCAATCTCTGCGACAATGCGATCATCTATAACAGAAAAGGCGGTTCGGTGCTGATTGATTTAAGCACGGTGCAGGGGCATCCTGTACTCTCTGTTAAGGATACCGGCATCGGCATCGCGCCGGAACATCAGAGCCGGGTTTTCGAACGATTTTATCGAATCGATAAGAGCCATTCAAAAGCCACCGGCGGCACAGGTCTCGGCCTGTCGATCGTCAAACACGGCGCGTTGCTGCACGGTGCGGAAGTCAAATTAACCAGTACGCTGGGACAGGGCACCGAAATCAATATTATATTCCCGTAATATAAAAATAGGTTAAAACAACACCGAGGTCGTTATTTTTTCGATCTCGGTGTTAAAATTTCATATCTCGTATGAAAACGGTATTATGCCGGTCCGAGCGTTATTTTTACCTTCATCTTCGGCTTATCCGGGAACAACTTTATGGCATAATCCGAAAATTCAATTTTTCCACCGACCGCTTTCGCCTCTTTTATTTTTAACGCTTTTTCCGGTATACGGATGTCCGCCGTTATAGCGCCGATCCGGTCGAATTCTTTGCTTTCAAAATCAAGCTTGAGCAAATCGGAAGCAGCGCGGCTGATTTTATAAGTCACTGTGCCGCCAGGAACACGTAATTTCTTGATTCCGACGGTATTCCCTGCGGAAAGCCAATCCCTCGGTATGCCGGAAACCAGTTTTATTCCGCTTTCCGTTGTCAGGCACAGCGCATCGAGCAGATACCGGCAAACGGCCACGGGCGTCCAAAGATGCTGGCTGTCGCCTGTTCTTTTATCGCTGCCTTTTTCGCTCCCGCGCTCTTCGCACCAGGTGACAAAAGGCGACGCGTGATTGGCGGTCGGATAAAGATACTTGACCGCCTCGTCGCCCATCCCGGCGGACAAGTACGCCGAGGAGATATTATCAAGCGCAATCGCCACCCAAAGGCCGTCTTTGAGCCAGCCGAGATTCTTGGGCAGTCCGCCTTCGCTGATGTCGTTCTCCAACCATTTGAGCGTACCCTGAATCAACGGGTCTTTGAAATCGAGCATGTCGACAGCATACGCATATAAAGCGCCGTAGCGCGAGGTATTTTCTTTTGCCTCCGGGCCGGACGGAATATGAAAACCGCCGTTCTCATCTGCGACCGCTTCTTTTCGCAATGAAAAAATCGCATCGTCCTTGGCCTTTTGAATCCTTTTTGAGAGCAGCTTTGCGTCCTCTGAATATCCGAGAATCTCGGCGGCTTTTTTCGTTTCTCTGTCGGCAACGATCGAAAATAGCGAATGCGGATAAAACACCCCATAAAAGTCGCCGTTGTTCATCAGTCCGCAGTCGCCCATCCCGCGCGGCATGAGTCCGCGGCATGAGGGATTTTGATCATTCTCCGTCGAAAGCCGCATGCGGTTCTGAAAATCCGAATTTGCCTTCATCATCGGATAGATTTTTTTGAGAAAGTCCTTATCTCCTGTAAGACGGAAATGTTCAAAAGCAAAATAAGATTTGATACCTGCTGTCATCCACATTTTTGCATTCCAGCCGGTCGGCGTATTCCAATCCCCGTCGTTCCCGCAGCCGCCCATATGAACCGGCATATCCTCCCGAACCTCTTTTGAAAAGCCCATACGATCGAATATTTCATCCGCTATCACCGGTTCGGTATCGTTTGGAGATCGATAAACTTCCGTTCCGCATGTAACGCTGTATTCATTTTTTCTTATTTTTTCGCGCATGACAAAGAGGTCGGCCAGGCAGGCGTCAAATACGCTTTTCATCCCCTCATCCGGAATTATCGGTATGCAGTGCGAAATGAGATATTTTTTCCAATCTTCTTCGGCCTTTTTTATCTCAGAGGCGAAATCGATCTGCTCGATTTTATCGATATCGGAATAGACGTATTTTTGATACGGGATAAAGATATAACCGGCACACTCTTTTCCCACTTTCAGATCAAATTCCGCATAAGAAGAATTCCACGGTTTGGGATGCTTGTCACTGTCAAACAGCACTCCGGCTTCTTTGCTGATTCGAACGGGATCGGAGTATCTGTCCGCACCGCGAAACATGGAGATGATCCTGTCAGAGCGATCCCATTGAAGGCAGATCAGTATATTTGCATTTTTCCCGTCAACCCACGCCGGATTATGAATAAAACCGCTTCCCTTGATCGCTTCACCGATCACGGTGAGTGCGTGAGCTTTCCCATCCGCAGAATCGGCTCTTATGCGGATAACAGCGCCTTCGCCTGCGGCGATCCCATAAAATTCAACCAAAACGCCCTCTGCGTCAATGGCAGCGTGAAAAGCCGGAGTTCCGTCCTTCGCCCTTCGCCAACTGTTGAATTCAACCTTTTTTCCGTCGATTAAAACGGTGTATTCGACCGCTCTTTCAATTGCAGGCGTCTGATAAGCATTATAGACCGAGTTGAGCAGCGAATGATAGCTGAACGAGAATTTGATGCTGTTTTTTGATATATCAGTGAGGATTTTATCGCTTCCCGACGGAAGCGATAGGGTGATCCGGTGGGGCGGGGCAAACGCATACGAAAAATCGACTTTTTCCATAATCAAATCTCCTACAATTTTCACGAATTTGGTCCTTAAAATTCATTGGGCGTACTAAAACAACAGGTTCTTCTCAATCCAGTCGGCTACGCCATTCTCATCGTTGCTGCCGGTGATTTCATCGGCGGCTTCTTTGATTTCGGGAATGGCGTTTTCTACCGCGACGCCGACACCACAGCGTTTGATCAGTTCCAAATCGACCATGTCATCACCGAAAGCCGCGACCTGCGCCGCTATGATTCCGAGCCGCGGGAGAACGGCCTCAAGTGCAGTCATTTTTTCGGCCTCGAAGTGCGCGAATTTTCCCCACAGTTCACCGATATAACTGACATAGCTGCAGTTTGGATACTTTGCTGCGATTTCATGACCGAGTTTGCTGCCGAAAACTTCCGCTGTAATTTTATATGTCGGAACACTAAGTGGTTTTCTGAAATTATATATGATACCGTTGGCGTAATCCGGGTGATCGGGCGGGGAAGTGTAGCTGACCAGATAACGGTCTTGTGTGGCGACAGCGATATCACCGACGACGGGATTGTTTACCAATTCCGTAATAATGCCGTCCGTTGTGTCTGCCGAAAGCATTCGTTTGTAAAGTTCCGTGCCCTGATACATTACCAGACCGCCGCTGTTTAAAATACAGACATCCGGTTTTAAGATATCACAGATCCGTTTTGAAGCCCATTCCGAACGAGCCGTGGCGATTGCAGTCATTATTCCATTGGGTTTGCATTTTTCAAAAGCCGCGACAGAGCGTTCGGATATTGATTTATCGGTTTTCAGCAATGTACGGTCCAAATCACAAACGATCAATTTTATCTTCATTATAGCTCCTTTAAAAGCCAACGGGCCAAACAAAGTTCTTTCAATAGATTATATCATTCAATCAAATATTCGCCAATAAAAAAGTTTAAAATTTCTGTCGAATTTTCTTGACAAGTTCATTTAAACTATGTTATCATAGCCGCAAAGGAGAGGTTACTCCGAATGCGTTGATCCGTACACGGTACGTTCATCACGCATGCCCAAGTTGATCTTTAAACGCGCACTGTGAGGCCGGCAAGATTGAGGGTATAACTGTATCGTTATAACTATGATCTTGCCAGAGAATCGGCAGGATCATTATTTATATACGGAGGTGGCGGACAATGAAGCTTAAATTCAAAGTAATGGACGCAGACGCGATGAATCGCGCTCTTATCCGCATCGCCCATGAAATCGTAGAAAAAAACAAGGGCACCGATGATTTGTGTTTTATCGGGATACGGCGCAGAGGCGTCCCGCTTGCAAAAGCGCTTTCAAAAATCATCAAGCAGTTTGAAAACACCGAAATCCCCGTGGGAATACTTGACATCACATTATACCGCGACGACCTGACGCTTACTGCACAGGATCCGGTGGTAAACAGCACAGACATTCCGTTCGACATGAACGGCAAGAAAGTCATTTTAGTGGATGATGTGCTTTTTACCGGACGGACTGCAAGAGCGGCGATCGATGCGGTATTTTCTTTCGGAAGACCGGCGAACATTCAACTGATTGCATTGATAGACCGCGGACATCGAGAACTGCCGATCCGTGCAGATTATGTGGGCAAGAACATTCCGACAGCGTTAACGGAATTGGTCGCAGTAAAATTACCGGAATTCGACGAAGAAGAGGGGGTTTATCTCTACGAAATTTGATCGCGGTTATTTTGTGGGCTTCCACTTAATAATATATAATTTCTCTCCCGAAAAACAGAAAGGACGGTCATAACCAATGAAACTCATCTACGACGTCAAAGACAAGCCAAAGTTCGGACAACTGCTGCTATTCGCACTTCAGCAGTTACTGGCAATCATGGCCGCGACCCTGGTCGTTCCGATCATCGTGAACAACTCGGGTGCAACAAACCTCGAAATGGATCCCGCGGCGGCACTTCTCGGTGCAGGCGTAGGCACTTTGATTTACCTCCTGTTTACAAAAGGCAGAAGCCCGGTTTTCTTGGGAAGCTCGTTTGCCTTTATGACCGCAATGTTCTCGGCGACAGCCTTCGGCTATTTCGGAATTATCGCAGGTGCTATTTTGGCCGGTCTCGTCTATGTCATCATCGCAGCTATCATCAAAATTGTCGGCACCAAATGGGTTTCCAAACTCATGCCTCCAGTCGTTATCGGTCCGACGGTTGCTCTGATCGGACTTTCTCTGGCGGGCAGTGCGGTCGGTAACCTCACAAAAGCTTCCGCAACCGGTCAGACATATAATCTGATTGCAATTCTCTGCGGTCTGATCACACTGGCGGTAACCGTTGTCTGCGCCACTTATGGCAAAAAACTTTCCAAGCTGATTCCGTTCATCATCGGTATTCTGGCCGGATATGCAGCTGCTTCCGTCTTTACAGTCATCGGAAATGCAACCGGCGTCGAATATCTGAAAATCATCAATTTCTCCGCACTTCAGACGAACTTTGCCCCGGTGACATTTGAAAGCTTTATCCATGTTCCGAAGTTTGCATTTGTTCAGGCGATCACCGAAGCGCCGAATTTCGACTGGGCCAATATGGGCACGATCGCATTGCTTTATATGCCGGTTGCCTTCGTTGTCTTTGCCGAACATATCGCTGACCATAAAAATCTTTCTTCCATCATCGAAAGAGACCTGCTTGAAGATCCGGGCCTTTCGCGCACCCTTATGGGCGACGGTGTCGGTTCCATGGTCGGCGCATTCTTCGGCAGCTGCCCGAACACGACTTATGGCGAATCCATCGGCTGCGTAGCCATTACGAGAAATGCTTCGGTTTACAGCATTCTTTATGCTGCGGCCGGTGCGATTATCCTTTCGTTCCTAAGCCCGTTTGTGGCCTTCATCAACACGATTCCGGATTGCGTAATGGGTGGTGTCTGTATCGCACTCTACGGCTTCATCGCTGTCAGCGGCTTAAGGATGTTTAAAGAAGTTGACCTCAACAAGAACCGCAACCTGTTCGTCGTCAGCGTTATCTTAATCACAGGCGTCGGCGGTCTTGCACTGAACTTCGGAAAAATCACGATCACCGAAATCGCCGCAGCGTTGATTCTCGGCATTCTGACCAACGTCCTCCTTTCCGGTAAATCCGCACAGGAAGAATAATTCCTGTTCTCATAAAGACATACAAAAAGAGCGTTCGCAAAGCGAGCGCTCTTTTTGTATGCGCTTTTCCGTTCGCGTAAAATAAAAGACCGTTGGCGCAGAATTTCAATTTATATTTCTGTTTTATGATAATATAAGACGAATGCATGAGAATATGCCTTGATTTTATCAATATTAATCCATGTTTTTAATTACATTTCAGATTGACTGAATCCATATAAAATGATATTATATGCACGGGAGGATTTTATGAGTTTGCATTCAATCACGCATGAAGACGTTGCAGAATTATTAAAGAAGATTATCATCGCTCGCACACAAGCAACGGAAGAGAAAAATGACGAAACTTTGACTCAGTTGGCGAAAAAACAAGCCGAAACTGCAGAAGCTTATTTGCTGACAGACGACATCGAACAGTCCAGACACTATTTTACATATTCATCAGAGACGCTGGAACAGATCTCAGATCTTTGCGTCAAAGTGGATTTTTACGAACGCATCGGAAAGGCTTTTACCCGTGCGGGAAAGTTTTCTGACGCTTCGGGTTATTTTTTAAAAGCTGTAACGGCTTATGAAACTGTTCCGCAGGATACACCTGAGAGAAGAAACGAACTCGCACTGCTTTACAAATTCTGTGCATCGGCCATGTTAAAAACCCGCCATATCGACGATGCCGTTGCGCTGTTGACAAAAAGACGGGACATGTTAAAAAACGCTTATAAAGAAGCCGTTATTTTGTCCGATTTGTTGGGGTGGGCTGACGCTCTTTACGATCTCGGCAGCGCATACAGCCATTACGAAGCTTTTGATGCGGCTTTGAAATTATACGATGAAGCCATTTCGCTTTATAATACCGCGGAGAGAGATTTTAAGGCCGATTCACGCAGAGAGATTGCAAATTGCCTGATCAGTATCGGCGGAATTTATGAGTTGAATAAAGACTATCAATCGGCTCTTGAACAATTTGAAAAAGCACTGGAGATCAACCGGCGGCTTGCCATCAGAGACGGAGACGAATCCTCACTGAAACACTTATCCGCAAGCTGTACACATACGGCGGAGCTCTATGAAATGATGGAGCGCTTAGTTGACGCGCTGGCACTTTTTCGTGAAAAAGCCGATGTCAATCTTCGCCTTTCAAAACTCAAACCCGTGATTGAAGCACCCGAAATTCTTTTTCTCGTACCATCCGAAAATTTTGCTCAACGGCTCGAACGGCTTGAATCAAAACTACCTTGGTATTCGTTGCTCTTTGAAATGGACAATCCGGGCCACGACAAATTATATATCACCTATTATACAATGGGACGTTTTACCGAAGAACTTGCAAGAAAGAATAATCGTCCGGAGCTATATGACGAATCATTAAAACTGTTTGAAGCATCTGAATCCATTTTAAACACACTTACCGAAGAATTTTCAGATTTAAAACTGGATGCCCAACTGCGTGAAATTAAATCTGCAGTCAAAAGAATTCATTCATATATTAATCAAAAAGGGGAATTTGAAGAATAAATCTTTCAAACCCGATCAGCGAAAGGATGGTTTATCATTATGATGAATGAGCGTTTGATCAATGAATTGGCTATCAACGGAGGTCCCAAAGCCGTACCGAATCCATTGCCGCCGAGAGGGCATTTCGGTGCCGAGGAAAAGGCCGCTGCAAACCGTATCATCGACGAGGCCATTTCAAAAGGCGTCGCACCGGGATACGGCGGTCCCGAAGAGGAAATTTTCTGTAAAGAATTCTCCGAGATGATGGGCGGCGGGTATGCCGACGCGGTCAACGGCGGAACTACGGCGGTATTCGTCGCACTCCGCGCTCTGGAACCCGAGCCGTTTTCCGAAGTCGTCGTCGGCCCGATCACCGATCCGGGCGGAATCATGCCGATTGTGATGGCCAACTGCATCCCAGTGGTGGCGGACGCCTATCCGGGCTCTTTCAATACCAATCTCGAAGCTGTTAAAAAAGCCGTCACCAACCGCACGTCTGTGATTATCATCCCGCATATCGCCGGCGAACCTGCTGAAATTGATAAAATTTGTGAATTCGCAAAATCCAAAGGGATAAAAATCGTCGAGGACTGTGCGCAAGCACACGGCGCAAAACTAAACGGTAAATTGGTCGGCACCTTCGGCGATATCGCTGCCTATTCAATGATGTTCGGCAAGCATACCTGCATGGGCGGACAAGGCGGCGTGGTTTTCACGAAAGACGAGGATTTATATTGGAAAGTCCGTCGGTATTCCGACCGTGGTAAACCGTTCGGCCTGCCCACCGGAAGCACCAACTGTGTCGCTTCGTTAAACTTCAACGGAGACGAACTGGGCTGCGCCATCGGACGCGAACAGATTAAAAAGACTGCTGCAATCGCCGAGGGCAGACGCAGAGTTATCAATAAGATCCTCTCCGAAATAGCCGAGGTCAAAGCGCTCCGTCAGCCCGAATTCATCCCCGGATCGGAACCGTCGTTTTGGTTTTGGAGACTGTTGTTCGACGACAGCACCGTTAACTGTACCAAACAGGAATTCGGCAAAGCGGTTGCCGCTGAGTGCAATATGAACGTGCTGCCCGATTATCCCGGACTGCCGTTTACCTTTGATTGGTTTCAAAATCAACGCGCATTCGGCACAGGGCATTTCCCATGGTCCGCACCGCAAAATATCAGCGGAAACAAGATCACAAATCTTGACGATATGCCCGTCGCCAAAAAATCAATCGAAGATACGATTTTGTTCTATATTTTCGAAAGCTGGAGCGATGAGGACTGTGTAAACGTCGCAAAGGCCATTAAAAAAGTATATAACGCCTACAAAAAATAAGAGGTTTTTATCATGAGAATTGACGATCACAATCATGCCGACTGGTATGGATATAACTTTGACAGATTTATTGAAAACATGGATGAACGGGGAATTGATATCACATGGCTTCTTTCATGGGAGTGTCCGGACGATGAATTTGATCCCAACACGCTGCATGTGTTTGCACATAAACCGGGCGTTGGACCCGTCCCGTTTGAAAATTGTCTGGCTTATAAGTTGAAGGCTCCCGACCGCTTTGTACTCGGTTATGCGCCCGATCCGAGAAAACCCGGCGCAATCGATCGGTTAAAATCGATGAAATCCCTGTATGATGTTCGGGTTTACGGAGAAATCAAACTTCGTATGATGTACGATAATTATGACGCAATCCGTATGTTCCGATATTGCGGAGAGCAGGGCATGCCGGTTCTGGTTCATCTGGATTATGAGTTTGACAAAGGCGGGCATCCGTTTCCCAACTGGTGGTACGGCGGCGGCATCGATGCGTTTGAACGTGCCATTGCCAAATGCCCCGAGACCAATTTTCTGGGACATGCTCCCGGTTTCTGGGCGCATATCTCAGGCGATGACCAATTTGATAAAGATCCGTATCCTACCGGGAAAGTGCAGCCGGGCGGTAAAATTATCGAGATGCTCGAGAAATACCCGAACTTCTATTGTGATATGTCGGCGGGTTCGGGCGCAAACGCACTCGACCGCGATCATGAATTTTCACGAAAATTTTTAATTGATTATCAAGACCGTGTTCTTTACGGGCGTGACTGGTTCGATAACCGCCATCAGGAAGTTTTGGCCACGCTCAATCTGCCTCAAGAGGTTTTAGACAAAATCTATTACAAGAACGCGTTAAAGCTCGTTCCGCTGGATTGAGGTATTTATGATCATCTTACAGCCCCATGAAAAAAGATCAATCAAATGCGCCATCTTTGATTTCGACGGAACACTTTCGACGCTGCGCTGCGGCTGGGAAGAGGTCATGCGCCCGTTGATGTACGAATGCATCACAGGCGATAAACAACTTTCCGAATCAGAAAGAGAACGAATTAAAGCAGATATTTATGCTTATGTCGACGAATCGACCGGCATCCAGACTATCGGACAGATGAAATGGCTCACTAATGCTGTAAAGGAATACGGCTTTAATCCGGGCGCATCGGATGATCCGTGGTTTTATAAGGCCGAATATAATCATCGGCTGATGGAACATGTCGCCGTAGAACGTGACAAGCTGATCAATGGCGAAATTAAACCCGAGACCTATCTGATCCGCGGCTCGGAAGCGTTTTTGAAAACGCTGAAAAGTCATGGGATCAAACTTTTCGCCGCCAGCGGAACCGATGAAGAAGACGTGATTAAAGAGGCGACCGCACTCGGCCTTGCAAAATATTTCGACGAAATCGCCGGTTCGAAACCGCATTCGGAACAGTGTTCTAAAGATGAGGTCATCAAAAAGCTGTTAAAAGAGAATAGTGAGATGATCGTAATCGGCGACGGTAAAGTTGAAATCCGCTTGGGCCGTGAAAATGGTGCGCTGACACTCGGTGTTGCCTCGGATGAACAGGCGAGGCAGGGAATAAACCCCGTAAAGGGAAAGCGCCTTACAGTATCCGGTGCACATGCGATTGTCGGCGACTTCGGAGATCTTGATGAAATCATGGAGTGGATGTTATGAGCAACAGAGACAAACAGTTGGATACCTCGGGGCTGAAGATGTTTTCTTCAAAAGATCGAATCAATTTGGTTACAATAAAGGGTCTGATGACCCCGGGTGTCACGCCGCATCCGGAGTTTTCCGCAGACGGTTTTGACGAGCTGGTGGAGCGCATTCTAACCGCACGAAAAAACGGGCGTCCGGTGATCTGGAGTATGGGTGCGCATGTGATCAAAAACAATTTATCTCGATACATCATCGAGTTGATCAAAATGGGTATCATCACACACGTGGCTTCAAACGGCGCAGGCAGCATTCACGATTTTGAGTTGTGTTATCTGGGCGGCACCAGCGAAGACGTTCCCACGGCCATCGAGGACGGTTCTTTTGGCATGTGGGAAGAGACCGGTGCCTGGATGAACGAAGCGATCTCGGCGGGTGCAAAAGATGGTATCGGCTATGGTGAATCGCTGGGCAGATACATTGACCGAAACCCGCAGAAGTTTCCGTTTCGAAACGACTGCGTGATCTACCAGTGTTATAAACACGATATCCCGGCGACCTATCACATCGCTTTAGGTACCGACATCATTCACCAACATCCGACCTGCCGCATGGAAGACATCGGTAAGTGCAGCGGAATCGATTTTAAAAAAATGTGCAACAGTGTCTCACAACTTGACGGCGGCGTCTATTTGAACTTCGGCTCATCTGTGATCGGACCCGAGGTGTTTTTAAAAGCGCTTTCCATCGCACGCAACCTCGGTTATCCGACTTTCCATATCACAACCGCGAATTTTGACCTGACCGACCTCGGCGATTTCCGCAAAAAGATCGGTTATAATGACCCGAATTATTACTACAGGCCGCGGAAGAATATCGTCAACCGTCCGACCAGCATGGGCGGCAAGGGCTGGCATTTTGTCGGAAACCATCTGGCAACCATTCCGACGCTGTATGATAAAATTGCGGAGGGACTGCGCTGTGACTGATATCAGAGAATTACTGAGCCGGATCGACCGCGTAAAAATCGGCGTGATCGGCGATTTCTGCGTCGATATCTATTGGCACGCGGACATGACGAGAAGCGAACTCTCCCGCGAGACGCCGCATTTCCCGCTGCCCGTTTATAAAGAACAGGTCTATCTCGGGTCCGCCGGCAATGCAGCCGCCAATATTGCGGCGCTGAAACCGGAAAAACTCTTTGTCTGCGGCATTTACGGCGACGACTGGCGAGGCGCTCTGATGAATCAGAAATTTCAAGAGATCGGGGCCGACACTGCCGGCATGATCTGCGAAAACGGACGTCTGACCAACGCCTACTGCAAGCCGATCCGGCACGGGATGTCCGATACGGTCTATGAGGACCCGCGCCTCGATTTTTATTCGAATACGCCGATATCGGCTGACAGCGAAAACCGCATCATTGAAGAATTAAAGAAAATGGCGAAAAAAGTCGACATCATCTGCGTCAACGATCAATTTGAAAACGGCGTAATCACGGAAATGGTCCGTGCCGCCGTCATTGAAATCGCGAGGGCAGGGAAAGCGGTTATCGTTGACAGCCGCAACAACATCAACAAATTCTCTTATGTTACCGTCAAACCCAATGAGACCGAATTTTGCCGTGCATTCGGCGTAAATTCGCTGGAACCGAGCCAATACGGAACTTATGCGCTCAATTTTGCCAATGCAAAACACTGCAATGTGCTGCTCACGTTGGGGCCGAACGGATCGATGTACTGCGACGGGAAAAGCGTCACCTCTATACCCGCGAAAGACAGGGATGCAAAAGGCCCGTTTGATATCTGCGGTGCGGGGGATACTTTCATCTCCGCGTTTTCCTGTATATCCGCAACCGGCTGCGATCCGATCATCAGCGCGGAAGTCGCATCAGCCGCATCGGCGGTGACAATCAAAAAAATTGGCGTCACGGGAACCGCAACGCGCGAAGAAATCGCTTCTGTATTTTAGATTTATCTGATATTTTATACTTGCTTATTACATTTGCTTTTTGATTTTTTTAAGCGCACCTTTTTCGAGGCGGGAAATCTGGGCTTGGGAGATTCCGATCTCCGAGGCCACTTCCATTTGCGTTTTTCCTTCGAAAAAGCGCAAAGATAAAATTTGCTTTTCCCGATCCCCAAGTGCATTGATTGCCTCACGCAGCGAAATCTCATTGAGCCAGGCGTTGTCGTCGTTTTTATCGCTGATTTGGTCCATGATATAAAGCGTATCACCCGAATCGGAAAAAACGGGGTCATATAAGGATACCGGATTGACTAAGGATTCGAGTGCAATCACAACTTCCTCTTTCGGGATATTCAGCTCTTTTGCAATCTCCTCAATATTGGGTTCACGGGAGAGTTTGTTCGTCAGTTTTTCTTTGGCTTGCATAGCTTTATAAGCCAGATCTTTGGTTGAACGGCTGACTCGGATCGGATTATTGTCACGCAAAAACCGCCTGATTTCACCAATAATCATCGGGACTGCATAGGTGGACAGCATCACGCCATGCCCTTCGTCAAAATTGTCGATGGCTTTGATTAATCCGACACAACCGACCTGAAATAAATCATCGGGGTTCTCTCCGCGGTTTGTAAAGCGTTGAATCACGCTTAAAACCAACTTCAGATTTCCGTTAATCAATTCTTCTCTGGCGGCTTTATCGCCCTTTTTGGAACGCTGCATGAGATTGGTTTTTTCGCTCTGGGTAAGGGTTTTCAGCTTAGAAGTGTTGATTCCGCTGATCTCTACCTTGCTGTTTTGCAAGAGAATCCCTCCCATCTCGGCGGTTGTTTCAACACATAAAGTATTTGCCGAAACGGGTATGAAAATTCAAAAATTCGGGGGAAAATCGCGGAACATTTTGGTAGAAATACCTTGTTTATATTTCCCGAAAAAACAGCATAGCATCAACAGTGAAAACAACAGCACTGTAAAGTTAATATACTTTATAGCCAAATATATACCAGATACGAAAAGAGAAGCAAGTGCAAAAACATTAATTGTAAGAATAAAAACGGGTGAAAGTATTTCCCGTAAAATTCGATCTCCGTCCAACGGCGGAACAGGGATCAGATTGATCGCGGAAAGGAATAAGGAGATAACGCCTATTTGATTATATCCCAATAAGAAGGCTGCTGCCGAAAGTGTCAGCCCGGCAAACGGACCTGCGACGGTAATAAGAATTTCACGAAGAGATGTAACCGGACTCTTCACGATCCCGAATCCGATAACGGTCAAATTGAACTCCTTTATTTCTGCATTGAAAATCAAACATGCGAAAAGATGGCCGAATTCATGAACCAAAGCACATAACAAAATAATAACGGCCGTTTGATCGATGCAGATAACCGCACCCAAAACCGCGACCGCCCAAAAGCTGATGGTAATTTTTATTTGACTGCCGCTTACAGAATCCATTCTGGATCTACATAGACGCCGTTGATTCGAACTTCAAAATGCAGATGCGGTCCCGTTGACCAGCCCGTGCTGCCGACAGTGGCGATCTTTTCTCCGCTTTTTACGCTTGCACCTTTGCTCTTCAACAATTTCTTGCAGTGTGCATAAAAGGTTTGAGTGCTGTCACTGTGCTGGATGAGCATGTAATATCCCCAAACGTCGCTGTAACCGCGCTCAATGACTTTACCTGCGGCAGCTGCATAAATGGCAGTACCTGAATTTGCGGCAATATCGGTACCGGTATGAAAACCGAATAAACCTGTGATCGGATGATAACGGTATCCGAATTTGCAAGTGATCTTTCCCGTGATCGGCGCATTTAGTTTTACGTCGCTGAAATACGGTTCAAAACTGCAGCCGTCCGGCGCTTTTAACAGACCGCCTTCGGCTTTCTGCGCAAAACTATCGGTTTTTGCGGTATCGGTCTCGGTCAGCAACGATACCGGTACGAGATCGCCGCAATAGGTGACGGTCTCCTCATTATCAATTTTATAATTGCTGATGCTAATCGTCTGAACAGCCAATATATCCTCTCCGGAAACGGAGAGACCTGAAAGTATATCCTGAAGCTCGGAGGTCTCGGTCTCTTCGGGCACTTCACTTTCTTCCGGCTGCGTTGAGGTCGCAGGCTCGGAGATCTCTGATTCCCCAAGCTGTCCGGCGATATATTCGGCGAGTTTCTCCGCAGCCGTCTGCTGTGAAGATGTCTCGGAAGACGATGTTTCCCCGATTGCGCCGCCGATGAAACCATTGATCTTTTCAAATGTATCAGCAGCAAAGGCCTTGATTAATAACAATGAAGCAATTAATAGAAAAACGACGATACACTGCAGCTCAAACACTGATAATGGCGATTTTTTGGGCTGAGAATCGGGTTGTTTCTCCCGGTCGTTTTGCGGCTTGTTGTAACGCCTGTATGTGGTCATATCAATCATCCATCCTTTTCGCGGCGTTTGTATCTGTGCAAAATATATGAGCGCATCAACGAAAAAATGAACTTGACAGCCGGAGTGGGGAATGTTAAACTTGGTACAGCAATTCTAGGAGGTTTTATATATGCAAAATGCACCGACCGTAAAACTCGGAATCGTCGCAGTCAGCCGCGATTGTTTCCCAAAAGATCTCTCTCGGGAAAGACGTTCCGCCGTGGTTGCCGAATGCAAGAAACTCGGTTTTTCTGTTTTTGAATGTCCGCAGATCGTCGAGGACGAACCGGATGTACCCAAAGCGCTCTCCCAGTTGAAAGATGCCGGTGTGAACGCAATGGTCGTCTTTTTGGGGAATTTCGGCCCTGAAGGGCCCGAGACCATGCTTGCCCAACGCTTTGAGGGACCGGTTATGGTGGTTGGCGCCGGCGAGGAAAACAGCGGGGACGCGTTGATGGGGAATCGCGGAGACGCCTACTGCGGAATGCTGAATGCCTCGTTTAATCTCGGTTTGCGCAAAGTCAAAGCCTATATCCCGGAATATCCGGTCGGCACGCCCGATGCAGTGGCGGCAATGATTGAGGAATTTATTCCGATTGCCCGAGTTTACGTCGGAGTGAAAAAGCTGAAGATTTTTTCGTTCGGCCCCAGACCGTTTAATTTTATCGCTTGCAACGCGCCGATCAAGCAACTTTTCGATCTCGGCGTTGAAATCCAGGAGAATTCGGAACTTGACCTGTATGACGCCTATTTGAAACACGCAGATGATCCGCGCATTGCACAGGTCAAATGCGAGATGGAAAACGAGCTTGAGGGACACAATAACTTCCCGGCAGTCATGGATAAACTTGCCCAATACGAGATTACGCTCATCGATTGGCTCGAAAATAATCTGGGTATCTGTGAATACGGCGTTTTTGCCAACAAGTGCTGGCCGGCGTTCCAGACCATGTTCGGCTTTGTCCCGTGCTATGTCAATTCCCGTCTGGCGGCAAAAGGCTATCCGGTCGCCTGCGAAACCGACTCCTATGGCGCGCTGTCCGAATACATACTCTATCTTGCGACCGGAATGACGCCGACGCTGCTCGATGTCAACAACACGGTCCCGGCCGATATGTATAAAAAGAACCACCGCACCATCGGAAGCCTCACCAATGAAGAATTGTTCATGGGGTTTCATTGCGGAAACACTTCCATGTGCAATCTGAAACCTAAGACCGGCGCATTGAAATATCAGTTGATTATGAAACGTCTGATCGAACCCAACAGCGAACCCAATGTCAGCCGCGGAACGCTAGAAGGTCAGCTGAAACCCGGTGATGTCACGATGTTCCGCATTCAAGGCGCCGCAGAAGGTCATATTTCGAGTTATGTTGCACAGGGGCAGATTCTCGATATCGATCCCTGTTCATTCGGCGGTATCGGTGTTATGGCAATCCCGGAAATGGGCCGGTTTTACCGCCACGTCCTGATTGAAAAACACTTTCCGCACCACGCCGGAATCGGATTTGCACACGTCGGAAAAACCTTATTCGAGGTGTTGAAACTGCTCAGCGTCGAAGACATCAACTACAATCAACCGGCGTCACTACCTTATAAAACGGAGAATCCGTTTAAATAAACATCATAAAAGAGCAGGGGCCGCAGCAATTGCTGCGGCCCCTGCGTTTTATGACGTTTTTAGTGTGTCATCAAGTCTATGTAACCGGGTGGGGTTTTCTGCGAATCGGAAATTTTTTTCTGAACAGGCAGAACGGCGCATAGAAGAGAAATGCGCCAAGGCACATCAATGGAATATAGATTAAGTCATTGATAAACCAGCCGTATCTTTGACAAATTGCTTTGAATACGATCAGTGGTGAATTTGCCGGGCCGATATAAAAATTATTCATCGAGCCGCCGGAGACTTTCCAAAAAGCACAGTTGATACCGAAGGCAATTCCGCATAAAACTAAATAGAGCAGCACCGCCCGTTTATAATTTTCAAGTTTTAGACCCGCACGGCCCGAAAAACCCAGATAAAGTCCGACAAATACCAGTGTCATATGCCAGACGAACGCATGGATTGTAAGCGTCCAATAGTTATGTACAAGCCCCGATGGTTCGGTGAATGCGATAAATCCGCCGAATAGATTGAATGCAAGCATGAAATCGTACATCGCGCCTGAAACGGTTTTATTTTTCAATAACGGTGCAATCACGCACAAAAACATTGGGATGGAACAAAGCTGAAAAGGAAACAACCACCAAATTTTGCTTATGTCTCGGTTATAAACAACAAAATAACGGAAGGAAATTTTATAAACTTCGAAAAGAATTAGTAACAAACCAATTCCAATGAGCAAGAAACGATTTTGTTTATCGTTCAATTTACGCAGCCGCCATGCTAAAAAAATGCTGAGTGCAAGACCGACGAAAAAGAACGTCAGATGAAAACTCCCGTATGCAGGAGGAGGCGTCATTTCCCACGCGGTCCAATTTAAAAACCTGATAAACATTACTTTAAAACTGTGCCGGCTTCAGTATTGTTTTTACGGCACAGCACCATGATTTTTATTTACTCTCGCTCACTGCGCAATACAAAAATCGAACCGACCGCAGCAGCAAGTCCGACGGCAAGTCCCAACCAGATGGATACATACCGGAACAACGCCCAATATGCAGCGCTGTAGACGAGATACACACCCGCTCCGATGGGAATATAGATCATTGAATCCTCCTCACGGGCCAATGCACTGGAGGCGAGATAAGCCGCCAGAATAATGATAAAAGAGGTCAGCAGAACTTCGAAAAGAGCAATCCCGAAATCCACGACGGGGATTTGTAAGAGCGCATCGGCGTTTTGCTGATATTGTTCCGCTGTCATGCCGCCCTCTGTGACAGTATAATTGCCGAGAAGCAGTTGCAGATAACTGAAATGCTCCTTCGCCCCATCCAATAATTTGAACGCAGCAGCACCGGCGCCAATGGTGAAAAAATCTTTGTATCTGTAAGAAAAATTGACAAAAACTTTGACACTGAAATAGGCGCAGAAAGCCAAAATAATGGCTTGAATCGCAAAAACGATCATCTGAACGCCGAATGCGTTTGAATCAAACGCCCCGGTCGATAAAGAAATTTGTTTTGCAATGTAATCGACCGCATCCACAAGCAGGAAAACAAACAGGCCGATGATGAACACACGGAATTTACCGTGCAGCTTCAAACAGGAAAACAGCGCAAGAAAGAGCACCCCCAGCAATTCAAGGACTATGCTCACATACAACAAAAGAATATGCGTGTTCATTTTTTATCCTCCGTAAAATGAAATTCCGCAATCGTTTCAAGCGATTTGCGTTGTTTCGTCCGAAGTGTATCATTTGCCGCATAACCGATTGCAATCACCAGACGAACGCGTTCCTGTTTTGATATGCCAAGCAAATCTTTCAGTTTGGTTTCGTTAAGCCATCCGAGAATACAAGTGGACAGACCCAGATCCGTGGCTTCCAAACAGAAATGTGCCACCGAAAGCCCGATATCAATCGGTGCAAACTGCTGATCCTTTACTTTGCCGCCAAGTCGGGACATTAAATTTGCTTCACTCTCCAGCACAACCGCAAAAGCCGGACTGTTGCTTGCGAACTTGTTCATGCCCATGTCCTGAACGCATTTTGCAACCTTTGGGCTGAGTTCCGGTTCGTTAACGACAATATAGCGCCAAGGCTGTGAATTGCACGCCGACGGTGCAAGACGTGCCGATTCGACACATCTTAGCAGTTTATTGTTTTCAACCGGAGCATCCTTGAAATTGCGGCAGCTCTCACGCTTTTGAATGAGTTCAAAAAACTCCATATTAATTTGACACCTCGCATAATATATTTTCGATCTGCCAGTTGACCGGTTCAATACCGTTATTAACAAGAAATTGATTGGCCTTGGAGAAATGCTTACATCCGAAAAAGCCGTTATAAGCCGAGAGCGGACTCGGATGGACAGTGGTCAGCACCAAATGGTTGGGATGGGTCAGGATGGGCACTTTGGCTCTGGCGTTTGCGCCCCATAATAAAAATACAATCGGATTGGGGTTTTCATTGAGCAATTCTACGATTTTAGTGGTCAGCAGTTCCCATCCGGCACCCTTGTGGCTGTTCGGTTGGCCTTCACGGACTGTGAGCACCGTATTGAGCAGCAACACGCCCTGTCTTGCCCAAGTGGTCAGCTCTCCGTGATTCGGGGGATTGATTCCGAGATCTGATTTGATTTCGGTAAAAATATTTTTGAGGGAAGGGGGTGGTTCGATGCCTTTTTTCACCGAAAAGCACAACCCGTGCGCCTGTCCGGGACCGTGATAGGGATCCTGTCCTAAAATGACAACTTTAACTTTGGAATAAGGCGTATATTTCAAAGCGTTGAAAATATCATACATACTCGGATAGACCCGGTAATGTGAATATTCGGATTTTAAAAATTCTCTGAGTTTCTGATAATAAGGCGCTTCGAATTCTCCGGCGAGTAATTCGTCCCATTCGTTACCGATGCAAACCATCCGCGCACCTCCCGTTTAATACCAATTATAGCCGTTGAAGGGGCTGTGGTCAAGACCGAGACCATAACACGAAAAAAATCCTCACAAAAGAGTTGAAAATTGCCTTTGAATGTGGTATAATACCACGGAATTCGCATGCGTCGGGTTCTCAAAGGGGTGCCGTTCATTACGGTTCTTTGAGCGGGGCACTGTCTCCCCAAAGCGGCGCAGAGGATCTAAAACCAAAATTTTAGGAGGAAACCACAATGGCAGTCGTATCCATGAAACAGCTGCTGGAAGCCGGCGTCCACTTCGGACACCAGACCAGACGCTGGAACCCCAAAATGGCTCCGTATATCTTCACGGAGCGTAACGGCATCTACATCATCGACCTTCAGCAGACCGTGAAAAAGCTCGACGAAGCGTATATGTTCATCCGCAGCGTCGCGGCAGAGGGTAAACCGATCCTGTTTGTCGGTACCAAAAAACAGGCACAGGATTCTATCAGAGAAGAAGCAACGCGTTCCGGCGCACATTTTGTCAATGCAAGATGGCTGGGCGGCATGCTGACCAACTTCCAAACCAATCATAAGAGAATCGCCCGTCTTGCCCAACTGCGCAAGATGGAAGAGGACGGCACGTTCGACATCCTTCCCAAAAAGGAAGTCATCAAACTCCGCCTCGAGATCGAAAAGCTTGAAAAATTCCGCGGCGGCATCAAAGAGATGGCCAAATTGCCGGGCGCATTGTTCATCGTCGATCCGCGCAAAGAACGCAATGCCGTCTCCGAAGCCAGAAAGCTCAACATTCCGATCGTCGCTATCGTTGATACCAACTGCGATCCTGACGAGATTGACTATGTCATCCCGGGCAACGATGACGCTATCCGCGCTGTTAAACTGATCACCGGCGCAATGGCAGATGCCATTCTCGAAGCCAGACAAGGTGAATCGGATGTCGCAGCCGCGACGGAAGAAACAGCTGCGACGGAAGAAGCAGGCGAAACAGCTGCTGAATAATACCGCTGAATCAAAAGCATCATATGATTGATAAAAATGATCTTTTTACAGCGTTTTCAGAAAGCTCAAAAGATTTGTTTATGAAAGGAATGGAACTAATATGGGATTTACCGCTAAAGACGTAGCAGATCTGCGCACCAGAACGGGCGTAGGTATGATGGATTGCAAAAAAGCGCTTACAGAGGCGGACGGCGATACCGAAAAAGCAATTGAGATTCTGCGCGAAAAGGGCCTTGCCGCAGCGGCAAAAAAGGCCGGCAGAATCGCCGCAGAAGGTATGGCTTATTCCGAGGTCTGCACGAAGTGCAAAAAAGGCGTTGTTGTCGAAGTCAACTGTGAAACCGACTTCGCCGCCAAAAGCGATCCTTTTAAAGAGCTTGTTGCTAAAATTGCAAATGTCATTCTGACTCAAAAACCGGCCACTGTCGAAGAACTTTTAACCAAAGACTGCGACGGTCAGCCCCTTGAGTCCTATTTAAAAGATAAAATTTACACCATTGGTGAGAACATCTCGATCCGCCGTTTTGTCGTGATGGACGGGCATCTGATGTCCTATGTCCACGGCGGCGGCAGAATCGGCGTTTTGGTCAAGTTTGACACCACCGACGCCATCGCTGCCACCGATAAATTCGTTGAGGCAGCCAAGGATATCGCAATGCATATCGCAGCGATGAACCCGCTGTTCCTGTCGGCAGAGAGCGTCGACGAAGATACGCTCGCTAAAGAGCGTGAAATCGCCAAAACCTCTGCAATTAACGAGGGCAAACCCGCCAATATCGCAGAGAAAATCGTCGAAGGCAGAATCAAGAAGTATTACAAAGAGGTCTGTCTGATCGAGCAGGCGTTTGTCAAAGACGCTGACATCTCCGTTACCCAATACCTCAACGGTGTTGGCAAAGAACTCGGCGGTGAGATCAAGGTTGTCGCATTCGAGCGTTATGAGCGCGGCGAAGGTCTTGAAAAGAAAGAGGACAATTTCGCTGACGAAGTCGCCGGCATGATCAAATAAATCGGACTTGCGGCATATAAAGTGAATTAAAAATGAGGCGCTGATGACAGCGCCTCATTTTTTTATCTAACGCAATTAATTTTATAAAAGAAGTGTTTTTAGGGATAGTCAACCCTACTCGAGCCCGGAGCCTTGGAATGCTGTTGGATCAATATATGTGACACTCACGGGAATAGTCAATTGCGTAAGAGCGGTGCAGCTGGCAAATGCATATTCCATGATGCTTTCTATGCCATAACCCAACGTAACATCATACAAACTTGAACATCCTGCAAAGGCAGCATAACTGATTTCCGAAACACTCCCCGGTATTACTACTCGTGTTAATCCCGTACAGTTCACAAATGCTGATTCACCCAAATAAGTAACACCACTAGGGATATCTACTTCTGTTAATGATATACAACCGTTAAAAGCACCGTCCCCAATGGTTTCAATACCATCGAGATCTAAATCATATAAACTCTGACAATCGCAAAAAGCGTATTCTCCTATTTCTAGAGCATCTATGTCTGCCGATATCAAATCATCACAACCGTAGAATGCATATGTATCGATTATTTCAGTGTTGGAAATATCGATTTCCTGTAAAGAATCACAGTCATAAAATGAATAATCACCAATAGTACCTACATTTGAAACGGTAACTTCCTCTAAAGAATCACAATTGCTAAATGCTTGACATCCTGTATCTTCTACATTTGTGAGTTCTACTTGTAATAAACCATTATTCCCAGAGAATGCATACATGCCTATGCTTTCGCAAGTATCTATCGTGACCGAAGATAAACTTGAACATCCGACAAATGCGTAATCTCCAATGATAAAATCATCAGATGATGAATTGATATTTACACTCGATAGGTTTTCACAATAGCCAAATGCATACATATCAATATTCTCAATGCTGTCCGGAAAAGATATATTGTTGATATTGGTATAATTAAATGCATAAGCCCCTATACTGGTGAGATTATTCGATAAGGTTACAGTTGACAGGTAATAACAACTATTAAAAGCATGGCTTCTTATGCTGGTTATGCTGTTTGGGATAACAATGCTTTCAAGATTTGTTGAGAAAAATAAACCATAATTAATATCGGTTAAACTGTTTGACAAACTGACACCGGAAATGCCGCTACAGGCAAATGCATATGCCCCAATGCTTGTTACACTATTTGGGATATTAATATTTGATAATCCAATAGTATATGTGAACGCCTGGTTGCCAATGCTGGTGACGGTATTGGGTATTATGATACTTGTTATTGTACTATATGAAAAAGCCTCGTCTCCAATTGCAGTAACGGTATAACCATTTATTTGTGTTGGAATTATAACAGAAGGACTGGTTCCGGAATATCCGGTAATGGTCAACGTATCATTTTGATTTTGCGTATAAGTAAAATCACAATTGGGTACCACCGCCATGGCATTGGAAAATTCCGAACTGCTTGTTCCGATTGTGGCCTTGACCTTGTAATAATGCGAATAACCGAGTGTAAAACCGGTATCGGTATAGCTCATGACGGTTGAGTTTGGCGCATACGGCTGATAAGTATATGAAATCGGTGCGTATACCCCGTTTTGACTATTTGAGTAATAAATCGTATAACCTGTTGCGGTCGGAACTTCATTCCATAAGATCAGATTCGTATCTTCATCTAGCGGTATAGCGGCGATCAGCTCAGGGGTGGGTAGAGGGATAATGCTTGAACTGTTTGACAGATAAGGGCCGGTATCATCATCTGTTGTTTGATAACCTTTTACTGCCCAGTAAAGAGTACAGTCCCCGTAATTATTGAAGATGTTATTCCAGTCAGTTGAAGATAAAGTATAACTTGTAGAAGTCAAGTATGCGGAATCAAATATTTCTGTAACTACCCCCGATTCCATTATATATATTGTAAGCTTAAATACATTGTTTGGATGATTTATACAACCGCCCGGATTCCATGTGAATGTGGGCGGCGATGATATTGCTGAAAACACAGCGCCGTCCGCTGGGCCTGTGAGTTCGGGAGACACATTATATTCAGAAAGGATATCCCCGAGTGCATATTCCTCTGAATCACTTAGATATGCATTAAAATAACTAACAAATTCGCTTAATGTTAGGCAATCACCGATATAAATATAATCACATATTGTCCTGAAATCGCAGTTCAGCGTATCAAAAGGTTCGTTTAAATCGTAATCGTCGGTAATATCCCAAAGGACACACTGAACCGCACCTTCGTTTGCTTCGCCGTTTGGAATGAAATTATCTCCGTTTTTGCGACCTGTTTCAATTGAGTAACCTGACCATAATAAATCACCTAATGTGCCGTTGCCATTTACTATTTCTCCAATATACTGTTCTTCGTTTATCATGTAATATTGTGTGTATAAGGAGAAATAATCCGCCCATCCCTCCTGCCATGCAAGTTTTGTGGAAAATTCTTTATCCTCTGTGTTACTATCCCAATAATTAGTATTAAAATTATGATCATTTGAAATTAAAAATGCAAATGATGTAAGAACATCCGCTACATAATGACCGTACTCATGTATAATAACATCCCAATTACTATAAACATTTAAACCTATAAACAAAGCAAGACCGCCATAAAATGAACTATAATCGGAATTTTCGCCAAATGGATTCGGATAGATGACTGGAAGGGAATCTAAATAATCACCATTGTTTATAATCTTCATAAATTCGGAAGCAAGCGCAACTGCTTGCTGAACCTGAATGGCCTTCATAGCGTTTGGACTCTCTTCATCCTGTTCCATATTAAAATTAACAATGCTTGGCGGAGGATAAGTAGCAATGTCTGAAAATGATTGGTATACATTATAAACTGCACCGATTATACCACCTATAATCGGACAAACAGAAACATTTGAACCCGCCGCAAGAACGCAAACTCTAATATCATAACCGCCGGTTCTCACGGAAGCGCCGTTTGTTATTTCAACAGTAGCTCGATCGGGTCGTCCCAGCTGAGCGTAAGCGAAAAGTCGGAGTAACTTGTAGATGCGTTGCTTTCTTCAGATTCGGACAAACTGACTGTGGCTTCTGTGTCAGAGCTTAGTTTCATTGCGCTGATGTTGATACCCGAAAAGGATATCATCAGCAGAAAAGCCATCACCGGAGCGGAAATTTGGAATAACTGTCTGAGCTTTTTCATTTTTTAACCTCCTTATTTCCTTGTAAATTATGGTGTATGGGATAATGTGGATGATTTTATATAAAATATGAAAAAATGAATAGGATGTTGGTTTTATGACATTATAATTTAAAATAGAAATTGATTATGATGCTTAAAATATTATATCTTAAACGATTATGTGGCGTAACTGCCCAAATACTCTCCGGTACTGGCGTCAATACAATATACATCACCAGCTCTGATTACCCAACATAGTTTTGTTGATTCAGGAATAAAAGAATAAATCTCGAAAGGATAATTTTCATAATTCTGTAGATTAAAGCGAGCGCTTCTCAGAGACATGGATTCTGTTTTACCAGCCCCGTTTTGAACTGCTATTTCACACGCTTCGGCGCTGTCAATTTCCCAGTCAGCCAGATCATAAGCCGTGAGAGAGATGTCGTCGTAGCATATACCCGACAGCAAGGGCGCAGGTTCGCTGTTTTTTTCATTGTATAAATGAACCACCAATACCGCGTTTTCGCTTTCCGAATAAAAGCCGATGTCCCAAATACCGGCTTTTCCTTCTTCAATCGGACTTTCCGGCTTCATTGCAGTTCCCTTGATATAGACGGGAACGGCATCATCGGGAAGCGTCTCTTGAGCAGATTTCATAATGTCCCAGGCCTCCTTGGCGGATATCTTATCAACAGGTGGCATTGTTGGCGGACACCCGGTCAGCATCGTTAGGGCAAGCAGGGCAATCAGGAATAGAATCGCTCGGTTTGCTTTTATTTTCATCACTTTTGCCTCCGTTCCTTCGGTCAGGTTGTCAGGCTTTCTATTAGTTTTCGGATCTGTCTAAATGATATGTTATTATTATGTTACCATATATTACAATAAAAGACAACCACTATTTGGGGATTGTATAATCGTTTTTATCGACAATTTTCGACATTTATACTGAATAATTCCTATAGAAAATTGAAAAGAACGTTTTAAGAATCTTAAAAATTATAAAAATCACTTGAAATGGAAATCAATATCGTTTATAATTTACCTCACACCACTTTTTAAATTTGCTGTGAATGACTTATGAGGGGGTATTTTATGATTGTGGGTTTCATCGGCGTCGGAAATTTGGCGTCCTCGGTGATCTCCGGGATGAGAAAGAGCGAAAAATTCAAAGAGACACAGCTTTTTCTCTGTGACAAATTCCCCGAGAAAGCAAAGTCACTTCTGGACAATCACACAAAACTCTGCGTCTCCGAGGCGGAAGTCATCGCCAATTCCGACTGCATTTTTATCGCCATTAAACCGGCCGATTTTGAACAGACCTTGAAAACGATTACGGACACGGCGGATGTATCCGGTAAATTCTTTGTCAGTACCGCTGCCGCAGTAACGACGGAGTATATCTCGTCCCGTCTTAACGATGCTCCTGTCATTCGGACGATGCCAAACTTACCGATTGCCAACGGCATCGGCGCAACCGCCGTTTGCGGAGGGCAGGGGACCGATAAGAAGCAGATTCAATTTGTCTGTGATATCTTCGAAGCAAGCGGCCTTTGTGTGGTCTTGCCTGAGGAAATGATGAACAAAGTGATCGCCGTCAACGGCAGCAGCCCTGCGTACGTTTATCTTTTTGCGAAAGCCATGGTCGACTGGGCCGTTCAAAACGGATTTGATGAAACTGTCGCTCGGCAGCTAGTTGCACAGACCATCAAGGGTTCCGCAGAGATGATTATAAAATCGGAAACATCGCTTGACGCCCTTGTCAAAGCTGTGTGTTCTCCGGGCGGAACGACCATTGAAGCCGTTAAAGTCCTGGAAGAAAGCGACTTTTGTAACACTGTGGCTCGGGCGATGGACGCCTGTACCGCCAAAGCCGAGATTCTGAAGAAATAATCCGAATACAAGCTCCTTTTCGCGCATATATTGGATCAGCATGTCCTTGCGAAAGGAGTTTGAAAATGAAAGATTTTTTGATCAGGTTTTCGCATACGCTGGGTTTGGACGAGCCGAGGATTTTAAAAAATTTCGGTATCTGCATTGCCGTTTTGGTCGGCGGTACTTTGATCGGCGCCATTGCGGCCGGAACATTATATTCAAATGATACAAGCGGTATTTCCGGTATTTACGACGGAATTTGCGCACAATATAACGAGCCGACATTCAGTTCTCTTTTTGTCCGATCGATACTTGTTTCATTTGCTTATTTTTTAATTTGCGGATTATCCGCAACCTTCGCATTCGGTGTTGCTGTTGCGGGTGCCGCACTATTTATCAGGGGATTATCCAGTGGTCTGATTGCCGGAACTTTATGCTGTTACCGACAGCTGAATGGCTTTACATTCTACATATTCGGATTACTGCCGGGTTTCATCATTTCTTGCAGTGCACTAATTTATGCGGCATCTCTTGGATTTGAAGGCTCAAAGGTTTATTTTAATTCGCTTTTGAAAAACGGAAAAAAGCGCGCCGGAAGTCAAATTCCGATATATGCGTATCCGTTATGCGTATTGGTCATTGCGGCCGGTTCGCTGTTAGATGGGGTTTTAGGGTTAGGGTTTTACAAATTACTTTAAAAGGAATGTTGAAGATGCGCGAAAGGTATTTGGAATACCTGAAAAGCGTCAAGAAAGTAAGACCCAATACTGCTTGTTGTTATTTAAACGACGTGGATCTTCTTGAACGCAAAATTAAGGATTTCGGAATCGATCATTTTGAGGACCTTGACACCGAATCATTCGGACTAATCATATCTTTTCTTGAGCACGAAGGGCGTTCTTCGGCTTCTCTGGAGCGTTTTGTCTCCGGAGTAAAAAACTTTTACGGGTTTCTTGTCTACGACGGGATATGCACCGTAAATCCGCTTACCGGGTATAATATTATTCATGAGCAGAAAAAGCTGCCCGTTATTTTAACTGAATCAGAGGTTTCCCGAATTCTTGCGCAGCCGGATATAGCCACTTTTAAGGGCATTCGTGATCGAGCGCTTTTGGAACTCTCTTATGCTTCCGCGCTCCGAATTACAGAACTGCTTGCATTAAATGTCGGGGATGTAAATTTGTCAAAATCCCAGATTCTCAGCAAATCCGCAAAAAAACGCAGAAATATCACAATCTATCCGACGGCCGTTAAAATTTTAGCGGAATACATGAACGCCTATACGAAAATGCTTCAAGCCCTTCCTACCCAATCAGCGCCGCTTTTTGTCAATCAGCAGATGACCCGCCTGACCAGACAGGGATTTTGGAAGATCATTAAAGATTATTCCAAAGACGCCGGAATTGTCAAGGAAGTAACGCCGTTGATGTTGCGGCAGAGTTACGCTTTTCATCTGGTCGGTAAAGGGGCAGGGGAAGAGGATATTATGCGTCTGATGGATTATCGCAATATCGCTTCGGCAAAAATTTACGCAATTAAATAATAGGAGATCTGCAAATCACATGAATGCTGACAAACGCGCTAAAATTCTTGAAAATGAATTAAAGGCACAGGAAAAATTTAATAAAAAATATTACAGGGAAGAGGCTCCCGAAAAGAAAAAACGGGCTCTTTTCGTATTCTTAGAATCTGTTTTCGAAAATCTCGGAAAGCTTTTTATGCTTAATATTTTTTACGGAATTATTTTTTCTCCTGTTATATTATTGGGTTTCATGGTCAATTTGATCCTGACCAACAGTAATTACAATCAATATATTTCTAATATTCCGTTAATGATTTTAATCGTTTTGATCTTGGGGATTATTCTCGGCCCTCTGACCGCTGCGAGTTTCTATATTTACAAAAACCTGAAAACGGGTAAACATATTTACTTTTTCTCGGATTTTTTCAAACAATTCAAATCCAACTTTAAACAATCCTTTATTTTCGGTGTTTTCGATGCAGTCATTGCTGCTACCATTTTATCTTTTTGGACCCTTTTTCGCGCCATTATGACAACCGGCGCGGATTTAAAAACAACGATTACCCTTTGTTTGATCGGATTTATCTTGTTTTTATATTATAGTATGCGTCCTTACGTTTATCTTCAAATCGTCTCCATCAACCTGAAAGTTCCGCAAATTGTGCGTAATGCCTTGTTTTTCGCATTTTTGGGTGTAAAGGAAAACTTCTTGTCACTCATCATTTTTGCTGTTTTAGTCGGCATTGGTGTTCTTGGGTTCACGTTAACCCCTTGGCTACTGTTGTTTTGGTTGATCGGATTTTCACTAATCGGCTATTCGCAGGTTTTCAGTGTATACAAAGTTTTTCATCATCATCTTATTGCGCCCGAAGAAGAGCGTGCAGAAAAAGAGACTGAGCTCGATTCCGTCTCTTACGAAGCTGATTTAAATGATAACACGGATGAAAACCAACCTGAAAATAAAGAAAGCGAGTAAAATACTATTTCGTTTTTTCTTTGACTTTAGCAAGCGGATTGGAATCTGCTGCTTGTTTTAAATCCTTATTGACAATATGCGTATAAATTTCGGTGGTTGCCAAACTCTCGTGGCCAAGAAGTTCCTGCAGAACGCGAATATCGACATTCCCATGCCGATACATTAAGGTGGCCGCCGTATGCCTGAGTTTGTGTGCGGAGAACCCACGGCCGCCCAAGCCTGCATTTTGAAACAGCTTTGGAAGCATCCACTGTATGGTTTTAGGGCTAATCCGGCGTTTTTGCTGACTGATAAACATGGCCGCCGGATCTTTCAGCCCCTCTTTCGGACGAACTTCCAGCCACTTTTCAAGGGCTTCATCACATGCACGGTTTGTATAGACCATTCGTTCTTTATTGCCTTTTCCGAGTAAACGCAGCGTATGAAGTTCCGGATTATAATCGTTCAAATTTAAATTCACCAATTCGGAAAGACGCATTCCGCAGTTTAAAAATAATGTTACAATACAGTAATCACGAACCGGATGTTTAGAATCAACTGATTCCAAAAGTTTGATACTCTCATCTAAATCGAGATATTTAGGCAATGAACGGCGCTGTTTCGGAAAATCTAAATCTTTCGTCGGGTTTTCTGAAATCAAAGCCGCCTTTTTATGTAAATAATTGTAAAACGATTTTAAACTTGAAACTTTTCTGGCACGTGCAGCCGCCATGTTATCACGTTCCGAAGTTACATACATTAAATAATCATAACAGTCTTGAAGGCTTACCGATTTGATAAGTTCCAGGTCAACTTTTGAAATATCAACATCTTCATAGGCACATTCCAGTTTATATCTGCGTTTACAGATATAACGGAAAAATGTTCGTAAATCAAGAAAGTATTCCTCAACGGTTTTTTTTGATTTTCCGCGAATGGTCTGCATATAAGTGAGATACCGGCGAATTTCCAGCGGAATGTTTTCATCAGTAAAATTCATTTTTTCACCTCGTAATAATTGTTGTTATTTGAAACAAATCGTCTCGATGTTTCCTTTGAAATTGCAGTATTTCCGGAGGAGTACTTTATTATAAGCATTATATACTTTTTCGCTTCCCTTGTCAATACAAAATCTTTATTTTGTATAGTTTTAAATATTAATTTTTCACTCCTCCGTTTCTACCCTATTCATGTTTGTCAGACTATTTTGTGAGTGCATCGCTGGGATTCATGGATGCCGCTTTATATGCTGGATATCCACCGAAAATAATTCCTAAGATAATTGTGATGATAAAATATAATCCGATTTTTTGTATTGAAATCTGCGGTATAATGTTAAATCTAGCGGATACGATCAAAGTTAATGCTGTTGCAAATACCAACCCGAATATAAAACCGAAAATCATCAATATCACAGATTCACTTAAAAATTCTGCAACGATGTCTCCCCTGCCGGCGCCAATGGCTTTTTTTATTCCGATTTCACGTTTTCTTTCTTCTGCTGACATAAGCATTGTTGTCATAATACCGATTCCGGCCACAAGCATTGAAATCATACCGACACAGGACAATACGGTTTTAGTAATATTAGCGATTTTATTGAAACTATCTTTTTGTTTTGCTAAATTCTCGATTTTAATAGTTGATATATTAATACGGCGGTAGATCTCCGCTTTTGCTTTTTCCGCTTTCATCTCGGGGTTTAAATCTACAGCAATCTGAGTGTATCCCATAATTCCGCTGATTCGTGAATAAGTGTACTGCGGAAAAAAAATCATGCAAGGCATATACGATGTGAAATTTTGCAGGATTCCGCCGCCGGTTTTAACGACTCCGACAACCTTAAATTCATAATACTTTGATCCTACAAGAATCTGAAGTGTCTCACCGACCGCCGATTTATTTACAAATAAGGTTTTTTCCAATGCTTCATCTATCATACAGACGCAGCTGAATGTTCTGAAATCGGAGGCGTTAAAATAACGCCCCTGCACCGCCTCTATTGAAATCAATTCTTTCGCGCTTTCATCAATGGCCCAAGAAATACATTTTTCCTCTTCAAAATCTTTCACCGAAGTAAATGCCATCGTCACAGGTGCAGTCTCCAAAACGGCATTAGATGCCGTAATTGTATTTAACTCCTGCTGAGATATAATGCTGTTGTTGGTGTTATAAATCAAAAGACCGCCTATTCCGCTTTTTTTTAATTCATTGTCAATCGCGGCAGCGCCCGAATCTCCGAAAAACGACAGAAACATCACTGAAAAAACGCCGATCATAACGCTTATAATACATAATGCGCTTCTGATTTTTTTATTAAATATATTTCTGCATGACAAGTATATTAGCTTTACTTTCATAATTTCATTCCTTGATGCTGCATCCGTCTGTCAGTTCGCTTTTTGATGAGACGATAAGTTTATCTCCTGTCGAAATTCCCGTAACAATTTCGATTCCGTCATCAAATGCTCTCCCTGTTTTTACGTTTATTTTTGAAGCGATTCCGTTTTGGTTGATATATACATAGTCGCTTTCATCAGAAAAAAATACAGCTTCATATGGTATAATCAACAGATTTTCAACTGTCCCGATTGATATATCGGCTCTGACCAGTGAGTTAATTACCAAAGAATCATCTGCTCCCGACAACTCCAATCTGACATCTACTTTACTGGACGTAGTCGCATCCGTACCGGACATTGTCGCACGTGCAGCGACTGAAGTAACAATGGCAACATAGTCACCGGTTAATGCGCTGCCGCTGATAATCGCTTGCTGTCCGATTTCAAGCGCTTCTGCATCTCGTTCATCCACTGTGATTTCGGCGCATATTATCGATCGATCAGACATGGTGACCAGTGGCGAATAAGGATTCGAGTATTCGTCATTTTGCACCGAAACACCGCTGATAACGCAATCGTATGCCGCATAAACGAATTCCGGTATTTTTTCCAATATTTCTTTAATGTCGCCGCTTACTTTTTTTGAATAATCGATAATGCTTACGGTTTCAATTGAATTGCTCTCCTGCGATATAATCCCGGCTGCCGCCATTTTTGCCGTTAATTCCGTAGCTTTCAGATCTATTTTTAAAAGCGGATCCCCTGCTCTGACCTCATCGCCTACTTTGACGTAAACCTGTTCGACTTTTACCGGAATATCAAAATAATAGCCGGTTCGTTTTCCCTCTTTTAAATAACCGAGACCCGTAACGTAAATCGTCCTGTTTACCGTTTCAGGTGTAATGCATTCCACTTTTACATATGATCTTGATCCAAAATATAAATATGACGCGGCAGAAAAAGCAAAAATTACCGCTAAAAGCAGTGCGATTCGTTTTCCGACTCTCTTTTTTCCGGACAAAAATATCCCTCCAAAACGGCTTTTGTTGTATTGTTGCCGCCGTCTTGAAGGAATATGTGAAAGAAATTTTATTTATTTGTTTTTTCTTTTTCGCTTTCCCCGAAAGCAAATTTAAAGGCGCCGCTAAGCGTCGAAGCCGGATAAAGCGTAAATGATTCGGGATAATGTCCCTTCATTTGCGCATAACATTTTGACGGTAGAATACAGCTTTTAAAACCAAGTTGAATTGCTTCGGAAATACGCTGGCTGACGTTTCCGACCGAACGCAATTCACCGGCTAACCCGACTTCACCGAAAGCGATCAAATCGTCTTTCAGCGGTCTGTCGGTCAGACCGGAAGCCAACGCCAGGCAAACTGCCAGATCCGAAGCGGGTTCATCCATTTTCAAGCCGCCTACCACATTTAAATAGGTATCATAGTTGCCAAAGCGAAGACCGCAGCGCTTTTCAAGTACCGCGATCAGCATACAGCAGCGGTTAAAATCAAAGCCCGAAACCATGCGGCGTGCATTTCCGAATCCAGCTTGGCTGACAAGGGCTTGTACTTCACACAGAATCGGTCTCGATCCTTCAATCAAACACCCGATGCAACTGCCGCTGACGTGGGTGGGACGGCCGGAAAGTAATTCTGCGGATGGATTTTGAACTTCTTCAAGACCTGTATCACGCATTTCAAATACACCGATTTCGTTAGTGGAACCATATCGATTTTTGGCCGTACGAAGAATGCGATAACTGAGATTTCTTTCCCCTTCAAAATAAATCACCACATCTACGATATGTTCCATCACTTTAGGACCGGCGATGGCACCGTCCTTATTGACATGACCGACCAAAAAAATCGGAATACCGCTTGATTTTGCAATTTTCATCATTAAATTTGAGCACTCCCGAACTTGCGTCACGCTGCCCATAGCAGATGAGATGTCCGGATGCGACATGGTTTGAATGGAATCGATGATAACAAGATCGGGTTTTTGCGTCTCAATCTGTTCCATAACTGCGGCAATATCCGTTTCGTTCATTACAACAAGACCCTGACAATCCACCTTTAACCGATCAGCACGTAATTTGATTTGATGCGCTGATTCCTCACCGGAGACGTAGAGTATATTGTTCTCATTACCCAGATTCCCGCAAATCTGCAGTAATATTGTGGATTTTCCTATACCGGGATCGCCGCCGATTAAAACAAGCGACCCGTTGACAATTCCGCCACCTAAAACACGATCAAATTCACGTATTCCGGTGCTTGTCCGTTTTTGTTCAAACGAAGTGATTTCATGAAGCCGAAACGGTTTTGCGGCAGAATGATTATTTGTTTTGAACGATCTCTCTTTTTCGGTTTCCCTTAATTCTTCCGAAAGCGTATTCCATTCGCCGCAGGAAGGACATTTACCAATCCATTTTAGGGTCTCATATCCGCATTGCTGACATACATATACCGTTTTTGTCTTCATGTTTTTTCCTTTCTCGTCTCAATCATTCCATCGGATTGTCGATGATTCCGCTCGTAAAATAAGCCAGCACGCCGTCGGCGATGGATTGAGCCATACTCTGTTGATAATTTTGAGTTTTCAACAGCGCTTCTTCATTTGTGTTTGATAAAAATCCGCATTCCACCAAAACCGCCGGACCCTTTGCATTGCTCATCAGATACAGATTTTTTCCCGCTGATTTTAACTGTTTCTGATTGTCTGACTGAAGGCTTTGAATCGATTTTTTAACTTCTTCCGCCAGTTCTTTGCTGTTTGGATTGACGGTCCCGTAATAAATCATCGTGCCGTGGACATATCCGGCTGTAAAGCTGTTTTGGTGTACACTTATAACAACGGCGTCTGGATTTGCGTTGATGATCGCAAGCCGGTTTTTTAAATCGCTGGTCTTTTTCTGTCGAATGGTGACAGCATTATTTGAGTGGATTGAGATATCTGTACTACGAATCATCAGGACGTTCAGCCCCTCATCGATGAGTATATCACGCAGATACAATGATATTGCCAGATTGATCTCTTTTTCGATACTTCCGGTTACCCCGATAGCACCGCCGTCCACTCCCCCGTGTCCGGGATCGATAATTACATCAATATCGCTCGATGATATAGCTGTTCGCGCTGCATTTTCCGAAACCCCGAATGTAAGAAATATGACAGCCGACAGCAACACTGCCGCCCATGTGTAGGCCTTTTTCACTGAAAATCCGCTCATATCCATTCCAATCTCACCGTGAACCGGCAATTATAGTAGGTTGAAAACATTTACGTTATCACCCGTTTATGATATGAGCAGCAACCCGATGGTATTACTTGTGTAAGCGAATCTTATAATATTTGACCGACCCACGACATCAATTGATTATAATTATTCGGGTTGTTATCATCAAGCCGCACCACTGCAATGACCGGAAGCCATTCCAAAACACTCTCCTTTTCAATATTCCGACGCCGGCAATAAGTTTCCAGATACCTCTGTGAAATCTCTTTAAAATAAAGCTCGTACAACATATAAGTATAGCAGACGTCCGCATAAGCACAACCGGTAACCGTGTTCAGCCAATCAATGATATAATCCCGATCTTTGGCGCAAATGATATTAAATCCATGAAAATCGCAGTGACACAGACAATTCCCGTTCGGTAAGCTTCAGTTTTTAAAGTAAAGCTGTTTTTTGGATATTATCGAGTTTCTTGGTTGAGGTAGTCCATTTTCAAAACGGGTTTTCCGTCGATGTTCACAACTTCATGAATCCTTGCAACCGGCAGCCCCGCCGACTCCGCAATTGAAGTTACGGTCGCCTCCCAAAAGGCGTCTGATTTTCGGTCTTCTGAACGAAACGCCTTATAAATGAACCCATCTTCCAGATAGATATCCGCCTGCGCGCCTTTCCCGAATTGATGCGTCAAATTCATTTATTCTCCTCGTTTTTATCTTTTTCATCCTTATAAACGCTCAATTGCAGGATTGAAATATTCTTAAGGCCGAGATAATAACTGAGGCCGCCGATTCCGATAATCGTGAGCGGAAGGAAGATACCTGCGATAATGGCACTACCGATATTATGATAATCGGTTGCCAAGTTGATAAATAAAAACGGTGCGTTAATCAGATTGAAAATCAGTCTGACCATATCGAAATTTTTGTCGCTGTCCGTATTGACGCAGATTAACATTAAAGACAGATTGAGAATAAAATACGGAATGCTTACAACCCCTGAAACAGAAAGCCCCCTCAGAGGATTCATTTTCATTCGCTGGAAAAACACCTCGTCCTTGTCATGAACGCCCACGCTCCACATGCCGGTATAAAGCATATAGACAAGCAAAGCCAACGTCAACACGCTCAACAGCCTCTGATACCATGCAGCATCGAAGAAGCTGAAAAACGTGCCGTACATCACGATACACAGCACAATTCCGAACAGAATCCGGAAGAAATAGCGCCATGCCACTTTTGAAAATGTAAAATAGTTGATTTCACCGTTAACCATGTTTTTTCACCCTTTCCCTGCAATATAAAATGTTCGCATTGGGTCTTTTGTATTGATCTCCAGAAGTGTTAATCCGGCTTTTTTTAGCGCGTTTTTCACTGTAGTCGGACTGAACCAATACTCGCTAAAATATTCGCTGTCGCGCCTGTATCTGTCGTTTTTGTTGGAGATAAAAAAATCCAATGTATGACGGATGGTGCGTTTTCCCGAAAGTTCCGATTGCCAAACGCAATAGAGCCGATCCAAATCAAATACCGAAACATTATCGGAAAGAACTTTAAAGAATTTTCCCTCTGAAATAAGATCAAAAATAAGCAGCCCGTTTCGGTTTAGAAACAAAGCTGCTCTTTGAAGTGCCGAAACGAAAGACCGGGTATCTGACAGATGATTGAATCCATCCAGCGCACAGACGACGGAATCCACCGTGTCGTTGAGGTCCAATTCCCGCATGTCTTGATGTAAAAGCAAAGTTTCAGGATAATCAGCCAGATTGAACTGCGCTTGCGCCAGCATGTTTTCGTTGAGATCGATACCCGTTATATCATAACCGCGTTTTGCAAGTTCTGCACTGACTTTTCCCGTGCCGCAGGCGAGGTCGAGAACCGTGTGAGGATGACAGTTGTACTTTTCAAAGACGGATTCGTAATAATCGCACAACGCGGGATAATCGAAATCCATCAAATCATCGTAAAACTGTGCCCACACGTTATAACTGTTCACTCATCGGCCGTCCTTTCAAACCCTCAGACATCAAAATGATAGAGATCTTCGTAGGTCTCGCGGCGTATAACCACACGGCTCTGTCCGTCTTTGACAAAGACTACCGCAGGTCTTGGGACGCGGTTATAATTGGACGCCATGGTGTAATTATATGCACCCGTCGTCAAAACGGCCAAAATATCACCCGGAACCGGTTTTTGAATTTCCATGTCCTTACCGATCAAGTCGCCGGATTCACAGCACCGACCGGCTACGGTTGCGATATAATCCTTTTTCTCGTTGGCTCTGTTCGCAATCAAAACAGTGTAAACCGAACCGTACAGCGCATAACGGGGGTTGTCGGTCATGCCGCCGTCGATGGCAACATAGTTACGGATACCCGCAATCTCTTTGACGCTTCCGACTGTGTAGAGAGTTGTTCCCGCTTCTCCGACGATGCTGCGACCCGGTTCGACAGAAAGCTCCGGCAGGTCGAGACCCAGTTTGCCGCATTCATCCATAACGGCTTCGGAGACCATTTTAATGGCTTCTCCAAGCGGCATCGGATTGTCGGAATCGGTATATTTGACGCCGAGACCGCCGCCGAGCGACAAATGCTTAAGCGTTTTACCCGTGATCTCTTTAACCTTTTTTAGAAAGCGCAGCATCACGCGTGCCGAATCCATAAACGGTTCCGCATCAAAAATCTGCGAACCGATGTGCGAATGCAGTCCGACGAGTTCGAGATGCGCGTAATTTGAGCAGATACGCTGAACAGCCTCGATGGCTTCTCCGTTTTCAAGCGCAAGGCCGAATTTTGAATCGATCTGACCGGTTTTGATATATTCATGGGTATGTGCTTCGATACCGGGTTTGATGCGGAACGATACCCTGGTTACTTTATCGAGAGAGGCACTGATTACCTCGACACGCTCAAGCTCCGTGAGGTTATCGACAATGATCATTCCGACACCGGATTGAATAGCCAGCGTCAGTTCTTCCTCAGTCTTATTGTTGCCGTGAAAAAATGCTCTTTCGGCCGGGAAACCAACCGCCAGCGCAGTTGCAAGTTCGCCGCCGGACACGACATCAGTACAGATACCCTCCTGATCGCAGATGCGGTACATTTCTTTGCAAGTAAAAGCTTTACTGGCATAACAGATAACGGCATTGCCCCGATAATACTTTTTAAAATTGTCTTTATATGCCCTGATTGCCGAGAGGATTTTGTCCTCTTCCATCACATAAAGCGGCGTTTGATATTGTTGGGCGAGTTTTGTGGCTGTAATCCCCCCGAGTGTCAATTCTCCTGTTTGATTAAATGTGATATCCATGATTACCTCTTTTTACGAATTATTAATATACGATAAGGCCGAAATAGGTCACGGTGTTCGTTCCGTTTATGTACTTGAATCCGTTGGGTTCGGCCATTTTGGCGACAAACATTCCGCAAGACTCCATCGACGGTACCATTTTCTCGGGATGCCGGCAGGGTTCGTCGGGATAGGTGCATTTTTCGCAAAGTGAGCAGCTCCCCGCACCGAATAGCAGATATTTTTCATTATCTTCTTGCAGCTTCTTATTAAACGCACTGACAATTTCGCCGAATCGCTTTCCGATTTCCTGCATCCCTTCAAAATCATAGGAATCTTCGATATTACCTACATAGTTGAACATTACCGCATGTGTAAAGGACATTGCCTTTTCTCTCCATCCTGCAACCGGACCGATGCCCGGAGGACACCCCCAGGTCTTACCGTATCTGCCGCAGACGTTTGCTTCACAGTTTTTTCGGACTTCGTCCTCAAATACGATTGATTCAATCGGGATTTCGGAGATTTGATTTAAACCATATGGTTTAAGCATCTCGTTAATTTTGTCGATATTCATATGAATTGGCCATCCTATTTTACAGATTCAATTTTTGGTATTTGGGTTCAGTTAATATACCAAACTTGTTTTCTATTTTAAAATAATTCTGTGAAAGACCTTTTTCCCTTTTTTGATAATGACAGAACCCTTATCAAATGCGTTTATCGAGACTTTTTCACCAAATGATTTGACTTTTTCATCGTCTACGCTGATGCCGCCCTGTTCGATTAGTCGTCGTCCCTCTCCGCGGGAAGGTGCCAGTTTCGAAAGCGTCAGCAGTTTCAGCACTTCGATACCATCTGCTTCGAATTCGTCTTTGGTGATCTCGGTACTCGGCATATTCTCCAAGTCGCCGCCGCCGCCGAACAGCGCCTTTGCCGCTGTCAGACATCCGTCAGCCGCCTCTTTACCGTGAATCATCTGGGTAATCTCATAAGCCAGCGTCTCTTTGACCGCGTTCAGTTCGCTTCCGGTGGCTTTTTCGTATTCCGCGATCTGTTCAAGCGGGATAAAGGTCAGCATCTTCATGGTCTTGATCACGTCGGCGTCGTCGATGTTGCGCCAGTACTGATAAAAATCATACGGTGAGGTCTTTTTGGGATCCAGCCAAACCGCGCCTTTGGCGGTTTTGCCCATCTTTTTGCCCTCTGCGGTTAGCAACAGATTGAAGGTCATCGCGTTAGCGTCAGCACCTTCAATACGGCGAATGAGTTCTGTGCCGCCCAGAATATTCGACCACTGATCATCGCCGCCGAATTCCATGGTACAGCCGTACTTTCGAAATAACATTAAAAAGTCATAACTCTGCATGGGCATATAGTTGAATTCGATAAAAGAAAGACCTTTTTCCATCCGCGATTTATAACACTCGAAAGTCAGCATCCGGTTGACCGAAAAATGCGAACCGATTTCACGCAAAAAATCAATATAGTTGAGTTTTAAAAGCCAATCGGCGTTGTTGACTAGGATTGCCTTGTTGGGCTTATCGCTTGTGAAGTCCAATATCGCCGACATCTGGCTGACAAAACAATTGCCGTTATATTCAATCTGCTCCTTTGTGAGCATTTGACGCATATCACTGCGGCCCGAGGGGTCTCCGACCATGGCCGTCCCGCCGCCGATCAATGCAATCGGTTTGTGTCCGGCTCTTTGCAGGCGTGCCATTGAGACGATCGCAAGCAGATGACCGATGTGCAGACTGTCTGCAGTCGGATCAAACCCGACATAGAAAGTAACGTTTTCTTTCTCGAGTTTTTCGGCGATCAGCTGTTCGTCCGTGGTCTGTGCCACAAGTTCCCGGGCTTTCAGTTCTTCAAAAAGTGTCATAATCGGACTCCTTCACAAAGGTATGCAGACAGTATAACAAAAAACAGTATAAATTTCAATCTGTTCTTTCCTTCTGTAAATACAAAACTTGTTCACGCGCTGCTTGCGCAAGCAGTTCCCGCGCATTGCTGCGCGTGGTCTCGGTAATTTCCGAGCCGCCTAGGATGCGGGCAAGTTCATCCACTCTGCCCTGTGCGTCTAAAACCGAAATCGTGGTGCGCGTATCGGTTTCGCTTTCTGCTTTCTCAATCAACAGATGGCTGTCGGCATAAGCCCCGATCTGCGCAAGATGTGTTACGCAAATAACCTGCCGGTTTTTCGAGACGTGTTTCATCTTTATACCGATCTTGGAGGCGGTTTTCCCGCTGACACCGGCGTCAATTTCGTCAAAAATGAGGGTCGGAATATCGTCATGTGAGGATAATACGCTCTTGATGGCCAACATGATACGCGACAATTCACCGCCCGAAGCGATTTTTGAAATAGATTTCGGCGGTTCGCCGATGTTGGCCGAAATCAGGAAAACAACTTTATCATACCCCGTACTGCTGAGCGGTATTTTTTCAAATGCGGCTTCTAGTTTGACGTTCGGCATCTGTAAAAAGGCCAGTTCCTGAGCGACGTCGTTCATAAACCGGGTCACAATCGTATGGCGCCTCTCTGAAAGCGCTCGCGCTTTTGTAAAGGTATTTTGCTTTGCATTATCAAATTCATCCTTTAACTTTTGCGTCTGAAAGTCGCTGTCAATCAGGATATCGTATTCCGCTTTTAAATGCGTCAGTTTATCAAGCATCGCCGTCTCATCATCGCCGTATTTGCGGCGCAATTTATCCAACATATTTAAACGGTCCTCGATTTCCGCTTGACGCCCCGGATCGAAATTAAGCCCGTCTGCCAGGTCGGACAGATCGAACGAAATTTCCTGTAAAACCATCGTAATCTCGTCAAGCCGCTTTGCAATCGCACCGGCGTTTTCGGAGTATTTTGCCGTTAAATCCAGCTGTCGGACGCTTTCGGTTAAATCGGCACGCACGCCGTCGATATTCGAATTTCCGTCGATGAGACTGCGTGCATTTTCTACGGCTTCTGCCACTTTTTCGGCATGCATAATCAAAAGCCGTTCGGCCTCCAGCGATTCTATTTCACCTTTTTGAAGATGCGCCGATTCCAATTCATTGATCTGATATTTTAAAATTTCGAGCCGTTCTTCGCGATCATTGATGTTTTTCAAAAGCTGTTCAAGTTCTGATTTAATATGCTTTAATTCTATGTAAGCAGTTTGATAATCGGCGAGTGCTTCGGGGTATTCCCCAAGCGAGTCCAAAATATCCAAATGTGCATTTTCATCGAGCAGTTTTTGATTGTCGTGCTGGCCGTGAATATTGATTAAACGGTTTCCGAGTTCCTGCAGAATCTGCGCGGTTGCGGGGCGGCTGTTAATTCTTGCGGTGGTTTTTCCGCCCGCCTGAATCTCACGGGACAAAATCAATTCGCCCTCGTCGTGATCATATCCGTTTTCATCAAGAAGCTTGACCACATCAGGCGAAAGCTCGGAAAAGGTCGCGCTGACATAGGCCTTTGGCGCGCCGTAGCGCACAAGGTCTTTGGAGGTTCTCTGTCCCAGAATCGCATTGACAGAGTCGATTATAACCGATTTACCTGCACCGGTCTCACCGGTCAATACCGTGAACCCTGCATTAAAATCCACATCCGCCGATTTGATGACGGCGACATTCTCGATATATAGTTTGGTCAGCATGCCGAAAACCGCCTTATTTTAAGGTCAATCGCTGATGATGCGCAGAATATGGGTACTGAAATCCTCCGCCTGCTGCGCTGTTTTAAACAAAACAAAGATCGTGTCGTCACCCGCAATAGTACCGACAATATCGCTTCTGGCCACGTCCATAGCGGCGCAGATGGCGTTTGCGGTTCCGCTCAGACACCGTATCACACAGATGTTGCCCGCATAATCGGCGGTAATTGCGTTTTGCTCGCACATAGAAATAAACCTTGATTCCGGTTCGCTGGAATTACTCCTGTTGCCGACGCTGTAGCGGTATTTGCCGTTGCTCGTGGTGACTTTGACAAGTTTCAGTTCTTTGATGTCCCGTGAAACCGTAGCCTGGGTGACATTGTGGCCCGAATCATTGAGCATTTTTAACAGATCATCCTGGGTCTGAATCTCATTTCCGGAAATCAGTTCCAAAATCTTTTCCTGACGCTTGTTTTTCATCTCGAATCTTCCTTTCGTTTATCTATTTCAGTTGTCTTCGGTTTTACTCATTGATTTTTTCGCGAAAAACATCAAAGAAACTCTTGTCTTTTAAAGTGATAAATTTTACGGTTTTATCGGAAGTACCGATATGCAGCGTGTCATTGCTTTCAAATCGAATGCCCTCTTCTCCGTCGACTGTCAGGAATACTTCACCCCGATGAACTTTGGCGGTAAATTCAACCGGTGCCGAAAAAACCAGCGTTCTTGTAGAAAAAGAATGCGGGCAGACCGGGGTTAACGAAACACAGTTGATATTGGGATCAATCACAGGGCCACCGGCAGAAAAGGCGTAAGCGGTCGAACCTGTCGGTGTCGAAAAAATCACGCCGTCGCCCTTAACTTTCATCACGGTCCGATTTTCGCACATAACCTCAATTTCGACCGTCTTGGCGATATTACCGCTGCCGAGAACCGCGTCATTGAGTGCATAAAATTCTTTGATTTCGTCTTTACTCTCATGCGAAACCGAGAGCATTCTGCGTTCCAAAACACGATAATTTCCGTCTGCCACTTTATCTAAAAGGGTGATCTCTCCGGCTTCCATCGACGCCAAATACCCCATTCTCCCGCAATTGATGCACAGAACCGGTTTATCAAATTGTGCGGCGTGTTTGGCAGCGTGAAGCATAATGCCGTCACCGCCGATAGCCGCCACAATGTCACAATTTTTAATCATGCCGTAAAAATCGTCGGTGTAGCTGCAGACATCCCCGTAACCGCAATATTTTTCAAGCGTTATAACCTCAACGTCTTTGGATTTCAAATATCGGCACACTTCCGTGACCGCAGGAATACTTGCATCACAGACAATCGACGGCAGCATTGCGATTTTCATTGGACATCATCCTTCCCGAGTTTGTTCGCCTTTTCTACAGCTTTTAAAATCTCTTTTTCCGTATCTGCAATTTCTGCACCAGCGGTTTTTAAAAATAATAAAAATTCAACGTTTCCGTCTCCGCCGGTGATCGGAGAATTGGTAATACCCTGAATAATGAACCCGCTTTCTTTTGCGCGTTCTGCGGCATTTTTCAAGACATCGAGATGAGCTTTTGGATCTTTTACAATTCCGTTTTTACCGATATTGCTCTTTCCGGCTTCAAACTGTGGCTTTATCAGTATAACAGCCGCGGCGTCATCTTTCAACACTTCTCGAAATTTATCGAATAAAATCGTCGCTGAAATAAACGAGAGGTCCGCCGTCAGAAAATCGACTTTTTCTCCGAAAATCCGCCAATCGAGGTCCTTTGCATTGATCCCTTCCAAAGAGACGACATGCGGGTTGGATTGAATCGAGGGCACGAGTTGGCCATGGCCTACGTCTACGGCATAAATTTTCTTTGCGCCTCTTTGCAGCATACAGTCGCAGAATCCACCCGTGCTTGCGCCAATATCGGCAGCAACAAGACCCGAGACATCAATGGAAAACTCATCAAGCGCCGCTTTGAGCTTATATCCGCCGCGTCCGACAAACTCACAGCCGCTTTCACAGATCAGATTGCAGCTTTCTGCGAGCTCCTCGGACGGCTTTTTAACGGTTCTGCCGTCGGTAAGTGCCTTTCCGGACTTAATCAGCTCCTGCGCCTTTTGACGGCTCGGGGCGAGTCCTTTTTGAACCAGCAGCAGATCGGCCCTCATTTGCGGTCACCGTTTTTTATGAGGTTTAAAAGCCGCTGACGGATGCTGTCTTCATCGAGGCCGTATTGTTTTAACTGGCTTGATACGCTCGCCTGTGCCACAAATTCATCGGGGATACAAATTTGCTCAAATTCTCCTCGGAAACCCTGTTTTTGCAGTTGAAATAAAAATTCCTCGCCGACCGAGCCCGAATGAACGGCTTCTTCGAAAAACACAATTTTTTTATACCCGAGCGAATTTTTTATAATTTTGTCTTCGATGGGTTTTATCTGTAAAAGCTTAACGGCTTCCGCGATACCGTGGCTTGCGTTTAAAACGTTGACCCCGACGCGCCCGTATCCGACAGCAAGGATATTATTTTTATGACTTTCGTTTCCCACAACTTGTACAAGCTTTTGAATGCCTTTGGGATAACGGATCGCAACCGGTCCGCTTAGGTTTACAGCGCGCTCCAGACATTGATTCAATTCCTCGAAATTTGCCGGTGAAAATACCGTGAAACCGGGAATGCTGTTAAAATAAGCGACGTCAAAAAGACCGTGATGGGTCTCACCGTCCGCGCCGACAAAGCCCGCCCTGTCGATGCAAAAAATGACGTGCAAGCCGGCGATGGCAACATCGTGAATAAGCTGATCATATCCGCGCTGCAAAAAAGTCGAATAGACAGCCAACACCGGAATCATACCGCCTTTTGCAAGTCCGGCGCAAAAAGTCACGGCGTGCTGTTCTGCGATGCCCACATCGAAAAAGCGATTCGGAAACCGTTTTGAAAATACAGAAAGCCCGGTGCCGTCGCACATCGAGGCTGTCACCGCGCAGATGCGTTCATCCGATTCCGCAAGACGGCACATGACCTCTCCGAATGCGCCGGAAAAGTCGATGTCGGGTGGTTTGACCGCTGCTCCGTTTTCAATGATGAACGGAGCGGTCGAATGGAACTGTGTCGGATTGTTTTCGGCCTCTGTGAAGCCTTTCCCCTTTACGGTAATGCAATGCACCACCACGGAGACGTCGCGCTTTTTTGCCCGTTCGAAAACCGCCAATAGCTGTCCGATATCGTGTCCGTCCACCGGGCCGATGTATTTCACGCCCATATCGGCAAAAATAGTGCTGTGTGCAAAAATCCGTTTCAAAAAATCGCGTTGGTGTACTGCGGCTCTGAATAAACCTTTTCCGATCAACGGTATGCCTTTTAAGAATTTCTCGACGAAATCTTTAAAATCGAAATAACTACGCCGAGACGTCAGTTTTGCCAGATGTTTCGAAATGCCCCCGATGTTTTTGGAAATTGACATCTCGTTGTCGTTTATGACGATAACGACTTTGTTTTCCGATTGTGCCGCGTTGTTGAGCGCTTCGTAAAAAAGCCCGCCGGTTGCCGCACCGTCGCCGATGACTGCAACTACTTGCCCGTTCTCGCCGCGCATATGCTTTGCAGCCGAAAGCCCCAATGCCGAGGAGAGCGCCGTACTGCTGTGGCCGCTGACAAACGCGTCGTATTCGCTCTCGGACGGGCGCAAAAAGCCCGAAATCCCGTTTTCTTTGCGCAGGGTATCAAAGCATTCCTTTCGGCCCGTGAGCAGTTTATGGGTATAACACTGATGACCGACGTCGAATATAATACTGTCCTCTTTGTCACAAAACACTTTTTCGAGGCAGCAGGTCAACTCGACTGTCCCCAGATTCGAAGCCAGATGGCCGCCATTTTTCGAGACAACCTCCATGATCTCCCTGCGAATTTCAACGCAAAGCTGTTCAAGCTGTTTTTGATTCAGCGGCTTGAGATCAGCAGGATTATTTATTTTTGAAAGCATTCCGTTGGGAATCATTTTTTCTCCGTTTCTACATCAGTTCTTGCGTATGAGCAGGTATTTGGCAAGTTCGGCGAGGAAATCACAGTTTAGTGCTTGCGCAGCTTTAACGGCGTTCTCTGTCAGCTCTCCTGCGACCGTCTTTGCTTTGGTAAGGCCGAGTTCGCTGACGAAGGTGGATTTATCATGGACACTGTCGCCGTTTGTCGGTTTTCCTAGAAGCTTTTCGTCTCCGCTGACATCGAGAATATCATCGGTGATCTGAAACATCCGACCCAGGTTTTCGCAGTATTCATCCGCCAGCCGAAGCGTGTTTTCATCTCCGCCCGAGGCGATTACGCCGATTCTGCCGGCAGCTTTGATGATGGCACCGGTCTTTTTACTCTGTAAAAGCGTTAATTCTTCGGCTGTAAGGCGTTTACCCTCACTCTCGAGGTCGAGGTTTTGACCGCCGACCATCCCCGTAATTCCGGATGCCTGCGCAAGTTCTTTTAAGCAGGCACAAACCGTTTCGGCTGGGAGCTTCGAAAAATCCGCATGATTTAAAACGATCTCAAATGCATAATTCAATAGACCGTCACCGGCTAAAAGAGCCTGCCACTGCCCGAATTGTTTATGGGTAGACGGTTTTCCGCGCCGCAGGTCGCTGTTGTCCATGCAGGGCAGATCGTCGTGCACCAGCGAATAGGAATGGATATATTCCAAGGCGGCGGCAAACGGATAGATCGGCGTCTCATCATTACCGGTGAGATTAAAAAATTCAATCATCAGCAGAGGACGCAGCCGCTTTCCGCCGTTTTTCACGCTGTAAATCATCGCCTCGACGGTCGTTTTGTTATAGGATTCCGCCTTCGGAAGATAACGCAAAACCGCCTGTTCGGCGTTTTCTGTTTTTATTTTAAACTCTTTGAGAAATTCGGTTTCAATCATTTTTTAACTCCATTTTTGAAATGCGTTCTTTTGCTTTTTCGAGTGCTTCTTTGCATTGCGAAGCCAGTTTTGCGCCTTCCTCATATAGGGAAATACCTTCGTCGAGCATCACATTGCCCGCCGAAAGCAGTTGATTGATCTCCTCAAGCTGTTTTAAGGCTTCTTCAAAGACAAATTTTTTCTCACTCATTTGCTTTCCTCCGTCCTGACCTTGCAGGGAACTTCGCCGTCAAAAAATTTTAAATCAAAATCCTTTTTAAGTTTCATTTCTTTTGCGCTCTGAACGGGTTCCCCGTCCGAAATCGCAATGGTATATCCGCGCAGCAGCGTCGAAACGGGTGACAAGGCTTCCAACTTTTCACATTGATGAATCCACTGCTGCCGCTTAACGGATAATAAAACATTCAACGAAGCAGATAAATCAATGTTGATCCTGTATTCGTAATCGACAAGCTGTGCATTAATCGCTTTTGCATTGTCGAAGGATAACAAATCGATAATCCGATTTACTTCACGCCAATCAGGAAAGACCAACTCAGCTGCTGCAGTCGGAGTTGCAGCCCGCATCGAGGCCGCCATATCGCAAAGCGTATAATCAATATCATGCCCAACGGCGCTGACGATCGGAATGTTGCTCGCTGCGACTGTGCGAACCAATTCCTCATCGTTAAAAAGCCAAAGATCCTCATCAGAACCGCCGCCTCGGGTCAATAAAATGACATCGGCATCGGTTTTTTGCAGCTTTTTCAGCGCGGCACAGATCTGTGTGACCGCTTGTTCCCCCTGCACTGTCGCCGGAATCAATTCCAACTCGCAGAGCGGCCAACGTCGTTTCCAGACCGAGACCACATCTTGATAAGCAGCACCTGAAGCCGAAGTGATTACGGCTGCTTTGTTCGGATATTTCGGTAATGAAAGTTTTTGTGCTTCATCGAACAAATGTTCGGCGTTCAGCTTTTCAAACAGTTTTTTCAGAGCCTCTTTAGCGACACCGGCGCCGTTCGGAGAGATATTCTCAACATAAATCTGACAATTCGAATCGCGTTCAAATAATGAAACTCTGCCGTTGACAATGACCGCAAGCCCATCTGAAGGGGTAAATTTGAGGCGCTTGGTCTGCGGAGCGAACATCACGCATTTGATGGCACTGTTTCCGTCTTTAAGCGTGAAATAGAGATGTCCCGTTTTAAAATGTCGGGTAAAATTTAAAATTTCACCGGTCACAAAGACGCTGCGCAGTAAATCATCACTGTCCATAACCGCTTTTAAATAGGTATTCAATTGTGTTACCGTTAAAGCAATACTCACAGAATGCCCTCCATAATTGCGGTTAAAACAGCGGTTCCCGCCGCGTTGTCGGTGCAAAACGGTACGGGAGCAAACAAGGCCCGGTCACAGGCAAGTTTTTCGCGGATGATAGTGTTTGCCGCCACCCCGCCGCAATAGACGATTTTGGCCTCCGGATGCGCTTTTGTCAATTCTCGGGACAGTTCCGAAATACTCAATCCCAGATATTCAAAACAAAATTTTGCAACATCTTCCGGACACTCTTTATTATACAGTTCCATGCATAAATTTTCAAGACCGGATAAACAGACCCTGCCGTCTTTAATCGGGGCTTTCCGATTAAACGTTTGCGTACTTTTCAGTGCCAACTGCTCAAGTTCCGAACCACAGGGGAATTTCATTCCCATCATCACGCCTATCCGATCGATCGCCTGCCCCGCGCTGATGTCGGCAGTACCCCCGACGATTTCGCAGGTGATAATTTTATTTTTATCCGGACGCACCAGAACGCATTCAAGGGTACCGCCGGATAGATGAAACGCATAAAATTCCTCCGATAACAGCGACAGCATGTCCAATCCGAAGACAGCGGCGGCGATATGCCCCGCCTGATGGGAAAACGCATGACAAGGCACGCCCAGAACGGAAGCCATCGACCGCGCCATTGCTTCTCCGACTTTGAAACACGGCATATAAGAATCATCGCAATCCCTCGGTGCGGAACTGTATCCGATTGCACCGATATCAACGATTTTACCGAGCTTTTCAATCACTTCCGGCAATTGTTTGGTATGCAAAAATACTGCGTCGCTCTGGCGCAGTCCTTTTTCACCCGCTTTTACGGGTAATAAAAGACGACTTTGAACAAGACCCGTTTGGCCCTGATCAAAGCCGCCTTTGAACACTGCGGCAGAAGTTGTATAATTGCTTGTATCCAACGCCAACACTGATTTATTGACGTTTGCCAATACTGATTTATTGGCGTTTGCCAATACCGAATCGTTTTTATTCATCTTGTTTTTTTTCGTCGGGTTCCTCTTCTTGTTTTTTCTCAATACGGGAGATAGAGCCCAAAATACCGTTGACGAACGCCGTATCTTCCGGCAGCGAATATTTTTTCGAAAGCTCGACCGCTTCGTTGATGGCAATTTCCTCCGGCACGGTTTTACCGATTTTAAATTCATAGATACAGCAGCGTAAAATCGCAAGAGAGACCTTGGAGATACGCCCCAAAGTCCAGTCTTTCAGGTTTTCAGTGATGAAATTGTCAATTTGATCGCGATTTTCCGCAACACCCTTTGCCAATTCGAGCGAATAGGTATCGTACTTGAATTCCCTGTATTCTTTTGCAAGCTCTGTGATGGCCTCGATATCCTGACCTGTAAAAGACTGTTCAAACGCGATCAGAAATCCTGCTTCTCTGGACTCTCTTCGATTCATATAAATTTTCTTTCTTTAAATTTTTGATATTTTACATACAAATACACAAAAACTTAGTCGTTTTTGCGTGGTCATTATACCACACAAAAGCGACTATATCAACCGAAAGTTCTCATTTCATTTCAACAACACGATAATTCTGACCGTCGAATATGGAATCTAACAAAAATAATTCTATAAATTGATTTTTCTTACTTCATCTCGATAATACGAATATTTTCGACGTCTGCACCGGTTTCGGAGACCGCAATGTCCTGAATCTGTGCCGCCTGGTTTGCGGTCAGACCGTCCTCTCCGGTCGCTACCACGACACTGACCGTTCCGTCGTTGATGTAAGCCATACAGTCGGCAAAGCCCTTTGCCATCACAAGATTTTCAATTCTGCCCTCGGCCTCAATATTGTCCGCCATAACCAAAACCGACTGTGCAACGGTCATTTTCACCTCATCATCGGTGGCGGTGTTTATCGTCTCCTGCATGGTCTGGATCGCCTCATCCCGTGTCTTTTGGCGGGACAGGCGTGCCGTAGTGAAGTATTTTTCGGCGTTTTCAGTCAATATCCCCTCAACGCCCTCTATTTCGGTATTTCCGACGTCGATGACATCGCTGAGATTGGTCGCGCCCGTTGGATCGGTCAGCGGTGTCTGATTGCCGAATACCCAGCTGAGATATACCGTCACTCCCAACGCCACCACCAAGGCCGCCAATATAATCTGCCGCTTTCCGTTTTTCATTGAAAAATGCCTCCTATTCGCTGCTCATTTTTGTGATGTAGATTTGATTGTAGCCGATATTGAGAGCCGCGGACACGATCTCGGTGATTTTCGCGACCGTCCTGATGTCGTCTCCCCCGTCACATAGAATCACGACGCCTCTGATCTCGGGTTCTGCTGCCGCAGTGACGGCACTCGTATTCAAGCCGGCGTTCGTCTGCAGCGTGATGACAACCTCAATGCGGCCGACACCGTCGACTCGGCTGAGCAAGTCACTAACTTTATGCTCGAGCTGCTCCGTATATTCCGACATAGATGTCGTCTGTGCATTTTCCGAGGCCGTTTTAATGAATTCTGAGACTAAAAGCAGGACCGCCGCTGCCGCCAGCAGGACAATCACGGCAATGCGGAGCTTTTTATCTTTGCCGAAGCGCTCCGTGAATTTTTCGATGACGGACAAATTCTCACCTCAATCCGAGAGTATGATCTGGGTTTCCAAACCGAAATTCTCTTTGATACAGTTCTCAATTAAAACAAACGCCGCCGACTGTGACCCGTTGATTTCCACGACCGCTTTCGGATTTTCACTCTCGACGTTTACCGTGACGCTCTTTGCATCCACGCCGATTGTTTTGAGCTTCTTCATGATTAAAAATTCCACGCCCCCGTTGAGTTCACCGTAGGAATATCCTGCTGCCGAATCGGTCAGCTCCGGCATATTAAAATCAATCTCGGGAAGCTGGGCACCGATCAGCGGCAAGCAAAAACACAGGCAAAACAACAGCACGCACGCAAACCGCATCACCCGTTCTGTGCGTTTGGTCGGGGAGAGTAATTGGATAATCGAGCAGAAGATTCCGCCCGCACACAAGCCGATACACCAGTTTCTCAGCATTATATGCCTCCGTAGGTCTTCATCATGACTGCGATGCCGACAATAAAGACAAGTACCGTCAAAACCAACGCTGCAATCACAATCGACAGCATATCTCCGAGGGTTTTCAGCAACTTTGCCACACCTTTCTGGTCGGTTGAAGACGCCAAAGCCGAACACAGACCGACGGCAAGTTTCCAAATCGCAATCGTGATTATTTCTGGCAGCACGCAGAGTAAAACCGCCGCGACTCCGAAAAATCCGAACGCATTTTTAATCAAAGAAAAGCACGATACCACCGAGGAAACCGCGTCCGACAATCCTCCTCCGACAATCGGTACCGAACCCGAGACCAGCATTTTCAAGGTCCGGATGGTCACGGAATCCGCCGCAGAAGATAAGAAAGATTTCAGCGACATCATTCCGACTAAAATCGTTGCCGCAGCGCCCAGAATCCACACAACCAACCCCTTAAAAAATCCCGACAGTTTTTCCAGATCGGCGTTGCCCGTAACACCGGCGACCATGCCGAACGCCGCAAAAATCCCGCAGGCAGGAAGCACCACGGATTTTACTGCCCACATTGCAATTTCGGCAGCCGCAAGCAGCGTCGCCGCTGAGACCGTCGCAGAGATCGGCTGCCCCGAGGCTGACACCGCCGCTGTAAAAACCGGAACAAATCCGGTCATAAACACCGACGCCTCATCAATCCGCACGAACGACTCGTTGATCCGGCTCACGAGCGGGATCAAGATCGCAGAAGCGGCTGCGACGACCGCGAAATACTGATAGGCCTTTTCAAAACCGGGGCGGTTTTCGAGCCGCAGCCCGTTCATCAGCTGCCCGATCAGCAAAACCGCACAGACGGCAAAACAGGCGGCAAGCGGCGCGGGATAACTCTTTTTGGTCAATGCCATGATAATCTCAGCCATGCTGTCAGGCTGAAGATCCAGAAATTCCGAAGGATTGATCTCACCGAGTCCTATCTGCTCAAGGAGAACTTTCGTCTGTTCGTCCGGAAGTTGTTCGACTTCATCCGCCCCGAATTCGGTCAGCTGCTCTTCAACGAGCTGATTATATTCTTCATCGGTCAGAGCGCCCGGTGTAAAGCAAAACAGATTAACAGCGATTAAAATGCCGAACAGCAATGCGGCCGCCCATTTCGTTCGTCTTCTCGTTTTCATATCAGCAGTTTTTTCACCACTTCCACAATTTCGCCGATTAAAGGGATACAAATCAGAACAATAGCGATTTTCCCGGCGAGTTCGATGTTTGAAGCGAGGGAATTCTGACCGGCGTCAACACAGCTGTCACAGGCAAGCCCAACCAGAATGCTGATACCAAGCGCTTTTGTGACCGCGGTAAAGAATTCGGTCGGGATACCGCTCTGATCGGCCAATGTCTCCAAAGCGTTTACAATGGGGGTGATTCGTGTGAGCAGGTACAGCATTAAAATCACCGAAAACCCGATTGCAAGTGCAGCGCTGAATTCGGGCTTGTACTGTTTTAATATCACGCAGATCACCGCCGTCACCATTCCCAGAAGCGCAACCGTGAGAATGTCAATGCTCATAGTCCGAACAGCGACTTGATGGTACGGAAGAGATTGCTGATTTCGTAGATAATCATTGTCATCACCACAATCAAACCTGCCAATGTGGTCAGCATCGCTTGTTCCTCCCGCCCGGAACGCGAGAGAATTTGATAAAGCACTGCCACGATAAGGCCGATTGCCGCAACCTTGAAAATAAAATTGATGTCCAGCATTGCGTTCCCTTCCCATTTAAAAATCAGTCTTTTCGCCGACGAAATTTTACAAAATCAAAATTGCGGCGCCGATTCCGATCAGGATGCCGAGTTTCTGATAAAGTCCCGTCAGATTGCCGTGATCGCGTTCATATTCGGCAAGCATAGCGTTGCATTTTTCCGCCAGCTGCGTGCATAATTCGATCTGTGTCTGCGCATCGCTGCGGCCTAAAAACGCACCCAGTTTTTGAAACAGCGCCCGGTCGTCTTTTAAAAGGCAATCGGGCAATTCGGCTGCTGCTTTTTTCAGGGCCGCCGCCGGATCGGATTTTTCGGAATAGATGCGCCATTTTGTAAAAAAAGTCCCCAGATAAGGTAACCGGAGCTGTTCGATTTTTCGGAAAATGGCATCGGTAGAGGCGTTCTCGTATTTCAGCAGGCCTTTGATCTCAATCAGCACACGCTGAAATTCCTCCAAAGCGGCTCTGCGTTTTTTTAACCGCGCCGCTTGTGAAAAACCGATCAAAATCGATGCCAGGCACACCAAAAGCGCCGCCGCCAGACGCATCTCAACTCACCGCTTCCATGTTGATATGTTCATAGATATATCCACTTCGGTCATATCCCGAAAGCAGCACCGTCTGTTGGAAGACCTTGTTTTCGGACAAAATGTACATTTGAGGTTTTAATAATAATTCGGCTGCACTGCCTGCATGAATCGAAGCGTATACCGCGACTCCGCTGTTGACGACCTCAGTCAGTGCGCTTGCTTCGGCGGTTGTTCCGATTTCGTCACAAAGCACTGCATCGGGCCGGAGATTTCGAACAGCAAGCAGGATGGCCTCGGCTTTCGGCATATTGCGAATGACATCACAACAAATACCTTCCGGGGAGAGTTCACCGCGTTCATCCGCCGCCGAAACAGCGAAGAATCTGCCGTATCTGGCATTTGATATCGCGTTCGCAATATCCCGGAGAATCGTGGTTTTCCCGGTTCCGGGCGCTCCTGCAATCAACAATGAGCGGAGCGTGTCCGCGTTCTGCCCCAGAAAATACGCTTTGAATTGATCTGCGACCCCGACGATATTTCTTGCAATGCGCAGCCGAATGGTCGAAATATCGCTGAAGTTGATAATCTTCCCCGCCGTATCTCGAACCGCGTTTCCGCAGATGCCCGCACGATGGCCGCCCTTGACGGTGATATAGCCCTGCGAAAGCTGGTCTCTGTGAGTCTGGACGGAATAATCGCAGAGTCGGAACAGGCACTCTTCCATCTCTGCGGCAGAAGGACGATAGAGCTGAAAAGCGGCATCCGTACACAGATTTCCTGTTTTACTGAAAAAGACGGTGTCGCATTCGCTGTTGATACAAAAGCACCGGTCCTTTCGCAGCGTGATTTCAGTTGCATGGCTTCGCTGCTTCTGTCCGACCGTTGACAGCATCCGATAAAATGACCCGCCCAGTGCCGCAGATGCGCTTTCAAAGGCATCCGTATCCACCACCTCCTTTTCTCAAAAGAGTATGCTTGTCTCATCATTGATATGCGCTTTATAGTGAAGCCCTTAAAAATCAACAGAACATAAGCGTCAATCTGCTTCACATGGAAAGCCACTTCGCTTTTTCTCGAAAGCCTCGAAAAATTATTTATTTTTCTGACGGAATATGATAGAATCTAAACAATCATTTACGGAGGCGGCGCTTTATGGAGAATAAAATTATCTTATATTACGGCGGAACCCATGCCATGGACGCCGCAGTCCGGGGAATTGCGGACGCATATTCCATGGTCGGGAAGAAAATCCTCTATACCGACTTTTCCAATATCGGAAAGTATATTACCTTTAGAGATGGCGATAATCCAAAACTGCGGGTTTATCAGCCACCGCATCCGACCAACCAAAATTATGCCGAAATGACCGAAGAAAAACGGCGATATACATTGCTTGACAACACCGATTATTTCGAAGCGGCAACAAATAAAGCCGCTTTCGGCGGCTTTGATTTGGTAATATTCGATTATATCTCCGACGCAACTGCGTTCGGCGTACTTTATGAGGGGATATTGCTCGACTGGTTAAGCGGCAGACCTGAACATTTGGACGTGCTGGCCACCGGAAATTTTGCAAGCGCAAAAATGGCCGATCTCGCGGATGAGATTTATAATTTCACAAGAATAAAATAATTCTATTTATCATGCATTGATCAAATCTTTCAAATACGGAATCACCTTATAGACGTCGCCGCATCCGAGCGTCAGAACCAGATCGCCGGGCGCGGCGTTTTCTTTGATCGCCTTTGCCGCCGATTCAAACCCGTCGGTCAAAACGCAGTTTTTAATTTTGGCAGCCAGATCCGCCGATGAAACACCGTAAGTATTGATCTCCCTTGCGCCCATGATCGGCAGCAAAATTGTCTGATCGGCCATATTTAATGAATCGGCCAGTCCGTCCAACATCAGTTTTGTGCGTGAAAACGTCACCGGCTGAAACACCGCGACGATGCGCTTGCATCCGATCAGTTTCGCTGCGGAAATGGTAGCCGCAAGCTCGGTCGGATTATGTGCATAATCGTCGATCAATGTGAAGCCGTTAAACTTGCCAATAGTTTCAAAGCGTCTTCCGGCACCTTGAAAAGCGTTGACCGCTTCGATTGCATCTTTTATCTCTACGCTGCACTGATCGGCGGCGGCAAGCACACCGAGAGAATTCATCACATTGTGTTTACCGGGGATTTTTAAATCGATGTTTCCCGTAAGTTTTCCGTCGCTATAGAGCTCAAAGGAGAAATAAGGGCCGTTTTCCGAGATATTTCGGGCCTGAAAACGGCAGCCGGCGGAAGTTCCGAATAAAACAACGTCGGTCTTACAGGATTTTACGACTTTGAGCGTGTTTGCATCGTCACCGTTGGCAATGACCGCTTTTTTGGTCTGATTTGCAAACTGCGCAAAGGATTTGATAATGTTTTCGAGGTTTTTAAAATATTCGAGGTGATCCTCGTCAACGTTCAAAATCAATGAATAAGCGGGATAAATATTTAAAAAGGTGTCGCGGAACTCGTCGGCTTCGCAGGTCATATATTCGCTCTTTCCGACCCTGCCGCTTCCGCCGATCGAGGCCAGTTTTCCGCCGATGACAGCCGACGGATCCTTACCGGCCTTGAGAAATATCTCTGTCAGCATTGAGGTGGAGGTCGTCTTGCCATGCGTGCCGCAGATACCGACGGCGTTCTCATAGGAGTTGGCGACGATTCCGAGCAGCTTTGCGCGGGGCATGGTAGGAATACCCTTGGCTTTTGCCGCGAGCAGTTCTGGGTTGTCCTCAAGCAGTGCCGCCGTATAGACGACCAGTTCACAGTCAACGATATTTTCCGGGGAATGTCCCATTGTCACCGGAATTCCCATTTCCCGAACGGCATCCACTGTAGGCGAAGGGTTATTATCCGAACCGGTTATTTGGTAACCTTCGCTGTGCAGAATCTGTGCAAGCGGATACATCCCGCTGCCGCCGATGCCGATGAAATGAATCTTGCGCGCTTTGAGCGCATCAAATCTGTAAATCTCACTCACTCCCCAAATGCTGTAAGTTTGTATTAGAATTATATTATACCGAAGATAAAATTTCAATATGCACAAGGTTATATAGTGCTTTTAAATACACACCAAATAAACTTTTTTATATTGCAAAAACCTGTCGAATGTGGTAGTATAAAACACTGTGACAATGATGTCCATGAAATTTTGGAGGGTATATTCATGATTTTTTTTGTAATTAACGCAGGAAGTTCTTCGTTGAAAAGTCAGCTGATCGAAATGGAAACCCGCAGCGTGCTCGCTGAGATCAACTGCGAGCGTATCGGAATCGACGGCCGGATCAAATATAAATTCCCCGACGGCAGAAAACTTGCCCTCGAGACCGCCCTTCCCGACCACATGACCACGTTTAAAAAGGTCATTGAACTCGTCACAACCGGAAGCACAAAAGTTCTCAACTCTATTGCCGACATCAAAGCAGTCGGTCATCGGATTGTCTTCGGCGGCATGGAGCTCGTCAAATCGGTGCTTGCTGACGACAAGGTGATTGCAACAATCGATAAATATGCGGAATATGCCCCGCTGCATAATCCCGCCGAAGCCAATACCGTGCGCGCCTGCATTGATATGTTCGGCAAAGATGTTCCCCAGGTTTGCGTGTTCGATACCTCCTTCCATCAGACCATGCCCATGGCTCACGCGATTTACGGCATCCCCTATGAATATTATAAAAAATACGCCGTCCGTAAAATGGGTTTTCACGGCATCTCTCATCAATATGTTGCAAACCGTGCGGCTCAGCTCCTCGGTAAAGATATTAAGGATACCAAAATCGTCACCTGTCATATCGGAAACGGCGCTTCCATCTGTGCGGTCGACGGCGGTAAATCCATTGATATTTCCATGGGTTTCGGCACCTGCGACGGCATCTTGATGGGTACCCGTTGCGGCATGATCGACCCGCTGGCGTTGTTTTATATCGCCCAGAAAGAGAAAATGTCGGTGGCCGATTTAAACACACTGGTCAACAAAAAAAGCGGCCTGCAGGGCGTTTCCGGTATCAGCAGCGACAGCCGCGAGCTCGAAGAAGCTGAACTGGCCGGAAACGAACGCGCCAAACTGGCCAATGATATTCAAAGATATCACGTCAAAAAACTGATCGGCTCCTATGCTTTTGAAATGGGTGGGTTGGACGCGGTTGTGTTTACCGCCGGTATCGGCGAGCGTTCCCCGATGTTGCGTGCTGGTGCGTGCGCGGGTCTGGAGCGGTTCGGCATCAAGCTTGACCCGGTGCTCAACGAAAAGATGAACGGCAAAGAAGCCAACATCTCCGCGCCGGATGCCAAGGTTCCGATTTACATTATTCCAACCAACGAAGAATTGCAGATTGCGTTCGAGATTGAAAAAGTGGCATTTGGAAAGTGAAAAGACATTAATAATACAAAGAAGCAGATTATGTCATTCTGAGCGAAGCAATTCGATGGTTTACCATCGAATGCGGAGTCGAAGAATCTCGGACAGATTATGGCTTACAGATGCTATATTTTCGGATTTTATCGATTAGAAATTTCTTAACTACATGCAAAGCGCTCCGTTAGGATAATAAAGAAGGCGCACCGAAAGGTGCGCCTTTTTCAATCTGTCATTAACGGAAAACAAAGTGCTTTTTAACAAGAGTTTTCCGTTATTTTTTCCAGACCTTCGGGGCGATCAAAATGCCGCTCTTCCACAGGCGGTATTCATATGCCCATTCGTTGCCCTTACTGCGCCACCCGTTCGGACCGAACCAGTCGACGGACAGATTGCAGTTATGCAATTCGCCGAAAGTATTGATTCGGCTTCCGTAAGCGGTCAGATCCAACCGGTGCTTACCGGGTGAAAGTTTTCCGAGTTCGACTTTATACGGTGAAATCGCGACCGTTCCGACGCGTTTTCCGTCAAGCTCCACGGCCACAAGTGGTGCGCGGAAATTCGAAACTTCAATCATCGTATCGCTTCCGCCGTCAATCTCGCAGTGATAAATTAAATTCGCGGAATAGAACGGAAGTCCCTGCGTTGTCCAATCGCCGAACGCAAGTTCCGTGACGGGCTTGACAATCTTTGAATACCGACCCTTGACCTCAACGCCGAAATCGCCCAACAGATAGCACCATTCGACCATGACCAACTTGCCGAATTTGATATCGAGAATCAATTCATTCGTCCCCGGCTTGATATCGGGCAGCGGCACGGTCTTGATGGAATCGTCTACATAAATACCGTCGGCCGGAGCATTCACTTTGCGGCCGTTCAGGAAGATCTTCGTATATTCCAAACTCTCAAGAGCCAGATGCGCACCCTTGACTCGGATATCGGATTCGATGGTGAATTTCAATTTTAGATTATTCTTCGGACGGCTCTTTTCCTTGGTGACCCACGGCTGCGCCCATCCGCCACCGCGCAGTTTCATTCCAAGCTGTGTGCGAGCTTTATCGTCGATACGTAAAATCTCTTCACAGGGCTGCCATTCACCGCCATCCACCGAGTATTCGGCCATGTCCAGCAGCAAGACATTCGGCTCTTCCAATGTAATGGGCATCTTCCCGGCCAGTTCGCCAACTTCGATGTATTGCATTTCTTCCTGTTTAGCCGTTTTCTCGGTTCTTCCGACCTCTAAAGACAGCAGCAGCGAGGAATAGGCACTGCAGTCCCACCGAATCACGGTATTGCCGTTTTGATAATCTGCACCAATCTCATAAATCTCACCGGTCTGCGTATCACATACGGACGGTTTGTATTCGCCTGTCAAGATGATGTTATAATGTTCGTCCGGCACGACGTCTTTGCTTTCCGGCGGATAGACATGACTGATGAACACCTGCTTCATATCTCCGTCAGTCCGCATCTGATAGATCAGATTAGACGCCTTGTTTCCTTTTGTATTGATAATTTCAATCTGGCGCAGCGAATTGATGCTGTCCAAAACGGCTTCCCGTGACCATTCGACTTTCGTGCATTCGGCAGCGATCTTTTTTGCTCTATCGGAAAGTTCTGCGTCGACATATTCCGGAATTTGACCGGCGAAGATGACTTTTCCGCCTTTTGCTGCGAACTCTTCAAGCGCCGCAAGTGTGGTCGAGCGGATGGTTTCACAGGCCGGAACAATGACCGCGTCATATTCCATTTCGCCGACGCCGAATCCCTTTAAATCTTTGTTATAGGTCTTCGGCAGCTGTGATTCGGAGATAAAATCAAAGTCCATCGTCCCAAACAGCAGCCATTCAATGATGTCGTCAAAGCGTTTTTCAAGCTCATCGATAATGGATTGGCTCTGTTCGCGCGGCCCGAGATTGATCCAGCAGGATTCAATCGGATGGATGACACCGACTCTGACAAACGGCTTGCCTCTCGTCATAACGGTATTGACACGGGCAAAGTGATCCTCAACCCAAGGATATTCTTTATACCACGGGGACTGATGTCCGATGGCGGCCGGATAATCCCTCTTTGCTTCACCCTCCATTGAGACCCAGTATAAGTGATGCACACGCGTGGAGATACCCAAAGCGGCCTGCCAGTCGCCCTGCAGCTTATGCCCTCGGAAATCATAATCCCAGTTCGTAACGCCGTAGAGTTCGCTCAGCACACCCGGCTGACCATATTGATGTGACGCGCTCTGTGCCTGTTTTGCGGTGGAAAGCTCATGTCTGTCACAGAGCATATCAACGCCGGACATTCCGAAACTGCGATACGGGCGCATCGCCTCACCGCCGAATTTGGTCTGTGAGGTGAGTGTCGGTTCCGCCATCAGATGCCCGGTCATTAAAATGTTGTTTTCGCGGCACCATTTTCCGATTGTATCCGCAAAAGCAGAAGCGAAGCGTTCCGCCACATGATCGTAAAAGTGATAGCGCGCGGTTGAAATCTTACCGTTGGGCAAATTCCAAAACAGTTCCGGAATTTTATTCAGAATATCTTCTTTATAGGTCTGTTTATAGGTCCTCGCAAACGTCTGCGTGAACGGAAGTTTGACGTCCTTTTTCTCATTTGCAAATCCAAAGGTGTCGCTGGCTTGAATCTGCGGTTCGTCGGTGAATATGGCCGGTATCAGTTTGCCGAACTCATCTCCCACAACCTCTTTATACCGCTCATGGGTGACTTCAATAAAACGTTGAACAGCCTCCGGCGACATCGTATCAAGATAGGTCTGGTTGTTGTACCAAGTGCTCTCCTCGGGATACTCGATAAATGCGTACCAAATATCTCCGTTTGCTTTTTCGGTCTCACTGTCCTTCGGCAATCTCTTATAATCCTTCAGACAGCCGGTCTCGTCCAAAACCACACTGTATTTGGAAAGCAGGTCTCCGGTCTTACTGTGTTCCGGATGCAGCGTAAAAAGCAAGAAACGCGCGCGGTACTTTTTCTGTTTGGTGACAAGACCGCCGGCGGCACCGGAGGGCCATCTGTCCTCGTCGTATAGCCATGCGAGCATATTGTCCTCACGCGCTTTTTCGACGCAGCCCTTGACGACCTCCATATATTCATCGGAGAGATAATCGGTCGCAAGTCCCACGCGGGTATGCATGTGGAAACCGCCCATTCCCATCTCTTTCATATGGTCTATTTCTTTGTTCATGAGCTGTTGGTCCAACTTGGTGTTCCAAGCCCAGAACGGCGTCCCGCGATATTCGCAGGTGGGATTTTTAAAAAGTTCTCTGTCGAGTTTTTCGGTTTGATTTTTCGGATAAAGCATGTGCTTTTTCTCCTTTCTGAGGATGTAAACAGTATACCACCATATGTGCGATGTAACAAGTAAAAATGCCTTTTGAAATGAAAAAGACGCACCCGAAAGTGCGTCTCGAAAAACAATTTAATTCCAATATCATTGCTTATCCCATTCCTCAAATACGGTCACGATGTTCTCATAGGGGTCGAAGGCGTTCCATTCGCACTGGGCGAATGCGCCGGTGCGCTTGCCGTTTTTCTTGATAACTGCGGAAGCCACCCGATTGACGGCTTTTTTCACGTCCTCGGTCGTTCCGAACGGCAAAATGTGCTGCCGATCGATTTCGCCCCAAAAAGTGACTTTATCGCCGTATTTTTCAACCAGATTTTCGATATTCATGCAAAACAACTGTGAATTGATCGCATCCAGACCGATTTCGACCAGATGCGGATAGATGGCCTCGATGTATCCGTCCGAATGGAAAAAGATCTTCTTGCCCTTGGAATGCGCAAGGTCGCTGTAATCCTTGTACATCGGTTTAAAAATCTGTTCCCAGGTCTTCGGGGAGATCAACAGCGATATCTGCGTACCCCAGTCGTCCATAAACGATACGCCGTCCACTGCGGTATCAGTCAGAATTTCCAGTTCCCTCAAATTCATCTCGTGCAGTTTTGCGATCAATTTTTCGAGCATCGGCTCACCGGAGGCCAGATCGATAAACAGGTTCTCGGTGCCGCGCATAAACTGCATCCGCTCAAACGGTCGGATATAGGTATTGGCCAACACAAATTTATCGCTTTTCTTGCACTGCTCGTCGAAACCGGTCAAGTCCAGTTCGTCAATCAGTTCCGTCGGGAAACGGTAGTTGTCAAAATCGTCCCAGTCCTCCAAGATCGGCTTTTTGACCTCGCCGACAACACCTTCCTCTGCGGCAGTCCAAAAACAGCCGAACTCGTCGATATAGTTGCCTTTTCTTCCCTGTGTGCCCTGCGCATACCGGCTCTTGCCGTAATGAATTCTCGGGTTGAACGTGTCCTCTTCAAACCGCTTTTTAAAATCTTCAAGTTGTTCCGATTTGAAAAGCCGTACATTCGGAAGCGACCATAACGATCTGGGAAACCGATCGATTTCCTCATGATTTAAAGTTTTAAATACCCGTTCGCGCGAAGTCATAAAAATCCCCCTTTACAAAACTCCGTCTTTATTATACAGTATCAATATCGGATTGCATTCAAATTCGTTTTGAATACGATTTTATATATCCGGAGGTGCAAAATGTCGGATTATCTGATCAATGATTACAACTTTATTCTGAGCGGCGAATGGCAGACCTACACCGACAAAGAGCTGTCGGTTCCGGGAATTCGTCTGTTCGGCCATTTTGCCACCCAGACGGCCTCGGAGCCGCTTTCTACGCACATTCACCCGGGCTGTATGGAGATTTGCTATATCGTACGCGGGAATCAGACCTACCACATCGGTGACAAGGCCTATGACTTGACAGGCGGCGACATCTTTCTCACATTCCCCGACGAACTGCACGGCTCGGGCGGTGATCCGCAGGGCAAGTTCGAGATCTATTGGCTTCAGTTGGAGATGTCGAAATCCGATTTTTTATTTTACGGAAAAAATTCCGCAAAAGCGCTGAAAGCCGAATTAACAGGTGTTCAATCCCGTCAATTCAAAAGCGATCCGCGCAGTCTGCAGTTGATCAAAGAGGCCTTTCAAAACATTCCGCTGATCGATCCCACACGAAAATTGCACGGTGTTTCCGCACTTACTTTATTCTTATCGAAAAATTTCTGCGCAAATAAAAATCATCTTATCAAACCCGCGAAAATCGCACAGGCGGAGCTATATATTCAGGAAAATCTCGAGAATAAAATCACCTTGGCGGATGTCGCGGAACAGGTCGGGCTTTCACTTTCTTATTTTAAAAAGCTCTTTAAAACCTCGACCGGAGAAACGCCCGGGGATTATATCAACTATCTCAAAATTCAACGGGCGAAAAAGCTTCTCGGGGCAAATTCGGTCACGCAAACCGCTTTTCTGTTGGATTTTTCGTCCTCTGCCTATTTTTCGAGCGTATTTAAACACTACGCCGGGATGAGCCCGACGCAATATCAAAAGAAGCTAAAAAGGTGAATATAATCGATAATAGTCCCTGCCCCGATACCCGTTAAAAGCCGAAATCAAACCGAATAGCCGCATCGCTTTTTCATCGGGACTTTTTCCGTAACCGTGCCAGAAATCCCGATCAAACCGTTCGGTTTCCAAGTTGAAATGAATCGACCAGAGCGCCCAAAACAAATCGTAATTCCGGTCGCCGATCCCGCCGTTTCCGCAATCGATAAATTTTGCCTGTTCTTCTCCGATAATTAAATTCGGAAGGCAGGCGTCGCCGTGAATGACACAGGGTTTTCCCGCGTATTTGGATAACAGCAGCATTTCACTGTATGCATCAGCAGGCGTTTTGACACCGCAATATTCAAGCAGAGCGGCCTCCGCTTTCCCCTCGAAAAACTTTCCGGCTGCGTGTTTTAACATTGTCTCGGCGCGGTTTTCACAGGGGCAATCCCTGATCGGCAGGTCGTGCAGCTTCCGCAGCGTTTTTCCAAACGCAAAAAGTGTCTCTTTCGGATTTTTCTCGATCAGATTCAAGGTATTGTCGCCTTTGACAGTTTCGGTCAGCAGCCAGCCGTTTTCGCCTTTTCGGCAGAAAGCAATCACTTTTGGCGCAAGACCATAATCCGATAAGAAACCGGACATCTCAGGCTCGTTCTGCAGATATCCGTCATTGGTGATTTTCAAATAATATTTTTCATCAAAAGAGAGCACTTTTGACCGCGGTTTGTCTTTCACCACAGTCACAGCGCTCTCTTTCGGCAATTTTATAGCGATTTTTTCCGGGAGTTTCGATAAATCAATTCCCGCATGCATCTTCTATCGCCCTCTTCAAATCGTCGATCCCGAGTCCGCTGAGTGCGGAGACCGCGATCAACCGGCTTGAATTCATGTTCGGGAAATTTTTATGAAATGAAGCCAATTCTGTCTTGTTAAGCTTATCGGCTTTCGTGGCAGCAATCACAAACGGAATATCCGCTTTGACAAAAAAGTCGATCATCATCCTGTCGTCGGCGGTCGGTTCATGGCGGATATCCGTCAAAGCGACGGCCAGCCGGATATCGCGACCGCTTTGAAAGTAGTCCTCCATCAGATTGCCCCAGTCGTCTTTTCGGGATTTGGCGCGTTTGGCATAACCGTAACCGGGCAGGTCGACCAGACGGAACTGCGGATGATTATAGAAGTTGATCGTCTGCGTTTTTCCCGGGGTTTGACCCACTTTCGCCATGGATTTTTTATTGCAGAGTTTATTGATCAAACTGGATTTTCCGACGTTTGAACGGCCTGTGAAAACGATTTCCGGCTTATCGGACGCAAACAACTGTTGACTGAATCCGAACGAGGTCTCAAAAGCCACGGTCTCAAAATTCAACATTTCAATTCTCCGAAACCAGCGCTTGCACCAGCACTTCGTCGATGTGTTTGACCGGAATAAACTCCAGAGCATCTTTCACCGCTTTGTCAATTTCAAACAAATCGGGTTTATTCTCTTCGGGAATCAGTACGGTTTTCATTCCCATCCGATAAGCGGCCATCGCTTTTTCTTTCAAACCGCCGATCGGCAGCACCCTGCCCCGTAAAGTCATTTCACCTGTCATTGCCAGATTCTTTCGAACCGGTTTCCCTGACAGCGCAGAGACCAGTGCGGTGGTGATCGTAATGCCCGCAGACGGTCCGTCCTTGGGTACGGCGCCTTCGGGAACATGGATATGCAGGTCTTTTGTCTTATAGAATTCCTTATCGACGCCGAGTTTGTCGCAGGCGCTGCGGATATAGCTGACCGCAGCCCGCGCCGACTCCTTCATGACGTCGCCGAGAGAACCCGTCAGTTCGAGTTTTCCGCTGCCCTCGAGCACACTGACTTCGATCTGAAGCGTGTCGCCGCCGATGGCCGTCCATGCCAACCCTGTCGCCACGCCGACCTCGTTATCGACCGCCATATCCGGTTTAAACTTGGCCGGACCGAGGTATTTATCGAGATTTTCCGATTTGACGCCGACTTTTGCGGTTTCACCCGATGCGATTGCCAAAGCGGTCTTACGGCAGATCGCCGCAATCTCACGTTCCAGTTCGCGTACGCCCGCTTCACGGGTGTAATTGTCGATGATCGCGTTGACGGCGTTATCATTGATTGTGAGTTGTGTTTTTTTCAGTCCGTGCTTTTTCAGCTGCTTCGGAATCAGATGGAGTTTTGCGATATTACGTTTTTCCTCGCGGGTATAACTCGTGAGACTGATGATCTCCATGCGGTCACGCAGCGGTTCGGGGATATTCTCATAATAATTCGCGGTTGTAATAAACAGCACATTCGAAAGGTCAAACGGCAGTTCGATGAAATGATCGACAAAAGCATTGTTTTGTTCGGCGTCAAGCAGTTCCAGCAATGCCGATGAAGGATCGCCCCGGTAATCGTTTCCGAGTTTATCAATTTCATCGAGTAAGATCACAGGGTTATTCGATTTTGCACTGATCAGTGCGTTGATCAACCGGCCGGGCATCGCGCCGACGTAGGTCTTGCGGTGGCCACGGATATCGGCCTCGTCCCGAACGCCTCCCAGAGATATTGTGGCGAAATTCCTGCCGCCGGCTCTTGCAATGGAACGCGCGACAGAGCTTTTACCCGTACCCGGAGGCCCGACAAGACAGATCACCTGTCCCTTGATGTCCGGCGACAGCAGTTCCACGGCCAGATGCTCCAAAATTCTGTCCTTGACTTTCTGCAGTCCGTAATGATCTTTATCAAGAATCGCCTTCATCTGTTCGATGGTATGTTTTTTAGAGACGCTGATATTCCACGGCAGATCGAGACAGCAATCCAGATAGTTTCGGATGATGGTGGCCTCCTGAGACCCAAGCGGCATTTTGACGAGCTTCAGAGCCTCTTTTTCGAGCTTTTCGGAAATTTCCGGAGAGACACGCAGTGCCTTGATCCGGGTTTTATAATCCATATACTCGTCCATCTCGCTCTCTTCACCGAGCTCTTCCGAGATAGTACGCAGCTGTTCTTTGAGAAAATAGTCGCGCTGGTTTTTATCCATCGAGACGCGCACTTTATCTTCAATCTCATTTTCGAGTTTAAGCACCGAGTTTTGGTGTGAAAGCAGTGAGATGACACGCTTGAGACGTGAGATATGGCTTTTTTCCTCCAGAATCGCCTGCTGCTCTTCAAAGGGCATCATGGAATTGGAGGCAATAAAATCCGAGAGCACGCCCGGCTGCGTTTTGGCCAAAGCGCTCATTAAAATTTCACGCGCGGTATTATCATTCAATTCAAAATATTCGGAGAATATACGTTGTGCAGTACGGACAAGCGCCTCACCGGTTGTCGTGTTGCGCAGCGGCGCCTTTTCCACAATACGTTCGACATTGGCCGAAAAAAACGGCTTCATCTGGACGTAATCGGTGATTTTTGCCCGCAGGATTCCCTCTACCAAAACCGCATAACTGTCCGGAGTGGTTTTGACGATTTGCTTGATTTTTCCGATGGTTCCGATTTGAAAAATGTCCTCTTTACGGGGGTTTTGTACCTCGGCATTCTCTTGTGCGGCGAGAAAGATCAGCTGTTGGTCACCTTCGGACACATGCTGCAGCGCTGCAACGGACTTTTGACGCGAGACGTCAAACCGCAGCGTCATTTCTGGAAACAGTACTACTCCGCGCAGTGCGATCATCGGGATATTGTCAAATTTAGATATATTGGTATTCACGAGGACTTTGGCCATGTTGATCCCCCTTCCCGCTTTCGCGGCGAATTTTATTTTAGTTATTTTCGATGATTTTCCCGGATTCGATACGCCCGACTTTTTCGACGGCACGGTCACGCATCCAGAGTGCCGGATCGGTTTTTAACACGTAACCGCTGCAATTATCCGGCAACCAGCAGTTCAAACTCTCGTATTTGGGATAAGAAAACGCTGCCATAAGCGTTGAAATGGTGCCGCCATGTGAAAAGATTGCGATTGTATGGACGTTGGTCTTCATGCAGCTTTCAATGATCTTTGAAAATGCCGCAAAGATACGGTCCAAGAATTCCTTTTGCTTTTCAGCGCCCTCCGCTTTTCCGGCGGCAGCGATCACGCGGTCCAGATCAAACGAATGATCTTCATTGAAAAACTGAACGCAGGACTTTTCTTCCAGTTCGCCGAATCCATATTCCCGTAACCCGTCGATGATGATCGGCGTTTTATCCGGATAGGACGCTTTTGCGGTCTGATAAGCCCGTTTGAGCGGACTTGAAAATACCGCGTCGACTGGATAGGACTTGAGTAATTTACCGCATTCGGCTGCCTGCTGTTCGCCTTTCGGAGTCAGCGGTCTGTCGGTACTTCCGAGAATAATCGGCTCAATGGTGGCGTTTGCGTGTCTGATCAGATAAATTTTATACGGCATCTTTTCCTCCGTCGTTTTCCTTTTCTTCGTCAGCCAGTGCCGCTTTGATCATTACGGCACACTCGACCCGTTTTCGTTCCATCTCGCAGGAGATCTCATACGGTTTCAGGATATCCCCGCGATACAAGAAATTATTGGCGTTGCAGCCACCGCTGCAGTAAAATTTCGCCCAGCAGTTTTGGCAGTCGGTTTTTGCGAAAATGTCCGCCTTTGCAAATTCGGATTTCATCCCCTGGTCAAAACTTCCGTCTAAGACGTTACCCATCTTTTTACCGGCAACTCCGACGAACTGATGACACGGATAGATATCCCCGTTTGCCGCAACTGCGACGTATTCGTTCCCGCAGCCGCAGCCCTTGACGCGCTTGATGGCACACGGGCCGCCCTCGAGGTCGATCATAAAGTGAAAGAAATTGAAATAACCGCCGTTTTTCCGGTCCTCGACGATGCGCTTTGCCAATGTCTCATATTCCGTAAAGATGCGCGGCAGATCTTCTTTTCTCAGCGAATAGGGTGCGCTGTCGGGTGCGACGACCGGCTCGACCGAAATCTGGTCAACACCCAATCCGGCGATATGAAAAACGTCGTTGGAAAAATCGAGATTATGGCGGGTAAAAGTACCCCGGAGATAGTAATCCCGCTTTCCTTCCGCGTTATTTTCACGCTGGGAAACAAGTTTTTGAAATTTCGGGACAATGGCGTCATAAGTGCCGCTGCCGTCTTTTTTCGTACGGATACGGTCGTGAATCTCTTTTCTGCCGTCCAGTGACATAACGACGTTAGACATTTCACGGTTGATGAATTCTATATTATCATCGTCGAGCAGAACGCCGTTGGTCGTAATTGTAAAACGAAAATTCTTGTTGTGTTTTTGTTCGAGTGAGCGTGCGTATTCGACGGTGCTTTTGACCACACCGAAGTTCAGCAGCGGTTCCCCGCCGAAAAAGTCCACCTCAAGGTTGTGTCGGCTGCCGGATTTTTCGATCAAAAAGTCGATTGCTGCTTTCGCGGTCTCCTCCGGAAGCCAGTTGCGCTTTCCGCCGTAGCAGCCCTCGTCCGCAAAGCAATATTCGCACTTCATATTGCAGTCATGTGCAATCAGCAAGCACATCGACTTTACAGGTGCAGAGGCAGTTCTGAACGAGGAAAGCCGTTTATCGTCCGGGCAAAACAGCTCTCCGCGGTCGCGCAGTTCCCCGAGTTCACTCCAGCAGACATCGACGTCTTCACGCGAACCAAGCTGATAGGCCTCTTCGGGCGCTTCTTTTCCCATCTCAAACGAGGCATAATCCAGCAAATCATAAGCGAGCTTGTCCAGCACATGGACTGCTCCGCTGTTGGTGTCGATTGCAATCCGATATCCGTTCAGCTCATATTTATGCAGCATTTTAAATCCTTCCAAAGACAACAAAAAGAGCCGGCCCCGCATTCAGAGGCGGCTCCTCATGCAGAAATTTTATTTTTGGGTTTTCGGAGAGAAGCGGCGATTGTTTTTATTGTTTTCACATTTCTGATTGGCAACCGTGCAGGATGTTTTGCAGGCCGACTGGCAGGACGCCTGGCATTCGCCGCATCCGCCGTTTTTGACGCTGGCGGTAAGCCGTGCTCCGGCAATGGTCTTGATATGGCTCATAATCAAACCTCCGAATATGATCTACAGAAAACTTCATTCTCAAAGTTTTCCGTTGTTTAATTATACCATACGGATAACGCTCTTTCAAGTTTTTAGCGATAAATTTTTGCTTTAATGAGCGCGGCTTCTTCGCCGTTTGTTCCCTGCGCCCAAAAATCCGCCAAGTGCGCCTGTAAAAAGGCATACTGCTAATTTGATCACCAGTTTCGAAAACACCACACCGCTGCCGAAGAACAACCCTATCGCAAAAATGATGATAAACGCAAAAAAGCCACACAGGATTCCGAATAGAACACATTTTTTACGGATGGACCCGGCTGTCATTAAACCACCGATTAAACCCGTAATTCCGCATATAACCCAACCGAGTGTTTCGATATAGCCAACCGGAGCACCGGCACTGAAAATCAATGCCCCTGCAAAGCAGATAACAGTTGAAATTAAAATAGACATGGCCGCGTACAGGATCGTCTTTTTTACCGCATTACCGGTGTCAAATTCAGCCGCAGACATAAAAACACCCTCTCGCATCAAGTTGTTGAAACCTATGCCGGGAGGGCGCTTTTTATTCCGTTTTATAAACTTTATTCTTCCTCGGATTTACGCATAGCGGTGATAGTCTGGATGGCCCATTTCATGATCTTCATCTTGTCGCGGTCAGAACCGGTTTCGATAACAATAGAGTCCTCACGGACGCTGACGACCGTTCCGGCGATACCGCCGATGGTGACGATCTCATCGCCGACTGCAAGCGCGTCGCGCATCATCTTCTGTTCTTTGTCGCGCTTTTTCTGCGGACGGATCATGAGAAAATACATTGCGAGAATCAATACGCCGAAAAGAATGACCGTCGACCAGATTCCGCCGCCTCCGAGCAGCGAATTCGAATCCGAAGCGGTGCTGACAGCCGAATCAACGACCGAAGTATCCGTAGGCGCTGCAGTGGTCAGTACCTCTGCCGAGGTTCCTGCGGCATCCAATAATCTGCCGATCAATAATAAAAAAGCGTTCATTTCTTCCAATCCTTTCAATTTCTGAGAAAAATTCACTTCCCGCGATGATTATACAATATTTCTATTGATATGGCAAGAGAAAAATTTCAAATGACAAATCCGCCGTTCGGGCTGAGAATCTGACCGGTAATGAATTCGGATTCCGCCAAAAACAGAACGGCTTTGGCGATATCGGACGGCGTGCCGAGTTTTTGAAGCGGCGTTTCATCGATTAAACCGGCGACATCTTCGTCGGAGAGTCCCCGGTTCATCTTGGTATCGATCACGCCGGGAGCAATACAATTGACGGTGATACCCGAAGGGCCGACCTCTTTGGCAAGCGCTTTGGTCAAACCGATGATAGCGGCTTTTGCTGCGGAATAATGCACTTCACAGGAGCTACCCGTGATACCCCAGATGGAGGAGATATTGACGATCGCACCGGATTTTTGCGAGATCATATAGGGAAGCGCTTCGCGGCAGCAATAAAAGCAGCCGTCGGCATTGATTCCGAACATCCTGTGCCACTGCTCGTCCGTGATATCGGTAAAAAGGGAAAATTCTGCGATTCCGGCGTTGTTAATCAATACGTCGATACCGCCGAATCGCTTGAAAACTGCCGAAAACATATTTTTAACCTGTGCTGAATCTGATACATCGGCTTTGACAGCGAATGCGGCTTCACCCAGTTCTTTCTCGAGCGATAATGCGTCTTCCTGCGATTGATGATAGTTCAACGCGACACGATACCCTTTTTCGGCGAAAATCCGAGCTGTCGCCGCGCCGATACCGCCTGAAGCGCCGGTGATCAATACCGTCTTCATTGTTGTCGTTTTCTCCCCTTCCCAAACATTTAGCTTTTACGTATCACGAAATGAATTTTCACTTCATTGATCCCTTGTCAAACCATACCGCTCTTCTTACTCTATTTGGGTTTTTGTAATGTGTTTTTTCAATATAGCCGTTCGGCGTTATGCCGGAATCAAGTAATTTTTGAATACCCTTATATCTGGAATCATCATTGTCACACCAAGATGGGCCGAGAATCAATTTGCCGCCGTCGGCCAAATACTCCTCCATGATGTGCTTAAAAAACATGATCTCGTCGTCTTCGGGAACTTGTCCCAATCCCCCGACATGAATATAGTCGAATTTTTGTTCGGTCTTCCAAAAAAACGAGTTGCCGATATAAAAATGTTCGCTCCACTGCGGAAGCCGTTCTTTTGCCAGTTCAATCAAACCTTCCGAGATATCTACCCCATACATTTGCAGGTCAAAGCCGACGGCTGCTGCCCATTGATGAACCATCTCACACAAATGCCCGTTTGCGCAGCCGACATCGAGAAAAGTTCCGTTTTTATAGATCGCCTCGACAATCGGCAGATGCGAGTACGCATAATGAAATGCGTCGCCCCCGTGTCCCGATTGCCCGCGTGGATTATTTTGTGCAAGATACATTTTTGTAAAATATACTTTATTAATTTCGTACCATTCGTTTTTGCCGATCTCATTGTTTTTTAACGCGGCATTCACATAGGCGTTGAAATCGTTGGCGAGGGGCAGCGATAAGGCGTAATTTTTGTCCATGAATCCCCCTTACAAAAAACGAACCCACCATCAATAGATTCATCAGTTGATGGTGGGCGGTCTGGTGCCGGTGGCCGGACTCGAACCGGCACGATATCGCTACCGGTGGATTTTGAGTCCACTACGTCTACCAATTCCATCACACCGGCGAAAGGTTTGACGCGAGAGCTATTATACCATTCCATCCGTACTTTTGCAAGAGTGAATTTTTTAAATTCGTTTTACTTGTGTAGGATTACAATTGATGTGTTACAAAAGGGAGGAGGAAAAAAAGAGTAGCGAATGGGAAGCACCTGTGATACAGTTAATTTGCAATAACAACTGACAGGAGGCAACCCATTCGCCATGAA
>Ga0116163_1000007_pt1 | contig 205212 bp, 157 predicted proteins | sample AD_UKC107_MetaG_FD_89889 | JGI IMG/M metagenome (GOLD analysis project Ga0116163, IMG submission 89889) | Active sludge microbial communities of municipal wastewater-treating anaerobic digesters from Hong Kong - AD_UKC107_MetaG | ecosystem: Engineered > Bioreactor > Anaerobic > Digestate...
AATAATGATTTCCTGTTTTGTATACATACTTATCATTTGTTAAGAACGGATAAAATCCATTCATAGTTGTAAGTGGTATACTTTTAAATTGAAATGTGGGGTACTTTTTAATTAATATATACAAGTAACAGCGTAATAAGAAATGTTTGTTTCATTGAATATTGATTTTTACGTATCGCAATCAAGCGTTAAAAGTACATATTAAATAGTAAATAGGACAACCATCTAAGACGAGTGTTACGAATAATTAGTAAAGAGCATTACATTTTTCACTATTTTTGCAAAAACTCCGAAACCGATGACAATCATCCCTGTTTTTTTCTCTATTCTGAGCGGCATCGCTGTTGGTTACCTGTTGCGCCAAAAGAAGGTTACACAAAAAACCGGAATGTTGCTCAACCTGGTGATCATGTTGCTGTTGCTCTTCCTGGGCATTGCAGTAGGTAGTAACCGGGAGGTGGTAACAAAGTTCGCCTCCATCGGCCTGGAGGCGCTGCTGCTGACCCTTGGCGGTACGCTGGGAAGCCTCATCGCTGCAGGTTGGTTATACAAAAAAGCGTTTCATAGTCCTCATGAGACATCCCTTCAATCGAAAAAAAACAACCGTGAAAAGAGATGAAACAGACGATACTCTATTTGCTTCTTTTTACTGTCGGCGTGGTAGCTGCAATCACGGGAGTGCTACCGGAAGTCTTGCAGGATGATCGGATCTCAAAAGGGATCCTTTACCTGTTGCTTTTCCTTGTAGGAATACAGATCGGTTCCGGCAGGAACATGTTCAGGGTGCTGGGACGTTATGGAATCAAGATCATGCTGTTGCCACTGGGCACCACCCTCGGCACCTTCGCCGGGGTATCACTCATCAGCCTGATACTGCCTGATAGAAGCCTTACAGATTGCCTGAGCGTGGGTGCAGGATTCGCCTACTATTCACTCTCCAGCATCCTGATCACTGAATTCAGAGGTGCAGAGCTGGGGACAGTAGCGCTCCTGGCGAACATAATGCGTGAGTTCAGCGTTCTTGTTTTTGCTCCCTGGATGGTACGATATTTCGGACCGTTGGCACCCATCTCAGCGGGAGGTGCCACCACCATGGACACCACCCTGCCCTTCATCACCCGCTACTCCGGTGAACCATATGTCGTGGTAGCGCTCTTTCACGGCATGGTGATCGATTTCACTGTTCCGCTCTGGGTATCGCTATTCCTGAGTCTGTAACCCATATGACGTAATGCTTATGCGTGCACTGATCAACGCTTTCATCATCCACCTCACCCTCAACCTCCTGGTTTTCCTGAAGGGATGGCATGTCTTTGAAGGGAAAAAAGCAGCACGGATTATTTTATCAATTCTCTTTGTTTCGGAACTGCTGTTCTACGCCACAGGCTTTTTCCTGTACCGCCATCTGCCTGAGCCGTTGGTACAACTGATACGGGTGACAGGCACCAGTTGGATGCTCTTCCTGCTTTACAGCGGAGGGCTCTGGCTGATCATCGACCTGGTCACACTGATCTTCCTCCGCCAATTGCACCGTCCCCTCACCTCCATGCGAAACGGGCCTCCCAGAAGAAAGAGACTCCTCTTCCTCCTACCGGTAATAGCGGTGGCACTCATCATGGCACATGGCCGATACCGCTTCATACATCCCGTGGTGGAACAGGTTCCTGTCACGCTCCACAAGAAAGCGGGGGATCATGACTCACTACGCATCGTCGTTGCAGGGGATATGCACCTTGGCTGGATGATTGACCGCAACCACACCCGTCGATTCGTGGACCTGATCATGGCACAACAAGCCGATATGATCCTCTTCGTGGGTGACATCTTCGACTCACAAATCGAGCCGATACTACAGCAAGGGATGGATCAGGAACTCCGGCGGCTAACTGCTCCCCTGGGCATTTTCACCTGTACCGGCAACCACGAGTACCGTTACGACAGTGAAGAAAAGATCTCATTGTTGAATGATGTGGGAATCTCTGTGCTGCGCGACAGTGCGGTGTTGATCGACAGCGCTTTCTACCTGGTAGGGCGCGAGGATAAAGTGATCGCCCATCGCAAGCAGACCGCGGAATTACTGGCCAATTCGGGGTTAGACCACACAAAGCCGGTGATCCTGCTCAATCACACACCGGATAACCTGGACGAGGAGGCCGATGCAGGCATTGACATTGCACTGTACGGACACACACACCATGGCCAGGCTTTTCCGGGCAATCTCATTACAGAATGGATCTTCGAAGTGGCACACGGATACAAGAAAAAAGGTGACACACATGTCTATGTCACCTCGGGTCTCGGGCTGGTCGGTCCCCAGTATCGTGTGGGTACTCAATCGGAGATTGCCCTCCTTAGAGTACGTTTCGAATGATTTACTTAAAGGTAATCGATTGCTTTCTCAAGATGTACCGAATGTGACCCCTTCAGCAGGATATAATGGTTGTTGATTGGCTCACTGCGTAGCATAGCTATCAACTCATCCACATCCTTGTAACAATGGAATCCGTCGGCAGCAGTTGTCCATTGAGTGAACGAATCGCCCACCAGATAAACCCTGTCGAAGGCCAGTTCTCTCAGGTAGTGAATCAGCTTTTGATGCTCCTCATCACTCACCTCACCCAACTCTTTCATCTCTCCCAGAATTACCACACGTGGCAATGGTGAGGGAATGGAAGCAAAAAAGCCAACCGATGCTTTCATGCTCGTTGGATTGGCATTATAAGCGTCGATGATCAGGTCGTTGCGATCGGTACGCCTGAACTGTGAACGATGGTTGCTTGGTTCATATGCCTCGAGCGCGCTACTGATGTTCTCCGCATCAATGCCAAAGAATTTGCATACAGCAACGGCAGCAATTGCATTGTCGAAGTTATACTCACCTACCAGACGGGTACGGACACGGAAGGAGCGATCGAAAAAACGCCAGTCGAACTCCATGAAAGGTGTGGCATCGGCCAGTGTGCCGGAGGCAAAAAGTGACGGATCATCCCTGCCGTAGAGTATACGGTCCATTTCTTCGGAGAGATCATACAGGATTGCACTTTCCCTGTTCACGAACACTTTCCCCTCATGTGCACGAAGGTAATCGTAAAGTTCACCCTTGGTGGCTACCAGCTTTTCGAAAGATCCAAAGCCCTCCAGGTGAGCTTGCCCCACGTTGGTAATGAGTCCGTAGTCCGGTTCTGCAATCTCGCACAACTCACGAATATCACCCGGGTGGTTGGCGCCCATTTCCACCACTGCAATCTCATGCGATTGGTTCATGGAGAGCAGGGTAAGCGGCACACCTATATGATTGTTGAAGTTGCCCTGGGTATAGGCCACTTTGAACTTGCGGGCAAGTCCGACAGCAATAAGCTCCTTTGTGGTGGTCTTCCCGTTGGTACCGGTAATAGCAATTACAGGTATTTTCAATTTCCGACGATGGTATGTAGCCAACTGCTGGAGTGTAGTCAGTACATCATCGACCAGTATGATCCGCTCATCAGAAGGTATACCCTCTTTCCATTCATCTACTATTGCACAGACACATCCTGACTCCAGAGCCTTCTCAGCAAAAAGATTCCCGTTGAACCGCTCACCTTTCAGGGCAAAAAAGATGGAGTTCTTCTCACACATCCGCGAGTCGGTGGTCACCAACGGATAGCGCAGGAAGAGCGAATAAAGTTCAGTAATCTGCATATCTCTTAAGGCTGATTGACGCCAAGTTAAAAGCCCAGTTTTTGTGCGATGGAAGCAGGCAGTGCATCCTTGTGCAACACAATGCTCAACGTCTTGTAGCTGACAAAGGGGTAGGATGCATACCAGAAACCATCGTAGGGGCCTGTTTCTCCCCATGAATTCTTCACCATGAAGAACCTGTTGCCATTCTGGTCTTCTGCAATTCCATAAATCTGCATGCCATGATCATCTGTGGTCGCATAATTATCGAACGACGCCTGACGCATCTCCTGGGTTATCTCTTTTTCTGCCAGTATTTCTTTTCCGATGCGGGTCCTGATTTCAGCATCTCTCTCCCGACTACTGAGGCCGAGCCACTTGGCTTGGTCGCTGCCGGCATTCTCAGGTGCCTCCTCATCGGGGACAATTGCAATACCCTCGCGTGAGAAACCTGCTTCACTCACATCAGAAGCCCATGCAATCGTGTAACCCTTCATCACCGCCTGCTCCATCACCTCCATCAGTTCATCAACAGGCAGGTTGTAAGAGAGCGCCCAGCGCCAATTATCAGGCACCTCAACAGCAAACGGCTTATAAAAAGGATGATGGGTGAAAGAGGTGAGCGAAATGTAATCCTCCTGTTTCAACCCCAGTTCAGCGGCAAAGCTGTGAGGCGTATATTCTTTTCCATTGTATTGAAACTTTTCAGGAACCTCACCCAGGTAGCTGTCCAGGATCCCGTTGATTCCCTTGCTCCAAACGGGTGAGAGGGTGCGGGCACCGATGACTCCATCCATGTAACTTTTAAGAATCTTGTCCAGCTCTCCGTGGTTGTGGGTCTCCGATCCGTAATGAAGACCGTGGTATGCCTCATCAGGCATCACTCCATACGCATCGAGCGTTTCTATCACATCGGCAAAGGAGCCGCCGGGAGCGAAGTTAAGGTTGCCGTGGAGACGGGCATGCTTCAACGCTTTATCTTCATAGTTGCGCCTCACAATATACATCTCGGAAAGGTCGAATGTTCCTTTTCCCATACGTAGCAGCTCCGACTCCAGAAAAGCCACACCCGAGAAGCTCCAGCAGGTTCCCGTGCTCGATTGGTTTTTCACCGAGGTAACAGGATTCTCTCTGACTACCTTAAACTGGTAGGCACTTTGTGCCATCATCATTCCTGCACTCAGCAACAGGGATAGGAATAAAAACATCTTTTTCATGAAAACTATTTTATTTTAAGTTGGGTTTAGCCATAACAGACTCTAAGGTTGAATCTAACTCCTCACAAAGTTAAACAAAATAGGGTAATAACATCCAATTTTTCCTCCTTTCTTCCTATATACAGCGGAAAAATGATGTACCTTTACCCTCTAAATAAATCATTGTTTATGGATGATCTGACTCCAAAGAAGAAAAAAAGCCGTAAGGGTTGGTCGCTCTTTCTCGGCATCCTGATCCTTGCCCTCGGGATATTTGTATATGTCCGATACTACTATGTGTTTGGTACGGGAGTAAAATCGGGCGAACTGAATTACCTGGTATACAAAGGGGTGGTGTTCAAAACCTATGAAGGAAAACTGATTCAGTCGGGATTCCGTGCCGACATGCCGGGGGGGCTCCAGTCCAATCAGTTCGACTTTTCGGTAGAAGACAAGGAGATTGCCCAACGGTTGATGGTGGCCAGCGGTAAGATTGTTCAACTGCACTACCGCGAATACTTCGCCCCTATTCCCTGGCGTGGGTACACCAAGTTCATCGTCGATAGCATCATCACCATCGAGGAGAAACCACTCGATCCGATGACTGAAAAAGATCTGACCCCTTACATTCTGGAATCGATGTAACCAGCTGTTCATGGCTCAGAAGAAGTATTACGTGGTGTGGCAGGGGGTGAGGCCCGGGGTATATGACTCCTGGGAGGCCTGCAAAGCAGAGGTAACAGGGTATGATCATGCCCTCTACAAATCTTTTGCTTCGCGTGCCGAGGCTGAACAAGCCTTCAACGACAACCCCTGGAAGCACCTTGCAGCAAAGAAAAAAGGGCCGCGGGAAACATCCACCTCTCATCCCTCAATTATCCGTCAGAGCCTGGCTGTAGATGCAGCCTGCAGTGGTAACCCGGGACTGATGGAGTATCGTGGGGTTTGGGTTGAAGATGGCACTGAACTCTTCCGTGTGGGACCAATCGAAGAGGGCACCAACAACATTGGTGAGTTTCTGGCGATTGTACATGCGCTGGCGCTGTTGCATAAGAGCGGTAAACCTACACCAGTCTACACCGACAGTGTGAATGCCCTCAAATGGGTCGCCAAGAAAAAATGCAACACCAAGCTGAAACAAACCGAGCGCAACAGGATTTTGTTTGAATGGATTGCCCGCGCGGAGAAGTGGCTGCGGGAAAACCAATTCAGCAACCCGCTTCTGAAATGGGAAACGAAACAATGGGGAGAGATACCGGCTGATTTTGGCCGCAAATAGCATCTACAAAGGGCATTTTCAATTCTTTTTTTGTCTTATTTATCCTAATTTACAACCAAAAAACAGTTATCTTTGCCCCGTAATTGCTTTCGGAGGAATGCTTTTATCTATGAACGAAAGAGAACGGTTCAGACTTGCGAAAAGAGAACGGATCTGCGGTGAGAAAAGGATTGAATCCCTCTTCGCCAACGGCAGTTCTTTCATGGCCTATCCATTCAGGGTAGTATGGCTGAAAAGGGATGCAGCTTCCGCAACAATGGTTTCGGTACTGATCAGCATCCCGAAGAAACGACTGAAACGGGCAGTAGACCGCAACAGGATGAAGAGAGTGGCAAGAGAAGCCTACCGACTGCACAAAAATCAACTCATCAATCAGTTGACGGCAGACAATTTACATCTGGATGTGGTATTTATTTATGTCAGGGATGAACCGAGCGACTTTGTCACAACTGAAAAAGGAATCGTGAAGGCCTTCAGAGAACTGGCAAGAATCAATCAAACAGCAGCAACGTGAAACTATTGAAAGCTCTTTTGACGTGGATCCTGTTGCTCCCCGTCTATTTCTACCGGGCTGTCATCTCACCGCTCACGCCGCCCAGTTGTCGCTACACGCCTACCTGTTCACAGTACACGATTGAAGCATTGAAGAAACATGGCCCCTTTCGGGGTTTTTACCTGTCCGCACGGCGCATACTGAGCTGTAATCCCTGGGGAGGGTCGGGTTATGATCCGGTACCTGAACCGAGGCACAGGAAAGAGAAGACGAAAGCAGAGGAACAATAACGTATGGAATTTTACGACGTACACACACACCAGATTTTCCTCGAGGAGAACGATGATCCCTATCACTCGTGTATCTTCGATGTTTACCCCCTTGAGTTTGAAGTAGCCAAAGAATCCTACAACCGTCATGCCTTCTCCTGCGGCATTCACCCGTGGTACTCAGAAGACAGCGACACACAGATGGCCTATCTGAATGAGATCGCGCCCAATCCGCGCATCATCGCCATCGGCGAGACCGGCCTGGACCGTCTCAAAGGACCCTCTTTTGAGATTCAGATCCCGGTTTTCAAGAAACACATCGCGTTGTCGGAGAAGCTGGGAAAACCTGTGATCATTCACTGTGTGAAAGCCTGGGAAGAGCTGATCAGGGTAAGACGCGAGACAAAACCCACACAACCATGGATCATCCATGGCTATCGCGGCAAGCCGGAGCTTACCGTGCAGTTACTCCGGGAAGGATTTCTTTTCTCGGTGGGCGACCAGATTAACGTGGATTCAATGCAGCTGATACCGCTCGATGCCATCTTTTGCGAAACCGACGAAGATGAAATGTCGATACGTGAGGTTTACCAGCAGGCAGCTCGTTCACTCAACATGGAAACGGAGGCGTTTGCGTCACGCATCGCAGAGAATGTAAGAAGAATATTCCCAACACTCGAACCGCCAAAGCCTTTTTATCCGGATCAAGAGGAAGAACTGGATTAAACAGATCTCAGAACATACAACAACACAAAAAAACCGATGGCAATTCCGGATCGAATGCCATCGGTTTTTTATATGAAATTTCGCTGATTAGCTGTGGTGCTTGTGATTCTCTTTTAAAAATGCATCCAGAGCCGCGGCCATGGAGGGATAATCGGGCTGGGGTGCCACACAGTCGAGACGCAACCCCACCTCTTCCACCGTTTTGGCGGTGCTGTGCCCAAAGCAGCCGATGGCCATCGTCCCCTGTTTGAATTCGGGGAAGTTGGAGAGCAACGAATGAATTCCCAGAGGGCTGAAAAAGATAATCATGTCATAATCGAGTTTTTCATTTTCCTCGAAATCATTGCTTACCGTACGGTACATCACACTTTTGGTGTAGTTTATCTTTTTCTCGTTGAGAAAGTTGCACACCTCATCATTGTGTTCCTCCGGAACAGGGAAAAGAAACTTCTCCTTGGCATGCTTGGCAAAAGCACTGTTGAGGCCGTCAATTTTGCCTGTCTGACTGAAAAAGATTTTTCGTTTCCGGTAAACGATGTATTTTTGGAGATAGAGTGCTACCGTTTCCGAGACACAGAAATATTTCATGGTTTCGGGAATGACGATTTTCATCTCCTCACAAATAGAGAAAAACTTATCAACAGCGGTACGGGCCGTAAAGATGACAGCTGTGAAATCGAGGATGTTGATCCGTTGTTGACGAAACTCCTTCAGTGATACCCGCTCGACCTTGATAAAGGGGTAAAAGTGAACCTCCAGGTGATACTTCTCAGCGAGGTCATAATAGGGAGACTTCTCACCGTTGGGCTTGGGTTGTGAAATCAGTAATTTTTTAACTTTCCGGGCGTTCATATTATATTTATTGCAGCAATATTTACCATTGTAATCACTCCCTTATACAATAGAATTAAGGGCGCAATTTCCGTGCCGCAAAGATACACAAAAAAATAGAACCCACCGATTTTATTTTTAACAAAAATATGTAATAACCCGATGATTATGATCATACGCGACACCAGAAAGATGGTGACGAAGAGAATCAACAATGGCTCCCTGTATTCAGGCAGAAACACGAAACAAACAGCCGGCAGAAAAAGGACAATGCCAATCAGTTCCAGCATGCGGGTGTACTGAGCGACCCATCTTTTCATGTCGACCGAGAGGAAAAATGTTCCGATTAACCTGTATGATAGAACCTTCAAGGCTGCAAGAATTGAGAGTACTGCCATGATTGATACAATAACCAACAGTTGATCGGCAAGGTCAAGAGAAGAGAGACCATGATCCCACCAGGCATTAAAAATCACGACAGTGGCAATCAACATCGTCTGAAAGATCAAAAACAGTTCACCCCATGCCTCCGTGATCGTTACCTGCTCCTTTCTAAGAAGAGTGGCGAATTTTCCCGACAGGAATACATTCCTGAAATTGTCCCGAAAAGAGCTCCCCTCCATGTTGTAAAAAAAGGCAAACAGGAGAAAACAGAGCAGGAAGAGCAGAAAGAAAAGCGTTTGTAGATGTGGTGAGAATGGTAGTGGATCACCGCTCATGAAGGGTAGAAGGGGCTGTTGAGGAGCATCGGCAACCAAATCAGGCACAAAATAAAGATGGCTACTGTCTGTAGGCAGATATTCATACTGACCCAATGCAGGCTCCAGGGGTAAGGAGATCAATGAATCCTCCCCGGCTCTCTCGATATGATAAGGAATCAGGGGAACACTATCGGGTGCGATTGTCAGTTGTCTCATCGGCAAAGCAAGTCTCTCACCACAAATTTACAACTCTTTTCGGGTATATTTACCAAAAGTAGGATTCCACTCCGGATAATTCTGCAACATTGAGATCACCTCCTCGGGTGTATCAGCCACAAGCCACATCCTACGGAAATCATCACTCATGAAACGTTCCGAAATCATTTTATCGAAAAAAGCGAGCAGCGGATCGTAATAATGGTCCACGTTGAGCAAGATGATGGGATGGTGGCTAAGGCCCAACTGTTTCCATGTCAGGATCTCGGCCAGCTCCTCCAGCGTCCCCATGCCACCCGGCAATGCAACCACCGCATCGGCCGTGTCAGCCATCAGGGCTTTCCGTTCATGAATGGTCTCCGTCACGACCAGCTCAGTGAGCTCGTCATGTCCCCACCCTGCATCTGACATGAAGCGGGGAATTATTCCCTTTACCCTGCCCCCGTGCTGCAGCACAGCATCATTCAACGCTCCCATCAGCCCCTCTTTTCCAGCACCGTTCACACAGGTTATCCCATTCTGTGCCAGCAGTTCACCCAGGCGGGTTGCCGCCTGGGTGAAGACTGGCCGTAGCTGGTTGCTGGAGGCACAATAGACTACAACATTATAATCCGAATTCTTTTCTGATCGCATCCAGACAATCCAGTTTTTCCCAGGTAAATAACTCCACCTCCATTATTTTTGCTTCAGGCATGTAACGCGATTTGAATTCCTTCTTCACCACCTGGGGTGTACGTCCCATATGGCCATAGGAAGCCGTTTCGGAGTAAATAGGATTGCGCAGCTTGAGACGCTCTTCAATGGCACGGGGTTTCAAGTCGAACATTGTCCTGATCTTCTTTGCAATCTCCCCGTCCGACAACTTCACCTTGCTCTTCCCGAAGGTATCAACGAAGATACTGATGGGTTCATCTACACCGATGGCATAGGAGAGCTGAATCAACATCTCATCTGCAACACCCGCTGCCACCATGTTCTTGGCCACATAGCGCGCGGCATAGGCTGCAGAGCGGTCCACCTTCGAAGGATCTTTGCCGGAGAAGGCACCTCCGCCGTGCGGAGCTTTGCCGCCATAGGTGTCAACGATGATTTTTCTACCGGTCAGACCGGTGTCGCCATGAGGTCCGCCAATCACGAACTTTCCGGTGGGGTTGACATGATAGGTGATCTCTCCCTCAAACAGCTGCTGTATATCTTTACGCCCCTTGTATTGCGCTTTCACTCGCGGGATCAGAATGGTCTTCACATCCGACCGTATGCGCGACTGCATCTCCCTGTCGGCCTCCAGTTGAGCCTCCCGGCTGTTGCCACGAGGCAACTCGAACTCGTCGTGTTGTGTGGAGATCACGATGGTGTCAATACGCAAAGGGGTGCCCTCCTCACTGTACTCCACCGTTACCTGCGACTTGGCATCGGGACGAAGGTAAGGCATCAGTTCCGGCTGGTTCTTGCGGATGTTGGCCAGCTCCTGCATCAGTGCATGACTCAGGTCAATGGCTAGTGGCATATAACTCTCAGTCTCGTTGGTAGCATAGCCAAACATCATCCCCTGATCGCCGGCACCCTGCACCTCGGCATCCACGCCCCGGTTGATGTCGTCCGACTGTTCGTGAATGCTCGAGAAAACACCGCACGACTCTGCCTCAAAACGGTATTCACTTTTGGTGTAACCAATCGTGGCAATCACCTGACGCGCCACCTCGGCCACATCAACATAGGTCTGCGACTTCACCTCACCGGCAAGCACCACCTGCCCGGTGGTCACCAGGGTCTCACAGGCAACTTTTGAACTGGGATCATGAGCCAGAAATTCATCCAGCAATGCATCGGAGATCTGGTCGGCCACCTTGTCAGGATGTCCTTCCGACACCGACTCGGAAGTAAATAAATAATTCATGTCGTCTGAAATTTAGCAGCGGGATCACACTCTGTTTTGCCGTTCGGTACATCACCCAACGAAACAAAAGGGAACAGTATCACCCGTTCAATGATTAAAATGTCAAAAACAATTGAGATGGAGAGCCGGACCGCGTCAACGATAAGAAAGAGAAATGCAGGATTCATTTTTAGCATTTTTTTCTGTGGTTGCAAGCAGCTCAAATCTGTCCACATCATATCTTAGGGTACAAAGGTAATAAAATTATGGATTGGTGTAGCTGTAATTTGGTTAAATATTACACCTCACCCTGCAACTACCAATGGCTGACACATCATTCAGACCCGGTGAAAGAGCAAACAAAAAAGAGATCTGAATCGTTATAAATGAGAAAGATCAATCATTCAAAATTCACCCCCATGGAACTGCGTTCACCCGAATCATTCTGGCTCCTGAAAAACGGAATCCCCTATTGCTATCCCTCCCTGCAGGAAAACATTGATTGCGACATCGCCGTAATTGGCAGCGGCATTACCGGCGCACTGATCAGCCATACCCTTCACCGTGCCGGATATAAGACAGTGGTGATCGACAAGCGGGATGTGGCCAACGGAAGCACGGCAGCTACCACATCAATGTTGCAGTACGAGATCGACGTTCCGATGCACAAGTTGGCAGAGTTAATAGGCGAAGAGGGAGCGGTGACCTGTTACAGGGAAGGCATAAACGCCATTGAAATATTGGAAGCGCTGCTCCGGAAAGAGGGAATCGATGCCGGTTTTGAGCGAAAAAAATCGTTGCAGGTGGCACACTCCGGGAAGGCGGTAGCCGATCTGGAAAAGGAGTACCTCTACAGAGAAGCGCATGGCTTCAGGGTTGATTGGCTCAGCCCGGAAGAGATCAGCGTGCGATACAACATGGAGTCTCAACCCGGCATCTTATCCGAAGAGGGAGCATCGATCGATGCGTTTCGTGCAGCACATGAACTGATCAGCCGCAATCATGCCGGAGGAATGCAGGTGTTCGACCATACAGCGGTGAAAGAATTTCAATACGAACCGGATCACGTGAAGATCATCACCGAAGAGGGATTTTTCATTCGCAGCAAGCGGATTGTATTCTGTACCGGCTTCGAGACGCTGCGAATGTTCCGAAAGAAATATGCCGACGTGATCAGCACCTTTGCCTGTGTCAGCGAGCAATCTTTCAACCTCTACCCTCAGTTGAAAGATTTGTTGATCTGGGACACTGCCGACCCGTACATCTATATTCGGACAACCGACGATGGTCGTCTTCTTGTAGGGGGTGAAGACATACCCTTCAAATACAACCCGGTGAGTGAGAAGATGAAAGGCAAAAAAAGGGACAAGCTGATCAAAAAGCTGGAGAAGCTCTTCCCCTCTCTCACCTTCCTGGAGGACTACACCTGGGCAGGTGCTTTCGGGGTGACAAAGGATGGGCTGCCCTTCATCGGGGAACATCCCGATTTCCCAAACGCCATCTTTGTGCTGGGGCTGGGGGGCAACGGCATTACCTTCTCGGTGCAAGGGATGGAGCTGGTGCTTAAAATCCTTGCAGGCGAGGATCACCCATTGCTGCACTATTACCGTTTCGACCGATAAAGGGATCCCTACAGGATTCCCTGCTCCCTGAGATATCCTTCCAGATCCAGATCGGGCGTGAGATGTACCGCCTGAAATCCCAACTCTCGCGCTGTTACGATGTTGGCTGCATTGTCGTCGATGAAGAGTGACTCCTCCGCCCTCAGTTGATAGCGGTCAAGCAGGATGCGATACAATGCCGGATCGGGTTTCACGATTTTCTCTTCACCCGAAACCACGATCCCGTCGAGTTTGGAAAAAAAGTCGTAGCGCTGCATCGCCAGCGGCAGCGTCTCTGCCGACCAGTTGGTGAGTCCGTAGACTCGGTATTTTGCTTTTAACGGTTCCACGAGCCGCACATTCGCCTCAATGGTGCCACCCAGCATCTCCTCCCAACGGCCGTAATAGTAGCCAATTTCTTCCTCATATTCAGGATGTCGCTCCTGTCGCTCGCGCGTAGCCACCTCTATTGATCGGCCGGCATCCTGCCTGAGGTTCCAGTCGTAGGGGCAGATATGGGTCAGGAAATAGTTCATCTCCGCTTCTGTTTCAAACAGCTCGCTATAAAGGTAGACGGGGTTCCAGTCGATCAGCACCCCGCCAAAATCAAACACAATATTTCGGATTGTCTTCATCCCGCTTTTCGTTTGTCATCAAGATTTGTGGGGCACAAGGTACGGATATTTTCTGATTGCCACAACCGCAGACAGCTCCAAATCATGCTTCTAGATGAAACACTTTTTCAGGATGAGACAGGCACAAAATAGGGTTCTCGGAGCCTCTAGCCTTATTGCACCCTTATTGCACCCTTATATCCACTCTGAATATCATTGGAGTGGATATAAAGATACAATAAGCTCAGAATATAAGACGAGCGTCCAAAAACAGCCGAAAAACCTGCCTCAATCATGATTCAGTCTCCACTGGGAAAGTTATAAGAATCTCAATCCGGAATTTCCAGTTAAAGTGATCTTATAGCGCATCCGGAAAGAGTATAAGGCAGGATGCTTTGTCAAAAAATTATGAAATCAGCGTGATGCGCAGTTAATTTAGCTATTTTTGTACTCCGATTAGTGTTGTTGCATGTCAATAGAAGTAGATACAAAGCGCATATCAATCCAACTCATCACGCTCCTCCTGGTTGCTGTTGTTGCTGCATCGTGTGGTGCTGGGCGGCAGTCGGTTTCCCAAAAGAGAATCACGAAGAACAGCCTGCAGGAACAGTTGATTGGTTACAGCAAAAAGTACATGGGTAAACCCTACAGATATGCCGGCAGAGGACCTCATTCTTTCGATTGCTCCGGCTTCACCTCATTCGTTTTCAAAGAGTTCGGTTTCAACCTCGCTTCCAGCTCAGCCGCGCAGGATCAGCAATTTCCCGCGATTGAGGAGAAAAGTAGCCTCAAAAAAGGAGATCTGGTATTTTTCGAGGGGAGAGCCCGCAACGGAATGGTGGGGCACGTGGGAATCGTCACAGAAGTCAGCAGCCACGGTTCGTTTCGTTTCATCCACGCCTCAACCAGCTATGGCGTCATCGTCTCATCATCCACCGAGCCCTACTATGCCGCACGTTACCTGCGGGGTGGAAGGGTGCTAAAGGAAAATATGCCAGTGAGTGCTGAGGAGAACAAAAAAACAACGCCAACAAATCACAAGAAACGTCCTACGCCGCTTACAGCAGGCAACAATGGTTATGCAGTCAACGGTGGAGCAACATTGAACAATCCGGTGAACAAGCGTGACTCGTTACTCCTCAGTGAACATGATCCGCTGAAAAACATGCCGGCAAGGGATAGCAGGAATGCGAACGACCAGGATGACCCCAACAAGGATGAGCGAGTTCAATCGGATATTCAGGCCGTATTGCGGGAAGATAAAAGCAGCCTGCCGGAGCCTGTCGTCACCGATGTTGAAGAGAGCTGGAGGATGCGACATACCGTGAAGCCGGGTGATACTCTCTATGCCATCAGCCGCGAGTATGGCTGCTCCGTAAATGAAATCAGGCAGGCCAACCCGCAGCTGGGGGATCTTCTGAAAGCGGGTGAGGAACTGCTAATCCCTGTCACTCATCAAACGAAGTGAGACAAGAGGCGGAACATTCGCTTCTTTTGATTACTTTTGCACCTCAAACAGATAAAACAAAAACAATTATGATAACGGCAGACCAACTGAAAGATGTGTTGGAGCGCGAGCATGCGCTGAGGGGGTATCTTTGACGTCGATGCAAAGATCATCCAATTAGAAGAAGAAGAACTGCGGACCCAGTCGCCCGATTTCTGGAACGATGCCAAAGCGGCAGAGAAACAGATGAAGGTGGTGCGGGAACTGAAATTCTGGATCAATGCCTACCAGGAGATAAAGGAAGCGGCTGATGAGCTACAGCTTGCTTTTGACTTTGTAAAGGAGGGCATCGTCTCGGAAGAGGATGTAGATGCACAGTACGCTGAGGCAATCCGCCTGACCGAAGAGCTGGAGCTGAAAAACATGCTTCGCCGGGAAGAGGACAAGCTTGGAGCGGTACTGAAGATTAACGCCGGTGCCGGCGGCACAGAGAGCCAGGACTGGGCATCGATGCTCTTCCGCATGTACCAGCGCTGGTGCGAAAGCAAGAACTACAAGACCACTGTCACCAACTGGCAGGATGGTGATGATGCCGGCATCAAGACTGCCACCCTCCAGGTGGAGGGCGATCTGGCCTACGGGTTCCTGAAAAGCGAGAACGGGGTGCATCGTCTGGTGAGGGTATCCCCCTACAATGCGCAGGGAAAAAGGATGACCTCCTTTGCATCTGTCTTCGTGGTACCCCTGGTGGACGACACCATCGAGATAGAGGTGAATGCGGCCAACCTGAGCTGGGACACATTCCGCTCCTCCGGTGCGGGAGGCCAGAACGTGAACAAGGTGGAGACCGGTGTTCGCCTCCATTACTTCCACAAGGATCCCGATACCGGTGAAGAGCAGGAGATCGTGATTGAAAACACCGAGAGCCGCTCGCAGATGGGCAACCGCGAGAATGCCTTGCGACTCCTCAAATCACAGCTCTATGAGATGGAGCTGGAGAAGCGACGCGCCGCACAGGCTGTCATCGAGGCAGGGAAGAAGAAGATCGAATGGGGTTCTCAGATTCGCAGCTACGTCTTCGACGACCGCCGCGTGAAGGATCACCGTACCAACTACCAGACATCCGATGTGAACGGTGTGATGGATGGCGACATTGATGACTTCATCAAGGCCTACCTAATGGAATACGGCGGCGACTAGAGTGTAGGAAAGTCATCGGCGTTGACCGACAAGCCGAAGAGCGCGTAGTCATACTTCACCGGATCTTCACGGTCAAACCGGCGAAGCGACTCCGTGAGCTGGAGTGCCGTTTTCCAGTCGGTTTGTTTCCGACCGATCAACCCTAGCGCGCGTGCTGTACGATCTACATGCAGATCGAGCGGACAGATCAGTTCCCGCTGGGGGATCCTCTTCCATATGCCGAAATCAACACCTCTCTCATCGCTGCGCACCATCCAGCGCAGATACATGTTCAACCGCTTACAGGTTGCATTGCGGGCAGGCGATGCCACATGCTTTCTGGTACGTTGTGGCATATCAGGATCATTCACGAATGTTTCTTGAAATCGGACCAGTGAATCTTCCACGGAATGAAAAAAGCCTTCATCAGAAAGAAAAGCATCTTCGAGCGACGCATGCTTTTGGTACTGCCTTTTTAGAAAACTGATGAAGTAAAGCAAGTCGGTGTCATTAAAAGTGCGGTGTTTGAAACCCAACAGGCCCCTCAGATCCTCTTCGCCATGCTCCATGACAAACCGGTAGGGTTCATCTCCCATCCGGTGCATCAGCTCATTGCACTTTGAAAGGATGGTCTTTCGCTGTCCCCAGGCAAGGAGCGCAGCAAAAAGACCGCTAATCTCCCGGTCCTTGTCTGTGGCATAACGGTGGGGAATGGCGATGGGGTCATTCACGATGAAAGACTTCCGGTTGTATTGATCGGCTTTCTCATCCAGGAAACTTTTCAGTTCTTGCATCTCACAACAATATATATTTGGTACAAAAGTACCTCAATTTCTTAAAAAGAGTTACATTTGTAATGTTGTTTAATCAAAAGCAATGGTCATTATCTGAAACCAAATCATCACATGGATCGTCCCCTCACCAATATGCGCCTCATGCTGAAATATGTGCTTTCCCTTGTGGCCTGTCTCTCGTCTTTTGCAGCATTGGGACAAATCAGTCACGGAGGGAAACCACTCTCAATTGAAATCTTACCGGGAATACGTACCATCACGGCTGCAGAGGATCTATACGTAGAGATGCCTCCTCTCAGCAACGAGGCGGAATTGTGGCGATCGTCACAGGAGGAGTCTTCACTGAGGAGTCTCCATTTTGCCCATAAGTTTCACAAGTTTATCCGTCCCGACAACGCAGGCATCACCTTTCACTGGGAGCACATGAAGGTGTGGCGGGTAGGCATCCGCTCCAAGGGGGCCTATTCCCTCAACATCCTTTTCACACAGTTCAGACTTCCCCCCGGCGCCGCTGTTTTTGTTTACAACGCAGATCAGACAGAAATCCTGGGTTCCTTCACGGAAGAGAACAACAGCGAGCTGGAAATGCTTCCGGTTCAGCCTATCGGTGGCGATGAACTGATCGTGGAATACCAGGAACCGGTGGATGCACTCTTCCCGGGTGAAATTGAAATTGGGGAGGTGAATCATGACTTCCGTGGCATCTTCCGTGCGGCAGAGCCGCGTGATCCTGCTCAGGATTGTCATCCCAACATTGTCTGTTACCCGGAAGACATCCTTCCCGGGAGCGGTGTGGTGGGACTCATTATCAATGGAACCACCTACTGTACCGGCTCACTGGTGAACAACACCTCGGAGGATGGAACCCCTTATCTGCTGACAGCAACGCACTGCCTCAACAACGATTATGACGCTCGATTTCTTGCCAACAGGAAATATGACATGATAGCAGGAACGATTGTTGCATTCTTCAACTACCAGTCGCCCCTCTGCTCTACCGATATACGGGGGCCCCTGCAAATGACGTTGGCCTCTGCCGACTCGCTGTTGATCAGCGAACGACACGACATCTCGCTGCTGCGCTTCAAGGATATCCCCCCTGCAACATACCAACCCTATTACCTGGGATGGGATGCGACGGCAACACCCTTAGCTCCTTTTCACGGCATCCACCACCCGAATGGAGGCATCAAGAAGGTGGCAGTGGATGAGGGTTCCCTGTCTGTCACCTCATTTCCCGGTTCAAAATACAACATGAAACCTTATGCTCACTGGGAGATGAAAGGATGGGAAACGGGAGCCACTGAGGGTGGTTCTTCGGGATCACCCCTCCTCGACCGGGAGAAGCGAATTGTGGGCACCTTAACCGGTGGTGTTTCGATGTGCTCCTCACCGCGGGGACCGGATCAATATGCCTCGCTCAACAAGTTCTGGAACGTCTCCGATTCACTGGACAATCCCCTACCCATCAACCATTACCTGGATCCCGGCGGCACACAGGCCATCAATGTTCGGGGATATGAGCCATATGCCAGCAACCCCTACAGCAGGAGCATGAACTTCGGCACCGATGAGAAACCTGTTGAAACACTCCACCAATCGATCCCCATGTTCGCGACCAACAATACTTTTGGTTATGCTGAATTTGCAGAAGAGTTTTACACCGATGGTCCGGTGCTGTTGGAGGGCGTATTCATCTCTTCACCAGCAAACAGCAACATGCTGAAAAATGACATCAGAATCAGGGTTTATACTGGCAACGAGAAGCCTGAGTTGTTAAGACACGAACAATCCTACCAATACAGTTATCTCTATTATGGCAACAATCGTTTTTCAGCTACCGGTCGCAACATGCGACACAGCGTGGAGAACTACATTGCCTTCGATCATCCGGTAACGGTTACAGGCTCCTTCTACATCTCCTATTACGATGCCAACGGCACAACGAATGGATTCACCGTCTTCAATGCTGAACCACGTGCAATTGGATCAGGAAAGATCTCCACAGCCTGGATATTGAACGGCAATGGCTGGGAGCGTTCTTCCGAGAACATTGAGAATCCGGTCAACACCTCTCTTTTGATTGTCCCCTATCTGATTGGGAAGAAAAACGTTACGGTAGATCCTGAAACGGAGGATTTAGAGATAAAAGCGTACTATGCCGGTGAAGTTGGACGAATCTTTGTGGAATCGAATTTCGAATTGTTGGAATGGGAACTCTTTTATGTTTCCGGACAGAAGATACTGCAAGGAAGGGCTGAAAAAAGTATGAACAGGGCATCATTCCCGGCAGCTCAGCTCCCCAAAGGGGTTTACATCGTCCGTGTCAAAACCACTGATGGAACGCAAACTGCCAGGAAGATATTGGTGATGTAAGTTGTGGTTACTACTTGTTGTCTCCCTCTTCAAGTGAGCCATCAGCCGGCACGACCTGTGATTGCACAGAATCTGCAACTCCTGCAACTGCCTCCGACTCGGGGTTGTTCTCTTCTTGTTCAACTTTTTCCATCTGCTCTTTCAGATAATCGGAGATGATATTGCTGCCCTCTCTTACATCCTCTGAACGTTTGTACTCGTTGTCAACCGGTTCTTCTTTGACTTTGGGAATCACTTTCTGATGCACGATGAGCCGATCACCAATATCGATTCGTGTGTTCCGCAAACCATTCCAGGCCTGAAGTTGTGAAACACGAACACCGTTGGATTGAGCAATCTTACCCAGTGTATCACCCTTTCTGACGCGATAGTATTGGTTGACAGTCTCGACATCTTCACCCCCACTCTGTTGAGCCGTAAGCTCACCGGCATTGTTGGATGGTGGAACAACAGCCTTTCTACCCACTACCAATAGCTTGCCAATTCCGATCCTGTTTGACTTCAGTCCATTCCAGGATTTCAATTGTGAGAGTGTGAGCCCGTTTCTGCGGGCAATGGTAGAGAGGTTGTCCCCTTTCCTGACACGATAATAGACATTCTCCCCATTCCCGGATGTTAGGGTGCCATTGTTTAAAAAGTGATCGGTATTTGAACGGTGGGTATTGTAAATACTTTTGTTGTAGGCAAGGATCTCGTTGTGTCGATCTACAAATGCATACATTTTTTCCGATGGGAGCACCAATGCGTAGGGTTTAAAATTACCGGGGATCACATCTTTTCTGAACTGCGGATTGAGACGTCTCAGCTCTTCAACCGGGATCTCCAGAACGGCTGCAACCTGATCAAGATGCAAACGCTCGTTCACATGTACCGTATCAAGTGCTGTGGGGGAGGTTTGCATATGTGCCGGACAGATGTTGTGGTCGGCATAATGGTGCATGATATAATTGGCTGCGATGAAAGCAGGTACGTAACCTCTGGTTTCGCGCGGCAGATTGTAATAGATCTGCCAGTAGTCGCGCTTACCGCCGCTGCGGGCTATGGCTTTGTTCACATTCCCCGGGCCGCAGTTGTATGCGGCAATCACAAGGTTCCAGTCGCGATATATTGCATACAGATCTTTCAGGTAGCGCACCGCAGCCTCAGTCGCTTTGTAAGGATCCCTTCGCTCATCCACGAGACTGTTCACCTCCAGGCCATAACCTTTCCCGGTGCGCAGCATGAACTGCCAGAGACCTGTAGCTCCGGCCCGTGAGACGGCAACCGGATTGAGTGCCGACTCGATGACAGGAAGATACTTCAGCTCCAGGGGAAGACCTTCCCTGTCGAGCGCCTGTTCAAACAGTGGGAAATAATAGTCGCCAATCGCAAGCATATAGCTCACCTGCTCCCTTCGGCGGGAAGCATACATCTCGATGTAACGTTTCACCACGCTGTTGAAGGAGAGCTCCATCAGCGTTGGCATGCTTTGAAGGCGGGAGATGTAGACCGAATCGGGAAAAAGCACATTTGCACCGCGCCTGCACTCCTCATCACTCTCGTTGAGGTCAATCTGCCAGTCACGCAGCAACTCACTTAGCTGACCGGTCATGCTCTCGGGAAAAACGATTGCATTGTCCGTAATGCTATCATTCCCTGCCGGCATTGGTTCCTGGGCACGTGCAAAAGAAATCAGCCATATAGAGCATAGTAGGATCAGGACATTCTTGTTCATACGATTCATATTTTTACATCTGTTGTACCCGGTGAGCCTTTAAGATTAAAGTGTGCTGCGAAGCAACCTTCAACCGGGTATCATTAAAAATTAAAACTGAGCTGCAATCCATAGGAGGAGGCAGCCGAAATGCCGGTTTTTGGCTCTCTGAGCACTGCCGGAGCCAGTTGCATTGAGAGATCGGTGCTCATGTCAAAATCGAACAGCTGGGCATCCACATAGGCATCGACCATGGCAAGCATATACAATGCCACCGTACCAATGATGCTCAGATCGCGGTAATATCTGTAATAATCTTTTCTCTTCTGCAACACATCAGTGAACCATTTCTGGTCGATCGTTTCGGGATCTCTGCCGTATGGGAGCAGGTCATGCCAGCGATTGGTTTCGGGATTGCTGTCCATGATATCCTGGTAAGACCCCAGATAATCACGATACAACCCGTTGTTCCAAGTGATGGCGTAGGTGAATCCCACAAATCCGCCGTAGAGGATGGGTAACTTCCAGTATTTCCTGTTGTACACTTGTCCCATACCGGGAAAGATAGCAGAATAGAGAACTGCCTTTCGTGGAGTGGGACGAAAACGCTCGGAAGAAGCAAAAAAGGAGTCTGATGGTGTGGCGACGAGAAGGGAATCAACCGCATCAATAAATGTTACGGTGTCAACCGTTTGGGTTAAGACTGAATCACGCGGCAACAGATCACCCTCAGGAGACAATGCAGGGGCAGTGGTTTCCTGTGCCTGCAGTAACGTTGATCCAAAGGCAAATATCAAACCGAGTAGAAATGCAGCTTGCTTCATCCTGCTCTCATTTATTCATTTTGTCGAACATCACGATCAACCTTTCCAGCTCCTCAGGTGTGTGAAACGGGATGGTGATTTTTCCTTTCCCGCTCTTGTTGCAGGTAAACTGGACATCGGTACGGAAATAGGTGGAGAGGTGCTGCTTCAATGCATCAAATTCACCATCCTGCATCTGCCGGGAGAGACGATCTCCTGAACTTCTCTTTCTGCTTGACTTCGGTTTGACGCTGTCAGCATCACTCTTCTCCCGTACCATCATCTCTACCTTGCGTACAGAAAGGCCCTCTTCGATAATGTTGTTGTAAATGGCCAACTGTGTCACCGGGTCATCAATGGTGACCAGTGCACGGGCATGCCCCATTTCTATTTTCTTGTCCTTGACACCCATCTGCACTTCGGCAGGGAGTTTCAACAAACGCAGATAGTTGGTCACCGTGGCTCTTTTCTTGCCCACCCGTTCGCTTAATTGCTCCTGCGTGAGGGAGAGGGTTTTGATGAGGGTCTGGTATGCCAGGGCTATCTCTATTGAGTTGAGGTCTTCCCGTTGTATGTTCTCGATGAGCGCCATCTCCATGGTCTCATCTTCATCGGCAATCTTAATATACGCGGGAATGGAATGGAGACCCGCCATCTGCGAAGCACGGTAGCGCCGCTCACCGGCAATGATTTGATAACTCTCTTCATCCAGTTTGCGTAGCGTGACAGGCTGGATCACACCAATGGAGCGGATAGAAGCAGCCAGCTCATTCAAACCCTCCTCGCTAAATGCCCTCCGCGGCTGATCGGGGTTGGGAATGATCTTGTCAAGTTCCACCTCACTGATGGAAGATGAACCACTGGCCTCACTCTCATTGAAGGTGATCAGCGCGTCCAAACCTCTTCCTAATGCATTTTTTTTCGCCATCATTCATCGGGTTAGGGTGCAAAGTTATGATTTTTTTTCGATAAGCTCTTGCGCCAGCTGCATGTGGTTGATGGCTCCACGGGAACCGGCATCATACATCAATGCCGGTTTGGCATGGCTTTGTGACTCGCTGAGGGTGATATTTCGCTGAATAACAGTGTTAAAAACCAACTCCTTGAAATGGTGTTTCACCTCCTCGTAGATCTGGTTGTGGAGGCGCAGTCGGGAGTCGTACATGGTGAGTACAAAACCCTCAATTTCCAATCTTCTGTTCAGCTTCGACTTGATAATCTTGATGGTGTTGAGCAACTTGCTTAACCCCTCCAGTGCAAAATATTCGCATTGAACCGGAATCATCACTGCGTCGGCTGCCGTGAGCGCATTCACCGTAATGATCCCCAGTGATGGAGAGCAGTCGATCAAAATGAAATCATAGGCATCGTTGAGCGGCAGCAATAGGTCGTGTAGTCTGCGTTCTCTGTTTTCCATCTGCACCATTTCCAGCTCTGCCCCAACAAGGTTGATGTGCGAGGAGATGATGTCAATATGTTCAAACGGAGTGTGGTTTACCGCCTCGCGTGGTGCGCACTTACCAATCAGTCCTTCATAGATTGTGTTTTTGACCTTCTTGATATCAATACCCAATCCGGAGGAGGCGTTCGCCTGCGGATCGGCATCCACAACAAGTACTTTTTTTTCCAGTGCGGCAAGAGATGCCGCCAGGTTAATCGTGGTGGTTGTTTTCCCCACCCCTCCTTTTTGATTTGCCAGTGCGATGATCCTACCCATATATCCTCATTTACAGCCACCTATCTTTTCTCATCTCAGAAAAGAGAAAGAATACCGAATCAATGAAACACGGCACTTCCCCAAGGGCTTTTTGAAGGGGCAAAATAAGCAATAATTCAAATAATACTGTGTTAATTAATGAAAAGGTTCGCTATTTTGTTGATAAATCAGAAAAGTGGCTGCCATTCTCCCCCTACTCCCACAAAAAATCAGTGTCCTTACCGTGCCGACCCAGCAAGTTATCCTTTTCAAAGAAAAACTGCTCTTCACCAAATGCAGGCACCAATTCATCAAACCAGGTGGCTTTCTTGTCATATTTCGCAAAAAATGGAATATCTACCAGATTTGGATTGCGACACTGAATGAAACGCAGAACAAAGACCTTTTCACCTTGCACCTCGGTTACGCCCAATATTTGAATCTTACCGGGGTTGGCACTCATGCTCGGACCCCGCACCGTTCGTGCCACACCGCTCACGTTGCGATAGGCCTTGCGGAAGATCTTCCAGGCCTTCTCCAGTGGCACATCAAAGAATGCCTTTGATCCTGTATCACGCGCCACAAACATATAGTAGGGAATTAACCCGAGGTTCACCTGATCTCTCCACATCGTGGCCCACAACTGAGAATCATCGTTTATATGACGCAACAAGGGCGACTGTGTCCTGATTTGAGCACCTGTGTTGCGGATTCGATCAATTGCCTGCTTTACAGCATCGGTTGAGAGCTCCACGGGATGATTGAAATGTGCCTGAAAAGCGAGGTGTTTACCCGCCTTGGTCACCTTCTCGAAGAGTTGCAGCAAATCGTCGGCATCCTTGTCGGTAAGGAATCGGTAGGGCCAATAACCTAGTGTTTTCGTGCCGATCCGGATGGTACGGATATGCTCATATTCCTTTGTCAGCAGAGGCTCAATATAAGCAGCCATGATATTTGTTTTGGCAGTAAGGGGATCACCGCCGGTAAAGAGTACATCTGACACCTTGGTATGTTTCTTCAAATAACGATGCAACAGATCGGCCTCCTTCATGGCAAATTTCAATTCGTTCATGCCGGAGAACTGTGGCCAACGAAAGCAAAAGGTGCAATAGGCATGACAAGTCTGCCCCTGGCTGGGAAAGAAAAGTACCGTTTCACGATACTTATGTTGCATACCATGCAACTTGATACCATCGATGGAGGGTACGTTGTGCTCTTGTCCCGCAGGATTGGGGTTCAGTTTGAGACGAATTTCATGTACCCGCTTCTTCAAACCGGCCTCATCATTGTTGTCGAGCAATTTCTTCACCTGTTCGTAATGAGATTTGGAGAGCATCTCCTTGCGGGGGAAGGTAAGCGTGAAGATAGGATCGTTGGGTACGTCATCCCAGTTGATCAGCTCCTCTACCACATAATTGTTCGACTTGAAAGGCAACACCTGACCCACTACCCTGATAGCCTCACGTTCTTCTTCAGTGAGCCTCTGCAGCTGAGGCAGGTCGTTGTAGTTGCGAAGAATATAATTCCTGTATTTCCGTGTTTCCATATTGAATTGTTCTTATGTTAGTTGATGAACCACAGGAGATGAATGTAAATCCAGCCAGAAAAAGAAGGGCTCAGAAAAGAGATGCAGTTCAGAAAAACAAAAATAGTAAAAACCTATCAAAAAGACAAATTATCTTGTTCTTTAATTATGAATCTGGCTTTTAAATAAACAGATTGTTTGAATTCATCTCTGAAGAAAAGATTTTTTTCAGAAATCAGTTCTATTTACAAATATAATGATTACTTTTGCCTCCCAATGAGTATGATATATTCACATAGACACTTCCGCAAAGCAACCGACCTGGTCCGACGATGCTTTTAACAAATACAGGCAATCCTACACCTGTAACCCTCCCGCTTTATACGTCGGTCTGTCGGCGTCAATCAACAACCATTTAATTTTTTTTTGTTTTAGGATGAATGTAGAAATTCATATAGCCAACAGCAGCTACATAGGGTACGCGCAGGAGATCTGCGACCTGATATATGAATCGGCACAAGCCCGGGGCACCGGTATTGCCCGGCGCAGTGCCGAATATGTGGCTGAAAAAATTGATGCCGGAAAAGCAGTGATTGCCCTTGACGGAGAACGCCTTGTGGGATTTGCCTATATTGAGACTTTCAGCCACCAGCGATTCGTGGCTAACTCGGGACTGGTGGTCCATCCCGACTATCGGAACCAGGGGCTGGCAAAAAAGATCAAACGAAGGATCTTCGATCTCTCGCGTAAGCTATACCCCAACGCAAAGATCTTCAGCATCACCACCGGTCTTGCGGTGATGAAGATGAATACCGAATTGGGATTTAAGCCGGTCACCTTTTCTGAGCTGACCGACGATGCGGAATTCTGGAAGGGTTGTCAGGGATGTCGCAACTATGACATCCTGCAGCGCAACAACCACAAGATGTGCCTCTGCACAGGGTTGCTCTTTGATCCCAAGGTGAAACCCGTGCAGGAGGCGAGCCCCTTTGCCCGAAAAGTGGTCAAACCGGTAATCAAGACGAGGAAAACAAATAAAATGTTTAAAAAATGAAGGAAAAAGTAGTATTGGCATTCAGCGGCGGTCTCGACACCTCCTATTGTGTACCCTGGCTGATGAATGAGAAAGGGTTGGAGGTGCACACAGTGATTGTAAACACGGGCGGCTTCTCTACAGAAGAGGCGAAACAGATCGAAGAGCGTGCCCTCACGCTGGGTGCTGCCTCACACACCTGCATCGACGCCGTAGATGATTACTATGCCCGCGGAATCAAATACCTGATATTCGGCAATGTGTTAAAAAATAACACCTATCCCCTCTCGGTAAGCTCCGAACGTTTCTTTCAGGCAATGGCAGTGCTGGATCATGTAAAGAAGGTAGGTGCACAATATGTGGCCCATGGCAGTACCGGCGCCGGCAACGACCAAGTGCGTTTCGACCTTGTGTTCGAAGTGCTGGCACCTGAAGTGAAGATTATGGCACCCATCCGCGAGCTGGCACTGTCGCGCCAGCAGGAGATTGACTACCTCAAGGAGAAAGGATATGATTTCTCATGGGAGAAATCGAAATATTCAATCAACCAGGGTATCTGGGGCACCAGTGTGGGAGGCGTGGAGACATTGAAATCTTCCGGCGTGCTGCCTGAAGAGGCTTTTCCTTCACAGGTAACTACCAGTGGATCGGAACGCATCACCATCGGTTTTGAAAAAGGGGAACCGGTGTCGTTTAATGGTCAAAAGATGAACCCTGTTGCACTGATACATCATTTACATAAGGTAGCATCAAAATTTGGCATCGGTCGCGACGTACATGTGGGAGATACCATCATCGGCACCAAGGGACGGGTGGCTTTTGAAGCACCGGCTCCGCTGATCATCGTGAAGGCACACCACCTGTTGGAGAAGCATGTGCTCACCAAGCAGCAGCTCTACTGGAAGGATCAGCTTTCCAACTGGTATGGACAGCTGATGCACGAGGCACAATACCTTGAGCCGGTGATGCGCAACATCGAAACCTTCCTCACCGACACGCAGCAATTTGTGACCGGAGAGGTGCAGGTAGAGTTGCGGCCCTACCACTTTGCGGTGTTGGGTTGCACCAGCGATTATGACCTGATGAGTTCCCGTTTCGGTGAGTATGGTGAATCAAACAAATCATTCTCCGGACAGGATGTGGTAGGCTTCACCAGGGTGACCGCCAATCCGCTTAAAATTTACTATACCATCCACGATCATGATCAAAGTTAGCATAGCAGGTGGAACGGGATACACGGCAGGGGAGCTGTTGCGTATCCTGTTGCGCCACCCACAGGTAGAAATAGAATCAGTGATCAGTACCACCTCCGTAGGAATGCCGGTAGCCGAAGTGCACCGTGACCTGCTGGGGGAAACCGACCTGTTTTTCACCGAAACATTTGACCATCCCGACGTGATCTTTCTCTGCCTTGGCCATGGTCTCTCGCGTAATTTCCTGGAAAAAAACCAACTCCCGGAGGGATGTAAGATCATCGACCTGGGCAACGACTTCCGCAATGAACCTGTTTTTGAAGGGAAGGAGTTCATTTTCGGGCTGTGCGAACTAAACAGGGAAAAGATCCGCAATGCAGACCAAGTGGCTAACCCGGGATGTTTTGCCACCTCCATCATGCTGGCACTCCTGCCCCTGGCTGCTGAGAACCTGCTGAAAGAAGAGATTCACGTGCATGCCATCACCGGCTCTACCGGTGCCGGCAAGAAACCGGGTGAAACCACCCATTTCAGCTATCGTGACAACAACCTGTCGGTTTACAAACCTTTCACGCACCAGCACCTGGAAGAGATCGGCAATACATTGGTGGCAGCCGGGGGCAGCAATCTGCCACAGATCAATTTTGTGCCGATGCGTGGCGATTTCACCCGTGGCATCTTTGCCAGCGTTTACACCAAATGGATGGGAACGATGACGGAGAAGGAGATGATTGATCGATACAAAGCATACTATGCTTCTTCACCCTTCATCTTTGTTTCCGATAAGAGCATCAGCCTGAAAGAGGTGGTGAACAGCAACAAAGGACTGCTGCACATAGATTTTCACAACGGATACATCCACATCACCTCCATCATCGACAACCTGGTGAAAGGAGCCTCCGGACAGGCGGTGCAGAACATGAACCTGATGTTCGGGCTGGATGAAACAATTGGGCTGAAACTGAAAGGAACAGCATTTTAAAGACATTCAGACAGATGGGTGTGAAGCTATGAGAATGTGAGGACTGGGCAACTTTCAATCGAGGCTTCAGAGAATCAACGAATCAACAAATCAGCATATGAGACTTTTCGATGTGTACAGCTTATGGGATATTGAACCGGTAAAGGGGAACGGATGCCGGGTTTGGGATAAAAACGGCACGGAGTACCTTGATCTCTATGGTGGTCATGCAGTGATCTCAATAGGACACTCACACCCCCGACAGGTAGAGGCGTTGCAAAAACAGGTCGCTAAGCTTGGGTTCTACTCCAATTCGGTACAGAACTCTCTCCAGCTGGAACTGGCCGAGAAACTGGGTGAGATGAGCGGCTACCCGGACTACTCCCTCTTTCTCTGTAACTCAGGTGCCGAAGCAAACGAGAATGCATTGAAGCTGGCCTCTTTCCACACCGGGAAGAGACGGGTGATAGCGTTCAGTGAAGCATTCCACGGCCGCACCTCCGGTGCTGTGGCAGTGACTGACAACCCGGCAATACAAGCCCCCTTCAACAAGGGACACCAGGTGACGTTCCTGCCATTGAACAACCCGGAAGGTGTGGAACAAGAGTTGCAAAAAGGAGATGTGGCAGCGGTAGTGATTGAGGGAATTCAAGGTGTTGCAGGCATTTATACGCCCGACAATGCTTTCCTGAAGGCTTTGCGCGAACTGTGCAGCCTATATGCTACTCCGTTGATTCTCGATGAGATTCAATCAGGATACGGTCGTACCGGCGATTTCTTCGCCCACCAGGCTGCCGGCATCCGGCCAGACATCATTACCACAGCCAAAGGGATGGGCAACGGATTCCCTATCGGAGGAGTGTTGATTTCACCTCTTTTTGAAGCCAGGAAAGGGATGCTGGGGACCACCTTCGGCGGCAATCACCTGGCCTCGGCAGCCGCTATCGCGGTGCTTGACGTAATGAAGGAGGAGTCGTTGATGGAAAATGCCCGGAAAACAGGCGATTACCTTATGAATGAAATCTCCGCATTGGAAGGAATTACAGAGATCCGTGGCCGGGGACTGATGATCGGAATATCATTTCAACCTCATCTCTCAGAGATCAGGAACGAGCTGCTCTTCCGCCACCATATCTTTACCGGAGGTGCAAAGAACAATGTGATGCGGTTGCTGCCCCCATTGTGCATCGGAGAGGCAGAAGCGAATCAATTTCTGGCAGCGCTGCGGGAGACAATTGAGACTGCAACGAAATCAATCTGACGAATCGAAAAAACAAAAAGAGGTATATGAAACATTTTACTTCCGTACAGGATATCGGAGACCTGCAACAGGCGCTGGAAAAAGCAAGATTTGTGAAGGAGAACCCATTTGCCGATCAGGCACTGGGACGCAATAAAACACTGATGCTCATCTTCTTCAACTCAAGCCTCCGCACGCGACTGAGCACCCAGAAAGCCGGAATGAACCTAGGCATGAACGTGATGGTGCTCGACATTAACCAGGGTGCCTGGAAGCTGGAAACAGAAAGAGGCGTGGTGATGGATGGCGATAAGCCGGAGCACATCCTGGAAGCGATACCGGTGATGGGTTCCTATTGCGATGTAATCGGCGTCCGCTCATTCGCCCAGTTCGAGAACAAGGAAGACGATTACAACGAATTGATTCTGAATCAATTCATTCGTTACTCCGGCAAACCTGTCTTCAGCATGGAGGCGGCCACCCGCCACCCGCTGCAAAGCTTTGCCGACCTGATCACCATCGAGGAGTACAAAAAGAAAGAGCGCCCCAAGGTGGTACTCACCTGGGCACCTCATCCCCGCGCACTGCCACAGGCGGTACCCAACTCTTTTGCCGAATGGATGAATGCTGCCGACTATGAGTTTGTGATCACCCACCCTGAAGGGTACGAACTGGACCCGCAATTTGTAGGCAATGCAACGATAGAGTATGACAAAGAGAAAGCCTACCGGAATGCTGATTTCATCTACGCTAAGAACTGGGCCGCATACAGTGATCCGAACTACGGCAAGGTACTCTCCACCGACCGCTCCTGGACGGTAGAAGGTTCCAAGATGGCTTTGACTAACAATGCCTACTTCATGCACTGTCTCCCTGTTCGACGCAACATGATTGTCACCGATGAAGTGATTGAGAGTCAAAACTCGATCGTAATCCAGGAGGCAGCCAACAGAGTAGTATCTGCACAAACAGTACTAAAGGAAATCCTTCTGTCCCTCTGAATTTTGTATCCGAATAAGTTTAGCGTTTCAAGCCGGTTAAAGGCTGACAGCTGAATGCTGATCCTGAAAAAATATGAAAGAGAAAATTTCAATTGTAAAAATCGGAGGCAACATCGTTGACAAGCCTGAAGCATTGCAGGCTTTTCTGGCAGACTTCCGCGAACTGGAAGGAAGGAAGGTGCTTGTACACGGCGGGGGGGTGCTGGCCTCAAAGATGGCCCGACAGCTGGGCATCGAGACAAAGATGGTGGAAGGCAGGCGGATCACAGATGAGGAAACGATAAGAGTGGTGACAATGGTATATGCCGGTTGGATCAACAAGAGCATCGTCGCTATGCTGCAACAAATCGGCTGTAACGCCCTCGGCCTCTCAGGTGCCGATGCCAATGCGATCCCATCGGTACGTCGCTCACCTGTACCAATCGATTTTGGATTCGTGGGTGATCCCGACCCGTCAAAGATCAACGCTCCCTTCATTGCCCAACTCGTGGACAATGACATCGTCCCTGTTTTCTGTGCCATCACGCACGACGGCCAGGGCTCTCTGCTAAACACCAACGCCGACACGATCGCCTACTCGGTGGCCACTGCCCTCTCTGCTCATTTTGAAACCACCCTATTTTACTGTTTTGAAAAAGAGGGGGTATTGAGGGATGTCAATGATCCGGAGAGCCTGATCCCAACATTGAGACAGCAAGAGTATGACACACTGAAGCAACAGGGGATCATTGCAGACGGCATGATCCCGAAGCTGGACAACTCTTTCCGGGCAATCGGGCAGGGAGTATCGAAGGTGGTGATCCTGCATGCAAAAAACCTGCTGACAAGTAAAGGCACCCTTTTAACGGGATCATGATCATCGGAATATATTATAATATCATTCAACCCCATTCAATCTGACCCGAACCACCCAATGAACTGTACACCACATATAGCCAACGAGCTCCTGAGAAAGCTGGTATCAATCAGCTCTTTCTCCGGAAAGGAAGATGAACGGGCAGATTTGCTGACAAGGTTTTTCACTGAACGGGGCATCATGGTTGAACGGCATGGGAACAACCTGGTCATGAGAAACCGGTCCACCAACCCTTCAAGGCCAACCCTGATGCTCAACTCACACATCGACACGGTACAACCTGCATCCGGCTACAGCTTCGACCCCTTCAACCCGCCTCTCTCCGACACCCATATCTACGGATTGGGCAGCAACGATGCGGGAGCCAGTGTGGTATCGATGATCATGACCTTCCTTCACTTTTATGGGGAATCACTTCCCATTAACCTCGTGCTGGCACTCACGGCAGAGGAGGAAAACTCGGGACCCGCCGGAATGAGCCATCTATGGCAGCAACTCAAACAAGAGGTCGATATGGCAATCATCGGTGAGCCCACAGGAATGAGGGCCGCGATCGCGGAAAGAGGACTGCTGGTGATTGATGGTGAAGCAAAGGGTGTGAGCGGACACGCCGCCCGTGAAGAGGGAATAAATGCACTCTACATCGCTATGGATGATATCGCTACCCTTCGTTCGGCCAGATTTGACCGCATCTCCCCCACGATGGGAGCAGTAAAGCTCACGGTGACACAGATCCAGGCAGGGACACAGCACAACGTGGTTCCCGATCGTTGTCGTTTTGTGGTGGACATACGCCCCACGGAGCAGTACAGCAACAGTGATATCATGGAGATGCTGCAGCCCCAGGTGCAAAGCAAGCTGACAGCGCGCTCATTAACCAACCGAAGCTCTGCTACTCCCGCCGATCACCTTCTAATGAAGTGTGTGGAAGCGATGGGCATTGAGAGCTACACCTCTCCAACCACCTCCGACTGGATGCGGATCACCTGTCCGGCGGTGAAGATGGGTCCGGGTGAGTCGGCACGTTCCCACCAGGCCGATGAGTATGTACTGACAGCCGAACTGGAACAGGGTATCAATGGATACATTGCATTCATCGCACAACTTGCAAATTTCAGCGACAAATGATTTGCAATAAGCAGCGATAACTAAAAAAATTAAAGCATTCTGCATTCAGCATAAAAAAGATACAATTATGGCAAAAATATGGGACAAAGGCTTTGATGCCAACAAACAGGTGGAAGCCTTCACGGTAGGCAACGACCGAGAACTCGATCTGAGGCTTGCAAAACATGATATCAAGGGATCAATGGCTCATATCCGCATGCTTGCTGCCATCGGACTGCTGGATGCTGATGAGGAAATCGTACTGCGCAGGGAATTGGAAACAATCCTTAGCGAGGTGGAGCAAGGCAACTTCCAACTGGATGATGATGCCGAGGATATCCACTCACAGGTGGAAGCGATGCTCACCAAACGACTCGGAGAAATGGGCAAGAAAATCCATTCCGGGCGTTCTCGTAACGACCAGGTGCTGCTGGACATCAAGCTTTACCTAAAGGAAGAGATCCGGCAGATCAAAGAGGAGATGCTGCAGCTATTCGACCTGCTGCAGTCGCTCAGCGAGAGACACAGGGAGGTGTTACTACCTGGATACACACACCTTCAAATTGCCATGCCCTCCTCCTTCGGACTCTGGTTCGGAGCCTATGCCGAGACCCTGGTGGATGACATGCATTCACTGGCAGCTGCCTGGAGAGTCGCCGACCAAAACCCACTGGGTTCAGCTGCAGGTTATGGTAGCTCCTTCCCTATCGATAGAGAGATGACTACCCGGGAGCTGGGTTTCTCCACCATGGCATACAATGTGATTGCCGCACAAATGGGCAGGGGCAAGAGCGAACGTATCCTGGCCCAGGCGATGGCCAACATTGCCTCCACCCTTAACCGCCTGGCGGCTGACAACTGTCTCTTTCTCTCCGGAAATTTCGGCTTCATCTCCTACCCCTCCGAATTGACCACCGGATCCAGCATCATGCCGCACAAGAAGAACCCAGATGTATGGGAGTTGATCAGGGGGCACAGCAATCGTCTGCAGAGCCTTCCCAACGAGATCACCCTGATGACCACAAACCTGCAGCATGGTTATCACCGTGATTACCAGCTGCTCAAGGAGATTCTCTTCCCGGCGATTGAAACCTTACATCGTCTCTTGCAGATGACCCGATTCATGTTGGAGCACATTGCAGTAAACAGGGAAATTCTTGATGACAACAAATATGACTATCTTTTCACAGTAGAGGAAGTGAACCAACGCGTTCTGCAGGGAATCCCTTTCAGGGAAGCATATAAAGAGGTTGGCCGTGAAGTTGAAGAGGGCACCTTCCATGCACGGAAAGAGGTGCACCACACACATGCCGGTAGCATCGGCAATCTCTGCACGGAAGAGATCAGAAAAAAAATGGAAATGGCTTCACATCCATTCCAATAAAAGGATGGAATCGTTTTAACAATTCCATCCCCATTATCTGATCGATAGAAAAGATTAGTGCTGGTGGGCGCCGCCTCCAACCAGAAGATCGTGCACAGCTTCTACACTATGGGTGTAGTCCACATATGCATTCACAAACTGACGACCCTCTTCCACTGAGTTGTCCTTCACTTCATACAGAGCGGCTGTTTTATCAAATTTCTCCTGTAACTGCCCATTAATGTGCTTGTTTAATGCTGTCAGCAGAGATGCGAAATCACCTGTATTCAATGCTTTATCACTCATAACCGTGATGTGTGCCGTTGTTCCGGCAGGTTTCAATCCGGTAAAAGAAGCACCTTCCATTTCACGATGCAGACGGATGAATGTTTCATAGAAATGCTTCTTCACGATTTCATATATCTCCTTGTCTCCGTTTCTCAAGCTGTATGTTTTGTGAAACAAAGCAACTACCTCTGCTTCCATATCAGTGTTGATCCATTTTAATATCAGATCGACATTGTTGGTTTCCAGCGCTTTTGCAGCATCCAGCAGAGCAGGTCCGTCAAATGAATCACAATGAGCCGAAGCAGGCTGAATGTTTACAAAAGAGAAAACAGCTATCAGCGATAAAATGAATGCTGATTTGTAGAGATTGTTCTTTAAATTCAATTTTCTTGTTTTCATCATGCTTATTTTTTAATTGTTTGGTTTTGTTGTCGGGTTTTACTAATTTCGATTACTGTTACAAAGATATGCCCCCAACACCCCGATAATTGTCACCCGGGAGACACTTCCTGTTTTTTCGAAACATTTAACAATACAACAACATCTCAATTCATTATCAGCCGTTTAACTTTACAGCCATTATTTATGGAAGACAGCGAACAGACTCATGAAGAACAACAGGCGCACTCACACAGCCATCTGCACCATCTGTTGGAAAACCAGATACCCCCAGAACAAGGTTACGACGCATTATCACACACTGCTCATCGTCATGATTATGAATTATCTTATTGTCCCTTGTTCAGGGGAATGTCACAGAAGGAGCATGACCAGTTTCTCGACAGGAATGTAAAAGAGGTACTTACCTACAAGAAAGGAGAGACAATTGTACTTCAGGGGGATCCCATTCATTGGGTTATGCTGCTTGTAAAAGGGAGTGTGAGTACGGAAATGATCACCATGGAAGGAAATGTATTGAATATCGATATTCTGGAAGCGGTGATTCCACTTGCACCAGCATTTATTTACGGTTCAAAAAAAAGTTACCCTGTAGATGTGATTGCAGCAGAACCTTGTGTCTTCCTGAAAATATCAAAGGAAGCCTGGCTAGACGAGATGGCGGAAAACAGACAGTTACTGACCAATTTTCTAACGATGAATGCAGACCTCACCTTATTCCTGACCAACAAATTGCAGATGATCTCACTGAAAAGTCTGAGGAAAAAGCTGGCTACTTTCTTCCTCGAAAAAACAACATTGGAAAATAATACATTTAATCTAAAACGTTCCCGCACACAACTGGCTGAGTATTTCGGGGTACAACGTCAATCGCTTGCTAGATCGCTGAAGGAGATGGAGAATGATGGCATTATCCAGCTGAGAGGACGTATAATAAAAGTGCTCGACCGAAGCAGACTTATCAGGGAATAAACAGGATTTCACTGCCATTTTGTTACCTGATTCGCGCAATTTTTTGTACTTTTGCGGTGAATACATTTTATAATGAAATTGTATCCTGATCATTATTGGAAAACCATAATACTAGATAAAGAATGAACTTACTTGACAGTCTTGTCGACAGGGCAAAAGCAAACAAACAACGCATTGTTTTGCCCGAGGGGACAGAGGATCGAACGCTTACAGCTGCCAATCAATTGATCCGTGACGGTGTAGCAGAAATTATCCTGCTTGGAAATCCGGGAGAAATTGAGGAACGGGTTAAAAAGCTCGGACTTGACGATGTATACAGAGCCACGATCATAGATCCGAAGAATCACGAAAAAAAAGATATTTACGCGAACCTGTTGCTTGAACTACGCAAAAAAAGAGGAATGACACCTGATCAGGCCGCAGCGTTGGTTGAAGAACCACTCTATCTGGCATGCCTGATGATCAAGAACGGTGATGCTAACGGAGAGATTGCCGGTGCACAGAACACCACGGGTGACGTGTTGCGCCCCGCGCTCCAGATCATCAAGACATCACCTGGTGTGAAAGTGGTATCAGGTGCATTTATCATGTTCACAAAGACACCACAGTACGGCGAAAACGGCACCTTGATTTTTGCCGACTGTGCTGTGATGCCCAATCCTACTGCAGAAGAGCTGGCTTCCATTGCTGTTGCCTCGGCACAGACAGCCAGGAGTCTGGTGGGTGTGGAACCAAGGGTAGCCATGCTTAGCTTCTCCACCAAGGGTAGTGCTGAGCATGAGATGATAGACAAGGTACGGGAGGCCACCCGTCTTGCTAAAGAGATGAATCCAGCCCTGCTAATCGATGGAGAGCTGCAGGCCGATGCAGCACTTGTACCTTCTGTAGGCTCTAGCAAAGCTCCTGGCAGCGACATCGCCGGCCGCGCCAATGTACTGGTCTTCCCCACCCTCGAAGCAGGCAACATTGGATACAAATTGGTACAGCGACTAGGCAATGCCGAGGCAGTAGGTCCGGTGCTACAGGGAATGGCAGCTCCCGTGAATGACCTGTCAAGAGGTTGCTCAGTAAATGACATCTACAACATGGTGGTGATCACGGCCAACCAGGCTATTGGTTTAAAACAAAACAGCTAAGCAGAGCAGTTATGAGTGAAATGATTATAGAACCTATTAACAAATATGGACTCACCATTTCAGCTGAGAATCGACACAAGCCGTTGTTCTCTAAAATTGGGGTCGTAGGTGCCGGGAAAGAGGGTAGAAACATTATCAACATGACTTCCACAGCCGGCATGGAGGTGGTGTTCCTAGATGAGTCGCTGGAACGGATCGAATTCGTGATGGGGGAACTGGAGAAGGTGATGAACCAGAAGATAACCGGTTGGGGACTCACCCAGTCGGAGAAGAAAGTGATCATGAACCGCATTACTCCCACCCTCGAGTACGAAGATTTTGCAGGGTGCGACCTTGTGATTGAATGTACCCGCTACACCGAGAGCGGTAGACGAAGCACACCCCTACGTAAAAATATCTTCAAGAAGCTGGAGGAGATCCTGGATGAGGATGCCATCATTGCCACGAACGGCTCCACCATCATTATCAGTGAGCTGGCATCCGAACTGGAACACAAGGAACGATGCGTGAGCCTTTACTTCCCGGTATCGCATCCCGATGCCCGCATCCTGGAAATCGTAAGCGGCATGTACACTTCCGAAGAGGTGTACCAGAAGATGGAGATCTTTGCAAGGCTGATCAACTACAAACCTCACCGCATCAACGAGAGCAATGGGAACGTCAGTCTCCGGATGGTGGCCACCATGCTCAACGAGGCATGTCAGATACTACTTGAGCGTGTAACATCGCTTGAAGACATCGAAGAGACTTTCACCATCATCTACGGACAGCGATACGGCATCTTCCGTCTGGCCGACATCATCGGTATTGAGCGACTGGTCACACTGATGGAAGCGATGTTTAACGATTTCGGAGAGAAACATTACAAGCCCAATCCACTGTTGTGGAAGCTGTATCGTTCCAATCAGTTGGGAGTACGCACCGGCAAGGGTTTTTATGTCTACGATGAAAACGGAGAGCCGCTTTCACCCAACAAGTCTCTCTACAATTAAAAGCAAAAAAAGAAATGAAGATATTGGTTTTAAACTGTGGCAGCTCATCGATCAAGTACAAGCTTTTCGAGATGGAAAGCAAGGAGGTTGTAGCCCAGGGAGGCATTGAAAAGATCGGCATGAAGGGATCCTTTCTCAAGCTAACCCTGCCCGACGGACAAAAGGTGATGCTTGAAGGCGAGATCCTGGAACATCGTGCCGGTATTGAGTATATCCTTGGTGTATTGCTCAGCGAGAAGTATGGCTGCATCAAATCGCTCGATGAGATTGAGGCGGTGGGCCACCGCGTGGTACACGGTGGAGAGCGTTTCAACAAGAGCGTGTTGATCAATGAAGAGGTGATCCAGATGCTGAATGAGTGTATCGAGCTGGCACCCCTGCACAACCCGCCCAACCTGAAAGGAATCTATGCCATTCAGGAACTGATGCCAAAGACCCCGCAGGTGGGTGTTTTCGACACTGCGTTTCATCAGACCATGCCCGACTACGCCTACATGTACGGCATCCCCTACGTGCTATACGAGAAGTATGGAATACGCCGCTACGGCTTCCATGGCACCAGCCACCGCTACGTTTCAAAAAGAGCCTGCGACTTCCTGGGTCTGCCCTTCGAGGAGCAACGCATCATCACCGCCCACATTGGCAACGGGGGATCGGTGACAGCCATCAAGAACGGACACTCAATCGACACCAGCATGGGGATGACCCCTGTTGAGGGGTTGATCATGGGAACCCGCTGTGGTGATCTTGACCCGGGGGTGATCTCTTACATCATGGAGAAGGAACACATGGGCACCAAGGGGATTTCTACCCTGCTCAACAAGTTCTCAGGAGTACTGGGCATCTCCGGCATCTCTTCCGATATGCGGGAGATCGAAGCCGGCATCCGGGAAGACAACAAACGGGCTATCCTGGCAATGAAGACCTACAACTACCGCATCAAGAAGTATGTGGGATCTTATGCCGCAGCACTGGGTGGCGTAGACATTCTTGTCTTCACCGGTGGTGTGGGCGAGAACCAGGCTGTCACCCGCAAAGAGGTATGCCAGGACATGGCCTTCATGGGCATCGAACTGGATGAGGAGTTGAACGCAAGCGTACGTGCCACTGAGGTTGTGATCAGCAAGCCCTCCTCGAAGGTAAAAGTGGTGATCATTCCAACAGATGAGGAGCTGACAATCGCCCGTGACACCGTGCAGATATTGAAAGAATTCTAACAATCTGCGGTTGAACCAAAAAAAAGAGGCTGTCTCAAACAAGAGGCAGTCTCTTTTTTTGTGCAATATCGCTCCTCCTGATAGATATTATCACCAAAAAAGTGAACCATTTCAAATATATTTGGAAGCTATTCCTTTATTCTAACCTTATTGTACCCTTATATCAACCTCAATAATTTTTGGAGTGGGTATAAGGGTAGTATAAGGGTGGTATAAGGGTGCAATAGGGCTAGAGACTCTGAGATCCTTGCCTCATCTAAACAAAAAGGCCATCTCATACGATGAGACAGCCTCTTTTATTATCTAACTTCTAAATAGATTACTCTGCAACCACTTCGAAGGGAACGTCAACCGATACCTCCTTGTGCAGCTTGACAACTGCATTGTAAGTACCAACCTCCTTCACCTGATCCTTGATCTGGATCAACTTGCGGTCTACTTCAAAGCCTTTCTCCTTCAGCGCTTCAGCAATCTGGATGGTGGTCACGGAACCAAAAATGGTACCGGTAGAGCTGGTTTTGGCACCGATTGTCAGTGTTACACCTTCCATCTTGCCGGCCAAAGCCTCAGCATCCGTTTTGATCTGTGCCAGCTTGTGGGCACGCTGTTTCTGATTCTCTGCCAGCACTTTCTTTGCCGATTCACTTGCGATCACCGCTTTTCCCTGGGGAATCAGATAGTTACGGGCATAGCCTTTCTTTACGTTGACTACATCATCCTTAAAGCCCAAACTGATGATATCTTCTTTCAATATTACTTCCATATCTATTCCTCCTTCTTATTTCATTAAATCGGTTACGTACGGAAGCAGAGCGATGTGACGTGCTCTTTTAACAGCTTGCGCAATACGACGTTGAAACTTAAGTGATGTGCCGGTAATTCTTCTCGGCAGAATCTTACCCTGTTCGTTGAGGAACTTCTTCAGGAATTCGGGATCCTTGTAATCGATGTACTTGATGCCGTTCTTTTTAAAGCGGCAATATTTTTTCTTCTTGACATCAACCGACAGGGGAGTCAAATATCTGATTTCTGATTGCTTTGCCATTTCTTAGTCCTCCTTTTCGTTTGATTCTACTTCAGCTTTGGCTCCACGGGTTTTTTCAGCACCATGAGCTTCCTGCTTCTTGCCACCTTTGTTGTTCCTTCTCTTCAAAGCATACTCGTGTGCAAACTTATCCTGCTTCACGGTGAGGAAGCGAATCACACGTTCGTCACGACGGAAGTTGATTTCCAGCTTGTCAATCACTGTCGGTTCGGCATTGAATTCCAGGAAGGTGTAAAAACCTGTGGTTTTCTTGTCGATGTGATAGGCCAGCTTGCGCAGCCCCCAGTCCTCTTCGTTTACAATCTCAGCTCCTTGATCTGTCAGGAGGTTTTTGAATTTTTCAACCGCTTCCTTCATCTGAGCATCAGACAAAACGGGAGTCAAAATGAAAACGGTTTCGTAATTGTTCATACCTAGTTAATAATTAAATCGTTAAATAAAAGCACAATATTTTTGAGCGGCAAAGATACAACAAAATATCTAATTATCAAACAACTGATGATGATTCCTTTCTATCACCGGTCGATTTTTTCATTCACCCTGGTTCGTTCAACTTTTTATCATTAGATTTGTTTACTGAAATATCCAATCAACGCGAAGAAATGAACAAAACAGACAACCAGGCACTGGTCATCTTCGGTGCCTCTGGCGACCTCACATACAGAAAACTGATCCCGGCCGTTTTCGATCTTTTCATGAACAAATCCCTTCCTGAGGGATATGCTGTGCTGGGAGTAAGTCGTTCGCCCTTCACCGATACTCAGTTCCGTAAAAAGATGAAGGAGGGGATTCATCAGTTTGCCCATTACAGGGATGCCTCTTCGGCACAGATCGATGCTTTCCTCTCCAAACTTTTTTATCTCAGCATTGATACCGGCAAAGGTGAAGAGTACAGCGAGGTGAAAGTGAAACTGGACAAGCTGAACAAACAGTTCAACCTTGGACAGAACTATATCTTTTACCTCTCCACCCCCCCCTCACTCTATACGACAATTCCAAAATTCCTGTATGGACATGGCCTCACCCTGCAACAGAAAGGGTTTCGCAGAATCATCATCGAGAAACCGTTCGGGCATGACCTGGAATCAGCAATCAACCTGAATGATGAGCTGCTTGAATTTTTTGAGGAGGATCAGATCTACCGCATCGACCATTACCTGGGGAAAGAGACAGTACAAAACCTGATGGTGACACGTTTTGCGAATGGCATCTATGAACCGCTGTGGAACCGGAACTTCATTCAGCACGTGGAGATCACCGCTGCCGAGAGCCTCGGCGTGGAAGACCGGGGTGGTTACTACGACCAGTCGGGAGCGCTGCGTGACATGATCCAGAACCATTTGTTGCAGATCCTGTCGCTGGTAGCCATGGAACCTCCGGTCAAGATTACACCGGAAGATATCCGTTATGAGAAGCTGAAGGTGTTTCGCTCATTACGGCCCTTTAGTTTAGAAGATCTGAGAAAGAATGTGATCAGGGGCCAGTACACGGATGCAACCGTACGGGGCAAGCACTACAATGGCTACCGCGATGAAAAGAACGTAAAGGAGAACTCCCGCACCGAGACCTATGTCGCAATGAAGATCTTCATCGACAACTGGCGCTGGCAGGGTGTACCCTTCTATGTGCGCAGCGGGAAGAGGCTCCCCACAAGTGTCACGGAGGTGGTGATCCATTTCAGACCCTCACCCCAGGAGCTGTTCAAATCTTCCGACAATGCACCACACTCTGACAATCAGCTTATCCTGCGCATCCAACCGGATGAAGGTATCCTGCTGAAGACAGGGATGAAGGTACCCGGCAGGGGGTTTGAAGTGAAATCGGTCAACATGGATTTTCACTATTCAGAGCTGAACGACCACTACATCCCCAGTGCCTATGAACGGCTGATACTGGATTGCATGACCGGCGACAACACCCTCTACATGAGCAGCGAAGCAGCAAAGGAGACCTGGCGGTTTGTTCAACCCGTGCTCGATTACTGGGAGCATGACAACGATGCCCCCTTGCACGGATACCCCGCCGGATCGTGGGGGCCTGATGTGGCGGATGAACTGATCAAGGGTAAAGAGAACACCTGGCGCTATCCCTGCAAGAATCTGGCAGAAGATGGTGTTTATTGCGAGTTATGAATATGAACATACAGATATTTCAATCGACGGATGCGCTGTGCCGCGCTTTCACGCAGTGGCTGAAAGAATTGCTAATAGAAAAGGGAACCATCACGATTGCCCTTTCGGGAGGCTCCACACCCAAATCACTGTTCGACTACTGGGCAGCATTGCCCGGGGGAGAGATCGACTGGAAAAGAGTAAAGTTTTTCTGGGGAGATGAGCGGTGTGTTCAACCGAGCCATGAGGAGAGCAACTTCAGGATGACCAAGGAGCATCTCTTCAATCGGATCACTGTTCCCGAAGAGAATATATTTCGCATTCAAGGCGAAAATGACCCATCAGAGGAAGCTGTCCGTTACGGCAGATTGCTACAGCAAGAACTTGAATCAGAGAACAGTATCCCCACGTTTGACATCGTGATGCTCGGCATGGGTGATGATGGGCACACCGCCTCTATCTTCCCCCATCAGATGGAGTTATGGGATAGTGAAACCAACTGTGTGGCAGCCACCCATCCTGTGAGCGGTCAACAGAGGGTAAGCCTTACCGGCAGGGTGATCAACGCTGCACGCAACGTTGCTTTCCTGGTCACCGGAAGCAACAAGGCAGACAAAGTGCAGGAGATTGTCTCCAAACCGGAAGTGGCAGAAAAAAAATATCCGGCTGCACGGGTGCAACCGGAATCGGGTAATTTATACTGGTTTATCGACCGGCAGGCAGCGCTGAAACTGACAAGCGGCGACTGATCATCTGTTTATCTTACAGTCCGGATCTTGTAGTCGCAAGCCACCTTACCCTTCTCCATGTTGGCCAACTTATTTTTGACCATCCGTTTGCGGAGGGGAGAGATGTGATCGGTGAAGAGGATGCCATCCAGATGGTCGTACTCGTGCTGAATCACGCGGGCCATGAAACCGGTGTAGTGCTCTTCACGCGGCTGCAGATCTTCATCGAGATAAGCAATGGTCACTTCACCCTCGCGTGGCACCTTTTCATGGATGCCCGGGATGCTGAGGCACCCCTCCTCCACCAGCTCCAGTTCACCGCTTCTCTCGGTGATGTGTGCGTTGATGAACACCTTCTTGAAATCAGCAAACTCCGGATGCTCCTCGCTGGCCATGGGAGAGAGATCCACCACGAAGATGCGCTCTGAGAGACCCACCTGAGGGCCGGCCAGCCCCACCCCGTCGGCATGATACATCGTCTCATACATATTGTCGATCAACTTGTTCAGATTGGGGTAGTTCTCAGCATCGATATCCTGTGCCACCTTGCGTAACACCGGTTGTCCATAAATATAAATAGGTAAAATCATAATCTCATTCTTTTACTTTCCATATATCCCTGCAGGATGATGGTGGCGCTGATCTCATCCACCAGCGCCTTGTTCTGACGGCCTTTCTTCTTCACACCGCCGTCAATCATTGTCTGCTGTGCCATCTTCGAGGAGAAGCGCTCGTCGAAATATTCAATTGGAATATCAGGGTAAAGCTTCCGCAGCCTGTTGACAAACGGCTCGATCCGTTTCATGTTCTCCGACGGCTCGTTGTTCATCTGCCGCGGCAAACCCACCACGATGCAGGATACCTCCTCCTTTTGTAAATAATCGGCCAGAAAGTCAAAAAGTCGTGTTGTTTCCACCGTCGTAAGGCCGTTGGCAATGATCTGCAGCGGATCGCTCACGGCGATGCCGGTGCGTCTCTTACCGTAGTCGATGGAGAGCAATCTGGCCATTTGGTTTACTGATTGGGAGCATCAAAAACACGGCGACGCAACTCGAAATCGCGTCCCAGATATTTCTCACGTACCACGGGGTTGGCAGCCAGCTCTTCGGCAGTCCCCTGGAAGAGCACCTTTCCCTCAAAGAGCAGGTAAGCACGGTCGGTGATGCTCAGTGTCTCATCCACGTTGTGGTCAGTGATCAGGATTCCGATGTTGCGATACTTGAGTTGTGCAACGATCGACTGGATATCCTGCACGGCGATGGGGTCGATGCCGGCAAAGGGCTCATCGAGCATGATGAACTTGGGGTCGATGGCAAGACAACGGGCGATCTCCGCACGACGTCGTTCACCTCCTGAGAGGCGGTCCCCGCTGTTCTTGCGTACTTTCTCCAGTCCGAACTCGTCGATCAGGCTCTCCAGTTTGTTCTTCTGCTCACGGGGAGTCATCTCGGTGAACTCCAGCACCGACTTGATGTTATCCTCAACCGTCATCTTGCGGAAGATTGAAGCCTCCTGTGCCAGGTAGCCAATCCCGTGTTGTGCACGCTTGTATACCGGAAAGTTGGTAATATTTTGTTTACCAATGAATATCTCTCCCTCATTGGGAACTACCAGCCCCACCGTCATGTAAAAGGTAGTGGTTTTACCCGCCCCGTTGGGACCGAGCAAACCGACAATCTCTCCCTGCTTCACGTTGATGGAGACATGGTTCACAACGGTACGTTTCCCATACCGCTTCACCAGGTTCTCAGTGCGCAACATCAACGTGTCACTCTCCGATACGCGTTCATCCATTGTTCAAATATTTCTGCAAAGATACAAAAAAGTTGTGAGTTAATCGCCTTTCACCTCAGTCGGTAAGTGTGATTTCAGCTGCTTCCATCATCCCGCTTATGGGTGGATGAAGCTTGGCTACGGTGACCGTAAGAGATGTAATCTGAGGATAGTGCTGCCTGATTTCTCTGCGTATGCGCCCGGCAAGATGCTCTATCAATCGCGATGGAATCTCTATCTCTCTTTTCACAAGATCATACAGTTCTCCATAATTGAGGGTATCACCCAGTTCATCAGATCCACACGCGGGCGACAGATCGGCTTCAAGCTGCAAGGTCACCCTGTAATCGCCCCCCACAATCTTCTCATGCGGCATCACACCATGATAGGCATAAAATTGCATGTTGCGAAGGGTCATCGTTGTCTTCATAACGTTTGTTTTATGGGTCATTATTGTAAGAAACGGATGATGAGTAAAGTAGTTCACCCTACTCCAACTGTTTCTCGTTATACCGGTCAAATATAAGAACAAATTGGTATATTTGTTGTTTAAAAACAAAAAGATACCCTATGAAGACGAACGAGATCCCTGAAAGATTGGCCGCCATGCGCCAGTTCATGGAGGAGAAAAAACTGGATGCATTTATCATCCCCAGTACCGATGCCCACCTGAGTGAATATCCCCCGCAACACTGGGAATCAAGAAAATGGATCAGCGGGTTCACCGGATCAGCCGGCACTGCCGTGGTGACCAGGGAGAAGGCAGGTGTCTGGACCGATTCGCGCTACTTCCTGCAGGCAGCCGAAGAGCTGCAGGATACAGGATTTGACCTTTTCAAAATGGGACAGGCGGAGACACCCGAAATAACCGACTGGATCATTGCACAGACCGGCAAGGGTGGCAAGGTAGGCATCGACGGACTGGTTTATGCAGCCTCCGATGCGCTGGCACTAAAGAAACGACTGGAAGCAAAAGAGATATCGCTCGAAACATCATTCGATCCCTTCACGGTGATCCGTGCAGATCGCCCTGCGATACCGACCAACAAGGCATTCACACTGCCGGTGGAAATTGCCGGGGAGACCGTACCCGATAAGATCAACCGGATCAACGAGGAGCTGAAAAAAGTGGATGCCGACGGGATCCTGATCGTTACCCTCGACGCAGTTGCCTGGACCTTCAACCTGCGCGGCAACGATGTGGAATACAACCCGGTCGCCGTGGCCTATGCCTACGTTTCGGAGAAAGAGAGCGTCCTTTTCATCAATCCGGAGAAGCTGACCGACGAGGTCGCGAACGCCTATCTGGAACAGGGCATCCGCATCACCGGCTACAACGAGGTGTTCGAATATGTAGCGCACCTGCCTGAGAAGAGCTCTGTATGCATCACCGGCAACAAGATCAACTACAAGCTGCTGCAGGCGATACCCGCACACTGCCGCATCGTGGATATCCCCTCACCAGTAGACCTGATGAAGAGTGTGAAGAATGAAACCGAACTGAAGGGTTTCCGCAATGCCATGGTGAAAGATGGTGTGGCTCTGGTGAAATTCTACATGTGGCTTGAGAAAGCTGTTCCCGCCGGTGAAGTAACCGAGGTGAAGGTGGAAGAAAAGTTACGAGAAGTACGCACAGAACAGGATCTCTATGTGGGCGAAAGCTTCGCGACCATCTGCGGCTATGCCGGCAACGGCGCCATCATCCACTATCATGCATCGCCGGAGAGCAGCCTGCAGGTTGAGCCGAAAGGGCTCCTGCTGATCGACTCGGGGGCGCAGTTCCGTGACGGCACCACCGACATCACCCGCACGGTGGCAGTAGGCAAGCTGACCAAACAGATGAAGAAAGATTACACCAACGTCCTGAAGGGGCATATCGCGCTGGCTACAGCCATCTTCCCCGAAGGAACCCGCGGCTCACAACTCGACATCCTGGCTCGCAAGGCTTTGTGGGAGAGCAAGCTCACCTACTGGCACGGCACCGGTCACGGTATCGGTCATTTCCTCAACGTACATGAGGGTCCGCAAAACATACGACTGGAGGAGAACCCCACGGTGCTGAAACCGGGAATGGTCACCTCGAACGAACCGGGACTCTACCGTGCCGGCAAGTATGGCATCCGCATCGAGAACCTGATCGTCACACAGGAACATGCCCGCACTAAGGAGTTTGGCACCTTCCTCGATTTTGAAACCATCACCCTTTGTCCCATCGACACCCGTCCCATCGCCAGAAAGATGCTGACCAAGAAGGAGCGGAAGTGGCTCAACCGTTATCATCAGATGGTCTACAAGCAGTTAAGCGAACATCTCACAAACGAAGAGAAAGCCTGGCTGAAGAAGAGAACCAAAGCAATATAACAAATAGATATAGCTTCAATCTCATGGCTCTTATCAAATCAGTACGGGGTTTCACACCCCAATTCGGTAAAAACTGCTACCTTGCAGACAATGCAACCATCATCGGCGACGTGGAAATCGGCGACGACTGCAGCATCTGGTTCAATGCGGTACTGCGGGGTGATGTCAACTCCATCCGCATCGGCAACCGGGTCAATATCCAGGATGGCACCGTCATCCACACCCTCTACCAGAAATCGGTATCGGTCATTGGCAACGATGTTTCCATCGGCCACAACGTGGTGATCCATGGTGCCGAAATCAAAGAGGGAGCCTTGATTGGCATGGGTGCCGTGGTGCTTGATCATGCCGTGGTGGGCGAAGGAGCCATTATCGCTGCCGGCTCAGTGGTGCTGACCGGAACAAAAGTGGAACCTGGTAGCATCTATGCCGGTGTGCCGGCTAAATTCGTAAAGAAGGTGGATCCTGAACAATCGAAAGGGATGAACCAGAAGATCGCCAACAACTATCTGATGTATGCCGGCTGGTTCCGGGAAAACGAGGAGGAGTAAAGGGTAAATCCGGCTCCTTAAAAAAACAGAGAGGGCTGCCACCGAAGAGGGCAGCCCTCTCTGTTCATGCGCTCCCTTTCCTGCCGGAGGGCACCATCTTGTATAGTTGGTCGTTGGGACGAATCTTCTCATTGGTCATCATGGAGAAGTGCTCCCCTTTGACCGCCTCGGGAACAGACTGCAAATCGACTCTTATATCATCGGCTGTCAGGAACAATGCACCGGTGGTTGGGCCGGTGATCAGCAGTTCATCACCCTGTTTCACCGACTGGGTCTCCACCAGGAACTCAGTCACCCCAAGGTTGCCGAAATGTTTGATCGCTTTTCCCACATACACCTTACGCTTGGTGGCACCCGAGCCATACCGGTGTGTCCATTCCCCCAGCCGCTGCCCCAGGTAATATCCGTCCCAGAAACCCCGGTTGAAGACAGTGGCCAGGCGTTCGTTCCAGTCGTCAATCTTCTCCTCCGTGAAGTTGTTGTCGCAATAAGCCTCAACAGCCTCCCTGTAGCAGGTGGTGACAGTGCGCACATATTCAGGTCCGCGAGCCCTGCCCTCGAGCTTGAAAACCCGTACCCCCGCATCCATCATCTTGTTCATGAAATGAATGGTCTTCAGATCCTTGGGTGACATGATGTACTCGTTGTCGATCTCCAGCTCGATTTCACTATCCCTGTCCTTTACGACATAACCCCTGCGACAGATCTGGTTACAGGCACCACGGTTGGCCGAGAGGTTCTTCTCGTGGAGGCTGAGGTAGCACTTGCCGGAGACCGCCATACAGAGGGCTCCGTGGGCAAACATCTCGATGCGGATCAACTCCCCCGAGGGTCCCTTAATTTGCTGCTCAAGGATGTCGCGATGGATGACAGCCACCTGATCGAGGTTGAGTTCCCGGGCCAGCACGACCACATCGGCAAACTGTGCATAAAACTTCAACGACTCGCTGTTGGTGATGTTCAGCTGGGTGGAGAGATGCACCTCTACCCCAACGCTGCGCGCATAAATCATTACCGCCACATCGGCAGCAATGATTGCAGAGAGCTGCGCTTCCCTGGCGGCATCAACGATCCTGCGCATCAACGTCAGGTCGTTGTCGTAGATGATGGTGTTGACCGTGAGATAACTCTTCATATTGTGTTCACGACAGATCTTTGCAATCTCATGCAAGTCGTCTATGGTGAAGTTATTTGAGGATCGGGCACGCATGTTGAGGCCTTCGATGCCAAAGTAGATGGAGTCGGCACCACCCTGAATGGCTGCCCTCAGTGACTCGTAGGATCCGGCAGGGGCCATGATCTCAAATTCCGCTCTTTTGTTCATAGGAATTCATACATATTTCTGCACAAAGATACAAAAAAGGTGACAACCTTCGGCAACCCCTGACTGTCAGCACAGATGATTAAAGAGAACAAAAAATGAGACACGGAACAAGTATGATTGGCAAAACAGAAGTTGCAGACTATTCTTAAAAAATTTATCTTTGTGCAAAGAAGAAACACCATAAATTAAAATAACAAATAATCTCCCAACCAAATGAAAAAAAAATTAGCGTTACTCCTTGCCATTTCTCTTGGCTCCGGTATGCTGTTTGCGCAGAAGCAGACAGACCGCTATGCAGAGATCATCGATGCAAAGCTCATACATCTTAACCGTGAGGAGCCACGATCAACATTTTATTCCTTCAGCGATGTAGAACAAGCCCTTGAATCATCATACTCCTCAAAGGGGAGTGATGTTGTGATGTTGAACGGGGTCTGGAAATTCCATTTTACGGAACTCTTTCACGAACGTCCTGTTGAGGGATTTTATCACCCCGAATACGATGACAGTTCATGGAGCGACATTCGTGTACCGGGTAACTGGGAAGTGCAGGGCTTTGGTGTTCCTATCTATGTGAATTCAACCTATGAATTCACCTCTCCCGGACACCCCCCTTACTGGGACAAGCCCAATCCTCCAATGGTTCCGGAAGCTTTCAATCCCACCGGGACCTATCGGAAAGAATTTATGCTCCCCGACAACTGGCAAAAAAAGGAGATCATCCTGGCAGCTGATGCAACCAAGGGGGCTGCGTACTATTACCTGAACGGTGAGTTCGTTGGAATGAACAAAGAGGGTAAGCTCCCTGCACGCTTCGATGTAACGGAGCAGGCCAAAGCAGGGAAAAATGTGTTGGCGGTTCAGATTCACCGCTGGAGCAGTGGCTCCTACCTGGAGTGTCAGGACTTCTGGCGTCTCTCCGGCTTTGACCGTGATGTCTACATCTATGCCCGTCCAAAACTGCACATCGAGGATATCTACGCACTACCGGGATTAGATGAGAACTACCGCGACGGAGTTTTTAACCTTGATGTAAAGATAGCCTCCCCAAAGGGTCAAACAGATCCATTCTCCGTTGCCTATACCCTTACAGATGAGAATGGAAATCAGGTAGCAACCGGAAGAAGCAAGGGGAAGAGTGAAGAAATTAGCACCTTACAGTTTGAGGAGTTGATTCCGGATGTAAAAAAATGGAGTGCCGAAACTCCTCATCTCTATACGCTGGCCATTGAACTGATAGACGAGCAGGGTGCCACCCTTGAAGCGACAACGCTAAAAGTTGGTTTTCGTACGGCTGAGATCAAAAACCGCCAGTTTCTGGTCAACGGACAACCGGTTTTGCTGAAAGGGGTAAACCTGCATGAGCACAATGAGCATACCGGTCATTACGTTACCGAGGAAGTGATGCGAAAAGATTTTGAACTGTTTCGCAAATACAATGTCAACGCTGTACGCACAAGTCACTACCCGCAGCCAGAGCTCTTTTACAGGCTTGCCGACGAATATGGGATTTATGTGATCAATGAAGCCAACATTGAAAGCCACGGAATGGGATATAACCTGCGCAAGGGCGGCACCCTGGCAAACAACCCTCTTTTCCTGGAGGATCATTTAAGCCGTACCATCGGCATGGTTGAGCGGGACAAGAATCACCCCAGTGTGGTTACCTGGTCCCTGGGCAATGAGGCAGGCAATGGTTACAATTTCTATCAGACATACCTCTGGATCAAAGGGCGCGACATATCACGCCCCGTGCAGTATGAAAGAGCAGTGATGGAATGGAACAGTGATATTTTTGCACCCATGTATGCCGACCCGGATCAAATAGAGCGGTTTGCCACTGATCCTGCATCCGATCGTCCGCTGATACTCTGCGAGTATGCGCACGCCATGGGAAACAGCCTGGGTAACTTCACTGAATATTGGGATATTATCCGGAAATACCCGCTGCTGCAAGGAGGTTTTATCTGGGACTGGGTAGATCAGGGTCTCGTGAAAAATGACGAGAAGGGAAATCAGTACTGGGCCTACGGTGGTGACTTCGGTCCTGTGGGCACACCCAGTGCCGGTGACTTCTGCATCAACGGCATCGTCTTTCCGGACCGCAGTGTGAAACCACACACAGAAGAGATGCGGAAAGTATATCAAAACGTTTGGTTCAGGAATTTCAGTTCCGATGAGGGGTCGGTAGAGGTATACAACGAGTATTTCTTCACCGACCTGAACCACTACCGCATTGCCTACAGCATCAAAGCCAACGGTAAGGAGCTGACCAAGGGGGTTATGAAAGTAAATGCAGCACCTCAGGAGACTACAACAGTTCAGGTTCCTGATTGGTCTCGTTTTGCAAACCGGAAAGAACAGCTTACCATTACCTTTTCTGTGATTCAGCAGGAGGAGGAAAGGCTGATCCCTGCCGGCTGGGTAGTGGCTCGTGATCAGTTCATCGTCAACGACTACCCTACCCTGGCAATCGACAACCTGAAAGCGGCCTCAGTAGAAGAGACTGACAACTCGGTCATCATCAGTGGCCGTCGCTACAAGGCGGTGTTCGACAAAGAAAGCGGCCTGCTCACCTCTTACAAGGTGAACGGAGTCGAGTATATCGAAGAGGGCGAAGGACCGCGTCCCTTCTTCTGGCGGGCTCCCATTGACAACGACTATGGAGCACGCCTGCCACAAAGGCTTTCAGCATGGAAAGAGGCCAGTTACCTGCAACCAAAAGCAGAAAATCTGACGATTCAAGTGGGTGATACAACCACCCTCAGCTACAGCTACAACTATCCCGAAGCTGGTGCTACCAACGAGGTAATCTATACCCTCTACGACAACGGCACAATGCACATCGCCAACCGTTTCGATGCCACCTCTTCAGAGACAGAGTTAATCCCCCGCATCGGTATGCGGATGCAACTGAGCGGAGAGCTGGTACAGGCAGACTATTACGGCAGAGGCCCCTGGGAGAACTATTCCGACAGAAAAAGCTCCACCTTCCTCAATAGTTACAGTGCACCGGTCAGTGAGATGGTTACCCGCTACGTGTTACCTCAGGAAAACGGCCATCATACCGATGCACAGTGGCTGGCACTCACCCGGAAGTCGGGCAGCGGTCTGCTCTTCGTGGCAGACGACCAATTCGAGTTCAATGTGTCAAACTATCTCCTGGAAACGATTACAAATGGAGAAACTCTCAACAATGATGCTGCTGCCGGAACCGTCCCTCTCAACAAGCACATCAACGACTACCAACCTTCCGATCGGGTGGATCTCTTCATCGATCACCGCATGCAAGGTGTGGGAGGCAACAATAGCTGGGGTAAACTTCCCCTGGAAGAATACCTCATTCGTCCAAAAAAGGAAACAGTAAGCTATGGAGTTACCCTGATTCCCATCAAAAACAGAAAGGAGATCGAGCGTTATTTCCGTTAAATGGAATCCGAATCCATAAGATTGTACAAATAAAGCGGGTCTGTTCATTTAAGAACAGACCCGCTTAGTTTTCAGGCAGGGTAGCCCGGCAGCTGCACCGGTTACTTTGGTTCAGCCAGTTTATTGATCATCTCTTCGGCATCAATATAGGCTGCAGTCATCACCTCCTCAGTCACACCCCCCAGCTGTACAGCCATCATCGCTGCATTGAGACGAGAGATATAACAGTTACCGTCACTTTTCTCATAAACAGAGATGCGGCATGGCAACATATTGGAATAGATGCGCTGGGAATCATCCGACAACAAGCGGTAAGCGTAGTCGGGTTTACAGAGTTCAACCACCTTCACGGGTAGAATCTCCTTGCCGTTCTTCTTCATGATTGCCTGCAGATCGAGCACAGCGATCTCCTTCCATCCACTCTCCGGTATCAAATCGGATAGCTTCTGCAGTGTCTCACTGAAGCCAAATCTGCTTTTGCTTTCAAAAAACATCTCTTCCATAACAGTCAAATTTTATGACTTTTTCAGCAATACTTCTTCGATGGCCTGCTTGAATGCATCCTTCGGAAGTGCACCCTGAGCCATTTGGGGTGCTTCACCCATGGGACAGAAGAGCAGCGAAGGGATGCTGCGGATGCCAAATTCTCCAGCCAGCTGCTGCTCGGCCTCGGTATCTACCTTGTAGATATAAATCTCACCTTCATATTCGGCAGCCAACTCTTCCAGGATGGGAGCAACCATCTTGCAGGGACCACACCAGTCGGCGTAGAAATCGATGATACAGGGTTTGTCACCCAGGTACTCCCATTTTTCAGGGTTTGCTTCGTAGTTTGCCACTTTGGTCAGAAAGTCGGCTCTTGTCAGTTTAATTGTTTTTGTCATACTATTGTCAGAATTTATTATTGTGTTTGTTGTCTCTTTTGCTGCGTTCTCATTCGAATCGCTTTTTTGGGTAGTGTTGCTACAAGATGCTGTTACAAAGATCAGGGCAACGACCATCAGGGTTTTGGTCAGATTTCTCATTGTTCAGTTTGTTATTCGTTGGGGGTAATTTTTTCTTGTTTCTTCTTGCTACTGCCTTCCTTTGAAAAAATATCAAACAGCAGATACCCAATCAGTGCCCCGTAGATCATCATACGGTAGGGATTGGAGGTGATGGGACAGGTACCTGAAACGCATCCTACATAATAGTAGTAGAGATATCCTCCAAGCACACCCACGGCAACACCGGCAATCTTTAACCAATGTTTCAGTAAAAAATTCTTACTCTTTTCTTTAAGACTCATATCTCATTCAATTAATGATGTCACACTTTACCATCTGCATTATGACCGTCTCCACAACTGACCAGACATCGGAGCACATTGGAGAATCGCCTGTCTTTCAATGAATAATAGTTATTTTTTCCACTTTTCCGACACTGAAGAATCCCTTTTGCCCGCATATCGGTTAGATGATGTGAAAGCAATGACTGCTCGCAATTCATCCCCTCCATCAACTCCGAAACGGTTTTCTCTTCCGCACGGGTCAGCTGCATCACCACACAGAGTCGTATTTCGTTTGCGACAGCCTTTAACATATAGGCTGCCTCCTCAAAATAGGTGCGATCTAAATCTATTTCCACTGTTTCCTGTTGTTTCATCACTTTTTTCATAATACCAATATATGAACATATATACATATATCAATGTTCAAAAGTAGTACATATTTTTTAATTGACAAAATTTTTCAGAGAATTTTAAAGTACCAGGTAAGTTTTCCCTCAATGATGCGATGGGCAGAACGCGAGAAGTAGGCATTTTCACTGCGTCTGTTGGTAAAGAGATCGGCCAGTCCGAAGTAGTAGCGTCCCTCCAAATTGAGATCACCAATGTCAGTTTTCAGTTCCAACCCGAGACCGCCAAGCAATCCGTAGTCGAACCATTTCATCTCATCAATGGAGCCATATTGCACACCAATGGGTGCATCTGGATCAGCTTCACGACGCTGGGCAAGATCATCTGCCAGTGCACTGCTCATCTGCTGTTGCTCTCCCAACAGATAGCTGATCTTGGGACCTGCATTGATGATGAAGCGCGTTTTGTTTCCAAAGTAGATGTGTGTCAAGAAAGGCATTTCCAGGTAACTGAGGGTTCTTTGATAGGAGAATTCCGAATCAGGCTCAAAAGCTTCTGTCCATCCCTTTTGCACATAGTTGAGTTCGGCAATCAGCCCGAGATGTTTTTCGGAAATGTATTTCAATGAGATTCCCCCCAGGATGCCCATATGCTCCGTCTGTTCTACGGTAGGCATAAAATCGATGTTACTGAAAACCACACCCCCTCCCGCGCCAAGATAAAGTTCATTACGGGCTGACTCTTTTTGCGCAAAAAGAGTAGTGACAGTCAAAAACATGGAAAACAATAAAACAAGCTGCCTCATCTCTTCAGTTCGGTTTTTGAAATGCTTCCGTTTTGATCATAGTGCACCATATAAAGAGCACCATTGATCAAGCCACCCCAATTGTTAAGTCGTTCAAAATAATATGGAAACTGGATTGTTGCCACACTCACATCGTTGATCTTTTGTTCAAAATTCAAGCCGTTTCGTTGCAGCGCTGTCAGGAAATAAAGGGCAGTGTCGTAACCCCACATGCCATAACTGGGAAAAGTCTCCATCGGCTCACGTCCATACCATCTCCTGAACTCTTCCCTAAATCTTTTTGCCTGGTAAGACTGCTGATCGACAAAGAAAGGAGTGTAGAAGGTTGCACCAAACTGAGTCAATTCATCTTTCAGATTTCCATATGTTTGCCAGTCAGGGTGTCCAAAGAGATGGGTTACAATCCCCGGATTGTCCTCATGTAGCTTCTTCAGTTCAGAGGTTATATGCCGCAAGGTAGCAGCATCACTGCTGACCGGCAGGATCAGGTTCTCCTGTCCCTGACGCAGCAAGGGGACACTTGTGGAAGCCAATGACGCAACGTCATCAACTGTTTGGTAGGGTATGTTCTGCTGTCTGAGCGATGACTGTAACAACGTGACAAATTCCTTCTGGGGATTGTTTCCCCCTTCAACAAATATGATGTTGGCATTCCTGAACTTTTGGGTGAAATAGGCTACTGTCTTTGTATAGACAAGACTGTTCATGGGATTCACCTGAAGTATCAAACCATTGTTGAGCACCTCATCATTGCTCTGGGAGAACGGCACCACATATTTGATATTCTTCGATCGTGAGAAATCAGACAACACTTTTATCTGGGCATCGTTCACTCCTCCAATAATCAGGTTGAGCGACTGCATCTCAAGGGTTCCAAGCAGGCTCTCGAGCTTCCCAATGTCGTTCCCTTTACCGATTTCAAATACGTAAAGTTCGAAGTTTGCTCCACGTTCTTTCATCTCGTTGACAGCCAGCAGAAATCCCTCATAATACTCCTGAAGTCGAAGGTGTCCCCTACTGGTTTGATCCAGAAATGGTAACAACAATCCGACCTTCATCATGTCAACTCGCTGTGACGGGCTTTGCTTGGTGAGCAAGCGATTTGCCTGATTTTCTTCCCTGGGATCAAGATTATCAACCTTACTCCTCGCCACTGCAACGATCAACTCCATGTTGGGTTTCAATCCTCCCGAAAGCATCGGGTTCATCTGCTCAAGCGTGGAGACCTCAACACCATATTTTCTTGCAATGCCATAAAGCGTCTCTCCCCTCTCCACGGTATGGATGATGTTGGCAGTTTGTTTCTCAAACGGTTTCACAACTTCATAAGATTCAAAGAAGGGAATCCGGATGGTCTTGCCGATTTGGAAGCTCTCAACCGATAACCCGACATTTGCACGAACCACATCCTCCGGTTTCAGCCGGTAAGTTTTGGCAACCGAATAGAGAGTCTCCTTTGGCAGGATGGTGTGATAACGATAATTCTCCTCCTTCTCCTTGCTAATGACACGCCGCTGAGGGATGGTGAGTACCGTCCCAATTGCAATACCGTCGGCAGCACCGGGATTGAGCCGGAGGATATGGTCGACTGTAGTATGATACATTTTGGAGATGCTGTATACGGTCTCCCCTTTTACCACGGTATGCTTGAAGCTGTTGTTCTGATCCGTCGGATCAATACGGGAAACATCCTGGGGTACAGCATCGGAATGAACTCTCTCCGACACATCCTGGGTGACAGGGATTAAAAGCTCCTGACCATTTTGCAGTCCGCTATTCGACCCGGGATTGTAGCGCAGTATGTCAGCTACGGAGACGGAAAAAATACGTGACACCGCATAGAGTCCTTCTCCAGGTTGAACCTTATACTTGTAATATGATTGACCGTCAACCGTAACGATCTCATAAGGAAGCTGCTGGGCTTGCATTGAATGTATGCCTGCGACAAGGCAGATCATGATGACAAAAAACCTGCTTAGTTGTATGAGCTTACCCATTATTTCTTGTTTAAGTAAATATAAAACAGTGGTTGTTGCTGCAACCGACAGACAAAAATAGGGAAAAAAATCGGGATATGATTTTTTCCGCCATGGTGTGACCATTTGTTTCACAGGTTTTAAACATTTTACGCATATCTACGGTTCAGGATGCCTCAATTTAATCAACGATCACATGCAAGTTGATTCGCCTGGAAGTGAGAACTGAGAGTGGATTGCCATCTCCATTAAAAGGGGAGCGGATCCTTCTTCTGTGCATTGAACCCAGATGACGGGAAAGGCTCATTAACAGAATTTTCATCACTTGCCACTTGTTTATTCATCCGTGATGGACGCTCCACATAATTTCGACCAACGGCATAGTCATCCAAATTCTGAAATCGGGCATATTCGTTGTCGAAGCGCATGCTCGCAATGCCGGTGGGACCGTTACGATGCTTCGCAACGATGATCTCGGCGATACCTACCAATGAGTTACCCCGCTCATCTTCCGTGATGCGGTAGTATTCCGGACGGTGAATGAAACAGACGATGTCGGCATCCTGCTCGATGGCCCCCGACTCACGCAGGTCGGCCAGCTGGGGTCGTTTTCCCTCGTTTCCCTGCCGCGACTCAACCCCACGGTTCAACTGGGAGAGTGCAATGATGGGGATGTTCAACTCCTTTGCAAGTCCCTTCAGCGAGCGGGAGATCATGCTCACCTCCTGTTCGCGGCTTCCGAAGCTCATCCCGCTGGCATTCATCAGCTGCAGGTAGTCAATGATCAGAGTCCGGACACCATGCTCACGCACCAACCGGCGCGCCTTGGTACGCAGTTCAAAAACCGAGAGGCTGGGTGTATCGTCAATGTAGACCGGTGCATTGTAGAGAAACTTGTGGTTCTTGTCGAGCCGCTCCCACTCATCGTCCGACAGTCTTCCGCTTTTGATGCTCTCACCCTTGATCTGACACACATTGACTATCAAACGATTGACCAGCTGCACGTTCGACATTTCAAGGGAGAAGATGCCCACAGGTTGTTTGAAATCGAGGGCCATGTTCTTGGCCATTGAGAGCACAAAGGCGGTCTTACCCATTGCCGGACGGGCAGCAATGATTACCAGGTCGGAGTTCTGCCACCCGGAGGTGAGCTTGTCCAGCTCCTTGAAACCGGTTGGAAGGCCGCTCATACCATCCTTGCGGTTCGCCGCCAACTGGATGTTCTGCATTGCCTCCTTGATCACCGGATTGATCTGGATCACATCCTTCTTCACGTTGCGCTGTGATATTTCGAAGAGTCTCCCTTCAGTCTCCTGCATCAGGTCATCCACATCTACCGTTTCGTCGAAAGCCTGCTGTGACACCTCTGAAGAGAAGGAGATCAGTTCTCGGGCAAGGTACTTCTGGGCGATGATGCGGGCATGGTATTCAATGTGGGCAGCTGATGCCACCTTCTCGCTCAGCTCCGCCACGTAGACGGCACCACCGGCTGTTTCCAGCTCGCCGCGACGCTTCAGTTCCTCCACTACGGTAAGCACGTCAACCGGCTTCTGTTGCATGGCAAGGCCCTGTATAGCATCGAATATGAGTTGATGAGACGGATCATAAAAACTCTCCGGCTTGAGGATTTCACTGATCACTGAATAGGCATCCTTTTCCAGCATCAGCGCTCCCAGTACCGCCTCCTCCAGTTCCCGCGCCTGCGGTGGCAGTTTCCCCATATCGGGAGCTACTACTGCTTTTTCAACTACTTTTACCGATGGTTTACGTTTCTGCTTTTCCATTTATCTGACCTGATATAGCATTAAAGATTGTAAAGGTACAGAGATATTCATTGTTGGCAGAACTTTTCTCCCGCTTATATCGCCAAAAGTTATAAACAAAAAACTGTTGATAACTCCTGAACAACCTCGAGGAGTTATTGTTATACAAGAACCATTCTAATATAAATCTAATCATACAATGAAAAGTATCGGGAGAATATCCCTACTACATACAAAACTGAAAAACAAAGGACTAAGGGTCACACTTCAACGGGTCAGCATCCTGGATGCCATTCACTCCCTTGGGAATCACCAATAACCTATATAAAATCATTTGTATGAACGCAGAAGAATTAAAGAAACAGAAAGACAAGGAGAACAGAAAGCAGATGACTACCGTTGCAGGTGCTCCGGTAGGTAACAACCAGGACTCAATGACAGCCGGTCCACGGGGACCGATGATGTTGCAGGATGTATGGTTCCTGGAGAAACTGGCACACTTCGACCGTGAAGTAATTCCTGAAAGACGCATGCATGCAAAGGGATCGGGCACCTTCGGCACCTTCACCGTGACACACGACATCACGCAGTACACCCGTGCGAAAATCTTCTCCGAGATCGGGAAGCAGACCGAAATGTTCGTCCGCTTTTCAACAGTAGCCGGAGAACGGGGTGCAGCCGATGCCGAAAGAGACATCCGTGGCTTCGCCATGAAGTACTACACCGAAGAGGGTAACTGGGACCTGGTGGGCAACAACACCCCGGTATTCTTCTTCCGTGATCCGCTCAAGTTCCCCGACCTGAACCACGCGGTGAAACGTGATCCCCACACCAACCTGCGCAGTCCCAACAACAACTGGGACTTCTGGAGCAATCTGCCCGAAGCGTTGCACCAGATAACAATCACCATGAGCGACCGCGGCATCCCGCGCAGCTATCGTCACATGCATGGTTTCGGCAGCCACACCTACAGCTTCATCAACAGCGACAACGTGCGTCATTGGGTGAAGTTCCACTTCGTCACCCAGCAGGGAATCGAGAACCTGACAGATGCAGAGGCTGAAATGTTGGTTGGGAAAGATCGTGAGAGCCACCAGAGAGATCTCTTCGAGGCCATCGGCAATGGCAATTTCCCAAAATGGAAGATGTTCATTCAGGTGATGACCGAGGAGCAGGCTGAGCAGATGCCATACAACCCGTTCGACCTGACGAAGGTGTGGTACAAGGGTGACTTCCCGTTGATTCCGGTAGGCGAGTTTGAACTGAACCGCAATCCGGACAACTATTTCCAGGATGTAGAACAGGCAGCTTTCAATCCTGCCAACGTAGTGCCCGGAATCGGCTTCTCACCCGACAAGATGTTGCAGGGGCGTCTATTCTCCTACGGCGATGCACAGCGCTACCGCCTGGGAGTAAACCACCATCAGATCCCCGTAAATCAACCCAAGGGTGTGAAGGGAGGCTATAACTCCTACCACCGCGACGGTCAGATGCGGGTCGATGGCAATCAGGGTGCCGCCCTCCACTATGAACCCAACAGCTATGGCATCTGGCAGGAACAGCCCGAGCATGACGAGCCGGTTCAGAAGGTAAATGGCGACATCAAACGGTGGAACTTCCGCGAAGATGACGACAACTACTACGAACAGCCGGGCAAGCTCTTCCGTCTGATGACAGCAGAAGAGCAACAAAGACTGTTTGAGAACACCGCCCGAAACATGGGTTGCTCGGATGAGATCATCAAGATCCGCCATATCGGCAACTGTTTCAAGGCCGATCCCGCCTATGGGCGTGGAGTGGCTGATGCACTGGGCATCTCCTACGAGAAAGCAGGAATTATCTGATTCGCAATAGAAATAGAATGAATGGCCGTCTCATGATTTCACATGAGACGGCTTTTTTTTGTGAAGTCGCCTCATATGACTTTAATTTACACCTTAATTCAGTCGTAACTGGTTCTTAATTGCTTCGAATCTATTAGAGCGAGATTAGAACGAGTTCCGAATGAAATGTGTCTCATCATGGAATAAGTGGCACTTGTTCAATTAATTCATGAGCTCCAAAAATTAGGCATTAAGCGTTCAGTAATTGTTGTGCGATCAGATCACTCAATCCGATCTTATCTCCTCAGGTTGACAGGTTACAATGAACTTTTTCATACCTCTTGGGGTTATTTCACAATCTGCAACCGGTCATTTTCACTGATTTCACTACCTTTGCAGATTAAACGACAAGATTACAGAACAAAGAATATGAAAAAAATAACGACACTGCTGTCGCTGGCCCTGCTCTTTACTACGCTCACCTTTGCTCAGGATGAGATGCGCTGGAGCTTCTCACTCGAGGATCGCGGCAACGGAGAAATTGAACTGGTGGCTGATGTATTAATCAAACAGGGGTGGTATCTCTACGACACCAAAATACCTGATGGAGGCCCTACCCCCACCCAGATCAGCTTCGACAACATCACCGGCGCAGAACCTGTTGGTGAGTTCCATGCTTCCGGCAAAGAGGCGAAGGTGAAGTTCGACGCCATCTTTGGCATGCAGATCGGCATCTTCCAGGAGAATGCCCGCTTCGTACAAAGATTACGGGTGACCGATAAAAACAACTTCGCGATTGCAGGTGATGTGCGGGCACAGGCCTGCGACGACCAGAGTTGCACTCCTCCCCTACCCAACGACTTTGCCTTCAGCGCTGCTGATCTGCCTGCAACGGTAAAGGCGTTGGCCTCAACAACAACGACTGCAAGCGAAGCGGAAAACAGCTCACCTCTCACAACACTGCAGCCGCTGGGAGGAGCCGCCAATGAAACAACTGTAGCAGCGACACCAGTATCTGTTTCAGATCTCGACAGCGATCTGCTCTGGACACCGGTGGTGGAAGAACTGCAACAGTTTGGCATGAAGGGCAGCACTGCCGGCATGTCACTCTTCTGGATCCTGCTCTCCGGCTTTGCGGGGGGACTGATCGCACTGGTGACACCTTGCGTCTGGCCTATGATCCCCATGACCGTCAGCTTCTTCCTGAAACGGAACAAGACAGACAAAAAGAAGGCAGTGGGTGAAGCACTGGCTTACGGTGCCGCCATCATCGTAATCTATGTAGTACTGGGATTGATCATCACCGCCATCTTCGGCGCCAGTGCACTGAACAACCTGGCCACAAGCGCCCTGTTCAATCTGATATTCTTCGCCCTGCTGGTCTTCTTCGCCATCGCCTTCTTCGGTGGTTTTGAACTGGTACTCCCCTCAAAATGGACCAACAAGATGGACCAGAAGGCGGACACCACCACGGGTCTCCTCAGCATCTTCTTCATGGCCTTCACCCTCGTGCTGGTCTCCTTCTCCTGCACCGGCCCCATCATCGGGACCCTGCTGGTAGAAGCCGCCACTGCCGGCAGCATCATCGCACCTGCTATCGGGATGCTGGGCTTTGCACTGGCCTTGGCCATCCCCTTCGTCCTCTTCGCCATCTTCCCCTCCTGGCTCTCCACCATGCCCAAGTCGGGCGGATGGCTCAACTCGGTGAAGGTGGTACTGGGATTCCTGGAATTGGCACTCGCATTGAAGTTCCTCTCGGTGGCCGACCTGGCTTACGGGTGGGGCATCCTCGATCGCGAGGTGTTCCTGGTATTGTGGATCGTCATCTTTGCACTGCTGGGAATCTACCTGCTTGGGAAAATCAAGTTCCCCGGTGACAGCGATGTGCCACACCTCACCATCCCGCGACTCTTCCTCTCCATCATCTCGCTCGCCTTCGCGGTCTACATGATCCCGGGTCTGTGGGGAGCACCCCTCAAGGCTATCAGTGCCTTCTCTCCTCCCCTCTACACGCAGGATTTCAATCTCTACGAAGGTGAAGTGCATGCGCAGACGCTCGACTATGAAACCGGGGTGGCAATGGCCAAACAACAGAACAAACCGCTGCTGATCGACTTCTCAGGCTACGGCTGCGTGAACTGCCGCAAGATGGAGGCTTCGGTATGGACAGACCCGCGGGTGAAAGATCTGCTGGACAACGAGTATATCCTGGTCACCCTGATGGTGGATGACAAGACACGACTCCCCGAGATCATCGAGGTGGAGGAGAACGGACGCACCACGCGACTGAAAACAGTGGGTGACAAGTGGAGCTACCTGCAGCGCCACAAGTTCGGTGCCAACGCCCAACCCTATTACATAGCACTCGATCATGAGGGCAAACCGCTCAGCCCCTCCTATGCCTACGATGAGAACGTGGAACGATACATGGAGTTCCTGGAAACGGGACTGGCCAATTTCAAAAAATAACAACCTTTATGCAGAGGCGACCCGGTGTCGTCTCTGCCCTTTTTGACATGCATACGAGAGAAGAAAAAATGGAAGCGTTCGGGCGGCTGCTCGACGTGATGGATGAACTGAGGGAGAAGTGCCCCTGGGACCGCGAACAGACCAACGAGAGCCTGCGGGCCAACACAATCGAGGAGACCTATGAACTGGCTGAAGCAATCATTGCCAACGACAACCCTGAGATCAAGAAAGAGCTGGGGGACCTGTTGTTGCATGTGGTCTTCTATTCGAAGATCGGCGAGGAGAAAGAGGCGTTCGACATTGGCGATGTCTGCAACGCTATCTGCGACAAGCTCATCTTCCGACATCCCCATGTCTTTGGCGACCAGCAGGCCGACTCCGCCGGCATGGTGGAGAAGAGCTGGGAACAGATCAAGCTAAAGGAGAAAGGTGGCAACAAGACTGTTCTCGAAGGTGTTCCCTCTGCCCTGCCTGCTTTGGTGAAAGCCTATCGTATCCAGGACAAGGCGCGCAATGCAGGTTTCGACTGGAACGAAAGGCAGGACGTGTGGGAAAAGGTAAAGGAGGAGTTGGGAGAGCTGGAGTCTGAGATTGAAGCGTTGGATGCTGACCGGATGGAAGCCGAGTTTGGCGACATGCTCTTCAGCATCATCAACGCTGCCCGTCTCTACAAGGTGAATCCCGACAACGCCCTGGAACGTACCAACCGAAAGTTTATCTATCGTTTCAACTACATGGAGCAGAAGCTCCGTGAACAGGGACGCCAATTGAAAGAGGTAACGCTGGAGGAGATGGAAGCTTTCTGGCAGGAAGCAAAAAAAAACGAAAAAGCATGAAGAACCTGCTCTGCCCACAATGTAAGGTACGCCGTTTCTACCTGCTCAATGCAGCAGGGGAACGACTGGTGGTAACGGTTACTCAAGAGAAAGAGATCCAGCCGATTCATGAAAATGAATCGCTCGATGGGTATGATACCTCGTTGCTCTACTGTCTGGGTTGCTCCTGGAAAGGTACGGTCAACAATCTGGTCTGACCTACTTCCCGAGCCGCCATTGCGCCAGGATCGACTTTCGTTTCGGGAAGATTCCGTTTTGACGCGTGCGCACATCTTCCACCACGTAGAATATATTTTTATCAAACTCATTAAGCGTGCGCTCCAACTTTTTCATCTCCTTACGATCGATTACCGTTTCAATGATGTCGACGGTATCGGTAGATCCTTCACCATGCGTCAGCGTGGCTCCGAAATTGAGTTTATTGAGTATTTTCACCAGGTGAGATCCATTCTTTTGGGTATAGATGCGACAGAGCACGATCCCATAGGCGATGCGCTGCTCGAGCAATATCCCTACGTAATTACCTGAGGCATAACCGGCGGCATAGGAGAGATAAGCCAGCATGTCGTTGGCACGGGAGAGGATCTGAGAGATGATTACCACCCAGATGAACACCTCCACGAAACCGATCAATGGTGCCTTGTATTTTTCTCCTTTTGAGACGAAGATAATGCGCAGTGTACCCAGCGACACATCTACCACGCGACCGAAAAAGATGATCACGGGCAACAACCAGGGGTAAACGTCTAAGAAATCGAACATTGTATTTATATTTAGCTGTAAGCAATAAGTTGTAAGCTATCAGCTGTCAGCTGTCAGCTTGAGAAGATAGTCTGAAAATTGTCTGATATCCTCTTCGGTGGTGTCCCATGAACATACCAGTCTCATTTCGTTGCGGCTCTCATCCCAGTCGTAGAAGAAATAACGCTCCCGCAAACGGTCGGTGATGCTTTTGGGAAGGATGAAAAAGATCGCATTCGACTCCACCTTCTGCGTGATCTCAATCCCTTTCACCCTGCTCATCTCGCGGTACAACATCTGTGCCGCAGCGTTCGAACGACTCGCGTTCTCCAACCAGAGATCCTCACGAAGGTAGGGGATGAACTGTGCGGCGATGTAGCGCATCTTGGAATAGAGCTGGGTGGTCTGCTTCCGGTAATAACGGATATGCTGTGCCAGCTCCTCCCGCAGTGGTACCAGCACCTCTCCGAACATCAGCCCGTTCTTGGTACCCCCCAAGGTGAAGATATCCACGCCACAGTCGATAGTCATCTCTCTAAGTGACAAACCCAGCATTGCACAGGCATTGGCTATTCGGGTACCATCTACGAAGAGCAGCATCTCATGGGCGTGTGCGAGCTCTGCCAGTGCCTTGATCTCATCAGGAGTGTAGGCAGTACCTAGCTCGGTGGTCTGTGAGATGGCAATCACCCTTGGTTGCGAGTGATGTTCAAAGCCGAACCCGTGGAGGTGGGGACGAACAAGCTCGGGGGTGAGCTTGCCGTCAGGGGTATTGATCTCCTTGAGCGATGCCCCTGTCAGCTTCACCGGTGCCCCGCACTCATCCACCGCGATATGGGCCGTGGCAGCACAGAGGATGGAATGAAACGGCAGCGTGCAAGCCTGCAGTGCCACCACGTTCGCACCTGTGCCATTAAACAGGAAAAAAGGCTCTATGGAATTCTCACCCAGCAGCTCTCGCACCACGCTGGCAGCCTCAGCCGTCCAGGGATCATCACCATAGGCAATGGCATGATCGCTGTTTGCCGCTGCAAGGGCTTCCAGGATTCGGGGATGAACACCCGAGTTGTTGTCACTTCCGAAACTTCGCATATTCTTTTTGGTTTTGGGGATGCAAAGATACAAACTTAGACCAGATTTGCCAGCAGGAACTTGCGGATCATCTCAGCATCTTTACCCTTTCGTCGTGCATAATCGGCCGCCTGCTCTTCCGATATTTCGCCTACGGCAAAGTACTTGGACTGAGGGTGGGCAAAGAGGAGACCGCTCACGGCGGCATTGGGATACATTACTCCATTCTCGGTGAGGGAGATGCCGATCTCCTCGCTCCCCAGCAGATCATGTAACAGGAAGTTGACAGTCTGGTCCGGAATGGAGGGATACCCAACCGCCGGGCGGATGCCTGTATACTTCACGGCAAACATCTCCGCTACCGTAAGTGCTTCGTCCGATGCATACCCCCAGAATTCACGCCGCACCTTTGCATGCAACCACTCAGTAGCCGCTTCCGCCAGGCGGTCGAGCAGCGACTTTACCAGCAGGGAGGCGAAGGTATCCCCCTCCTCGTCATACTGCTGCATCAAGGCGTCGGCACCGGCACCACCAGTGACGGCGAAGGCACCGATCCAATCGGTGATGCCACTCTCACGTGGTGCGATGAAATCGCTCAGACAGAAGTAGGTCTGCTGCTCGTTCTCTTTCTGCTGACGCAGGAAGGGGAAAGGCTTTCCGTCAATCACGATGGTGTCGTCGCCACTCGTTGCCTCGTAGAAACCCAACACCGCACGGATATAGTCGGCATCCTCCTCCTGGAAACGTTGCAGGATATCATAGGCATCATCGTAGAGACGTGCGGCTTCCAGCGCTTTCTCCTTTTCCTCCTCACGGTAAGTGGCCACCCACTCGGTACGACAGCGCTCACAACGGTCGATGCGGGTCACGGTGTGGAACTTGGCCGAAAGGTTCCAGGTATGGAAGAAGAACTTCCAGTCGATGTAAGGAATGATCTCCGCCACCGGGATCTTATGCAACACCGTACGTCCCGGCTTAAGGGGTACCGGTGGTTGCCACTTCTCCCAATCTATGCGGAAGGGGTTTTGCCTTGCCTCTTCCAGTGTGACCAGCTTTACCTGTTTCTGTGCCCTGTGTTCGCGCAACAGTGCATACTCTTCGCTGATCTTCCGGATGTAGGCATCCCGGTTCTCAGCGTTCAGCAGGTTAGCCACCGCAGAGGGGCTCTGGGAGGCATCTTTCACATATACCACCGGTCCATTGAGGTATTTGGGTTCAATCTTCAGTGCCGTATGCAGACGCGAAGTAGTAGCACCACCAATAAGCAGTGGCAGGGTGAAACCCTCTTTCTCCATCTCGGCAGCCACCACCGCCATCTCCTCAAGCGAGGGAGTGATCAGGCCGCTGAGACCCACCATGTCGGGTTGTTCCCTTTTCACCGTTTCAATGATCTGCTCGGGGGGAACCATCACGCCCAGGTCTATGATCTCGTAGTTATTGCATGCAAGGATGATGGAGACGATGTTCTTTCCGATGTCATGCACATCTCCCTTCACCGTAGCCAACACGATCTTGCCTGCCTTCTGTGATCCGCCACTGGAGCTCTTCTCTGCTTCGATCACCGGCTGCAGGATCGCTACCGCTTTCTTCATGGTACGGGCTGCCTTCACCACCTGGGGCAGGAACATCTTCCCTGAACCGAAGAGATCGCCAACGCGGTTCATCCCATCCATAAGCGGCTTGTCGATGATATCCACCGCCCGTGGATAAGCCTCCAGTGCCTCTGCCAGATCCTCCTCCATGTAGTCGCCGATTCCTTTTACAAGGGCGTGACTCAGTCGCTCTTCCAGCGTCAGTTGACGCCACTCTTCCGATTTGACAGCAGCGCCGTTATCAGATTTGTCACCTTTGATCTTCTCTGCATACTCCATGAGCCGCTCGGTGGCATCCTCTCTTCGGTTGAGCACAGCATCCTCCATCAGATCCCGCACATCGGCAGGGATATCCTCATAGATTACCGACTGGCCGGGATTCACAATTCCCATGTCCAGGCCGGCAGCGATGGCGTGATAGAGAAAAACGGAATGCATCATCTCACGCACCGACTCGTTGCCGCGAAAGGAGAAGGAGAGGTTGCTCACCCCACCACTCACCTTGGCGTGAGGCAGGTGCTCCTTGATCCAGCGAACGGTGCGGATATAATCCACACCATAGTTGCGGTGCTCCTCGATGCCGGTGGCGATGGCCAGCACGTTGGGGTCGAAGATGATATCCCTGGGATCAAAGCCATTGTCGGTAAGCAGCTTGTAGGCACGGCTGCAGATCTCCGTGCGCCGTTCGAAGGTGTCGGCCTGTCCCTTCTCGTCGAAGGCCATCACCACCACCGCGGCACCATACTGTTGTGCCAGCAAGGCCTCCCGCAGGAAAGACTCCTCGCCGTTCTTCAGGGAGATGGAGTTGACAATCGACTTGCCCTGCACGCATTTGAGTCCCGCCTCCAGCACTTCCCACTTGGAAGAGTCGATCATGATGGGTACCCGCGACACGTCGGGGTCGGAAGCCAACAGGTTGAGGAAACGGGTCATCTCTTCTGCTCCCTCGAGCAGTCCCTCATCCATGTTGATATCGAGTGCCTGGGCTCCATCCTCCACCTGACGGCGGGCGATGTCGAGCGCCTCCTCATATTTCTTCTCCTGTATCAGTCGCAGGAAACGACGAGATCCGGCCACGTTGCAACGTTCACCGATGTTCATGAAGTTGATGAGGGGGGAGACCTCCAGCATCTCCAACCCCGAGAGCTGCAGGTAAGCAGGTGGCTCTGCCATCTTGTGTGGGGGCGCACTCTCCGCCATCGTCACATAGCGGGCAATGTGGTCGGGGGTGGTACCGCAGCAGCCACCGATGATGTTGACCAGTCCCTCATCCATGAACTCCCTGATCTGCTGCGCCATCTTCTCAGGCGTCTCGTCGTACTCACCCAGCTGATTGGGCAATCCCGCATTGGGATAGGCACTGATGTAGAAGGGGGCGATGCGCCCCAGCTCCTTCACGTAGGGTTTCAAATCGGCCGCTCCGAAGGAGCAGTTCAGTCCGATGGAGAGAGGTTTCGCATGACTCACGGAAGCCACGAATGCCTCGAGGGTCTGTCCCGACAGGGTCCTGCCCGCACGGTCGGTGATGGTCACCGATAGCATGAGGGGCGTGTCGATACCGGTCTCCGCGGCCACCTCCCGGGCAGCGAAGATGGCTGCCTTGGCATTGAGCGTGTCGAAGATGGTTTCTATCAAGAGCAGATCCACCCCACCCTTCACCAGGGCGGTGATCTGCTCATGGTAAGCTTTCCGGAAGTCGTCGAAAGTAGCTGCACGGTACATCGGATCCTCCACGCGGGGGCTCATCGAAGCGGTCTTGTTGGTGGGACCGATGGAACCGGCCACGAAGCGGGGCTTATGGGGCGTTTTGCGGGTATACTCGTCGGCCGCCTCCCGTGCCAGTCTTGCGGCGGCGAGGTTGATCTCGGCCGCCAGGTGGCTCATGCCGTAATCCTGCATCGAGATGGCGGTGGCGTTAAAAGTGTTGGTCTCGATGATGTCGGCACCGGCATCGAGATACTGGCGGTGGATGGCGCCAATCACATCGGGTCGGGTGATTGAGAGCAGGTCGTTGTTGCCCTTGAGCAACTTCTGTGAATCGGCGAATCGCTCTCCACGGAAATCGGCCTCCGTAAGGCCATAGCGTTGTATCATCGTGCCCATCGCCCCGTCTAGAATCAGGATGCGATCGGCCAGCATTTGTTCAATCTTGTTCATGGGAATAACATCTAAAACAGTTCTCTACTTTATTGATAACCTCAAAAATAACCATTCGTTCCGACATATCGGCAAAAAGGAGGCTAAAATGTGATCCGGCGACTTCTCAGGGTGAGCCAGAATCGTCTCAGCCACACCACGGCAAAGGCAATCGTGAACCGGACGGCCAGGATCCACCAGAGGGAGACTCCCAACGCCACGAAGAGCAGGTTGTCTTCCAGAACGGAATGTGAAACTGCGAGGTGATGGTTCAGCAGGCTCGCCTCCGAACGGGTCACCTTCCCTTCCTTCATCTGGTCAATCATCAGTGCTCCTCCGTAGGCCAGTCCCACAATGTAGCCAATCAACCAGAGGAATGCGGTACTCCCGGGCAGCCCGAAGAGAGTGAGCAGAGGTTCAATTGCCCGGCTGAGCTTAGGAATTAGCCGATAGGCTTCCAACATGCTGTATAAAAAATTCAACAGGAAAACAATTACCAGTATGAGCAATGCTATATGGAGTGAGCTCTTCAACCATAGCATCAGGAGTGTACCCAGCGAGGTGGCCGTTTCAATGTTTCCCTGTGCGAAGAGGGGCATTCCCATCTCTGCAGGTAGAATCAGGTTGAGCAGCACTCCCACGACGATGCTCATGGCGATCCGCAGGAGTGTCATCGCCCAGAAGGAGGTTCCTGTCTTGGCTTGTATGGCGCTCTCCACGGGGAGGTTGTGGGATATCTGGCACATCAGTGCCAGGATTGTCAACTCACGCAGTGTAATCGGCAGGGAGGTGATGATTGCCAGGGGAGCATAAAGCGGAAGAAAGATACTGGTGATGAATACGATGGCGGTGCTGCCGGGGAGACCCATGTTGATAAAAAGCGGATCGAGGAACCCTGCCAGCCATGCCAGTGCACCGAAATAATCGAGCAAGCGCACCAGCAGCGAGATGGGCAGGATGATGCGCAACAGCCAGAGGGTGGTGCGGCCCGACTTGCCGGCAGCCTGCAGGATCAACTTTTTCCAGGATAGCTTTTGCATGAATTACTGTTTGAACATGCGGGCCATCGCCCGTTTATCCTCTTTCTCCTTCAGCGACTGACGTTTGTCGTACTGTTTCTTGCCTTTTGCCACGGCGATCACCAGCTTGGCAAGCCCCTTGTCGTTGATGAAGAGCCTTACCGGGATGATGGTGAAGCCGGTCTCCCGTGTGAGCCGCAGCAGCTTCTGCAGCTCTTTCCTGTTGAGCAGCAACTTGCGGTCGCGCCGGGCACTGTGGTTGTTGTAGGTTCCGTAAAAATATTCGGCGATGTGCATGTTCCTCACCCAACATTCTCCTTTCTCCAGCAGACAGTAGCTGTCCACCAGGCTGGCCTTGCCCAACCGGATCGATTTGATCTCGGTACCGGTAAGCACCATCCCTGCGGTGAAAGTCTCCACCAGTTCATAATCGAAGGTGGCCCTCTTGTTCTTGATGTTGATGGATGAGTGATTCATTATTGGATGAAAAATGAAAAGAGTGCGTGAATAAATGCCGGCACCAGGATCACCAGTGCAGATGCAGTAATGATAAAAGCACCTCTTTTATGTGCAGGCACCTTAAAAAAATAGATGGCCCCCATATGTACCTGATGGATCGAATAGAGAGCCAGCAGCCAGAGGATGAAAAAATCGGACATAAATGGAATAAGACAATACAACAGGTACATCACCACAGAAGCATAACCGGTGAACTGCTGAAATAGAAAAAGGTTCTGCTTTAGTGCAAATCGCTCAGCTATCTCATTGAGGATATAAGAGATGATCACATAGGCACCGAAGACAGCAACCATAGAGATGATGCTTTTCTTCAAAGCATTTTCCAGGTCACCGTCGCGCGTGAACCATAGCCCACCCACAAAAGCTGCAAGCGCGATGAGGCCAAAAAGCGGATAGAGAAAACGATTGAGATAATCGGTTCGATTTCTATTTTCTCTCTCCAGATCCTTCCATGCCATCGGTGATGCAACCAGCAACTGTGCGACAGTTGCAAAAAGTTCTCTCCACATTCCTTTCCGATTTTGGTGTGCAAAGGTAACCAATTCCTGATAATAATGCGAATGTGAGCGAGATAAAAAATGGCAGCCCCTTTCGAGAAGGACTGCCATTCAAACTACCGGCTCAGCGGTTATGCGTTGTCACCAATCGTCAACAGATAGGTCCTGGGAATTTCTACAGGCTCATCCATCCCTTTTTTGTAATATTGAATGCGGATCTTCAAATCTCTGTTACTTTGAGACATTCCCTCATGGAGAGCCCTCAAAGGAGCCATACTGAAAGCAATGATTTCGGTTTTGGAGGTTAGTGAGGCCCCAGTCTCAGCTTCACCTCCAATCACCAGACGCATCTCCAGCAACACCTCGTTTTCAGCCAGCTCAGGATCATCCACATTGTACAGCTGCACCTCAGCAGTCTCTCCTTTTCTGGATTCATAGGCATACTCGAACAGCCAGTTGTCACCCAAAAACCGGTCGTTGTTCACATAATAGGGCTCACTCACTGCAAGGAACATATCGGGTTCCTCCACTTCGGGGGGAGAGGAAAGCAACATTGCTTTACGCGTCACATCTTGTGGTTCACCCGAAATAACCACATTGTCTATGTATGTATCTGCAATGGGGGTGGTGCCATACGACTCATCCCAACTGTATGAGAGAAACTTAAATGTTCCGGGTTGCATCAGCAGCATCTCGTTTGCAATGATCAGACGACCCGTAAGGCTTTTCCCGTATATTTTTCCCGAAGTGATATCCATATCGATATAGACAACCGAACTTTCGGAATAGTTGCGGCTACCCTCATCCAGGCAGGAGCTTAAAAACAATGTGAGTGTCAGCACACTTATCAGCAAGTAAATTTTCTTCATATTCAATTTGTTGTTGTTATTGTTGAAATTAAAATTCATATCTGAATCCGATGTTCAGATCCATCACGATCTTACGGTCGGAATAAATTGTTTTGTATTGGTTGCCGGCATCAAAATAGTAGGCACCTCCAGCCTTGCCATAGACTCTCAGATTCTGTATCAACGGATAGGAAAGTCCCACTCCGGCATTGACCGATAGTTGCGGATTGCGCTGTGAAATTTTTGTCACCTCCTCTTCCTGCGCAGTGCTGTTAAAATCGGCAGATTCACCTACACCCAACTTGCGGTATTCACCATAAATATCCTTCTCTAGCATACCACCGATTGATGCATAAAGATTGAAATTGTTGAAGGTGAAAAGAGTATAGTTAAGGTTGACCGGAATACCGAGGTAGTGAATCTTTTGTGTTTCCTCTACCCGAAAATTGGCATTGGCGTTTCTCACCCGGGAGGAGAGATAGCTGTAAGTGAGACCCGACTCAACCGAGAGCTTGTCGGATATCTGCTTGGAGAGGGTAAGTCCGAAGGAGATAGGTTGGTCATGTTCCATCTCGGAGAAATTATCGGATGCAAGTGTACCAGCCAGCATCTGCTTGCCTCCCTCTGCATAATGATTGTCAGTTGGTATGGAGGCACTGCGAAGCGTCATCGGAGTGTTAACGCTCTGCCTGAAGGAGGAGAGACCTCCTTTGCCGCTCAAACCCACTATCAACGGCTCATCATCGGAGCTGAAACCATCGTACTCTGCAAATAGCTGATCATCATCCCCCGACACAGTGATCAACTCTTCACCCTTTTTGTCAATCTGTCCGGCTCTTTCAACTGCTGATCGCCTGAGAAGTGCACGCAAGGCTGACCAATTTCCCGTCAGCTGACGATTAGCTTCAATACCTTCCTGTTCCATCCATCGTGTCAACATTGCTGCAGAACTGTTCCTTCCCACCAGCAACTCATCTCTTTGGCTGAGACCAGCGAAGGTTAATCCTATTGAAGCTCTTGTTGGAGAGCCAAATGTCTGCTTTACCTCCGCAACCATTGATCCTGCTGTTGCCGGTTCCACAGGAGCATATTCGCTCTCTGGCTGTGGTCTATTGCTTTTGGTGACCATCGTCTCACGCACGGTCATCGGATCACGGAGAAAGAAGATTGAGCCCACCAGCAGGAGCAGCAATGCAGCAGCCGTACCGGCATACCACCGGTGGCGTATCACCCTCCGATGTGCGCCTCCCTGATTCAGAGAGTGCTCAATGCGCTCCCACCCATCTGCAGCCAGGGGCGGGTGGTATTCATCGAGCTTCGCCTGAAAGGCTCTTCTTATATCATTATCGCTGTTCATTGTATCTTCTGTTGCATTTGTTCAGGATGGCCATTATTTTTTTCTGTAACAGACTCTTCGCACGGAAAAACTGTGACCGGGAGGCCGCTTCATTGATGCCCAGCATCACTGCTATTTCCCGGTGCGTCATCTCCTCGAAGATGAAGAGATTGAAAACGGTCCTGTATCCGGGAGGAAGATCGCGAATCATACCCATCACCTCCTCACGGGGAATATCCCCTATGTCGAGCAGATCATCTTCATCGGTCACCACTTCTTCTTCTTTTTGAAGCGAACCATACGCTTCCATAAAGCGGTTTTTCTGCTTCTCTTTCCTGAAATTCTCCAGTGCCAGATTGACAAATATCCGTCTGAGCCAACCTTCAAAAGAACCCTTACCACTGAACGAGCCGATTTGTGTAAAAGCACGGATGAATCCGTCGTGCAACAGGTCGCGTGCTGTTTCTTCTTCCTTACTGTAACGCAGACAGACTGTCATCATCACGGGGGCATACCGTTCGTATAACACCTTCTGGGCATTACGGTCCTGTTTCTTACACGCTATTATCAGTTGCGAATCATCCATTCTAATCGCACGTTCAAAAGAAAGACGGGATTGAAAACAAAAAGCTGCGTGGGCAGGGTTCCATTTTTGGGTTTTTATTGATTTTTAAGAATTGAATTTTCCCCGACACCTTGCTGCTGAATCAATACCAAACATCAAAAATAGCACCCTCTAAAATAGAATCCAAGTGAAATTGATTAAGAATATCAAATTAATTTTTGTGAAGTATCTCTTTTTTCCTAATTTTGAGCTATGAATCAATAAAATTACACTTTATGAAGGATTTTCTAAAAATCATGCTGGCATCAGCATTGGGATTTGTCATCGCAAACATCATCCTCTCCCTGATTGCCATGATCTTTTTCTTCGGAATGATGGGATCGCTTGCCGGTTCCTTCACCTCTGAAAAATATGTACTGGAAGAGAATTCCATCCTCAACCTCAAGCTCAACGGTCCAATCAATGAGCGAGTGGCAGAAATGGATCCCTTTACGGAGCTATTGGCTCCCGAAGGCACCACTGCCATGGGATTGAATGATATCATCAGCGCCATCCGCAAGGCGAAAAACAACGACATGATCAAGGGCATCTACATCGATTCTCGATCAATCTCTGCCTCGATGGCTACCTTGACCGAGATACGCAACGAACTAAAGAGCTTCAAGGAGAGCGGTAAGTTTGTCGTGGCCTATGCCGACACCTATACACAAAACGGATATTACCTGGCTTCCATGGCCGACAAGGTGGCCATCAACCCACAAGGGAACCTCGACCTGCACGGACTGGCTTCCGTGCCGATGTTCTTCAAGGATGCCCTCGACAAGCTGGGCATCGAGATGCAGATCTTCAAGGTGGGCACCTACAAATCGGCTGTCGAACCCTTCACACAAAACGAGATGAGCGATGCCAACCGGGAGCAGGTCTCATCCTACCTGAACGATGCCTGGAGCTTCCTCCGCGCCGACATCGCCGAAGCACGCTCGCTGACTGCGGATGAAGTTGACGCACTTGCCAACCAGATGCCGCTGGTCCAGCCAACCGAGTTCCTGCTGGAAGCCAACCTGGTCGACACCCTGCTCTACGAGACGGAGATGAAGGATTACCTGCGCACGCTGCTCAGCCTGGAAGAGAGCAAGGAAATCCCCTCCGCCACTGTCGCCAACATGAAATCGGTCACCACCAAGACGGTGAAGAAGACTGACAACACCATTGGCATTCTGTATGCCCAGGGTAATATTGTCTCCGGTACAGGAGCAGCAAACATCCAGGACAAGTACATGGTCGATCAGATCGAGAAGCTGCGCAAGGATGAAGATATCAAGGCGGTGGTCTTCCGCATCAACTCGGGTGGCGGCAGCGCCTATGCCTCGGAGCAGATCTGGAAAGCTATTACCGACTTGAAGAAAGAGAAACCCGTAGTGGTATCAATGGGTGATGTGGCTGCCTCGGGCGGTTATTACATCGCATGCAACGCCGACAGAATCGTGGCGCAACCCACTACACTCACAGGCTCCATCGGCATCTTCGGCATGATCCCCAACATGGAGGGAACAGCTGAGAAGGTGGGCATCTCTACCGACGTGGTTAAAACAAACGAGTTTGGCGACTTCGGCAACATCACCCGTCCTTTCAACGACCAAGAGAAACAATTGATGCAGAACATGATTGAAAGAGGCTACGACCTGTTCCTCACCCGCTGTGCCGAAGGACGCAACATGCCGAAAGACAGCCTGGCACTCTATGCCGAGGGACGGGTATGGACCGGCAACCAGGCAAAGGAGATCGGACTGGTGGATGAACTGGGTGGCATTGAAAGAGCCATAGAGATTGCCGCCGAGATGGCCAACCTGGGCAAGAGCTACGTGGTGTTCGAATATCCCAAGATGCGTACAATGATCGAAGAACTGCTGGATCGTTCTACCGAAGACCTGGCAGCACGTACCGTCAAGGAGTATCTGGGTGAAAGCTTCGAGCTCTTCATGCTCCTCCATGACATCCGTAATCAGGATTACATACAGGCGCGCCTCCCCTACGAACTGAACATCCGCTGACCTGCATGGAGATGCCCCCCGTACATACGCGCAAATCATTGCAACCATTGGCTTGGCTGTACGGCGTTGGTGTGAATTTCCGCAACTTCCTGTTCAACAAAAATATCCTCAAAAAAAGAAGCTTCCCCATTCCGGTCATCTGCGTGGGTAACCTCACGGTGGGAGGCACAGGGAAGACGCCTCACATCGAGTATCTGATAAGGCTGCTCGCACCGAAGTACCGCGTGGCGGTGCTCAGCAGGGGATACAAACGAAGCAGCCGCGGCTTCCGCATCGTGGAGAGCAACTCCCGGGTCAGGGAGGTGGGCGACGAACCGCTGCAGCTGAAACACAAGTTCCCCGACACGATGGTGGTGGTGGATGCAAACCGTGTGAAGGCAATCGAGAAGCTCCACTCCATCGAAAAGGAGGAGCGCCCGGAGGTGATCCTTCTCGACGACGGCTTTCAGCACCGCTACGTGCAGCCCTCACTCACCATCCTGCTGGTGGACAGCAATCGGCCGGTGTTCGAAGACAAGCTGCTGCCGGCGGGTTCGCTGCGAGAACCGCTGAAAGGGAAGGAGCGCGCATCGATGGTGATCGTTACCAAGTGCAACCCCGACATGCAGCCGATCGACTTCCGCATCTACACCAACGGACTGAACCTCTTCGCCTTTCAGGATCTCTTTTTCACTTCGTTCCAGTACGGGGTGGCACGGCCGCTTTTCCCCGAACTGCAGGGTGATCAGTATGTGCTGGACGACCTGCGCAAGAAGCATGTCTTCCTGGTGACCGGCATCGCGTCACCGCAACCGCTGGCCGACAAGCTGGAGCACAAGACCTACAACCTCTACACCAGGTTCTTCCCCGACCATCACGCCTTCACCGAGGAGGATATCCTTGAGGTACGGGAGCTGGTGGCCTCCGTGGATGTTGAGGAGGAGGAGAAAATCATCCTCACCACTGAGAAAGATGCTACCCGTCTGCGGGAGTTGCCCTACCTGGAGGAGGAGATGAAAAAAATCCTCTACTACCTGCCGATACGGGTATCGTTCGTAGAGGAGAGCGACAAAGAACTATTCAACCAAAAAATACTTGCACATGTTAGAAACCATCAAACAAACAGCCGATTACCTGAAAGGTAGGATCGGTGAAGTACCCAACACCGCAATCATCCTGGGCACCGGCCTCGGGGAGCTGGTACATGAGATCGACGACAAGAATGAGATCCCCTACACCGAGATCCCCAACTTCCCGGTCTCCACCGTGGAGGGGCACAGCGGCAAGCTGATCATCGGCACCCTGGGCGGCAAGAAGGTGCTGGCCATGCAGGGACGCTTCCACTACTACGAAGGATACAACATGAAGGAGGTGACCTTCCCGGTACGCGTCTTCCAGGCGCTCGGCATCGAATACCTCTTCGTCTCGAACGCCGCGGGAGGCATGAACCCCAGCTTCGACATCGGCGACATTATGCTGATCGAGGACCACATCAACATGTTCCCTGAGCACCCGCTGCACGGCAAGAACTTCAACGAGTTGGGCACCCGCTTCCCAGACATGAGCGAAGCCTACAACAAGGAGCTGCGCCTGAAAGCGATGGAGATCGCCCGCGAGAAAAATATCAAGCTGCAGCATGGCGTCTACGTGGGTGTCTCCGGTCCCACCTTCGAAACACCGGCAGAGTACAACTGGTTCCGCATCATCGGCGGCGACGCCGTGGGCATGTCCACCGTGCCGGAGGTGATCGTGGCCAACCACGCCGGGATGAAGGTGCTCGCCTTCTCCATCATCACCGACCTGGGTGTGATCGGTAAGATCGTGGAGGTGTCGCACGAGGATGTACAGGAGGCAGCCAAAATTGCCCAGCCGAAGATGGCTGAGATCATGCGTTCACTCATTCAAACAATCTGATGGGCAGAACAGAGATAGCAACCCTCGGTGAGTTCGGACTGATAGAACGGCTCACCGGGGATATTCTGCCACAGCAGCAGAGTACCGTCAAGGGGATCGGCGATGATGCCGCGATCCTCGACTACGCCGGCCGGCGGACGCTGGTCACCACCGACCTGCTGCTGGAGGGAATCCACTTCGACCTGGTCTACGTGCCGCTCAAGCACCTGGGATACAAGGCTGCCGTGGTCAACTTCTCCGACATCTACGCCATGAATGGCAGGCCGGAGCAGATCACCGTCTCGCTGGGTATCTCCAAACGTTTCTCTGTGGAGGATCTGGATAGTTTTTACAGCGGTATCAAGCTTGCCTGCGAAGTGTATGGCGTGGACATCGTGGGGGGCGACACCACCTCCTCGCTTACCGGCTTCACCATCAGCATCACCTGCATCGGCAGCGCCGCGGAGGGGCAGACCGCCGGCCGCGACGGCGCGAAAGAGAGCGACCTGATCTATGTCTCGGGCGACCTGGGAGCATCCTACATGGGGCTCCAGCTACTGGAGCGCGAGAAGGCGGCCTGGGATGGATCGGGTGATTTCCGGCCCGACTTCGATGGCAGGGAGTACCTGCTGGAACGTCAGCTGAAGCCGGAAGCAAGAAAAGATGTGGTGGAAGCACTGGCAGCACAGGGCATCCTGCCCACCGCGATGATCGACCTCTCCGACGGGCTTTCCTCCGACCTGCTGCACATCTGCAAGCAGAGCAAGGTGGGGTGCCAGCTCTTTGAGGAGCGTCTGCCCATCGACTACCAGACCGCCATGATGGCCGAGACCTTCAACATGAACGTCACCACCGTGGCGCTCAACGGCGGGGAGGACTATGAACTGCTTTTTACGGTGCCGTTGCATCTGCACGAGAAGATGAAGGAGATCAAGGGAGTGCACCTCGTCGGCCATATTGCCAAAGAGGAGCAAGGCTGCTACCTGGTGACGCGCGACGGCCAGGAGATGCAACTGCGTGCGCAGGGATGGAATCCCATCTCCGGGGAATAAATTTCCATATTTTTTAGGCACTTATTTTGGAAATCCCGAAAATGCGCTTATCTTTGCACTCGCAATTTAAGCAATGTTGGTGCCATAGCTCAGTTGGTAGAGCAAAGGACTGAAAATCCTTGTGTCCCCGGTTCGATTCCTGGTGGCACCACAAAAAAAGGTAAATAGTTGAAAAACTGTTTACCTTTTTTTTATTCTGTTGATTGGTCAGTCAATCACTTCGAAGGTTAATTTTACGTTTACTCGAAACTCCTGAATCTTACCATCGCGTACGGTGGCCGATTGTTCGTTGATGTAAACAGATCGAATTCCTTTCAATGATTCACTTGCTTTAGCAACTGCTTTTTTGGTTGCATCTTCCCAACTCTCAGTTGAAGAAGCAAGAATCTCTACGACTTTTAATACAGACATAATGATAGGTTTTAAGATGGTGAATAAAAAAATGAACTTTTAGTTTCTGCTATTTTAGTAACGCAATATCAGGACAATAGTTCAATCAAAAATTCACGAAACAACTCATCTCATTCCGGCATTCCGGTCAACCATCGCAATCCATCACCGAAACCCGGCATCGGGCTTTCCACAATCGCCGCTGCGATTGTCTGAAAAAAACGACGCAAGATACTTGTCAATGTATCGCTCTTTCTCTTTCGACTTGTACTGCTGAATGTAACGGGGATGCTCCAGTACCGTCAGCTTCTCGAACAGCTTCTCCTCACTGTTCAGCCTGTTGATGAAATCGGCATTCTTTTTTCCCAGCACGAACACCTCGGTTGTGTCCAGACCGAGCAGGATGTGCTTCTTTAGTGTGTCGATCATGAACTCCTTCACCGCCTCAAAGAGCAACGGATCATCGTAGTAATTCGCATTGACCCACTTTCCGCCGGTTTTTTGCCGGATGATGGCCAACGGGAAAGGGGAGTTGATGTAAAAATCCCCGTAAAAACGCTCTACACCCCCATAAGCCTCAATCATCTCGTAGACGAAGAGGGAAGATACCTCGTGGGTGTGTGCCGAACACATCGGAATGCCACAGACGCTTTCCAGCCGCTTGGTATCGGTGAAAGGGATGCCGGTCACTCCTGCCCCGTGCCTGCCCGGGTTGATTCCGATGAGAAACCTTCTTTCCCGGTTGTCGTTGTAATACCTGTTGTAGAACGCACGCATCACCTCCATCGTCTCCGGGTTGTCGAGGAAGGGGTTGACCACCTTAAATCCTTCCGGCAAATCACCGGTGAAGGAGAGTTGCCGGTTGAACGCAATCACCTTCTCTGCAAATGTCTGTATCATACTATTCTTTTATCATTAAAACCGGGAGTGTTCCATTCAGGGTCTCTCGGATCCTGTCTCTCGACTCCTGTATCCTCCTGTTTTTTTGCATCTGATCTAAACCCATTTTCAGGACGAGACAGGGTTCTCGGTGCCTCTATCCTTATTGTACCCTTATTGCACCCTTATATCCACTCCAATAATTATCGGAGTGGATATAAAGATACAATTACAGTGGAATAAAAAAAAAGAACTCATGAACTTGAGGACCAATTGCAGGAACCCATCGATGATGATCATCGGGGTGAACGATTGAACATCCTGTGCACTTCATCAAGTTATCAGAACATGCTTTGCAAAGTCTTACGGTTTTGGATGGTAATCTCCCGGCGATCGACGCCGATAATTCCCTCATCGGCCATCTCCATCATCACCTTCACAAGTGCGGGACGGGAGACACTGAAGAGACGGGCCATCTCCTCTTTCGAGCTTTTCAGAAGGAACCGGCTCTCACCGGCGGACTCCTTCAGCAGGTAGTAGGCCAGCTTTGCACGGATGGTGCGCAGCGACACCAGACGCAATTTCTCCGACAGAAAGGAGACCTTGTTGGAGATATAGGACAGGAAAGCCATCATGAACTCCTCATACTTGCGCATCAGGAAATAGACATTCTCCCGGGGAATCACCACCAGCACGCAGGGCTGGCTGCATATGGCCGAAACGGGCGAACGGTTGTCGTTCGAGAAGAGGAATCCGGTGGCCATGGGGTTGGGCGCCCTGAGCTGCTCCACCTTCATGAAATCCCCCTTCTCATCCGCCATCTCGGTCACAATCTCCCCCTTCACCAGGATGTAGAGCGATTCGTAGCGCGACCCCTGCGTCACCACCACATCCCCCTTCTCATACCTTCTCACTGAGTAATGCAGATCCTGCAGGAAATCCTCCCGTTGCGATTCCGGCACGGAGCTGCAGAGGGGACACTGAAAGATGGCACGGGAGTGATCCGTGGGAGGTATCATGGAATGCATAGGCTCAACCTGTTTGTGCGATGATTGCTGATGGGCTGCTCAATCGTTTGCTGTGAAAAGGGATGGTGAACAGCTTAACCGAACTAAAAATAGACATTTTTTTGCAAACGTCATAATTATTACACTTTTTTTAGCTTTTAACTCTTTTCTTTGTTAAGGTGAATTATCAAAAATGCACGCACCATGGATAAACTGCGAAACCTTTGGAATGAGATCAGGCCCCGCGGTGGCTGGAAATATCCGGCCATTATCATCAGCGGTGCTTTCGTGGGTCTGTTTATCTATACCTTCTTTACTGCCCGCGCCCACAGCTACCTCTCAAACGACCCGGCTACCTGCGTCAACTGCCACATCATGGGTCCCTACTATGCCACCTGGATGCACAGCTCCCACGGCAGGAACACCACTTGCAACGATTGCCATGTGCCACAGGACAGCAAGATCAGGGGATATTACTTTAAGGCGGTAGACGGGTTGCGTCACTCGGCCGTCTTCACCATCCGCGGAGAAGATCAGGCACTGCAGGCAATCCCCGCCAGCTCGGAGGTGATCATGGAGAACTGTGTCAGGTGCCACACACAGCTCAACAGTGAGTTCATCCGCACCGGCCGCATGGGCTTCAAGGAGATGAAAGAGATGGGAGGACACGCCTGCTGGGACTGCCACCGCGATGTACCGCACACCCGCAGCCGGTCGCTCTCCTCCACCCCCAACGCACGCATCCCCATGCCGGAGACGCATGTCCCTGAGTGGCTGCAGAAACTGGTAAACGAAGAGAAAGAATGACCATACATTGATCTAATAAAAACAAGCAAAAATAAAAGCTGAATGCTGATAGCCGATGCAACAAAACAAAAACAATAGCACTATGAACAGGAACAGAAATCAAACAGGGATGAAACCCTGGGTAGGATGGCTCCTCTTTTTCGTTACGATGGGCGTGGTATTTCTGCTGGGGATGCTGGCAGCATCGATCACACAACGCAGGGCCGAGATTGCCAGCGTGATGAACAACAGGAAGATCGAGATCACCGGCATCGAATCGAGGAATGAGATCTTCGCGGAGAACTATCCCCGTGAGTACGAAACCTGGACACAAACAGCCGACACCACCTTCCAGAGTGAGTTCAACGGCAGTAGCATGGTGGATGTACTGGAGGAACGCCCCGAGATGGTGATCCTCTGGGCCGGATATGCCTTCTCGAAAGATTACAGCACACCGCGCGGTCACATGCATGCCATCGAGGATATCCGTCATACCCTCCGCACCGGTTCACCGATGGGTCCTGATGAGGGACCGCAGCCGGCCACCTGCTGGACCTGCAAGAGTCCCGACGTACCCCGCCTGATGGACTCGGTGGGTATCGCTGAGTTCTACAACAAGCAATGGTCGCACTGGGGCCACGAGATTGTCAATCCGATTGGCTGCGCCGACTGCCACGAGGCGGAGACCATGAACCTCAGGGTCAGTCGCCCCGCCCTGATTGAAGGATTTGAGGCAATGGGCAAGAATGTTCAGGATGCCACCCACCAGGAGATGCGCACGCTTGCCTGTGCCCAGTGCCACGTAGAGTACTACTTCACACCGGAGGGGAAATACCTCACCTTCCCCTGGCACAACGGCACCACAATGGAGGGTGCAGAGCAATACTACGACGAGATCGGCTTTGCCGACTATACCCACGCCCTGAGCAAGGCCCCCATCATCAAGGCGCAGCATCCCGACTACGAGATCTACAGCACCGGTATCCACGCCCAGCGCGGTGTCTCCTGTGCCGACTGCCACATGCCCTATGTATCTGAAGGAGGTGTCAAGTACAGCAGCCACCACAAGAGAAGTCCCCTGGCCAGCATGAACAATACCTGCCAGGTGTGCCACCGCGAAACCGAGGAGGATCTCCGCAACAATGTTTACGAGAGACAGCGCAGCGCCGACCAGATCCGCAACCTGGTGGAAAAGGAACTGGCAACAGCACATCTCGAGGCACAGTTCGCCTGGGAGAAGGGAGCCACAGAAGCACAAATGAAGGAGGCGTTGCAGCTGATCCGCCAGTCGCAGTGGCGCTGGGATTATGCGGTAGCCTCACACGGCGGATCATTCCACTCACCTGTGGAGTTCCAGCGGATCCTCTCCCTGAGCCTCGACCGCGCCCATAAGGCCCGCTTCGAGATTGCGAAGGTGCTCGCGCTGAACGGCTTCACCGGCAATGTACCGCTACCCGACATCTCCACCAAGGAAAAGGCACAGAGTTACATAGGCCTCGACATCGCGAAAGAGAGAAGCAACAAGCAGCGGTTCCTGGAAGAGAAGGTTCCGGAATGGCTGGAGAGCGCACGTGCAAACAACAGACTTGTCAGCCTGAAATAAACCACAATAGCGGATCAAGAGGATGAAGAACAGCTCCCGACATATCTGGGAACAACCCTGGAGCTACAGGGAGGGCATTCTAATCGCTGCAGGCATCGGACTCTCCGGTCTGATCCTGCAGCTGTTCCTGGGCAACATACACCCCACTCTCTTTGCCGCACCCCTCAACCTGATCATCGGAGCCCTGTTCATGACAGGGCTTCTTGCTGTGTATCTGCTCGCCCGCAAGCGACCACTGGGGCGCTGGCTCACGAGCGTCGCTGCTACCCTCCCGGCATTGGCATTATTCTTGTTGCTCAGCATATTCCTTGGGGTTATTCCACAATTCCCGTCCGGGAGCGAGACAGCCTTGCCCGACAATCTCTTCACTTCGCTGGGATGGTATCGGATGACCACCTCCTGGCCATTTGTCCTGATTTGCTTCTACCTCCTGCTAATCCTGGGACTCACCACGTTGCGCCGCACGACACGTAAACAGGAATGGCGTGACATCGGATTCTACCTCAACCACTTGGGTCTCTTCATTGCCCTGCTGGGGGGAGTGCTGGGCAGTGCCGACATGGAGCGGCTCACCATGCGCGTGCAGGAGGGGCAAGTGGAGTGGCGGGGCACTACTGCCACCGGTGCGTTAAAAGAACTTCCACTGGCCATCCAGCTCGACAGCTTCCTGCTGGAGGAGTATCCGCCCAAGCTGGTGGTGATTGAGCATGAGAGTGGCCGGATGCTTCCCACCGAACGACCGGAAAGCTATATGTTTGAAGGAGTTGGAAAAACAACAGACCTGGCAGGCTATACAGTCGAAATCCTGGAGTACCTGCCCCATGCCGCCATCTTCAGCGACGACAGCATCACGCGGGTGGTGCCGATGCTGATGGAGGGTGCCACCGCTGCCCTGAGGGTGAAGGTGACCCCTGAAGGAGGAGCTGCACCGAAAGAGGGATGGGTCAGCAACGGCAGCTACCTTTACCCCCACAGTCTGCTTCGCATCGATGAGACCCGCAGCCTCGCCATGCCCCTGCAGGAGGTGAAACGCTACACCTCCCACGTGACCCTCTATACCGAGGAGGGGCATACCCGTAAGAGCCTCATAGAAGTGAACCATCCGGTGATGATGGAGGAGTGGATGATCTACCAATACAGCTACGACGACACCATGGGAAAATATTCCGACACCTCGGTCTTCGAGCTGGTACGCGATCCCTGGCTGAAAGTTGTCTATACCGGCATCTTCATGCTACTGGCAGGGGCACTCTTCCTCTTTTTTGCAGGACCTAAAAAAAGCAGAACATGAGCTGGGATCAATTTATCTATTTCGCAATGGGTGCCCTCCTTTTGTGGGGCACAGGTGCGGCACTCGCATACAGCCCCGCACGCAAAATCGTGTCGGCACTCTTCACGCTGGGGGGAGTGATGCTCTTTTTCGTTTTTATCGCGGGATTGTGGGTTTCACTGGAACGCCCCCCGCTGCGCACCATGGGGGAGACACGCCTCTGGTACTCCTTCTTCCTGCCGGTGGCGGGATTGCTCACCTACCTTCGCTGGAACTATCGCTGGATCCTCTCCTTCACCACCATCCTCGCGGCTGTCTTCATCATAGTCAACCTGCTCAACCCCGACATCCACAACAAGGTGCTGATGCCGGCACTGCAGAGCCCCTGGTTCGCTCCACACGTGATCATCTACATGTTCTCATACGCCATCCTGGGTGCCGTAACCCTCATCGCCATCTACTACCTGATACAGGGGAAACGAATCAAAGAACCTGCACGCATCATGGAGATGACCGACAACCTGGTCTATGCCGGCACCGCTTGTATCACCCTTGGCATGCTGATGGGTGCCATCTGGGCCAAGGAGGCATGGGGACACTACTGGAGCTGGGACCCCAAGGAGACCTGGGCCGCCGTCACCTGGATCGGCTATCTGATTTACATCCACTACCGGCTGAAACGCACCTCATCCAATAAAACCGCCATGGTGATCCTGATCATCGCCTTCGTGATGCTCCAGATCTGCTGGTACGGCGTCAACTACCTCCCCTCCGCAAAGCAGAGCATCCACACCTACTCCTCCTGAGCAAAAAGGTATAGACTCCATTTTTTGTGAAAGGCATTCATCTCTCCCGGTGCCGAAACCAACAGACCAGTAAAGAATTGAGAGATTTAACCAAACGGCACTGATTTGGCAGGAATCCGAACCATTTAATCAAAAGAGCCCAAACTGCATGTTCTTTTGATAGATTTTGTGTTGATTTTCGACCTTTATGTTAATTTTTTGACCCTTATGTGACATTTTTATCATTTTTATTTTGAGATTAAAACATTTTGTCTAATTTTGCATCAGAATACAATTCAAAATAACAGAACAACTGGTTATCAAACCGCGATTCACAATCAATTCGTGTAGTATGTCAACATTACGTTTTAAAGCAGTAGAGGAAGCCTCAAAAAGAGCACCCGTGGAAGTCGCCTCTCCCGGACAGTTACCATCGGAGTATTATGGCAAGTATGTCTTCAACCGGACACAGATGTCGAAGTATCTCTCCAAGGAGACGATGAAGATCGTGCTGGAAGCCATTGACCAGGGCACCACCCTCCACCGTGAAATTGCCGATCATGTGGCGGCCGGGATGAAAATGTGGGCCATCGAGATGGGGGCTACCCACTACACCCACTGGTTTCAGCCCCTCACCGAAGGGACGGCCGAGAAGCATGACTCCTTTATCGATTACGTGAACGGACCGGACGGGGGCATCATCGAGCGTTTCGCCGGTAAGCTGCTGGCACAGCAGGAACCCGATGCTTCCAGCTTCCCCAGCGGCGGCATCCGCAATACCTTCGAGGCGAGGGGATACACCGCATGGGACCCCTCCTCCCCCGCATTCATCATCGATGACACCCTCTGCATCCCAACGGTTTTCATCTCCTATACAGGTGAGGCACTCGACTACAAGACACCACTCTTGAAAGCCCTTTCGGCAGTGGACAAAGCTGCCACTTCAGTCTGCCAGCTCTTCCACCCCGAGGTGAAGAAGGTATACTCCTACCTGGGATGGGAACAGGAATATTTCCTGGTGGACCAGGCACTCTATGCCGCCCGTCCCGATCTGAGCCTCACCGAGCGAACGCTGATGGGACATGAGAGTGCCAAAAACCAGCAACTGGAGGACCACTACTTTGGTGCCGTGCCGCCCCGGGTGGCTGCCTTCATGAAAGAGGTGGAACATGAGGCTTACAAGTATGGCATCCCCCTCAAGACCCGGCACAACGAGGTGGCTCCCAACCAGTTCGAGCTAGCTCCCATCTTCGGGGAGACCAACCTTGCTGTGGATCAGAACCTTTTGGTGATGTCGCTGATGCACCGCATTGCTGCCAAGCACCATTTCAAGCTGCTGCTGCATGAGAAGCCCTTTGCAGGTGTGAACGGATCGGGCAAGCACAACAACTGGTCGCTCGGCACCGACACCGGCATCGGTCTCTTCACTCCCGGCAAGAGCGCCAACGAGAACCTGCTCTTTGTCACCTTCCTGGTGAACACGCTGATGGCGGTCTACAAACACAACGCACTGCTGAAGGCATCCATCATGTCGGCCAACAATGCCCACCGGCTGGGTGCAAACGAAGCTCCCCCGGCCATCATCTCCGTCTTCCTCGGCAAACAGATCTCAGCCGTGCTGGACAAGATAGAAGAGAGCTCAGAAGATGATGACATCACCGTAGATGAACTGAAAAAGATGAAACTGGGCATCGCCCACATCCCTGAGGTATTGATCGACAACACCGACCGCAACCGCACCTCTCCCTTTGCCTTTACCGGCAACCGTTTCGAGTTCAGGGCGGTGGGATCGTCGGCCAACTGCTCCTCCGCCATGTTCGCCCTCAATGTGACGGTAGCCGCACAGCTCACCGATTTCAGGGAGGAGGTGGAGCAGAAGATGAAAAAGGGGATGAAGAAGGAACAGGCCATCTTCGACACCCTGCGACTCTACATCAAGGAATCCAAGCCAATCCGCTTTGAGGGAAACGGCTACAGCGAAGAGTGGAAAGAGGAGGCAGGTCGCAGGGGACTCGACTGCGAGACCAGCGTACCGGTAATCTACGATGCCTATACCTCCCCGCAGTCGGTCGAGATGTTCGAACGAATCGGGGTACTCAATGAGAAGGAGCTGCACGCCCGCAACGAGGTTAAATGGGAAACCTACACAAAGAAGATCCAGATCGAGGCTCGAGTGCTGGGCGATCTCTGCATGAACCATATCATCCCGGTGGCCACTGAATACCAGTCGATGCTGCTTGACAACCTCTTCAAGATGCGGGCGGTTTTCGACAAAGAGAAAGCGGACTACCTTTCCAGGGAAGATGCGGCACTGATCGAGGAGATAGCGGCCCATATCTCTGCCATCAAAACCAATGTAGATGACATGGTCGATGCCCGCAAGGCAGCCAATAAACTGGAAGACGCCCGCGAGAAGGCTGTGGCCTACCACGACACCGTCTTCACATACTTCGACACCATCCGCTATCACGTGGACAAGCTGGAGCTGATTGTGGACAATCAGATGTGGACCCTGCCCAAATACAGGGAGCTGCTATTCATCAGCTGAGAGAAATTCTCTATAAATCAGATAGCTGTTTAGAAACAGTTTTTGGAATAGCGGGTAAGTGATTATCTGCTATTTTTTGGCGAAAATATAAAAAAACAACGAGATGAAACAACAAGAAAATATCTTCCGCCAGCTCAGGGAGACCCAGCAACAATCGCTATACAGCTTTGACAACGAGCATGATGCCTGTGGTGTCGGGATTGTAATGACCCTCACGGGTGAAAAATCGCACGACATCGTGGAAAAAGGAATGCAGGTGCTTGAGAACATGGTGCACCGCGGTGCGGAGAGTGCCGACAAGGTGACCGGCGACGGTGCCGGTATCCTGGTGCAGATCCCGCATGAGTTCATCCTGCTACAAGGCATTGCCGTCCCGGAGGAGGGGCGATACGGCACAGGACTGCTTTTCCTTCCGAAGGATGAGAAGCAGAGAGCCCTCTGCCTGCAGGTGGTCAGAGAGGGGGTTGCCTCAGCAGGGCTCACCCTGATCGCCCTGCGCGACCTGCCGGTCAACAGCAGTTGCCTGGGTGAGATCGCCCTCTCCAACGAACCCCATATCGTACAGCTCTTCCTGACCGGCTCCGGAAGCCGTGAGGAATTGGAAAGAAAGCTTTACCTCACCAGAAAGAAGATTGAAAGAACCATGCTTCAATCGGGATTGGGAGAGAATCGGGATTTTTACGTGGTGAGCCTCTCTACAAGACAGATGATCTACAAGGGGATGCTCTCGTCACACCAACTGCGCAGCTACTTTCCCGATCTCTCCCATCCACACTTTACAAGCCGGGTGGCGATGGTACACTCCCGCTTCAGCACTAACACCTTTCCCACATGGGACCTGGCGCAACCCTTTCGCATGGTGGCACACAACGGTGAGATCAACACCATCCGCGGTAACAGGCAGTGGATGCAGAGCCGCGAGAGTGTGCTCTCCTCACCACACTTCCAAGAGATGGAGCAACTCTTCCCTGTGATACAACCGGGCATGAGTGACAGCGCCTCGTTCGACAATGCACTGGAGTTTATGGTGATGACCGGCAAGTCGCTGCCCCACGCCATGGCAATGATGGTGCCTGAAAGCTTCAACGACAAGAACCCCATCTCTGACGGACTGAAAGCGTTTTATGAATACCACAGCATGCTGATGGAGCCCTGGGACGGTCCCGCCACCCTCCTCTTCAGCGACGGTCGCTATGCCGGCGGGATGCTCGACCGCAACGGCCTCCGACCGGCACGTTACACCATCACCCACGACGGCATGTTGATTCTCGCCTCCGAGACGGGCACCTTGGAGACTGAGGGAGCTAACATCAAAGAAAGGGGTAGGCTTAAACCGGGTAAGATGATGATGGTGGACACCCATACCGGTCGCATTTACCGCGATCAGGAGTTGAAAGAGGAGCTGGCCTCCGCATACCCCTACAGGCAATGGCTCAACAGCCACTGCCTGCGACTGGAAGAGATCGCCTCAGGCAGGAAGGTGAACAACGAGGTGGAGAACAGGGAGAAACTGCTCAAAGCGTTTGGCTACAGCACAGAAGATCTGGAGCTGCTGATCAAACCGATGGCCTTGGAAGGCAAGGAGCCGGTCTCTTCGATGGGGAACGATGTCACCCCCGCCGCTTATTCCGACAAACCACAACGACTTTTCAACTACTTCAGGCAGCAGTTCGCGCAGGTCACCAATCCACCCATCGACCCCATCCGTGAAGAGCTGGTAATGTCACTCACCGGATACATCGGTGCCATTCATCAGAACCTGTTGCAGGAGATTCCGGAGCTGTCACCCATCGTCAGGATCAAAAGTCCGATTCTCACCAACACCCAGATTGACATCCTCAACAATCTGCGCTACAAGGGTTTCTCTGCCGCGGCAATCCCAATGCTGTTTGACCCGGAGAGTGGTGCCGCGGGATTGCAGCAGGCACTCGACACCCTCTGCCGCTCGGTGGAACAGGCAGTGGATGAGGGGAAGCATTTCATCGTGCTGAGCGATCGCGGTGTGGATGCCACCCACGCTCCCATCCCCTCGTTGCTGGCCACTTCGGCGGTACACCTCCACCTGGTGGAGCGTCGCAAGCGGATGCAGATCGACATCGTGGTGGAGAGCGCCGAGCCGCGGGAAGTGATGCACTTCGCCCTGCTCTTCGGCTTTGGGGCCAACGCGGTGAACCCCTACCTGGTCTTCGCCGAGCTCGCCCAACAGGTGAAGATAGGCTCACTGCAGCTCGATTTCGACACAGCCAAGAAAAACTACATCCAGGCAATCAACAAAGGATTGCTGAAGGTGCTCTCCAAGATGGGCAACTCCACCCTCCGCAGCTATCGGGGTGCCCACATCTTCGAGGCACTGGGTATCTCCTCCTCCCTGCTCGACAGCTATTTCAGGGGCATCTCGTCCAAGATCGGTGGCATCGAGCTGGAGGAGGTGGCACAGGAGGTGCTGCAACCCCACTACGAAGCTTTCTTTAAGGAGGAAAACGAACCGTTCCACCTGGTCAACATGGGACAGTATGCCTATCGCATAGAGGGTGAGTACCATGCCTGGAATCCTGAAACAGTGGCCCGCCTTCAGATAGCCACCCGTACCGGCAACTATGAACTCTTTAAGGAGTACACGCGTCTGGTCAACGAGAAGGAGAAGCCGGCGTTCATCCGTGACATGCTGGATTTCAGGAAAGATCCCGTGGAGCTCTCGGAGGTGGAGCCGGCGGAAAAGATCATGAAGCGGTTCTGTACCGGTGCCATGTCTTACGGCTCCATCAGCCGAGAAGCACACGAGGCACTGGCCATCGCCATGAACCTCATAGGGGGGCGCAGCAACACCGGTGAGGGGGGCGAGGATCCGGCCCGCTTTCTGCCACAGGAGGACGGGCTCTCCCGCAGGAGCGCCATCAAACAAATCGCCTCGGGACGCTTTGGCGTCACCACCGAGTACCTGGTCAATGCCGACGAACTGCAGATCAAGATTGCGCAGGGTGCCAAACCGGGTGAGGGGGGACAGCTGCCGGGCTACAAGGTGGATCAGATTATCGCAAGGACGCGTCACTCCATCCCCGGCATTTCACTCATCTCTCCTCCGCCACACCACGACATCTACTCGATAGAGGATCTTGCGCAGCTGATCTTCGACCTGCGAAACGTAAACCCGCAGGCGGTCATCAGCGTGAAGCTGGTGTCGGAGAGTGGTGTAGGCACGATCGCTGCCGGTGTGGCAAAGGCTAAGGCAGACCTGATCGTGATCAGTGGTACCGAAGGAGGAACAGGTGCCAGCCCCTCCAGCTCCATCAAGCATGCCGGCCTCCCACTGGAGATAGGGCTGGCGGAGACACAGCAGACGCTGGTGATGAACAACCTGCGCGGCATGGTGACCCTGCAGACCGACGGGCAGCTGAAGACAGGACGTGACATCGTGGTGGCCGCGATGCTGGGTGCAGAGGAATATGGCTTCGCCACCAGCGCCCTGATCGTGCTGGGTTGTGTGATGATGCGCAAGTGTCATCTCAACACCTGCCCGGTGGGGGTGGCCACACAAGATGTGGAGCTCCGCAAGCGGTTTGTGGGGAGATATGAGTACTTGGTAAACTACTTCCGCTTTCTGGCGGAGGATGTGCGGGAACAGCTGGCGGCGATGGGCTTCCGTTCACTCGACGAGATCGCGGGAAGGTCTGATCTGCTGATACGGAAGCACTATCCCACTCATCCGAAGTCGGAGAAGATTGATCTCTCCCGGATCACCTTCTTCCCGGGAGAAGCGTTGCACAATGCGATCCGCAAGGTGAGCGAGCGTCACCAACTGCCCGGAGAACTTCTCGACAGGAGGTTGATCAGCGAAGCACTTCCCGCCATCAAAACAAGGCAACCGGTGGGAATCAAGTCGAAGATACACAATACCGACCGTACCACCGGCGCGATGCTCTCGGGTGAGATTGCACGCCTTTATGGTAACGAGGGATTGCCCGACCACACCCTCTCCGTATGGTTCGAAGGATCGGCAGGACAAAGCTTCGGCGCTTTCCTGGTGAGAGGGGTCACCTTCTATCTGCACGGTGATACCAACGACTACCTTGGAAAGGGTCTTTCGGGAGGCCAGATCGTGGTGACACCCCCCAAGGGGAGCACCCTCAAGGCAGAAGAGAATATCATCTGCGGCAACACCACCCTCTACGGGGCTACCTCCGGTGAGGTCTACATCAACGGGGTGGCGGGCGAACGTTTTTGCGTTCGCAACTCGGGTGCGCTGGCCGTGGTTGAGGGCGCCGGCGACCACTGCTGCGAGTACATGACCGGCGGTTGTGTGGTAGTGCTGGGGCGGGTGGGCCGTAACTTCGCTGCCGGCATGAGCGGCGGTGTAGCCTACGTGCTGGATGAGCAAGGTGACTTCGACTACCACTGTAACATGGAGATGGTGGAGCTATCGCTGGTGGAAGAGCTCTCCGACATGCGTGAGCTGAAAGAGCTGATCGCCAGGCACCACCAATACACACAAAGCGAACAGGCGGGTCGCATCCTTGCAGAGTGGGATCGTTTCCTGGAGAAGTTCATCAAGGTGACCCCCATTGAGTACAAGAAGGTTTTGCAGGAGCGGAAAATCGCGGAACTGGAGAAGAAGATCGCCGTGGTAGAGAGAGATTATTAACAAGCTTCTTGGTTCAGGAGCACAATAAAAAGATTGTATGGGAAATCCAAAAGCATTTATGACGACAGGCCGGAAAGTTGCCGGCTATCGTCCTGTAAGCGAACGAATATATGACCAAGCGGAAGTAGAGCAGACCCTCAACAGGGAAGATCGCCGTGAACAAGCCTCACGTTGTATGGACTGCGGCATCCCCTTCTGCCACTGGGCCTGCCCCCTGGGCAACAAAATGCCGGAGTGGCAGGATCACATTTACAAGGGTGACTGGAAGCGAGGGGTGGAGGTGTTGCACGAGACCAACAACTTCCCCGAGTTCACCGGCCGCGTCTGCCCCGCACCCTGTGAGAAATCCTGCGTACTGGCATTGCACGAGGCACCGGTCACCATCCGCGAGAACGAGGCCTCCGTAACCGAGGTGGCGTTCATGGAAGGGATGATCCAGGCGCGCCCTCCCAAACAGCGCACCGGCAAGAAGGTGGCGGTAATCGGCTCGGGACCGGCAGGATTGGCCGCAGCGCAGCAGCTGAACCGCAAGGGACACAGTGTTACCGTCTATGAACGGGACAAAAGTCCCGGGGGACTGCTTCGCTATGGCATCCCCAACTTCAAGTTGAGCAAGAAGGTGATCGATCGGCGGCTGGCACTGCTCCGCGAAGAGGGGATCGCCTTCATCACCGGTACCGAAATCGGAAGAGATATCCCGGGAAAAGAGATTATGGAGCAGTACGATGCGGTCTGCCTGGCGGTGGGAGCCGGCAAACCGAGGGATATCACTCCGGAGGGACGCGACCTGAAAGGGATTCACTTCGCAATGGAGTTCCTCTCGCAGCAGATCCGTCACCTTCAGGGAGAGACAACAGCAGACGAGGAGCGGATCAGTGCGGCAGGGAAGCATGTGCTGGTGATCGGTGGCGGCGACACCGGCTCCGACTGTGTGGGCACTGCCGTGCGGCAGGGCGCCCTGAGCGTTACCCAGATTGAGATCATGCCTCAGCCGCCGGTGGGACACAACCCTGTCACTCCCTGGCCCAACCCCTATCCGCAGGTGTTGAAAACATCCTCCTCACACGAGGAGGGATGCACGCGTCGCTGGCAGGTCAACACACTGGCTTTCCATGGTGAGGGGGGAAGCGTACGAGAAGCCGTTGTGGAGGAGATCCGCTGGGAAAAGGATGCCAACAACCGCTTTACCATGGTCTCCTCAGGCAACCCCGAAACCATCCGGGCCGAACTGGTGCTCCTGGCACTTGGCTTCGTGCATCCGGTGCAGGAAGGGCTGCTCAACGAGCTGGGAGTGGCCTACGACGTGCGGGGCAATGTATCGGTGGACAAAGGACATGCCAGCAGCGTGGCAAGGGTGTATGCCACAGGTGATGCGATGATGGGGGCCAGCCTGGTGGTGAAGGCAATCGCCTCGGGACGAAAAGTGGCCGAAGATATTCACCGGATGCTGCAAAAGAGCGAAGATATATAAGCGATAAACTGTTTCGGTTATTGATTCATGGGTTAATAACATCAAACGATGAACTTAACTATGAACCAAAAGCCAATAAAGCTCACAAGTTACAAAACAACAAACTTACAACCATGTGTGGAATTGTCTGTACATTCAATATAAAGAAAGAAGAAGAGCAACTGCGGCCGCAGTTGCTGGAGATGTCAAAAAAGGTACGTCACAGGGGACCCGACTGGTCAGGTATTTTCAGCTGCAACCGTGCCCTCCTGGCTCATGAGCGGCTGGCAATCGTTGATCCTGCGTCTGGAAAGCAACCGCTCGTAAGCAGTGACGGCAACCTGGTGCTGGCGGTGAACGGGGAGATATACAACCACCGGGAGATACGTAAAAGGTACGAGGGGAGCTATGCCTTCCAAACGCAGTCGGACTGTGAGGTCATCCTCGCACTCTACCGTGAGATGGGGCCCAATTTTCTGGAAGAGCTGAACGGCATCTTCGCCTTTGCCCTTTACGACCGGGAGAAGGACACCTTTCTGATTGGCCGCGACCATATCGGCATCATCCCTCTCTACCAGGGGTGGGACCGCGACGGGGCCTATTGGATTGCTTCGGAGCTGAAAGCACTGGAGGGCTATTGCAACCGAATCGAAGAGTTCCCGCCAGCCCATTACTATTACAGTGCCGAGGGTGAGATGAGACAATGGTACCAGCGTGACTGGAGCGACTACGACAAGGTGAAAGAGAACCACTCCGATGTGACACAATTACGGGAGGCACTGGAAGCAGCTGTACAGCGGCAACTGATGAGTGACGTTCCCTATGGAGTATTGCTCTCCGGGGGACTCGACTCCTCCATCATCTCTGCTGTGGCCAAGCGATACGCTGCCAAGCGAATCGAAAGCGACAACAGGGAGGAGGCCTGGTGGCCCCAGCTACACTCTTTCGCCATCGGTCTGAAGGGATCTCCCGACCTGGCAGCAGCCAGGAAGGTGGCAACCCATATCGGATCGGTGCACCACGAGCTGGAGTACACCCTCCGCGAGGGGCTTGATGCCATTCGCGATGTGATTTACCACATCGAAACCTACGACGTGACAACCGTGCGCGCCAGCACGCCCATGTACCTGATCGCCCGCTTCATCAAGTCGATGGGTGTGAAGATGGTGCTCTCCGGAGAGGGTGCCGATGAGATCTTCGGCGGCTACCTCTACTTCCACAAGGCTCCCAACGCGGAGGAGTTTCACAGGGAGACGGTGCGCAAGCTGGGTAAGCTGCACCAGTACGACTGTCTCCGCGCCAACAAGTCGCTCGCAGCGTGGGGCGTGGAGGGTCGCGTTCCCTTTCTCGACAAGGAATTTCTCGATGTGGCAATGCGCCTCAACCCAAAGGATAAGATGGCCGGCAACGGCAGAATCGAGAAGCACATCCTCCGGGAAGCGTTTGCCGACTACCTGCCAGAGGAGGTGGCCTGGCGACAGAAGGAGCAGTTCTCCGACGGTGTGGGTTACGGCTGGATCGACACCCTCAAGGAGATAGCCAACCGGGAGGTGAGTGACGAGCAGATGTCAAATGTACATTTCCGTTTCCCCATCAATCCACCCCTGAGCAAAGAGGAGTATCTCTATCGTTCCATCTTCTCCGAGCTTTTCCCCTCCGACAGCGCCGCCAGTTGCGTACCTTCCGTTCCTTCAGTGGCTTGCAGCAGTCCCGTGGCACTGGAATGGGACGAGGCGTTCCGTAAAAATGCAGACCCTTCCGGCAGGATGGTGTCATCAGTACACATAAATCCCTCAACAAATGTTGTTATTTGATTTTTTTTTCTAACTTTGGCCATTCAATAGCCATATTTTATAATAGAAACACAATAAATCGTAATACAATCAAATTTCAACTGCAATGAACAATTCTGGATTTCAGACAATTGACTTTGTCATTGTCGGGATTTACATGGTACTTCTAGTCAGTTTGGGTCTTTTCCTTTCCAGAAACAAGAAAGGAGTACAAAAGACAGCAAACGACTATTTCCTGGCGGGCAACAAGTTAACCTGGTGGGCTGTGGGTGCTTCACTGATCGCAGCCAACATCTCTGCCGAACAATTTATCGGCATGTCGGGTTCCGGTTATAAGATCGGTATCTGCGTGGCAGCCTATGAGATCATGGCTGCGGTAACCCTTATCATCGTAGCAAAGTTCCTACTGCCGGTGATGCTGAAACGACACATCTACACCATCCCCCAGTTCCTGCGGGAACGTTACAACGATGGTGTGGGTATGGCCTTCTCAGTCTTCTGGCTCTTCCTCTACATCTTCGTCAACCTCACCTCTGTGGCCTGGCTGGGATCGATTGCCATTGAGCAGATCCTGGGATTGGAAGGGTATCGCATGCAGATCGTACTGGTATTATTCATCATCGCCGGTATCTACTCCATCTACGGGGGTCTCGCATCAGTAGCCTGGACCGATGTGCTGCAGGTCATCTTCCTGATCGGAGGCGGACTGGTCACAGCTTACTTTGCCCTGGAAGCCGTATCGGGTGAAGGAAAGGGCGCATTGGACGGGATGTCCATCATCTTCGACAAGCTGAAAAGCATCCCCAACGATACCCACTTCAACCTGATCGTCGACAAATCGAAATCGCCTGATGCGTTCCGTGATCTTCCCGGTATCGCAGCCATCGTGGGTGGTGTATGGCTTACCAACATCGGTTACTGGGGTTTCAACCAGTACATCATTCAGAAAGGACTTGCGGCCAAGAGCATCAACGAGGCACAGAAAGGACTTATCTTCGCCGGTTTTCTGAAGATATTGATTCCCTTTATCGTGGTGATTCCCGGTGTAACCGCCTTCATCATGTTCAACTATCCGCAAGATATCCCGGGTATCCAGCAGGGCTACTTCGATCTTTCCGGATCGATCAACGTCTCCGATGACGCTTATCCCTGGCTTATCCGTAACTTCGCCCCGGTAGGGATCAAGGGACTCTCCTTCGCAGCACTGGCAGCGGCGGTCATCTCATCGCTGGCGTCAATGCTGAACTCCACCTCCACCATCTTCACGATGGATATCTATAAACAGCACATCAAGAAAAAAGCCACCGACAAGCAGTTGGTACGCATCGGTCGCCTCACTGCCTTCCTGGCACTGGTGATTGCCATTATCGCCGTTGAGCCGCTGCTTGGGGGATTGGATCAGGCGTTCCAGTACATCCAGGAATATTCCGGTTTCATATATCCAGGTATCATCGTGGTCTTCGGATTGGGACTTCTCTGGAAGAGAGCATCTTCGAAAGCAGCCATCTGGACCTCGATCCTCACCATCCCCATGGGAGTGCTCTTCAAGATCGCGCTGCCCGACATGCCGTTCCAGTTCAGGATGGGCTATATCTTCATCATCCTGTTCTTCATCTTCGTAGCGATCACCTATGTGGATAACTCCAGGATTGCGGCAGAAAAAGCTACCGGTGATGACCGGAGAAAAATGCTCAAATGGGCCCGTTTCACCCTCTTCTTCGCAGTATTGTTCATCCTTTCGGCAGCGATTCACAAGATCCTACTCGTGGGAGGCAGCAGCAACGAATTGATAATCTACCTCGAGAACATCGGGTTTGAAGCATTCTTCTTCTTTGGATCACTGATTCTCTCCATTTCGCTCTTCTTGTTCTCAAATGCCAATGACATTTACAAGGATGAGAAGGCAGTACCGTTCGATCTGTCACTCTTCAAGACCGACAAGGGCTTTGCCTTAGGAGCCCTGGGAATCTGCCTGCTGGTGACATTGATCTACATCTTCCTGTGGTAAAGCAATAGGTTCATTTACCTCATACAACTATGATCAAGCCATTTAGCGGTAGCTATCTGGCTTGATCTTTTTTAAGACATTCTCACCATGCAAAAAGAAATTCTTATCATCCTCTGTATCATTTCCACACTTTATGGTTGCGGAATGAAAGAAAGCAGGTCTTTTAACGACAAGGGAATCACCATCAACACCATTACAGAGGAGGGTGCCTGGTGCTGGTTTGCTGATCCTCGTGCACTGCACTACCAGAATGAGCAGGGTAGTATCAATAGCACCTATGTCGGGTACATTGATGTGCACGGATCGATCAAAGCCACACAAATAGATCATCTCAAGAAAAGCAGCACGGAAGTGTTGATCCGCTCTCGGTTTCAACCGGACGACCACAACAATCCCACCTTCCTGGTGCTGCCCGATGAGCGGATCATGATCTTCTACTCGCGTCACACCGATGAGTCCTGTTTCTATTATCGGATATCACGAGAACCGGGAGACATCACCACACTCGGGAAAGAGATGCGTCTGGAGACGGATCACAATACCACCTACCCCTCCCCTTTCATTCTATCGGATGATCCGGAACATATCTACCTTTGCTGGCGCGGGATAGGATGGCACCCCACCATTGCGCGACTAACACTCCCCGATGAGCAGGACCGGGTGACTTTCGACCGGGGTCCCCATCAGATTGTCCGTTCCATGAAAGGGGCCCCGGGAGTAAGACCCTACGCCAAATATGCCACCAACGGGAAGGACAGGATTTATCTTGCCTACACCACTAACCACCCCGACAACCAAAGCGAGAACTGGATCTACCTCAACAGCATTGATATTCACTCCTACGAGCTGAGCGATATCACAGGGTATATCCTTTCTCAGATTGGCAGTTCACCCCTGCATGAGGTTGACATCAACCCCCGGTACCGGGAACAACACCCCTATGCAGTGGTAGACAGCACCCATGCACGCAACTGGATCTGGGAGCTGGTGCTCGACCAGGAGGAACATCCCGTGATTGCCATGGTAGGCATCGATGCTTCCAAAACGTCGCACGACTATTACCATGTGAAGTGGACAGGCAACCAGTGGAGGAAAACATTCCTCTCCAACGCCGGAGGTCATTTCCATCAGTCGCCCGACATCGAAAAATGTTACAGTGGCGGTATGACCATCGACAAGGATGATCCGCGGGTGATTTACGGATCGGTGCCTGTGAAGGGTAAACATGGGAATGTGTACGAACTGGTAAAGTTCACCGTTGCAGCTGATGGAAGCAAGCAGACTACTGAACAGATTACCTTCGATTCTCCTGCCAACAACATCCGCCCTTATGCCATCGCAGGCCTGCAAGGAGCGACGTCACTGTCATGGATGCAGGGGGACTATTACGACTGGATTGTGAGCAAAGAGAGGCCGGAAGGTTTTCCTACTGCCATCCGCACAGCCATCTCCTTGCCGGAAGAGAGCAGTAGTCCCGAAGAGGGGTTACTCTATGAGCATCACCATGAAGCCACCACACAGATGGAGGACACCATTCGGGTTGCTGCCTCAGAGGCATTCACCCTGGCGCTGACGCTTTCGTTACCCACAGAGAAGGTTGGCGGAGAAATCATCCGATTTGCCGGTCTCACCTATGTAATCCCGGATGAGGAGATGCCCAAGCCCTACCTCACCGATGGCGTATCCCACTTTGAGAGTAGCAATATGCTGGCCCGTTCAGATAATTGGAAAAACCAGGACAGGGCAACCAACGGCAAATGGTACGCAGCGGAGAAGCTCCGTAAATTCAGGCTTGTCATCACTTATGAGGAGGGAACTCTCCGCACCTATATTGACGGGTTGCTCGATCAATCAATCTCCCTGGAAAGACTCATACTCAGCGAGGTGACAACAGGAGAGCCAAAGGGAATCATTGAGCAGTTATCTGTTTACAACCGAAGACTCTTGCAAGATGAGATCAAAATGCTTCCTTAATTCTCTACAGAACCGGTAAAACGCTCCAGGTATTCCGTAGGACGCATGTTGAATTCCTTCTTGAAACAGGAACTGAAATATTTGGGATCGTTGAATCCCACCGCATAGGCCAGCTCAGAAATGCGTATCTGTCTGTTCTGATCCATGATGCGACAGGCAGCTTTCATCCGGATATTGGTGATGAATGCCGATGTATTCAGTCCGGTGAGCGATTTTAATTTGTTGTAGAGGGTTGACTTGCTGACCCCCATCTCCTCCGAGAACTGAAGCTGATCGAAGTTCGAATCATCGAGATGCCGGTTGACACAATCGATGGCTTTCTGCAGGAAGGTCTCATCGATATTGGTGATGTTCATCTCCTTCATGTCGAACACCAGCTGGCTCTTGAAATCATGCGCCACACGTTCACGGTTCTTCAATAGATTTCTGATCCTGGCATGCAGCACATTCAGATTAAAGGGTTTGCTGATAAACGCGTCGGCCCCTGACTCATAAGCATCGGCACGATCTTTTTCATCGGTCTTGGCCGTTAAGAGGATAATGGGGACGTGACTGTACTCTATGTTGTTCTTGACCAATCGGCACAGTTCGACTCCGTCAATCTCGGGCATCATGATGTCTGACACAATCAGATCGATCTTCTCATGTTCCAGCATCACCAGAGCTTCTTTCCCATTGGTTGCGGTACTAACCTGGTAGTCGTTGTTCAACAAACGCTGCATCAACTCAAGAATATCCTCATTGTCTTCCACAACCAACACCCCCGGGAGATTGCCTCTTTTCACTTCATTGAGCGCATCTTCTACAGCAGGTTGCGGCTTATCAACGGTGCCCTCCTGCTCTTCGCGGGTGACTGGGAGATCTATTTCCGAATCATCGAAGTAGGAGATATCGATGGGCAGGATCACAATGAATTCACTCCCTTTACCGGGCTCACTCACCACCTCGATGCTACCATGCGAGAGGGTCACCAGATCTTTCACCAGTGAGAGACCAATACCTGTACCGGTTGTTCTGTGCTGCCGGTAATCTCCTTCGTAGAACCGTTTGAACAACATCTGTTGCGCCTCAACGGGGATGCCGGTGCCGTCATCTTTTACCGAGATGCGGATTTGATCCCTCTCCTCTGAATCATATAAAAGGGTGAGCTGAACAGAGCCACCTTCCCCCACATATTTGGCAGCATTAGAGAGAAGATTATAGAGAATCTTATCCAACTTGTCCGGATCAAAAAGACCCTCAATCACCTCCGGATCACTTAGGAAGGAGAAATGCATTTTCTTCTTGCGGATCAGTGGGTAGAAAGCTTCGATGGAATTGCGGATAAACTCAGAGATATTACCATAGGAAACACGCAACTGCAGGTTTCCTGTCTCCGCTTTCCTGAACTCCAGGATCTGTTGCAACAAACGTGTCAGTCGGTTGATGTTCCGGGTGAGTGTTGCATAGAGACCCTCGTCGCGGGGTGCTGTTCGTTGTATCTCATCGACCGAAGCTGAGATGATGGTGAGCGGGGTCAATAGCTCATGGGTGATATTGGTGAAAAACTGCAGCTTGGCATGGTTAAGTTCTTCCGCCTTCGATTGTTCAATTTCTTTGTATCGCAATTGATTGCGCAGCAGGACACGGTTTGTCACATTCCGGTAGATCAGGTAACCGACGGTTAAAAGCAACAGGAAATAGATCAGAAAAGCCCACCAGCTAAGCCAGAAAGGAGGCAACACCGACACCTTCAATTGTCTGGTCTCCTCGTTCCAGATACCATGGAGGTTTGTGGACCGCAACAGAAAGGTATAATCCCCTGCAGGCAGGTTGTTGTAATGAGCAGCGTTGTGATTCGCATCACTGTATCGCCACTCCTGATCAAAACCTGCCAGTTTATAGGCATATCGGGTGAGCTCAGGATTGGTATAGTTTAATGAGGCAAAATGGATGCTGAAATTATTGTTGCGATGTTCAATGGTAATCTCATCGGTGAATGTGGGCACAAGTTTTGAAACGGTGCTTGCAATCTCAGGAGACAATTCCGAGAATGAACGATTCATTATTTGAATGTCGGTGATGTAAAAAGGAGTGGGTACAATGTCAGCATTGATCTTCCCGGGGGAGAAACAGGCCAGTCCTTTGTATCCCCCAAAATAGAACCTGTCCTTGTGGCTGTATGAAGATTTGGGAATGAAAAAATTATCCTGCAAACCGTCTGCAGTGCTGAAGATCCGATAACTCTCCAACTCATTCGTTTCATCAAACAAGAGCCTGGCCAGACCAACATTGGTACCAATCCACAAATTCCCAAGACTGTCCTCCTGAATGGAATTGATCATACTGCCCAATATCGGAAAGCGGGGTGATTTGTCCACGAAACGGTCGGACACACTGTCAAAAAGATAAAGCTTCCCACTCTCTGCACCTGCCCAAAGACGATCTGAAGAGTCGAGGAAAAGGACATTAAATGTATTTGAGGTGACTAGGTCATTCTCTCTGGAAAAGTTGCGGAAAACCAGGTGATCCGGATTATCCGGATCACCTTCCACGCTGATCAGGCCATGATTGATGGTGGCAATCCAAATTCTGCCCTCCCCATCTTCCATGATATGAAGCATGGTTGCATTGGCCAGTTCGCGGCCTTCTACAGTGAGTTGATCGAACGTCAATCCTTTTCCGTCACGGAGACGTACCCCCAAGCCTGACTGGGTACCCACCCACAAATTCTGATTCCGGTCAACGTAAAGCGTTCGTATTCGGTTCTCCCGGATGAAATCAGCGTTGTTGGTAGTATAGGTCTTTACCGGTTCACCTTTGCGATAATGCCACAAACCATCGCCATAAGTCGCGAACAAAAGATCATCCCCATTGAAAGAACGGATATCATAGACAGTGGTCTGATTCAGCTCCCTGAATTCGGGCATCTCCGATTGCGGAACAATCACCTTACTTTCGGGATCATAGAAGACGATGCCATAGGTGCCCACGCTAAGCCACATCTGGTCATGGTGGTTCAGATAGATCGATCTGATGGCGGCAGTGGGCATCTCGGGAAGCTGCACCTGGAAGAACTCAAATTTCGGTTTCAGGGTGTTCGTATAGATAACCCCTCCCCCAATGGATCCAATCCATATGTTCCCGCTGTTATCAGCCACTATTGAATTGATTTCGTTGTTGGGCAAACGGTTGTTATCATTGAAAGTACTGTAATTGATGAAACTCCCCGGTTCTGTTTCGTTCATGATACTGAGTCCGCTGCGGGTGCCGACCCAGAGATTGCCTGATTGCGGATCCTCACAAATGTCGTAAACAATGTTATCGGAGAGGCTGTTTGGTCGTGATGCATCGTGCAGAAATGTTTTCCAGCTGAGAAGTTCAGGTTCGTATGGATTTTCCAACAGATGCAATCCTCCTTCCCAGGCACCCACCCAGATTCTTCCTCTGCTATCCTGATAGATGACATGAGCTGAGTTTCGCGGATTGAGCCTCGGATAGGTGTAAAGGATGTTACGATTCTGGTCGAAGCGATAGAGACCGCTGTTCCAGGTGCCAATCCAAAGCTCGTTGCGCTGATCTTCGTAGATTGATTTCACAGGTGCGTTAATCGGGGTGCTTCCCATATGGAGGGTTGTATGGTGTACAAAACTGCCGGAGGCACTGTCATACACAAAGAGACCATCATCCAGCCCAATCAGGACGCGCCCCTCCTCCGTAATCAGGATGGCAGCCACCACTTTACCGGTACTGTTTTGAATGGGGATCTCTTCAAACTCTCCCCGGGCCTTGTCAAAACGGTTGACACCATTGGAGGTGCCAACCCAAAGGTTCCCCCTCCCGTCGTCAGCCAAACAATAGATGTTGTTGTCGGTCAGATGGTGGGTATTGGGTAAGTCGGACCGAAACACGGTGATCCCGTAGCCGTCGTAACGGCAAAGGCCGTTGCGTGTGGCAAACCAGAGAAACCCTTCTGAGTCCTGAAAGACTTTCTGAACTTCACTCGTTGGCAAACCTTCTGTCGTACTTAATGCATGAAAGTTATATCGTGGCATACTGTTTACACCCGCAGCAGAGAGCGGAGACAGAAAGAAACAGATGAGGATGAGGATAGAGGATAGACGACACATAGATTCAGCCACTACAAATCAACTTTTACCAATTAAGCTCCATGCAAAAATAGTCATAAACTTTTAAATATCTTTTCATCTCAGGCCTTTATCAAACAACCAGAAGATCGCGAAGGGATCAATTCTTTAAATTTCCACCTTTTTGAATGATAATTTGAGTGACCATCTGACGAATGAGACTATCTTTATCGTTGACTTTATTGACCCAACGAAACAGCGAAATGAAAAAGAGAATCTATAAAATATTGAATCGAATATGAACAGTAAGAAGCTATGGACTGCCATCTCATTTTTGGCGGTTTTATTCACATCAACAGCACAGACACCTGAATGGGAGAACCCGTCGTTATTCGGGATCAACAAAGAAGAGGCACGGGCCACGTCGATGCCCTACAATGCAGAATCACTTGCAGTATCAGACCAGTATGAGCAATCACCCTGGTACCTCTCGCTCAACGGAACCTGGAAATTTAACTGGGTACTGCGTCCGGCAGAGCGACCGGTAGACTTTTACAGGGATGATTACGACACCAGGCATTGGGGTGAGATTGAGGTTCCCGGCAACTGGGAGTTGCAGGGATACGGCACACCCATTTACACCAACGTCCGATATGTCTTCCCTGCCAACCCACCGCACATACCACACGAAGACAACCCGGTAGGGAGCTACAAGCGAACATTCACCCTCCCCGATTCGTGGGATGGTAGACGTGTCTTTCTGCATTTCGAAAGCAGCGCAACAGCCATGTATGTCTGGATCAACGGTGAAAAAGTGGGATACAGCCAGGTGACCAAGATGCCGGCCGAATTTGACATCACCCCCTATCTGAAAAAGGGCAATAACACTGTTGCAGTAGAGGCATATCGCTGGAGCGACGGCTCCTACCTGGAAGATCAGGATTTCTGGCGTCTCTCAGGGTTCGACCGCGGCATTTACCTCTATAGCACGGACCAGGTACGTATTCGTGATTTCTCGATCAATGCGGGACTCGATAACGCTTACAGGAATGGCACACTGGAGATTGAAGCAGAGCTGAAGAACTATCAATCTGCAAATACAGCGATGCAACTGGAGATGGTTCTCATCGACAACCAGGGCAAACAAATCCTCTCCCAGACGAAACCCGCTACTGTGCAAAGCAACAGCAGCGGAGTCGTGCAATACAGTCACAAGGTCTCTTCTCCTCAACAATGGAGCAACGAAACTCCTGTTCTCTATACGGTTGTGCTGAACCTGCGTGACGCTGCCGGCAATCTGATTGAATCCACCTCTGCCAAAACAGGCTTTCGTGAAGTGGAGATCAAGAATGCACAACTGCTTCTGAACGGCAAGCCGCTCATGGTAAGAGGTGTGAACTTGCATGAACATCATCAATACAATGGGCACACGGTGGATCGCGAGACCATGCTCAAGGACATTCAACTGATGAAACAGTTCAACATCAACGCCGTGCGGATGAGTCACTATCCACACAGCACCCTGTGGTATGAGCTATGCGACGAATATGGTTTGCTGGTATGCAACGAAGCCAACATAGAGACACACGGCATGGGTGCAGAATGGCAGGGAGGATTCGACAAGAGCAAGCATCCCGCCTATCTCCCCGAATGGGCTGATGCACACCGTGACAGAATCATCCGCATGTACGAACGGGATAAGAACCACCCTTCGGTGATCATGTGGAGCATGGGGAATGAGTGCGGTAACGGACCAATCTTTTATGAGATGTATGAATGGTTGAAAGAGCAGGATCCGTCACGTCCGGTACTGTTCGAGCAGGCGGGACAGAACGAGAACACCGACATCGTGGCACCCATGTATGCCGGATTTGGGTCCATCAGGGAGTATGCATCACGCACAGATGTAACCCGTCCCTATATCATGTGTGAGTTTGCCCATGCCATGGGCAACAGCCTGGGTAACTTCCCGGAGTACTTTGAGTTGTTCGACACGGCACCCCACATGCAGGGTGGTTTTATCTGGGACTGGGTAGACCAGGGACTGGCCACCCGCGATGAGAATGGTCGTTTCTACTGGGCTTATGGTGGTGACTTTGGTGCTGCGCACTACACCCACGATGAGAATTTCTGCATCAACGGTGTGGTAAGCCCGGCACGGGAGCCACACCCCGGACTCTATGAGGTAAAAAAGGTTTATCAGGACATCCTGTTCAGGAATAAGGAGGCCGAAAAGGGAATCATCACCATCACCAACCGCTTCCTCTACCATAACTTAAACCGGTATGATTTCCGCTGGGAGCTGATTCGCAACGGGGAGCCGGCTGCTGAAGGGACCCTGAAGATAGATCTTCCCGCCGGAAAGTCGAAAGATATCACGATCCCCCTACCCGATTTGACAAGCGAAGAGGGGGTAGAATATTTCCTTAATCTTTTTGCCACAATCCGCACCCCGGAACCGATGCTCTCCACCGGGCACGAGATTGCTCGTGAACAGTTTGCAATTGGCGAACAGAAATGGTTTACCGCTCTTGATGAAAACCAAGGGGAGGTCACTGCTGAAATCAGTAGGGAAAGAGGCATGATCACATACAACAGCGGTGATGTCACTATCCATTTTCGCGAGCGCAGCGGTGAACTGGTTGCCTACCAACACAAAGGAAAGACACTCCTGAGGGGAGCTCCCCAGCCGCACTTCTGGCGTGCCCCTACCGACAATGATTTCGGCAACCGCATGCAGCTCCTTTCTTCGGTATGGCGCAATGCCGGGAACAACAAAGAGGTGATCGCCGTCGATGTGGATGAGGCAGATCAGGCACTCACCATCACCACCACTTATCGACTGCACGATGTGTCGTCGAACTACACCGTTACCTATACCGCCTCACCCGGCGGGAAGCTCCGCGTAGCAGGCAGCTGGGAAGCCGGCAGAGAAAATCTGCCGGAGATGCCTCGCTTTGGGATGCAAATGCGACTGCAAAAAGAGTATGACCTGTTCAGCTGGTACGGACGCGGTCCCTGGGAAAACTATTCCGACCGTAAGAGTGCGGCGCTGATTGGCAGTTACAGCAGCAGCGTGGCAGATCAGTATGTTCCCTATGTCCGCCCCCAGGAGAATGGGTACAAAACTGATGTGCGCTGGCTCACCCTCACCAACGAAGAAGGCGAAGGAATCCGGATTGAAGGCTTGCAACCACTGGGGGTCAGTGCCCTGCACAACATGCCTGAAGATTTCGATCCCGGCAACACCAAGAAACAGCAACACATCAGCGACATCAATCCCCGCAATGAGGTGATCTTGCATGTCGATCTCAACCAGCGTGGTCTGGGAGGTGAAGACAGCTGGGGCAGGCTTCCCCATGAGCAATACCGACTTTTGGCAGATCAGTATGCGTATGGCTTTGTGATTAGTCCTGCAGGCAGATAATTCTTCAGTCCAATCATTTAATTTGCCGTTGGCTCATGAATCATCAATTTCATGAGCCAACGTTTTTTATGGCTCCATCATTTGTTCCTGAACCAGCATCTCTAAGAACTTCCATATCACCTACTCAACAAAAGGAATAATGTATACATGAATGTCTATATTTCCACCTTTATTAATGATATTTTGACTATTTAAATCTTTATTAAATTTATATTTGCACTTGAATTGACCTTTTATATATTATTACCATATGTTTATGCGGAATATGTTAATCGATGTATAATCAAATGGAGCGTAAAGGAACCCCATGCAATGATGTGATTATTTTAATTGAGATGATTTATTAATTACGAATGAATTCCATGAAACTATGAGCAAATTAAAAACTGTTATCACCGGTTTCTTTCTGAGTATTTGCATACTGGCTATACATGCTCAGACAACTGTCACAGGAACCATCACCGATACAGGCGGAGTGCCTGTCATTGGAGCCAGTATACTGGAAAAAGGAACGACTAACGGAACCGTATCAGACCTTGACGGGTACTTCTCACTTCCTGTTTCGCCAGGAGCGATCCTGCAGATCAGCTACATTGGCTATATCACCCAGGAGGTAGCCGTAACAGGTGAGCGTCTTCAAATTACGCTGCTGGAAGATACCCGCGCACTGGATGAGGTTGTGGTGGTGGGCTACGGAACCCAGAGAAAATCGGATATCACCGGCTCTGTTGCATCTGTACCGAAAGAGCGACTTTCAAAAATCCCGGTTACAAACGTAATGCAGGCCGTGCAAGGTGCCGTTTCGGGAGTTGTCATCCAACAAGTAACTTCCATACCGGGTGAGGCTCCCTCTACCATTGTGAGGGGCAGGGGTTCCATCACAGCCTCCAACGACCCCTATGTGGTAGTAGACGGGATACCCATCTCCAAAATGGATGGCTCAATCAACGACATCAATCCCAATGACATTGAGTCGATAGAAATCCTGAAGGATGCCTCTGCCACGGCAATCTATGGTATGAATGGCGCAAACGGCGTAATCCTGATCACCACAAAAAAGGGAATAAGCTCAAAACCCACCATCCGCTACTCCGGATATCTGGGAACAGAAGATTTTGCACACATTCCGGAGATGGTCTCTCCTGATGAGCTGATCGCTCGTTACAAAGAAGGCAACCGCATCAACGGTTCACCGATGTATGACGAGAACGTAAAGTACCAATATGAGGTGGAGAACTACCAGAACGGACATGTCACCGACTGGATCGAAGAGGTATCTCAAACAGGTATCCTGCAGAACCACAACATCAGCGTCTCCGGGGGGACAGAGGGTCTCAATTATTATGTTTCGGGAGATGTGCTCGATCAGAAGGGGGTGGTGAAAGGCTACAATTACCGTCGCTTATCCCTTCGAACCAACATAGAAGCTGACGTGACCGATTATCTGAAAGTGGGAACCAACTCATACATTGTCTCACACAACAGAGATGGTGGCAGGGCCAACCTGCTGAACGCCGAGGCGATGTCTCCCTACGGAAGAATGTATGAAGAGGATGGCTCCTACACCATCTACCCCATGTACGGAGAAACATTATGGTCAAACCCGTTGCTGCCTACACTTACCCAACATGAGCGCAGACAATACAATGTGAACCTGAACGGGAATGCGAACCTGGACTTCGGGAAAATCTGGGAACCTTTAAATGGACTCAATTACCAGCTTAATGCAGGTTTCAGTTACAGCCCACGGCGTCAGAACAGGTATGCCGGCAAGGTGGTCAACGACCTCCTGGGTACTGCGGAGATATGGCACTATGAAACGGAAGCTTATACACTTGAAAACATTCTCACCTATGCCCGCGACCTAGAAAAGCATCATTTTGATCTTACTGCAGTTTATGCAGCACAGCAAAGAAAATACAGTGAAAACTATGCAAGGGCACAGGGCTTCGTGAATGATGAATTGGGATGGAACAGAATGCAGGCAGGCGCCAGTTCCAATGTGAGCTCCTATGCCGATAAGTATGCAGCACTGTCGCAAATGGGCCGTCTCAATTACTCGTACGACAGCCGCTACCTCTTCACATTCACGGTGCGTCGCGATGGCTCTTCGGTCTTTGCAGAGGGTTTGAAATATGGAATCTTTCCTTCTGTGGCACTCGGGTGGAACCTGCACAACGAGCAGTTTATGAGCAATCAAAATGCAATCAGCAACCTCAAGCTGAGACTATCCTATGGTACGGCCGGCAATGAGGCTGTGGGTGTATACAGAACATTCACGACCATGCGTGATGTACAGATTGCCATGGGTGGAGAAACCAACATCGCCATGATAGCAGACAGACTGGGAAACAGCGACCTAAGCTGGGAAACAAAAAGAAGTCTGAACGTGGGTCTTGATTTCGGATTCTACCGCAACAGGATCAATGGATCACTGGATCTCTACAAGTCGAACAACTATGACCTGTTGCTCTCACGCAAGCTCCCCGGCACCTCCGGTTTCTCGGAAGTGACGGCCAACATCGGGGAGACCACCAACAGCGGTATCGAGCTCACCCTGAACACGGTCAATATCGACAAGAACGACTTCAGATGGAACTCCACCCTTGTCTTCTCGGCTAACAAAAACGAGATTATAGATCTTTATGGTGACGGCATGGACGACGTAGGCAGTGGCTGGTTCATCGGAGAGCCCATCGGTGTGATCCGTGACTACAAGAAAGTGGGGATATGGCAGGAGGATGAAATCGCAGCCAACGAACATCTCAACTGGGATCCCATCGCCAAGGCAGGTGATGTGAAGCTTGCCGACATCAGCGGTCCGGAGGGAACCCCCGACGGAAAGATCGATGACAACGACCGGAGCATCCTGGGACAAACAGCTCCCAAATGGACCGGGGGAGTGACCAACAGCTTCACCTACAAGAATCTGACGTTAAGTTTCTTTATCCAGACAGTACAGGGCGCCATGCGCAACAACAGCCATATAGGCATGGCTTCCGATGAGTTGGAACGACGCAACAGCCTTGCAGAGATTGGCTACTGGACACCTGAGAACAGAAGCAACGAATGGCGCTCCCTGAGTAAAAATTCTAACCCTCACGGTTACAGGTTCCCGGTGAAAACCAACTATACCCGCATCAAGGATGTCACCCTGAGCTATGCGCTTCCGCAAACTATGGTGGATCAGATCGGGCTGGGAGCCTTGAGCTTCTACCTGAGCGGCCGCAATCTCTATACATTTACCGACTGGATCGGCTGGGACCCCGAAGAGAGGGATACTGCCCGCGGTTTGAGTAACTGGGACATCAACTACCCATCGGTCAGATCTTTTGTATTTGGCATTAATCTCACATTATAATTCTAAGAAACTATGAAGATCAAAATATACTTCTTGATAATTGGGATTGCACTACTCGGTACGACAATCTCCTGCAGTGATGACTTTCTGAAAGAGAAACCCTACTCTTCCTATGCCCCGGAAACATTAACCGATGAGTCTGGCGTGGAAGCAGCATTGAAAGGACTCCATTACACCTTTGGACAACTATGGACCTGGTCGGATCAACAAGGGTGGCTCTGTATATGGCAGGTAGGAACCGACGTTGCTTCTCCGGGAGGGATCCAGGGTGTGGAGATCCCGTTTTTCAAGTATGAAGACCTGAATGCCGAGAATGCCGGTGTAAACTATATGTGGACGCAATCGTTCCGGATCATCAACAATGCCAACAATGCACTGAAAGCAATCGGAGAAGAGGGTGACCCCCAGAAGATTGGCGAGGCAAAATTCTTCCGTGGTTATACCTACAACATGCTGGCAACACTCTTCGGTGATGTCCCACTGCTGACAGAACCCACCGCCTCGGCGAGAACCGATTTTGAGCGTACACCGATCGCAACGGTGAATGAGCAGATTGTAGAGGATTTAAAGTATGCCGCTGAACATCTTCCCGACGTCAACGAACTGGTCTCTGAAAGCCGTGCCAACAAGTACATGGCAATGCAGACACTGGGTGAGGTGTATCTCCGTATTGGAAAACCCGATCTCGCAGAGCCGGTGCTCACGTCAATCATCACCAGCGGCAAGTTTAGCCTGGTGAACGATCGTTACGGCATTGATTTCAACAAGAATAAGCCGGGTGATTACTATCACGACATGTTCATCCATGGCAACCAACGTCGCTCGCAAGGGAACACAGAGGCGATCTGGACATTCGAACTGGAGTATACGAAGAATGTGGCCGGCGGCTTCACGAATGCGCCACAACACCGCAGGGTATGGGTACCTGCCTATCACAATGTCCCCGGCATGGCATACGAGGTGAATGATCCCACGGAAGGAAAGATCAGCGTTTATGGCGGTCGCGGTAACGGGCGCATGCGCCCCAGCGACTGGGTGAAGTACAAACTGTATGGCGAGGGTGACATCCGCAACTCTGAATTCAACATCACCCGCACCTTCCACTACAACGCACCCAATTGGAGCGCAACCATCGGCATCGATGCAAACGGGTTCCGTGTTGCTGCCGATTCACCCAATGCGGTTGAGGTAAGAAGTGTAAAAACCGGTGACAGGGTGGTCAATGCCCCGGGCGATTCACTGGAAGCCATGTTCCCCTATACCAGGAAATGGGATTCATATGATCCTGCCGACGGTTGGGGGTGGACCTGTATCAAAGACTTCCCAATGATGCGCCTGGGTGAAACCTACCTGCTGAGAGCAGAGGCACGACTCGGGAATGGCAATGCAGCAGGCGCTGCGGACGACATCAACATCCTCCGTAACAGGGCCTTCAAAGAGGCACGCATTGAGATGAACGATCCCAACCTCGGGAAAGTATCTGCTGGTGACATGAGTCTCGATTTTATCCTGGATGAGCGAGCCCGAGAGCTCTTCGCAGAAGAGAACAGACGCATGACGTTGATGCGTACCGGCAAACTGATTGAAAGAGCCGCACTCAACAAGGAGAGCACCATTAAAGGAACAATCAGCGGACTGGATCCGAGAATCCAGTTGCTGCCCATCCCATTGAGTGAGATTCAACGCAACAAGGATGTGCAGTGGGAGAACAATCCCGGCTATTGATTTATTTTTCAAAAAGAGAAAACTTACTAAAATAGATTTTTTTTCATATCGCATCTCCCCCACCGGGAGATGCGTTTTTATTGTGACATCGCTTCACATGACACCAATTTTAACCTAATCTTAATCGTAACTGATTCTAATCTGCCTCGAATCTATTAGAACCAGATTAGAACGAGATTAGAACGAGATTAGAACGAGATTAGAACGAGTTCCGAATGAGAGGCAATTAAAATGAAAGCAATCAATTCAGATGAGATTAACCTTCATCCATCTCAATATTATATAGATGCAAACCATGAATGATTGATTTATGTCACTCTATTTATGCATCTTTCCCTCTCTACAGAAGCACCCCTGAAGATATAGCCCATCATGAATATTCTCCCTTTTTTAATGATAATTGGAGTCCCTATTATGACTCACAACCTACCTTTGCACCATTCTCATAATCGACAACTAAAATGAATCACAAATTATGCAAAGAAAACCTTGAATGAAAAATTTCTTTTAAGATTAAATCTGTTCACCGTTTATAACTCAACTTGCCATCAATCAATCGGCAATCAAATTTCTAAAAAATCTATGTACAAACTAAAAACATTCTTACTATTCACTGTCATAAATCTATTCTGTTTTATGACATATGCCCAGCAGACAGTCAGGGGCAACATTTCGGATGAATACGGAGATGCGATCATCGGCGCCAGTATTCTGCAAAAAGGGACGACCAATGGTACCGTAACCGACATCGACGGGAATTTCTCCCTATCGGCTCCAGTTGGTGCCACACTACAAATCAGCTATATCGGCTACATTACACAGGAAGTAGAGGTTACCGGAGCAACCCTGCAAATCGTGTTGGTAGAGGATACCAAAACCCTGGATGAAGTTGTCGTCGTCGGTTTTGGGACACAAAGAAAGGTGAATCTGACCGGAGCAGTGGGAGTTGCCACCTCTGAGGACATTGAATCACGACCGGTAAACACGGTATCTGATGCCCTCCAGGGACTTATTCCCGGACTCCAATTGACACACAATGCCGGTGACATCGAATCTAACATGTCAATTCGGATTCGCGGTACAGGTACAATTGGTGAAGGTTCCAGCGACAATCCGCTAGTGTTGATCGATGGCATGGAAGGCGACATCAACCTGCTCAATCCTGAGGATGTGGAATCGATCTCGGTACTCAAAGATGCATCGGCTTCTTCCATCTATGGATCCCGTGCAGCATTTGGTGTGGTTCTAATCACAACAAAGAAGGGTCGCGAAGGCAAGACATCAGTCAACTACAATAATAGCTTCCGTCTTTCCAGCCCTATAGGCATGCCGGAGATGATGGATTCCTATACTTTTGCCAACTATTACAATCAGGGTGCATTGAACGCCGGATGGGGAGCCATCTTCAACAATGAAACCATGAAGCGGATGATGGATTTTCAGGCTGCCGGAGGCACAAGCAGAGGTGGCTTGCTCACAGATGGAAATGTGTGGGGTAAACCGGCAGGAGACCCCTTCACTACCGGATATGCCAATACCGATTGGTACAATGAGTTGTACCGCGACAACGCGCTCTCTCAGAACCATAACCTGAGCATCAGCGGCGGAAACGAAAAACTGAACTACTACGCCTCACTCGGATATCTCAACTACAATGGGATGCTGAACCATGGCTCTGACGGTCAGGATCGCTACAATGCCTCCGGGAAAATCAGCTCACGTCTTGCCGACTGGGTAACCTTCAACTACAGCATGCGTCTGATACGTCAGGATATGCATCGCCCCACCAACTTCGGAGGCGGTTTCTATGAGAAGATCGGTCGACAGACATGGCCCAACCTGCCTGTCTATGACGAAAACGGTAATTATCATAACAGCAATGCCGATACCCCTGCAATGATGCTTGCGCTGGGTGGAGAACGTTTGGCACAGACCGACAGAATCTATCAACAGGCAGCCTTTATCCTGGAACCCATCAAAAACTGGAAGACTCATTTCGAATTCAACTACAGCATCAACAACCAAGATATCCGTCAGACAAGACTACCCTACTACAACCACGATGTACAGGGGAACGTCATTGACACCCAGGGGACTTCAAGTCTCTACCAGGCATACCGGAAAGAGAACTACATGAACTGGAACATCTACTCCGATTATGCATGGACCATGAATGAGTCTCACAACTTTAAAACGATGCTCGGCTTCCAGGCAGATGAACAAAAGCAGAGCTTTTTCTCTGCCACCGGCTATGGATTGCAGGCAGAAGACCTGCCGGAACTCGATCTGATTTCGGGTGTTGATGGCAAGGGTGTTGAACGTCCAGCCGAGATCTCGGGATACCGCAACCAGTGGTCGACAGCAGGTTTCTTTGGCCGTGTGAACTATGATTATGAAGGACGATACCTGGCCGAAGCAAATCTCCGGTATGATGGTTCATCACGCTTCCGCAGAGGAAACAGATGGACCTGGTCTCCCTCATTCTCATTGGGATGGAACATTGCACAGGAAGGCTTCTGGGAAGACATGATGGATGTAGTCAACCAACTCAAGCTGCGTGGCTCATATGGCGTGTTGGGCAACCAGAGCACCAATGCCTGGTATCCCACCTACCGCACCATGACCATCAACTCACAGGCAGGCAGCTGGTTGCAAGGGGGGTCACGTCCCAACACTGCATGGGTGAACAACCTGGTGAGCACATCACTCACCTGGGAAACAGTTCGCACCTGGAACATCGGTCTCGATTGGGGTTTGTTCAACAACCGGCTCACCGGTTCATTCGATACTTTTGTCCGATACACAGACAACATGGTGGGACCGGCAATGGAACTACCTGCAACCTTAGGTCTCTCGGCCCCCAGCTCGAACAACAGTGACTTGAAAACAGTGGGGAATGAAATCACCCTGAGCTGGAGAGACAACCTTTCCAATGACTTCCGCTATGGCATTACACTTAATGTACACGATGCAAGAACCTTTATCCGCAGCTACCCGGGTAACACCACAAAATCAATCTGGAACTTCAACAATGGACGTGAGATTGGTGAAATATGGGGGTATGAAACAGTGGGTATCGCCAAAACACAGGAAGAGATGGACGCTCATCTGGAAGCTGTGGGCGGACAAACGGCCCTCGGTTCTGAATGGTCGGCCGGAGACATCATGTATGCCGACCTTGACGGTAAACCGGGCATCAGCTCAGGTGCGGAGACACTCGACGATCATGGCGACCTGAAAGTAATTGGTAACAGTACTCCTCGCTATTTCTTTGGTGCCGATCTGTCAGCCAGTTATAAAGGATTTGACATGCGTGCATTCATCCAGGGGGTGGCTAAACGCGACTATTTCACCGGCAGCCCCATCTTCTGGGGTGTCACCAGCAGTCAGTGGTGGTCGGCAGCACTGGGTGCCCATCAGGACTATTTCCGTCCCAACGATATCGGATTGGAGGGAAGAGTGATACCTGCCAACACTGATTCTTACTTTCCCCGCCCTGTATTTGGAACCAGTAAGAACCAACAACGTCAGACAAGATACATGCAGGATGCATCTTACATCCGCTTAAAAAACCTACAGCTGGGTTATACCATCCCGGTTCATCTCACAGAGAAAGCTGGAATCTCCAACTGCCGAATGTTTGTTTCAATTGACAACCTGCTGACAGGCACAAGCCTGCTCAAAGTATTCGATCCCGAAACAATTGACGGCGGATATGAAAGCTATGGAAATGCTTATCCACTGGCACGTACATTCTCTTTTGGGATTTCAACCTCATTCTAAAAAACGCAAAACAATTCACAGATGAAACCATTTAAATATAAATATCTATATCACATCATTCTGGCTGCAGTACTCTTTGCTGGCATCACCTCATGTGATGATTTTCTCGACAAAGAGCCAATGTCGAACATCTCTCCGGAAAAATATTACTCCTCTGCTGCACAGCTGGATGCAATATTGATGGATCTCTATCCTCATATCCTGCCCAGCCATTCCAACTGGAGTTACGGCATTTACGGCGAAGACAACGGGACCGACAACCAAATCGGAGTGACCGCAAACAACCGCTATACTACTGATCGATGGTTGGTACCAAATAGTGAGTCTAACAACTGGGCGTTCAACCGCATCTATCATGTGAACTTTTACCTCACGCAGACGCTGGAGAAGTTTGGCGAAAGCATGGATGGATCGGAATCAGTGATCAGCGGTAACAATGCGCATGTAAAGCACTATATCGGCGAAATGTATTTCCTCCGAGCATTGGAATATTTCAAGAAACTGCAGATGTTCGGTGATTTCCCAATCATCACGGAGCCGCTACCCGATGACATAGAGGTTCTCGCTGAAGCCAGCAAACGTTTCCCTCGCAACGAGGTAGCCCGATTCATCCTGGATGATTTGGACAAAGCATACACATACATGGGTGATGTGGACTTCAATACCACCCGCATCAACAAAGATGTAGCCTTGTTGCTTAAATCAAGAGTCGCTCTCTTTGAGGGTACATGGTTGAAAAACTTCAAGGGTACAGCCTTTGTGCCGGGAGGCGAGGATTGGCCGGGAGCTGAACAGCATCCGAGCTACAGCTATCCCGCGGGAAGCATCGACAACGAGGCAACTTGGTTCCTGACTCAGGCCGCTGATGCTGCCAAAACAGTGGGTGACAAGTACAAAGGATCACTCACTCCCAATACTGGCACCGTTCAGCAATCAGAAGATGATGCGCCCAATCCTTACTTCAACATGTTTGCTGATGAGGACCTCTCCGAATATCCGGAAGTAATGCTCTGGCGTCAGTATGCACGGGGACTTGTCACCCACAATGTCAACGCGGCAGCAGGCAGGGGTAACTACCGTATTGGCCTCACCAGGGGTTATGTTCAGAATTTCCTGATGGCGGATGGCACACCGGTATATAGCAATGGGTCCTACGAAGATGGCAACGGTTACTACATGGGTGACCAAACGATTGCAAATGTAAGAGCCAACCGGGATACCCGCCTTTCACTGTTCCTTAAAGAACCGGGACAGAAAAACATCGTTTTTGAAGTCAACAATCCTGAAGGTACAGAAGCGGTCATGACAGAGCCCTACCCTGCCATCACACTGGGTGATTCTGAACGTGGCTACGCCACCGGTTATGCACTCCGTAAAGGGGGTTCATTGAACAAAAAGCATTACGCCAACGGAGGCGGATACACTGCATCAATCGCATTCCGTTCTGTAGAAGCACTACTGAACTACATCGAAGCCAGCTATCTCCTGAATGGAACAATAGATGCTACGGCTGCTGAGTATTGGAGCTTGATCCGTCAAAGAGCAGGTCTGGATCCAGACTTCAACAAGACCATTTCTCTGACCGACATGAGCAAGGAGGCTGAAAACGACTGGGGTGCATTTACCGCGGGATCTGTAATCACTGACCCCATATTGTACAATATTCGCCGAGAAAGACGCAGCGAGTTACTGGCGGAAGGATTCCGCTATATGGACCTTCGCCGCTGGCGCTCAATGGATCAACTCATTGATGAGCCTTATCACATGGAAGGATTCCATCTGTGGAACAGCCCCATGCAAGAGTGGTACAATGAAAGTGACTTGGTTTACAACGAGGGTACAAACTCCACCGTTTCACCTCCCGAGAAGAGTGAATATCTCCGTCCTTTTGAACGTTACTCCGGTCAGGCCGGCTTCGAGGGATGCACCTGGAGAATGGCTCACTATCTGGAACCGATCATGATCAAACAGTTCCTGCTCACCTCTCCCAACGGGAATGATCCTACACAGTCGACCATCTACCAAAATCCATATTGGCCCTTGGAAGCTGGTGTTCCGGCAGAAAACTAATCGTCCAGCAATCAATGAGAAACGCGTAGAAAGAGTTCCTGATGAACTCTTTCTACGCCGTTTCAACTTTTAGGTCTCGATTCGTAAAATTGCATTCATTTTTTCTATCTTTGGGAACATATGAAATTGATGTCATGTTGTATAGATCAATTGATTCTCATTTAAGATCTGACATCACATATCGCATATAAGAATGAACAAGAACAAATATGTTGCCCTATTGGCAGCAATAGTCGCTCAATTAATTGTCACCGCTTGTGGATCATCAGTCAAGGCGGGTGAAGAAAAAAAACAACCTTTTGTTTCCAAAACCGAGGCACTCGGAATTCTCAACAAGGTAAACCATTACTGGCAAACAAATAACCCCAACCACGGTAATGCGTTCTGGCACCGTGCGGCCTATCACACCGGCAACATGGCAGCCTATGAAGTAACGGGAAACGAGGAATATCTCGCTTTTTCACATGCCTGGGCCGAACAGAATGAGTGGAAGGGAGCCAAATCTGACGCACGGGAAAACTGGAAAAAAAGTTACGGTGAGAGCGATGACTATGTGCTGTTCGGCGACTGGCAGATCTGCTTTCAGGTGTATGCCGATCTGTATAATCTTGATCCTGCTGATTACAAGATTGCCCGTGCACTGGAGGTGATGGAGTATCAGATGGGTACACCCCAGAATGACTATTGGTGGTGGGCCGACGGACTTTACATGGTGATGCCCGTGATGACGAAGCTGTATCACATCACCGGGAATAGTCTCTACCTTGAGAAATTGCACGACTATTTCACCTTCGCCAGGGAGCTGATGTACGATGAAGAAGCAGCACTCTTCTATCGTGACGCCAAATACATCTACCCTGCACACAAGACAAATAACGGAAAGAAAGACTTCTGGGCCCGTGGCAACGGCTGGGTCTTTGCCGGACTGGCCAAAGTATTGAACCAACTGCCGGCAAGTGATCCTCACCGTGACGAATACATCCAAATATACAGGGCCATGGCCTCCTCACTAAAGGCATCTCAACAGGATGAAGGTTTCTGGTCAAGGAGCCTGCTGGACCTCTCACATGCACCCGGATATGAGACAAGCGGAACCGCTTTCTTCCTCTACGGATACATTTGGGGAATCAACAATGGCCTGCTATCGGAAAAAGAGTTTCTGCCGGTAGTGGAAAAAGGATGGGAATACCTGACCCGCATTGCACTGCAGGAGAACGGTCAGGTAGGCTATGTCCAGCCTATCGGAGAGAGAGCAGACCAACACCGGAATGTGGGTCCTGAGACCACCTCCGATTTCGGAGTGGGAGCTTTTCTGCTGGCCGCTTCTGAGATGGTTAAATACAGCACCGCAAAAAGCGCTTTCACCCCGGGGGCAATCTGGCGCGACGACAAGGGCAATCACATCAACGCACACGGTGGAGGCATCCTCTCTCACGATGGCAGATACTACTGGTTTGGTGAGCACAAAAGTGAAAAGTCGAACGCTGCACACGTGGGGGTAACCTGCTACTCATCAGACGATCTATACAACTGGAAATATGAAGGGGTAGCATTAACGGTGAGTGATGACCAAGAGAGTCCAATCGTAAAAGGAAGCACCATCGAACGTCCCAAGGTGATCTACAATGCCAAAACAGGGAAGTTTGTGATGTACTTTCACCTGGAACTCAAAGGAAGGGGATATGAAGCGGCCCATGTGGCAGTCGCGGTCAGCGACGAGGTCATGGGCCCTTATCAACTGGTTAAGAACGGGAGGGTAAACGCGGGTGTATGGCCCATGAATATGACGGAGGAGCAAAGGAACTCCACCTTGAAATCGTCCGACTTCGAAGACTGGTGGACTCCAGAATGGATGGAGGCCCTGAAAGATGGCTTGCTTGTTCGCCGCGATTTCGAAGGGGGCCAGATGTCGCGTGACATGACCCTCTTTGTGGACGATGATGAGAAGGCATATCATATCTACGCTTCAGAAGAAAACCTTACCCTCCACATCGCGGAATTAACGGACGATTACCTTGATCACTCGGGAAACTACGTACGCGTAGAGCCGGGTGGACACAACGAGGCCCCTGCAATCTTCAAAAGAGATGAACGCTATTTCATGATTACATCGGGCTGCACGGGATGGGCTCCGAATGCGGCGCGTCTGCTGACTGCCGATCACATCATGGGGCCATGGACATTGCATCCGAACCCTGCTCGCGGTGATGATGCCGATCTCACTTTTCATTCGCAAAGCACCTTCATCATACCGCTGCAGGGAAAGAAAGATGCTTATATATTCATGGCCGATCGTTGGAAACCCGACACCCCCATCGACGGCAGATACATATGGCTGCCGGTTCTATTTGAAGGTGGGCTTCCAGTTATTAAATGGTTCGATGAGTGGGATTTAACTATTTTTGATGAGCTCACTCCCGATTCATCGGCCCCTGAAGAAATTGAAGGATACAACTTGGTGTGGCACGATGAGTTCAATCAGGAAGGTATACCAGACCCGGCTGTATGGTCATTTGAAGAGGGTTTCGTACGCAACCATGAACTGCAGTGGTACCAACAGGAGAATGCACTTTGCCGCGACGGCCGACTCATCATCACCGGTCGCAGGGAGAAAAAAAACAACCCTCTCTTTGAAGCAGGAAGCAACGATTGGCGCAGCAGCAGGGAAGAGATTGAATATAGCTCCTCATCCATCAAAACAATGGGTAAGAAAGAATTTCAATATGGGCGTTTCGAGATACGGGCAAAGATTCCCACAGCCAGTGGCTCTTGGCCGGCTATCTGGACACTCGGATCGGAAATGGAGTGGCCCTCAAACGGAGAGATCGACATCATGGAGTATTACCGTATTGAGGGTGAGCCCCATATCCTGGCCAACGCAGCCTGGGGTACAGAGGAGCGATTCAAGGCCAAATGGGACAGCTCCGCTACACCCTTTACCCATTTCACCAAAAAGGATCCTCACTGGGCAGACAAATACCATATCTGGCGTATGGATTGGGATGAAGAGACCATCCAACTTTACCTCGATGATGAGCTGCTCAACGAGATCGATCTCTCTGAGACTGTGAACGGGTCTCTCGGTGATTTCAGAAACCCGTTTAAACAACCCCATTATCTGTTATTAAACCTAGCAATTGGAGGTCAACACGGCGGTGTTCCCGATGATACCGCCTTTCCCCTTCACTACGAGATCGATTACATACGAGTGTATCAAAAGAAATAATAATTGAAATCAGTTGCAGACACCTATATAGGACTTAGATGTAATTTCTAATCGTTGTCATACAAATATTTATCATTAGACCAATTCAAACAAACAATCGCATGCGGAAAAATTTAATTATTACTGTTTTATTGCTGGTTACAGGTATTGCTCCGTCACTACAGGCACAGGTCTCTTTCGGCAAGCCTGAAAAGATCAATGAAGAGTGGAAATTTGTCCAAAGTGACATAAAAGAGGGTCAGGCAATTACGCTTGATGATTCTCGCTGGCAACAGGTCAACCTCCCACACGACTGGAGTGTGAAAGGTCAGCTGAGCCCCACCCTGGCCAGTGCAACAGGCTATCTGCCGGGCGGGATTGGCTGGTATCGTAAGACAATCAATGTCCCCGCAGAAAAAGAGGGAGAGAAGGTATATCTCTATTTTGAGGGGGTCTACAACCGCAGCGAAGTGTTTCTGAATGGAGAGTCGCTGGGAAAACGTCCCAACGGTTATATCTCATTCATGCTTGATGCTACTCCTCATATCCGGTATGGAGAAGAAAATGTGATTGCCGTGCGGGTCGATCACAGCCAATCGGCCGACTCACGCTGGTACACCGGCTCGGGCATCTACCGTGACGTCTGGATGATCTACGCCAACCCGGTACACATTGCCCAATGGGGTGTTTACGCCTATCCTGAAGCGATGAAGAAAGGGTACAGGCTGAACGTTGAGGTGGATATCAACAACGAAGAGGAGCTCAACGCCTCATTAACCGTTGTAAATGAACTCTTCTCACCGGAAGGAAAGCTCGTGGCAAAATCGTCTAAGAAACTGGTCGCGAAACCGGGCAGAGAAAATAAACTGAAAACCACTTTAAAGGTTAACAAGCCGGCATTGTGGTCCCTCACCGACCCGAATCTGTATGAGCTGAAGACCACCGTGCTGAAAGGGAAGGTGGTGACAGATCAAACCACCACCCGCACGGGATTTCGTTCCTACACATTTGATCCGAACAAAGGGTTTGCGCTTAACGGAGAATGGATGAAGGTGAAAGGTGTCTGCCTTCACCACGATGCAGGCGTGCTGGGTGCAGCGGTCTACCGCGACGTATGGAAAAGACGCTTGCAAACGCTGAAAGAGATTGGGGTGAATGCGATCCGGACAAGTCATAACCCACAGGCTACTGATTTGTATGACCTATGTGATGAATTGGGCATCTTGGTCCTCAACGAGATGTATGATGAATGGGTGTTCCCTAAACGAAAGTGGCTGGAAGGCTGGAACGTGGGGACTCCCGGATTCCAGGGTTCATACGATATATTCAAGGAATGGAGCGAGATTGACCTTGCCGACCTTGTGCGGCGCGATCGCAATCACATCTCAGTCTTTGCCTGGAGCATCGGCAACGAGGTGGATTACCCTAACGACCCCTATTCTCACCCGGTACTTGGCGGAGAGAAGGCAGGATTCACTCAAGCCTCCTATGGTGGATACAATCCCGATGCACCCGATGCGATGGAGCTGGGGGATATTGCCAAACGCCTGGTGAAAGTGGTGAAAGAATATGATAAGGCACGTCCCGTGACTGCAGGCTTGGCCGGTGTGGCCATGTCGAACGAAACCGAATATCCCGGAGCGTTGGATATCGCAGGATACAACTACACTGAAAACAAATATGACAGTGATCACGAGAAATATCCCGAGCGGGTGATTTATGGAAGTGAAAACCGCCACGACATGGCTGCATGGAAAGCGACACGTGACAGGGAGCATATCTTCGGACAATTCCTCTGGACTGGAATTGATTATCTCGGGGAATCGGGCCGATGGCCTTCGAGAGGCTTTTATTCAGGGCTGCTCGACTTCGGAGGATTCATCAAACCGAGAGGCTATTTCAGACAGTCGCTCTGGTCGGACAAGCCGATGGCCTACCTGGGAACCTACCCCACCCCCGGAAGAGGGGCCCGCAGTCAGTCGAGGGATGTATTGTCTCAAACCGAAGAAGGGAACGAATCGAACTACGTTGAAAGAGTACCGTCGATGGATGCATGGCCCATCTGGAACTACAATGAAGGTCAATCGATCCGGGTGGTATGTTATACAAATGCAGACAAGGCAAAACTATTGCTGAACGGAAAAGAGGTAGGCGAAACAAAGGAGTATGACGATCGAACAGGGATTGTATTCTGGGACATCCCTTACTCAGCAGGTAAACTGGAAGTAGTGGGCATGGATCAGGATAACAATCCCATATCAGGTTATACCATACAGAGCTCCAAACGCCCGTATGCCCTGCAGGTTGTTCAGACAGCAGAACAGATCAGCAAGGGGAAGGGATTGGCTCATGTTGTGGTACAAGTGGTCGATGAAGATGGCGTTCCGGTGATTCTGTCAGACAACGAAGTGACTTGCCATATCTCCGGTCCGGCGGAATTGCTCGGACTGGAAGCAAGTAACAATTCAGACATGAGTGATTATACCGACAACCGGCATCGTGTCTTTCACGGACGTATACTTGCATATGTACAGGCAACCGGTGAAGAGGGGGAGATAAAAATTAACTTCACTTCTCCCTGGCTGGAATCGACTGAAGTTACTCTGGTTGCTGAATAACGAATGGCTCAAACATTGAAACATCATTTATGAATCGAAACCGTTTAATCCAAACATATATGAGCAAACGACTTACTAGTTTTACAATGATTGTAGCTCTTGTCGCTACATTTACAGGAGTAAGAGCCGGAGAGGGTTATGCCCCGAATATTGCCGAGAAGGATTATGTGGCCTATCTTTTCACATATTTCCACGGAAACAGTGTGGAAGAAGAGCAGATATGCTTCTCGGTCAGTTTGGATGGCTATAACTATCGGGCACTGAACAACAACAGGCCGGTAATTGATTCAAAGAAAATCAGTGAAACAGGAGGAGTCAGGGATCCGCATATTTTGAGGAGTCAGGATGGGGAGACCTTTTACATGGTGGTGACGGATATGACCTCATCAAAAGGATGGGATTCGAACCGGGGGATGGTACTCCTGAAATCGAAAGATCTAGTCAACTGGACATCATCGGCCATCAACATCCAGAAAAAATACCCGGGACAGGAAGAACTGAAACGGGTATGGGCACCCCAAACCATTTATGATCCTCATGCCGGGAAATATCTGGTCTACTGGTCGATGCAGCACGGCAACGGGCCTGACATCATCTATTATGCCTATGCCAATTCAGATTTCACCGATCTGGAAGGTACACCAAAGCAACTTTTCTTCCCTAAAAACGGAAAATCATGTATCGATGGTGATATCATCTACAAGAACGGGATCTTCCATATGTTTTACAAAACCGAGGGACATGGCAACGGCATCAGGAAAGCCATGACCGATAACCTCACTTCCGGTTGCTGGATTGAGCAGCCGGACTACAAACAGCAGACCCGCCACGCAGTAGAAGGTTCATCTCTCTTCAAACTGACCAATCAGGAGAAATACATCCTGCTGTATGATGTGTACAGCAGGGGAGAATATCAGTTCTGCGAAAGCGTCGATCTCGATCAGTTCAGGGTGATTGATCACGAGATCAGCATGGATTTCAAACCGCGTCACGGGAGTGTGATTCCCATTACCAGGAAAGAGCTGGAAACACTCACCACAGAATGGGGTATCCCCGAAGGTTTCGAGATACCTGCCTCTGAGAACCCTGTCTTGACAGGATACTTTGCCGATCCGGATGTGCTTTATTCAGAAAAAACGGGTAAATATTATATCTATCCTACCAGTGACGGTTTTCCGGGTTGGGGAGGCTACTACTTTAAGAGCTTCTCTTCCGAAGATCTCAGTGAGTGGAAAGATGAAGGGGTAATACTGGATCTGAAAGATGTGTCGTGGGCCGATGGCAACGCCTGGGCTCCCTGCATCATAGAAAAGAAGGAAGGGAAGAACAAATACAAGTACTATTATTACTTCAGTGGCGGTAAAGAGGGTGAACCCAAGAAGATTGGCGTAGCCGTTGCGGACCACCCCACCGGTCCTTTTGTTGATTCCGGAAAACCATTGATTGACTTCAAACCGGAAGGAGTGAAGGGCGGTCAGGAGATTGACCCAGACATTTTTTTCGATCCGGTGAGCAAAAAGAACTACCTCTATTGGGGAAATGGTTACATGGCCGTTGCCGAGCTGCAAAAAGACATGGTATCCATCAAAAAGGGTACGGTAAAGGAAATGACCCCTGACCGGACTTTCCGGGAGGCAATCAACATCTTTTACAGGAATGGGCTCTATTACTTCCTCTGGTCGGAAGATGATACCGGCAGCCCCAACTACAAGGTGCGTTATGCCACTGCAACCTCACCACTGGGGCCACTACATATCCCTGCCAACAATATCGTCATCATGAAGGACGAAGAGAGGGAGATATATGGCACCGGACACAATTCGGTGTTGCAGGTTCCCGGAAAAGATGAGTGGTATATTGTCTACCACCGCATCAACAAGCATTCATTGAATGAGGGTCCGGGCTATCACCGGGAGGTCTGCATCGACCAACTGGAGTTCAACGATGATGGCAGCATCAGACAGGTGAGTCCATCGTTGTAACTAAGCAACGGTTTTATTTAATTGCACCACCATTGATTGTATTTATAACAATCAAAGGTGGTGCAATCGTTTTGTTCACCGTGAAAGACATCTGAAATAAAAAAACACCTAATTGCATTATCTTTTTCCAATACCTGTAATTTATATCTCTTTTTCGGGCAAGACTGGGAAAACCAGACACAAACACTTCTCTTCACGGGATTGGATGATAAAGGCCGTTCGGTGTGGGGTAAACGAACAAAGTAATTAGCCCAACATCCGGACTTATTTTTTCTGCCATTATTCAAGATAAATGTGTTATTTTTGTGCATATGACAACAATGATACCAATGAAAAGAATTATCCTGAGTTACCTGCTCCTCTCTTTGCTGATGCCGCTCTCTTCGGAAAACCGGAAAATCAGCAGCCCCGATGGTTTACTGGTGGTAAACATGACATTACACAATGGGACCCCAGCCTACAGTGTCCAATACAAGGATAAAATAATCCTGGAGGAATCGCCCCTGGGGCTGATCACCAACATCAGTGATTTCAGCCGCAACCTGAAGCTGTTTGAAACCAATGAGCAAACAATTCATAATTCATATTACGAACCAAAAAGCAAAAAAAGCAGGATTGAATACCTCGCCAACGAAGTGACCTTTACCCTTGAGACAGCTCAAGAAGAGCTGTTCAGCATCATCTTCCGGGTGAGCAACAACAACATTGCCTTCCGTTACAAACTGGCACAAAACGGTGAAACGGCCCGCTGCATCGTGGAGAAAGAGTTCTCCGGTTTTAACTTCCCCTCTTTTACAACTACTTTCCTGACACCACAAGCAACACCCATGATTGGCTGGATGCAAACGAAACCGAGCTATGAAGAGGAGTATGTGCCGGATGAACCGGTAGGAACCCCCTCCCGTTATGGCATCGGCTACACTTTTCCCGGTTTGTTCCACGTAGGTGACAACGGTTGGGTATTGTTGTCCGAGACGGGTGTCGACAGTCGTTATTGCGGAGCAAAACTGAGTGAGGGAACAGCTGACGGACTCTACACCATTAGCTACCCCGAGGAGGGTGAAAACAATGGCATTGGCAGCGCCATTCCGGCGATCCCGCTCCCGGGGGAGACTCCCTGGCGTACCATCACTGTGGGCGACAACCTGAAGCCCATCGTGGAAACCACCATCGCTACCGACCTGGTGGAACCACGCTATGAGCCCTCAAGAGAATACAGCTTTGGACGATCTACCTGGAGCTGGCTCCTGTGGCAGGATGGCAGCATCAATTTTGATGATCAGAAAACGTATATCAACCTGTCATCTGAATTGGGTTATGAGCTGGTGCTGATCGACAACTGGTGGGACAGCCGCATCGGACGTGAAAAGATCGAAGAACTGGCCCGATACGCTGCCTCCAAAAATGTAGGTATCGCACTTTGGTACAACTCAAACGGTTACTGGAGCGATGCCCCCCAGGGACCCAAGAACCGCATGAACGGATCTGTTGCCCGCAAAAAGGAGATGGCTTGGATGCAAAGCATCGGTGTGAAGGGAATCAAGGTCGACTTTTTTGGTGGTGACAAACAGGAGACGATGAAACTGTATGAAGAGATCCTGTCTGACGCCAACGATTACGGTCTTACAGTTATCTTTCACGGTTGTACCCTCCCGCGTGGATGGGAACGGATGTACCCCAATTTCGCTGGCAGCGAGGCAGTACTCGCATCTGAAAACCTGATCTTCACCCAGAATGCCAACGACCAGGAAGCCTTTAACGCAACGCTACATCCCTTTATTCGCAACAGTGTCGCATCGATGGACTTCGGACCGGTATTGCTCAACAAACGCCACAACAGGGACAATGACGGAGGCTCTATTCGTCGCACTACCGAAATCTTCCAGCTGGCAACATCCATATTGTTCCAGACACCCATTCAGAACTTCGGCATCACTCCCAACAACCTCACAGATCAACCATCCTTTGTGATTGACTTTATGAAAGCGGTCCCTACCCTCTGGGATGAGACTATTTTCATTGACGGTTATCCCGGCAAATATGTGGTGTTGGCCAGACGTCATGGTGAGAAGTGGTATGTGGCAGGCATCAATGCAGAGAAGGATGAAAAAATAATCTCTGTCAGCCTCCCGATGTTGGCGGGTCACAATGTTTCTTTTTATTCCGACAAAAGAGACAGAGCTCCGCAACTCAGGCAACAGCAAATTTCAAACAACGGAGATTTAATTGTGACAGTCCAACCAGGGGGTGGATTTATCGCAACAAATTGACAGGAGTATAGGATGTAAGAAAAATAAGTATTAACTTTACACTCATTATTTACCTTTTGAGCCAAAAAGTTTAATCGATTAGGGGAGATGCTGATTTACCGTTACATACCAATAGTATTTAAACATTTATGATAAACTGAGACCCATGAAACTGAAAAGAACATTCCAGATTTTTGCACTGCTGCTAATCGGCAGCACTGCCCTTAATGCACAGAACAGGCTGGTCATTGAAGCCGACCGGGGAGTAAACACCATCAACCGTCACATCTACGGCCATTTCTCCGAACATCTCGGACGATGTATTTACGGCGGATACTGGGTGGGTGAAGATTCCTCCACACCCAACACCCGTGGCATCCGCAACGATGTGGTGGATGCGTTGAAAGAGATCCAGATTCCCAACCTGCGATGGCCGGGAGGTTGCTTTGCCGACGAGTACCACTGGATGGACGGCATCGGACCACGTGATCAAAGGCCCAAGATGGTCAACACCCATTGGGGGGGAGTAGTAGAAGACAACAGCTTCGGCACCCATGAGTTCCTCGACCTTTGTGAACAGCTGGGCACCGAGCCATACATCAGCGCCAACGTAGGCAGCGGCACGGTGGAAGAGATGTCGAAATGGGTTGAGTATGTCACATTCGATGGTGAGAGCCCCATGGCTAACTTGCGTCGCCAAAATGGTCGTGAAGAGCCCTGGAAGGTGAAATTCTGGGGTATCGGCAACGAAAGCTGGGGTTGTGGTGGCAACATGGAACCCGATTACTACGCCAACCTCTATCGCCATTTTGCCACTTTCGCCAGAAACTATGGTGACAACCGGGTATACAAAATCGCTTGTGGTGCCAACGGGGGTGATTACAACTGGACTGAAACAGTAATGAAGAATGCCGGACGTCACATGCAGGGTCTCTCACTCCATTACTACACCGTCCCGAAGGACTGGAGCGACAAAGGATCAGCTCTGCAGTTCGATGAAGCGGAATATTTCACGACCATCGAAAAAACCCTCTTCATGGATGAACTGATCACCAAGCACGGAGCCATCATGGACCGTTACGATCCGCAGAAGAGAGTGGGCATGATCATCGACGAGTGGGGTACCTGGTACAACGTGGAGCCAGGCACAAACCCCGGGTTCCTCTACCAGCAGAACACCCTGCGTGATGCCATCGTAGCCGGAATCAACCTCAACATCTTCAACGCGCACAGCGACCGCGTGCAGATGGCCAACCTGGCGCAGACCGTGAACGTGCTGCAGGCTGTGATCTTGACCGATGAAGATAAGATGTTGCGCACACCTACCTACTGGGCATTTTATCTCTATAAGGTACATCAGAATGCAACTCTTCTGCCCATCTCCTTTACCAGCACCAAATACCGTCAGGGTGAAAGAGAGATTGATGCTGTCAGCGTTTCTGCATCGAAAGATGAAAATGGCAAGATTCACATTACACTGGTGAATGCAGACCCCAATAACGAACAACAAATCAGCACACAGCTGATTGGGGCATCGGTAAAAAAAGTAAGTGGTCAGATGCTCACCTCTGCAAAAATTAATGACTACAACTCATTCGAACAACCTGACAAGGTGAGTGTTACCGACTTCAAGGGAGCATCCTTAAAAAATGGCAACCTCTCAATCTTGTTGCCTTCGAAGTCGGTTGTAATGCTTGAACTACAATAAGATTTTAACATGAGTATAGAAGAACTGAAACAACAAGTGTTCCGTGCCAACATCGATCTGGTAGATCATGGCTTAGTTATCTTCACCTGGGGCAACGTGAGCGGAATCGACCGTGAACGTGGGCTGGTGGTAATCAAACCATCCGGTGTCTCCTATGAGGGAATGAAAGCTGAAGATATGGTAGTGGTTGACATGGAAGGAAACAGGGTGGAGGGTAAATATAAACCCTCCTCCGATACCGCTACCCACCTGGAGCTCTACAAGGCATTTCCCGAAACAGGTGGGGTAGTACACACCCACTCCACCTACGCCACCGCATGGGCACAGGCAGGCTGTGACATCCCCAACATCGGCACCACCCATGCCGACTATTTCAGCGATGCCATTCCCTGCACCCGTGACATGACAAAAGAAGAGATCATGGGTGATTATGAAAAAGATACCGGCACCGTGATCATCGAGCGATTCAAGGGGTTGTACCCTGCCCATATACCGGGTGTACTGGTGAAAAATCACGGACCGTTTGCATGGGGTAAAAATCCGCATGACGCAGTACACAATGCCGTGGTGATGGAACAGGTGGCCAAGATGGCCTTCATATCCCGCCAGGTGAACCCACAGCTCACCATGAACCCATGGCTCATTGAAAAGCATTTCTCCCGCAAGCATGGGCCCAACGCCTACTATGGACAGAAATAAAAAATACAACAAATATCAACAACTAAAAAAAAACAATATGGAATTCTTCAACAATCAGGAAGTATGGTTTGTCACCGGGGCACAGCTCCTTTACGGAGGTGATGCGGTGGTGACCGTGAATGCACACTCGGAAGAGATCGTGAAACAACTCAATGAAGCTGGGACACTCCCGGTGAAAGTAGTCTACAAGGGCACCGCCAACTCATCCCCGGAGGTTGAGAAAATCTTCAAGGAAGCAAACAGTGATGCACGCTGTATCGGCATCATCACCTGGATGCACACCTTCTCACCGGCAAAGATGTGGATCAAGGGATTGCAGAACTATAACAAGCCGCTGCTTCACCTGCACACCCAGTTCAACAAGGAGATCCCATGGAGTGAGATCGACATGGACTTCATGAACCTGAACCAGTCTGCTCACGGCGATCGCGAGTTTGGCCACATGGTCACCCGCATGCGCAAGAACCGCAAAGTAGTGGTTGGCCACTGGTCCGAGCAAAACGTGCAGGAACGGATTGCCGTCTGGATGCGCGTGGCAGCAGCATGGGCAGATGCCCAGGAGATGGTGATCGTACGCTTCGGTGACAACATGAACAACGTTGCGGTGACCGACGGTGATCGTCTGGAGGCTGAACTGAGGCTGGGATACCACGTGGACTACTACTCCATCGGCGACCTGGTGGCCTACCAGGACAAAGTAACAGAAGCAGAGGTGGATCAGCTTGTTGCAGAATTTGAACAACTCTACAACTTTGCCGACAACTGCAAGAAAGGAGCCAAAGACCATGGTCAGGTACGTGAAGCGGCACGCATCGAGATCGCGCTGCGCCGTTTTCTGAAGGACAAGAACGCCAAAGCGTTTACCACCAACTTCGATGCCCTTCACGGTTTGAATCAGCTCCCGGGACTGGCCAGCCAACGCCTGATGGCTGAGGGTTATGGCTTTGGTGCCGAAGGCGACTGGAAGACAGCTGCACTGCTGCGTACTATTTGGGTGATGTCGAGAGGATTGAAGGGAGGATGCTCCTTCCTGGAAGACTACACCTACCACTTCAAAGGGGAAAAGAGTGCCATCCTCCAATCGCACATGCTGGAGATATCACCCGATATCACATCGCAGAAACCCCGTCTGGAGGTCCATCCACTGGGTATTGGCGGCAAAGCTGATCCGGCACGACTGGTCTTCACTGCCGATCCAGGCACCGGGATCGCTTCCACCATCATCGATATGGGAAACCGTTTCCGCATGGTGGTCAACAATGTGGATGTACTGGAACCGGAAGCGGCATTACCGAAACTGCCGGTGGCCAGCTCTCTCTGGATCCCACAGCCAAACCTGGAAATTGGTGCAGCTGCTTGGATCTATGCGGGCGGTACACACCATTCCGCATTCAGCTATGCCCTCACCAACGAGTATTTTGAAGATTATGCCGACATCGCCGGTATTGAGCTGGTAACCATCGACAAGGATACCACCATTAAAAACTTCAAGTTTGAACTCCGGGTGAACGAAGTATATTACATGCTGAACAAAGCTCTTCAATAAACACTCTCATCAACCGGAACCGATGAAAAAATCTCTATTGTTTGCCTCATCCCTGCTTTTTCTCCTGATATGCTGGCAGGGAGCTGCTGCCAATGACCCAGGTAATAGAATTGGAGTACACGATCCGGTGATGATCAGGCAGGATAGCACCTATTACCTCTTCCACACCGGATGGGGTATAGGTGTTTCGTCCTCAACCGATATGAAAAACTGGAAACGGGAGAAGCCAGTCTTTCATGACGCTCCACAATGGGCCGTAAGCGATATCCCCTCCTTCAAGGGACATATCTGGGCTCCCGATATCAGTTACCACAACGGTCAGTACTACCTTTTCTACTCGGTCTCTGCGTTCGGAAAAAACACATCCTGCATCGGTCTCGTGACCAACAAGACACTACACCCCGAAGACCCCGCGTTCAAATGGGTGGATCACGGGGCTGTGATCTGCTCCACACCGGGTAAAGACAATTGGAATGCCATTGACCCCAACCTGATCTTCGATGAAGAGGGACGGCCTTTTCTTTTTTACGGTTCTTTCTGGGACGGATTGCAAATGGTACGTCTTAACAATGAGCTCACCGCCCCCTCTCCCGGAGAAGTGCCGGTAACAATCGCTTCACGAAAGTTGACAAGATCACCGGAGAACCCACCGGCTATTGACAACAACCCGGTGGATGCAGGTGGAAATGCGATTGAAGCTCCATTTGTGGTGAAAAGAGGTGATTTCTATTACCTCTTTGCATCCATAGACTACTGTTGTAAAGGGGTAGAAAGCACCTACAAGATGATTTACGGACGCTCCCACAAAATTGAGGGGCCCTACCTGGACAAAGATGGAAAAGAGTTGTTGTTCGGAGGTGGCACTATCCTGATGGAGGGCAATGAGCAATGGCACGGAGTGGGTCACAATGGAATAGCCAGTGCTTATGACAATGATTATCTGCTTTTCCATGGTTACGATGCCAACGATGAGGGGCGTTCAAAACTCCGCATCATCCGTCTTTCTTGGACGGAGGAACAGTGGCCGCAACTAATGGATGAGATTTACTGAAAAGCAATTGTGCTGTGTAGTTTTTCTCAACAGGAACAAAAACTGTTTCAAAAAACAAAACATCTGATAACGAATAACATAATTTAAAAAAGAGTATGAGTAAATATGTAATAGGACTCGATTATGGATCCGATTCCTGTCGCGCCATCATCGTTGATGCAGCCAATGGCAATGAGATCGCTTCATCGGTAAAATATTACCCCCGCTGGATGAAAGGGAGCTACTGCGACCCTCGCAGCAACAGGTATCGGCAACACCCTCTCGACTATATTGAAGTGCTGGAGGAAAGCATCCGCGAAGCACTCTCTAAATCACCCGAGGGTGTAGCTGAAAAGGTAGTGGGCATGGGATTCGACACCACCGGCTCCACTCCTGTGTTGACAGATGAACAGGGTACTCCCCTGGCTCTGCTACCAGCATTTGCCGAGAACCCCAATGCCATGTTCGTACTCTGGAAAGACCATACTGCGATCAAGGAGGCTGACGAAATCAACAAACTGGCAAAGCAATGGGAGATCGATTATACCGCATTCGAGGGAGGCATCTACTCCTCTGAATGGGTTTGGGCCAAAATGCTGCACATCCTGAGAGAGGATGAAGCAGTACGCAAAACAGCCTACTCATGGGTAGAACATTGCGACTGGCTCCCGGGCATAATCACAGGCAACACAAAACCGGAGACCATGCCCAGAAGCCGTTGCGCGGCCGGTCACAAGGCCATGTGGCACGAAAGTTGGGAGGGATTGCCTTCAGAGGAATTCCTCACAACTCTCGACCCCTTGCTGGCAGGTTATCGCTCACGCCTGTACCGCAATACCCACCCGAGCAACACCATGGTGGGTTACCTCACCGAAGAGTGGGCTAACAGATTGGGACTCACCACAAATGTAGCAGTTGCAGTGGGTGCTTTCGACTGTCACATGGGTGCCGTGGGAGTAGAGATCAAACCGGGTGATTTCGTCCGCGTGATAGGCACCTCCACCTGCGACATCATGGCCGTTCCCTACGAAGAGATGGGTGATAAGCTGGTCCCCGGCATCTGTGGTCAGGTGGACGGATCAGTCATCCCCGGCATGATAGGCCTGGAAGCTGGTCAGTCCGGCTTTGGGGATATTTATGCCTGGTTTAAACGGTTGATCGAGTGGCCACTTCACAACATCATCGGCAAAAGTGAATTGATCGATGCTGAAACAAGGGAGAAGCTGATCGTCGAAGCTGCTGATGCCATCATCCCCGCATTGACAAAAGAGGCAGAGAAGGTACCGGTGAGCGAGAGCACCATATTGGCCACCGACTGGATGAACGGCCGCCGTACACCCGATGCGAACCAACTTTTGCAGGGTACCATCACTGGATTGACACTTGGCAGTACCGCACCACTGATCTTCCGCGCGCTGGTTGAGGCCACCGCTTTTGGTTCGAAAGCCATCGTGGACCGCATCCTCGAAAACGGCATTGAGATCAAACAGGTAGTAGGCATTGGAGGTATCTCCCTGAAATCTCCTTTTGTGATGCAAACCATGGCCGACGTGCTGGGCATGTCTATCAAGGTGGCCCGTACGGAACAGTCGTGCGCCTTCGGAAGCGCCATGTTTGGTGCTGTGGTGGCAGGTATCTACCAAAAAGTGGAAGAGGCACAGGATGCCATGGGGCAGGGCTTTGTCACTACTTACCACCCCAACAAAGAGAATCATGCGCTCTACAGCAAAATATACAAGAAATACCAACAATTGGGAAGATTCACGGAAGAGAAACTGAACCCATCCTAAACAATCGATCATGAAAAAATTTTTCTTGCCGGTTTTCATTACAGCACTCCTGTTTGTGCTACCGACAGAGAAGAATCTGTATGCAAATGAACCCGACTCAGCCTATCTCTTCGCCTACGGCGAAGAAAACGGGAGCGGTCTTTACTTTGCCTGGAGCATCGACAAACTGCAATGGAATGCCATCGGTCATCACCACACCTTTCTGAAATCGGATTACGGCAGGTGGGGGTCACAGAAAAGAATGTACAATCCCTACCTCTACCGTGCACCCAATGGAGAGTGGCATTGCACCTGGAGTCTGAACCACGAAGATGGCGCTGTAGCCCATACGGTCTCCTCCGATCTTGTTTACTGGAAGCCGCAATCATACCCGGTACTGATGGCCGGAGGAAACTGCCTGAACCCTGAGATCGAATACGATCCACACAAAAATGGGTTTCACATCATCTGGCAGAGTGATAATCCCACCGAAGGGCTCTTCAAAAGCTTCACCAACGATTTCAGACACTTCTCTCCCGCAACCGGTCTGGATAAGCATCCTGACAACAGGAGTGAACTCACAATCGGAGGTGCAGTGAAGAAAGGGACGGTTCACCGGGTATCATGGAAAGAGGTCAACCGGCTTTTCAGCTCACAAAGGGAAACTGCATATAAGCAGTTGCTGAACAGTGAGAGGGTAGCCATGAACCCCGATCAGTTTCGCAATCCAATTACCGTCAACATTACACCTGACAGCAAGGAGAAGAAATCGATCAGTGACCTGTTGATTGGCATCTTCTATGAAGACATCAACTATGCTGCTGACGGCGGCCTCTATGCGGAACTGGTACAAAACCGCGGATTTGAATATTCGTTGAGCGACAAGGAGGGAAATGATAAAACCTGGAACAACCGCTATGCCTGGTCCTCAACCCATATGGATGCATTTCATATCGACTCCCTCTCTCCCATCCACCCCAACAACCCCCACTACGCAGTGCTGGAGATTGAGCATAATGGGGTTGCACTGATCAACGATGGATTCAACGGGATACCGGTCAAGGCGGGAGAGAAATATGACTTGTCACTCTTTGCCCGGAGCCCGGAGAAAAAAAGAGGCCCTGTCAAGGTGCGCCTTACCGGCAAGAACGGTGAAATCTATGGTGAGACAACCACAGGTCGCATTGGCAACAAATGGAAAAAAATGAAGGTGGTGATCACCGCTTCCGCAACTGCATCCGATGCGCGCATTGAGTTACTGCCCCAGCAAACAGGAAGAGTTGAGCTCGATATGATCTCATTGTTTCCTCAAAACACATTCAAAGGACGTAAGAACGGAATGCGGGCTGACCTGGCACAAACGTTGGCCGACCTCAAACCGCGGTTCATGCGCTTCCCCGGAGGCTGTGTGGCGCACGGCGACGGCATCGGCAATATCTATCGCTGGGAAAACACAATCGGTCCCCTTGAAGCACGCAAGCCACAACGCAACCTCTGGGGCTACCACCAGTCGTTCGGATTGGGATATTTTGAGTATTTCCAGTTCTGTGAAGACATTGGAGCCGAACCAATTCCGGTGGTTGCAGCAGGCGTTCCCTGTCAGAACTCGGCTCACCATGGTTGTGTAATTGGGGGACAACAGGGAGGGATCCCCATGGAGGAGATGGATGTTTACATCCAGTCAATCCTCAACCTGATCGAGTATGCCAACGGCGATGCAAAATCGGAATGGGGTAAGAAACGAGCAGAGGCAGGACATCCGGAACCTTTCAACCTGAAATACATCGGTGTGGGGAACGAAGATTTGATCTCCGACATCTTCACTGAACGGTTCAGGATGATATACGACGCCATCAGGAAGCACTATCCCGAAATTACAGTTATTGGTACCGCAGGGCCTTTCAGCGAAGGTTCTGATTACACCGAAGGGTGGAAGCTGGCAACCGAACTGAGAGTGGAACTGGTGGATGAGCATTATTACCAACCGCCCGGCTGGTACCTCAACAACCAGGACTATTACGACCGGTACGACCGGACAAAAGCAAAAGTATATCTGGGTGAATATGCAGCGCATGTGCCCGGCCGCCATAACAACCTGGAAACGGCCCTCAGCGAAGCACTCCACCTGATCAATGTGGAACGCAACGGTGATATCGTGGAAATGACCTCCTACGCCCCTCTGTTGGCGAAAGAAGGCAACACGCAATGGAATCCCGATCTGATATACTTCAACAACAGTGAAGTGAAACCCACTGTCGGTTATCATGTACAGAAGCTGTTCGGAAATCATGCGGGCAATGAATATTATTCAAGCCTCATCGTGGCGTCAGACAATCGTGAAGATATTCGCAAACGAATCGCATCTTCATTTGTGACGGATGCAGAAACCAATGACTTGATCATCAAGATGGTGAATCTGTTGCCGGTAGATGTCTCCTCAACCATCGATCTCTCGGAGATGAATATTGCACAGGATGAAGAAGCAAACCTTACTGTCATGAACGGTGATCCGGACGACAAATCCGTAACACCGGTTGAATCGACCCTATCCGTCTCGGAGGAGCTGAATTACCAGTTACCGGCCTACTCATTTTCAGTGATCAGACTAAAGAGAAACAACAACACAAATTGAAATGATGAATAATAAATACTTCTACATCTCCTTACTTTTCATTATCTGTGCTGCGCTCGCCAAGGCACAGGTAAATCCGAAATTAAACTATTTCTCGCTACAGGATGTGAGGTTGTTGGAGAGCCCCTTCAAGCATGCTGAAGATCTGAACAGAGACTATCTCCTGGAAATGGACGCCGATCGTCTGCTTGCTCCCTTTCTCAGGGAGGCTGGACTCCAGCCCAAAGCGGAGAGCTACACCAACTGGGAGAACAGTGGTCTCGACGGTCATATCGGAGGACATTACCTCTCCGCCCTGGCGCAGATGTTTGCTGCCACTGGTGATAGTGAGATTGAATCGCGACTGGATTACATGCTCGCCGAGCTGAAACGGTGTCAACAGACAAACGGAAACGGCTATATCGGAGGCGTTCCCGGCAGCAAGGCTGTGTGGGATGAGATTGCAGCAGGCAAGATAGATGCCGGTGGATTCAGTCTCAACGGCAGGTGGGTGCCCCTCTACAACATACACAAGACCTTTGCGGGTCTCAGAGATGCCTACCTGGTTGCCGGTAAGAAGGATGCACGGGATATGCTGATGGCGATGAGCGACTGGGCCATCAATCTAACAGCTGACCTGAGCGATGAACAGATGCAGGATATGCTCCGCAGCGAACATGGGGGCCTCAATGAGGTGTTTGCCGATGTGGCTGCCATCACCGGTGAGGAGAAGTACCTCACACTGGCACATAGATTCTCTCACAACCATGTGCTGGATCCACTCATGGCAGGGCGTGACGAGCTCACAGGCATGCATGCCAACACACAAATACCCAAGGTAATCGGCTTCAAGCGGATTGCCGACCTGGAAGCGAACGAGTCGTGGGACAAAGCCGCACGCTTCTTTTGGGAAAGCGTGGTGACCAACCGTTCGGTATCGATTGGCGGCAACAGCGTTTCGGAACACTTCAACCATGTGGATGATTTCTCTCGTATGATCACCTCAGTTGAGGGCCCCGAGACCTGCAACACCCACAACATGCTGCGGCTCACCTCGATGCTCTACCGCACTGATGCCGCCGCAGGTTATATCGATTACTACGAACGTGCCCTCTACAACCATATCCTCTCCTCGCAAAACCCACACACGGGTGGTTTGGTCTATTTCACGCAGATGCGCCCCGGACACTATCGTGTCTACTCACAACCCCACACCAGCATGTGGTGCTGCGTGGGCTCGGGCATCGAAAACCATTCCAAGTATGGGGAGATGATCTATGCACATACCGAAGACGCGCTTTATGTCAATCTCTTCATCCCTTCCAGGCTGCAATGGAAAGAACGGCAGACAGAGATCATACAGGAGAACAATTTCCCCTATGAGGGAAGCACATCAATCACAATCAACCCTCGCGGCAGAAAACGGTTCACGCTGATGTTGCGTTCTCCCCAGTGGGCAGAGAGTGAAGGAATACAGATCAAGGTCAATGGAAAAAAATACAACGCAACAGAGAAAGATGGCTATCTGGCCATCAACAGGCGCTGGCGTAAAGGAGACAAGGTGGTGATGGAGATGCCGATGAGCGTGAGGGTGGAACAGCTCCCTGATCACTCGAACTACTACTCCTTCGCCTATGGCCCCGTTATACTGGCCGCCAAAACGTCTGAAGAGCAGCAGACCGGACTCTTTGCAGATGACAGTCGCGGAGGTCATATTGCCCACGGGCCGCAAGTACCGCTGAAACAGATACCGCTGGTAGTGGGTGAACCCGGGAAACTGCCTTCATTGGTGACACCGGTTGCCGGGAAACCTCTCACCTTCCACCTCACCAGTCTCTACCCTGATGCTTACGCCGGGGGTATGGAGCTGATCCCTTTCTTCAACCTGCATGAATCCCGCTACATCATCTACTGGCCTCAGGCTACCGCGGAAGAGGCAGAAGCAATCCACAAGGCAATTGAGAAAGAGGAAGCCCGACGAAACGAGCTGAACGGTATAACCCTCGACAGGGTCGTATGTGGTGAACAGCAACCTGAATCGGATCACTTCATTGCAACAGATAGATCACGTACCGGTGTGAACGAAGATGTTCACTGGCGTGAAGCAAGGGGATGGTTCAGCTATCAGATGAAGAACGACAAACAAAACGCTCGTTATCTCTACATCAGCTACTTCGACAATGACCGCTCACGCAACTTCGACATACTTGTCAACGACCAACAACTGGAGTCGCTCTCTCTCAACGGCATGCATGGATCGGAGCAACAGGAACTGTTAATCACACTACCGGAAGATCTGATCACTGAGAAACAGCTCACCGTGAAATTCTCGGCCCGGGCAGAAAGCAACACCGGGAAAATTGCAGAGGTTCGCCTACTGAGTGAACCATTCACAGTGAATCCGAATTGAAAACTCTCACGCAATAAAACCAACGAACAGCAATGAAGAAAATCTTTTTATTTTTAACGATGATATGTTTCTCCGGAGGCATATTCGCACAACCAAATCAGTACGAGCTGGTTGTAGACGCAAAAAAAACAGGTGCGGAAATTCAGTCCACCATGTATGGACTCTTTTTCGAAGATATCAACTTCGGAGCAGATGGTGGTTTGTATGCAGAACTGGTGAAAAACCGCTCTTTTGAATTTCCACAAAAACTGATGGGATGGAATATCTTCGGAAACGTAGAGGTGCGTAACGAGGGTGGGCCATTTGAAAGAAACCCCCACTATGTACGGCTCAACTACTCCGGACATGCCCACAAACACACCGGACTGGAAAACGAGGGTTTCCGTGGCATCGGCATCAAGAAAGAGGGCAGCTATCGCTTCTCAGTATGGGCCCGCAACAGCAGCCAGCAGCCGGAACAAAAGATCCGCATCGAACTGGTGGGCAGCGACAATGAGGCGTTTGAAAGGAAAGAACTGGCGATCAGCTCTCCTGAGTGGAAGAAATATGAGGTGATCCTTACCTCCCCAAAAGAGGAATCCAAAGCGATGTTGCGAATATTCCTCACCTCGGAGGGACCACTCGACCTCGAACATCTCTCTCTCTTCCCCACCGACATATGGATGGGCAGGGAGAACGGCTTGCGACGTGATCTGGTAGAAGCTCTCAACGAACTGAACCCCGGATTGTTTCGATTCCCCGGTGGTTGTATCATTGAGGGAACCGACCTGGAAACACGCTACGATTGGAAGAAATCGGTAGGTCCGGTAGAAAACCGCCCGCTGAACGAGAATCGCTGGCACTACACCTTCGCACATCGGTTCTTCCCGGATTACTTCCAGACCTATGGCATGGGCTTCTATGAGCTCTTCCTGCTTGCTGAAGACATGGGAGCAGAGCCCCTGCCTGTGGTAAACGTGGGACTGGCATGTCAGTACCAAAATGATGGCGAGCATTGCCATGTGCCAATCGGTGAGCTGGGCGACTATATACAGGATGCTCTTGACCTGATTGAATTTGCCAACGGCAGCCCCACAAGCACCTGGGGTAAGGTAAGGGCTGAGATGGGACACCCCGAACCTTTCAACATGAAGTTCATCGGCATCGGCAACGAACAGTGGGGACCAGAATACCCGGCTCGTCTGGAGAAGTTTATCGAGGCTATCAGGGCACAGTATCCGGAGATGAAGATCATCGGCAGCTCAGGCCCGCAAGCCGAAGGGAAAGATTTTGAATACCTCTGGCCGGAGATGAAGAGATTGAAAGTGGACCTGGTGGATGAGCACTACTACCGTCCCCCGCAGTGGTTCCTCGACAATGCAGCCCGCTACGACTCCTACGACCGCAAGGGTCCAAAGGTATTTGCCGGTGAATATGCCAGCCACCACCAGACCAGAGCCAACAACTTTGAGTCGGCACTCACCGAAGCATCATTCATGACCGGCCTGGAGCGGAACGCTGACATCGTTCACATGGCAACCTACGCCCCGCTCCTGGCACATGTAGATGCCTGGCAGTGGCGCCCTGACTTGATCTGGTTCGACAACCTGCGTGTGGTTCGCTCACCGAACTACTATGTACAGAAATTGTATGGACATCATGCAGGCACACACGTGCTGCCCCTCACCTTGAACAAAGCCCCGCTCACGGGTCAGGAGGGTTTGTACGCCTCGTCGGTGATCGACAAGAATAAAAAGGAGATCATCATCAAACTGAGCAATGTATCAACAGAAAAGAGGGTATTCAACATCACTCTGGAGGGACCGGAGAAGAAGTCACAACTGCATCAGCAAGTGGAGGTGATCACCCTCGCGGCAGCGCTGGATGCAGAAAACAGCCTGGATAACCCCGCTGTTGTTCTGCCTCAGTCAACTTACCAAACCATGCAGGGAAACAAGTTACAGCTAACAGTGAAACCCAACTCATTCAACGTGGTCGTCATCGATTACAGCAATTGATTCAATCCCTGTATCACCAAAATAAAAAGGATCCGGCAGTTGCCGGATCCTTTTTTATGTAAGTTGAGTCATATAATCATGTCATTACACATATTCGTCACCGTATCGGAACTTGACATCGGTCACGAATTGTTTGATTCGCTGCTCCTCGCTCTTTTTGCATACAAGTAGCACGTTGTCCGATTCCGCTACAATAAAATCATCCAGGCCCTGTATCACCACGAGCTTGTCCTCACTCATTGCCACCACGTTGTCGTTGCTTTCAATAAAGAGGGCTTTGCAATTGAGACTGGCATTGTTGTTCTCATCACGGTCGGAAATCTCATGAAGGGCCCCCCAGGTGCCCAGGTCACTCCATCCGAAATCCGAAATATTGACGTAGACATTGTCTGCTTTTTCAAGGATTCCATAATCGATGGAAATATTGCGACAGAAAGGAAATGTCTCATCCACGAATTGTTTCTCACGAGGGGTGTTAAAGGACTCCTTGCCCTCATCAAACTTCTGAACCACATCGGGGAGATAGCTTCTGAAGGCATTCAGGATGCTGTTTACATTCCAGAGAAAGATACCCGAATTCCACATGAACTCGCCACTCTCCAGAAACTTTTTCGCCAGTTCAAGGTCAGGTTTTTCCGTGAATGCTTTCACCTTCCCGATCCCTTCGCTGTTGCTCCCATCAACCTGGATATATCCGTAGCCTGTCTCGGGGCGGCTGGGTTTAATGCCAAGCGTGAGGAGTACCGGATTCTTTTCCACGAATGCCAGTCCGTTACGCATATCCGATGCGAAGAGGTCTTCCCGCAGGATTAGGTGATCGGAAGGTGCCACAATGATGTTTGCATCCGGGTCAACCGCATGAATGCGGTAGGAAGCGAACGCTATGGCCGGGGCCGTATTGCGACGCAACGGCTCCAGCAGCAACTGGTTTTCACTTAACTCGGGCAGCTGTTGCTGTGTCATCGCGGCATAGGCTTCGTTGGTGACAATGTAGATATTCTCCGGTGGAACGATCTTTTTGAACCGGTCGTAAGTACTTTGCAACAGTGATCGTCCTGTGCCAAAAAAATCGAGGAACTGTTTCGGTTTATCTTCTTTGCTGAATGGCCAGAAACGACTGCCTACACCGCCGCTCATGATCACACAATAATTATGTTTGTTTCTCATATCTAAGATTATATAAATTTGATAAATTGAAGGGATATATCTCTCATTAATTCAACCTGTATCGCGTTTTAAACTATGTAAAGAACACTTTTAATGACAATTTGTTCCATGACTTCCAATTTACATCCTTAAAGATACAAAACATATCGCTAACAGCGTAAAAAAGCCGGGTAGAATCTTGTAAAAAAATGGCAGATAGCTTTCATTATCTCAAAAAAAGAGCTACTTTTGCAGGCACTTTTCCAAGTAATGCCCAGATGGCGGAATTGGTAGACGCGCTGGTCTCAAACACCAGTGGATTCACTTCCATGCCGGTTCGATCCCGGCTCTGGGTACAGTTTCAACTTTGTAATCACCCTGTAATCAATAGGTTATGGGGTTTTTACTTGCCCAAAGTATCAAAATAGTAACGTTAGGCAACCGATGTTATCGTTTGTAGGTGAAAATGTATCTGTAATTTATAACCGTTATATTCAGAAAAAGCATCATCCTTGGGGTGGTAATAAATTAACTATTCTGCTCCCGCCAGCATCAGGGGAAAATGTTAAATACCTCTCTCGCTTATTTTCAGCCCCTCTGTGGCATTTATATGGCTTTCCGCATATCTACCTACCCAAAATAATTATCGTGCCTTAAATCGCCTTAAAATGACTTGTTTGTTATATAGTGTTTGTAGTACACTTAACCAATCGTCTGCATCAGCATCAGGATAACAACAGCATCAGACTAACTGAAACACATCAGTCAGGAATCAATCAACTTGTTATCGGTCGGTCGCTGTTTTGTTTGCGAAAGCTCTGTAAATATTTTAAGGGGAATGTAAGTTATTCTATTTAGCCCCGTTGCTCCGAAGGTGTGTTATCTATCTTTATATTAATGTGATACGTGCGTTGTGTCGTGCACGATATATCTTTCTATTTAGAATGGTTCTAAATTATAAATCGGCTTCGGTGGTGAGAGTAGGCAGGTAGTGAGAGAATAGGTCGGTCGCTTCTCATCAACTAAACATCGTCTTGGTACACAAAAAAAGAGAGGGAAACAACCGTCTCCCCCTCCAACCAACAAAAACCGAAAAACTATTTATCAGGAATTTTTCCTGTAAATTTAAGTCGCTCTACGAAGGCGGAAAAGTCGGGTTTCTTACTCTTCTCTGCTTCGGGGTAGGTGGTGTCAACCCTCTGTTTCAGTTCCTCAACTGTGCTAATCAGTTCTTTTGCCCAATCAGGGGCTTCATTAGTTTTTTCCATATCAGTTCTTTTTAAAGGTGTTTATAAATATATTTTGAAATTGTTCGGGTGTGGCATATTTATCTCGAAATTGGGTGATAGACAAATTGGGAGAAGCCATATATATACCATCCATACCCATCGAAATGGAAGCAGGATTAAATGTACTGTCTGGTAGTCCGTTCTTTTCTTCATACCCCTTCAAGTCGTTTATCGCCTGTACGACCTTGTTCACCTGTTCCCAGTAGTTCTGCATCTTTGTTGCGTCAATCTTTGTTGTGGCTTCTTTCTTTGCAAGTTCGTCTATTTTCTCCAAATCAACAGCAACAGAATCATCGACCGCAACCATCGGAAGCCGTTCTATTCTCATCCTGCGAATCGCATTAACATCGGGGGCAAGCCTGTTGTAAAACTCGTTGAGTTCATCAGCGTTGCGCTGAATTTCTGAGACGGTCAGGAATTTGCCTTTCTGCCGTTCTTTTCCCTGTTCCTCTACCCATTCCCGGAAAGCCCCTTCGTTATGGGTAATGGTGTCAATGAACTTCCAGTCTGTGGGCAATCCCTCTGCTGAAATCGAAGCTAACAAGTCGGGAAGCTGTTCCGACATTAACTCATACTTTTTCTTGGTGTCATTAAAGATTTTTTCATCGAAAATCTCATTACTGAATAATGTTTCTTTTTTCATTTTCATTGGTTTTTGTTTCTGTCGCATTGTCATTGGGTGCGCCCATCTCCCATTGTTTCAATATCTCTCCGTTGCGTTCCAACTCGAATAGGATGTCGCTAAAACTTTTTTGGGGTTCAAAGTCATCATCAAAGTCATCATCGAAAAAATCATCATCCATCAGCTGTTGGGTTTTAGTTTAATTAGGTTGGTGTCCCTGTTCCATATCAAAACAAAATCATCGGAGCGGTATATCTCATTCCATTTTGTCGAGCGCAAAAAACGCATCCCGTATTTTTTTATCAGTTCATTCTTTAGGTCTCTCATATCATCTAACTGTTATTCCATACTGTTTAGCAATCCAAAAAAAGGTGGCAATCGAATAGCCCTTGCCATTGAGTATAGCATCAAATTGCTCATCGCATTGCTCTCTGTTATATCGTGAATCAAACGTAGATATGTCGTGAAACATCTGCCTGCCATTGGGAACATCCCTCAAAGAACAGGCAAGCGAAAGCCAATCGCTGTACCGCTCGGTAATGTTCGTACCGCTCGCCATTATAGCATCATAGAGTAATTGCACCCCTCTGTCTGTACCTGCATAATCCTTTCGCTCGGCTTTTTTCGGTTCGATAAACTTGTCGTAGGTGTCGGCATCCTCTTTGATATATGGGTTTTCGTTGAAAGACATAAACCTGTAACGGCTCACATCCCGCCCGCTCTTATCTACAATAACATCAGGGTTTAATTCAGCGACAAGGGCATCAAAGTGCTGTGTGTGTCGCTCGGTGTGTTTTATCGGCACAATCAGGAAAGCACCCTTGCCCGATACCGACAATCCCGCATAGGCAATGAAGGGGTATTTTCTTCCGACATCGTGAATGAATCTTTGCCAATCGGTGATTTGTAGGTTATCTTTGGCATCGACATCAAGGCATATATATCCGCTATGGTTAATCAGTCCTTTGGCTTTACGCTCGGAAAAGCATCCCGAAGGTGTGAAGCCGGGAAGCTGTTTCTTTTTCTTTGAGCGCATATCGGCATCGCCCATTGCTCTTATTGCTTCAACTCTATCCTTATACCTGTCTGTTGTTAAGCACCACCATAGGTTGGTATCTCTCGGCTCGCTTCCGTAGTACGTGAAAAAACTTATTTTCGATTTTCGCATCCCTATATTCTATCTATAACTTTGAGTTGTGTTGTATTGAGTTGTATTGTATTGTATTGGTAGCATTTGTATACGAACGTATACGAACGTATACAAGTCAGAAGGGGGTATCATTGTCACCCTCGTAGGCAAGTTGTTTATATTTCATCTCTCTGCCCTTTTCTCCCGATTGCTCATTCACCACGTTTTTTGTTTCGGGTTCAACCGCATCCCCTTTTTCCTTAACGCTGTTCCAATATTCCTGAATTGATTTTGCGTTCTTCTCGCATCTCTCTCGGTATGCTTCCACATCATCATCTATTGTTTGTCGCATCGAGTCAAATATCATCTGTTTGGCTCTATCATCAAAGGTTGGGATTACGCCATCAGTACGATAATCGAAGATTGCAAACATTACTTCCCCCGCTTCTTCCGTTGTCAGTACCCTGAATAATGGGATTGATTCAAGCCTTATCAGCAACGGTGCGTTCTCGCTCTTACTCTTTCTCGCCATACTCTGTGAATTTTGTTTTTGGTTTTTGATTTATTTCTCGTTCTGCATCATCCAATTTATTAAGTCCTCTCGGCTGAAATATATCAGCTTACCGCCCGGCTTGTAATGCTTTATCTGCTTACTGCAAGTCAGCCGGTACAAGGTGTGTTTACTCATCCCTGTGAACATCGCAGCTTCTTGCATCGTAAGCATCGGCTTGCCTGCCGTCACCCTCTCTGCAATTCTCTCTTTTCTTTCCTGTTCTGTCATAGTTACTTATGTTTACTAATTAATTAAAGTGAACAATTATTTACATTTATTCACATCGAATGTACAATAAAGAATTAACATATGCAAGCGTTTTTGCCCTGCTGACTACCGCTAAACAAGTCGTTCGGTGCGACCTATTGTTATACGTCTGTTAGATAGTGTGTTAATGAAGGTGCGGGGTATCGGTCGTTTGGTGCGACCTCCGCTCAAAGTGTAGAATATTTCCCCATTGATGAAAAAACCGCTTCAATTATTTTGCCAACAAAAGAAAATAACAGAATGAATATTTTGGAAAAATCAGGGAAAATTTGTGTTTTTGTGGTATAAGCAAGCGGGTGCTCTGGGCACTCTGTTGCTTTTTTGGCTGAGAAGGTTACGGGTTTGCCCTGTTAGTGTGGCAGTAATTAACGGCTTGTTGCTCAATTTCGTCTGCCGTCTTAATGGGGTTGCGTAGCATCCATCGTTCAAGCTCCGACCGGTCGAAATAAATCAGCTTACCGCTTGGTTTGTAGTAAGGTATCTTACCGCTTGCTGTTAGTTTATACAAGTAGCTTTTTGCCAATCCCGTAAACATGACAGCTTCGTCAAATGTCAGCACGTTTTTTTGCAACATCACCCCTTTCTCAATCCTTTCAAGTCGTTCCATCAACTCATCCATAAGTCAAAAATTAAATTAGTACTATGTTATCTACCTCTTTATCAGGTAACAATAGTACGAATATACGAAAAAAAGACGAAAATAAGAAGCGTTTATCTGGGAAGTTATCAACCATAGGGGAACGAATATTCTCGAAAAATCGGGGAAAAATTTATGTCGAATGGAAGCCCTTAATTCAGCCCACCCCCATAGGGGGGTGCACCCCTAAATGTAATCAGGCAGGGAATTGATTGCTTTCTTTTTAAGCTCATCCTCTATACGTGTGTACTTCTCCGTATGTTTAAGGCTTGTATGCCCCAATGTTGCGGATAATGTTTTTATATCAGGCTTGTTATCTCCCGTTAATCTTAACAGGTTAACAGCGAAACTGTGGCGGGCGCAATGCCACGTTATATGCTTGCTAATCCCGGCACGCTTCACCAATGCTTTTAACGTCTTATTGCACGCTGTGTGGCTTGGTAGATAAAAAACATTCTCCTCTGGGCTTCTCTGCTCCCCGATAAGTTTTAATGCTGTTCTGTTCAAATCAACAGTTACAGGCTTGCCCGTCTTTTGCTGGTCAATGGTCATCCGCTCCGCTCCGAAGTCAATATCGCTAAACTTTAATTCATTAACATCGCAGAAGCGCAATCCCGTCACGCAGGAAAAGAGGAAAGCCCGCTTTATTTCATCGTTTTGGCACTCGGTGCGTGCTATCTGTGCTATCTCATCATTAGTTAGTGTGTCCTTCCTCAATCCTTTGTCTGTTTTGCATATCACCCCCTCCGTTGGCATCCTGTTTATCAGCCCTTCGGCAACAGCCCTCCGAAGCACCTTCTTAAACCTTTGATAATATCCGTGTGCTCCCTCTCCCACGCTCCTGCTTTCAAGATACTGCACGAAATCTTTCATCATCAGGCTTGTTATCTGGTCGGCTCTTAATGTCTTTTGGTTTTGCTTCGGTTGCTCTTCGGTCAGAAAATCCCTAAACCTTTTTATTGCACCCTGCACCATCCGAATATCTTTCTTTTGATATTTAGAAATATAGTTATCAGCAAAAGTAAAAAAGGCAACCTTCCTCTTTGTCGGTGAAACCATCCCGTGTTGTGAGTGATTCAGTTCTCTCTCTCGCTCCGTTCTTATCTGTTCAGCCAGCTCCCTTGTTTCCTTGTTTGTCTGCCGTTCCAACGGTGTGCGTGCTTTTACAAGGTACAACTTCAAAAACTCATAGGTGTGCGCCCCACCTCTATAAGTGTCTAAAAACAGGCTTATATTGCCGTTAGCAAGCTCCCGCTCCCTTAATACTACATTGTTTTTCTTTAAACCTCTTCTTGTTTTCATAATCATCAGGAATTAATGTTCTTTGGCAAAGATAATGAATGTTGGGTACATAACCAACGAAAAGTATCAAAATAGTATCGTTAAATAAATTATCATTATCCAATAAAGAGAAAATAAACCTTAATGTTAAATCGCTATATCGCTGTTTTCCTGTTGTGTTAGTTTCCTTTATTAACCTTTTTTTAGAGGGGTTATGTATCGGCTCTGGGTACGAGGAGATAAATCTGAATCCCTGTAATCATTTGGTTACAGGGATTTTCTTTGTGAGCTTTCACAAAAGAATAAAAAATGGCCATCTCATGTAATATGACGAGACGGTCTTTTTCTGTTTATACGTTCCAGTTTGAGTAGCACTGTTTCAGGAAGAAACAGCCTACCATCTTCGCTACAGGTTCTAATCTCGTTCTAATATGGTTCTAATATGGTTCTAATATGGTTCTAATATGGTTCTAATATGGTTCTAATATGGTTCTAATAGATTAGAACCATATTAGAGTCAGTTACGACTGAATTGATACGCTGTAAAAAGCCAACTAAGGCGAATCTTAGTGGGTGGGATAAAAAAAGCCATCTCATTTGTAAATTGAGACAACCTCATAAGCTTAGAATATAAGAAGAGCTTCCAAAAACAGGCGAAATACCTGTACAAAAAAAGAGACTACCTCTAAATTGAGGTAGCCTCTTTAAATAGGGTTGAAAAAAAAACTATTTACTTGATTTTCTTGTAACCATAAACGGCACGGTCACCCAGTTCCTCTTCGATGCGAAGCAGCTGGTTGTACTTGGCCATACGGTCGGAGCGGCTCAAAGAACCGGTCTTGATCTGTCCGGCGTTGGTGGCAACAGAGATGTCGGCGATGGTGGCATCTTCGGTTTCACCCGAACGGTGCGAGGTAACGCTTGTATAACCGTTGCGGTGTGCCATCTCGATGGCGTTGAGCGTTTCGGTAAGCGTGCCGATCTGGTTCACCTTGATCAGGATTGAGTTGGCACAGCCCATCTTGATTCCCTTTTCGAGGAATTCCACGTTGGTCACGAACAGGTCGTCACCCACCAGCTGACACTTGTCACCAATCTTCTCGGTGAGCAGCTTCCAGCCTTCCCAGTCGCCTTCATCCATACCATCCTCAATCGAGTCAATCGGGTATTTGGTGATCAGTTCTTCCATGTAAGCCACTTGCTCTTCACGGGTTCTTTTCTTGCCGTTGGCTCCTTCAAACTTGGAGTAGTCGTAGATACCATCCTTGTAGAACTCAGAAGCAGCGCAGTCGAGACCGATCATCACATCCTTACCAGGAGCATAGCCGGCATTTTTGATTGCAGTAAGAATCGACTCAAGAGCCTCTTCGGTACCACCGGCCAGGTTGGGAGCAAAACCGCCTTCGTCACCTACAGCAGTACTCAACCCCTTGTCGTGAAGCACCTTCTTCAGTGAATGAAACACTTCGGCACCCATGCGGAGGCCTTCTCTGAAAGAGTTGGCGCCTACGGGGCGAATCATGAATTCCTGGAAGGCGATGGGGGCATCGGAGTGTGAACCTCCGTTGATGATGTTCATCATGGGAACGGGCAACACGTATGTGTTGGTACCACCAATGTAACGATAGAGGGGCAGACCCAGGTAATCGGCAGCCGCTTTTGCTACCGCCAGGGAGACACCCAAGAGTGCGTTGGCACCCAGGTTAGATTTTGTCTTGGTGCCATCCAGTTCCAGCATCTTGGCATCGATGTTGGTCTGCTCCAGTACGTTCATCCCCAGCAATGCGGGGGCAATCACCTCGTTGATGTTGGTCACAGCTTTCAGTACACCCTTGCCAAGATAACGGCCTTTGTCACCGTCGCGCAACTCCAGCGCTTCGTTCTCACCGGTTGAAGCACCGGATGGAACAGCAGCACGACCAAAAGCACCTGACTCGGTCAATACATCCACTTCCACGGTCGGATTCCCTCTGGAGTCCAACACTTCTCTTCCTGAAATACTTACGATTCTCATGTTGTTGAATTTTATAGTAATTATCTTTGTTGTTTGCTAAATGATTGCCAGATAGGCTGATACCCAAACAGAGACTTTTGTCAAAATCTACATGCAAAGATACAGATTTTTTCACGAATTTGAAGGTTTGTGACAGGAAAGTTGGTTAAAGGATAATAAAGAGAAACTTGAGGATTTCCGGTCATGGATAGGCGTAAGACAAGCATCTTGTCTACTCCTGCTCAAGATAATTTGGTTGAGTTAATTGAATCGTGTGATATGGGGAATCAACAATAGAAAGGCACACCTTCAGGCAACACCGCCATTGACAGAGGCAATCAGTGCACTCAGGTTGGAGGTGAGCAGCTTCACGGCTATGGCCATCAGGATCACGCCGAAAAACTTGCGTAGGATGTAGGCACCGCTCTCACCGAGGAGTCTTTTCACCTGATCGAGGTAGCGCAACACCAGATAAACGATTGCCAGGTTGAGCACTACCGCCAGGATGATATTGATGGTATGATACTCCGCCCGCATTGAGAGCAGCGTTGTGAAGCTCCCGGGCCCGGCAATCAGTGGAAAGACCACCGGGAACAAAGTTGATGAGTTGTCAGTACTGCTGCTATCGTTCTTGAAGATCTCCACCCCGAAGATCATCTCTATGGAGAGGATCAACAGCACCACAGCACCCGCCACCGCAAAAGCAGATATGTCAAGTTGAAAAAGTTTCAGGATCCACTCACCGATGAACAGGAAACCGATCAGAATGACCAACGAATAGGTAGCTGCCTTTTCCGGGTGAATTGATCTGTCCTGACTTCTCAGATTCAGGAAGATGGGCACCGATCCAGTCACATCAATGATTGCGAACAAAACCAAGAAGGCACTGATAATCTCAACTACATTAAAAACCATCATAAGGCAGAAATTAGAATAATGTCAGAATATTCTTACATTTTGGCACAAAAATAGACAATCGGCCCCGAATCTCCAAATCTTAGAAGAAAATCATCAACAATCAGATTGATTTTTTTCATTGATAAAGGGTTGGTTTTGCACCTGATTCAGTTATCAGATTGTCCAAATAACTTTTCAATGGTGAAGGAACTATTTAAGTCTTTCAAAACAATAGAAAGAAAAGGGCAAAAAAAAAGGCTCTTGAAGTAAGAACCTTTTTTTGAATGATCATCGCTTCAGATGAATCATTTGTTTCATTCTTCCGCCTTGGCTGTTGCAGTAGCAGGTCCGTAGCGGTTGTTCAGGAAGGTGATCACATCATTTGTGATGTCATACTTTTTATCGGCATAAAGCACGGTGCTGGTGGTGCGGTTGCTGAAGATAATCTCAAAATGTTTATCCTTGCTAAACTCAATCATCCTGGCTTTGATGGTATCTTCCATCTGAATGTTCAGCTTCTCCTGTTCCAGCATGAACTCCTGTGTGAGCCGTTCGGCAAGCTGCTGATACTCCTGGTTCATCTGTACGATCCGCTCCTGCTCCTGTTGTGCTCTCTCCTGACTCAGGAAAGCATTGTTGCGCAACTTGCGTTCAAACTCCTGAGCAGCCGAGTTGATCTGGTTCTGACGTTGGTTGAGTGTGGCACGGGTGCTCTCTTCTTTCCGCAACAGCGATTCGTTTAAATCTTTGGCGAAGTTATAGTTCATCAAGAGGGAATCCACATTCACATAGGCAATAGGCAAGGTAATGGAAGAATCATTCAACAACAGGGAAAGATCAGTACCGGAGGGGTTGTTTCCCTGACGGCCTGCGGTGAAGTGCAAAATGTAGAGAATGATTAGGGCAACCGCCAGCACACCGCTGACGATGTAAGGAGTAGAATTCTTCATTGTAACGGATTTAAAAATTTTGTGATTTCAACAATTTCTCTATTGGACTCTCTCTTCTGTTCATCTCGGCATCCTGCGATGTGGCACAATGAATACCTTTTTCCTGCATTGCCTGACATTCACCAATGTGGAGGCTTGGGAATGAGCCCTTGCGGGAGAAGAAAACCCTCACCCCCATCAAGAGGACGGCGATGAAAAGGATGAAAATTCCTATCAATGCGATTTTAATCATATTATCCGGTTTTTAACGCCGCAAAGATAGTCCAATTAGCCAATTAAACAGCACTTTTTTGGCTTAAAGATGCTAAATATTTTGTCCACACCCGTTTTTTATCGTATTTTTATCGTCTGCATAACCATCAAAAAAATAAAAATTATGACCATAAAAGAACTACAACCAACTGCCATCTGGAATTACTTCCATGATATCACCCAGATACCCAGACCATCTAAAAAAGAGGAACGGATACTGGCCTATCTGCTCAACTTCGCCAAAGAGCATCAATTGGAAGCCAAACAGGATCAGGCAGGAAACATACTGATCACCAAGCCCGCAACCCCGGGTCGAGAAGAAGCCCCCACAGTGATCCTCCAATCGCATGTGGACATGGTTTGCGAGAAGAACAGTGGCGTGGAGCACGATTTCGACAACGATCCCATCGAAACCATCATCGATGGTGATTGGATCAAGGCCAACGGCACTACACTGGGAGCCGATAACGGCATTGGTGTTGCCGCACAACTGGCTCTTCTGGCTGCCGACGACATTGCTCATGGCAAGATTGAAGCGCTTTTCACGGTAGATGAGGAGACCGGACTGACGGGAGCCTACTCTCTTGGGAAGGAGTTCCTCACCGGTAACATCCTGATCAACCTCGACACCGAAGAGGAGGGGGAAATCTATATCGGTTGTGCCGGAGGTAAGGGCACTCGGGCATATTTCAAATACAAGGAAAAAGAGGCGCCAAAGGGTTATTTCTGGTTCCGCACTGAGGTGAAGGGTCTCCGTGGCGGGCATTCGGGAAGTGACATTGACAAGGGGCTGGGAAATGCCAACAAGATCCTTTCCCGCTTCCTGAAGTCCCTCACCGGCAAGAAATATGGCATGCTGCTCTCAGAGATCGGTGGCGGAAACCTGCACAATGCCATCCCACGTGAAGCCTATGCGTTGGTGGGTGTGAAAGCGAAGTACAAGGAGGAGATCAGGGTTAAGGTCAACACCTTCCTTGCAGATCTGCAAAATGAGTACAAGCATACAGAGCCAAACCTGGATCTGCAACTCGAATCGGCGCCCATCCCCTCAAAGGTGATCAACCGGAAAACTACCGAGAAGCTGTTGCTTTCGCTCTGTGCCTGTCCGCATGGGGTGATTGGCATGAGCAGCGACATAGAGGGACTGGTAGAGACCTCCACCAACCTGGCCTCGGTGAAGATGCTGCCGGACCTGCGGATTGAGATAGGCACCAGCCAGCGCAGCTCAGTGGAATCACAAAAGCGTTACGTGGTGGAGATGGTCTCCTCGGTCTTCACCCTTGCAGGGGCGAAGGTAACCCACAGTGAAGGATATCCGGGATGGAAGCCCAACCCTGAATCGGCTATTCTGGAACTGGCAAAAAAGGAATACCAGAAACTCTACGACAAGGAAGCGAAGGTGAAAGCGATCCATGCCGGCCTGGAATGCGGACTCTTCCTGGAGAAATACCCCACACTCGACATGATCTCCATTGGTCCGGACATGACCGATGTGCACTCACCCGATGAGAAAATGAAGATTTCCTCTGTTGGAAAGTTCTGGGATTACCTGGTGAAGATACTGGAAGCGGTGTAACGACACCTTCTCCGCAGCTGTGATGAAACGATTGCTCCTTTCATGCGCTCTCTGCTGGCTTACATTCGCCCCGCACTCCTTCGCGAAGGAACCCTTTCGTGTGATGTTTTACAATGTGGAGAACCTTTTCGACACACGAAACGACACACTGAAAGAGGATGATCAGTTCCTGCCGGAGGGGTTCATGCACTGGACGCCCTACAAATACTGGACAAAGCTACGCAACCTCACACGGGTGATCACCGCTGTGGGTGAGATGTACTCTCCGGCGCTGATCGGTTTGTGTGAGGTAGAGAACGACAGCGTCATTTTCGACCTCACAAAGCGTTCTCCACTGCGTGCCCAGGAGTATCAATACATCATCACTAACTCGCCCGACGAACGGGGCATCGATGTGGCACTTCTTTATCAACCACATCAGTTCCGTCTGCTGGAGAGAGATGAATATGTGATTGACTTCCGGCAACAAGGCCGGAGACCCACCCGCAACATCCTGCATGCAATGGGTCAGGTGATCAATGGCGACACCCTTGATCTTTTTGTCTGCCACTTCCCCTCACGCAGTGAGGGGCGTCGGCAGACCGAACAGGCTCGCTTCGAGGCCGCCGGCGTGCTGCGACGGAAGTGTGACAGCATCTTCAACTTACGCGAGAATGCCCACATTCTGATCATGGGAGACTTCAACGACCACCCTGAAGACAAAAGTCTCTCCCGGGTACTTGAAGCAAATAAATGTGAGGGGAACAAGGAAAATGAGGAGCTTTACAACCTCTTTTACAGGACCACTTCAAACAATGAAAAGGGGACCTACAAGTATCAGGGGAGGTGGGAAGTGCTGGATCAGTTCATCGTCAGCGGGAATCTTCTGATTCCGGATGGCAGCATCACCGTCTCAGGGGGGAATGCGGAGATCTTTCAGCCTCCCTTTTTACTGGAAGAAGACAAACGCTACTACGGCATGAAACCCTTTCGTACAAACCAGGGGCCACGTTTTCACGGAGGCTTCAGCGATCACCTGCCCATCAGGATGGATTTGATCCTCCGTGACGCTGAAGAGTGATGCTGGCACCTGCCGGTTATCAAACTTTATCTTAAAAACCGAAATACTCACGCAAATAAGTTATACATTTGCATCACAAATTAAACAAATCATTCAACCAACAAACAACCGAGGTCTATGAATCCACTGCTGATTAACTTAAACGGATGGGAGATCCCCATCATTGTACTGGTCATTCTCATTCTTTTCGGGGGGAGAAAAATCCCTGAATTCATGAAAGGATTAGGGAAAGGCATCAACAGCTTCAAAAAGGGATTGCACGATATTGAAGATGATATCAAGACAGACCCTAACGACAGCAACTCAACCACCGATAAGAAGTAGCCATCGGGGGTGCTTGAACCGATATCGCGCAGGCTTACATGACAGAGAAAGAAATGTCCTTTTGGGATCACCTGGAAGAGTTCAGGTGGACACTGATACGAATCATTATCGCAGTGGTCACTTTCTCCATTGCAGGGTTCATCCTGATACCCAGGATCTTCGACAAAGTCATCCTGGCTGCCCGTTCATCCGACTTCGTCACCTACCGTTTCCTGGAAAAAGCAGGTGAGTTCATCCCTTTTCTGCCCGATTTCTCGGCAGAAGCATTTGAAGTGGAGATTCTCAACATCAGCATGACCACTCAGTTCATGACCTATATCTCCACCTCTCTCGCATTTGGAGTGCTTTGCACCATCCCCTACATCCTTTATGAGCTTTGGAAGTTTGTCAGCCCCGCACTCTATGAGAATGAGGCCAAAGGGGTGAAGACCGCTTTTGGGTTCGGAGGGTTTATGTTCGTGATGGGTGCCATGGTGGGTTACTTCATTGTTTTCCCGCTAATCTTCCGCTTTCTGATCACCTTTGAACTCAGTGACTCCATCGAGAACATGATCTCCCTCGACTCCTACATGAGCAACTTCTACACCCTGATCCTGATCATGGGACTGGTCTTTGAGCTGCCACTGGTTTTCTGGTTATTGTCTAACCTGGGGCTGGTATACAGGCCTTTCTTCCGCAAATATCGTCGTCATGCGGTGGTGGGAGCGCTCCTGGCAGCGGCACTGATCACACCGTCGGGAGACCCCTTCTCACTCATTGTGGTCACCATTCCCATCTACATGCTCTGGGAGATCAGCGCTTTCATGGTCAAGAAGGAACCACCGGTAGAGGAAGATGAACAGGATCTACCGACGATCATTGAATGATGCTGCTGCGTCTTGTGCTCAAAGCTACACGATCTCTTTGCCGAAAGGAGTAAACGCCAGCTTCATCAGCTTGAAGTGCTGGTTCCCGAAGGGGATGCCAATGATGGTGATGTAAAAGAGGATTCCGAACAGGAGATGCGTCAATATGATGGGTATTCCTCCCACGAAAAACCAAATCACATTCATCAGCAGGGAGAGACAACCGGATGCCGATTCTCTCTGTTTCACCTTCTTGCCAAAAGGCCATAGAGCCACCTCGGCCAGCTTCAGAGATTGCAATCCGAAGGGGATACCGATGATGGTGATCATCAGCGCCACACTTCCCAAGAGGTACTCGATGGCGATAAAGATGCCACCGAAGAGCACCCAGATAATGTTCCCAAGCGTCTTCATCGCATTGCAATCACCTCAATTTCCACCAGTGCGTTCTTCGGCAGTCCTTTCACCGCAAAAGCCGAACGAGCAGGGTAGCTGCCGTTGAACTGTGTGGCATACACCTCGTTCATCTCGCCGAAGAGTGACATATCCTGCAGGAAGACGGTGGTCTTCACGATTTGCTCCGGACTGATTCCGGCTGCGGCCAGCACCTGACGGATATTGGCGAATATCTGTGTGGTCTGTTCCCGCACACCGCCGGAGACAAGATCCCCTGTTGCCGGATCGATGGGCAACATCCCTGACAGGAACAACATCCCGTTCATCTCTACTCCCTGGCTATAAGGCCCAACGGCAGCCGGAGCATTTTCAGTGAAAATAATTTTCTTGTTCATGGTTTTTCTATTAAATTATTTCTTTCATGAAATCCCTCGCTGTCTCACCACTTCGTAGATCAGCACGCCTGCGGCTACAGAGACATTGAGCGATTGGATGGAGCCGAATTGCGGTATCTTCACCAGTTCATCGCTCACCCGCAGATGATCTGTGGCTACCCCGGTATCTTCAGCCCCCATCACGATGGCAACCGGTACGGTGAGATCGCTCTCGGTATAGAAGGCAGCCGCCTTCTCGGTAGCAGCGACCACTTTCACCCCGCTGTTCTTCAGGAAGATGATCGCTTCTTTCAGGCTCTGCTCACGGCATACAGGAATGGTATGCAACGCCCCGGCAGAAGTTTTTACCGCATCGGCGTTTACCGACACACTGCCTCTCGCCGGGATCACGATGGCATCGACACCTGCAACCTCGCATGTGCGGGCAATCGCTCCGAAGTTACGCACATCGGTGACTCCGTCAAGCAGCAAGATCAAGGGGCTTTTCCCCTGTTCATACAGCAGCGGGATGATGTGCTCCAGCTTCTGGTAGGCAACCGCCGATGTGAAAGCAATCACCCCTTGATGGTTCTTGCGTGTGACACGATCGATACGCTCCACTGGCACCCGTTGCATCGGAATCTCATGATCGTGCAACAGTTGTTGTAGTTCCATGAAAAGCTCTCCTGAGAGTTCACGCTTTACCAGCACCTTGTCTATCTCTTTCCCGGCTTCAACCGCCTCAATCACGGCACGAATGCCAAAGATCATCTCTTTCTCTTTCATCATTTCAATTTGTTTTCAGCATCACCCTGGCATTCGCCACGGCCTGCTCCGTTACTTCGGCACCACTCAGCATGCGGGCAATTTCGCCCACCCGCTCCTCACCACTCAGCCTGTCTATTTCGGTTGCGACACTGTTGCCACGCTCTTTCTTGCAGACCGCGAAGTGAGCTTCCCCCTTTGAGGCTATCTGTGGCAGATGCGTGATACCAATCACCTGCATCTCCCGGCTCATATTCTTCATCACTGCCCCCACGCGGTCGGCAACTTCTCCGGAAGTTCCGGTATCGATCTCATCAAAAATGATGGTCGGCAGGGCGGTGGCACCTCCAATCATCGCCTTCAGTGACAACATTAGACGGGAGATCTCACCCCCTGAAGCTATCTGTGAAACCGGTTGAGGAGCCCTGTTCTTATTGGCTGAGAAGAGAAACTCCACATCGTCGCTGCCTGTGGCATCAGGCTCTCTGCCGGAGACAATCTGACAATGAAATCGGGCGTGAGGCATCTTCAGATACTCCAGCCTTTCGATAAGTTGCTGTTCAATGGCGGGGGTGGCAGCGCGCCGCTTCTCACTCAGCTGAGTTGCTTTCTCAAGCATGATTCTCTTCCTGTCAGAAGCCTCTTTCTCCTGCATCTCAAGCTGTTCATCCAGTGATTCAATCTGTTGTAGCTTTTTGTCGATCTCATCACGCAAGGCCAACAGTCCCCCCAGATCGGCAACGCCATACTTCTTCTCCAGGTCATAGAGTATACTGAGTCGTTCTTCCACGACCTGCTGACGTCCCGAATCGAACTCCACCTTTTCAAACAGGCGTGAAGCCTCCTCACCCACATCTTTCAGGTCGAAGTAAGCTGACTCTACCCTTTCAGACAAGACACCCACCCTGGCGAATACAACTTTCAACGATTGCAGTCTGTCTCTCACCATACGAAGCATCGCCTCCACGTTCTGTTGTTCTCCCGAAAGCAGGTTGGTGACTTCGAAGAGCCCCGACTTGATTTCCTCTGAGTGGGTCAATGCTTCCAGCTCCTCTTCCAACCGCTCCTGTTCGCCCTCCTCCAGCGAAGCCTCCGTGAGTGTGTGATGCTGAAAGCGGAGGTAATCCTCCTCCTCCCTGTTGCGGCGATTCCGTTCACGCAGTTCCTGCAGGGCTTTCTCAGCGGCACGATAAGCAGCGTAGGCTTCCTTGTATCCCGCCAGTTCCTTTCCGGTACCTGCGAGCAGGTCCACCACGTTAAGCTGAAACTGGTTGTCGTTCAGTGAGAGATTCTGATGCTGCGAATGGATGTCGATCAGACGTTCTCCAAGCAACTTCAGGTCGTTCAAGTATACCGGTGAGTCATTGATGAAAGCCCTTGACCTGCCGGTAGCCCATATCTCACGACGCAGGATGCAATCATCACCTTCATAAATCCATTCATGCTCATCGAATAGGGGTTTCAACCGGTATGCAGATATATCGAACAGACCTTCAATCACACATTTTGGCTCCTCCGGTTTCACCTGTCGCAGATCGGCCCTTTGACCGAGGATCAGCGAGAGGGCACCCAAGATGATCGACTTGCCGGCACCCGTCTCACCGGTGATCACCGTAAACCCCCTGTCGAAGTTGATTTGCAGTGAATCAATCAGTGCATAATTTTCTATGGATAGTCTCTTTAGCATAAATAACTATTGTCTCAGCTTTTCGAGTGCATCGTTCCTCGTGGGATAAATATCACGCAACTGTCGCAGCCATTGCTCTCTGTCAGCATGATCACCCCGTGCCAGGATGGACACCAACGCTGGCAATCTGCCATCAGCAAAGAGGGAGAGCATCGGATTGCCGGGTCGTTCCCGGTAAAGCGTGTAGAGCACTTCCACCGCCTCGGCAGCCGTGGTGAGCTGAGGATCGGCATGAAGCCGATGCCACATCAGCCGAAAAGAATCCAGAGAACCGTCATTGAAGGCAGCCGCGATGGATGATCGGCTACCCTGCCTGCGGCTCATCTCCCACCCTCTCCATCTGTGGGACGCTGCTCCTGAGGCAATCTGTTCCATCATCCGAAAGAAGTGGGTACCACCGAGTGACTCAACGGCATCCTGTTCAAGCGCGAGAATCAAACAGGAGTAATAGGCTGTTACAGCAGTAAGGTTGTCACGAATGGCATGAAGATCAAAGATCAATGGCTGATAAGCATTATAGCTGAATTCGATCTCCCTGTCACGCAAAACCAGCATGGTCGCTCCCGGAGTGACTGCTTCACCATACTTGCTTGACTGAACATAGAGCTCACCTCGAAATGATCCCTCAGGAACCTGTTCGGTCAGCAGCAGGGTAAAGGAGCAGCTCACCTTCCGGTCTGATTGGGTAAAACTATTACCCCATTGCTGACCGTTGAGAAAAGCATGCAATGACTCTTCGAGTGAGTGGATCAGTTCTTTACTACTTGCGTGAAGAGCCGACCCGTTCACGATCACCGTTGCCCGGAGCTCCTGAGCAGTAAGGGTGAACAAACCCGTTGTGCAACTCCACAACAAGAGTAAAACTGTAACAACTCCTCTCATCTCATTCTTATTGATTTTCCCAAGATCATTAAAATCAACCGGTAATCAACCACAAAAATACATATAATTCGGGAGAATCACTCTTTTTTCCCGGGGTTGATCAATGGAAAGGCAGTACCCTGAACTCTGTACGCCGATTCAACTGATCGGCAGTTTCCTGCAGTGCAGGGAGAAGTGTTTTTATATACTCATCTGTAAGATACGCCCCTTCCCGAAGAAATGGATGCTGCCGGACAAGAGTGCTATCCACCCTTTTAGGTTTCTTTTTTCCCTCTCCAACCGATATCAGTCGCTCCGGTGCAATGCCCGACGAGATAAGATAATTGACCACAGAACGAGCACGACGTAGCGACAACTCATCATTGTAAGAATCTGGACCCTTGCGATCGGTATGAGATGAGAGCTCAACGCTGATCTCCGGATGCTCAAGCATGAGCTGCAGAAGCTTGTCAAGTTCCACTTTCGACTCACTTCGCAATACGGCACGGTCAAAATCATAAAGGATATTCTCCATGACAACCGACCGGTTGTAGGGTGTCATCTCAAAATCCACATAACAGGTTGTATCCTTGTTTACAATGACGGGGCCAAGCGACGCATTCTGGTTTAGAAAACCCTCTGCCTGTGCAAGAAAGAGATAAGACACCCCCACGTTCGCGGTGAAGTTGTAGAGACCTTCCCGGTTTGTTACCAATTGCCGGCGAGAGCCGTCACTGCCAACCAGATCAATCATCGCACCCCCAATCGGGATATCATTTCTCTCCACGACAAATCCCTCTACATGTATCAATGGTTTCTTAAACTCAAAAGAGTAGATGTGGTCATATCCCCTGTTATCATTCCTGTTGGAGCTGAAGAAGCCCCTCTCCTCACCCTCTTCAAATGTGATTCCAAAATCATCGGCTGATGAATTCAATGGTTGTGGCAGATGTGTGAGGTGCCAGCCTCCACCAACCTGAGTCTTCACCGCCCGGAAGAGGTCAAGACCTCCACGGCCGGGGTGTCCGTCGGATGAGAAATAGAGGGTAGTGTCGTTGCGTAAGTGAGGGAACATCTCATTCCCCGGAGTGTTGATCGGAGCACCTGCATTCTCGAGCCTTATCACCTCCTGGCGACTGTTAAGATGAGCCTGCCAGATATCCTTCCCCCCCATTCCTCCCGGCATGTCAGAGACAAAATAGAGGATGCTTCCCGAAGCAGAAACCGTTGGATGTGCAAAAAGAGAAAGGGAATCACCCCCGTTCAGAATGAGTCTGGTTCCCGGCGACCAGCTTCCATTGAACCGCCGGGAGAGATAGATCGCAGGTAGTGCCGCCTGATTGGTTGTGGCATCTGCAGCAGTGTAAAACATCATCATGCCATCGGAGGTGAGTGAGGCAACTCCCTCATCAAAATCGGTGGCAACCGTAAATTCAACTCTTTTCGGTTTCTGCCAATCGCCCCGGCTGTTCTTTACGGAATAAAAAAGATCGTGATATTTTGTCCCGTTCACGGGGCTCCTAAGCACATAGGGTATCGACTCCCTGGAAGAGGTGAAATAGAGCCATTCGTTGTCATGTGCAAGGTGCGGAGCGAAGTCGCTGCGGGATGAATTGAAAAGATCGAATCGCCGGACATGATAAAAGCCCGACATTTGCTCCGATTGCCGGTCTGTATCCATTGCTGCTTCAGCACCCCGCAGTCCAGCGATTGCAATCGCATCACCCGGCACGTGTGCCAGAAAATGGCGGTAAGCATCAACAGCTTTCGGGTAATCACCCTCCCGGTGCAACATCTGTGCCAGGTGTCGTTGTGCGAGCGTATCGGGATATCCATACCGGATGGCATTTCTGTATGCAGTGACAGCATGTGCAGACCGGTTCAACAGACGATAGTTCTCTGCCATCTCAAATGCAATCACTCCTCGCAGGACCACCTCCTCACGGGATGCGTTCCGGTAAAGTTCTCGGTAGGCAGTGAGCGCTTCATGATATTCACCCCGCACATAATGCTCCCTGGCATCACTCAGTCGAACCCTGCTACAGGAAAGAGAAAGCAACACCATCAACAGCAAAGGAAGATATGGAAGGTTTCGTTTCAAAAAAAACAAAAAACCGGTTTGTAGTGTCAACGGATTATGTGGACCAATATTGTATGTCTAGTAAGTTTAACAAGCACACAACCACTTGCCCTCCATTTTTCACTTCTGTTGGTGTTCCGGACGCAGCAGGTCATTCACAGTCTTCACCGGATTGAAAGTGGAAACAGGCACCTCCACAAAAAGGGTGTTCCAATCGCTCATTGCTCCGTTCCAAAGCCCGGGCAGTTCAAGGGCTTTCAACTCTTTACCGTTTTTAGATTTGTGTGAGATGAATCCGGTGTTGGGATCCACAAATTTCGTCAGATCGAACTTGTTGCCCTGGTAGCATTTCACCCCACAGACCAGATCCACCGGATTAAAGTGTGAACCATTGCGGAAGGCATCCATGGCACGGGAATCATTGCGGTTGATTTGTGAGCTTTCCAAAATCTGCAGTGAAGCAGTACCATCGGGATTGACCACAATGAAAGGGCCTCCACCCGGCTCACCCTGGTTTTTCACCATCCCACACACACGGAATGGACGATCAAGCTTCCGCTTGAGATAGGTTTTAAGCTGATCATCAGTTTCAAATATCTCATTGTGGGTGATGCACAATTCATTTTCGGTAAAAGCGAGCATCTCCTCGAGTTCATCGGAGGTCACCTTCTCTGACTCCAACCTTCCAAGATAGGTAAATGCACGTTTTTGCATGGAGACCAGGATTCCGGCCAGCAGTTTCTTGTAATGCGCTTCCTCCTCTTTTAGCCTGTCAGGCACCACATTGTCGATGTTCTTGATGAATATGATGTCAGAGTCGATGTCATTCAGGTTCTCAATCAATGCCCCATGACCTCCGGGACGGAACAGAAGGGTTCCATCCTCCTCGCGGAAAGGCTGGTTTTCCATATCAACTGCCAGTGTGTCGGTTGCCGGTTTCTGAACACTGTATGAAACAGAAAAACGGGCCCCCAGCTTGATCTCATAACTGAGTTTACGGGCAGCTACCAACAACTCAAACAACTCTTTGTGCTCTTCCGATACGGTGAAATGGACTTTCACCAAACCATCCGCACGTCGGGCATACAGCGCACCTTCATGCAAGTGTTCACCTACAGCTGTTCTGTTCCCCTCTGAATAGGAATGAAATAAAAGCAATCCCTTGGGCATATTACCGTAATCGAGTCCGTCAGTATACAAGAGTGCTGCCACCACCTCTTTGTATCTACCTTCGCTGCAGAGCATCGCACTATCCTTCCCGTACAGGTCGCGACATGCCTCATCCAGTGAGACTGCAAAAGCGAATTTGGGGAGATGGGAGAAGAACGCTTTCTCAAATTCAGTGGTTGGCACATCATAATCCGCATCGAGAAAAGCAAACAGATCCTTGAACATGCGACTGGCGGCACCGGAAGCCGGAACGAACTTGGTGATGCTCTTATCGCCTTCCAGGTAGACCTGCCAACACTTCAGAAAATCCTTCTCCTGTTGCTTCTCCACCTTCATGATCCCCTTATAATAGGAGGCAGGTGCAACGATCTGTAAAAAAGGAAAACCGGAGCTAAAAAATTTCAATTGTCTGTTTAGCTGATCAAGTGAGATTCCTTTTTCTTTCAGCTGTTCTTGGTCCTGTTGTGTAAACATATCTGTCCGCATTAATAGTTTGAGAATTGAAAGCGTATCAGACCTGTCGTTCCTGTTGTTCAGTCACTCCAGTGTCCGTTCCACCAAAGATAGAAAAATCTTCTGACAACAATGCATCATCGGCCTAAAAAACAAAATATGAAAAGACGAATAACCCGACAGAATGTCAGTTAGCATTTCTGACAAATCTTTGGCACAGGATTTGAAAAGAGAAGAGTGTGATCACATGAGAATAACCTCATGAAGATGAGCAACGGAAAAAACTGGATACTAACACTAAAACAATAGAATAACAATTATGGGAAAAATTATCGGAATAGACCTGGGAACAACCAATTCGTGTGTCTCTGTAATGGAAGGGAGCGAACCTGTTGTGATTCCCAACAACGAAGGAAAACGCACCACACCTTCTGTTGTAGCCTTTATGGACAACGGTGAACGCAAAGTAGGTGATCCTGCCAAACGCCAGGCGATCACCAACCCCAATAACACCATCTCCTCAATCAAGACCTTCATGGGTGAAACCTACGACCGGGTACAGAAAGAGATTGGTCGCGTACCCTATAAGGTGGCACGTGGCGACAACAACACCCCCCGTGTTGACATCAACGGTCACCTCTACTCACCACAGGAGATCTCAGCCATCGTACTGCAGAAGATGAAAAAAACTGCCGAAGATCACCTTGGGCAGGAGGTTAAAGAGGCAGTAATCACAGTACCGGCCTACTTTAGTGACGCACAACGTCAGGCCACCAAGGAGGCTGGAGAGATTGCCGGACTTACCGTGCGCCGCATCGTGAACGAACCGACTGCAGCTGCTCTGGCTTATGGGTTGGACAAACAGAACAAGGACTCCAAGATCGCCGTGTTTGACCTGGGTGGCGGCACGTTCGACATTTCCATCCTGGAATTGGGTGATGGCGTCTTCGAAGTAAAATCAACCAACGGTGACACTCACCTGGGAGGTGATGACTTCGACCATCGCATCATCGACTGGCTTGCACAGGAGTTCATGAATGAAGAAGGCATCGACCTGCGCAAGGATCCGATGGCACTTCAACGCCTCAAGGAGGCAGCTGAGAAAGCAAAGATTGAGCTCTCCAGTGCCACCTCCACCGAGATCAATCTGCCCTACATCATGCCGGTGAACGGGATCCCCAAACACTTGGTAAAGACACTCTCTCGTGCCAAGTTTGAGCAGTTGATCGACGACCTGCTGCAGAAATGCGTGAATCCATGCCAGACCGCCATGAAAGATGCGGGGCTTTCCAACTCCGACATCGACGAGGTGATTCTGGTAGGTGGTTCCACACGTATCCCCGCGGTGCAGGAGCTGGTAGAGAAGCTCTTCGGAAAGAAGCCACACAAGGGTGTGAACCCCGACGAAGTAGTCGCTATCGGCGCCGCCATACAAGGGGCCGTTCTCACCGGCGAGGTGAAGGATGTATTGCTGCTCGATGTGACCCCCCTTTCACTCGGCATTGAGACTTTGGGTGGGGTGATGACCAAGCTGATTGATGCCAACACCACCATTCCCACAAAGAAGAGCGAGACCTTTTCCACAGCCAGTGACAACCAGCCCTCGGTACAGATCAACGTGCTGCAGGGAGAACGATCCATGGCACGTGACAACAAGCAAATTGGCGTCTTCAACCTTGACGGTATACCACCTGCTCCCAGGGGAATACCACAAATCGAGGTAACCTTCGACATCGATGCCAACGGTATCCTGAATGTCTCAGCCAAGGATAAGGCATCGGGCAAGGAGCAAAAGATCCGCATCGAGGCTTCTTCGGGACTCAGCGAAGATGAAATCAAGCGGATGAAAGAGGAGGCTGCTGCCAATGCCGAGGCCGACAAGATAGAAAAGGAACGGATCGACAAACTGAACCAGGCGGATTCCACCATCTTCCAGACAGAAAAACAGCTGAAGGATCTGGGCGACAAGATTCCGGCAGACAAGAAGGCTCCGATAGAAGCAGCTCTCAGCAAGCTGAAAGATGCCCACAAAGCACAGGATCTCTCTGCCATCGATGCTGCATCTGATGAGTTGAACAATGCTTTCCAGGCTGCATCGCAGGAGATGTACAACGCCACGAACGCTCAGCCGGGAGGACAACCGGGCAGCGATGGCGGTCAGCATACAGCATCAGACAACAACCAGTCGGGTGATGATGTAACCGATGTTGATTTTGAAGAGGTGAAATAAAAAAAGTCATCATCTCCAATAGACCTGTTAATTGGTGTAGCAACCCCGCCACAAATGTGTGTGCGGGGTTGTTCGTCTAAAAAAATGACTCTCACCGCATTGGTATAAAAATAAATATTATTATCTTTGCAGCCCAAACAGAAGGGAGGTTATTGATTATCCGGAAAAAGAAGCAGGAAGAAATTCTATAAATAAATCCAATTTTCCGCCACAAGGAAGTTTCTTCCCTGTGCAGAGAGTCAATACTCAAACATTTACAAGCTGAAAGGCTCATTTATTAGCAAAAACTAAAAAAAACAACAATAATGATCGTAGTACAACTGAAAGAGGGCGAAAACATTGAAAGGGCCCTGAAGAAATTCAAACGCAAATATGAGAAGACAGGCGTGGTAAAAGAACTCCGCAGTCGCCAGGCATTCGTGAAACCCTCAGTGGAAAAACGCAAGAAGAAACAACACGCAGTTTACGTACAGCAACTGCAGCAAAACGAAGAGTAAATTCGTTGTTGTAAAAATTTTTTCCTATCTTCGTAGCACCATCATTTGAACGGCCACGGTGCTATGTGGAAAGAAAAATTCATAGACTATCTCCGTTATGAGAAGAACTACTCCTCTCTAACGGAGATTTCTTATTTCAGGGATATCTCTCAGTTCGAGGCATTCATTCACGAGGAATGCGGGGCATTCGATCCGGCAACTGTAGAGAGCGACCATATCCGTAACTGGATGATTCATCTTATGGAAGAGGGTGTGAAAGCACGCTCCGTGAACAGGAAATTGAGCGCCGTAAGATCCTTCTTTCGTTTTCTGAAACGCAAAGGCTTTGTCCCCAATAACCCCGCCTCTGGCATCAATGGCCCAAAAACACCAAAGAAGCTGCCGGGATTTGTCAAGGATCGTGAGATGTCATTGGTAATTGACAATGCCGACGAATACCCCGACAATTTCTGCGGGCACCGCGACCGCTTCCTCATTGAGTTGCTTTACCTCACCGGTATGCGCCGTGCGGAGCTGATTGCCCTTCGCGACAACGATATCGATTTCGAAAGCTGCACATTACGGGTAACAGGCAAACGGAATAAACAACGGATCATTCCCTTCTCACCTGGAACAAGAGAAAAAATCAGCAATTATATCGAGAAAAGAGATGCTGAAGTTGAAAACAAATCGCCGTTTCTCTTTGTTAAGAAAGATGGAAACCCATTATACCCAAAGCTTGTGTACAACATCATCCACACGCGCCTGAGCAGCATCCCCACCCTCTCCAAAAAAAGCCCCCATGTGCTGCGCCATTCTTTTGCCACCGAGATGTTGAACAACGGTGCAGACATCAATGCCGTAAAGGAATTACTGGGCCACTCAAGCCTTGCATCAACGCAGATTTACACCCACGTAACACTGGAGGAGATGAAAAAGACATACGATCACGCCCATCCAAGGGCACATAATAAAATGAAGGAGGAATAGTATGGAAATGACAATTCAATCTGTAAACTTTGACGCCACTGAACAGCTGAAAGCATTTGTGGATAAGAAAGTAAAAAAACTGGAACGCTTTTCTGATGACATCATTCAGGCAGAGGTAATCCTGAAAGTGGTGAAACCGGAAACAGCCAACAACAAAGAGGCCTCTGTAAAGCTAAACATCAGGCACAAAGAGGCATTCGCGAGTAAGATCGCCGACACTTTTGAAGAGGCTGTTGACCTCTGCACAATGGCACTCGAAAAACAGATCCAAAAGACAAAAGAAAAAAAGGATCGGTAATCTAAAAAACAGACCAAATATTTTGGCATCATAAAAAATATCACTACCTTTGCGACCGTTTCTCTCTCAATCTGGGGGAGGAACGGTTAAAAGTAAGTAAATAAGCCTCTTTAGCTCAGTTGGCCAGAGCACGTGATTTGTAATCTCGGGGTCGTTGGTTCGAATCCGACAAGAGGCTCAGAAACAGACAAGGGCAGTTACCAGAGTGGCCAAATGGGGCTGACTGTAACTCAGCTGGCTTACGCCTTCGGTGGTTCGAATCCATCACTGCCCACTGTATTGATTTGATGATTTGCAAATTTACTAGTTCGAAAGATAAATCGGCCAATCATCCGGTCAGTTTCGCGGAAGTAGCTCAGTTGATAGAGCATTAGCCTTCCAAGCTGAGGGTCGCGGGTTTGAGTCCCGTCTTCCGCTCCAGATTTTGCCTATGTAGCTCAGTGGTAGAGCACTTCCTTGGTAAGGAAGAGGTCGCGGGTTCAACTCCCGCCATCGGCTCAACGACAGATCGTGCAACGTTTCATCAAGACAAAAGGCCGGGGGCCGGGTGTCTTGAGTTTCACTGTTTACAAACGAAAGAATCGGAAATACAATTTTTTATTTTACACTAATTAATAGGACATTTTATGGCAAAAGAACATTTTAACCGGACGAAACCGCATGTCAACATCGGTACAATCGGTCACGTTGACCACGGTAAGACTACTTTAACGGCTGCTATTACAACTGTTTTGGCAAAGAAAGGATTCTCGGAACTCCGTTCGTTCGATTCCATCGACAACGCTCCCGAAGAAAAGGAAAGAGGTATCACCATCAACACCTCACACGTGGAATACCAGACGGAAGCTCGTCACTATGCGCACGTAGACTGTCCGGGTCACGCTGACTATGTAAAGAACATGGTTACAGGTGCTGCCCAGATGGACGGTGCCATCATCGTGGTAGCTGCTACCGACGGTCCCATGCCCCAGACTCGCGAGCACATCCTGCTGGCCCGTCAGGTGAACGTACCCAAGTTGGTTGTTTTCATGAACAAGGTGGACCTGGTAGACGACGAAGAGATGCTGGAACTGGTTGAAATGGAAATGCGTGAACTGCTCTCCTTCTACAACTTCGACGGTGACAACACCCCGGTGATTCGCGGATCTGCCCTTGGCGGTCTCAACGGCGATGCAAAATGGGAAGATAAGATCCTGGAACTGATGGAAGCTGTGGATACATGGATTCCGCTGCCTCCGCGCGATGTGGACAAACCATTCCTGATGCCGGTGGAAGACGTATTCTCCATCACAGGTCGTGGTACCGTTGCCACAGGTCGTATCGAAACCGGTATCATCAAGACCGGTGAAGAAGTACAGATCATTGGTCTTGGTGCTGAAGGCAGGAAGTCTGTAGTTACCGGTGTGGAAATGTTCCGCAAGATCCTCGACGAAGGACAGGCTGGTGACAACGTGGGTCTGCTGCTGCGTGGTATCGACAAGGACGAAATCAAGCGTGGTATGGTGATTTCTCACCCGGGTAAAGTGAAACCTCACTCCAAGTTCAAAGCTGAGGTCTATATCCTGAAGAAGGAAGAAGGCGGTCGCCACACTCCTTTCCACAACAAGTACCGTCCTCAGTTCTATATTCGTACTCTTGACGTAACCGGTGAAATCCAGCTTCCCGAAGGCGTGGAAATGGTAATGCCCGGTGACAACGTGACCATCGAGGTGGAACTGATCTACCCGGTAGCATGTAACGTAGGTCTTCGTTTCGCTATCCGCGAAGGTGGACGTACTGTGGGTGCAGGCCAGATCACTGAACTGATCGACTAATTCCCTCCATCGCCCCTCTACTAGGGGAAATGCAGGATGATTTCAAATATTACTGCTCCAAACAACCTACCCTACGGGGAAGGTTTGGAGGAGCAGTGAATACGGGTCTAGCTCAGTTGGTAGAGCACTGGTCTCCAAAACCAGGTGTCGGGAGTTCGAGTCTCTCGACCCGTGCACAATCGATCTGAATTAAATGAAAAAAATAGTTGCATATCTCAGGGATGCTTATAACGAACTCGTTTATAAGGTGTCCTGGCCATCCAAAGAAGAACTCTCCGGCAGTACGGTAATTGTGTTGATTGCTTCCCTTATCATTGCCTTAATCGTGTTCGGAATGGATTCTTTGTTTGAGTGGGTATTAAAACTCCTCTACGGTATTTTGTAATTTCTGAACAAAAGAGACTATGACTGAAGAGAGAAAAAAATGGTACGTACTGCGTTCCGTTAGTGGAAAAGAAAACAAAGTCAAAGAGTATCTTGAGTCAGAGATCAAAAAAACCGATTTAGGAAAGTACATTTCTCAAGTTCTCATCCCCACTGAAAAGACTTACATCGTACGCAACGGTAAGAAAGTGATGAAAGAACGCGCTTATCTTCCCGGCTACGTGCTCATTGAGGCTGAACTGACGGGTGAGGTGATTCACGAACTGAAGAATATCAATTACGTAGCCGGCTTTCTGCCAAACACAACCGATCCGCAACCCTTGCGGGAATCGGAGGTGAAACGCATCCTCGGAACGATGGATGAACTGGAAGAGGCAGGTGACGAGATGGATATGAAATACTACGTGGGAGAAAATGTGAAGGTGATCGGAGGTCCCTTCAGCAGCTTCTCCGGTGTGGTGGAAGAGGTGAACGACGAGAGAAAAAAACTCAAAGTGATGGTGAAGATCTTCGGGAGAAAACAGCTCCTGGAGCTGAGTTATATGCAAGTAGAGAAGGAATAGTCAGCAATTTGGTTACGCAGATTCTGTAAGTTCTTCAATGTGTTTCGAAAACCGTAATTTATTAAAATCAAGAAAATGGCTAAAGAAGTTGCCGGACAACTAAAATTACAAATCAAAGGAGGAGCTGCAAATCCATCTCCCCCGGTAGGACCCGCACTGGGTTCCAAAGGGATCAACATCATGGAGTTTTGCAAGCAATTCAATGCCAGAACTCAGGACAAAGCCGGTAAAGTGTTGCCAGTGGTAATCACCTATTATACCGACAAGTCGTTTGATTTTATTGTTAAGACACCACCGGTTGCGATTCAGTTATTAGAAGCCACGAAGCTCAAGAGCGGTTCGGCAGAACCCAACCGTAAAAAGGTTGCAGAGGTTACCTGGGAACAGGTAAAGACCATTGCCGAAGAGAAGATGACCGACTTGAACTGCTTCACGGTTGAATCCGCAATGCGTATGGTAGCGGGAACGGCTCGAAGCATGGGTATCACAGTGAAAGGGGATTTCCCGGAAATGAATAACAACTAAACTTCAATTGAGACATGAGTAAACTGACAAAAAATCAAAAGTTGGCTTTGAGCAAGATTGAAGTGGGCAAGACCTATACACTGAAAGAAGCATCTGCATTGGTGAAGGAATTAACCACCACCAAATTTGATGCCTCAGTAGATATCGATGTACGCCTCGGCGTAGATCCGCGCAAAGCTAACCAGATGGTAAGGGGCGTTGTCTCTTTGCCACACGGAACAGGTAAACAAGTAAGAGTTCTTGTATTGTGTTCTCCAGAGGCTGAGGCCGATGCGAAAGCAGCGGGCGCAGACCATGTGGGACTCGATGAATATATCGACAAGATTAAAGGAGGTTGGACCGATGTGGATGTGATCATCACACAGCCGCAAATCATGGGTAAGATCGGAGCGCTGGGCCGTGTTTTAGGTCCCCGCGGACTGATGCCAAACCCGAAGAGCGGTACTGTTACCCCCGATGTGGCCAAGGCCGTACAGGAGGTAAAACAGGGGAAAATCGACTTTAAAGTAGACAAAGCCGGTATCATTCACACCTCGATTGGAAAAGTATCTTTTACGCCGGAACAGATTCGAGACAACGCGAAAGAATTTATTCAAACGTTGATCAAACTGAAACCGACTGCGGCAAAAGGAACCTATGTGAAGAGTATTTATCTTTCCAGTACGATGAGTCCAGGTATCAAAGTGGACCCCAAATCGGCAGAAGAAATCTAATGAACTAAGCAGAAATCTATGAAAAAGGAAGATAAACAACTAATAATCGCACAAATCGCAGCCAATCTCCAGGAGTATGAAAATTTCTACCTTGCTGATATTGCCACACTCAATGCGGCAAAAACCAGCAAGTTGAGAAGAGAATGCTCCAAGGAAGATATCAAGCTGATGGTGGTGAAGAATACCTTGCTGCAGAAAGCTTTTGAATCGCTCGAAGGAAACTATGAAGAGCTCTATCCCATTTTGAAGGGGAATACAGCCATCATGTTCTCCAATGCAGCGAATGCACCTGCCAAGCTGATTGACAAGTACAAGGCCGACAAAGTGCCCGCATTCAAGGGAGCTTACGTACAGGAAAGCTTCTTTGTGGGTGCCGGAGCCCTGAAGGACCTGGTCAACATCAAGAGCAAGACAGAGCTTATCGGCGATGTGATTACACTGCTGCAGTCACCTGCAAAGAATGTGATCTCCGCACTCCAGTCGGGTGGCACACTGCTCCACGGAGTACTCAAAACATTGTCGGAAAAGGAAGAAGCCTGATTACAAAGATACTTTTTCCCAATAAGTTATACTGCAGGCAGCATGAAGGAGATTACCTTCTTAAAAAAAATCAACATCAACATCAACAAACAGAATTAGTAATCAATTTAAACCAATACAACAATGGCAGACTTAAAAAAATTTGCTGAAGAATTAGTAAACTTGACCGTTAAAGAGGTAAACGAACTGGCTGAAATCCTGAAAACGGAATATGGCATTGAACCGGCTGCTGCCGCTGTAGCTGTTGCTGCAGGTCCAGCCGCCGCTGAAGCCGCCGCTGAAGAAAAAACCTCTTTCGACGTGATCCTGAAGAGTGCAGGTTCCGCCAAGCTCGCCGTAGTAAAGGCAGTGAAGGAACTTACCGGTCTCGGCCTGAAAGAAGCCAAGGACTTAGTGGACGGAGCTCCCAGCGAATTGAAACAAGGTGTAACAAAAGACGAAGCAGATGCTTTGAAAAAACAACTTGAAGAGGCTGGAGCAGAAGTTGAGCTTAAATAACATTACCCTAAATTAGGTTAATATGGTTAGGAATCTTCTTCCGGAAGATTCTTAACCTTTTGTGTCAATATATATTAGGTTCAAAAACTCATTTCCATGTCTTCAAATAACGCCAACCCAAGAATCAATTTTGCGTCGATTAAGAACCCGCTCGACTTCCCCGATTTCCTGGAAGTACAGCTGAAATCATTTCAAGATTTCCTCCAACTCGATGCACCCCCCGAAAGCAGAAAAAACGAAGGATTGTATAAGGTTTTCACTGAAAACTTTCCAATTGCGGATACCCGTAACAACTTCGTCCTTGAGTTTTTAGATTACTACGTAGATCCTCCGCGTTACACCATCGACGAGTGCACAGACAGGGGACTTACCTACAGCGTTCCGCTGAAGGCAAAGCTTTACCTCTACTGCACCGACCCCGACCATGAAGACTTTACCCCGGTAATCCAGGATGTATACCTGGGTACCATCCCTTACATGACCGACAAGGGCACCTTCGTCATCAACGGCGCAGAACGGGTCATCGTATCACAGCTGCACCGTTCACCCGGCGTTTTCTTCGGACAGAGCATGCATGCCAACGGCACCGTTCTCTATTCCGCTCGTATTATCCCGTTCAAGGGGTCATGGATTGAGTTTGCAACGGACATTAACAGCGTGATGTATGCATACATCGACCGCAAAAAGAAATTACCTGTCACCACGCTGCTGCGTGCCATTGGGTTCGAGAGCGACAAGGATATCCTTGAGATCTTCGACCTGGCAGAAGAGGTGAAGGTGAACAAGACAAACCTGAAAAAAGTTTCAGGACGCAAGCTTGCCGCACGTGTTCTGAAATCATGGATGGAGGACTTCGTAGACGAAGATACCGGTGAGGTGACCTCCATCGAACGTAACGAAGTGGTGATTGAGCGTGAAACGGTTCTGGAACCGGAGCATATGGATGAGATCCTCGCATCGGGTGTTTCCTCCATTCTCCTGCACAAGGAATCAGCCAACACTTCGGACTATTCCATCATCTACAACACTCTGCAGAAGGACCCCAGCAACTCGGAGATCGATGCCATCCGGCACATTTACCGTCAGCTGCGCAGTGCCGAGCCGGCCGACGACTCAAGCGCTCGCGAGGTGATCAACAACCTCTTCTTCTCAGAGAAACGATACGACCTGGGTGATGTGGGTCGTTACCGAATCAACAAGAAACTGAATCTCGACATTGATGTCGACACCCGTGTACTCACCAAGGAAGACATCATCGAGATCATCAAATACCTGATCGAACTGATCAACTCCAAGGCGGTGGTCGATGACATTGACCACCTCAGCAACCGTCGTGTACGCACCGTTGGAGAACAATTATACACCCAGTTTGGTGTGGGCTTAAACCGCATGGCACGCATCATCCGCGAAAGAATGAACGTGCGTGACAACGAGGTGTTCACACCAATCGACCTGATCAACGCGAAGACCATCTCCTCGGTGATCAACACCTTCTTCGGCACCAATGCGCTCTCGCAGTTCATGGACCAGACAAACCCGCTGGCGGAGATCACCCACAAGCGACGTCTCTCGGCACTTGGCCCGGGCGGCCTCTCCCGTGAACGTGCCGGCTTCGAGGTGCGTGACGTACACTTCACTCACTACGGGCGACTCTGTCCCATCGAGACTCCGGAAGGTCCCAACATCGGACTGATCTCCTCACTCTGTGTATATGCCAAGATCAACGACCTGGGTTTCATCGAGACACCCTACCGAAAGGTAGAGAACGGCAAGGTGAATACCAAGAATGAGGAGGTGATCTACCTGGCTGCCGAAGAGGAAGAAGACAGATTAATCGCACAGGGCAACGCCCCGCTCGACGACAAGGGCAAGTTCATCAATCCCCGTGTAAAAGCACGGCAGGATGCCGACTATCCGGTGATTGCACCGGAGGATGTGGAGCTGATGGATGTATCGCCCATGCAGATCGCATCCATCGCAGCCTCGCTCATTCCCTTCCTGGAACATGACGATGCCAACCGTGCATTGATGGGATCGAACATGATGCGCCAGGCTGTACCGTTGTTGCGCACCGAAGCTCCCATCGTGGGAACGGGTATTGAAAATCAGGTGATTCACGACTCACGCACCCAAATCATGGCGGATGGCAACGGTGAAATTACCTATGTAGATGCCACCACCATCAAGATCAAATATGATCGTAGTGAGGAGGAAGAGTTCACCAGCTTCGATGATGCAGTGAAGGTTTACACCATCCCTAAGTTCCGCAAAACAAACCAGAATACCACTATTGACCTGCGACCCATCTGTCGTGTAGGGCAAAAAGTAAAAAAGGGAGATATCCTCACCGAAGGATATGCTACCGAGAAAGGAGAGCTGGCCATTGGTAAAAACCTGAAAGTGGCATTCATGCCCTGGAAGGGATATAACTTTGAAGATGCCATCGTGCTCAACGAACGGATGGTGAGCGACGACGTCTTCACCTCTGTACATGTGGAGGAGTTCTCACTCGAGGTACGCGAAACCAAGCGCGGACTGGAAGAACTCACTTCCGATATCCCCAACGTGAGCGAAGAGGCCACCAAGGACCTCGATGAAAGAGGAATCGTACGTGTGGGTGCACGCATCAAGCCGGGCGACATCATGATCGGTAAGATCACTCCCAAGGGTGAATCGGACCCCTCACCAGAGGAGAAATTGCTACGTGCCATCTTCGGAGACAAGGCCGACGATGTGAAGGATGCATCACTGAAGGCATCCCCCTCACTGAAGGGTGTGGTGATCAGTACCAACCTCTTCTCAAAGGCTTCCAAGAAAGGAAAGACCCGTCTCTCCAGCAAAGCACTGCTGCCAAAGCTCGACGAGGAGTATGAGCAGAAGATGGATGATCTCAAAAAGGTTTTAATTGAAAAGCTGCTGACACTCACCGAAGGGAAAAGCTCCGCTGGAGTGAAGGACTACACCAATATGGATGTGGTTCCCAAGGGAGCCAAGTTCACCCACAAAGTGCTCAACGAAATCGATTTCCAGTCGGTACAGCTCAACAAGTGGACCGCTGACGCCCACAAGAACGAACTGATCCGTGCCACGGTGATTAACTACCTGCGTCGCTTCAAAGAGCTTGATGCAGAATTGAAACGGAAGCGGTTCGACTTCACCATCGGTGATGAGCTGCCTTCCGGCATCATGCAGATCGCCAAGGTCTACGTAGCCAAGAAACGGAAGATACAGGTGGGTGACAAGATGGCCGGACGTCACGGTAACAAAGGTATCGTCTCGCGCATCGTGCGCCAGGAAGACATGCCCTTCCTTGCCGACGGTACTCCCGTTGACATCGTGCTCAACCCGCTGGGGGTGCCCTCCCGTATGAACCTGGGACAGATCTTCGAAACCGTGCTCGGATGGGCCGGCAAGAATATGGGCGTTAAGTTCGCCACTCCCATCTTCGACGGGGCTTCACTCGACGACCTGAACCAATGGACTGAGAAAGCAAACGTACCCGCTTATGGTAAATCCTACCTTTACGACGGAGGTACCGGCGAACGTTTTGATCAGCCCGCTACGGTTGGAATCATCTACATGCTGAAGCTCGGCCACATGGTGGAAGACAAGATGCATGCCCGTTCCATTGGTCCCTACTCGCTTATCACACAGCAGCCGCTGGGAGGTAAAGCTCAGTTCGGTGGTCAGCGTTTCGGAGAGATGGAAGTATGGGCCCTGGAAGCATTCGGAGCCTCACACATCCTCCAGGAGATCCTGACGGTCAAATCGGACGACGTGGTAGGACGCTCCAAGGCTTACGAAGCAATCGTGAAGGGGGAGGCAATGCCTTCGGCAGGTATCCCCGAGTCACTCAACGTATTGCTACACGAGCTGAAGGGTCTGGGTCTGAACATCAGCCTGGATTAAATCACTCCCGTTCATCCCCGGGGGAGCCGCTTCAGGCTGTTCCTGCAACGGGATGATCAGGAGATACAAATAACATTCCGATAACTCTTTATATACACAAAATATATGGCATTTAGAAAAGACAACAAGATAAAGAGTAGCTTTTCAAAAATCACGATTGGGCTGGCTTCGCCGGAACAGATTCTGGAAAACTCTTTCGGGGAGGTACTCAAACCCGAAACCATCAACTACCGAACCTACAAGCCTGAGCGCGACGGTCTGTTCTGTGAACGCATCTTCGGACCGGTAAAGGACTACGAATGTCATTGCGGCAAGTATAAACGGATTCGTTACAAAGGCATCGTCTGCGACCGCTGCGGTGTAGAGGTGACTGAGAAAAAGGTGCGTCGCGAACGTACCGGCCACATCCATCTGGTGGTGCCGGTGGCACACATCTGGTACTTCCGCTCGCTGCCCAACAAGATCGGTTATCTGCTGGGCATCCCCACCAAGAAACTCGACTCCATCATCTATTACGAGCGCTACGTGGTGATTCAGGCGGGAGCACTCGAGGATAAAGTGAGTGAGAGGGATCTCCTCACCGAGGAGGAATACCTCGACCTGCTGGAGACCCTTCCCCGCGAAAACCAGCTGCTGGAAGATAGCGACCCCAACAAGTTCATCGCCAAGATGGGTGCCGAGGCAATCCTCGACCTGCTGGAGCGGCTCAACCTCGACAAGCTGGCCAACCAGCTGCGTCACCGTGCCAACACCGATACCTCACAACAGCGTAAGAACGAAGCGCTAAAACAGCTGCAGGTGGTGGAAGCCTTCCGCGGTTCAAAGAACATCAACAAGCCGGAATGGATGATCATGAAGGTCATCCCCGTGATCCCACCCGATCTGCGTCCGCTGGTACCTCTCGACGGAGGCCGCTTTGCCACCTCCGACCTGAACGACCTCTACCGCAGGGTGATCATCCGCAACAACCGACTCAAACGACTGATCGATATCAAGGCTCCCGACGTGATCCTGCGCAACGAAAAGCGTATGCTCCAGGAGTCCGTCGACTCACTGTTCGACAACTCCCGCAAATCGAGTGCCATCAAAACCGAGTCGAACCGTCCGCTCAAGTCACTCTCCGACAGTCTTAAGGGAAAACAGGGCCGTTTCCGTCAGAACCTGCTCGGTAAGCGTGTCGACTACTCCGCCCGCTCGGTAATCGTGGTGGGTCCGGAGCTCAAAATGCACGAATGCGGTCTGCCCAAGGATATGGCAGCCGAACTCTATAAACCATTTATCATCCGCAAGCTGATTGAACGAGGCATCGTCAAGACGGTGAAATCGGCCAAGAAGATCGTCGATCGCAAAGAACCTGTGGTCTATGACATCCTCGAACATGTGATGAAGGGACATCCGGTTTTGCTCAACCGTGCCCCTACTCTTCACCGCCTCGGAATCCAATCGTTCCAGCCCAAGCTGATTGAAGGAAAGGCCATCCAACTGCACCCTCTTGCCTGTACCGCTTTCAATGCCGACTTCGATGGTGACCAGATGGCTGTCCACCTTCCACTGGGCAATGAAGCAATTTTGGAAGCACAGCTGTTGATGCTCGCATCGCACAACATCCTCAACCCCGCCAACGGCGCCCCAATTACCGTGCCTTCACAGGACATGGTACTCGGACTCTATTACATCACCAAGATTCGCCCGGGAGCGAAAGGGGAAGGGATGACCTTCTACGGTGAAGAGGAGGCACTCATCGCCTATAACGAGAAGAAGGTGGCACTGCACGCACTGATCAAGGTGATCGTCGATGACATTGACGAAAATGGTGATCCCATCCGCAAGATGCATGAGACCACAGTGGGCCGTGTCATGGCCAATGAAGCCATTCCTAAAGAGGTGGGTTACATCAATGAGCTGCTCTCCAAGAAGTCGCTGCGCGACATCATCGGCAAGGTGATCAAGACCTGCGGCGTGGCCCGTACGGCACAATACCTCGACGACATCAAGGACCTGGGTTACACCATGGCCTTCAAGGGAGGTCTCTCCTTCAACCTGGAGGATGTGATCATTCCCGAGGAGAAAGAGAAGCTAATCCAGGATGGTTACGCCGAGGTGGAACAGATCATGGAGAACTACAACATGGGTTTCATCACCTACAATGAGCGTTACAACCAGATCATCGACACCTGGACGCACATCAACTCAAAGCTCTCCAACATCCTGATGAAGCAGCTTGCAGAAGATGACCAGGGATTCAACTCTGTCTACATGATGCTCGACTCGGGTGCCCGTGGATCGCGTGAGCAGATCCGTCAGCTCTCCGGTATGCGTGGTCTGATGGCTAAGCCACAGAAGAGCGGTGCCGAAGGGGCGCAAATCATCGAGAACCCGATTCTTGCCAACTTCAAGGAGGGACTCTCGGTACTCGAGTACTTCATCTCCACCCACGGTGCCCGTAAGGGTCTCGCCGATACCGCCCTCAAGACTGCCGATGCAGGGTATCTCACCCGTCGTCTGGTCGATGTATCGCAGGATGTGATCATCAACGAGGAGGACTGCGGCACGCTCCGTGGGCTTGCAGCCACCGCCATCAAGAACAACGATGAAGTGATTGCCTCTCTTTACGAACGCATCCTGGGTCGCGTTTCGGTGCACGACGTGCAACACCCCAACACCGGTGAGGTATTGGTTAACGCCGGTGATGAGATCACTGAAGATATTGCGAAGAAGATAGACGAGTCACCCATCGAACGGGTAGAGATCCGTTCCGTACTCACCTGCGAGTCGCACCAGGGCGTTTGTGCCAAGTGCTACGGTCGCAACCTGGCCACGGGCAGGATGGTGCAGAAGGGTGAAGCAGTAGGTGTGATCGCAGCTCAGTCGATTGGTGAGCCGGGTACACAGCTTACACTTCGTACCTTCCACATGGGTGGTACCGCTTCCAACATCGCTGCTGAAAACAGCATCAAAACAAAATATGACGGTATCCTGGAATTCGATGAACTTCGCTTTGTGGAGAGCACCGACTCAGAAGGCAAGAGCTACAAGGTAGTAGTAAGCCGACTGGTGGAGATGCGCATCATAGATCCCAACACCAAGATCGTATTGCTCTCACACAACATTCCCTACGGTTCTAAGCTTTACTTCGGTGACGGCTCAAAGGTATCGAAAGGGGATCTGATCTGTGAGTGGGACCCCTTCAACGCAGTGATCGTCTCAGAGGCAACCGGTAAGATCCGCTTCGAGAACTTCACTGAGAACATGACCTACAAGGTTGAATCGGATGAGCAGACCGGTCTGAAGGAGAAGGTGATTATCGAATCACGCGACAAAACCCGTGCTCCTTCCGCCCATATCGTGAACGAGAACGACGATATTCTACGCACCTATACCCTACCCCTCGGTTCGCACATCGTGAAGAACGAGAACGACGAGATCAAGGCGGGTGATGTGCTGGTGAAGATCCCCCGTGCCGTGGGCAAGGCGGGTGACATTACCGGTGGTCTGCCGCGTGTAACAGAGCTGTTCGAAGCGCGTAACCCCTCAAACCCGGCAGTGGTTTCCGAGATCGATGGTGAGGTTTCGTTTGGAAAGATCAAACGTGGTAACCAGGAGATCAGCGTCACCTCCAAAACGGGAGAAACGAAGAAGTACATGGTACCGCTCTCGAAACAGATCCTGGTACAGGAAAACGACTATATCCGTGCCGGCATGCCCCTCTCCGATGGCGCCACTACACCGGCCGACATTCTCGCGATCATGGGACCGACTGCCGTTCAGGAGTACATCGTGAACGAAGTGCAAGATGTATACCGTCTGCAAGGTGTGAAGATCAACGACAAGCACTTTGAGGTGATCGTCCGTCAGATGATGCGCAAGGTGGAAGTGGTGGATCCGGGAGATACCCGCTTCCTCGAGCAGCAGCTGGTCGACAAGCATGAGATGATGGAAGAGAACGACCGCATCTGGGGCAAGAAGGTGATCGTCGATGCCGGCGATTCACAGATATTCGAGCCGGGTCAGATTGTCACCGTGCGTAAGTTGCGCGACGAAAACAGCTCGCTGAAACGACGCGACCTGAAACCGGTGGAGGCACGCGATGCCATTCCCGCCACTGCCAACCAGGTGCTGCAGGGTATCACCCGTGCGGCGCTGCAGACCACCAGCTTCATGTCGGCCGCCTCATTCCAGGAGACCACCAAGGTGCTGAACGACGCTGCCATCAACGGCAAGACCGACACACTGGAAGGGCTCAAGGAGAATGTGATCGTAGGTCACCTTATCCCTGCCGGAACGGGACAGCGTGAGTTTGAAAAGCTAATCGTCGGTTCACGTGAGGACTTCGAGAAGCTGAACGCCAGCAAGCGCACCAACCTGTTCCAGGAAGCCGCTGTTGAAGAATGATAGCTTAGAATAACTTTTTTAAAAAAAAGGCCGTCTCATACAACATGAGATGGCCTTTTTTCTGTTTATACGTTACAGTTTGAGTAGCCCTATCCTAGCAAGAGACAGCCTATTTCCTTCGTTACTGGTTCTAATCTCGTTCTAATCTCGTTCTAATATGGTTCTAATATGGTTCTAATAGATTCGAACGAGAATAGAGCCAGTTACGAGTGATATAAAAAGAATATAAAGTTCAGATTAAGAGCTGGCTTATTGGAAACATTGTATCTACTATCCGGTAGATCTCTTCAGATACTCATAAATCGCATGCTGCGCGCGTACAGGAGGGGCATCGGGTGAAGCCAACTCACTTTTAAAGACATTGTTCAGTTGTTCATCTACCCAAACGGCGCTCTGGTTGTCCTCCAGCTGGATCTTCAAAATATCGATGATCTGTCGCTTTAGCGACTCGGCATAGACCGGGAAGGCCACCTCTATTCGGCGGTGCAGGTTGCGAGTCATCCAATCGGCTGAAGTGAGGTAGATTGTCTCCTTGCCTCCGTTCAGGAAGTACCAGACACGCGCATGCTCCAGGTAGGCATCAACGATGCGTGTCACCCTGATATTTTTGCTGTAGGGCTGGTTGGGTACCAGGCAGCAGATGCCACGGATGATCAGGTCGATCTTCACGCCCGCCACGCTTGCACGATAGAGCGCATTGATCATCCCCTTGTCCTCAAGACTATTCATCTTCAGGATGATATAACCTTCACCCCCCTGTTTCACCTGCGCAATCTCCTGTTCAATCATCCGGTGAATGGCCGGCAGCATGTTGAACTGGGTTACCAGCAGATGTTTGAAGTCGTGCATGTAGGGTTTCCCCTCCAACACGCGGAACACCTCGTCGATGTCGCGGATGATCTCCTTGTTGGAGGTGAGCAACCCCTTGTCGGAATAGATGCGGGCAGTTTTCTCGTTGAAGTTGCCGGTACCCAGGTAGGCATACCCCTTTATCGGATCATCAGGGTCGTTGCTTCTCTTGCGCACGTAGGCCAGCTTGGCATGCACCTTCAGTCCCGGCAGGCTGTAGATGATCTTCACCCCCGCCTGTTGCATCAGTTCGGAGGAGAAGTAGTTGTTCTCCTCATCGAAGCGGGCTTTCAGCTCCACGAAGACGGTCACCTTCTTGCCATTCTTGGCAGCACTGATCAGGCTGTTGATCACGGCAGAGTTCTCCGCCACACGATATTGCGTCACCTTGATCTCGAGCACCTTCGGATCGAACGCAGCCTGCATGAGGAAGCGCAACAGATAGTCGAACGACTGGTAGGGGAAGTGGAGCAGCAGATCCTGGCGACGCAGCACCCGCAGGATTGAGTTGTTGGCCTCCAACTCCGGAACCCGCAGGGGATGCGGCAAAGGTTGACGGAGGCTATCACCAACCGGGTTGGGCAGCTTCATGAGGTCTGCCAGGTTGAGGTATCGTCCCGAGGGGAGCAACTCCTCCTCCTCAATCTCGTAGGCCTCGCAGAGGTGCTTCAGGAAGTAGTCCGGCATATCCTTGTCGTACTGAAAACGGGTCACGGCACCTATCTTTCGTTTGCGCACCTTACGCAGTATCCGCTCGGCAATATCTTTCTGATCTTCGTTTTCGAGAGAGAAATCGGCATCACGTGAAATCTTGATGCTGAAGCAGTCCACGATCTGATAACCGGGGAAGACGCTCGACATGTTCGCCTTGATCAGGTCGTCGATAAAAATGATGTAGTGGTTCCCGCCAAAGGAGGGGAGCTCCACGAACCGCGGCACCTTGGTGAAGGGAATCTTCATGATGGCATAGGTGTAGGTGGGACGGTCGGTACCCTTCTTCTTTTTCTTCAGCAGACTCACCACCTGGTAGATGCGCCCATCCTGAATGAAAGAGTGGATGTCATCCTTCAGGATGATCATCGGCTGCAGGTAGGGGAATACCTCCTCGTTGAAGTACTTCTCCACGAAGGCACGGTGAAATGGCTCCACAGCATCGGTCTGGTAGAGGATGATGCCATTGCGCCGCAGCTCCGGAAGAATCATCTCGTTGAAGATGGCATAATACTCCTTTTCATGAGCCGTCACCTCACGGTTGATCTCTATGATGGTCTGAAGTGCTTCCTCCATCGATTCATCGCGCTTGATGCTTTCCAGAAGGGAGCTGTGATAACCCGACACGCGGATTTTGTAGAACTCCTCCAGGTTTGACGAGTAGATGGAGAGGAACTTGATCCTCTCGTAGATGGGCAGCCGCTCATCCTTCGCCTCCAGGAGTACCCGGTAATTGAAAGAGAGCCAGCTTATATCGCGTTTGAAATAGGCGTAATTGTTATATTCCATTGTGTCTGTCTGTGCTGGTAAGATTAAACCTCAAAAATAGGAAGTTTGTTCGAATAAAACATCTTTTGCCTGAAAATTACCAATTCATCGCCATTTTTGCCGAAATGGTTCAAACAAAAGAACAAAAGTTGTAAGTTTGTGCATCCATAACAAAAACAACTGCCAATAGAATGATAAAAAACATACGTGATTACCTGTTCCTGACGCTGAAAGGGATGGCAATGGGAGCAGCCGATGTGGTTCCGGGTGTCTCGGGCGGGACGATTGCCCTGATCACCGGGATCTATGAGGAACTCATCTTTTCCATCAAGTCGATCAACCTGACAGCCTTGAAACTTCTCTTCTCAGGGAAACCTGCCGCCTTCTGGAAAGCCATCAACGGTAATTTCCTGCTGAGCGTTTTGCTGGGTATCGCCATCAGCATCTTTTCACTGGCCAAAGGGCTGACCTTTTTGCTGCATCACTATCCCATCCTGGTATGGTCCTTCTTTTTTGGTCTCATCGTTGCATCTGCCATTTATGTGGCACGAACCATCAAAACCTGGAATGCCGGTGCAGTGATTGCGGGCATTGCAGGGATTGTGATCGCCTATTTTATCACGGTGATCTCACCGACTGAAGCCAACACCTCCTGGATCTACATCTTCTTTTCGGGCGTGATAGCGATCTGTGCCATGATCCTGCCCGGTATATCCGGCAGTTTCATCCTGGTGTTGCTCGGCATGTACCAGTTCATCCTGGGTGCCGTAGGAGATCTGAATATTCCGGTGTTACTCGTTTTTGTTGCCGGTGCGGCTATCGGGATCATCGGCTTTTCCAACATCCTCTCCTGGCTGCTGAAGAAATTTCACACCCTCACCATCGCACTGCTGTCCGGATTCATGGTCGGCTCCCTCAACAAGATCTGGCCCTGGAAGGAGGTCACCGAATCGTTTATCGACCGACATGGAGAAGCGAGGCCGCTGGCTGAGAGGAATATTTTGCCCGGCACATATGAAAACCTCACGGGAAATGAATCCTTGCTATGGGGAGCCATCTTTTTCCTGGTCGTTGGTTTTGTGTTGATTTTTGTAATTGAAGGCGCAACGAAACGGAAGGGATGAAGAAAATTGGGTTGCTCTCCGACACCCACGGCTACTGGGACGACAAGTTCGAGACCTATTTCGAAACGTGCGACGAGATCTGGCACGCGGGTGACATCGGTTCGCTGGAGCTGGCCAGCCGCTTTGAAGAGATGAAGCCTTTCCGTGCCGTCTACGGCAACATCGATGACTACAAGACCCGCATCGCCTACCCACAGACGTTGCGCTTCACCCTGGAGAAGGTGGAGGTGCTGATGACCCATATCGGCGGCTACCCGGGACGCTACGATCCCTCCATCCGTGCTCAGCTCCAGGCCCGTCCCCCCAAGCTTTTCATCGCCGGTCATTCGCATATCCTGAAGGTACTCTACGACAAGAAACTGGATTGCCTCCACATGAACCCCGGTGCGGCGGGCAAGTATGGCTTCCACCGGGTGCGAACGCTGCTCCGCTTCCTGCTGGATGAGGGGGATATCCGCGATCTGGAAGTGATTGAGATCGGCAAACAGGGTTAGAACAGTTCTGGAAAGAGTGTGAGCAGAATACCCCCTGCACCGATCACCATGAAAAGGCTGCCCACCGTGCGGTTGAGCAGGATCAGCCCTCTCCGGTTGAACCGCTTGCGCAAACGGGCAATGAAGAGCGTAAGAAAGAACCACCAGCTGAAAGCGGCCAGTATAAAAGCACTGATCCCGGCAACGAGTGACATGGTCCCCCCGGCGACAGGATTGAAGGAGAAGCGGGTGTAGAGCCCCATGAAAACCAGGATAATGGCTGCGTTGGAGAAGGTGAGCAGGAAGGAGGAGATGAAATCGCGAAGCAGGCGATCCTCATCGGGGACAATTGCCGGGCTCCACCCTTTCAGGGGATTGCTGCGGAAGACAAACCAACCGAAGAGGATCAGTACCAGTCCACCAAAAGGCTGAAGCCAGGGCTCATAACGTTCCAGAAAGCGGGAGACGAACCCCATGGCCGTCATGGTGAGCAGTGCATAGGTGATGTCCGACAGCATGGCCCCCATGCCGGTGAGGAAACCGTGGCGACGTCCCCTGCTGAGCGTCCGCTGGATGGTCAGCATGTTGATCGGCCCCATGGGCGAGGAGACCATGAGCCCGATGAGAAAACCCTTGGCAATGGTTTCAAGCATCTTGTATTCTTATTCTTGGGGGATACAGTAGATCCGCTGTAAAGATACGGCGGTTAAAGTTCAGCACAAAACAGGAGCACCACTTTTCACCTTCCAATTACGTCTCTTTTCACCAAAGTTGTTTAACTTTGTCATTCCGTTCAGCCTTGTGGAATCCTCCCGCTGAACCCAACAAAAACAAGAGACATGATTTCATTTTTCAGAACCCCCTCCCAGAGTGTGATCGCCGTTGAATCGGCCGAGGTCCTAACCCCTGAGACAGTAGAAAAGCTCTGCTGGCTCTTCGGCGAGGCTGAGATGCTCACAGCTGCATCGCTCGACACCCCCTTTATCGGTCCCCGCCGTGAGATGATCACCCCCTGGAGCACATGTGCCGTGGAAATCACGCAGAACATGGGCATTGGAGGAATCAGTCGCATGGAGGAGTATACCCCCCTGGCAGCAAGCAGCGCGTTCGACTTCGACCCGATGCTGCAACGCAAGTATGAACAGCTGGACCAGACACTCTTCACCATTGGACACCAGCCGGAGACGATCATCTACATCGATGACATCGCCGCCTACAACAGTGCCGAAGGGCTTGCACTGAGCGACGATGAGATCGCCTACCTGAACGAGGTGAGCTCGAAAATGGGACGGAAGCTGACCGACAGCGAGGTGTTCGGCTTCTCACAGGTCAACTCGGAGCACTGCCGCCACAAGATCTTCAACGGCCGTTTTATCATCGACGGCGAGGAGAAAGAGCTCTCTCTCTTCCAGCTGATCAAGAAGACATCGAACATCAACCCCAACAGCCTGATATCAGCCTACAAAGACAACGTAGCCTTCATCCGGGGACCGCAGATCGAACAGTTTGCCCCCGCCAGCGGCGACAAGCCCGACTTCTTCGAGACCCGTGAAGTTGAGAGCGTGCTCTCGCTAAAAGCTGAAACACATAACTTCCCCACCACCGTGGAACCCTTCAACGGTGCCTCTACCGGCACCGGTGGGGAGATACGCGACCGCCTTGCCGGCGGCAAGGGTTCTCTGCCCGTCGCGGGGACCGCGGTCTACATGACCTCCTACCCCCGACTGGAGGAGGGTCGTCCCTGGGAGCAGGTGATGCCTCCCCGTCCCTGGCTCTACCAGACACCTGAGCAGATCCTGATCAAGGCCTCTAACGGTGCTTCCGACTTCGGCAACAAGTTTGGTCAGCCACTCATCTGCGGCTCCCTGCTCACCTTCGAGCATGCCGAGAACCAGAAGGAGTTCGGCTATGACAAGGTGATCATGCTCGCCGGAGGCGTCGGCTACGCCAACAGCCGCGATGCCAAGAAAGGCGATCCGAAGAGCGGAGAGAAGGTGGTGGTGCTTGGCGGCGACAACTACCGCATCGGCATGGGCGGCGGTGCCGTCTCCTCGGTCAATACCGGCGAGTACTCCTCGGGTATCGAGCTCAATGCGGTGCAGCGTGCCAACCCCGAGATGCAAAAAAGGGTGGCCAACGTGATCCGCACACTTTCTGAATCGGAGGAGAACCCCATCGTCTCCATCCACGACCATGGCGCGGGGGGACACCTCAACTGCCTCTCCGAGCTGGTGGAACAGACCGGCGGGGTGATTGAGATCGACAAGCTTCCCGTGGGCGACAAAACCCTCTCGGCCAAGGAGATCATCGGCAATGAGAGCCAGGAACGGATGGGCCTCCTGGTGGAACAGCAGGAAATTGATCGGATCGAACGGATCGCTGCCCGTGAGCGTGCTCCGATGTATGTGGTGGGCGAGACCACCAATGACATGCGCTTCACCTTCCGCAAGCAGGGGGAAGACAATCCAATCGACATGGAACTGGCTGATTTCTTCGGCAAGCCACCGGTCACCGTGATGGAAGACCGCACCCTGGAGGAGACCTACGAGGCTCCCGATTACAACAGAGCGGAGCTTGGCACCTACATCGAGAACGTACTGAAGCTGGAGGCTGTGGCCTGTAAGGACTGGCTCACCAACAAGGTGGACCGCTCCGTGACCGGCAAGATCGCCCGCCAGCAGTGCCAGGGGGAGATACAGCTACCGCTGAGCGACTGTGGCGCCATCGCCCTTGACTACCGTGGATACGCCGGCATGGCCACCTCCATCGGACATGCGCCCCAGGCAGCGATGATTGATCCGGCTGCAGGCTCGGTGCTGGCCATCTCCGAAGCACTCACCAACATGGTGTTCGCACCCCTCAAAGAGGGACTTCAGAGCGTCTCGCTGAGCGCCAACTGGATGTGGCCCTGCCGCAACCAGGGTGAAGATGCCCGTCTCTATAAGGCGGTGGAAGCTTGCTCCGACTTCGCCTCCGAGTTGGGCATCAACATCCCCACCGGCAAGGACTCCCTCTCCATGACACAAAAATATGGCGACGAAAAGGTCTACTCCCCCGGCACGGTGATCATCTCCGCAGCCGCCGAGGTGGATAACATCCGTCGCATCGCCAGCCCGGTGCTGGCCTACATCAAAGGCACCTACCTCTACTACATCGACTTCTCGTTCGACACCTTTAAGTTGGGTGGTTCCGCCTTCGCCCAGACCATGGGCAGGGTAGGCGACGAAGTGCCGACAGTAAACGACAGCGAATATTTTAAAAATGCCTTCGCTGCCGTGCAGGAGCTTATCAGCCGTGGTCTTATCCTGGCGGGACACGACATCTCCGCCGGGGGACTGGTCACCACGTTGCTGGAGATGTGCTTTGCCAACCCGCAGGGGGGCATTGAGGCACACCTCGACAAGATCCGCCATGCCGACCTGATCAAGATCCTCTTCTCCGAGAACCCGGGGGTGGTGATTCAGGTGAAGCACCACCGCCTGGTGGAGAAGATACTGGAAGATTACGGCGTGGGATTTGCCATCGTGGCACGCCCCACCGAAGAGCGCAAGCTGGTGATCGCCAAGGATGATTACCGGCAGGAGTTCGACATAGACCATCTGCGCGATGTCTGGTACAGGAGCTCCTACCTCCTCGACCGCAAGCAGAGCGGCGAGAAGTGTGCCGCCGACCGCTTCGCCAACTACAAGCAACAACCGCTGCAATTCAGCTTCAATCCTTCCTTCACCGGTAAGATGGCCGATCTGGGGCTTGCTCCCGCCCGGAAAGAACGCAGCGGCCTCACCGCAGCGATCATCCGCGACAAGGGAACCAACGGCGAACGGGAGATGGCCTACGCACTATATCTGGCAGGCTTCGACGTGAAGGATGTACATATGACCGACCTCACCTCGGGACGGGAAACACTCAATGAAGTTCAATTCGCCGTTTTCTGTGGAGGATTCTCCAACTCAGACGTGCTGGGCTCTGCCAAGGGATGGGCCGGCGGCTTCCGTTACAACGAGCAGGCCAAAGCAGCGCTCTCCCACTTCTACGCACGTGAGGATACACTCAGCCTGGGCATCTGCAACGGCTGCCAGCTGATGATGGAGCTGGGGCTGCTCTATCCCGAGATGGGCGAAAACCATCCAAAGATGGCGCACAACCTGTCGCACAAATTCGAATCCGCTTTCGTGAGCGTGGAGATCCCACAGAACGAATCGGTACTGTTCCGCTCGCTTGCAGGCACCAGGATGGGCATCTGGGTGGCTCACGGCGAAGGGCGATTCGTGCTTCCCGGCGAAGAGTCGACCTACAACATTGCCGCAAAATACCTCTACGACGAATATCCCGGCAACCCCAACGGCTCCGATCATGCTACTGCTGCCGTCTGTTCAAGCGATGGCCGTCACCTGGCGATGATGCCCCACCTGGAGCGCACCATCTTCCCCTGGCAGAATGCCTTCTACCCCTTCGCTTTCCGCAAGCATGAGGTAACCCCCTGGATGGAAGCATTCGTCAACGCAAGAGAGTGGCTGAAAGAGAGGAAGTAAGATCTTAAATGAGTGAATGTGGCACAACCAATATTTGAGCAGACGCTAAAGGTGCGTGATTATGAGTGCGATACGCAGGGGCATGTGAACAATGCCAACTATCAGCACTATTTCGAGGTAACGAGACATGAGTTTCTGGAAAAGGTGGGACTCAACTTTTATGAGCTGCACCTGCAGGGGATTGATGCAGTGGTCTCCCGTGTGGAGATACGCTACAAGGTACCCCTTATCGGGATGGATCTCTTCCGCTGCACCGTCACCCGGCTGGAGCGGATTGGCGTGAAGTACATCTTCCACCAGGAGATCATCCGCGCAAAGGATGGAGTGATCTGCGCCAAGGCGAAGATTGAGGTGGTCAACCTGGTGAACGGCAAGCTGTCGCAGCCGGAGCTGTTCGACCAGGCTTTCAGGGATTACATCAGATAAGGTTTTTCAACGTATCATGGACAACAAAACCCTCTATCAGATCGCGCTCACGCTGATCAAAGGTGTGGGGGTGATGCATGCCCGCAACCTGATGGAGATCGTGGGCGATGAGGAGGCGATCTTCCGGGAGAGCAGGCAGCGTCTCAAGGCCATCCCCCGACTCCCGGAGAAGGTGATCGATGAAATCCGCAACCCGGAAGTACTCCGGCGGGCAGAAAAGGAGCTTACCTTTGTCACGAAAAACAACCTGCAAACCCTCTTTTTTACGGATCCCTCCTACCCGCAGCGGCTTACCCAATGCATCGATGCACCGGTACTGCTCTACAGCAGGGGAGAGTGTGACCTGAACCGCAGCAAGGTGGTCAGCGTGGTGGGTACCCGCAATGCCACCCGCCAGGGAATCGAGTTCTGTGAAACATTCATCCGAGAGCTGTCGGAAAGCAATCCCGACATTCTGGTAGTAAGCGGACTGGCCTACGGCATTGATATCTGTGCCCACCGTTCGGCATTGAAACAAGGCCTCTCAACCGTGGCGGTACTGGCTCACGGCCTCGACCGCATCTACCCCTCGCTGCATCGTCAGACTGCAGTAGAGATGCTGAAAGCAGGAGCACTGCTCACCGAGTTCCCCAGCGAGACCAACCCCGACAAGCACAACTTCGTGAAGCGCAACCGCATCGTTGCCGGCATGGCAGACGCGGTAGTGGTAATTGAATCAGGAGTGAAAGGAGGATCGCTCACCACTGCCGACATTGCTAACTCCTACTTCCGTGAGGTGTTTGCCCTGCCGGGGCGCGTGAAAGACCCTATGTCGGCAGGCTGCAACCGCCTCATCGCGGACAACCAGGCGGTGTTGTTGCACAGCAGCCAACAGTTCCTCGCCCACATGGGATGGGAGAAACAGCCGGAGGTGAAAAAAGCGACACAGAAAGAGTTGTTCGCGGAGCTGACCGCGGAGGAAGAGCAGATATGCCAACTGCTGAGCCGACATGAGTCGATGCAAGTCAACAACCTCTCCGTGGAGTTGAACATTCCCGTCACTGAACTGTTCCTTACCCTGCTGGAACTGGAAGTTAAAAATGTGGTAAAAACGCTGCCGGGTGGGGTTTATCGTTTGGCTTAAAAAAGCACTGTTCATCCTTTTGTTTCATCTGAACTTTTTTTTATATCTTTGAGAACGAAACCCATTTAATAAAAATCAATGGCATTACACATTGGAGACAGGATACCGGAAGAACTTGGAACCGACCAGCATGGAGATCCGGTGAAAGCAAGTCATTACGCCGGCAGGAAGCTGGCCATCTACTTCTACCCAAAAGACAACACCCCCGGGTGTACAGCCCAGGCTTGTAGTCTGCGCGACGGGTACAGTGACCTGCAACAGGCGGGTTACGAGGTTTTGGGAGTCAGCGTAGACAGCGAAGCATCCCATCAGAAGTTTATCAACAAACATACATTGCCCTTCCCACTGATCGCCGATACCGAAAAACAGTTGGTGCAACTGTTCGGCGTGTGGCAAGAGAAGACGATGATGGGTAAAAGATATATGGGAACGGTGCGAACCACTTTCCTGACAGATGAGCAGGGGGTCATCACCCATGTACTGGCAGGACGCGAAGTGGATACGAAGAACCATGCTGTACAGATCCTGGGCAGCAGATAGCAATTCAAATCGGGTTTTTACTCCCCACGACATCCTCTTTGCCAAGCTGGTTGCAAAAGTGATTGCCGCGAGGGTATCATGCTAAAAAGAAACAAACCAACAACATTATGGAACAGGAAAAAGAGAACAAGAACAGTGAGAAGCTGAAAGCACTGCGGGCAGCGATGGACAAGATAGAGAAGACATACGGCAAGGGATCTATCATGATGATGGGCGATGAGAAGGTTGAGGAGGTGCCGGTCATCTCTTCCGGTTCCATCGGACTGAACGTCGCTTTGGGCGTGGGTGGATACCCACGTGGCAGGGTGATAGAGATCTACGGACCGGAATCGTCGGGTAAGACCACACTGGCAATTCATGCCATCGCCGAGGCGCAGAAAGCGGGAGGGGTAGCAGCCTTCATCGATGCGGAACATGCCTTCGACCGTTTTTATGCAGAGAAGTTGGGGGTAGACACCGACGAGCTGCTCATCTCGCAGCCTAGCAGTGGCGAAGAGGCTCTCGAGATCGCAGAGCAACTGATACGCTCCTCTGCCGTCGATATCATCGTGATCGACTCGGTAGCGGCGCTCACACCGAAAAAGGAGATCGAGGGGGACATGGGCGACTCCAATGTAGGCCTACAGGCACGCCTGATGTCGCAGGCACTGCGCAAGCTCACCTCAGCCATCAGCAAGACCAACACCACTTGCATCTTCATCAACCAGCTGCGCGAGAAGATTGGTGTGATGTTTGGCAATCCAGAGACCACCACCGGTGGAAACGCACTAAAGTTTTATGCCTCGGTGCGACTCGACATCCGGGGAAACGGATCCCCCATCAAGGATGGCGAGGAACAGATTGGCCGTCCCACCCGTGTCAGGGTGGTGAAGAACAAGGTGGCACCACCCTTCCGTAAGGCTGAGTTTGACATCATGTATGGTGAGGGTATCTCCCGCACAGGTGAGATTATCGACTTGGGGTCTGAACTCAATATCATCAAGAAGAGTGGCTCCTGGTACAGCTACAACGATACCAAACTGGGACAGGGACGTGATGCCGCCAAACTGGCCGTCAGAGACAACCCCGAGTTGGCCGAAGAACTGGAACGTTTGGTCTTTGAAGCATTGAAAAGTAAGTAAGCATACGAACCGAAGCGAGATCCCCAAAGGGGAGTCTCGCTTTTTTCTGGAGCCAATCGGCCAACAGACAAATCATTCATCCAATCTATTCATTATCTCAATACAGAATCAAACCATGCAACCATATCGATCATTGACCGAAGCAGAGATCCGGGCACTGCGGCAGAACGGGTGTAGCAGCACTGACTGGGATTCAGTCAGGGTGAAGGAAGGATTTCTTCCCAACCATATCAGACATACCCAGTTCTCAGGAAAGATTGAGCTGGGACTTTTTAACAAGGAGTTTCATCTTGCCGGGGGATTGAAGAAACATTCCGGCATCAGCCATGCAGTGCTTCACAATTGCACTGTGGGAGACAATGTAGTGATTGAGAATGTTCAGAACTATATTGCCAACTATAGTATCAGTGACGATTGCTTCATCCAAAATGTAGATGTGATCATGGTAGATGGCTTCACTCGTTTTGGAAACGGAGTAGAGGTCTGTGTGTTGAATGAAACCGGCGGTCGGGAGGTGCATATCAATGACAAGCTGTCTGCTCATTTTGCTTATATCTATTCACTTTACCGTCACCGACCGGTGCTAATTGAGCGGATGAAAGCAATCATCGACCACTATTGCGACAAGCATGCTTCCGACAGAGGCTCCATCGGCACTGGCTGCAAGATTGTCAATGTGGGCTATATCAAAAACGTGCGTATTGGTGCACACACCATGATCACAGGTGCAATGAAGTTGAAGAACGGCAGCATCAACAGCAACGAACATGATCCGGTATACATTGGGCGTAATGTGATCGCTGAAGACTTTATCATCTCCTCCGGCACCACTGTCGACGGGGGGTCTTTCATTACCCGATGCTTCATTGGCCAGGCCTGTCATATCGATCATGGTTATTCCGCTTCAGACTCTCTTTTCTTCAGCAATTGCCAGGGAGAAAACGGAGAGGCTTGTGCACTTTTTGCCGGTCCCTATACAGTAACACATCACAAGTCAACACTCCTGATTGCCGGCATGTTCTCATTCATGAATGCAGGCTCTGGATCGAATCAGAGCAACCATATGTACAAGCTGGGACCCATCCATCAGGGAATCGTGGAGAGAGGTGCCAGGACCACCAGCAACTCTTACGTGCTGTGGCCTGCCAAGGTAGGTGCATTCTCACTCATCCTGGGACGTCATTACCAGCATGCCGACACATCTAACTTGCCATTCTCCTATCTGGTGGAGAAGGACAATAGCACCTACATCGCTCCGGCTGTCAATCTGCGGAGCGTGGGCACTATCCGCGATGCCAAGAAATGGCCCGAAAGGGACAAACGGAAGGACCCCGACAAGCTGGACTGCATCAACTTCAACCTGCTCAGTCCTTATACCATTCAAAAGGTTTTTGCCGGAATGGAAATCCTCCGCAACCTACAGGCCACCGCCGGAGAAACCTCCGAGATCTACACTTATCAGAGTTGTATCATCACCAACAGGGCACTTAAACGAGGATTGGAGCTTTACGAGATCATCATCCACAAGTTCCTCGGCAACTCCATCATCAAACGTTTGGAAGGAACGAAATTCAACAGCAATGAAGAGATACGGGAACGACTCACTCCCGGCAACACACCGGGTCTGGGAGAATGGGTGGATCTCTCCGGGCTGATCGCCCCCAAGACAGAGATTGACACACTGTTGAACCGTATTGAGTCGGGTGAGATCACAAGACTACAGGAGATTAACGAGGTGTTTGCAACGTTGCATGCAAACTACTATGTGAATGAATGGACCTGGGCATGGGACAAGATTCTATCATTCTACCACCTCACCCACGAAACCATCACCGCAGCCGATGTAATCCGCATCGTCAAGAAATGGGAGGAGAGCGTTGTCAGTCTCGATGAGATGATCTACAGCGATGCACGCAAGGAATTCTCACTCTCCTTCAAGACCGGCTTCGGTGCCGACGGCAACATACAGGAGAAAGCACTCGACTTTGAGTATGTACGTGGTGTTTTCGATAAAAATCCTTTTGTCATTGCCACACTCAAGCACATTGAAGTGAAAAAGGCACTGGGTGCAGAACTGATTGAACGGATCAGCCATATAGGATAGGGAAATTTTAAACAAGAAGTGACAAATGACCGACAAGACACTTGAACTGATCACAAAATTCAGTCCTAAGCTCATCAACATACCTGTCAACAAGTGCGAGCTGGAAGAGGTGATCGACACACTGATCAACCTGATGTTCCCCATCTGTAACTGCCCCGAAGATTTGCATGTGCAGGAGGGGCTTAAAACAGCGGCAGATAAATTGCATGCCAACATCACCACGCTCCACAACCGACGGTCAGCCGATGAAAAGACAGAAGCCTTTTTCGCGCTCTACCCCGCTTTACAGGAACGGCTCTACAAAGATGCCGCCTGTTATTTGCAATATGACCCTGCGGCGAAGAGCCTGGAGGAGGTGGTGATCACCTACCCCGGCTTCTATGCGCTCTGTGCGCACCGCATCGCACATGCACTCTATCAATTGGGACTTCCACTCATCTCCCGCCTCTTCTCCGAACATGCCCATGCCAAGGTGGGCATTGACATCCACCCTGCTGCCCGTATCGGGAAGAATTTCTTCATGGATCACGGCACCGGCATCGTGATTGGTGAGACTGCGGAGATCGGCGACAACGTGAAGATTTACCAGGGAGTGACGCTGGGAGCCCTCTATGTGGAGAAGAAGCTCTCCGACGTGAAACGGCACCCCACCGTGGAAGATAACGTGGTTATCTACGCCAACGCCACCCTACTCGGGGGAGAAACGGTAATCGGCCACGACTCAGTAATCGGAGGCGGGGCCTGGCTTACCCAGAGCGTAATCCCCTACTCTTTGGTCTACAACTCGGTAGATGTAAAAATCCGCACTGTGAAAGATTTCGATGAACCCCACAACTTCGTCATTTGACCCTTCAACAGATCAACATATCATTTAATCAACGAATCATCACACCAACATGAAGTACAGCAATATTCTGAAGGCCGTGGGCAATACGCCACATGTTCAACTGAAACACCTTTTCCCCAATCAGGAGGTATGGATCAAGCTTGAGAAGCAGAACCCTGCCGGCAGCATCAAGGACCGCATCGCCTTGGCGATGGTGGAGGATGCAGAGCGCAGAGGCATCATCCACCCGGGTGACACCATCATCGAACCTACCTCCGGCAATACCGGTGTCGGTCTCGCCTTTGTAGGAGCCACAAAAGGTTACCGGGTAATCATCGTGATGCCTGAGTCGATGTCGGTAGAGCGGCGCCGCCTGGTAGCGCTCTATGGTGCGGAGCTGGTGCTCACACCCCGCGAGAAGGGGATGAAGGGAGCCATCGCCAGGGCTGAAGAGCTGCAGCAGGAGATACCCGGCTCCTGGATTCCCCAACAGTTTACCAACGAAGCCAATCCGCGTATTCATGCAGAGACTACCGCACAGGAGATCCTGGCTGATTTTCCGGAAGGATTGGATTACCTGATCACCGGCATGGGTACCGGTGGACACATTACTGGTGTAGGCAGAGAGTTGAAAAGAGCATTTCCTTCACTGCAGGTGATTGGCGTGGAACCGGCAGATTCACCCATCATCACCGAGGGGCGCTCGGGACCGCATGCCCTGCAAGGCATTGGGGCAGGGTTCATCCCTGACACACTCGACATCACAATACTCGACAGCGTGATCAAGATAGAGAAAGAGGAAGCATACAGATTTGCGCAGCTTCTGGCACGTGAAGAGGGCATTCTTGGGGGTATCTCCACCGGTGCCTCACTGGCTGCTGTAGCACGTAAAATTACCGAGCTGAAGGAGCCTAAACGAATTCTCACCTTTAACTATGACACGGGTGAGCGTTATCTCTCCATAGAAAAGCTATTCTGAGTAACAATTCTTAGCTGTAAATCCAAGGGATCAGGAAGTGCGGGTGAGCATCTCCTCCAAAATAGAGACGGCTGTTTCAACACTGTTCACGTTACGGATCACCACGGAACGCTTTTTCCCTTTCTCCCGCAGTTGACACTGACGGGCGTACTGCTGCACATAGAGCAGCAGCTTGTCGAAAGCGGCTGAGCGGTAATAAGGTGAGTCGGGATCATTGATCAGGTTGAGAGTCATCTGGTTGTTCTTGAGCACCACCTTCTCCATACCGAGCGACTTGGCCAGACGACGCAGACGTACGATGCGAATCAGTTCCCGCCCCTGTGAGGGTATCTTTCCGAAGCGGTCCTCCAGCCGCGAAGTGAAATTGAGGATTTCAGTTTCTGTTTCGATATTGTCCAGCTCGCGATAGATGGCCACCCGTTCCGCATCGTTGGGAATGTACATCACCGGGAACATCAGCTCCAGGTCACTCTCCACCAATACATCCTCCACGAACTCCTGCTCTTCGGCCTTAGCCTCCTGTTCGTCGCGGTAAAGGTCTGCAAACTCCTCTTTGCGCAGCTCCTGTACAGCCTCGGTGAGAATCTTACGGTAGGTCTCATACCCCAGGTCGGCGATGAAGCCACTCTGCTCGGCACCCAGCAGGTTACCCGCACCCCGGATATCGAGGTCCTGCATGGCGATGTGGATACCGCTGCCCAGTTCGGAGAAGTTCTCGATGGCCTGCAGGCGGCGACGCGAGTCGGCGCTCAGTGTGTAGAGCGGTGGAGCCAGCAGGTAGCAGAAAGCCTTGCGGTTGCTGCGTCCCACCCTGCCGCGCAGCTGATGGAGGTCGCTCAACCCGAAGTTCTGCGCATCGATTACGATGATGGTGTTGACGTTGGGCATGTCGATGCCCGACTCGATGATTGTGGTGGCGATCAGCAGATCCTGTTCGTGGTCCATGAAATCGGCGATCACCCCCTCCAGCTTCTTGGGGTCCATCTGACCGTGTCCCACGGCAATCCGCACATCCGGGATCTCCCGCTTGATGAGTGCCTCCAGCTCATAGATATTCTGGATGCGGTTGTTCACGATAAAAACCTGTCCGTTGCGACTCATCTCAAAGTTGATGGCATCGCGGATGATCTCAATGTCAAAGGTGTGCACCTCCGTCTGGACCGGATAGCGGTTGGGAGGAGGGGTACCGATGGTAGAGAGGTCGCGTGATCCCATCAGTGAGAACTGGAGGGTACGGGGGATAGGGGTGGCGGTCATGGTGAGCGTGTCGACATTCACCTTGAGCTGTTTCAGCTTCTCCTTCACCGAGACGCCGAACTTCTGCTCTTCGTCGATGATGAGCAGTCCCAGGTCCTTGAACTGCACATCCTTGCCCACGAGCCGGTGTGTACCGATCAGGATGTCTATCTTTCCCTCCTTTAGGTTGGCCAGGATCTCTTTTTGTTCCTTGCTGCTGCGGGCACGGCTCAGGTAATCCACCTTCACCGGGAAGCTCGCGAGGCGGTCGTGAAAGGTGTGGTAGTGTTGGGTGGCCAACACCGTGGTAGGCACCAGCACGGCCGTTTGCTTGCCGTCGGTGGCGGCCTTGAAGGCAGCCCTCACGGCGATCTCAGTCTTTCCGAAGCCCACGTCGCCGCAAATCAGCCGGTCCATGGGTTGCTCGCTCTGCATATCGGCCTTCACGTCGCGTGTTGCTTTTATCTGGTCGGGGGTATCCTCATACATGAAAGAGGCCTCCAGCTCGGTCTGCAGGTAGGAGTCGCGTGAGTAGGCATACCCCTTCTCCTCCTGTCGGCGGGCATATAGCTTGATCAGGTCGCGGGCGATATCCTTGATCTTCTTCTTGGTCCGCTCCTTCACCTTCTCCCAGGCTCCTGAACCCAGCTTGTTGAGCTGTGGCGACTCCCCCTCCTTGCCCTTGTACTTGGAGACCTTGTGCAGCGCGTGAATGGAGACGAACACCGCATCGTTGTTGAGATAGGTGAGCTTGATCACCTCCTGCACCTTCTCTCCTATGCGCAGGCGCACCAGCCCCGCGAAACGGCCGATGCCGTGATCCATGTGCACCACGTAATCGCCTTGTTGCAACTGGTTGATCTCCTTCAGTGTGAGGGCAATCTTACCGGTTCGTGCCTTTTCCGATTTGAGGCTGTACTTGTGGAAACGGTCGAAGATCTGGTGGTCGGTGAAACAGCATATCTTCAGGTTCTCGCAGGAGAAGCCCTCATGCAGGGTCCTGTTGACCGGTACAAAGGGGATGGGATCGTTGCGGTCTTCGAAGATATGATAGAGCCTCTTCTGTTGCTTCTCGCTGTCGCTCAGGATATAGAGTGTATACCCCTCATCGGTAAACTGATGGAGCGACTCGCTCAGCAGGTCGAAATTCTTGTGATAAAGGGGCTGCAGCGATGTCTGAAAACGCAGGGTGGCGTCGGGTGTCTCCTGCATCTTCGTATCAAAGCGTAGTTGACGGAAGGGAGCAACATGTTGAAGGAACTCCTCCCTGGTGAGCATGTCAGCCTTGACAAAGGCCACATCCTTCGGGTCTATGTGAAGCTCATCCTGGTTGAGCGACTCCACACGGCTGGCGATCCAGCGCATATCCTCCACGCCAATTACTGTCTGTCCCGGCAGCGAATCAAAAAGGGATGCATGCAAACCACCGTTACGGCTGAACTCTGGCACGATACGCACCTCGTTGAGCTTCTCTTTGGAGAGCTGTGTCTCCATGTCGAAGCTTCGGATAGTCTCAACCTCATCTCCGAAGAAATCGATTCGGTAGGGAAGCTCGCCGGAATAGGAGAATACATCGAGGATGCTTCCCCTCACGGCATACTGTCCCGGCTCATATACGTAATCGACGTACTGAAAGCCATAACTGTCGAGTACCTCGCTGACGAAGGAGGCGTCAACCCGCTCTCCCGCCGATAGTTTCAGTGTCTTCTCCGCAAGCTGATCACGTGAAACGGTCTTCTCTGCAAGAGCATCGGGATAGCTCACGATGATCAGCGATCCGGGGTCACCCTGCAAACGGCTAAGTGTTTCAGTGCGCAGTACCTCGTTGGCGGCATCGAGCTGCCCGTAGCGGGCCGCCCGCTTGTAGGCGGAAGGAAAAAAGAGCACTTCGCCGGAACCGATCAGTTGCGTCAGATCGTGATAGAAGTAGCCGGCGGTCTCGGCATCGTTGAAGATGTAAAGATAGGTGCGGGGAGCTCTGCGGAAGAGCGAAACGGCAAAAAGTGCACGTGAAGACCCCTGCAAACCAGTCACCGACAACAAGTGCACCTTGTCGAGCAACGAGCCTACCGCAGCCATGTTGGGATGGAAATCCATCCGCTGCTGAAGTTGCGTAATGTCTATTGTTTCAACCATTCAGACGAAAGTGCAAAGGTAATTCTTTTTTTTATTACCTTTGTCCTCATTCCAACAAGAAATAGATTTTATGCAGATAGATGCCCGTCATACACCCGACTACATCTTCGAAACCAGCTGGGAGGTATGCAACAAGGTAGGTGGTATTTACACCGTACTCTCTACCCGAGCCAACTCCCTACAGAAACTTTACAAAGACCGCATATTCTTCATCGGGCCCGATCTATGGGAAGATAAGGAAAATCCTTGGTTCAGTGAAGATCGGAGTCTCTATGCAGAGTGGTGCGACTTTGCAAAGAGCAACCATAACCTGGAGATTCGTGCCGGGAGATGGAATGTGCCGGGAGAGCCAATTGTCTTCCTGGTGAAGTTCAATGCTTTCTTCGCGAAGCAGAACGATATCTATACCTCCATGTGGAAAGACTATGGAGTGGATTCACTGCATGCATACGGCGATTACCACGAGTCGGTGATGTTTGCCGTTGCCACGGGGCTGTTGATCGAAAGCTTCTACCGGTACCACAAGCTGGAAGCGGACAACGTGGTTGCCCACTTCAACGAGTGGATGCTGGGGGCAGGTGCCCTTTACATCCGCAAGCATGTACCCAAGATAGCCACCCTCTTCACCACCCACGCCACCTCCATCGGTCGCTCCATTGCCGGCAACAATCTGCCGCTCTACGATCACCTCAAGGAGTACAACGGCGACCAGATGGCCCGTCAGCTCAACATGACAGCCAAGCACTCCATCGAAAAGAAAGCAGCCCAGCATGTGGACTGCTTCACCACCGTGAGCGACATCACCGCCCGGGAATGTGCACAGTTGCTGCAGCGACAGCCTGATGTGGTCACCCCCAACGGATTCGAAAAGGATTTCATCCCGAAAGGGAATGCATATGGTAAGGCACGGGAACGAGCTCGCGGCATACTGCTGCAAGTAGCAGAGAAGATGCTGGGCCACACTGTCGATCCCGATGCACTGCTGATAGGAACCAGTGGCCGTTATGAGTACAGGAACAAGGGACTGGATATCTACGTGGAAGCGATGAACCGTCTCCGCAAAATGCCCGGTGTGACGAAGGATGTGATTGCCTTCATCATGGTGCCCGGATGGATTAAAGGGCCACGTGCTGACTTGCAGGCAGCACTGCGGGGTGAGAAGCATGCGAAGAGTTCATCAGGCAATAGAGAGTGTCCCTTCGTGACACATGAGCTGATGGAACCGGAGCATGACAACATCCTGAATCAGGTGCACCATGCCGGTTTCTGCAACTCGCCAGAAGAACGGGTAAAGATCATCTTCGTGCCCTCCTACCTTAACGGCGACGACGGCATCTTCAACCTGCCCTATTATGACCTGTTGATAGGACTTGATCTTTCAATCTTCCCATCCTACTACGAGCCATGGGGCTACACGCCGCACGAAAGCGTGGCATTCTCCATCCCCACCATCACCACCTCACTGGCCGGATTCGGTGTATGGGCACAGAAACAGGGCGACAAAAAAGGAATGGACGACGGCATCGAGGTGATCCACCGCGATGACAGCAACCATGGTGAGGTAGCCGAGGAGATCGCGCTGCTGGTGCTCGACTTCTCACAGAAAAGCACCGAACAGGTGAAGCTTTTGAAGAAATGCGCTGCGTCACTGTCAGACAAAGCCGATTGGGCACACTTCGTCTCCTATTATCAGGAAGCTTACCGCAAAGCATTGCATAACTCCTTTGTCAGATTATCCCAGCCCTGCAAACTTAAAGCAGAATAAAGTGTTATATTTGTTGCATGTAAGTCTGATGCCGCTATTCCGTTAGGCGGCATTATATATTATTGTACACAGCGATAGCTTATTCATATATTACGCATAAAAAAAAATTAAATAGAACCAATATGATCATTCAATCGAGTTATTCCAATGCTCCTGTCTGGAGAGATATACATGTGCATGCAGAGCTTCCTGCCGAACTGCGTCCACTCGAAGAGATCGCACACAACCTTTGGTGGGTCTGGAACGAAGAGGCCAAGGCTATTTTTGAAACCATGGATCCTCAGGAGTGGGAAAAGAGTGGCAAAAATCCTGTGGTACTACTACAGAACCTGCAGTCAGACACCTCTGAGCGTATCATCAATGACAGCGTCATGATGGGACGCATAGAAGCCCTGTACCGCAAGTATCGCGATTATATGGCAGTCCCCCACAACAGCGAGCGCCCCAGCATAGCATATTTCAGCATGGAGTATGGTCTGTCACACGTACTTAAGATTTACTCCGGTGGTCTTGGCATTCTTGCCGGCGACTACCTGAAGGAAGCGAGCGACAGCAACGTGGACATGACAGCCGTAGGTTTTCTCTATCGCTACGGATATTTCACGCAGACCCTTTCGATGGAAGGGCAGCAGATTGCGAACTACGAGGCACAGCACTTTGGCAACCTGCCCATCACCCAGGTGATGAACGAAGATGGCACGCCGACGATTCTGGAGGTGCCTTTTCACGACCGGATCATCTACTCGCACATATGGAAAGTGGCCGTGGGCCGCATCAACCTCTACCTGATGGATACCGACATGGAACTCAACAGTGAGTTCGACCGTTCCATCACGCACCAACTCTACGGCGGCGACTGGGAGAACCGCATGAAGCAGGAGTTCCTGCTGGGCATCGGGGGCATCCATCTTCTCAACAAGCTTGGCATCAAAAAAGAGGTTTACCACATGAATGAGGGACACGCGGCACTGATCAACGTGCAGCGTTTGCTCGATTATATCAGGCAAGAAGGACTCACTTTCCATGAAGCTCTGGAAGTGGTGCGCGCCTCCTCGCTCTACACCGTCCACACGCCGGTCCCTGCCGGACACGACTATTTCGATGAGCCACTCATCGGAAAGTACATGATACCCATCGTACAGCAGCTGGGCATTTCATGGCAACATTTCATGGACATGGGACGTGCCAACCCGGGCTCACATGAGAAGTTCTCGATGAGTGTTTTCGCCCTCAACACGGCGCAGGAAACAAACGGGGTGAGTCAACTGCATGGCACCGTCTCGCAGAAGATGTTTCAGCCGGTATGGAAGGGCTACTTCCCCGAGGAGTTGCATGTAGGATACGTAACCAATGGTGTGCACCTGCCCAGCTGGGCCACATCGTCGGTAAAGGCACTTTACGAAAAGCATTTTGGCGAATCGTTCTTTGCAGATCAGTCCAATCCGGACATCTGGAAGAAGATCTGGGATGTGAACGATGAAGAGCTCTGGGACCTGCGCATGCACCTGAAAAAAAAGCTGGTCGATTACATCCAGGTGGAGTTCAAGGAGGGATGGCTCAAGAACCAGGCCGATCCGTCACGCATTATGAACATGCTGGAGGAGGTGAATCCCAACGCCCTGTTGATTGGCTTCTCCCGTCGTTTTGCCACCTACAAGCGGGCACACCTGCTCTTCACCGACCTGGAACGGTTGGCTCGCATTGTGAATAATCCCAAGCATCCTGTACAGTTCATCTTTGCCGGCAAGGCACACCCTGCCGACGGTGGCGGGCAGGGACTGATCAAGCAGATTGTAGAGATCTCCCGTCGTCCCGAATTCTTAGGCAAGATCATCTTCCTGGAGAACTATGACATGCGGTTGGCCAAGCGTTTGGTATCGGGTGTGGACATCTGGCTCAACACCCCCACCCGCGCACAGGAAGCCTCCGGCACCTCGGGCGAGAAGGCTGAAATGAATGGCGTGCTGAACCTATCGGTGCTCGATGGATGGTGGTATGAAGGCTACCGTGAAGGTGCCGGCTGGGCAATCACCGAAAAGCGCACCTACGACAACCAGTCGTTCCAGGACGAAATGGATGCCTCCACCATCTACTCGATGCTGGAGAATGAGATTATACCACTCTACTATGCGCACAACAGCCAGGGCTATTCGCCCGAGTGGATACAGTTCATCAAGAAGTCGATGGCTGAGATTGCGCCCCATTACACCACCAAGCGAATGATGGACGATTACTTCGAACGATTCTACAGCAAGCTTGCCCAACGGTCGCAGCTGCTTCATGCCGACAATTATGCCAAGGCGAAAGAGATCGTCCGCTGGAAAGAGGAGACTGCAGCCAAGTGGGATACCCTTCAGGTGGTGAAGCTGGATTTCAACCCCAACCAACAGATGGAAAAATCCGGAAACAAAAACGAAATATTCGGGAGAGTGGTGATCGACCGTAAAGAGCTCACCTGTGACCTCGGTGTTGAGTGCGTGGTGGTTGATCATGATCCCACGAGCAACGAACAGCAGTTCATCGAATC